>Ga0192251_1003_pt1 | contig 113097 bp, 119 predicted proteins | sample Koala_Koa26_H3_FD_131275 | JGI IMG/M metagenome (GOLD analysis project Ga0192251, IMG submission 131275) | Enriched cells from koala feces incubated with labeled cellulose particles, San Francisco Zoo, California, United States - Koala_Koa2-6_H3 ...
GACCCTGTGGGAAAATTGGTCGATGCCGACTTGAACAAATGGCGCAGTCTCTGGATTGCGTTTTTTTTGTCAGTACGATTGTACTGCGGGCCATTAGCTCAGTTGGTTAGAGCTACCGGCTCATAACCGGTCGGTCCTGGGTTCGAGTCCCCGATGGCCCACCACGCTTTACACAATCCCCGAAAAGACGCAATTTGCGCCGCTTTCGGGGGATTTTTATTTTGTGCTTGACATCTGACGAAAAATATGGTAATATATAGACATTAAAAATTTTTTGGGAGGTAAAAAATGAAAGTATTTAAATTTTTGGCGGGTCTTACCGCTGGGGCAGTTATGCTCGGGAACACTGCTTTTTCCGGATTCGTGTCACAGGCTTCGCTGTCGACAGAGCAGGAGATTGTGGCGAGTGCGGCGGAGGACGACACAGACATCCCTGTTGCAACAGACGATACGACCACTACATACGATTTAGGCGACGTGGACGGCGACGGCACGATCACCCAACAAGATTTAAGACTTGCACAAACAGCATATGCAAATCTTTCCGTTGGTTTGGATTCCGGCTTGACAAGCGCACAAGAGTCCGCTGCTGATGTGAACGAAGATGGCGCAATCACAATAGAGGACACATATTTAATTTTTGCATATGAGAGGGTGGAGGCAGCTGGGCTTTCCCCCACTTGGGATGGTGTGTTAGAGGAGCTTGCGAATATTGTCTCCTCAGCTGACGCCACACCAACTATCACGATGGAAAGTGTAACCATTAGTTTAAGCGAGTTAGCATCGAATGATAATCAGGTTTCGGTTGATATTACTTCGGACACGGACTTTTGTTTCCTTGGATTTGGTGCATGGTTGGATGACGGTCTGACATATGCGTCTAACTCCAAAACTTATTGTACTTCCGTTGCTGCAAACGGAAATTTCTTATGGTATTCTACAGTATACGTAAACAGTGGAAATGCCGGAACTGTAGGTACGTTAACCTTTGAAGTGATGCCGGAAGTGGGAGTTTATTATATTGAAACAACTATCTATGATTATTATGGTGATGAAACAGGAACAGTAAATGGCGTTGTCCCGACAGTAGTCAGCGGTTATATCAAAGTTGTGGAAAATGATCTAGGCGACGTAGATGACAGTGGTATCATCAATGTTCAAGACGCATATCTTACACAAACAGCTTACACGAATCTTTCCGTTGGTTTGGATTTCGGCTTGACTAGCGCACAAGAGTCTGCTGCCGATGTGAACGAAGACGGCGTAATTACAATGGAGGATGCATTTTTTAATTGACGAGTATTATGCTTGAGAACAAGTTGGGCTTTCCCCCACTTGGGATGATGTGTTAGAGGAGCTTGCAGATATTGTCTCCTCAGCTGACACCACACCAACTATCACGATGGAAAGTGTAACTGTTAGCTTAAGCGAGTTAGCATTGAACGACAATTTGGTTTCGGTTGATATTACTTCGGACACGGACTTTTATTTCCTTGGATTCGGTGCAATTTTAGATAATGGACTAACGATGGTTGACTGGTCTAAGGGTAGTGCTTCTGTTGCTATGAACGGAAATTTCTTATGGTATTCCGTAGTTTATTCTACATATGTTGCAAATGGTGGAAGTGCCGGAACTGTAGATACGTTAATCTTTGAAGTAACGCCGGAAGTGGGAGTTTATTATATTGAAACAACAGTCTATAATTATTATGGCGATGAAATAGGAACAGTAAATGGCATTGTCCCGACGGTGGTCAGCGGCTATATCGAAGTTGTGGATGATGGTTCTGACGTTCCCATCGCAACAGACACGACAGTTCCCGTTGCAACCCCAACCATCACAATGGGAAGCACAACCGTTTCTTTAAGCGATTTAGAAGCGAGTAATTATCTTGTAGACGTTGATGTTTATGTAGATGTAGATTATTACCGAGTTGCATTTGGCGCATGGTTAGATGAGGGATTGACATTGGATAGTTGCAATAGTAGTTACGCTGTTGCCGCTACAAACGGTCAGATGATGTGGTATGCTTGGATAAAATCTACAGAAGAAGCCGCAGGTGTTATCGACACGTTGACGTTTGAAATGACGCCGGAAGTGGGGATTTATTATATTGAAACAACAGTTTATAATTATAGCGGTAATATAGCAGGGGATGTAAATAGCGTTATTCCCAACGTGGTCAGCGGCTATATCGAAGTTGTGGATGATACTGACGTTCCCGTCGGAACGGACGTGACAGACTTAGATCCCTCGTCCGATATGAGTACGGCTAGTCAGATCTATGCAGGCGAAGCTTATCGCTTTGACGTCGATGGTGGTTCGGCGAATGAAAAGTATTTCTACTTTATCCCGGAGGAAACTGGAAGCTATACGTTCTATACGGAAAACGACGTGGACACGGTTGGAAAGCTTTATGATTCGGATGGTACACTGCTCATAAGCGACGACGACAGCGGCGATAACAATAACTTCTATATCAGCGTAACGTTAGAAGTAGGTGAGATTTATTATATCGGTGTACGTGGCTATGACACAAGCGATACGGGTACTGTCATATTGTATGTGACGGAAGAAACGATAGAATATGAATACGATTTGAAATTAGATACAGAATATAACATCTCTCTCGATGGAGAAATGAAATGGTATCGGTTTATTCCGGAAGAGACAGGAATTTATAAATTTTATACAACCTATGGCACAAGTTATTTAGATACATATTGTTATTTGTACGATAGTGCAGGAGAATATATCGCATACAATGACGATGGTGGCGAGGGTTATAACTTTAGATTGATGTATACGTTAAATGCAGGTGAGATTTATTATATCGCTGTAGGTGCATTTGATAGCGGCAAGGCGAATTTATACGTCACACGGCAGCTGTCGGAATATAAATATACGATTCTGGACGACGGCACGATTGAAATTACCGATTATTACGGCAGTGCAGCCGACCTAGAAATTCCCAGCGAGATTGATGGATATACGGTGACAAGTATTGGAGAATCGGCATTTTATGATTGTGACAGTTTAATTTCTGTCAGCATTCCAGACAGCGTGACAAGTATTGGATATTATGCTTTTGAGTGGAGTGGAAATTTGACTTCTGTTGTTATATCGGAAAGCGTGACAAGTATTGGGTGGGAACCGTTTTATGGCTGCTACTCCTTAACCGCAATTATTGTTGACGATAATAATTCCACTTACAGCAGCATAGACGGCGTTTTATTTGACAAAAATCTGGAGACGCTGATTAGTTGTCCTTGGGGCAAAGAAGGAGAATATGCTATTCCAGACAGCGTGACGAGCATTGGTAGTGATGCTTTTGGTTGGTGTGAAAATTTAACTTCTGTTGTTATATCGGACAGTGTGACAAGTATTGGGAATGGGGCGTTTTATTACTGCACTAGTCTCACCGACATTACGATTCCCGATAGCGTGATAAGCATTGGGTCTGAGGCGTTTGAGTGTTGCTACAGTCTCACCAGCATCACATTTTTAAATCCCGACTGTGAGATTTACGATTTCGCTTCGACAATTTGTAATGGCTGGGAAGATGTTTACGATGATGACGGTTATTATAGTGGCGATTATTGTTATTACAACGGCGTTATCTACGGTTATGATGGTTCTACCGCTGAAACGTATGCCGAAACATACGGATATACTTTTGTTTCTCTAGGTGAAACACCTGCCCTTTCCACCGGCGACCTCGACGGCGACAGTGAAATCACTGTTTAGGACGCTTATCTCTGTCAGTGTGCTTTTGCGAACGCTGCCGCAGGGAAAGGCTACGGCTTGACGGATGCACAGATGATTGTCGCAGATGTGGACGGAGATGGGAATATCACCGTACAGGATGCCTACTACATCCAACAGTACTACGCACAATCTGCCGCAGGAACTAGCCCCACTTGGGACGAGATTCTTGCGATGTAAGTATTAGAAAAAATAAAAAAAGACGCCGCCTGTACCACTGAGGTATGGGCGGCGTTTCGCAAAAACTCAAAAATTCCACAAAATTCTTGATAATTGGCGAAAAAAAGTGTAGAATAAAGATGGATGTTATTTTATCAGACCTATTGGAGGGATTATGTATGTTTTGTAGAAAATGTGGCGCAACGGTTAACGAAAATGGAAAATTCTGCCCCAGATGTGGGACGGGAATCAGACGGATTACGCCTCAGCCGACCCCGACGCCCATACCTACTCCTATGCCCACACCTACACCCACGCCGAAGCCGCCGAAAAAGAAAAAGCACTACCGCCTCGTGGCACTGCTGACCTCCGCTGTGATTCTTCTCGGTGCGTGCGCAGGCGTTTTCGTGTTTAAGGATGAGATTCTAGCTTTGATTACTGGATATGAGGATGTGTATTCGGTAGCTAATGATACAATACATAATGCTATTGTAGATGAAAATTTTCAAAATGCAGAATTGACAGAGCGACAGGAAATTATTCAGGAAGTTCTGGATGAATTGGAATTAGATGGAGAAATTGAAGCCGTTTCGATATCTTATCAAGAAGATGATGCACTATTCTGCTTTTCATATTCAAATGGTGCATATGGTGGGGTGATGTTGGAAGAGTTTAGTCCATATTATGCTGGAACAGATTCCTCTTATATGGAATTTGATGATGATGGCGTGGCAGATTTTGATTCATATGATCCTTATGTAACATTTGATGATACGATAGAATATCCCTATGAAGAAACTGATCTGTCTGCTTTGATTATGTATGGGGCTGGTAAAAATGACGAAAACGATAGTTATTATAGATATTTAGAATTTCTTTATGAAGAACAAGAAGTGTGGAATGCTGAAAATTTGAAAACAGATATTGATGCAGAATGTACAGTTGCAGATTTTCGGACAGAATTATCTGGTTATGATTTTATAGCAATTTAAGAACATGGGAATTTTACTTATGGAAATACACCAATGCTTTGTTTATTAGAGGACGTAAACTATAGTGATTTTTCAGCAGAGAATTATATAAAAAACCATTCAGAAACGTAGGCACTATACGACGATTTGGATTCTGAGCGAATTGCTATGGTAAGTACAACGAGTGGGGAATGTAATTATTGGATTTTTCCTAGTTTTTTTACTTATTATTATGGGAAAGGGAATAGCTATGGCAATACATTAGAAAATTCGATTATCTGGATTGGAAGTTGCCTTGGCTATAAAAATGATGATTTGGTAAAAATTCTTTATGAATGTGGCGCAAAAGCTGTTATTGGTGCCAATGACTCTGTGTTGATTACATATAATTTCTATACCTGTGATGCTTTTGTTTATTCATTGCTATATGGAAACACAGTGCAGAAATCGCTTGATTTTGCAAAAGAAATATGGGAAGAAAACGATTATGAATTTTGGCTCAAATATGCAAATACGTATTTTGGAGCTTATGAAGGAATTGATTTCCAAGTGGTAGTCCAAGAAAAAAAAGATGCACCAGCCGAATTTGATGTTTACGGTGATAAAAACGCTACCCTCGTCACCCTAACCGTCGAAGCGAAAGCTTCTTTAGGAATCGAAGAGGAGGACACGAACGGCACGCTCTCCGGCATAGTCACGGACGAATCTGGAAATCCGATCAAGGGTGCAACAGTTACGGCAGTTTCTACCTTGAGCGACATTCTCGCCAATCAGACGGCGACCACCGGAGCAGACGGTTCGTATGAAATCACGTGTGATGTGGGGAATTACAAGCTCAAAGTGACGGCGAACGGCTATGATGATTATGAGAGTGACGATGTTTTGAATGTGGAAACGAAACTGGATACTTTAGTAGATACAATCGTTTTAACAGCGTCTGCGGAAGTTCCTGATATTGTTCAAGCTGTTTTAGACAATGAAGATTTATGGCTTGATACAATAAACGGCGAAACCATCATTGATGGCTACAACGATTGCTGGTTTCAAGATATGGATATGGACGGCGATGTGGAATTTATCGTTGGTGGCTATATAGGAGGTGTGACTTCGTTTGATGGAACCAGTATATATAGTCATGATTTTCTTATTTATAATTATGTAGATGATGAATTGGTTTGTATGGGTGGATTTGCCTTTTGGGTCGGTCTTGAGGATGAATACGATGGTTTCCCTTGTCAACTTTACAAAAACAGCGATACTGGAGAATTTATATATTTAAATTCAAGCATAGATGACGTAGCAAGAGAAAAACAGTATTATTTAGAAGAATTAGAATTTTTAAGTGATGCATCATATCAAAAAAATACTGTTGTGACCATTAAAGTTGCAAGTGATGGTTCGTATACCTATTATTTCGGTGATGATACGGTATCGCTTTCAGAAATGTTGAGTGACTACGACGCCTACTTCGCCAACTTAACGCCTTATCAAACCACCGTACAGACAATTCCATGTTCGGTATCCTCTGCCGATCGGGACGGCTATTACGACACCATGTCTGACGAAGAAAAGCTTGCTGTCTTGACAGAATCCTACAACGCATGGAGCTATACTGAAGATGACTCTGTCGAACAGCCGCTGGCAGATGTGGTTGACGAGCTGAGAGATGATGCGACTGAAGATACTTCGGCGTCTGAAACATCGAGTGCCAAAACAGAGAGTGAATTAAAGGACAACATTGCTGCGTATGGCGATATCGTCGGATGGGAGTATGTGGACTATGACGGCGACGGACAGAAAGAAGCGTTTGCTGTAATTGGTGGCGAAGAATTAGGCTATACAACTTTGATTGCTGTTTATTTCATCGATTCCAGCGATGCAGTGACGCAAATGTCCGGGGATTTTCTTCATGGGTATATTTATAGTTCGTCTTATACAGAATGTGAAAGAAAAGGCTTTTTCACGTGTGCTACTGAATCCGGTGGTTTAGGTTCACAAGCACTTCTATATAGCGTAAAAAACGGAACGCCATACGAACTAGATATATCTAGAGAAATCTATTGCTTTTGGGAAAAAGATGGTGTTTACTATACGGGTGAGTTAGATTATTCATCTGGCGGGCTTGGCTATAAATACATCGAACTTATCTATGACAGTACAACCCAACAGTTTACACTAGGTGACTATTTACCGGATGATTTTTAAATCAGAAATCGTGTCATAAAGCGAAAACCCCAGCTGCCTCACTCGGCAGCTGGGGTTCTTTTGGAATAATATGCACTAAGATTTAATCTATAACTTGAAATCTTGATTGATTGTCATGTGTTGTGCCGGTAAAGACGGATTTCGGCAATGCCCAGATGCTGTCGTCTGATTCTTTCCGATAAATCACCAGTTCTTCGCCGGTTTCAGCGTGTCTTGCCGCCGTCTGTAAGAGTACATAGACTTCGCCGTCTAAGCTGTCCCGATAGCGTGCGCCCGTCTGGAGCGGCGTCGGCGTGGGCACTTGAATTTCCTGACGTTCCGTTTCAATCTGGTTGACAATATCGTCCTCTACCAGAATCATTTGGCTGTGTGGTTTTAGCACAATATGTGCGTTGCCGTTTTCCACCGGAATCGACTGACCGTCGACCACGTCCACCAGCGACGGTACATTTGTATTAAAATAAAATTCGCTCTGGTTATCGTCCAGATTCAGGGCAACATAAACGGTTCTGCCGTCCTGTTCCTTTGCGAACAATAGCTGTTGATTGCGAACTTCTACGGTGCGATAGCTGCCTGTGCGCATGGCAGGATATGCCCGATAGATTCTGCCGAGCTTCACCAGATGCCGATACAAATCCAGATTTCCGCTGCGGTTCAGCTCGTCCAGTTCTAAGCACGGTCTTAAGCCGTCGTCGGAGTTGTTCTCGTGGCGTCCCTGTACGCCGTATTCGCTGCCATAATAAATTGACGGAATCCCGGGCATACTATAGAGCAGCGTATAGCACAGTGGCAAATTCCGCTGGTCATTCAGCGTACTCGCCAGCCGGTTCACGTCGTGGTTGTCCACGAAGTTATACAGGGCTGTTCCCTGATAAATGCCGCCGTTGCCGAACTGCCGATTGATGCTATAGTTGATTTCAAAATAGTTCTTGTCGTTGTGGGAGGAATAAATCCCCTTATAACACTCATAATTCGTGACGCTGTCCAACATTTCTGGATTTGCCCAGCGTTTATAGTCGCCGTGGATAATCTCGCCCATGAGCCAGAATTCCGGATTGCGTTCTTTACAGAAGTTGTGTATCCGGCGGAAAAAGTCAAAGTCCACACAGTCTGCCGCATCAAAGCGAATACCGTCGATGTGGAACTCGTCGATCCACTGTCCTACTGCTTCTATCAGATAATCGCAAACGTGCCAGTTTTTCAAATTCAGCTTCACTAGATTGTAGAAGCCGTTCCAGCCCTCATACCAGAACGGATCGTCACAGGGACTCTGTCCGCCGAAATTGAGTCCTGCGAACCAGTCGCAGTATTCGGACGCCTGTTCTTTTTCCTGTACGTCTTGAAATGCCCAAAAGTTTCGTCCCACATGGTTAAACACACCATCTAGGATGACACGAATGCCGTTTTGATGCAGCTCGTCGCAGATGTGGGCGAACATCTCGTTTGTGCCAAGTCTGCGGTCAATCACTCGATAATCAGTGGTATCATAGCCGTGTTCCACGGACTCAAAAATCGGGCCAAAATAGACGGCGTCTACGCCCAGTTCTTTAAAATGGGGAATCCAGTCTAGAATTTTTTCCAGCCGGTTCACTGGCTCGCCGCCCTCGTTATATTTCGACGCACCGCAGAATCCCAAAGGGTAGACGTGATAAATAATTGCATTCTCGTACCAATTCATAATCAACTTCCTCCATCATGCTTCAATTTTTCAAAAATTCCCTACTTTGTCGGTGTCCCTTCCAAATAATAGGACGCTTCCATATCCGCTATGCTCACAGCCAAAGCGAGGGGAAACATTTTTAACGCTCTTCCCACGCTGTTTTTGTCCTCGTTTCCCGAAAAGCCCATGTGATAGCGGATGGCGAACGCCTCTTCTCGTGTCAGGCGCATAAACCCTTGAATCATGTACACGGATTTCTCCCCGTGTCCATAGGGCATCTGATCTCGAATGGTATAGTAGGGGACTTTTTCCCAACTGCCGTATTCATTCTTGACGTTACGAAAATCGGTCGCATAAAAATTCACCTTACAGAGGTCGTGGAGTAGTGCGACGATTGCAACGGTTTCGTCAGTGTATTCCATGTTGTAGAGATCCTTTGTGCGAGGTCGGGCGAGATAATCCTTCAAGCATTCGTACACGTTCAGACTATGCTGTACAAGACCCCCTTCAAATGCGCCGTGGTAGCGTGTGCTGGAGGGAGCAGTAAAAAAATCGCTGCTATCGGAATCCAGCCATTCCAGAAGGCGAGATGCGCCCTGTCGTGTGATATGCTCTTGATAGACAGCAATAAATTCCTCACGTTTTGTCATTGTTTTCACCTCCAGATTCCAAATATGATTTTACAAATTGATTATAACATATTATTTTAAAAATTGCAAGGAGTGGTTTGTAAAGTTTCATGAAAATTGCATGATTTATCATGATTGATTTCAGATGACTTACAGTAAATCAGTCCACGATATGGTATTTCCCACTGCGATTATCGCATAATACTGTTGGATGACATAAGCGTCCTGCACGTTAATTGTATTGTCACCGTTGACGTCAGCAATGGCTTCTTGAATGGTAGATAATCCGTTGTCCTTTCCAGCGGATGCGTTGGCGAATGCCTTTTGGCATAAATAAGCATCCTGTACTGTAATATTTTCATCGCCGTTTAGGTCTCCAGTTTCTAGAGCGGTCTGTACAAAAGTATTAGATGTAGTGTCATAGGTGAAGGGAATGACACCGGAGCCATAAGTGGTATCCGCCAGTAGGTTGCTGGAAGCATAGAGTGAATCCGTTAGGTCATAGCAATATTGTAAGACGATGCCATTACTGGTTATCTTACATAAATGTTCCAGGTCGCATTCGCTGTATGGAATTGCCGCATAGCTTTCTACATCAACATCCGGGCCTATGTTTATCAGTGTGCAATAAGAAGCGTTGGACAAATCGCAGCAATGAATATTCACAGCAGAAGTGCTGTTATTATTATTCACGTGTTCGATGATGGCGGTTGTTTGATAAAAGTAATTTCCGGTGAGGTAGGAATTCAGGATGATTTGAAAGCATTCTCCACTACAGGAGAAAAAGAGATAATCTGTTTTTGTGGGAACATATCCCCAGTCTCCAGTGTCATATTCCTGCACCAGTTCGATCGTGCTGCTTGTGACGAAATAGGTTTCATATACCCTATAGCCATATGCATGACCCAAACTGCCATCATCTACAAAAAGCGTCATGTAGGCATCCAGTACTCCATCGTCGTCAAAATCGCCGTACTGCGTGCTGTTTGGCGTACCATATGATGTGGTGAATTTTTGATAAAGCGTCGCCTCTGTCACCTGCTCCGCCGCTGATGGCAGCGAAAGGGCGTTCCAAGACAAAACAAAAGCGGTCAGTGTGCTAAGGGCGAAAATAGGTTTTAAAAAAAATCATTCCTTTCTGAAAAATGTGAAAAATAAAAATTTAAGGATTTGAACGCAACTTCATTGTATGCATCCGATAGACTATTTTACACGATTTGATTGACAAATGCAAGTTCTTTGAAATTTCATTTTTTAGCATTCGTCAAATTAAATAAAATAATATTTTTTTAATCAGTTTCATTATGGAAAGCTACAAAATTTGAAATTCCCTCTTGACAAGAGGGAAAAATCATGGTAAATTTATATTAGCACTCGAGGATAAAGAGTGCTAACACTTAAAACAAGAATCTGCTAGAACGGAGGGGACGAACGTGGATGCACGAAAATGCAAGGTTTTATCTGTGGTAGTGGATATGTACATTCGCACTGGCGAGCCGGTTGGTTCAAAGACCATTTCAAAGCTGCCGGAAATTTCAGTATCTGCGGCGACGGTTCGAAATGATATGGCAGTGTTAGAGGAACTGGGCTTTTTGGAACAGCCCCACACTTCCGCAGGACGAGTTCCCACTTTTGCCGGTTATCGAAAGTATATCGAGCTGTTGGGACAGGAAAACGCCTTATCGGTGGAAGAACGAGAGTGGCTGGACGAGATGCTTGGCGATGAGTCAAAACTGACTGAGGACTTGATTTTACAGAGTGCCACTACGGCACTGGCACAGATTACCCAGTGTGCGACTGTGGTTTCGAACTTTACACCGAAATACTCTGTGATTACAAAGGTGGAGGTGGTTCCCACAGGAAAGCGAATGTATGTGGTGCTGTTGATTACCTCGGACGGAAAAATTAAAAACCGTGCTTGTCGGTTACAGTTTGATTTGACTCATGAACATATGGAATTTTTCCGGCACTTCATGGAAGAAAATTTGGAGGGAATATCGATTTCAGAATTGTCTGACGAGAAGATGGAACAGCTGGTGGTTGCACTGGGGACTTATATGATGACTCTCAGTCCTTTGGTGGAGGGTATCTGTGAAATGTCTAAGGATTTACAAAAGTCCGAGTGTTATGTGACAGGGGAACAAAATCTGTTTTCCTATGACGAGCTGGATAAAGCAGAAATTGTACAGATGATGATGCACCAACAGGAACTGTTCGGCTTGCTAGACGATTCGTTCCAGGGCATTCGAGTATTGTTCAGCGAAGAGGATGGATTCGTCATTGGAAATTCCAGTATGATCGTATCGAAATATCAAAAGGGTGACCATACGGCAGGATTGCTTGGTGTGATTGGACCGATGCGTATCGATTATGCGAAGATTATTCCGTATATTAAGTATTTCACCGATAAAATCAGCCATTTGATTACAGAAGAAGAATCGCTTGAGGAGCTGGGACTTTCGGAGAAGAAGTCATAGCTGCCACAAGGCAAAAATGGAAGAGAGAAAGGAAGTGCATTTGATGGAGGAAAAGGAAACGGCGAAAGCTGTGGAAACAGAGGCGGAAAAAGCATCGAAAACGGATGTAGAAACGAACGCTTCGGAAATGACACAGCAGCCGCAAGAATCGCCCGATAAAAACGATTGTGACACTGTAGATTCTACGGATACTGTAGAAAAGACGGCGGAAGAGACGAGCGAAAAAAAGGACGATAAGAAGAAAAAGAAAAAGGAAAAGAAAGACGAGCTGGCGAAGTTACAAGCGAGCCTAGAAGACCAGAAGGATAGCTATTTGCGGTTGGCGGCGGAATATCAAAATTACCGCAATCGTACCACGGAAGAGAAAAAGAAAATCTATGGCGATGCAAAGGTGGACTGCGCCAAGGGACTGCTGGACGTTATGGACAGCTTTGAACGGGCACTGGAAGCGACTTGTGCCGATGAGAATTATAAAAAGGGTATCGAGATGACATTTGCGCAGCTGCAAAAGGTATTCGAGAAGCTGGGCGTGGAAGAAATTCCTGCGCTGGGTGAGGCGTTTGACCCGAACGTACACAATGCCATCAAACAGGTGGACGACAGCGAAAAAGAAAGCGATACGGTCTGCGAGGTATTCCAAAAAGGATATAAGCTTGGCGACCGACTGATCCGCCCCGCAATGGTGGCAGTGGCAGTCTAGCAGAGGTCTTTTATGAAACAGCAAACCATAAAATTGATAAAAAATGCTTTGTTTCTGACAGCTGCATGGATGCAGGAGCAGAAGACGAAAAAGCAGCTGCCTGTGATTGTGACAAGGCACTTTTGAAAACAATTTAAAAATCTCTAATTTAAAAATCTTTGATGAGGAAGGAAGATTTATCATGGGAAAAGTTATTGGTATTGATTTGGGTACAACAAACTCTTGTGTTGCTGTTGTAGAGGGCGGTCAAGCAGTGGTTATTGCAAACACAGAGGGTGCGAGAACGACGCCGTCTGTTGTAGGATTCTCCAAAACCGGTGAACGTCTGGTAGGACAGACGGCAAAGCGGCAGGCAATTGCCAATCCGGAGCGTACGATTTCTTCGATAAAGCGGCATATGGGAAGCGATTATCGGGTAGATATTGACGAAAAAAAATATACACCACAGGAAATTTCGGCAATGATTCTGCAAAAGCTGAAGACGGATGCAGAAGCTTATTTGGGCGAATCGGTGAACGAAGCGGTTATTACCGTACCGGCATATTTCACCGACTCTCAGCGGCAGGCAACCAAGGATGCAGGTCAGATTGCAGGCTTGAATGTAAGACGTATTATCAATGAACCGACTGCTGCAGCACTTTCCTACGGAATCGATAAGGGCGAAGAGCAGACCATTATGGTTTATGATTTAGGCGGCGGTACGTTCGATGTATCCATCATTGAGATGGGCGACGGCGTGCAGCAGGTTCTGGCGACGGCAGGAAATAACCGTCTGGGTGGTGATGACTTTGACCAGCGGATTATTAACTGGATGGTACAGGAGTTCAAGAAAAACGAAGGCATTGATTTGTCCACGGATAAGATGGCAGTACAGCGTCTGAAAGATGCCGCAGAAAAGGCAAAGATTGAGTTGTCCTCTACGACTACCACGAATATCAACATTCCGTTTATTACGGCGGACGCATCCGGTGCAAAGCACTTGGATATGAATCTGACAGTGGCAAAGTTCAATGAATTGACGAAGGATCTTGTAGATGCAACGATGGGACCGGTACAACAGGCATTATCAGACAGCGGCTTATCCGCATCGGATTTGCACAAGATACTGATGGTTGGCGGTTCGTCAAGAATTCCGGCTGTACAAGAGGCAGTGCGGAAAAAGCTAGGGAAAGAATTGTTTAAGGGCATCAATCCGGACGAATGCGTGGCACTGGGCGCAGCATATCAAGGTGGCGTATTGAGCAACGACATCAAAGATGGCTTGTTGCTGCTGGACGTTACACCGCTGTCTTTGGGACTGGAAACCATGGGTGGTGTCTGCACAAAGATTATCGAGCGGAATACGACGATCCCGACTAAGAAGAGCCAGATTTTCTCCACGGCTGCCGATAACCAGTCAGCTGTTGATATTGTGGTGTTACAAGGCGAACGGGAATTTGCAAGAGATAATAAACAACTGGGTACATTCCGTCTGGACGGCATTACACCAGCACCGAGAGGCGTACCACAGATTGAAGTAACTTTCGATATCGACCAAAATGGTATCGTACACGTTACCGCAAAGGATTTGGGTACAGGGAAGGAACAGGATATTAAGATTACAGCGTCTACCAATATGTCCAAAGAGGATATCGACAAAGCGGTCAAGGAAGCAGAGCAGTTTGCAGAAGAAGATAAGAAGCGTCGGGAAGACGTTGACACCAAGAATAATGCGGAGAGTCTGGTATTCCAGTGTGAAAATTCGTTGAAGGAACTGGACGGAAAGATTGATCCAGCGGACAAATCTGATTTGGAAAGTAAAATTGCAGATTTGAAGACGGCACTGGGCGGCAATGATACAGATGCAATCAAGGCAAAGTCTGATGCACTCCAGCAGACATTCTACAGCGTATCCTCCAAGCTCTACAGTCAGGCAGGCGGTGACCCGAATAATATGGGTGGCGCAGGATTTGATGGGAACTCGGGTGCAGGCTTCGGCGGCGATGCAGGCAATACAAACAACGGTGGAAACGACGACGGCGTTGTGGATGCAGATTTTAAGGAAGTATAAACACACGAAAAAATAAAGTGCAATCACGGAATGGGCGCAGTTTGAATAGAAGCTGTATGCCCGTTCCGTATTGTACTAAACAAGTAGAAAAGGAGGACGTATTGTATGGCGGAAAAACGGGATTATTATGAAGTGCTGGGTCTCCAGAAGGGCGCATCGGAAGATGAAATTAAAAAAGCGTTTAAGATGATGGCACGAAAATACCACCCAGACCTGCACCCAGACGATAAAGAAGCGGCGGAGAAATTCAAGGAAGTAAATGAAGCGTATGAAGTTTTGTCCGATTCAGAAAAACGTTCCAGATATGATCAGTTCGGTTATGCCGGCGTTGACCCGACTTATAACAGCGGTGGCGGAAGCGGATTCAACGGTTTTGGGGATGTAGGCAATATTTTCGACAGCATCTTCGGCGGATTCAGCGGCGGTGGCTTTGGGTTTGGCGGCGGCAGAAGTGCTGCGGCGAGTGCAAATGCCCCCAAACGTGGGGGAGATGTGAATGCGTCTATTACCATTGATTTTATGGAAGCTTGCGCCGGTGCAAAGAAACACATCAAAATTAACCATATGGAAAAATGTCCCCAGTGCGGCGGAACTGGTACAGATGGTTCCATGACCACAAACCCCTGTCCGGATTGTAACGGCAGAGGCTCTGTCCAAATCAACCAAAAAACCGTTTTTGGCATGATGTCCTCTACTAGGGTTTGTTCACACTGCGGCGGAAAGGGAAAAATTATCACGAACCCTTGCAGCAAGTGCCGTGGCAGTGGAAGATTTCGCATGCAAAAGGAAATGGAACTGTCCATTCCCGCAGGGATTGACAGTGGGCAGGCACTCCGTATCAGTGGTCAAGGCGATGCTGGTATCAACGGCGGCGGCACTGGTGACTTGATGGTTTTCATTACGGTTCGCTCTCATGAACTGTTCGTGCGCAACGGGAACGACATTAATTGCGAAATTCCGATTACCTATGCACAGGCGGTTCTGGGAGATAAAATCACTATGCCGACAATCAAGGGTAAAGTAGAGTATGAAATTCCCGAGGGTACGCAGAGCGGCACAAAATTCCGGCTGCGTGGCGAGGGCGTGAAATACTTAGGCAAAGAGAGCTACGGCGATCAGTACGTGACTGTTGTAGTGGAAGTACCAAAGCGACTCACGAAGCAGCAAAAAGAATTACTTCGGAAATTCGACGACTCTCTGGAGGAAAAGAATCAGGTGCGGCGACAAAGTTTTTTTGAAAAGCTGAAAAAACGGCTGGAACAATGAATTTGAATTTCACATTTCCTCTTGACAAGCGGAGACGTTTCGGGTATAATAGATATAGAAAGAGCGTACCGAAATGCGGTTAGCTTCCAAAGTATAGTTATTAGAAATAACTGCCTTGTCTGGAAGTGAGGCGGTTATTTCCTTTTATTATTGCAATTTTGCACGATTAATAGAATCTGGCAAATAACACTGCATAAAGTTAAAAACTCCATCCATGTCATATGCAACACCCCCTTATCCCCATCTACGTATTGGAACGGAGATGGTCGGGAGCAGGATTTGACCGCCGATATGTATGAAGATACATCCGCTTCAGTAACGCTCTTATGAAATGTGCCTTTCAGCACGTTTTTTATTATATCACAGTCGACAAAAACTGTCAATGAAAAATAAAAATTCCGATGGATTGTATAAATTTGCTGTGACCGGCGGATGAACTTGGTGTCAAGACAAGATGAGAAAAAGTTTTTCAGTGATTTTTCAAAAAAAATGAAAAAAAGGTCTTGTAATTTTTTTGGTTTCATGTTATAATGAAAATGCTGAGAAATACAGAAGCACAGCTCGTAATGTGTGACTTCTGTCTATGATGCAAATCAACAAAAACAAAAAGGAGTTTTTAATATGAAATTTGGCTACTTTGATGATGCAAATAAAGAATACGTCATTCAGAACCCGAAAACCCCCTATCCTTGGATCAATTATTTGGGAACACAGGAATTTTTTTCTCTGATTTCCAACACCGCTGGCGGCTATCACTTCTACAAAGATGCTCGTCTGCGTCGCATCACTCGTTATCGATATAACAACGTGCCGGTGGATATGGGCGGTCGTTATTTTTACATCAAAGATGGTGAAACCATCTGGTCGCCTGGCTGGTCGCCGGTAAAAACAGAATTAGATACTTACACTTGCCGTCATGGTATGGGCTATACCATTATTTCTGGCAAGAAAAACGACGTTTCGGCAGAAGTCACTTTCTTTGTGCCGCAGAATTATAACGGTGAAATTCAAAGCCTAGTTCTCAAAAACGAGGGAACTGCGCCGAAAACCATTTCGCTGTTTTCCTTTGTGGAATGGTGTCTGTGGAACGCACAGGATGACTCCACAAATTTCCAACGTAACTACAATACCGGTGAAGTGGAAATTGAGGGTTCTACGATTTTTCATAAAACGGAATATAAAGAACGTCGCAATCACTTCGCTTTCTATACTGTAAACGATACCATTGATGGCTACGACACCGATAGAGAAAGCTTTATTGGACTTTATAATGGTTTTGAAAATCCACAAGTTGTCACCGCAGGAAAGGCTTCAGACTCTGTGGCAGATGGCTGGTCGCCCATTGCTTCGCACTATAAAGAAATCACTCTCAAACCGGGCGAATCCAAGCAGTTGATTTTCATCCTCGGCTATGTAGAAAATCCGAAGGATGAAAAGTGGAATGCCGATGGCAGCATGAACAAATCTCGTGCCTATGCGATGATGGAACAGTACGACACACCAGAAAAGGTTGCTGCTGGACTTCAGGAACTAAAAGAAATGTGGGATAATCTCTTGTCGAAATATACCGTCAAGACACCGGACGACAAGATGAATCGCATGGTAAATATCTGGAATCAGTATCAGTGCATGGTAACTTTCAATATGTCCCGTAGCGCATCTTACTTTGAAAGCGGTATCGGTCGTGGTATGGGCTTCCGTGACTCCAATCAGGATTTACTGGGATTTGTGCATCAGATTCCGGACCGTGGCAGAGAGCGTCTGATAGACTTGGCGTCCACGCAGCTAGAGGACGGCGGCTACTATCACCAGTATCAGCCACTTACCAAAAAGGGCAACAATGAAATCGGCGGCGATTTCTCCGACGATCCGCTGTGGATGATTCTCTCCGTTGCAGCATACATCAAAGAAACTGGCGATTATACCATTCTAGACGAGATGGTACCTTATGATAATGACGAATCCAAGGCAAAGACCATGATGGATCATTTGGAAAAGAGCTTTTTCCATGTAGTCGAAAACGTAGGTCCTCACGGACTGCCGCTGGCAATGCGTGCCGACTGGAACGACTGTATTAATCTGTCTTGTTTCTCCGATGAGCCGGGTGAGTCTTTCCAAACCTTCACTTCTCCGAAATATGGCGAAGAGAAGTATTCCAAGGTTGCAGAATCTGTGATGGTTGCAGCACTGTTTACTTATGCTGGACCGGAATATGTGGCAATGTGCCAAAAGCGTGAGGATACTGCCGGTGCAGAAAAGGCACAGGCAGCTATCGATACCATGAAGAAGAATATCATGGAATCTGGCTGGGACGGCGAATGGTTCCTGCGTGCTTATGATGATTTCGGGAAGAAAATGGGTTCACACGAATGTGAAGAGGGCAAGATCTTCATCGAACCTCAGGGCTTTGCTGTTATGGGCGGCTGCGGTAAGGAGACAGGTGCAGACTTGAAAGCACTGGAAAGCGTTGACAAGTGGCTCAATTCCGAGCATGGTTTAAGCCTGAATCAGCCTGCATTCACCAAATATTACATTAAATACGGTGAAATTTCCACCTATCCGGGCGGCTATAAAGAAAATGCTGGTATTTTCTGCCACAACAACGCATGGATTATCTGCGCTGAAGCATTTGTCGGACATGGCGACAAGGCGTATGAATATTACAGCAAGATTGCACCGGCGTATCGGGAAGAGAAATATTCCGACCTCCACCGCACTGAGCCGTATGTTTATGCACAGATGATTGCCGGAAAGGATGCAAAATGGCATGGCGAAGCAAAGAACAGCTGGCTGACTGGTACTGCCGCATGGAATTTCGTTGCTGTTTCTCAGTATATTCTGGGTGTGATTCCAGATTGGGACGGCTTGAAGATTGACCCGTCTATTCCTCATACGTGGGATGGTTTCACGATTTCCAGACAATATCGTGGCGCAATTTATGACGTCACCGTCCAAAACCCGAATCATGTATGCAAGGGTATCGCTTCTGTTACAGTGGATGGGACGGCAATTGATGGCAATGTGTTGCCGGTATTTGGCGATGGAAAGTCGCACACCGTTACAGTAGTGATGGGTTAAGTTTTTTTGTGAACTTGAAATAAATTGTAATGAAATAAAAAGGTAGGATTGCAAAAATCCTGCCTTTTTTGGAGGTGAAATTGATGGAGATATATGCAAAAAAAATTCCGGCGGGAGATAAGTTGCTGGAACACAAAGTAGCATATGCATTGTTGGAACAGGTCGTTGGGATGACTTTTGAAATGCCGCTCCCCGAAATTGCACGGGGGGAGCATGGCAAGCCATATTTTCCGGCGTATCCAAAAATGCATTTTAATTTGAGTCATAGTTCTGGACTCGCCGTCTGTGGGATTGGAGAATCACCGCTGGGTGTGGACGTAGAAGCTGTCCGACTGTTACGAGAACGGGTGCTGCTGCGGTCGTTTTCCACAGCAGAACAGGAACTTGTGGAAAAGTCCCCCTACCCAGACGAGATGTTTTTTCGGTTGTGGACACTGAAGGAAAGCTATGTCAAAGCTCTTGGCATTGGGATTTCCTATCCGCTGCAAACCGTCTGTTTTTCTTTAGAAGGCGACACAGTTGTGACGAATCTCTCCGGCTATCAATTTCGATGCTATCAGGTCGATGCGTTTGTGATAGCGTGCTGTACGATATCGGCATTGTCGGAGACGCTACCCGAATCTGTTTGGCTGCTATAACCGAAAGGTAAAACAAATTGCGTGATTTTTTACGGCGTGTACGTGAATTTCACCGCCATATTTTTCTACAATGGATTTTGCGATGGAAAGTCCGATGCCATAACCATTGCCGGAGGTGCGTGCCTTGTCGGCACGATAAAAGCGGTCGAACAGGCGTTCTAATTCCAGCGACTGCACTGCTTGAAAGCTGTTTTCGACGGTGAATAGAATATGCCGCTTGCCCTTTAATTTTTTTAATGTGACAGAAATCATACCCTTTTTGTCACAGTATTTTACCGCATTATCTAGTAAAATCGCCACGAGCCGACGCAGTTCCGCTTCATCGCCCAAAAAATGGAGGGATTCTGTCATCTCCGTGGTCAAGGTAATATGACGTTGTTTTGCCATAGTTTGAAATTCTGAGACGGTGTCTGCGGCAGCGTCGCTGAAACAAAACGACGTATCATTTTTCTGCGGACGAGCTTCGTCCATGCGGCTTAGGACAACAAGCTGATTGACGAGTGTACTTATACGCTGTCCCTCCGTACGAATGTCATCGAGCCATTCGTTTTGTACTACTTCCGATTCCGCAATGTCCAAATCTGTAAGAATGAGTGTCAATGGTGTTTTCAATTCGTGATTGGCGTCTATAATAAACTGCTTTTGCTTTTCATAGCTTTCCGCTATTGGTTTGACTGCCCATCTGGAAAAAAGTATAATCAGTGTCAGAATGACACCGCTGGTAACGAGAAATATGAGTATTGTGGAAATCATATTGGAATTAGACATAGCTTGTGTCAAGCTGCCGTTGACAAAGACAATTGCTTTGTCCCCTTGTGATGTTTCAAAGATTTTATAGCGATAAACGGAAATCCATCCTCGTTCTCGTCCACGATTGACGGCTTTTTCTGCATATGCTTTTGCGGTTTCTTCTGTGATACTGGAGATATGGCTGAGGTCTGTGGATTCCGGCGTATCGGTATCGGATAGCGTCACTACGAAAAAGCGTGTGGTGAAAGCCGTTTCCGCATTAAAAATCTTGTCATTTTCCTGTGGAGCTTGCTGCCAATCTTCTGGTGGCTGTTCTTCGTCCGTCGATTGATGGAACGAGGGCAGCGTACCATCGTTTTCTGCAATGACATCCGTTAAGCGATCTACGAGGTGATTGTTTTGCACAAAGTGAGAAATTAACAAAAAAGCCAACATCAGGAGCAAAACAAGACCAAAAGAAAGGGTACAAATCTGAATGAATTTTTTTCGCAGTTTATAAATCATTCCGAGACTCCAAAAGATAGCCTGCATTTCGGATATAGCGGATTTCTACCGGTGCATGAATGGCACTGATTTTCTTTCGCAAATTGGAGATATGCACCCAAACCACGCTGACCTCTACGTTGCTGTCCCATCCCCAGATGTGGGAGAGAAACTGTTCTGAAGAGATGATAAAATTCGGTTGCTGCATCAGCATTTCCATAATTTGAAATTCTTTTCCACCGAGTAGTCGTGTTTCCTCTTGATAGTTCAGCTCATAGGTGGAGCGGTTAAGTACGAGGTGATTCCACGTCAGAAGATCTGGTACATAATTGTCTTTCCGGCGGAGCATGGCACGAACCCGTGCAAGAAGTTCCGACGTAGAAAACGGCTTTGCCAGATAGTCATCTGCGCCTGCGTCCAGTCCCTCCACACGCTGTTCCACCTCTGTTCGGGCTGTGAGAAACATCACAGGCGTGGTGATCCCCTTATTCCGCAGCGTTTTTAGGACACAGATACCATCCATTTCCGGCAGCATAATGTCCAGAATCATGCCATCGTAGTTGTTCGTTTTGGCATATTCTAGGGCGTCGACACCGGTTGCAACGCCGTCCGCCATAAATTTATTATTTTCTAGCAGATGAATGAGAGCCTTTCGCAGCCGTGGTTCATCTTCTGCAACGAGCAAACGCATAAGTGACACTCCTACTGTCAGTCAGAATTTACCGAGCGATATTCCATTGGAACATATTCCTGATCCTGTGCAACAGACAAATACGCAGGACAAATGATTTTTTTACAGTTAATCAGTTCTTCAATGCGATGTGCCGACCAGCCTGCAATACGTGCAATGGCGAAAATGGGGGTATACAGTTCTGTCGGCAGTCCTAACATATGATATACAAAACTGCTGTAGAAGTCTACATTTGCGCAGACGCCTTTATAAATCTTTCGATTTTGCGCAATGATTTCTCCCGCTAGGCGTTCTACCGTGGCATAGAGTTCATATTCTGCATGGCAGCCTTTTTCAGATGAAAGTTGTTCTACGAAGGATTTTAAAATTACTGCACGGGAATCGGAGATGGAATAAATTGCGTGCCCCATGCCGTAGATGAGACCGGTGTGGTCAAACGCCTCACCACGCAGCACTTGTGTCAGATAGCGGCGCAGTGCCTCCTCGTCTTTCCAATCGGGGCAGTGCTGCTTGAGATCTTCGAACATCTGAACGACTTTGATGTTTGCTCCGCCATGTTTTGGACCTTTTAGTGCGCCAAGTGCCGCCGCAATGGTAGCGTAGGTATTTATTCCAGAGGAAGACACGACGTGTACCGTAAAAGTGGAGTTATTGCCGCCGCCGTGTTCTGCGTGCAGCACAAGACACAAATCCAGAAGTTTTGCTTCCAGACGGCTATATTTTCCATCCGGCCGTATCATATAGAGAATATTTTCTGCAATGGTCAAATTCGGATCTGGTTTTTGAATGAACATACTTTTGTCGTTACGGAAGTACATAGAGGCTTGATAGCCGAATACCGCCAATGAGGAGAATTGTGCCACAAGCTGTAAACACTGGCGCATCACGTTGGGAATGCTGGTGTCGTCCGGCTTCGGGTCATAGGCGTGAAGAGCCAAGACACACTTTGCCATCGTATTCATAATATTATCGCTGGACATTTTCATAATCACGCCGCTGTTGAAGTGATTAGGCAAGAGACGATAATTCGCCAGCAGATCGTAAAACTGGTTCAATTCTTCTTTTGTGGGAAGTTTCCCCATAATGAGTAAATAGACAATTTCTTCAAATCCAAATCGATCGTGCCGGACGAATCCGTCTACCAGCTGTTCAATAGGAATGCCACGATAATACAGTTCACCGGGAATACGCAGTTCTTTTCCATTTTCCATGCGGCTTGCGTTGATTTTGCTGATTGTCGTCAGCCCCGCATGGACGCCTTTTCCGTCTAAGTCACGGAGGCCACGCTTGACTTCGTATTTGACATATAATTCCTGATCAATCTGGTACTGGGATTGCGCTTTATCGGAAAGGCAATCAATCATCTCCATGTCTTTTTTGTATTGTAGAATCATTTGCTGAATTTTATCGGAATGAAGCATAGCATTTTTTGTTATGGAATCGTTCCTTTCTGCTGTGGTACAGCGGTAATGTGACGGTTTGTAAGTTTTGTTGATTTTCCTCCACGATAGGGGGACGAAAAGTTACACAAATGTTAGGATGAAAAATCTATTACTTCTAATTTTATCATATTTTGTGGTATTTGTCAAGAAAAATTCGTAAACAAAATCGGGTGGCAAGAAGTGGCAGTGTTGCAAAAGGGCATCTGCCTTTGTTGACATTTTTTCACAAATATCGTATAATAAAAAAATATGCTGGGATAGCGGATACAGTGGAAAGGAACGGGAAAGATGGTAGAGACACAGCTATTTGGGTTTGGAAAAAAGCGGCAGGTTCAGATGTCAAGAACTTGTATGTTGGCACCGATGGTGGGCGTTGCAGACAGGGGATACCGTCAGCTTTGCCGCTCGTTCGGAGCGGCAGGCGTAGTCAGCGAGATGGTTTCGGCGAAAGGACTTTATTATGGCTGCCTGACCTTAAAAGCGGGAGAACGGCTTTCGGAACAAGTGGCATCTGCGCAGCTTTGTGTGATTACAGATGAAGAGCGGCCGATGGGAATTCAACTTTTTGGCGGCGAACCGGAATTTGTAGGACGTGCTGTCGCCATGGTGCAGCAGTTTCAGCCGGACTGGATTGACTTGAATATGGGCTGTCCGGTACGCAAGGTGGTTTCCACCGGTGCAGGCAGTGCGCTGATGCAGGATATTTCGACTGCGGCAGAGATTGTCCGTGCAGCAGTGCGAGAATCGGACGTTCCGGTGACGGTGAAAATTCGCTTAGGTTGGGACGAGACACATCGAAACGCCGTGACGTTTGCCCAAGGGATGGAGGATGCGGGAGCAGATGCTATTACAGTACATGGCAGAACACGGGAACAGCTTTATCGTGGCGCAGCGGATTGGACGGGGATTTCTGCGGTAAAACAGGCAGTGAAAATTCCAGTGGTGGGGAATGGCGACGTGCGGACGGCTGCGGATTGTCTGCGTATGTACGCTGAAACCGGCTGCGATATGGTCATGATTGGCAGAGGTACTTATGGAAATCCGTTTCTGTTTCGAGAAGTGATTGCTGCGATGCACGGAGAAAGCATAGACCCACCTACGCCGGAAGAGCGCATGACGGTTATGCTGAAATATATTCGGCTTGTCTTAGAACAGTCGGAAAAACCAGAAGAAATCGCAATACGAGAGGTACGAAAACAAGCTTCTTGGTTTCTGGCAGGACTACATGGTGCGGCGCATCTGCGGCAGCAGTGTTATCAACTGGATTCTTATGCAGCGGCGCAGCATCTTGCCGTTGCTGCATTGAACGTAGCAAAAGCTAGTATGTGAAAACATGGTTTGTGCATCACAAACGTCCCCTATCGAAAAACAGAGGACGTTTTATGGCTTTCGTACTTATGCTCATTCGGCGGAAAGACCGAAGCTGACTTCCAGTGCGTGGTCGACTTTCGTCATGGATGGAGCGTCCAGCGTCCCCATACGGTCTTTTAAGCGACGTTTGTCTAGCGTGCGGATTTGTTCCAATAATACCACGCTGTCTTTTGTCAGACCGCATCCAGTCGCCTGTACGTCGATATGTGTGGGGAGCTTCGCCTTGTCTCTGCGGCTTGTGATTGCTGCCGCAATCACTGTCGGGCTGTGCCGGTTGCCAATGTCGTTCTGGACAATAAGTACCGGTCGAATGCTGCCTTGTTCTGACCCGACCACTGGACTTAAATCTGCATAATAAATTTCACCACGTTTGACCAAAATGAAATCCTCCTTTTTATGTCTGTGATGGATACCGTTTAGCGATAGTATACCCGCTTTTTCGGGGGCTATACATACGGCATCCGCTGCTTTCATCTTATTCGAGGACAGAAGAAGTGGTGAAAAGAAAACAAAAATTTTGGATTCCCTATTGACAAAAGAAAAAAAATCGCATATAATAGAATGCAATAGAAAATGAAATATTTAAAGAACAACGGAGCAGTTAGAGTATCCTCATGAGGGCAGTACAGAGAGCATCGGGTCGGTGGAACGGTGTCTGTCTGTGGGGTGAAGTGCGGCTGTTAGTTGGCATGGGGAACCGTCTTGTTGTGGCAAGCAGCTGATCATGATGCAAAGTATCCATATCCGTTTTGCCTCGTTACGGCATGATGCAGCAATTGTGTCCTGAGTAAAAATCAGAGTGGAACCGTGGTAAAAGAATTATCGCCTTTGTGAATGTATCCAAATACATTTGCAGAGTTTTTTTATGATTTGAGGTGATAACAATGTTTCGACAGCTTCGGGAAGATATTGCAATCGTAAAGGAAAAAGACCCTGCGGCGAGAAATAGTTTAGAAATTCTGCTGACCTATTCCGGCTTAAAAGCCGTACGGAAATATCGCCGTGCCCATTGGTTTTATCAACATAAGCTATACACCATTGCCCGTATTATTTCACAGCGTGCCAGACACACGACCGGAATTGAAATTCATCCGGGAGCGCAAATCGGAAAGGGTCTCTTTATTGACCACGGGATGGGTGTTGTAATCGGCAAAACGACGATTATTGGCGACAACTGTCTCCTATATCAAGGCGTAACCCTAGGCGGTACGGGAAAGGATAAGGGAAAGCGACATCCGACCCTGGGCGATAACGTGATGGTGGGAGCAGGCGCAAAGGTACTAGGCCCGATTACTTTGGGAGATAATGTGAAAGTTGCCGCAAATGCGGTGGTGTTGAAAGATATTCCGGACAATTGCACGGCGGTCGGCGTACCGGCTCGGGTGGCACGATGCGAGGGACAGCGTGTGACGCAGGATCTGGATCAGATTCATGTGCCGGATTTGACGATGGAAGATATTACAATGCTCAAACGAACGGTAAAATGCTTGCGGGAAGAGCTGGATGATTTAGAACAGGATACCGCAGAAAATCTCACGGTGTCATCCGCTGAAAAGGGAAGTGAATGAGAATGGACTATCGCTGTGTCGTTTTTGATATGGACGGCGTGCTGTTTGACTCTGAATCACTTGTGATACAGTCATGGGAAATGGTGGCACAGGCGCATGGAATACCGCACGTTGCAGAAATTTGCCATCGCTGTTTGGGTGCGAATGCTGCGGCTTCGAAGCAGATGTTTTTGACGTTTTATGGAGCGGATTTTCCGTATGATACCTACAAGGCGGAAATGTCTCAAAAATTCTGGGAAAATGTAGAAGCTGGAAATCTGGTGCTAAAGTCCGGTGTGCGGGAAATCTTGGATTTTTTGGAACTGCATCATATTTCAACAGCCATTGCATCCTCCACTCGGAAGGCGGTGATTCAGCGAGAACTTGCGATCTTTGATTTGGAGAAAAAGTTTTGTAAAATCATTGGCGGTGATCAAGTACATCATAGCAAGCCGCATCCGGAGATTTATCAAAAAGCGTGTGCAGCACTGGATGTATCACCATCCTTGGCGATTGCCATCGAGGATTCCTATAACGGAATCCGTTCAGCACATGATGCCGGTATGCAGGCGATTATGATTCCTGATTTATTACCGCCGACAGAAGAAATTTTGCCATTGACAGCTGGTGTTTATCCGAGTTTAGCCGCTTTGCAAACATTTTTGGAAGGAGAAAATCAAAATGCAGATTTATGATACTTTGACCCGAAAAAAGGTACCTCTTATTCCCATAGAGGAAAACCACATACGCATTTATGCCTGTGGACCTACGGTTTATAATTATATCCACATTGGAAACGCACGACCCATTTGTGCCTTCGATGTTTTGCGGCGGTATTTGCAATATCGTGGCTATCAAGTCACTTATGTGCAAAATTTTACCGACGTAGACGACAAGATTATTCGCACAGCAAATGAAACCGGCGTGACGGCGGCAGAATTGGCAGAACGTTTTATTGCAGAATACAAGACCGATGCCCATGGATTAAATGTCATGGATGCGGATGTGCATCCTCGTGTGACGGAGAGCATGGATTTGATTATCGATTTGGTACAGCGACTGGTGGATAAGGGGCACGCTTATGCCGCACCGAACGGGGATGTTTATTTTCGTACGGACAGCTTTCCGGAATATGGGAAGCTGTCTGGTCAGCCGATGGAAGCACTACAGGCAGGCGCACGCATTGAAGTGGGAGAGGAAAAAGAGAATCCATTGGATTTCGCCGTCTGGAAAGCGGCAAAACCTGGCGAGCCGTACTGGGAGTCCCCTTGGGGGAACGGCAGACCCGGCTGGCATATCGAGTGTTCGGCAATGTCGTGTCATTATCTCGGCGAAACGTTTGATTTGCACTGCGGCGGACAGGATTTGATTTTTTCACATCATGAAAACGAAATTGCACAGGCGGAGGCGGCAAACGAAAAGCCCTTTGTCCACTACTGGATGCACAACGGTTATATCAATATCGACAGCAAAAAAATGTCGAAATCCTTGGGGAACTTTTTTACCGTAAGAGAAGTGGCAGAGCAGTATGGCTATGAAGTCATCCGCTATATGATGGTACAGGCACACTATCGCAGTCCGATTAATTACTGTAAGGACTTGCTGGATGCTTGTAAAGCTTCCTTGGATCGACTGTATACTTGTAGAGATACACTAAGCCGTGTGATTGAATCGGCGCAATCCGGCACGGTTTCTTCAGAAGATATGGCACTTCTGGAAAAGCGGAAGACGCAGTTTATCACAGCTATGGACGACGACCTAAACACAGCAGACGGTATGGCGGCGGTTTTTGAATTGGTACGGGATTTGAACCGGTGGAGCGCAGATGCATCGACGCCCAAGGAACTGCTGGAAGCTGGCGCAAAGCTGTTCAGCGAGTTGACGGGGATTATGGGACTTCTGTATGATCCGAAACAGGATAGCGATATTTCACTGCAAGTAATGGAACTTGTGGAACAGCGTGCGAAAGCACGTCAGGCAAAAGATTTCGCTACAGCGGATGTGCTGCGAGAGAAAATTATGGCACTTGGCTATTCTATCCAGGAAACAAGACAGGGCACGGAAGTTAAAAAAATACGGTAGAAAGAAGGCAATTATGGCACTGAGAAAATATAAAAAAGGAATCACAAGAATATTTATTTTGGTACTCATCATGTTCCTCATTTGCTTCGGACTTTTTTCCTGTTCATCTTATTTACAGTCGGAGACGAATGGCTACCTAAATACGGATTCCATCACGTTGATTCAATTGGATGAACCGGAGGACGACGCTTCCGCAATGTGCGTGCATACCACATTGGGTGATATTGTGGCAGAGCTTTATCCAGACGAAGCGCCGGAATATGTGGCACAGTTCACAGAATTGGCGGAGTCCGGCTATTATGACGACACCTATGTTTTTCAAGTGGAATCCGGCGTCTATTTCGAAGCAGGTACATCCCATGCAGACGGTTCTGTGGACAGTGACACGTATGAAACTGTCGAATTAGAAACCAGCGGAAACTTGTGGCCATTCCGTGGGGCGTTTTGCGCACCTGTGGTGTCACAGGACGGGAATTTTTGGGATCGGCTCACTGGAGATATGATAAGCTATTGCGGCACACGATTTGTGGTTTGTAATACCATCGAGTTTGATGATGATACCATAGAAGAATTAGATGACGTTTCGGAAAGCGCACAGAATATCAGCGACGCATTTTTGGAACTGGGTGGGATTCCGAATTATTCTCAGCAGATGACAATTTTTGCACAGGCGTATGGAGAAGAGAGTCTGGCGGTGATTGAAGAAATCACCGGGGTCGCCCTAAAAGCCGCCAGCGGCGAAAATGAATATACAGCACCTGAAGAGGACATTAAGATTACTTCTATCGAAATTGGTACTTATGGAGATTGGAAAAATAACCTGTAAAGTTACCTAAAAGATGTTTGTTTTTTTATGAAATGCATACAAATACATGGGGTAACTATCCACCAATCCTGACAAAGTTTCCAAAGAACGAAAAAAATCTTGTTTTTGACTTTACAAACGGCGATTTTTCGTGTATAATAAGAAAGATTGTAAGCAAAATAAGCAGAAGCAATTGTGTTTGCTGCGGTGTTGTGTTAAAATGTTCTTTGAAAAAGTGTCACGAAAAATTTTGTGTTTTTAGGCGCAGTGCTTCAAAAAAGGAAATAGAAAAATGTGCTGCTGCCGGTAATAGATCTGGGGAGGATATGTTTACGTGCATATTCCATGAAACCCGATTGTCGCCACCTCCGAAAGCGTTTCGGGAGAAATGGCGAACAGACAAAGGAGAGACGAACTTGGATAAATTTGTTATTCACGGCGGGCATCGCCTGTTGGGAGAGATTGAAGTCAGCGGCGCAAAGAATGCGGCGGTTGCACTGATTCCAGCCATTTTGCTATGTGATGAGCCGTGTATTCTGGAGAATGTGCCGAATATCAGCGATGTAACCATTAGCCTGCGAATTCTCTATGAGATGGGTGCGCAGGTGGAATATCTCAATAAAACGACGGTGCGGATTAACGCAACCGGATTGCAGAATTATTGCGTTCCCTATGAGAGTGCACGAAAAATGCGGGCGTCTTATTACTTTTTGGGCGCATTGCTCGGTCGGTATGGAAAAGCGAGGGTTTCGATGCCTGGTGGATGTCCACTGGGAGACCGCCCGATTGACCAACACTTAAAAGCGTTTTCCGCTTTGGATGCAAAGTGCAGTATTGAACACGGCATGGTGGATCTGGTGGCAGATCAGCTGACCGGAAGCCAAATTTACTTAGACGTGGTATCGGTTGGTGCAACAATGAACGCCATGCTTGCTGCTGTGCGTGCTACAGGATTGACTGTGATTGAAAATGCTGCAAAAGAGCCGCATATTGTGGATCTCGCAAACTTTCTCAATTCGATGGGCGCAGATATTATGGGTGCAGGTACGGACGTTATCAAGATTCGTGGGGTGTCTCATCTCCACGGTGCCGTATATTCGGTCATTCCAGACCAAATTGAAGCGGGTACGTTTATGATTGCCGCAGCGGCAACCGGCGGCGACGTTCTCGTAAAAAATATTATCCCAAAACATTTGGAACCCATTTCCAGCAAGATGCGGAAAATCGGTGTGAATATTGAAGAGTTTGACGACAGCATTCGTATATGGGTGGATGGACCGTTGGTGCGGACAAATGTGAAAACGATGCCACATCCAGGATTTCCTACGGATATGCAGCCGCAAATCACGACGCTTTTGACCCTTGCAGAGGGGACGAGCATTATTACTGAAGGTGTTTGGGAACAGCGATTCTGCTATGTTGATGAGCTGCGCCGTATGGGTGCAGATATTTCTGTCGATGGAAAGGTTGCCGTCGTGGAGGGCGTTGGTTGTTTGACTGGCGCACCGGTGAAAGCGTGCGACTTGCGTGCAGGGGCGGCACTGATTATCGCAGGACTTGCGGCAAGGGGAATTACGGAAATCGAAGACATTTACCATATTGAACGTGGTTATTCCAATTTGGACGCAAAGCTGCGTGAAGTGGGGGCAGATATTGAAAAAGTTTCTGATCCAGTTGCCAAAGTGGAAATGAAAGAGGCTATGTAAGCTATTATTCGAGAACAGAAATTTAGAAGCCAGAGAACAGAGCGGAGAATCGATAGCTTCTGTTTTTTGGTTTTTGTGTGCTTTTTTGGAATTCGACTGGAACAGGCGGTGATTTTTCGTGCAGACGATACAGATTCTGGCACTGGGAAAGTGCAAGGAGGATTATCTCCGCAAGGGGTGTGCAGAGTATGAAAAGCGTCTTTCTCGGTTTTGTAAGCTGGAGCCGGTGTCGCTGCAGCAAAATCCAGGGAAACGGGAAATTTCTCAGGCTTTAGAAAAAGAAGGGGAAATGCTGCGTAAACGAATGCGTGGATACTGTGTGGCAATGTGTATTGAGGGGAAACAGCTGGATAGTTACAAGTTTGCACAAACGCTGGAACACACAGCAGTGGAATATGACGGCGGCAATGTGACGTTTTGTATCGGCAGTTCTTATGGCTTGGCAAACAGCGTGAAACACCGTGCGAATTTACGGCTGTCTATGTCCGCAATGATGTTTCCCCATCAGCTAGCACGACTCATGTTGCTCGAACAAATTTATCGTGGCTATCAGATCTTAGCCGGAGCGAAGTATCATAAATAAAAGGGGGGCATTTCATGGAAAGAGAAAAGGCAATGACGATTTTCTACGAAGTGGGGAATAATCTATATTTGAATCTGACCAATCGTTGTTCTTGCGCTTGTACTTTTTGTATTCGCACGATGGGCAACGGCGTATATGGTTCCGATCCACTGTGGCTGGAACATGAGCCAACGCAGGCAGAGATTTTTGCAGCATTGGAACAGGTGGATTTTACGCTATATAAAGAAGTGATGTTCTGTGGCTTCGGTGAGCCAACCGAGCGGCTTGAGGTCCTCAAAGAGACGGCACAGTGGTTGCGTCAGCATGGTGTAGGTTCGATTCGTCTGAATACCAACGGCTTGGTGGATTTGCGTTATGGTCGCTCTACGGCGAGCGAATTGGAGGGTTTGGTGGATACGGTCTCTATTAGCTTAAACGCTGGGACGAAACAGGCGTATCTGGACGTGACAAGACCCAAATTCGGGGAAGTCGCTTTTGATGCGATGCAAAAGTATGCACTGGACTGTAAGGCGTATGTGCCACAGGTGATGTTGACGGTGGTGGATATTTTGCCGCCGGATGAGATGGCAGCGGCGAAACAACTGGCGCAGAGGCTGGGAATCACGCTGCGTGTACGGAAGTTCGATAACGCTGCGACAAGACGGGAAAAAGAATAAGGGACGGATAACATAAAAACGCTCTGGTTGAAAACAGAGTGTTTTTTTCTTGACAGCATCTGACAGAATATGCTACAAACAGAATATGCTATAATAAGAAACGAAAGGCATAACGAGAAGCGAAAAAGCGGTCTAATCTAACTCCTGGAAAGGAGTGATGTTATGGATATTGCAGAATTTGCAGTAATTGTATCAATTATTGGACCAATTTTGAATTTAACAATTCAAATCATTCGTTTGATTTGGGATATACACAATAAAAGGAAATAACCGCTCAGTCTGACAAACAAGTAGCGGTTATTTTCATCGTTATCTGGGAGCAGACCGTTCGTGGAACGGTATACCTTTTACCATGATTATCATAGCATACTTTCGCCGGCTTGTCAAGGGGGTCTGCAAATTTTTTCTTGACAGCATCTGACAGAATATGCTATAATAAGAAACGAAAGGCATATCGAGAAGCGAAAAAGCGGTCTAATCCAACTCCTGGAAAGGAGTGGTTTATGAATGGGATATATAACAGTTGATCAAATTATCCAGATTGGATTATTTCTGGTTGGATACACATCACTTTTGTATGTTATTTTTCATAGATAACGGAATAGCCGCCTAGTCTTGCAAACCCTTGGCGGCTATTGATTTCGTCATTTACGGGAGCAAACCGTTCGTGGAATGGTGTGCCTTTTACCATAATTATCATAGCATACTTTCGCCGGCTTGTCAAGGGGGTCTGCGAATTTTTTTACGCTTTCACTGCCTTTATAATTCGTTCTGCCACCTCAAGCGGAGAGCCGTCCGCAGACACGCTGAAAGAAGCGTTTGCACGATAAATCGTCGCACGCTCGTTGAAAATCGCTTCTAGCTGTTCTTTTGTGTTTTGCTGTACAATTGGTCGATTGGTGTCGTCTTGAATTCGTTCATAGCACACTTCAAAAGGGATGTCCAGCAGTACAACCTTTCCGGTTTCTTTCGCAGCCTCCGCACTGTCTTGTCGCAGCATTGCACCGCCGCCACAGGAAATGACTGCCGACTTTTTACGCAGTGTACGAATTGCTGCCGCTTCTTTTTCCCGAAAATAGGGTTCGCTATTCTCTGCGAAAATTTCCGGAATGCTTTTGCCCTCTTGTTCCACAAGGAAAGCGTCCGTATCAATCAGAGGCAGTCCTAGCTTTTTTGCAAGGAGTTTGCCTACAGTTGTTTTTCCGCAGCCCATAAAGCCGCATAAAAAAATAGTCATTTTCATGCTCCTTTTGCTTCTTTATTTTGCTTGTCGATTTCCACTTCCATATCCCGAATAATCGAGTTGATTTGTGTCTGCGTAAAGCTGCCACCGTACCAGATTTCGTGGGCACGCACTGCCTGTAATACCAGCATTGCCGCACCGCCCTTTGCCACTTTCCCTAGGGATTTCGCCTTTTGCAGCAGCAGTGTTTCCGTGGGATTGTAGACAACGTCAAAGAAATGTGAGGCTTTTTCAATCAGGATATCCGGTACGGGACAAGCGTTTATCTTGGGGAACATACCCACTGGAGAAGCGTTTAGAATCACATCAAAGCTATCTTGGATTTCTGTGGTTAAGCGATACTGCACGTTCGCTTCCGGCATGGTTTCCCGCACCTCTGCGAGAAATTGCTTTACGAGCTGTTCGTCTTGTGGGATGATTCCGATGGTTAAGTCTGTACCACTGCGCAACGCTTCTGTTGCCATCATACGTCCGACACCGCCACAGCCGATGAGTAGAACTTTTCCATCCATGGGATAGTCCTTGACGGACATGGTAAAGCCGTCACAGTCTGTGTTATATCCCACAAGCTGACCATCTACATTGGCGACACAGTTAACGGAGTTGTAGCGTTTTGCACTATCGTCTAGTTTGTCTACTAAGGGAATGATCGCCATCTTGTGGGGGATTGTAATGTTGAATCCCTTCAAATCTCGTAAAAAAGCTTTTTTTTCGGTGAGATTTTCCGGTGCAATATCCGTCAGAGAATATTCCGCTTCTTTGCCAGACATGGCAAACAGCCGCTCATGAATAAAGGGGGACATAGAGTGTTCCAGTGGGTGTCCAATCAGTGTATATTTTTCCATTAAGCTAATACTCCTTCCAGCGTTTCTCGGTTTTCACAGTTTTTCGCTGTGACATCCTTCAACGTCTTTTTCACCAGTTTTGTCAGTACTTTGCCCGGACCGAATTCTACAAAAGTGTCGATGCCATTTTTCTGCATTGCTAGAAGCTCATCTGTAAACGTACCGGCGAAACGATGTGCTTTGCAAGAGCAGTTGGCATATCCGAAAAGTCCGTGCGGACGTCGCCCAAAACATTCGAGTAGAACGCCACGTTTGGTGACTGGAAAGCAACATTCTGAATTTTTCCGTAGAAGGCGTCTGCCGCAGGCTGCATTAGTCTGGTGTGGAATGCGCTTGCTACAGCGAGCGGTACGGCACGGGCTTTTCTTGATTTGCAGGTTTCCGCCGCACGTTCGACAGCGTCCCGATCGCCTGCGATGACCGTCTGCACGCTGGAGTTGTAGTTTGCAGGAATGACATACCCTTCTGTCTCTTCGCAAATCTGTTCCACTTCCTTCGGCGTTAGTTTTAAGATGGCGTACATGGCACCATCTGCCGCACTTGCAGCCGCCTCCATCGCCTCCGCACGTGCCTGAATGACTTGAAATCCTGTTTCCATGGAGAGCATACCCGATGCCACCAGAGCGGCATATTCACCCAGCGAGTGTCCTGCGACAGCGTCATAGGTGAAGCCACGCTTTTTCGCCGCTTCTAGGCACACGAGAGATGTCGCCATAATTGCCGGCTGTGCATAAATAGTACGGCTGAGCGTCTTTGCATCTGCATTTGCGATAATGTCATATAAGTCAAATCCCAACGCCTCTTTGGCGGTATCATAAATCGATTTTAAGCTGTCGTCCTGTTCCAACAGCTCTAGTCCCATACGTTCGTATTGCGAACCCTGACCAGAAAAGAGTGCAATTGTACCCATATTTATCCAACCTTTCTCGTGATATTGTACAACTTTACACAATACCACAAATAAAAATTTGTGCAAAAAATAGTATTTCGTCGGCACATCTGGGAAAAAATCGTGAGAATCATTGCAAAATTTGAAAAAATATTTTATAATAAAAAGTGTATCCTGTGCAAGCGGGAATGTATTTTTTGCCGTGAATGATTTCGACGGTGGCAGTACGTCCAAAACAGTAAGTTTTGGCAGTCTTTTCTGCACGCTTTCTATTATCATAACACAAAACGGCGTTTTAGGCAAGAGAAACGGAGGAATTTTTTTCATGGGTATTCATGTTTTGGGAACTGGCAGTTATACACCGGATTTTCAAGTGACCAATGATGATATGGCAAAAATCGTAGAAACGGACGACGAATGGATTCGCACCCGTACGGGGATCAGCACACGCCACATTTCGGACGGCGAGCCAACATGGTATATGGGCGCAAAGGCGGCAGAGCGTGCCATCGAAGCGGCTAGAATTGACCCGAAAGAAATCGGACTTTTGATTGATACCACCATTACACCGGAATATTGCACGCCATCGATGTCCTGTATTGTACAGCGTGAAGTGGGGACGGTGAACGCCGCTTGTTTCGACTTGAATGCCGCTTGTTCCGGTTTTGTCTATGCCATGGACACGGCACATCGATTTTTGCAGACGGACAGATCCATGAAGTATGCCCTCATCGTGGCAAACGAAAGCTTGTCCAAAATCACCAACTACAGTGACCGTTCTTCTTGTATTTTATTTGGCGATGGTGCAGCGGCGGCTGTGATTTCTTATGCGGAAAACGCCCTGTACACCAGTTTCTTGGGTGCAAACGGTACGGGAGCAAAGTATCTCTATGCCCATAGCGCATTGCCAAAATCTCCTTTTGTCAAGCAGGAGCGACTGGCGGAATATGACGACGGTATTGGCGCAGGTCCGACGGATTGGGAACACACCATGCTGCAAGATGGCAGAGAGGTCTATAAGTTCGCTACCCATGCTCTAGCGATTGCGGCGGAAAAGGCAGCGGAAAAAATCGGATTCGACTTAAACGATTTGAACAAGATCGTTCCCCATCAGGCAAATATGCGGATTATTGAAACGGCAATGAAGAATTTGAAACAGCCGATGGAAAAAGTTGTCACGAATATCGCCTATCACGGTAATACGTCTAGTGCGTCGATTCCTATTGCGTTTGATGAAGCGATTCGAGAGGGGGAAATTCAGCGAGGCGAAAAGGTTTGTCTCGTAGGCTTTGGTGCTGGACTTACCTATGCGGCACTGATTATGGAATATTGATTGAAAACTGGAATGAGAGAAAAAGCGGTCATTTCATTATCACGATTTATCGGGAGGATTATATATGATAGAAACAAGAATCACAAAGTTGCTCGGCTGTAAATACCCCATGATACAAGGGGGTATGGCATGGGTTGCGGAAAGCACTCTTGCGGCAGCAGTTTCCAACGCAGGCGGTATGGGACTGATTGCAGGCGGCAGCGCACCGATTGACTATTTGAGAGAACAAATTCGCATCTGTAAATCCAAAACAGATAAGCCTTTTGGCGTGAATATTATGCTGATAAGTCCCAATGCCGACGATTTGGCACAGTTGGTCATTGATGAAGGCGTGCCGATTGTCACCACCGGCGCAGGCAACCCGGGAAAATATATGGACGCATGGAAAGCCGCTGGAATAAAAGTGATTCCGGTGGTACCGTCTGTTGCGCTGGCAAAGCGCATGGAGCGTGCTGGTGCGGATGCACTGGTGGCAGAGGGAATGGAGTCCGGTGGTCACATTGGCATGAATACCACGATGTGTCTTGTGCCACAGGTGGTGGACGCTGTAGATATTCCGGTGATTGGCGCAGGCGGTATTGCGGATGGCAGAGGAATTGCCGCAGCGTTCATGTTGGGCGCAGAGGGCGTTCAGGTGGGAACACGGTTCTTAGCGACGGACGAGTGTCAGATTCATCCGAAATATAAGAAACTGGTTTTAAAGGCGAAAGATACTGACAATCAAATTACAGGCTTTTATTCGGGCAGTCCTTGTCGTGGTATTAAGACAAAATATACAAAGAAGCTGCAGACGATGGAAAAACAGGCCTGTCCGCCGGAAGACTTTGAAGCAATGACAGTGGGATCTCTGCGAAAGGCAGTGGTAGACGGAAACGTCGATGAGGGTTCGTTCCTGTGCGGACTGATTGCGGGCATGGTACACGAAGTGAAACCATGTAAGGATGTTATCGAAGAGATGTGGCAGCAGGCGGAGGCACTCTTGCAAAAATAATCCACAGCGAAAAACAGTGCCATATGACAGAAATGGAGAAAATCTAATGAAATCAAAAACAGCTTTACGAAAAGTGGCAGTCATTGTATCCGGCATTGACGAAGAATATCAAAATACAATTTTAAAAGGAATTCATGCCTATGCAGAAGAACACGGTGTACACGTTGTTCATTTTGTGGCGTTCGCCGGAACGCTTTGCAGCGAGCGTCACGATGTAGGGGAGTATAACATTTACAGCCTTTGCCAGTACAACGACTTTGACGGTGTGATTTTGCTCATTAACACCATTTCAGATTCTGTTTTTGTCGCAGAAATTGTGAAGAATCTGTGGCGGTGTCGAGTGCCGGTCATCTGCGTGGATAATGATTTAGACTCCCGTTTTTATTATGTGGGAATTGATAATTTTAACGCCATGCAGAATATTATCCGGCACATTGTCCACGACCATCACTGTAAAAAAGTGGCGTATATCTCTGGTCCGAAGAGCAATCCGGAGTGTATTCAGCGGTATTATGCTTATGAATCTGTTATGCGGGAGGCTGGCTTAGAAATCGACCCGAATCTCATCTATCATAGCAGCTTTTGCAGCTGCGATGCTGCAGACGGTATAAATTATTTTTTAGCGCATAGTGAAGTACAGCCGGACGCTATCATCTGCGCCAATGATGTGACGGCACTTGCCACGATTCTGGTACTGGATGAGCATGGAATTCGAGTGCCGGAGGATATTATAGTGACCGGATTTGACAACATTTATGCCGCACGAAATTTTTTTCCTGCGATTACGTCTGTTTCCCGTCCACTGTTTCAGACGGGCTATCATGCGTGCAAAACCGTGTTGGAGGCAAAGCCGGATACGCCGCACAGCAATATCTTAAAAACGAAAATGGAGCTGCGCCAAAGCTGCGGTTGCGGTTGTCATGCGGAGAATAAGGACGAGGTGGACAAGGATGAGAGAACGTTTCGGAAGAACGTCTATCAACAGCTGAACTATTATCAGGTGAACGTTCCCTTTATGACGAGAATGTCTTACGTTTTGGCGGAGAGTAAAAGCTTTGCGCAAAGTCTGGAAAATTTGAAGATTTTCGTGAAAGAATCCGGATACGATCGATTTTATCTTTGTTTGAATGAGGGCTGGAACGATCAGCGCATTGAAAAGACGGCGGATGGACAAAAGGTTTATTTTGCAGAAAGCTATACATCCCACGGCTATGCAGAGACGATGCAAGTACCGCTGGCTCTGACGAACGGTATATTTACGGACTTACCGTCGTTTCCGTCGAAGCAGATGCTGCCGGACTGTGAGCTGAAATATGATACGCCTACGCTCTATTACATGATGCCCCTGCATTTTCGGGATCAGTGTTTTGGTTACTGTATTTTCTGCGGAGCGCATTTCAATATCGAAAATCCGCTGATTCATACGTGGGTGATGAACGTGGCGAATGCGCTGGAAAATATTCAGAAAAAGGAACATTTGGATCAGGCACTGGCAGAGGTGAATGCACTTTATATCAAGGATTCTCTTTGTGGTATCAATAACCGCAATGGGTTTAATAAATATATGGCAGATGTTTTTGAAACTTGTCAGGCAGAAAACCGAACTTGTATGATGATGTTTATCGACATGGACGGACTGAAATATGTTAACGATGCGTTTAGTCACGAGGAGGGCGACAACGCATTATACCAATTGTCATGTGCGATTAAAAAGAGCTGTAAAAACGGCGAAGTTTCCGCACGATTTGGCGGTGATGAGTTTATTGTCTTTGCGACGAATTACAGCGAAGAACAGGCGCAGGCGTTGTCCGACGCCATCCACAAAGGACTAAAAAAATATAACAGCATTTCTGGAAAGGCGTACGAAGTAGATGCTAGTATTGGCTGGTATGTGACGGCGGTGTCTGAAGAGGATACGCTGAGCGAGTTGATCACAGCAGCGGACAAGAAGATGTACGAAGAAAAAAAACGGAAGAAAGCGGCAAGAATCGCATAAAGATAAATTCAGAAAAACTGAAAGGAAGAAAATACGATGGCTACAGCATTGATTACAGGCGCATCACAAGGCATTGGAGCGTGCATCGCCACACGACTTGCCAAGGATGGCTATCATATCGCAATCAACCACTATCCCAGCGACGGTGACAAGGCAAATGCAGAAAAGGTTGCCGCAGAATGCCGAGACTTGGGCGTGGAAGTGGAACTTTTTGCAGCGGACGTTTCCAGTTATGACCAGTGTGAAGAAATGGTCAAGGCGGTGAAAACACGCTTTGGTACGATTGACGCATTGGTGAATAATGCGGGCATTACGAAAGACGGTCTGCTTGTACGAATGAGCGAGGAACAGTATGACGCAGTGATTGCAGTCAATCAGAAGAGCATTTTTCATATGCTGAAGCTGGTGGGAACAGTGATGATGCGCCAGCGCAGCGGCAGAATTGTCAGTCTCGCCTCAGTGGCAGGACTCTACGGCAATCCGGGACAGGTGAACTATTCGGCATCCAAGGCGGCAATTATCGGCATGACGAAGACGGCGGCGAAAGAGCTTGGTTCGAGGAATGTCACCGTGAACGCCGTTGCACCGGGCTTTATTAAAACGCCGATGACGGACGCCTTAACAGAAGAACAGCGGAAGAAGATGCTGGAGCTTGTGGCGATGAAACGCTATGCAGAGCCGTCAGAGGTGGCGAGCGTGGTTTCGTTTTTGTGTTCGGATGACGCAAGCTACGTTACGGGTCAGGTAATTGAGATTTCCGGCGGATTGATGATGTGATTAAAAAAAGGAGTAATCAGATGAAACGAGTTGTAATTACCGGTATGGGAACAGTGAACCCGTTGGGATGTACGATCGATACGTTTTGGGAAAATGTGAAAAAGGGAACTTTAGGTATTTCCAAAATCGATATGTTTGATACCACAGAAGTGGAAGTCAGTGTGGCTGGTATCATACGGGATTTTCATCCGGAGGATTATTTTGAGAAAAAGAAGCTGCGCCATATGGAGCGGTTCACACAGTTTGCAGTGGCGTCCGCCGTGCAGGCGATGGACGACTGCGGCAGCGATTTTAAAGATTTAGACCCTTATCGTCTGGGGACGATTATTGGCTGTGGAATTGGCGGATTGCCGATGACAGAGAAACAGCACGCACTGTATCTGGAAAAGGGGCCGAATTGGATTTCCCCGTTTTTTGTGCCGGTGATGATTTCTAATATGGCAGCTGGTGAAGTTGCCATGCGTACCGGATTCAAGGGAGATAACTTCTGTACCACGACTGCCTGTGCCTCTGCAACCCATGCCATTGGAGAAGCGTTCCGCAAGGTGAAAGACGGCTATTTGGACGTGTGCATTTGCGGTGGTTCAGAAGCGACCATCGATGAGTTTACACTGGGTGGCTTTAAAACCATGAAAGCACTGACAAAAGAACCGGATCCGACAAAAGCGTCCATTCCGTTCGACAAAAATCGCAGCGGTTTCGTATTGGGTGAGGGCTGCGGAATTTTGGTGTTGGAGGAATATGAACACGCAAAAGCACGGGGTGCAAAGATTTATGCGGAAATCGCCGGCTATGGTGCAACCTGTGATGCTTACCACATGACGGCTCCTTCGCCGGAATGCGAAGCTTCAGCGAGAGGTATGGTAGCGGCTTATCAGGAGGCTGGGTTACAGCCGGAGAATATCACTTATATCAATGCTCACGGTACGGCGACCGGTTTAAACGATAAGTATGAAACCACTGCGATTAAAATCGCCTTGGGGGAGGAGCAGGCGCACAAGGTGAAAATCAATTCCACGAAGTCTATGACGGGACATATGCTGGGCGGTACAGGAGCGGTAGAAGCAATTGTGTCGGCATTGTCCATTCGAGACGGTTTCATTCACCAGACCATTGGCTATACGACGCCGGATCCTGAATGCGATTTGGACTATTGTGTCGATGGTCCGGTAGAGATGCCGGTGAAAGCCGCACTGTCGAATTCGCTGGGATTTGGCGGTCACAATGCCACACTCTGCTTCAAGGCGTGTGAAGCAGAAAGGAGCAAATCGGAATGAGCGATAAAATTTATGAGATAGATTTGAAAGCGGTTGAGCAGTTGGCGGAAATTGTGGAGCAGAAAAAGCTTGACGAAATCACCATCACAGACGGCGAGAAGTCGATTACGATTAAGGGCAAGAAATGTCCGCCGCCGCCACATCATCATCCGCCCCATCCAGGGGAAATGCCGCCGCCTCCTCCAATGAACAACGGGATGCCTTCACAGTGGGGAACTGGCGCACCCAATGGACAGCCACCTGAGACGACGCCACAACCGACACCGTCTGCGACGGAACCGACGGCGACCGGAAAATTCATTCAGGCTCCCATTGTGGGAACGTTTTATGCGGCACCCTCGCCGGATCAGCCGCCGTTTGTACAGGTGGGCGATACGGTGAAGAAAGGCGACGTGGTACTGATTATCGAGTCCATGAAGCTGATGAACGAGGTGACCAGCGACGTGGATGGCGTCGTAGAAGAGATTCTCGTGAAAAACGGCGATGCCGTAGAGTATGACCAGCCACTGATGCGGCTTTCATAAGGATGCGATAACACAAAAGTACAAAAGAAGGAGGAACCAGATTATGGCAGAGGTATTATTCAATCAAGAGCAAATCAAGGAAATTATTCCCCACCGTGCCCCGTTTTTACTCATTGACGAAGTATTGGAAATGGAAGTGGGACAGCGTGTGGTGGCACGGAAATATATCAAGGAAGACGATTTTTGGTTCAAGGGACATTTCCCAGAAAAGCCGGTAACGCCGGGTGTGCTGATGATTGAGATGCTGGCACAGGCTGGAGCGGTGTGTATTCTGTCACAGCCGGAATTCAAGGGGAAAATTGCTCTTTTTGCCGGTATAGATAAGGCGAAGTTCCGGCGACAGGTCGTACCGGGCGATGTGCTGGATTTAAAGGTAGAAATTATTGCGCAGCGTGGCCCCATAGGCGTCGGAAAGGCGGAGGCAACGGTAGACGACAAGCGTGCTGTCAGCTGTGAAATCAAGTTTGCTGTAGAGCAGTAAGGCGGCAGAATGCAGAGTATGAAAAAAGTTTTAATTGCAAACCGTGGCGAAATTGCCGTGCGCATTATTCGGGCTTGCCGAGAAATGGGCTTGCAGTGTGTGACAGTTTATTCGACGGCAGACCGCTCGGCATTGCACGCAGAAATTGCAGATGAATCGGTTTGTATCGGTCCGGCTTCTGTTCAGGAGAGTTATCTGAATCAGGCGGCATTGATTGCCGCTTGTGAAAATACCGGCGCACAGGCGTTACATCCGGGATTTGGCTTTCTATCAGAGAGTGCAGAATTTGCACAGCTTTGTCTCGACAATGGTATTATATTTATCGGACCCTCGCCGGAATCGATTGCGATGCTCGGCGATAAGGCACGTGCGAAAGAGACGATGAAAAAAGCTGGCGTTCCAGTCATCCCTGGATCGGATGGAGTAGTGGGTAGCGTGGAAGCGGCAAAGAAAATTGCCGCAGAAATTGGTTATCCGGTGCTGGTGAAAGCATCCGCAGGCGGCGGCGGCAGAGGCATTCGCCGTGTGGACAGCGAGGAACAGCTGGAAGAACAGATGCTTTTGGCGAAAGAGGAAGCACGGTTGTTTTTCGGGAACGACGATGTTTATTTGGAAAAGCTGATTGTTGGCCCACACCACGTAGAGATTCAGATTATCGCCGACAAACAGGGAAACACGGTTGCGCTGGGAGAGCGTGACTGTAGTATGCAGCGGCGCAATCAAAAAGTGATCGAGGAGAGTCCGAGTCCTTTGATGACACCGGAGCTGCGTCAGGCGATGCAGGAGGCGGCAGTGCGTGCGGCGATGGCGTGTGGCTATTATAATGCAGGAACGATTGAATTTTTGGTGGACGACGACCGAAACTTTTACTTTATGGAGATGAACACCCGTATTCAAGTGGAACATCCGGTGACGGAGTGGGTGACGGGTGTGGATCTGGTACAGACCCAACTTCTCGTGGTACAGGGAAAGCCTTTACCGTTTACACAGGAGGATATTGAAGTCAAGGGACACGCCATTGAGTGTCGGATTAATGCCGAAAATCCAGAACAGGACTTTCGTCCCTCCCCAGGGACGATTCAGCTGCTGCACATTCCGGGCGGCCCCGGGATTCGGGTAGATAGTGCCGTATACCAAGGGTATACGATTCCGCCTTATTACGACTCGATGATTGCGAAGCTGATTGTACACGCTCCCACGAGAGAATGTGCGATTATGAAAATGCGCTGGGCGTTGTCGGAATTTATCGTAGACGGTATTGATACAAACATTGATTTTCAACTGAAGCTCATCAAAAATAAGGCGTTTCAAGCGGGAGCATATGACAATACATTTTTGGAAAAATTTTTGGACGAGAACAAAACGAAGAAATAACCCCAAGAGAACAAAGAGAAGGTTAGGTGAGAAACTATTATGGCGTTAGAGGATCTATTTAAGAATGTGACCAAACGATTCAATGATGATACGCCGGAAGAAAGAGAACCTGTGTTCAAGTGTCCTCGATGCCAGCAGACTGTGCAGGAGTCGAAATTTCAAGAGCAAAACAAGGTTTGCCCCAACTGTAACTACCATGCGAGATTGACGGCGAGCGAACGGCTGCGTATGACGGTGGATCGAGATTCTTTCGTGGAATACGATGCGGATATGGATAGCGTCGACCCATTGGAATTCCCGGGATATGCACAAAAGGTGGAAAACTTAAAGGCGGTTACGGGACTGCATGACGGCGTGATTACGGGAGAATGTACCGTAAAAGGCTCACATACGGTGATGATTGTCATGGATTCTCATTTTATGATGGCGTCTATGGGCAGCGTCGCAGGAGAAAAGATAACCCGTGCGTTTGAACGTGCGACAGAAAAGGGTTTGCCGGTGGTGGCGTTTACCGCTTCCGGCGGTGCGAGAATGCAGGAGGGGATTTTGTCACTGATGCAGATGGCGAAAACCTCCGGCGCAGTGGCGAAGCACAGCGAAGCGGGTTTGCTCTATTTAAGCGTTATGACAGATCCGACCACCGGCGGTGTGACGGCGTCTTTTGCGTCCCTGGGAGACATGATTCTGGCAGAACCAAAAGTGGTGATTGGCTTTGCGGGACGGCGTGTCATCGAGGGGACGATTAAACAGCGTTTGCCGGACGATTTTCAATCGGCAGAGTTTTTACAGGAAAAAGGGTTTGTGGATTTGATTGTGGAGCGGCGCAATATGCGCAGTACCCTGTCTCACCTGTTAAAACTGCACGGGTACGAAAAAGAAGAAACGGGAGGTGTGTGAGATGGAAGTATATCAAGAGGAACAATCCAAACGCACCGCCTGGGAACGACAGATGCTCATCCGAGACAAGGACCGTCCGACAGTCAGGGACTATATCCCACGGATTTTCACGGACTTCTACGAACTGCACGGAGACCGTGGCTATGGCGATGATGGCGCAATATTAGGCGGAATCGGTCGCTTGAATGGAACACCTGTGACGGTAATCGCACAGGTAAAGGGCAGGAATTTGAAGGAAAATAAGGAATCCAACTTTGCAATGCCCCATCCGGAGGGCTATCGAAAGGCACTACGGCTGGCACATCAGGCGGAGAAGTTTCACCGTCCGATGATCTGCTTGATTGATACCCCTGGTGCGTTTTGCGGCGTTGAGGCGGAGGAACGTGGTCAGGGCGAGGCAATCGCACGGAACCTAGCGGAGTTTATGACGCTGAAGACGACGATTTTGTCTGTGGTACTGGGCGAAGCGGGCAGCGGCGGTGCGTTGGCACTGGGTGTGTGTGATGATTTGGCAATGTTGGAAAATGCGCTTTATTCGGTGATTTCGCCTCGTGGAGCAGCGTCCATTTTATGGAAAGATGCTTCTCGGGAACAAGAGGCTTGTGAAGTTTTACAAATTACGGCGGAAGATATGGTGCGATTTGGTGTCGCAGAAGCGATCATTCCAGAGCCGGAGGGCGGCGCACAGTGCGATATAGACAAAATTGCAGAAAATCTGAAAGAATATTTGGTAGAAACGTTAACAGAAAAATTGCAAAAACCTATTGACGTTTTGCAAAAAGAACGGTATACTAAGTTTAGAAAAATCGGTGCTTTTACAGAGGGCGTATGAACCCGATGCTTTTGTAGAGCAATCGATTTGGAAAATAATCATGAATCTATCGCTTGGAAAAGAAAAGCGAAAAAAATTGGAGGAAAAAAACATGACAAAAGAAGAAATCTTTGAAGAACTGAAAGAACTGGTTACGGATCAATTGGGCGTAGAAGACGATGAAGTTACCTTGGAGGCATCCATTCAGGATGACTTGGGTGCAGACTCGCTGGATTTGGTAGACCTGGCAATGGAGGTCGAAGAAAAGTTTGGTGTAAAGATTAGCGATGAAGACTTGGAGAACATCAAAATGATTGGCGATATTGTAACTTATATCGACGAAAAGAAAGACTAATGGGAGATTGCTTTTTGGCAGTACTATAAAATGAAAAAAGCCACTGTATGGGTCATGATATACAGTGGCTTTTTGTATGCGTTATGTCATGGAAATCGAAAGCGACAGACATTTTGTGCCGCTGAGACGTTCGCTCAGCGCATCCGGCTGACACGTACCAGCGAATAGGGTGAAGTGGCTGTCAAAGCATTTGCGGTTGCCTTCGTCGTCCACAGCTGTGAAAGCACGTGGGGGAATCTGGAAGGTACAGGTGACAGTTTCTCCCGGCGAAACCGTTACACGCTGAAAGCCGCATAAGCTGTGATTGGGGACGGCTTCGGGACAGTCGTCCTTGATGTAAAGCTGTACCACGTCGGTGACGGTTTGCATACCGTGATTTTCCACCTGTACGCAATAACCCTCTGCCGTGGAGGTGAATTTCGTACAGTGAAGCCTTCCATAGGTGAGACCAAATCCAAAGGGATATGCTACGTTGTCCTTGACATAGCGATAGGTACGATTTTTCATGGAGTAGTCTGTGAAGGCAGGGAGCTTTTCGGCATCTTCGTAGAACGTCACCGGCAGCTTTCCCGTAGGAGCGGTGTCTCCGAACAGGATTTTTGCCAGTGCAGTTCCGCCCTGTTCTCCCGGATACCAGACGTGGAGGTGTGCGTCGACCTGTTGCTCCAAAGAAATCGCACTGCCTGCGGCAACCACGGCGACAACGGGTTTTCCGATGTGAACGATTTTTTCCAATAATATCCGCTGCGGTTCCGGCAATCGTAAATCGGTTTTATCGCCAGAAGAAAACTCGTTTCCCGTATCACCTTCTTCGCCCTCCATTGTGGCGTCGAGACCGAGACAGAGAATGACGACATCTGCGTGCTCGACGGCAGTGATTGCCTCAGCGTAGCGGTCGCCGGCTTGTGCCAGATTAGATACTCTGTCTCGATAGAGGTGACAGCCTTGGGCATAAAGGATACGTCCTGGAAAAGTGTTCTGTATTCCTTCGAGAAATGTCACATAACGGTCGGCTGTACCGCAGTAGTTTCCCTCCAGAGCGAGGCGGCTGTCGCTGTTGGGTCCAATGACCGCAATGGTTTGGACACTGTCTCGTGACAAGGGCAAAACGCCATTGTTTCGAAGGAGAACCATAGATTTTTCTGCACAGGCGAGGGAAACGGCTTTGTGGGCAGGGGAGGCGACAACTTCGTAGGGAATGTTGTCGTAAGGCGTATCAGGGTCGAACATCCCTAGACGAATGCGTGTGCGCATCACATGGACACAGGCTCGCCGGACGCTTTCCTTGTCTAGAAGTCCCTCTTTTAGGGCGTTTAGGAGTCTCTGATAGGTACAGCCGCAGTTTAAATCACAGCCGGATTGAATGGCGAGTGCCGCAGATTCTTCTGGACGAGTGGTAACGTGGTGGAACTGATGAAAGTCTTGAATCGCCCAACAGTCGGATACGAAATAGCCGTCAAACTCCCAAGCCTGAAGCTTTTCCTGTAGCATGGGATTTGCACAAGTTGGCACGCCATTCAGTCGGTTGTATGCACCCATCACTCCCTCCACGTGTGCTTCTGTCACTAGTGCTTCAAACGCAGGGAGATAAGTTTCTTCCAGATCCTTTGGGGAGACAACAGCGTCAAAGCCGTGGCGAATGGCTTCCGGTCCGCTGTGTGCGGCAAAGTGTTTTGCACAAGCGGCAGTTTTCAATGTACGTTTATCCCCTTGTAAGCCACGGACAAAAGCTTTTCCCAGTTCTGCAGTTAAAAACGGGTCTTCGCCATAGGTTTCGTGTCCCCGTCCCCAGCGTGGGTCACGGAAAATATTGATATTGGGTGACCAGATAGTCAGACCCTTGTAGATATCGTGGTCGCCGTGTTTTTTGGCGATTTCGCCCGATTTGGCACGTGCTTCTGTCGCCGTGATGTCGGCACACTGTTGCACCAGTGCAGTATCAAACATAGCGGCGAGACCGATTGCCTGTGGGAATACGGTGGCTGTGCCGGAACGAGCGAGGCCGTGAAGACCTTCGTTCCACCAGTTATAGGCAGGAATCCCCAGCCGCTCGATTGGCTCGGCATCGTATTTGAGCTGACCGATTTGTTCCTCGACGGTCATTTCGTCTACCAATGCCTCGGCACGCTCTTGCGGCGTCAGCAATGGATTTTTATAACGTTTCATGAAATCACTCCAGTGTATATATATCTTTTGGATTAATGCTAACAGGGGAAGTCTCTTTCCGCTTTTCTTTATAATTGCTTGTAAACTGTAGTTCACATCGTCTGTGACTTTTTCTTCTTTGCGAATTCTTTGTGTTAAAGAAAAATCTCCTTGACTTTTCTTTTATAATCTGGTATAATACTAAATATAATAGAAGAAATGTAGAAAACACGAAACATTGTGCGACCCAGTATTTTCTGTAGCGTGTTTTTTTTACTTAATCTACTATATCACTTTTTCTCTTGCCTGTCAAGGACTTTTCGAGAGAGAATTCAGAACGAAAAATTTCAGATACTGTATGTTTAACGCTCCATTTTGTATGCAAGAAACGAGGTGTTTTTATGGAGAAAAAATATTCCGCTCAATCTTATAGTTATCGCATTGCCCTTGGTGGAATTATTGCGTCGATGTGTATGATGTGTATGTTTTTAACCGGTGTCATTCCGATGCTTTATCTGTTGCTCCCAATGGCGACGAGCGGTTTGATTTATATTATGGCATTGGAAACCAGTCCCCACTGGGGATTGATGACCTATATTTCCGTTGGCTTGCTGTCGATTTTTGTTACACCAAATAAAGACGCTTCCCTTGTTTTTATCTTGTTCTTTGGATATTATCCCCTTCTTTGTCCCATACTAAAACGACTACACTGTCCGCCATTAGCGTTTCTCATCCGCATGGTGATATTTAATGCTGCGGTATTGGTATTTTTCTATGGTTCCATTTATCTGCTCGGTGCAGACGAGTTGTGGGATTCTCTGGGGAAATACGGAAAATATGGCGGATATATCTTACTCGGCATTGCAAACGTCATGTTCGTCAGCTATGATTATTTGATTGGCATTTTCCCGACGGCGTATAATCGAGTTTTAAAGCCGAGAATTTTTCCTACAAAAAAATCGTGACGTATGCTTTTACGTACAGTCCGCTGGAAAAAGGAGTTTCCCCATGAAAAAGATTGCATTATTTGACGCAAAGCCCTATGACCGAACTTGGTTTGACAAGCTGAACACACACTATCAGATCAAGTATTATGAACCGAAGCTCACGATGGACACGGTTTCGTTGGCATAAGGGTGTCAGGCAGTGATTCCTTTTGTCAATGATACGCTGGATGCGGTGGTGATCGATGCGTTGTACCAAATGGATACCGCCATCATTGCGATGCGCTGTGCAGGGTATAACAACGTGGATCGCTCGGCGGCGATGGGAAAGATTCCGGTGGTGCGTGTGCCGGGGTATTCCCCCTATGCTGTGGCGGAGTTTACGATAGGGTTGCTTCTGACCTTGAATCGAAAACTGCACAAGGCTTATGCTCGCACTCGTGACTTTAATTTTTCTCTGAATGGACTGGTGGGATTTGACCTCCACGGCAGAACGATGGGTGTCATTGGTACGGGGAAAATCGGTCGTATTCTGATACAGATTTGTCGTGGATTTGGCATGGACATTCTCGCATATGACCGTTATCCTGCAAAGGATGTGGATTTCCCCTATGTGTCGCTGGAGGAACTATTCCAAAAGAGCGACATTATCTCCCTGCACTGTCCTTTGACGGAGCAGACGAATCATCTCATCAACCGTGAAACGATTGCACAGATGAAAGATGGTGTTTATCTGTTGAACACCTCTCGTGGACAGCTGGTGGAAAGTGGTGCACTGTTAAAGGCCTTAAAAAGTGGAAAGATTGCCGGTGCTGGACTGGACGTCTATGAAGAAGAAACGGACTTTTTCTTCGAGGATCGTTCCGAGGTGGTACAGCGTGACACGCTTTTGTCGCTGTTGGTATCTATGCCGAACGTGGTGTTGACTTCGCATCAGGCGTTTTTGACTACAGAAGCACTCCACAATATTGCACAAGTGACGCTGGAAAACCTGGACGTGTTTTTTGAACAGGGAAAGTTACAGAACAGTGTCTTTGAAACGTGAAAACAGAGATAACCGTCCGATCCATTTCAATTTGTCGGACGGTTATTGTGATTATTGTTGACCTGTCAAATCAATCCAAAATGCGTCATGGCTTTCGCCAGACCGTCTGCACAGAGGGGTGCGGTGATATAGTCGGCATAGGGGTGGAGGAGCGACGGGTCGCCCATGGCAACGCCCGTTCCTGCGAGTTCCAACATCGAGCGGTCGTTTAGGCTGTCGCCAAAGGCGTAGACTTCTTCCCGTTTTGCCCCAAATTGTGTGAGAAGCTGTGCCATGGCTTTGGCTTTAGAGTATCCACACGGCACCATTTCTGCAAAACCGTTTCCATGGTCGATGAAGTCGAATGCACTTTGAATCCCCGTCTGGAATCCAAGAAGGTCGCTTTTCTCGTCGTACCAGATGACGAATTTGTCCATCTCCCAGGTGCTTTTTTTCACAATGTCAGTACAAACAGTTTGTTTCCTAGCATAGATATCGAGGAGGGACTCCAGTCCCGGCAGCATCCTAGTTTTGCTGTCATAAAAAATGCCACGGCTGTGTTCATACAATACTGCCACATCACAGGCTCTCGTGAGAGAGACGATTTTTGCACAGCACGCTTTCGTCTGAGTAACGTGAAACAGAGTTTTTCCGTCCAGTTCCATTTCTGTCCCACAACCATAAATGTATCCGTCAAAGCCGATTTCTCGGAGAGAAGCGTCTACGTTTATCGCCGTACGACCGGTGTTGATGAACGTTTTTCCGCCAGTTTGGCGTACGCTGCGAATGGCGTCTACGGCGGACGAGGGACAGTATCCATCTTCTGTCACAAGTGTACCGTCAATGTCGAAAAATAGGTAACACGTCATTTTCCACACTCCATATCATCCGCTGGTGGGGAGAGGCGGAATTTCCGTCTGGCAGCCTCCGCTAAAAGCTGTGCCGTTCCCTCTACGCCTAAGAGATTGCTGTTTAGGAACAAATCCCGATAGCGAGTGTTGTTCACTTCACAGCCGGTGTGCGAGCGGTAATATTCCGCACGGGTCTTGTCGACTTCTTCGATGATACGCTGTGGTTCTGCGGTCGTTGTCCCGAGGACATAAATGCTGTTGGCAATGCGTGCCTGATAGGGCGCAAAAATATAACAGCGAATGACGTTCTCCCGTTCTCGTAAAATATAGTCTGCACATCTGCCGATAATCACGCAGCTCTCCTTCTCGGCGTGTTCCAGAACGAGCTTGCTTTGCATCTCATACATTCGGTCTTGTTTCAGTTCGCTGCCAATACCCAAGGGATATTTCATTTTGTTGTAGCCGGTGATACCATTTTTGCTAAACTGAACCAGAGAGCTTAAAGTTTCGTCTCGTTTTTCCGCTTCTTTTTCCAGAATGTTTCGGTCATACATGGGAAGTCCCAGAATCTCCGCCGTGCGAATGCCAATATCTCTTCCACGGCTTCCAAACTGTCTTGTAATTGCAATGACATAGTGTTTCATTTTCGTTTTCTCCTCTTCCAAAACTATCAAAACTATCGTGTGAAATCCCACACGATAATTTTAATATAGCATAAAACCCCAGATTTGTCCAGTGAATTTTGCAATACAGGAATTACAATTTGATGACAAAGAAAAAATAATGGTTGCATTTTGAAAAGAAATGTGTTATAATAAATAAGTATTTTTTGAAACTGAGAAGAATCCGAAAATCGAAAATTTGAGAAATTCAATTTTCAGAAAGGAGTCAGCCGTGAAGAAAATTTTACTGCTCACCATATAAACCACGATGATGTGGGTTGCGGTAGCGTTGTTATGTCAATGTGTGAAAAATTATACGGATTTCTGGAGTTTACTACAGCTGACAAATGATTTTTCTGCTTATATGCTGACAGGAATACGAAACCGATAATGGCGGTGTTGCCTAAAAAAATGGAGGAAACCAAAATGGTAGTCATGGAACTGGAAAACGGAAAGAAAATCGAAATTGAGCTTTATCCGAATATTGCGCCGATTTCTTGTGAAAATTTTGAAAAGCTTGTCAAATCCGGCTTTTATGATGGTCTGACCTTTCATCGGGTCATTCCGGGATTTATGATTCAAGGTGGCTGTCCGAATGGCACTGGTACAGGGGGACCCGGGTGGCAAATCAAGGGTGAATTTTCATCAAACGGCGTGAAGAACGACTTGAAGCATACCCGTGGCGTTCTCTCGATGGCACGCTCGATGAATCCGAACTCCGCAGGTTCGCAGTTTTTCATCATGCACGCAGATGCACCCTATCTGGACGGACAGTACGCTGCATTTGGAAAGGTTGTTTCCGGTATGGACGCTGTGGACGAAATTGCAGAAACAGAGACGGATTATAACGACAAGCCGTTGACGCCGCAGGTAATTCGTCGTGTGACGATTGTGGAATAATGTACGGGTGCTGCCTGTGACAGGAACCGAAAAGAGGGAAATGGTGTGGCATATAAGACGAAGCAGCGGGAATATATTCTGGAATACTTCCGCACTTGTGGCGGCGGACACATAACCGTGGCAGAACTGGTACGCCATTTACAGGATACCGGTACGCCGGTAGGCACCGCCACGGTTTACCGAAACCTAGAACAGATGGTTTCTGAGGGACTGGTTCGAAAGTATATTTTGGATGAAAAGTCCAGTGCTTGTTATCAGTTCATTGGGACGCAGCATACGGCGTGCCAAGAGCATTTTCATTTGAAGTGTGTTAAGTGTGGAAAGCTGTTTCACGTCAGCTGTGATTATTTGAATCAGCTTGGGGAACATTTATTGGAACATCATGGCTTTGTCATTGACCACACCAAGACAGTATTATACGGTACGTGTCAGGACTGTATCCAAAATGCATAAGGCGACGCTGTATAAGGATCGATTTTCTAAAAAAGCAAGAATCAAGAAACCTGTTCTTGTTCTTGCTTTTGGTTTATCCTGACCCTATCCTAGGGGACTTTTCGGTTGGTTCGGCTTGAATGGTCGCTCATAAATGCGAATGGGTGCGTGTTCCAACACGGTCTGGCTGTCCTTTTCCTGTAGGACACGAGGCGTATAGATTTTCATCTCCGCCTCATAATTTTGTCTGGCACGTTCTTCTTCCGGATTCATGGGAATGCTCCTTTCTATAGGGTTTACAGCTAGTTTGACCGCATACAGCGACTTTATACATCAGGATAGAAAAGGTGATGTTATGGGAAAAAATTTCGCTAAAGGCATTGGTATGTATTTTTTTGCAGAGATACTCTGCCTTTTTTTAGCATTGACGTTGTCTGCACTGGGCGGTACGATTTGGCGCATTGTCAGTTGTATTTGTACGATGGGAATTTTCGTCTGCCTTTGCATCAATTATGCCTACAATCGGGCGGAGATGGATCGAAAAATCAGCGTTCCGAGTTCAATTGGAATTCGCTGTTTTTACGGCGGAGCAGTGACACTGATTCCACTGCTTTTGGGAATTGTCCTCATTCTGGCGAAGGCGGGTGTTGTTCCGGCAGGGTATTACCGCTGGTATAAGCTGTTGGATGCACCTTTTTTACAGCTGTGTAACCTTTGCAGCATGGACGTCACCGCAGCGGCACTCTCTTGGGGGGAGACGATATTCTTAGCGATGATGAATCTTCTGCCCTTTGTGACGGTATGGGTGACTTATACGGTTGTACGCAAGGGCGTGCGGCTGGAAGAAATACAATATCGAAAATAATTGGAGTATGGCAGTCGAAAAAACGGCTGCCATTTTTGCATAGAAGTTGCCGATAGCCGCATATACTGTGAAAAAACGGAAGGGAGCGATTCGAAAGATGACATGGAAAATTGTGGGGAAACGGTTTGGTATCATGGTGACGGTCTGTGCCGTTGTGGGTACGGTGGTATATTTCGGCGGCACGAAAATTCAAAAGGCGGTTTCTACCATTGCGCCGGAGGAGGAAACGCCGGTGATTGTTTTGGATGCAGGACACGACAGCATAGATGGCGGCTGTTCTTCTGTGAATGGTGTGCCGGAAAAGGGGGATTAACCTGAATATCCTGTTATATTTGCGTGACCTCTTGGAAATGGAAGGGTATTCGGTAGAGGTGACACGGGACACGGACACGAGCATTCACGATGATGGCGTCGAGGGAATCGCCAACCAGAAAAGCTCTGATATGGACAATCGATTGGCACTGTTTAACGAATATGAAAATGCGATTTGTATTTCAATTCATCAGAATCAGTTTACAGATTCGTCCTATTCGGGAGCGCAGATGTTCTATTCGGACAATGTCAGCGAATCGGGCAGACTGGCGCAAACGATGCAGGAGGCGTTTGTCACTCAGCTACAGCCGGAGAATACCAGAGAGGTGAAGCTGTGCGGAAAGGAGCTGTATTTGTGCTATTTTAGCGAGAACCCGACGGTGATGGTAGAGTGCGGCTTCTTGTCGAATCCGGAGGAGGCGGCACTTTTGGAAATGGAGGCGTATCAGCGAAAGGTAGCATTCACGATTTTTTCCAGTGTAAATACATACCTGTGTTCAAAATAACATGAATTTCATACAAGTTTCATAAAAAAAGGTTGCATTTTCCTTGACGAAGTGATATAATAAAAATAATTATCATTTTATTTTGAGATGGTGCGTTTGCTTTTATCCATCTCCAATGCTGTGGTATTATACGGGAGGAAATTTGCCATGAAAAATGGGACGTTAGAAAAAAGAGAGAACCGAAAACACATCTTGTGAATCCAAAACGGCGGCTGCGTCGCTGCCTTGTCGTGCTGCTTGTGGGTGCGCTTTGCCTTTTTCAAATGCCTGCATCTCTTGTGAAGGCAATCTCAGCGCAGCTGCAAATTTCTCCTGTCCTCGTTTCTGACGAAGATACTCCCGTGGCGACCGACACCACGACGACCGATTCGCCTATCTGGACCATTGAAAACTTGTATGTCACGCCGGGTTCTGAATGCGAATATTTGACGATAACGGAAGAAAACGGCGTTGCCGCTTCGGCAATGCTAGGCACATTGTATTTCCCTAAAGAAACCCGGGAAATTTTAAGTCCCGCATATTATGATGTGATTGGCGATTTCATTTATGAAAGTAATTATTCGTCGTCCTCTCTCATGGTAAATACAGAAAAATTTGAAACGGATGGTTTGTTTTTGTATACTATATATACCACTGGAACAATTGCAAAAGAGGACGGCAGTGCAATGCTGAATATCTGGTGGGAAATTGCGGATGAAGAGACAATTCGAGAAGTAGCGGAGAAATACGAGATGGAGGAACAAACGGATGCGTTTGGAACGACTTATTATGACTTTCCGGTGCAATGGGTAGATAAAGATGCGACTCACACCGGAACGACATGGGTTCCAATTAGAACGGCGACAACTGAAATATCTTATTTCGGCTATATCACGTCCTATGGTGATATTACTGAAAGCTTAACCCTAGTCGACGGCTATATTCGTGTGTATACCAATGGAGATCCGGAGGTGACAGAATTAGAACTCCCCATACAAGAGGTGGTGTGCGGACAAGAGGTGACCTATTCCGTACAGATTTCCAACGCCATTGCATCCTGCGGTTTGGAGGGGACGATTTATTTTCCGGATGAAACGGCACAGCTGCTGGAGGACGGCTGGACGCTGGGCGAGGACGCCATTTATTCTGGCGACGGCGTCTATGACAAAATGAATTTGTATGCCAATATGGACGGCGTATTGACGAAAGTCCGACCGAGCCATATTATATATTTTGGACTGTGGAGCGATACCGTCGTAGAACCGACTGCGGCGGACGGCGAGCTTCTCAACCTGACGTTCACAATACCAGAGGAGGCACAGGTGGTTGCCGTTGCGATGACATATGGCGTGGAGATACAGGAAGACGAAGACGGTTATTGGTACTATGATTTTCCGATAACTTGGATGGAGCGAGGGACGGATACGGGAGATGTCACAGATGAAGATGGAAACGTCATCTATGAAGTTGAAAGGAATCGGTTTTCCTACGTGACGGAGGACGGCAAAGACGTTTCGGATGAAATTACGCTGACCGATGGGGCGATTCGTATCCTCTTTAATCATAATCCGAAACCGACTGCCACAACAACGACAGAGGAAACAACAACCACCACCGAAGAGACGACGACAACCGAGGAAACGACAACGACTACGGAAGAGACTACCACGACCACCGAGGCAACCACCACAACTACTACCAAGGCAACGACAACAACCACCACAACAGAAGAAACTACGACCACCACCACGACAACGTCGGAGACGATGACAGAGACGACCACAACACAGTATAAAAATCCGTCTACCTGGTCACTGTCGAAAGCCTATGTTTCTTCCGGTGATGATAGCGTGACGTACGATATTTTGATTTCTGGTGCTGGGGAATCCCTAGGACTGTTGGGTACGCTGTCGCTGCCTGATGCAACGCTGGAGCTTTTGGAAAGCGGATGGAACAGTGGGGCGAATACGCTGGAGAACGGAGACGTGTATGCGCAGATGAATCTGGAACAGTACGTGAGCGGCGGCGATATTTCCTTTTCCCTGAATGCACAGGAGGCATAGGTGCCGGAAAAGAGCGATGGAATGCTTGTGCAGCTGACACTGCAAATTCCAGATGAGGAAACTGTCGCAGAAATTGCACAGCAGTATGATCTGGACTGTATCTATCGAAGCGACAGCGATACATATTATTATGAATTCCCTGTCACATGGGCGGATTCGAACACGATTGTCAAGACTTCTATCGATGCAGAAACGGGAGAAGTGATAGAAGCAGAAAGCAGTGCTTTTGCCTACTTAGACGCAGACGGAAATGACGTCTTCTCAGATGCGGTGACATTGTAGAACGGTTATTTGCGTGTGGCAGTATCAAAGGAACTTGTGCTGGGTACGTATATTACAGAGGAAACCACTACGACGACGACAACGACGACCACGACAGAAGAGTCGACGACGACAACAACGACAACGATCACAATGACAACCACGGACGAGCCAACCACCACCACAACTACCGCTACAACCGTTGGTACAACCACTTCAAGGATGTCGCTGACGTTTACGTCTTCCACGACGATAATGACACTGACGTTCACGTCTACAACCACTACCACGACGACTACCACAACAGATGAGCCGACGACGACAACGACAACCACGACGATCACAACAACGGAAAAGCCAACGACGACAACCACGACGACCACTACCACAACGACTACAACAGAAAAACCGATGACGACTACCACTGCAACGACAACGACAACAACGACTACAGAGGCTACTACTACAAACGATAACGACGACTGCCACAACAATAACAACTACTACGGCAACGACAGAAACGGAGGAATTTTATTTATCCCTCGACGAGCCGGACGAGGACGATCTCTACCCCCACCAATACGCTGACACTGACGTATAAAACCAACTACACTGGGACACTTTTCTGGCTGTCTTCCGACAGTGCGGTTGCGGAAGTGGATGGACAGGGGAATATAACTATTCTTGAAAATGGCAGTGTAACGATCTTTGTCTATGCGTTCGGCGGAGAACCCAGCGCAGTCATGACACTGGAAATTTCGGCACTTCTGGGTGATGTGGACAGCAATGGAGAGGTCAACGTACAGGACGCTTATTTGACAATGGTGGAATATGCAGAAATTGCAGCAGGAAGCGATGGTTCGTTTACTGGAAAACAAAATTATGTGGACGATGTGGATTTGAACGATACGATTACCATACAAGATGCTTATTTGATACAGGTGTACTATGCATCCGCCGCAGCAGGCTCGCCAGTGGAATGGGAGACGCTGCGTGAATAAGATTGTGTATATATAAACGGAAAAGAATAGAGGCAATGTCATGTGCTTTTTCGATATGGACATTGCCTTTGTTTGTTTTTTCGAAAAAATCCGTGAAATTCTATTGCATTTCTATGAGAACTCTGTTATAATAGAAAGGTAAGTTGAAAGCTGGCGAATATTTCCGGCTGGAATAGGAGGAACAATCATGCCTGCAAATATTGTAGTCGGTTCGCAGTGGGGCGATGAGGGAAAAGGGAAAATTATTGATATTATGGCATCTTGTGCCGATGTGGTGGTGAGAGCTACAGGCGGAAATAATGCCGGTCATACGGTGGTAAATGGCGGAGAGGTGTATAAGCTGCACCTGATTCCGTCCGGAATTCTCTATCCGGATACACTGTGTCTTATTGGTGCCGGCGTGGTACTAGACCCGAAGGACTTTACGTCCGAGCTGGATGGTCTGGAAAAACGAGGCGTTTCTACCGCAAATTTACGCATTGATCCTCGTGCGCACGTGGTGATGCCTTGGCATATTGCACTGGACGGACTGTCCGAACAATTCCGTGGAAACAGTGACATTGGAACCACAAAGCGTGGGATTGGTCCGACCTATATGGACAAGTATGAACGCTGTGGACTGCGTGTTTATGATTTGGTACATCCGGAGATTTTCCGAGAAAAAGCCCGTACCACAGGTACGCTCAAAAACAAGATTATTACAGCGGTGTATGGCGGCGAAGCATTCGATCTGGATGCAGTGATTGATGAATATATTGGCTATGGGAAGCGTCTGGTGAAGTACGTGGACGACGTTTCGGTCTTGACCTATGAGGCGAACAAGGCAGGAAAGACCATCATGTTTGAGGGAGCACAGGCGACGCTGTTGGACATCGATTTTGGGACATATCCATATGTTACCTCTTCTCACCCGATTTCGGCTGGTGCTTGTATTGGAGCAGGTGTCGGACCGAAGATGATTACGAATATTATTGGCGTAGCGAAAGCCTATACCACCCGTGTGGGAAAGGGACCATTCCCGACGGAGCTGGAGGACGAAGTGGGCGAGACTATCCGCAGCAAGGGCGGCGAGTTTGGCACTATCACCGGCAGACCGAGAAGAACCGGTTGGTTTGATGCAGTGATTGTTCGTCATTCGGTACGCACCAACGGTTTGGACGGTTTGGCAATTAATAAGCTGGATACCCTCAGCGGCATTGGTACGCTGAAAATGTGCGTCGGCTATCAAAAGCCGGACGGCACGATTCTGAAGGACTTTCCACCTGCGCTGGAGTCGCTGGCAGACTGTGCGCCGGTGTATGAAGAATTCGAAGGCTTTGACGAAGATATCACCGGCTGTAAGAGCTATAACGAACTGCCGGAGGCGTGCAAAAAGTATATCGCACGGTTGGAAGAAGTTTGCGAGTGTAAAGTCGTAATGATTGGTAATGGACCAGATAGAAGCCAGATTTTGGAAAGATAAAAAGGAGAAAAGATTATGAAAAAGATTGTTGCGGGATTGTGTGCAGGGGCAATTGTGGCTGCATAGGTGGGTATCATTGCTTCGGCGTATACGTTGGGAGACATTGACGACGACGGAGAAATTACGGTATAGGATGCCTATTTGACGCAGGTAGAATATGCCAATGTTTCGGCTGGAAACGGTTCTACTTTTATGGATGATCAGAAGAGTGCTGGCGACGTAGACGGAGATGATACGATTACAGTACAAGACGCCTATCTGATACAGTGCTATTATGCTGAAGCTTCCGCCGGCAATTCCACAAGCTGGGAAAGCTTGATCGCAAAATCCGACTGGAGAACGGCTTATACAGAATTTCTGGAAAGTGGAGCGTATTTGGATTATATGTCTGGTGATGATGTACATTTTTCTACTATTTATATAGATGAAGACGATATTCCGGAATTGATTTACACTTGGAGCGGAATTCATGCTGCTGGTGCTTGTATTGCAATATTTTCTCATAATAAAGTTGTCGTTTTATCAGGTACGAGTAAATATCTTGGTAACACGGTTTATGCATTTGGTGGCTGGGGGCAAATTTGTTATTTAGAGGGAGAAAATTTGTTTGATTCTTGGTATTGTAATTTTGGTGTGGCATATAATGACGTTTATTCAATATCTGACGGAAAAGCAGTAAGAGAAGTATATCTAACATCAGATAATTATTATCCTAGCATACAAAAGTATCTGATTGATGATGTTGAAGTGACAGAAGCAGAATATAACGAAAAATATGCAGAGTATAATATTAGTTCTATGGTATGGTCTCCTTCGTACGACGATATGTATTCTATCAATTCCACTGACATCGCTTCCTACTTTAACAATCTTTGATTTTCTGAACTTTTCTATTTCAATAAGAAACTGTGTGTACAAGTTCAAGTGTACACACAGTTTCTTATTTTTTCACATTATATCGCTATCTTATTTTTCGTCTGTTTCGTCTGAGTCGTCGTTTTCGTGGGATTCCTTTATGTTTTTCCATTTCGTCTGTACTTTTTGGAAAGACTGCCGCAGAGAGAAAGAAGATTTCTTTTTCGTTTTCGCATTTTCTGAATCGGGGGCAGTTTTTTCTTTGATGACCGTGTAGATGATAGACATCACCGGAACGCCTACAATCATGCCCATGATACCGAATAGTCTGCCGCCTACGGTAATGGCGAAGAGTACCCAAAGGGCGGGCAGTCCCACGGAAGAACCAACCACTCTCGGATAAATCAGGTTATTGTCTATTTGTTGTGCAATGACGACAATGATGACAAATGCCACAGCGTGCCAAGGATTTATCATCAGCAAAATTAGTGCGCAGGGGATCGTACCAATCCACGGTCCCACGTAGGGTATCATGTTTGTGATACCCAAGATAACGGCAATCATCATAGGATACTCCAAGCCGCCAATGCTCATAATGATGAAAATCAAAAGTCCTAAGATGAATGCATCAGTCAGCTGTCCGTTGACATAGTTGGAGAAAGTGTTAAACGTGAGATTTCCGTAGTGTACCAGGCGGCGGTATTGTTTTTGGGGTAGGAAGTGCCGACAAATCGTTTTTCCCTGTGCTTTCAGCTTATGCCTGCCTGCAAGGACGTAGATGGAGAAAATAAAGCCGATGCAGAAATCGACGATATCACCAATTAAACTCATTACCCATGTATTGAGCATTCCAATGGCAGTTGGAATATAGATAGTCAAATCGGTTAAGGTGGAACGCAGGGAAGATAAGTCGAAATCGCTGTCTGTCAGGATTTTTTGCAGCTGTTCTCCACGGTCGCTATTCAAGAAGCGGACGAATTTGTAATAATACACCATGATATTATCTGCAAAATCTGTGATGCTTTTGATAAACGACGGAACAACAATCCAGATAAAGACAACGAGCAAAATCAACATGATGAGATATGCGCTTATGACTGACAATGTAACAATCGGTATACGTGGCATTTTTTTCCGAAATCTCTGTAAAAAATTTTCAATCCGATTTATGGGTTTATATAGAACAAACGCAATGACAAGTCCGATGAGAATCGGACGGAATACGTTAAAGATGTAAGAAATTAAGTTAGTGAATAGTTCGTATTGGTTTAATATTACCGCAAGCAAAAGCAGAACCGTTCCACTAAAGATGATGGTAACTGTCCATTCTTTGTTAATCCAATTTTGTCTTCGTCTTCTTCTGGAAGAGCGTGTGCTGTCGGTTTCTTTTTTTTCGTCGTGATTTGCAGCCAAGTGAATTCCCCTCCTTATGATTTATATATAATATTTTGAATAAAATCGCTTTTTATTCCCAGATACGGTCATAATCATCTTTTTCGTCTTGCCAGCCGGGCAGCTCATGCGGGACAAGGGCGAATGTCAGTATGAGGAAAATCAACAGCACGAGTGTATCGCCGCCAATGGTTTGTATGATATAGCGAACAAGATAGTCGGTTGTCAGCTTTCCTTGGTCGCTGAGCCTTTGGATGCGGTCGAGTACTGGCACCAATAATTCATAAATCCCTATGGCAGTCGCTTCCACGGCGATAATCCGAAAGGGGATTCGCATCCACTTGGGCAGACGCAGAAGCAACAGCAGCAGCAGAATAAAAAAGAGTACCACAATCATCCAGTGTGTCAAGGTCGGGGACAGACAGGCGACAAATGTCAATAGTCCGACGGGCAACAGTAGAAATTCAGAGCGTTTTCTCGCCAAAAATCCGCAACTGAGACAGAGCAAAATGTCTGCCACCAGCATAATCCAGTGGTCATAATAATTACTATAGGATTCTATTTTTACAAGAGAATAAATCGTGTTTACTGTGGTTAGCAGTGAGAGTGCTGTCGCAACCCAAAGCAGCCGTGATTTTGGTTTTACGTAAAATCGATAACTTTTCAAAGATATTGCCTCCTTCGAAATACTGTTTCTAGTATACAGGATTTTAGAAGATTTGTCAAATAGTTATTTGCATATTATGTGAAAATTATGTGATGATTTCTGATGAAATCCTTGGTTCGTTTTCTTTTGAGGGAGAATTGGAAAAATTTGTGTGCAAATTTTTAGAATAGAAAACGAAAATATACTTGACATGACGAAAAAATTGTGCTATAATACAATAAAATTGCATTGCACGTAGAAAGCAGAAGCTTTTGACACGAATTTTGAAATAATGAAAAGGAGGCTTTTCTTATGAAAAAGCTAACATGGTTATTGGCTGCGTTGATGGCACTGACAATGGTAGGCGTTTGTACTGCCTGCGGCGATAGCTCTGACTCCACCACGGCGGAATCTTCTTCAGACAACTCTGCTTATAAAGAAGAGGACGATGTAGAAGTTGACACGAGTCTGATTGAGCAGTATGTGGAAGATGATCCGGATATCAGCGGACAGTCCATTTATTGGCTGGCGGACTATGATATCAACCCGACCAATAATCAGGACAGAAGCGTTGCACTGACGCTGTTCGAAGATTATTATGGGGCGTCGATTGAATACGTTTCTTGTACGTCAGATACCAAGTTTGACACCTTGGCGAGTCGGATTCTCGGCGGTGATTCGGTGGATATGTTCCCTTATGAGTGGGATGCTGTACCGAATGGCGTGATGAAAGACCAGTATCAGCCACTGGATGATTATCTCGATTTGGACGACGAAATCTGGGATGATATGTCTGACGTCATCGATATGTTTGAATACAATGGACAGCACTATGTAGTACCATATTGTCTGTCTGATCCGCTGCTGATTACATACAGTCGTTCGCTTTGTGAAGAAAACGGTCTGGACGATCCATATGAGCTGTATGAAGACGGCGAGTGGAATTGGGATGTCTTTCTGGATATGATGCAGACCCTTGTTTCCAATGCCGCCGATGGGGAAACTCGCTATGGCATTAATGGGTGGTTCGGTCAGGCGATTATCCAGTCTACCGGAGAAACAGTAATTTCTTATGACGGGACTACCTTTACGAATAATATCAATAGCCCTGCGATCGAAGAAGCAGAGAATCTGATGGAAGAAATCATGAGCCTGAGCCTTTACGATTCGGAATGGCATGGCTATTTGCAGAGCGATGGTTCTACGTTGTTCTTCGCAATGGCGGACTGGGCATTGGGCGAATCCAACATACAAAATGACTCCGATCCGGAGATCAACGATGACGGTATCGTTGAAGAAGGCGACTTGATGATCGTACCGTTCCCGACCTATCCGGATGCGGATGAGTATTATCTGAACGTCAACTTTGCGGCGAAGATGCTCGTAAAGGGCTCCGACAAGGGCGACGCAGTAGCAGCGTACATTAAGTGTGAGCGTTTGGCGGCAATGTTGGATGAATATCAGGACGATGCAAAGGACAAGGCGATTATTCCGGAATATAACGCACAGGGAAAGCTGAAATCTTATGTTACTGAAGAACAGTATGACGCATTGCAGGAATACAAAGATCCAAGCAACATCACGGCTGTTTTCGACTGGGGCTATGGCATGGGCAGCAGAATGTACGGCGATGGCGAATACACCTATGAAACGAGAGGTATCATGGACAATATCACCTCCGCTTTGCTGAACGGCGAAAAGGACTCATGGGCAGTAATTCGTGACGAGTGGTCTTCTGTTATAGACGAAATTTTAGAGACGTATAATAGCTGATAAATCAATTTTAGGATATTTGAGCAAAACCGTATAGAACTGCCGGCAGTTTTTGTACGGTTTGCTGTTTCTTGCGGATTTTGTGAAATCCGGATAATGATAGAAAGTGAGGATATGATTATGGCAAAGAAAACATTGGTAGCTTATTTTTCAGCAAGCGGTGTGACCGCAGCTCTGGCGGAACGCCTTGCGGGGGCGATTGGAGTGGATTTGCATCGAATTCAGCCGGTAACCCCCTATTCTGAAGCGGATCTGGACTGGAGAGATAAGAACAGCCGCAGCAGCGTAGAAATGAATGAAAAGTCTTTTCGTCCGCCAATTGCAAATCACGTGGAGAATATGGACGATTACGACAAGATTTACATTGGCTTTCCGATATGGTGGTACGTTGCACCGACGATTATCAACACATTTCTGGAGCAGTATGACCTGTCGGGAAAGACAATTATTCCATTTGCGACCTCTGGAAGCAGCGGAATGGGACGGACAAACGAGGAGCTGAAAGCCTCCTGCGAGGGATCGATTTTAAAGGAAGGCAGACGGTTTTCTGCTGATGCAGACGCAGCGGAGCTGAAAGCTTGGGCAGATAACAATTAAAATAAAAAAATTAAAACAGTATGCTGCGGTGAAAATGCTGCGAACAAGCACATCGAAAAAATACACGACCACTATAATTCACAAAAAATTTACAACTAAATTTTACCAAAAGACTTGCAATTCAAGAGGAAGTGTGATATAATGGATAAGCTTGATTGCAATGGGTCGCCTTCAAAAGGAGGAGGAGACCCTTAGATATGCGTTGAAGTGAAAGGTTGCCGGCGGTATGTCGGGGAATTTTCATGGAGTATGTCCGATTTTAAACCGGGCGAATCAGGATATGACACAGTCTGTGTACCATGCGTCATGGCGGATTTTTGCGCCGTGTGAGGGTATCTGACTGTCTGTACTGGCTCGGAAGCAACAGTTTTCGAGTTTTTTTATGTCACGAGGTGGAAACACCCGGTGGCGTGGAAGTCCTGAGGAACAGTGAAAGCTGTTCCGTGTCCCCTAAACGAAAAGGAGGCGAGGAAAATGGCAGCAAGCGAGAAAATCAGAATCAAGATCAAGGGCTATGAGCACGCAACTGTAGATGCAGCTGCGCAGAGAATTGTTGAGGCTGCAAAGAGAAGTGGTTCACAGGTTTCCGGTCCGATTCCACTACCGACCGATAAGGAGATTATCACCATCCTACGTGCAACACACAAATATAAGGATAGCCGTGAACAGTTTGAGCGTCGTACCCACAAGAGATTGATTGATGTCATTTGTCCGACACAGAAGACGACAGACGCACTACAAAAGCTGGAGATTCCTACTGGCGTAGATGTTGTCATGGAGCTGAAGTAAGAAACGCTCCACCCACGCAGCAAAAGAAGCTGCTGGTCATGTTGACGGAAATACCGCCAACCAATAACCATTAGGAGGAAATTGAAATGCAAAAAGCAATTATCGGCAAGAAGGTCGGCATGACGCAGATCTTCGACGAAACCGGCAAAGTCATTCCGGTAACCATTGTAGAAGCTGGTCCTTGTGTTGTTATTCAGAAGAAAACGATTGAAAAAGACGGCTATGAATCGGTTCAGCTGGGCTTTGGCGAGGTTACCACAAAGCACCTAAACAAGCCGCAACAGGGACACTTCACAAAGGTTGACGTTGCACCGAAGAAAACCCTAAAAGAATTTCGCTTGGTAGATTGTGCTGCCTTAAACGTAAGCGATGTGATTAAAGCTGACACGTTTGCAGTTGGCGACAGCGTCGATGTGAGCGGTACAAGCAAGGGTAAGGGCTTTGCGGGTGCTATCAAGCGGCACAATCAACACCGCCTGAAAGAAACCCACGGTACAGGCCCGGTTCACCGTCAGGCAGGCTCAATGGGTGCTTGTTCATCTCCGTCCCGTATTTATAAAGGCAAGGGCATGGCAGGTCACATGGGTGCAGAAAAGGTTACCATACAGAATCTGGAAATCGTAAAAGTCGATAGTGAAAATAATCTCATCGCAATCAAGGGCGCAGTTCCTGGTGCGAAGGGCGGAATTGTTGTCATCACCGACAGCGTAAAGGCGTAAGGAAGGAGGAAAACGCAATGGCAAAAATTGCAGTAATGGATCAGGCAGGCCAGCAGGTATCTGAAATCGAGCTTTCAGATGCAGTTTTCGGAATTACGCCGAATGAAGCTGTGATGCACGCAGCAGTTGTCAATTATTTAGCAAATCAGCGGCAGGGTACGCAGTCCACTCTGACACGGACTGAGGTTCGTGGCGGCGGCAGAAAGCCGTGGCGTCAAAAGGGTACGGGTCATGCGAGACAAGGCTCTATTCGTGCGCCACAATGGACACATGGTGGTGTAGCACTGGGACCGAAGCCGAGAAGTTATCGCTACAGTTTGACGAAAAAGACACGCCGTCTGGCAATGAAGTCGGCACTGTCTTCAAAGGTACAGAACGAAAACATGATTGTTTTGGATAGCTTGGAACTAGAGGGTTATAAGACAAAGCCAGTCGTAAAAATGCTGGAGGCACTGAACGTTACTGGAAAAGCACTTCTGGTGACTGCGACAACGGATCAAAAAGTTGTGAAGAGTGCCGCAAATATCCCAGGCGTTAAAACTGCCGCAGTTAACACCCTAAATGTATATGACATTCTGAATTACGATAAGTTTATCGTATTGAAGGATGCTGTTTCGAAAATTGAGGAGGTGTATGCAAAGTGAAAGCACTGCAGGATATTATTCTGAAACCGGTAATCACTGAACGCAGCGTGGACAGCATGGCTGAAAGTAAATACACCTTTAAGGTTGCCAAAAACGCAAACAAGATCGAAATTGCACAGGCAGCAGAAGCACTGTTTCAGGTGGAAGTTGTCAAGGTGAATACCTTAAATTGCACTGGACATACAAAGCGTATGGGCCGTTTTAAGGGCAAGCGTCCGGACTATAAAAAGGCAATTATCACCATCAATCCGGAACCGTCACCGGATCGGGACGGAAAGAAGCGGAAGGGCACCATCGAATTCTTCGACGGTATGTTCTAAAAGGCTGCTTCACGTATTGGAGTGATGCTCCCGCAAATCATGGCATTAAGGAGTGAAACGAATGGCTATCAAGAGCTATAAGCCGACGACCCCGTCACGCAGAAACATGACGGTAACGGATTATTCCGGGTTGTCGAAAGTAAAGCCGGAGAAAAGCCTGCTGGAACCGATGAAAAAAAATTCCGGCAGAAACAGCTACGGTCGTATTACCGTTTGTCACAGAGGCGGCGGAAACCGCAGAAAATATCGTGTGATCGATTTTAAGCGGAACAAGGACGGCATGAACGCCAATGTCCTGACTCTGGAATATGACCCGAACCGCAGTGCTTTTATCGCATTGGTGCAGTATGAAGATGGCGAAAAACGCTATATTCTGGCTCCAGACGGTCTGAAAGTGGGCGACACCGTTCGTTCTGGCACAGATGCAGATATCAAGTCGGGCAATGCATTGGAAATGAAGGATATTCCGGTCGGTACGTTTATTCATGCAATTGAGCTTTATCCCGGAAAGGGCGCACAGCTGGTGAGAAGTGCAGGAAACATGGCACAGCTCATGGGCAAAGAGGGCGGTTTTGCACTCGTTCGTCTGCCTTCCGGCGAAATGCGTCGTGTACTGATTACCTGTCGTGCATCGATTGGTCAGGTTTCAAACCTCGACCATGAAAATGTACACTACGGAAAAGCTGGTCGGATGCGGAACAAGGGCTGGAGACCGACGGTCAGAGGTTCTGTTATGAACCCGAACGACCACCCGCACGGCGGTGGTGAGGGTAAATCCCCGATCGGACGTCCGGGTCCTGTTACCCCTTGGGGCAAGCCGGCATTGGGCTATAAGACACGGAAAAAGCACAAGGCGTCTGATAAATATATCGTAAAGCGTCGTAACGGCAAATAAGAGAAAGGAGGCACGTTTTTATGAGCAGAAGTATTAAAAAGGGACCTTATGTTCAGGAAGTCCTCCTGAAGCGTGTACAGGCAATGAACGATTCCGGCGAGAAGAAGGTGCTGAAAACTTGGAGCCGTTCTTCTACGATTTTTCCGGATTTTGTCGGTCATACCATTGCTGTGCATGACGGTCGTAAGCACGTTCCGGTTTATATTACAGAAGATATGGTAGGACACAAGCTGGGTGAATTTGCACCGACACGTACCTTTAAGAGGCACGCAGGTTCGAAGACATCCAATAACAGTAAGAAGTAAGCGGAAGGAGGCGTTCACATGGAAGCAAGAGCAAAGCTTCAAAATGCGAGAATTTCCCCTCAAAAGGTTCAGGTTGTTTTAGACCTGATTCGGAATAAGCCTGTCGATATTGCACTGGCGACTCTGGAACTCACTCCGAAAGCTGCCAGTCCAATTCTGGAAAAGCTTCTGAATTCCGCTATTGCAAATGCAGAAAATAATCACAGTATGAATCCGGGCTCCCTCTATGTAGCAGAATGTTATGTTACACCGGGTCCCACGATGAAACGGATTATGCCACGTGCACAGGGAAGAGCCTATCGCATATTGAAGAGAACATCGCACATTACGATTGTTTTGAAAGAAGAGGAATAATCCAGTAGGAGGTTGAGTTATGGGCCAAAAGGTGAATCCACATGGTCTCCGTGTCGGTATTATCAAGGATTGGGATTCCCGCTGGTTTGCGAATAAGTCTGACTTCGGCGATTTGCTGGTAGAAGATTATAATATTCGAAAGTTCATCAAGAAAAACCTGTATGCTGCAGGTGTTCCGAGAATCGAAATCGAACGATTCGCAGATAAAGTGAGAATTCATATCCACAGCGCAAAGCCGGGCGTCATAATCGGCAGAGGCGGTGTTGAAATCGAAAAGCTGCGGACACAGCTGGAAAAAATGCTGGGGAAGCAGGTATATGTAAATATCGTAGAAGTAAAACAGCCGGATATGGACGCACAGCTCGTGGCAGAAAAGATTGCCGCTAACCTGGAAAATCGTATCTCGTTCCGCCGTACAATGAAACAGTCGATCGGCAGAACGATGCGTGCAGGTGCAAAGGGTATTAAGACAAAGGTTTCCGGCAGACTCGGCGGTGCAGAAATTGCTCGTTCGGAGAGCTACCACGAGGGAACAATCCCACTGCAAACCATTCGTGCAGATATTGACTATGGCTTCGCAGAAGCAAATACCACGTATGGTAAAATCGGTGTGAAAGTCTGGATCTATAAGGGCGAAATCTTGAAAGGCGACGCTGCAAAGGCTGCCGCACAGAGAGAGAAGGTCGAGAGAAGATCTCGCAACAACGATCGTGGCGATCGGGACGACAGACGCCGTCGGGATCGTCGTGGAAATGGCGACCGCAGAAACAATGGCGGAAATCGTCGTGATGCCAGAAGAGAAGGAGGTAACCGATAATGCTACTTCCGAAGAGAGAAAAATATCGTCGTGTCCACAGAGGTCGTATGACGGGTCAGGCAACCAGAGGCAACACTGTAACGTATGGTGAATATGGGTTGCAGGCACTCGAGCCGGCATGGATCACTTCGAATCAAATTGAAGCTGCCCGTATCGCTATGACACGTTATATCAAGCGTGGCGGTCAGGTTTGGATTAAAATTTTTCCGGATAAGCCGGTGACCAAAAAGCCAGCCGGTACTCGTATGGGTTCTGGTAAAGGTGCTCCGGAATATTGGGTAGCAGTTGTAAAGCCAGGCAGAGTGATGTTCGAAATTGCCGGCGTGCCGGAAGAAACTGCACGAGAGGCAATGCGTCTGGCAATGCACAAGCTGCCAATTAAATGTAAATTTGTCAAGGCGGAAGAAGGAGGCGAGCAATCGTGAAAGCATCAGAAGTAAACAGTATGCTGGTAGATGAGCTGAACGCAAAACTGGGTGATCTGAAAGAAGAGCTGTTCGCACTTCGCTTTCAGCTGGCTGCAAATCAGCTGGAGAACACGGCTCGCATCAAAGCTGTCAAGAAGGATATTGCCCGTGTAAAGACTGCTCTCCGTACAGCAGAGCTGTCCGCACAGCAGTAAGGAGGAGCAACTTTATGGCTGAGAGAAATTTGAGAAAAACCAGAGTCGGTCAGGTTGTCAGCGATAAGATGGATAAGACTGTTGTTGTAGCAATTGTCGATAATGTGAAGCATCCGCTGTATAAGAAGATCGTCAAGAGAACCGTTCGCCTGAAGGCACACGATGAAAACAATATGTGTAAAGTCGGCGATCGGGTCGAAGTGATGGAAACTCGCCCGCTATCAAAGGATAAAAGATGGCGTGTCGTAGAAATCATTGAGAAGGCAAAGTAAAAGAAGCTTTTGTCTGAAAAATCAATTGTGAAGAAACCAAGAGGCATTTTTGATTGTTTCCGAAAAATGGAATAGGAATAAAATCGCTTTTTGAAAGGAGGAACTCGCTGTGATTCAGATGCAGTCTTATTTAAAGGTTGCGGATAACACCGGTGCGAAAGAATTGATGTGCATCAGAGTTCTGGGCGGCACACGCAGAAGATATGCAAATATCGGCGATGTCGTAGTTGCATCTGTTAAAAAAGCAACACCCGGCGGCGTTGTAAAGAAGGGCGATGTGGTTAAGGCAGTGATCGTTCGCTCGGTAAAGGGTCTGCACAGAGAAGACGGGACCTATATCCGCTTTGATGAAAACGTTGCGGTAATCATTCGTGACGATAAGAACCCCAGAGGTACTCGTATTTTTGGGCCGGTGGCAAGAGAGCTTCGTGAAAAGGATTATATGAAGATCTTGAGCCTTGCACCGGAAGTACTGTAAGACTTGGAGGTGTCCAGATGGCGAAAGTTCATGTAAAAACCGGTGACACTGTTATCCTGCTAACCGGCAAGGACAAGTATCAGTACAATGATCCGGAGAAAAAAGAAAAGGGCAGAAAGATCGGAAAGGTCGTAGCCGTTAGCCCGAAAGAAGGAAAAGTCATCGTTGAAGGCTTTAATATCGTGACAAAGCACGTAAAGCCTACCCGTATGGGTCAGGTCGGCGGTATCGTAAATACCGAAGCAGCACTCTATGCCGACAAGGTACAGCTAGTATGCCCGAAGTGTGACGAGCCTACAAGAGTTGGTCACACCTATGATAATGACGGCAAAAAGCTCCGTGTCTGCAAGAAGTGCGGAAAATCTTTTGAGTAAAGGAGAAACGATATGTCTACGTTAAAAGATTATTATAACAGCACCGTTGCTCCTGCCATGATGAAGAAGTTCGGCTATGAGAATGTCATGCAAATTCCGAAGCTCAACAAGGTGGTTGTGAATGTAGCAGCAGGCGAAGCCAAGGAGAACGCAAAGGTCATCGATGCAATTAAGACGGATCTCGCAGCCATCACTGGTCAGCAGCCGGTGGTATGCCGTGCCAAGAAATCCGTTGCAAACTTTAAGCTCCGTGAGGGTATGCCCATTGGCGTAAAGGTTACGCTGCGGGGCGAAAAGATGTATGAGTTTGTTTATAAGCTCTTCAACGTCAGCTTCCCCCGTGTCCGTGACTTCCGTGGAATTAACCCGAACTCTTTTGATGGAAAAGGAAACTATTCCACCGGTATCAAAGAGCAGCTGATCTTCCTGGAAATCGAATATGATAAGATCGATAAGGTTCGTGGTATGGACATCAATTTCATCACCACGGCAGAAACCGATGAAGAGGCAAAAGAACTGTTGACACTGCTCGGCGCACCGTTTGCAAAGTAATTCAGGGAGGATAAAATCATGGCAAAAAAGGCAATGAAATTAAAACAACAGAGAACTCCCAAGTATTCCACACGTGCTTACACTCGTTGTAAGATTTGCGGAAGACCCCACGCTTATTTGCGGAAATTCGGCATTTGCCGTGTATGCTTCCGTAACTTGGCACATGAGGGGAAGATCCCGGGCGTGAAGAAGGCAAGCTGGTAAAGAGGAGTTTTACGAAAAGGAGATCATTGGCATGCAGATTACAGATACAATAGCAGACATTCTGACAAGAATTCGTAATGCGAGTTCCGCACGGCACGCCACAGTCGACGTTCCTGCTTCTAATGTGAAGAAGGCCATCACTCAGATTTTGTTGGATGAGGGCTATATCAAGGGCTTTCAAGTCATTGAAGATGGGAAGCAGGGCGTGATCCGCATCACACTGAAATATACGGACAATCGCTCGCCGGTTATCACTGGACTGCGTCGGGTTTCAAAGCCCGGTTTGCGGATTTATTCCAGCTGTGCGGATATGCCGAAGGTTCGGAAGGGACTGGGCATTGCAATTGTTTCTACCTCAAAGGGCATTATGACAGACAAGAAGGCTCGTGAGCTGAATGTCGGCGGCGAAGTCTTAGCATTCGTTTGGTAAGGAGGACACAAAAATGTCAAGAATCGGAAGAAAACCCATTAGTGTTCCTGCCGACGTGGAAGTCAAGTGCGAAGACAATTTCGTCACCGTCAAGGGTGCAAAGGGTACACTGTCCAGACAATTTTCAAAGGATTTAGGCATTGACGTACAGGATGGCGTAATTACGGTTACACGTCCGTCGGACGATAAGACATATCGTTCGCTGCACGGTTTGACAAGAACACTGTTGGCAAATATGGTGGAAGGTGTGACAAACGGCTATTCCAAGACCCTGATTATTGAAGGTGTCGGCTATCGTGCCGTAAAGAAGGGTAAGGATGTGGTCATGAACCTGGGTTATTCTCATCAGGTAATTGTCAGCGAAACCGATGATATTAAGCTGGACGTACCGCAGCCGAATACAGTTGTCGTCAGCGGTATTGATAAGCAGAAAGTCGGTCAGTTTGCAGCAGAGGTTCGTGAGAAGCGTCCGCCGGAACCCTATAAAGGGATGGGCATTCACTATGTTGACGAGCGTATCATCCGCAAGGAAGGTAAAGCCGGTAAGGGCAAGAAGTAAGTGAGAAAGGAGTAAACTGCTATGATTAAAAAGGTGGACAGTAAGAAAGCCAGAGCGAAAAGACACGCAAGAATTCGGTCGAAGATCTCCGGTACTCCGCAGCGTCCTCGCCTGAGCGTATTCCGCTCTGCAAAGCATATATATGCACAGTTGATTGACGACGTCAATGGTGTGACGCTTGCATCAGCTTCTAGCCTGGATAAGGATTTTGAAGGCGCAGGCGGTAACGTTGACGGTGCAAAAAAAGTCGGCGAAATGATCGCAAAGCGTGCGCAGGAAAAGAATATTACAACAGTTGTCTTTGACAGAGGCGGTTATTTATATCACGGCAGAGTAAAGGAACTGGCAGACAGTGCCCGTGAAAACGGCTTGCAGTTCTAAACAAGGGAGGTATTACTTTGGCTAAAATTGATCCGCAAGGCTTGGAACTGCTGGAGAGAGTGGTTTCTATCAATCGGGTATCGAAAACCGTAAAAGGCGGTCGTATCATGAAGTTCGCTGCGCTCGTTGTCATTGGCGACGGTCATGGTATCGTTGGCTTTGGACTTGGAAAGTCTGGTGAAGTTCCGGACGCTATCCGTAAGGGTCTGGAGGATGCCAAGAAGAATCTGATTCAGGTTCCGCTGAAGGGCACCACAATTCCTCATGAGATTATCGGAAAGTTCGGCGCAGGCGAAGTCCTGATGAAGCCGGCTGCTCCTGGTACCGGCGTTATCGCAGGCGGTTCGGTGCGTGCCGTCATCGAGATTGCAGGCATTACCGATATCCGTACGAAGTCGCTGCGTTCGAATAACCCGTGCAACGTGGTTCGGGCGACTATCAATGGTTTGGCTTCCTGCACAACAGCGGCAGAAGTTGCAGCAAAGAGAAACAAGACAATTCAAGAAATCTACAAATAAGGAGGGTGCGAAATGGCAAAGAACATCAAACTTGTGAAGAGCCTGATTGGTCGGAAGGATGACCAGATTGCAACGGCACATTCACTGGGACTGAAGAAAATCGGTGACACCACCGTACAGCCGGACAATGAAGTGACCCTCGGCAAGATTCAAAAAATTTCTCACCTCATCGAGGTTACAGAAGGCTGAACAGCAAAACTTAAGGAGGTGCAATCACAATGAAGCTTCACGAATTATCTCCGGCACCGGGCTCTACCCGAGAGATCAAGAGAATCGGACGTGGTCACGGTTCTGGAAACGGCAAAACCGCCGGCAAAGGTCATAAGGGTCAAAAGGCTCGTAGCGGTGGCGGCGTTCGAATTGGTTTTGAAGGCGGACAGATGCCGCTGACCAGACGTATTCCGAAGAGAGGTTTCAACAATATCTTCGCAAAAGAATACGCAATCGTTAATGTATCCGTTTTGAATCGGTTCAAAGGCGACACGGTCGTTGATGCAGAGCTGTTGAAGGCAGCAGGTATCATCAAGAAAACCTGCGACGGCGTCAAGATTTTAAGCGACGGCGAACTGACAACCAAGCTAACTGTAAAAGCTGCAAAGTTTACCAAGAGTGCAGCTGAAAAAATTGAAAAGGCTGGCGGAAAAGCAGAGGTGGTATAAGTGTTTAAGACATTAAGGGATGCCATGGGCATTCCGGAAATTCGTAAAAAAAATCCTTTACACTTTACTGATGCTCCTCGTATTCCGTTTGGGTAGTGCTGTTGTGGTACCGTTCCTGGACACCTCGACAGTCAGCACCTGGATGGAAGAAAATGCAACTGGTGGTAACTTTTTGGAATATTTGAACATCATCACCGGTGGTGCACTGTCACAGGCTACCGTCTTCTCGTTATCCATCACACCGTATATCAATGCCTCCATCATCATGCAGCTCCTGACATATGCGATTCCTCCACTGGAACGAATGCGGGACGAGGGCGAAGAAGGACAGAAAAAGCTGAACAGAATTACAGCTGCTATTTCTCTGGCATTGTCGGCATTCATGTCCTATGCGTATTACCTGACGCTGAAAAATTCCATGGATGCAGTTATTGACGGTGGCTCTACCGAAGCAAATGTATTTATTGGATTCATTATCGTTTTGTCCTTTATTGCAGGTACGTCTATCGTCGTATGGATGGGCAACCGGATCAATGACAAGGGAATCGGAAACGGTATCTCCATGATCTTGTTTGCCGGTATTCTTGCACGGTTCCCGTCTATGGCAGGTACTCTCTGGGAATTGACACTCAACGAACCACAGCAGTACTTTTTTGAATCCTTGGCAGTTCTGGTATTGTTCATCATCATGATTGCTTTTATCGTATTCATGAATGCAGCAGAACGCCGGATTCCGATTCAGTATGCAAAGCGTGTGGTTGGCAGAAAACAGTATGGCGGTCAATCGACCCATATTCCGATTAAGGTTTGCATGAGCGGCGTTATGCCAATCATTTTTGCAATGTCCTTTATGTCGCTGCCGAGTACCATTGAGTTGTTTAAGTCGACTTATACCGATCCAACTGGATTCTGGCAGAAGTTCTATAATGGCTTTATTAATTTCTTTAACACAACGTCTTGGACATATGCAGTTGTATACTTCGTATTGATTATTGCATTTAACTATTTCTATGTTTCTATGCAGTATAACCCAGTCGAAATTGCCAACAATCTCCGTCAGAACAACGGCGGTATCCCCGGAATTCGCCCCGGAAAGCCCACTTCGGATTATATCCAGAGAGTATTGTCGAAAATCACATTGGTGGGTGCGTTCTTCTTGGGTATTATTGCAATTCTGCCGATTGCGATGACATGGATCGACGGTAACTTAAGCTCGCTGGCAATGGGCGGTACAACTGTTTTGATCGTAGTCAGCGTAGCACTGGAAACGGTTCGTACATTAGAGTCTGAAATGATGATGCGTCATCATAAGGGCTTCTTAGAATAAGGAGGGTAATAGCATGAATCTCATTTTATTGGGCGCACCTGGTGCAGGAAAAGGCACACAAGCCGAAGTGATTTCAGAAACACTTTCGATTCCGCAGATTTCTACCGGAAATATGCTGCGTGAGGCTGTTGCCAATGGAACAGAATATGGTGTAAAGGCAAAAGCAGCAATGGACAGCGGCGCACTCGTTTCAGACGATATCGTCATCGGTATTCTGAAAGAGCGGATTGCGCAGGACGACTGTAAAGACGGCTTCATCTTAGATGGATTTCCACGGAGCGTACCGCAGGCGGAAGCACTGGACGAGATGGGCGTGAAAATCGACAAGGTTTTAGAAATCTTTGTACCAGACAAAACGATTCAGGCGAGAGTTTCAGGCAGAAGAGTTTGCGAGAGCTGCGGTGCTACCTATCATATCGAATATAAACCATCAAAACAAGATGGCATTTGCGATAAGTGTGGTGGAAAGACGATCATCCGTAAGGACGATATGCTGGAAACTGTATTGAAGCGTCTGGCAACTTATCATGAGACAACGGAGCCACTGAAGTCCTATTATGAAAATCAGGGCAAGCTTGAGACTGTCGTCGGGCAGGAAGAAGTTGCAGAGACGACTGCGTTGACTTTGAAGGCAGTGGGCGCAAAATGAGTGTTACAATCAAGTCCAAGTCAGATCTTTTGAAATTGCGGGAGGCCGGCAGAGTTGCCGCCTGTGCGTTGGAGTATGCCGGAAAAATCATACACCCCGGTATGACAACCAAACAGTTAGACAAGTCGATTCACGACTATATTGTCGGCTGCGGTGCCGTGCCGACCTTTCTCGGATACGGCGGATTTCCTGCGAGTGCGTGCATTTCGATAAATGACGAAGTGATTCACGGAATTCCCAGTCCGAAGCGCATCATTCACGAAGGCGACGTCGTCAGCGTAGATGTAGGCGCAACCTTGAACGGATTTGTCGGGGATACGGCATATACGTTTGCGGTGGGCAATATTTCACAAGAGGCGGCTGATTTGTTAAAAGTGACGCAGGATAGCCTTTATGCGGCGATTGCAGTTGCGAAAGAAGGCGCACGCTTGGGAGATGTTTCTCATACCGTAGAGGACTATTGTGCATCTCGTGGCTATGGTATCGTTCGGAACTATTGCGGGCATGGAATTGGACATGAAATGCACGAAGATCCAGAGGTACCGAACTTTGGAAAGCCTGGGCATGGAATGCGGCTGCGTCGTGGTATGACTTTTTGCATCGAACCGATGATCAATGGCAGAGGTGACGATGTGCGTGTGCTTCAGGATGGTTGGACCGTCGTGACGAAGAGCGGCTCTCTTGCAGCGCATTTTGAACACGAAATTGCAGTAACACAGGACGAACCCTTGATTTTGACCCGTCCCTAAACAAAAGGAGGCTCCGTGTCAAATGGAACTGACAAAAGGTTTGGTGGTTCGTGCGAAAGCCGGACGGGATCAGGGCGGCTATTTTGTCGTTCTGTCACTACAGAACGGGTTTGCGGAAATCGCAGATGGGAAGCGGCGGAAAATCGAAAAGCCAAAGCGAAAAAATGTGCGGCATCTACAGGGGACAAAACAAGTTTTGAACCTGGAGGGCATTACGAACAAACAGCTTAGAAATGTGTTGAAACAATATCAGACCGATGATTTCGAAGAAACTGTCGGGTTGCCCGAATTAGGGAGGTAGTGAATTTGTCGAAGCAAGACGTAATCGAGGTCGAAGGAATCGTTAGGGAGTCTCTTCCCAATGCGCAGTTTCGTGTAGAGCTTCAAAATAAACACGTGATTTTGGCGCACCTTTCGGGAAAGTTGCGGGTCAATTATATCCGCATCGTACCGGGGGATAAAGTTACGGTGGAAATGTCACCCTTTGATCTGACCAAGGGCAGAATCACTTGGAGAGTCAAGTAAAGATAAGAAACTGAAACAGACGGCGATGGCAGCGTGACAAGGGCGTTTCCAAAATGCCGCTGTATGCTGTCGTTTGGAGAAGGAGGACAGTAGCAATGAAAGTAAGACCTTCTGTAAAGCCGATATGCGAAAAATGCAAGGTGATCAAGCGTAAAGGCAAAGTAATGGTAATCTGCGAAAATCCGAAGCACAAACAGCGTCAGGGCTGAGCCATCGGATTTAACATTTGGAGGTGCAGGAAGAATGGCAAGAATTTCAGGTGTAGACCTTCCGAAGAATAAGCGGGTTGAAATCGGCCTCACTTATATCTACGGAATCGGTCACAGCACGGCGAAAGTGATCCTGGAAGAAACCGGCGTAAATCCGGATACGAGAGTGAAGGATCTTTCGGAAGGTGACGTGGCAAAGCTGCGTGATTATATCGACAAGAATATTACGGTTGAGGGCGACCTTCGCCGTGAGGTTGCGCTGAACATCAAACGATTGGTAGAAATCGGCTGTTACCGTGGCGTACGGCACCGCAAGGGTCTGCCGGTAAGAGGTCAGCGTACCAAGACAAATGCAAGAACACGCAAGGGTCCGGTAAAGACCATTGCAAACAAGAAGAAGTAAGGAGGGGTTTCGTTTGGCACAGCAGAAAGGCAAGAAGGTTGCAATCCGTCGCCGGAGAGAGCGGAAGAATATCGAAAACGGTGCGGTGCATATTCAGTCTACGTTTAACAATACCATTGTGACCATTACAGACACCCAGGGCAATGCAATTTCTTGGGCAAGCTCTGGCGGACTGGGATTTCGTGGATCCAGAAAGTCTACCTCGTTTGCCGCACAGACAGCGGCAGAAACCGCTGCAAAGGCAGCCATGGAGCACGGTCTGAAGACGGTTGAGGTTTATGTCAAAGGTCCTGGTTCTGGCAGAGAAGCTGCAATCCGTGCGTTGCAGACAGTAGGTCTGGAGGTTCGGATGATCAAAGACGTAACCCCAATTCCACACAATGGCTGTCGACCGCCGAAGCGCCGTCGTGTCTGAGCGAAACAGGAGGTGTAATCTATTATGGCAGTAAGCAGAGAACCGATTCTTAAGAGATGCCGCTATCTGGGCATTAGCCCGATGGTTATGGGCATTGGAAAACAATCAAACCGGAATCCGGGTGCAAATAACCGGAGAAAGGTTTCAGAATATGGGATGCAGTTGAAAGAAAAGCAGAAGCTGAAGTTCATTTATGGCGTCGGCGAAAAGCAGTTCTATCATTTGTTTAAGATTTCCGCAAAGATGGAGGGTAAGACAGGTGACAACCTGATTGCTTGCCTGGAATCTCGTCTGGACAGCGTCGTATTCCGTATGGGTCTTTCGTTAACTCGTCGGGAAGCAAGACAACTCGTCACACATCGACACTTTACCGTAAATGGAAAGCCAGTAGACATTCCGTCCTATCGGGTAAAGCCGGGCGACGTGATTGCGCTTTCGGAAAAAAGCTGCAGCAGCGAAAAGTTCAAGGATGTAGTGGAACAGACCGCAAGCCGTACGGTGCCAGTATGGTTGGAGTTCGATAAGAAGAACTTCTCCGCAAAGGTGACTCGCCTTGCAACACCGGATGACTTGGATTATGAAGTAGCAGCACACTTGATTGTCGAGCTGTATTCAAAGTAATCGTCTCGCCGAAACGGGAATCACGGGCAGTGTGGCGGAGAAAAAAACGTCTCTGCAACAAATACTGCTTGCGATTGGAAGAAACCACAGACGATGCGACCAGGCATAGGAGGGTGTTTTTATGCTGGAGAAGATTGAAAAGCCGGAACTTGACACAGTGGAACTGCGGAAAGATGGCAAATATGGTAAGTTTGTGTTAGCACCACTAGAACGTGGCTATGGCATTACGCTGGGAAATGGCCTGCGGCGTGTGCTGCTCTCTTCCTTGCCGGGTGTAGCCGTAAGCTCTGTGAAGATAGATGGCGTACACCATGAACTTAGCACCATTCCCGGAGTAAAGGAAGATGTCACAGAGATTATCCTGAGTTTAAAAGGCTTGACGGTGAAGCTCTATGGTGATGGTCCGAAAACCCTCTCTATTGAGGCAGATGGTGAATGTGAAGTAACTGCCGCTGATATTAAGGCAGACTCTGAGGTAAATATCCTCGATCCCGGTATGCATATCGCTACGCTGGGCAAAGGCGCAAAATTGTATATGGAGATTGTCATCGATCGGGGCAGAGGCTATGTTTCTGCAGAACGGAATAAGCAGATGATGGACGCTCCCATTGATGTCATCGCAGTAGATAGTATCTATACCCCTGTGCTAAAAGTAAATTATCAGGTGGACGATACCCGTCTGGGACAGGTGACAGACTATAATAAGCTGACATTGGAAGTCTGGACCAATGGTACAATTTCTGCGAAAGAAGCCCTCTCACAGGCTGCCAATCTCCTCAACGAGCATCTCAAGCTATTTGTGGATCTTTCAGACGAAGACTGCATTCAAGATGTTTTGGTCGAAAAGAATGACAAGGGCAAGGAAAAAATCCTGGAGATGACCATTGAGGAACTTGATATGTCAGTACGGTCGTTTAACTGCTTAAAGCGTGCCGGTATCAATACCGTGGGCGATCTGATCAATAAATCAGAGGAAGAAATGCTGAAGGTGCGTAACCTCGGAAAGAAATCCTTCGACGAAGTGCGGGAGAAGCTCCAGTCACTGGGCTTCGATCTTGCCAGCGAAGAAGACTGAGGAAGTGCGGCAGCTTCATAGGCTGAAAAATTAGTCTTGTGCCGCCGTAAAGAGTAAAGGAGTGAAGGACAATGCCGGGTACCAGAAAACTGGGCAGACCGACGGATCATAGAAAGGCAATGCTGCGTGGAATGGTAACATATCTGCTGGAAAACGGTCAGATTGAAACGACTGTCACACGTGCAAAAGAAGTCCGTGCTATGACTGAAAAAATGATTACGATCGCAAAGACACCAGATTTGCACGCAAAGCGTCAGGTTATGGCATATGTGACAAAGGAAAGCGTCGTGAAGAAGCTTTTCGATGAAATTGCCCCGACCTATGCAGATCGGGAGGGCGGCTATACACAAATTATCAAAATCGGCCCTCGCCGGGGCGATGCCGCTGAAATGGTGATCATTAAATTGGTTTGATCCATTGGTAAAATAAAAAATTTGTTCGCAATATATATGATATAAAAAAGGCTGCTGTGACGAGTTTGTCAAGGCAGTTCTTTTGAAGTGTGACTGAAATTTTAATTTTAAGTCATGATATGTACGTATAAAATTTATGAAAAATATTGAAAAAGGTTATAATAAACTTACACATTTTTCAAACTCGGATTAAAAACGCAGTTTTTCAAAATGTTGCAAAAAAATCGAAAAAAAATATTGTGCAAAACGCTGAAAAATCCGGACTTGTTTTATGCAATTGTACCAAAAATCTTTGAAATCTCTTTACAATTTCTCGAGTTTAGAGTATAATTATAATAAATACTTTTGTTGCGTATGCCTGCGCAGCGGTAGAATGGATAGGTTGGTTCAGCCGTTCGCTCTTTTTTGAAAAATTCGGTTTTGCCGATGACTTTAAAAAAATCCCCCTTAGGCGATGGAATGGACGAACCTATGCACAAATGGAGCATAGACAGGTTTCGTCGGAATGGCGTCCGAGCCAAATCCGAGAAAGTGGATCTGATAACGTTTTATAGATTTGTCCGAAGCGAAAAACTGAATTGGAAAAGATATCAATAAGGGGTTGGCGATATCCTGTTGTTTGGGATATTATACAATTCTGCGGTATTTAATTCGTTCAGTTTAAACAAAAATGTAGGAAGTCTATTGACATTTCTGATGGAATATTCTATAATAATGATAATTGGAACAGTAGAAGATCTGAGGAGCTTTTCTGTGCGGAATTTTGACCAAACATTATTTTTACTGTGTTTGTTCGGCTCGGAATACCGTCTGGATACAGTAGTAATCTGAGGAGGATAACAATGAAGGCAAAAAGGACAATTGCCGGTGTATTGGCGTTTACGACGCTGGTTGCCGCTGCAGTTTCCATAGGTGCTTCTGCCGCAGATGCCACGGTAACGCTGTCGGCATCAAATGAAGTAGTATCGGCAGCGGGAGATTCATTTACTGTAGAGGTCTCTCTGACGGATATTCCGTCTACCAAAGTAAATGTACTGGATTTTGCACTGACTTATGATTCCAGCGTTTTGACGATTAGCGATGTGAGTATCGGCGATTCGGCAAATACAGATACATCAGGCGATACGACTACAACGGAGGTACCGGTTTTTGACGCAAACATTTTGGACGGCGAAATCGATGTAACCTGGTCAACGGGCTTGACGTCGGACGCTTGGATTTCAACAGACGGTGTTATCTTGACAATTATTGGTACAGTAAATAGCGGCGTAGCTGACGGTACCGTGACACCGATCGACTTTGCAGCAGTTTCTCGTGAAACATATGATGGTTCCGGCGAAGCAAATTCATCCATTTTGGTGGGTTATGTCTACGGAACAGACTATGCGGAGTACAACGTTGAAACAGAATCTGGTTCTGTCACTGTTGGCACTTCGAGCAGTACAACGACGACAACAACGACAGATGGTGGTCAGGGTTCAACAACGACTACGACAACGCATGGTGGCGATACCACTATAAGCAGCGACGGAACTACCGCATCTACCACGAAAGCAACAACAACAAGCACAACGGTTACTGCAAGTCCTGATGCTTCGTTGGTTGGCGACGTAAACCTAGACGGAAACGTAACATTGGCTGACGTGGTTGTTTTGAATAAGGTAGTCGCAGGTGCTGTTGATTTGAACGGCGAGGCAAAGGCAAACGCAAACTGCAATGGCGACGAGCTGAACAGCATCGACGCAAGCGATTCCTTGGCTCTGCTGAAGTTCTTGGTACAGCTTGTCGATATGTTACCTTATGCGGGCTAAGCAACAAGTAATAGAAATTGGGTGTAGGACGAATGACTTTTCGATTTCACTCGAAAATTGATTGAACAAAGTTATATTCGAGGGGTGGCACGCCGAGGAGGCATAATACCTCTTGACTATAGGAATGCCTAAAAGAAGCCGATTGTTATGGGGTTGCGGCAAGCAATCGCTGTGTTTTTATAGCATTGATTTTTTTTAGTGTATTCGAAAGAAATTCATCACAATGTATTTTCTGACAAATGTCGGAAAGGAAAGGGAAGAATAACATGAAAAAACGCACGAAACGGGTATTATCCGCCGGCGTTGCAGCATTGATGGCAATTTCTACATTGCCGCTCAGTGCGCTGCCTGTAGATGCGCTGATTAATTCATCGCAGACTGCAAATGGCGGAACACCTTACACTTTCATTCTGGAGGATGCAGAGACCGGTGAAAATACGGTTTATATTTCTTCAGAAGATGTTGCTACAAGTAACGTTTCCAGAACGATGAATTTGTACATCGACTCTGAAGAGTGGTCGTCGGACAACTTCATCAACAATGCTACCATCAACTGGGCAACGACAGACGGTGCAAAGCTGGAAGATGGCGGAACGGTTGACTCTGACATTTATTATAAAAATGTCTTTGATCCGACTTCCTCCACAACCGCTGGTTCTGTAGTCATTGGTCAGAACGCAGATGGCGAAGACGTTACAGTTATGAACACAAAGTACGTAAATTCCATCTACTGCTTGGCAAACTTGTTGGACAGCGATATGACAATGTTGTATACAGACTGTAAGTGCATGACTGCAACAAAGGCAGTTGCTTGCGATAAGATTTTCGGTGCTGAATTGCAGTATGTAGGAACGGATCAGGTACAGTTCACTTATACGTACTTTGAGAGTGCTGATGATTATATTGCATATGATGGCGGTAAAGGCGACACTTCTGCACTTTCAACAAAGACACAGGTTTGTGATGTACAGTATGATGATGACGGCGTAGCATACATCGAGTATACTTACATTTATCAGGGCACAAGTGTTGCCGCAAACTATGTAGAGATGTCGGCTACTGTAAGTCTGCCGTGCTTCTCCAACACACGTACTGTTACATACAATGGCATGGAGTGTGTTCCGGATACAAACGACTATTATTTCTGGATGGACTATGCAGATGTTACGACATTTGCACTGGGCGATTCCACAGCACTGCCGTTCATGTGGTTTGATGTTGTCATTCCGCAGGGTACGGAAGATGGTATTTACTATGTACAGATCGCTTCTCGTGATGAAAACAAGGAGATCTGCACACTGCACACAGCTTCTGACTTCGATTCATTGAAGGCTGATATGACGGCGAACACAAGTCACCCGGATATGTGCACAAAACTGGGCGGCAGCACAATAAGCGAAGGCTACGCTCTGCCGCAGGATGAAACTTTGGAAACCAACTATGTCAAGATTGTTGTCGGTGACAGCGAGTATCCGACATGGATTGCTGACACAGCTTATGTGGATGCTGGTACAGATTATTTGTCTTACTGCCTGACAGTAGAAGATGGTCTGGCTGCACAGGGCGTTGCAGGTGGTCTGAACTTCCCGGATGAGACGAAGGCGATTATCTCTGACTACCTGGGCTTTGGTATGGAAAACATTGTTTTCTTTGGTGATGCATATACCTTTGAAGCAAGCAGCACCAGCTTGACGAATATGGAGAAGTACGAAGATCAAAGTTTGTTCCTGTTCGCTCTAGCAAGTGCAGGCACATCTGCAGTACCGGTAGATGGTTCGACATTGATCGAATTCTGGTTCACCATTGCAGATGAGGAAACTGTAATTTCTGTTGCGGAGGAATATGATCTGGAATTGCAGACAGACGTAGACGGTAACACGTATTATTCATTCCCGATTTATTGGACAGAAAACGTTGCTGACCAGGGTACTACTATGGTAAATGGCGTTGCTACATTGGTAGACATCAACCGTTATAGCTATATCCTGAGTGACGGCGTAACCGATATTAAGGATGACATCAATCTGGTTGACGGTGCAATCAATGTTTATGTAAATGTAGAAGTGACTGTAGATGAATATCCGACATGGATTGCTGACACAGCTTATGTGGATGCTGGTACAGATTATTTGTCTTACTGCCTGACAGTAGAAGATGGTCTGGCTGCACAGGGCGTTGCAGGTGGTCTGAACTTCCCGGATGAGACGAAGGCGATTATCTCTGACTACCTGGGCCTTGGTATGGAAAACATCGTTTCCTTTGGTGATGCATATACCTTTGAAGCAAGCAGCACCGGCTTGACGAATATGGAGAAGTACGAAGATCAAAGCTTGTTCCTGTTCGCTCTAGCAAGTGCAGGCACATCTGCAGTACCGGTAGATGGTTCGACACTGATCGAATTCTGGTTCACCATTGCAGATGAGGAAACTGTAATTTCTGTTGCGGAGGAATATGATCTGGAATTGCAGACAGATGCAGACGGTAACACGTATTATTCATTCCCGATTTATTGGACAGAAAACGTTGCTGACCAGGGTACTACTATGGCAAATGGCGTTGCTACATTGGTAGACATCAACCGTTATAGCTATATCCTGAGTGACGGCGTAACCGATATCAAGGATGACATCAATCTGGTTGACGGTGCAATCAATATTTATGTAACAACTACAGAGACAACTACTTCGACTGAAGATACAACTACGACAACCGAGTCCACCACTACAACAACAACAACTGAGTCTACAACAACGACAACTGAAACAACAGAAAGCACAACGGAAGCTACAACGACTAGTCCTGGCGATGAGTCCGTATGGGCACTGGAGAAGAAGACCGTTACAGCTGGCGATCAGGGTGTTATCTATCTGGTAAGCATCACAAATGCTGTTACCTCTTATGGTTATCAGGCTATGATCGAGCTGCCTAAAGCAACACAGGCTCTGTTGACCTATGACATGGAATACTGCTGGCCGTATTACGGACAGTTTGGCGCATTGGATGCTTCTGTAGCAAATAACGGTGTATATGCTAATATGGCTGGTATATGGATGGTTAACACCGAAAAGCTGGAGAACGAAGGTAAGATTATATTCTTATTGGCAGGATCGACTGCTTGCACACCTACCTCGACAGATGGCGAACTGTTAGATTTGACATTCTCTATTCCGGATAACGATACAGTTATTTCTATCGCTAAGGAATATGGTTTGACGTTGCAGACAGATGAAGATGGCAATACGTATTACGAATTCCCGATGACTTGGGCAGAACAGGGTACTGATGCTGGCGATGCAGGCGGTACAACTGTTTATAGAAAACGTTTTGAATACTTGGATGATATTGGTTTGACTGGTGAAGATATTTTCGAAGAGTATGTAACGCTGGAAGATGGTTACCTTCGTGTTATCGTAGTTGTTCCAGATGAATCTACCACAGATTCGTCTGATGAAACAACGACTACAACTGAGTCTACAACAGAAAGTATGACCGAGTCCACAACCGAAAGCACGACTGAGTCTACTACGGAGAGTACAACAGAGAGTACGACTGAAAGTACAACCGAGTCCACAACCGAAACCACGACAACAACCGAAGAGCCTGTGTTAGAGGTTACCGTGACTGCATCGGTAGGATACTATCTGTCCGTTGACGAACGTGACTTTATCACTGACTTGGGTCTGGCTTCTGCTACACTGGATGGCGAGGACGTTAGCGATGCCTTGACATTTGTGTACGACGGCGAAACATATGCAACACCGGCTGAATTGTTTAAAGGCGTTGGTGAAGCTTATACTGCTGTGACTGTGGATGTATACTATGATGGCGCAGCTACCGGCGAGACCATGACGATTTATATTGCAATTAAGGGCGATACAGATTTGAATGGCGTCGTAAATATTCAGGATGCTTACGCAGTGCAGGTTTACTCTGCTGAGCTTGCTAGTAGTAACTCGTGGAGCTTTACAGGTAATAGCGAAAGCAAACTTGAGGTTCTAGCATATTTCGTATCTGACGTAGATACAGAATCTCTGAAGGGTCAAAACGATAATACTACTGGAGAGGTTATTAATATCCAGGATGCGTATAACATTCAAGTATTCTTCGCAGATATATCTGCTGGTACAAACCCAGAGTGGGATGATCAGATTTCTACCTTGTCTAGCTTGACTGGTTCTTACTGGGAATGGAAAGCTTCGAAGTAAGCAAATTGTATGATTCTTTGAGAGATTAGCGTTTGTAAATCTTTCATCGTGATTCAATAAAGAAAACCCATCGTGAGGTGTTCCTTCACGGTGGGTTTTTGCGTCATTTATGTATGATAACCACAATCTACCGCATATGATATTACATCTAAATAGCGATGATCGGAGGTTGACAAAATGGGATTTATTGAACTATTATGCATTGCTTTAGGCTTATCTATGGATGCCTTTACCGTAGCAATCTGTCAGGGGTTACGTATGCCACAAATGCGTTACAGACAGGCGGCAGTTGTCGGAATATATTTTGGCGCATTTCAAGCAATTATGCTGACCATTGGTTGGTTGATGGGTGTTTCATTTATTAGCTACATCGAATCGTGTGATCATTGGATTGCTTTTGTGCTGTTGGTATTCCTAGGTGGAAAAATTATATGAGATACGTTTATGGATACGTCGGATGAAGCTACAGCTTTGCAATCATATTTGCATCACAAGGATTTACTGCTTCTAGCAATCGCTACATCGATTGATGCGCTTGCCGTAGGCGTAGAGTTCGCTTGTCTGGAGGTAGAAATATTACCATCCATTTTGTGGATTGGACTTGTGACATTTGTCTTGTCTTTCCTTGGCGTTATCATCGGCTATCATTTTGGAAATCATTTTTAAAAGCTTGCAGGTGTAGTAGGCGGAGTGATCTTAATGGGGATCGGCGTTCATATTCTGGCGGAACATTTGATAAAATAAAAAGAGCTGCTGTACGGAATATACAGCAGCTCTTTCAAGTAGGAGCGTTGAAAAAGAAATTTTAAAATGTTACTCGTTTTCTTGCGTTGGGGCTGGTTATAAATCAGTTAAGGAGATAATTATGTCTTCAATTTGTACACTGACAACTGTTGTCGGGTCGATTGGTTCGTTCATATAGCAATCCAGTGTCCAATTGGATGCACTCCACTCGCCGCTGTTGCAAGTTACAGAAACAGTGCTGCCATCTTCCAGAAGCAATTGAATATTTGCATCATAGCCGATATCGGGAAGCGTTTGACCGCTGCCGTGAATTTGCATATGCAGGGCTTGTATATCCACACTGGTGACAGCTGCACGATAGTTCTCCAATTGTACCGCTGTTTCCAGAGTATAAGACATATCCTCCATAGGTTCGCCCAGTTCCACGGACAATTGTACATATGCAGTATTGTCGAATGTCTCTTCGTCATAGAGGTTGACATCGGTCGGTGTCAGATAGAATGCCAAGTCTACAGTGGATTCAGAGATCTCATCTGAATAGACTGCTTCATAGATAAAATACCACGTCCCGTCGTCACTTTGCATTGGACTGTACAAATTTTCTTCACGGAGATAAGGTGTGGAATTTGTATTATCGCCAATTGCTTTACGAAATCCCCATTCCATATTTTCCAAAATACTCTCATCATCCGCTGTAGCAGAGAATACAACGGATACAGAACGAGAATCTCGAACAGCACCCATTGGCGTCACAGTGATATCTTCTATATCTGTGATTGTAAAATCTATAATGCTACAATTCCCCACTGCTGTTTCTGCTACTTCGATTGTCTCTGTATCTGGAAATAGCAGTTCTAAAATCGTCTTATCCTGTACTGCGGCAACTGTGTACATACTGATTGCACTGATGCCTAAGACTGCGGCTGTTATACCCAAAATCCGACGTTTCCAATGCCGTGGTGCAGAGGTCTGATTTGGTTGCATATCCTTCTGTTGTACCGCAGAGATGATCTGTTGCTCACAGATGTCAGACATTTGAATTTGATTCATGATATGTTGCAATTTCTGTTTCTCCATAATAAAACCCACCTTTCTTTTCGTGTTCCAGACGGATACGTAATTTTTCTCTTGCTCTCGCCAGCTGTGTTTGAATGGTTGAAGGATTCCGAGAGAGGATTTTGCTGATTTCTTGTACGGAATATTCTTCGCAATAGTAAAGTAGGATGACAATGCGATATTTTTCCGGTAAGGACAAAACTGCCTGATAGAGTGCAGTGTCCGTCAGATCATCAAAATCTGTTGCCAAATTTTCCGGCATATCTACACGATTTTTTTCCAGACAGATCGATGGAGATTGTGACAAGCGTTCAGAGTGACCCGAATAAGCCACGCTTTTTCCATGTCCTCCGAGGAAAACGGTTCGTTGTGAAGGTAAAACTTAAGAAATATTTCTTGTGAGACGTCTTCAGCGTCGGCTTGGTTTCGGAGATAAATCAATGCGACACGGTAGACGGTGTTTTTTGTATTGTTTGAGTTTGTTGGTAAATTCGGTTTTATCCATTTCAAACACCTCCTTTTTGTTGCTTTTGAAGCGCTTCACTTATACAACACATGAGGAGGGCAAAATATCTCAAAAAGTAGAAATTTTTTTTGGAGAGAATCAAATTTTTTATTTAGTTTTGCACGACAATTTTTCCATCTATCATGACAAGCCACGGATCGTTTTGCAGTTCTAATGGATTTCCCCGATAGAGTTGTAAATCAGCGTCCATACCTACGGCGATTCGTCCCACACGTTCTTCTATCCCAAGGATTTCTGCTGCACCTGCGGTAATGGCATACAGTGCCTCTGTATCTTTCATGCCACCCTTTACAGCGAGGGCAGCAGTTTCTGACAAATATTGGATTGGTATCACCGGATGATCCGTACAAAGTGCCGTTCTCACGCCGGCAGCCTGTAATTTTGTTGGATTCTGAATGGTAAGGTTCTGCATCTCCGGTTTGCATCGATCGCATAAAATCGGACCTGCAATTACCGGAACGTTCTTTTTTGCCAGATATTCAGCGATTTGGTATCCCTCTGTTCCGTGAATGATGACGAAGTCCAGTCGGAATTCTTCTGCAATGCGAACAGCTGTGCAAATATCATCTGCTCGATGGCAATGGAAATGGGCTTTTATATCCCGTTCTAATAGGGGCAAAAGTGCCTCTGATTTTGCATCGTATTCTGGCAGATGTTCATCGGAGTCGTTTTCCACATAGTCTAATTCCAATTGATACCGTTGCGCTTTATAGAGACCTTCACGTATTACAGCAGCTGTCGCCATGCGTGTAACAGGCATTTCATCTCGATCTCGATAAACATTTTTCGGATTCTCGCCCAGTGCAAATTTCATCGCTGTACCGATACACATTTCGTCTACAATTTGTCCGGCAGTTTTCATGATTGCCATGACACCGCCACAGGCGTTGGCACTTCCTGGAGAGACCATTGCCGTTGTGACACCTGAGAGACGAGCTTCCTCGAAGCAGCAGTCAAAGGGGTTGATTCCGTCGATTGCACGAAGATGTGGTGTGAATGGATCAGTAGATTCGTTGCAATCATCTCCTTCAAAGTCGATACCGTTTTCAATAATCCCTAGGTGTGTGTGAGCATCGATGAACCCTGGGAGAAGCAGTGATCCGCCGGCATTCATGTCGTCTGGAGAAATGGTACTTGGCGTACCGGGAGAAACTGCGGTAATTTTTTCATTTTCAATTTGAACATAACCATAGAATTCGCCCGCTTGGGACATGGTGGAAATGTTAGCGTTATAAATAATCATAAAAAGTCCTCCATAGATTGGGATTCAAAATAAAGCTGCTTCTGCATCCAGAGCGATACAGAAGCAGTTTTTCTCACGTTGTTGGGAGTATTTGATATATATGTGACAAAGCCTTAGTTTGTGGCTATTACCGTGGATTTGCGAAAGACACGCTGATATGCAGTCAGTGCCACCGGCAGCAGTACAAACAGCATAGGGAAGTCTATGACAAGCTCGATGACGTTCTTTACTATACGTACCACAATTGCCGTGCTGTACGCCTCTTCCGGAATGAAACCGTAGTGCATATTCAATCGGGTATTGATGAGTAGATTGATGAGTATCACGTCTAGAAGCCGTGCCACAATTGCCCGTAAATATAGCGTAATATCGTGCTGTTTTTGGGTGGTATTATTGACAAACGTAATGCTGTGCCCGTCCATTTTATAGTAGAGACACACGCCGTAAATTAGTCCCTGTAAGCCTGCAACCAGTACATATGCTGGCAGAAATCCGCCGTCGGGATGAACAAGATAGCCCACAATATCACAGGCGAATCCTGCAACGACACCCATACAAGGTCCGAATAGCATACCGATGACAGCGATTGCCAAGTAGGCAAAATTCAGTTTTGCAAAGACGATGTTAATGGAAAACGATTCAATGATCATTGAAATTGCCACGAACATCGCCGTGACGACTAAACTGCGAACCTTTGTGAATTCCTTTGCGGATTCTTGAAACATACGTAAAATATTTTTCATAGAAAAAACTCCTTTCGATGTTGCAGCGAAACGCTGCAAGAAACAGTGAATGCTCGCTTCGCATCTTAAGGAGTTTTGATATAGACCTTATGATGCATTCAGCGGGATGCGAAACCGATACCGCAAGCGCAGTGCTTTTCGTTCCGACGACAACTCCCCGTCCGCCGGACACTTCACGCATTGATTTCTACTCTGAAAATGCAATATATACAAATTCTTCGAGATAGAAGAATTCGTTGCCTAAAATATTTTTTTAGTCGATGAACCGTACACGCAGCACGCCGTCAATGGCACGCAGCGCATCTATCATGGCATCGTTGACGCCGTCAATATCCAAAATGGTATAGGCGTAGTCATTTTTGCTGGCGTTCAGCATATTTTCAATGTTTGCACCTGCATCGCCTACAACGGTCGTCATTGCAGAAATCATCGTAGGGATATTCCGATGAATGACGCATACTTTTGTATAAACAGTTTTCAGCTGTGCATTCGGCAGATTGACACTGTTGCGAATGTCGCCATGTTCCAGATATGCCATCAGTTCATCTGCAGCCATCGAAGCACAGTTGTCTTCACTCTCCGGTGTGGACGCACCCAAGTGTGGTGTAGCAATGATGCCCTTTTTATTGCAGGTTTTCGCATTTGGGAAGTCAGTACAATAGTACGACACCTTGCCACTGTCAATGGCAGCGAGGATTGCATCATCGTCTACCAGTTCACCTCGTGCGTAGTTGAGAATTCGCACGCCGTCTTTACACTTTGCCAGCGTTTCGGCGTTGATCATGCCTTTTGTGTTTGGATTATACGGCACATGAATGGTCAGGTAGTCTGCTTTTGCGAAAACGTCGTCCTGTGTATTGACAACCTTTACTGCCGGATTCAGCCGCAGTGCTGCCCCAATCGATAAGAACGGATCCGTACCCACTACCTGCATACCCAATGCAATGGCAGTATTCGCCACCAGCGCACCGATTGCACCCAATCCAATGATACCGAGGTTTTTGCCTTGAATTTCTGGTCCTGCGAATTGGCTTTTGCCTTTTTCCACCTGTTTTGCGACAGTAGTTTCGCCATCTTGTAAAGATGCCGCCCAAATTAAAGCTTCCGGAATTTTTCGGGATGAGAGGAGAAGTCCTGTGAGAACGAGTTCCTTTACCGCATTGGCATTCGCACCTGGTGTATTGAACACACAAATACCGGCTTCGCTGCACCGATCCAGTGAAATATTATTCACACCTGCACCAGCACGAGCGATTGCCTTTAAATTTTCTGGAAATTCCAATTCATGGAGTGCTGCGGAACGTACTAAAATCGCATCTGGATTTTGTACTGCGTCGCCTATCGTATAGTCATTACCAAAGCGAGTAAGTCCCGCCGAAGAGATCTTGTTATATGTCTGAATCTGATACATGAATATTTACCCTTTCTATATGATTATGCGTTTTCTGATTCGAATTTTTTCATAAATTCTACCAGTTTCTGCACGCCCTCTATTGGCATTGCATTATAAATGGATGCACGCATACCGCCGACGGTACGATGTCCTTTCAGGTTGACGAATCCTGCAGCAGTTGCCTCTTTCACAAATTTTGCATCCAAATCCTTATCGCCTGTGACAAACGGTACATTCATCAACGAGCGATCCTCTTTGCGAACGGTACCCTGGAACAGCTTGCTTTCATCCAGATAATCATAGAGGATTTTTGCCTTTTCCTGGTTGTGTTTCTGCATTGCCTCTAAGCCGCCCATTTTCTGAATCCATTTGAAAACTTTGCCGCAAATGTAAATGCCATAACAAGGCGGCGTATTGTACAGTGATTTTGCATCTGCCTGTGTTTTCCATGCGAGCATTGTAGGCGTATTTTCCACCGGCGGTGTTTCTGGAATCAGATCTTCCCGAATAATTGCAATTACCACGCCGGCAGGTCCGATATTCTTTTGTACGCCGCCATAGATAACACCATATTTTGTCACATCGATTGGTTCGCTCAGGAAGCAAGATGAAACGTCTGCGACAAGCGTCTTTCCTTTTGTGTTTGGCAGTGTCTGGAACTTTGTGCCATAAATGGTGTTGTTTTCGCAAATATAAACGTAGTCTGCGTTGTCATCGATTGGCAAATCGGAGCAATCCGGAATATAAGAAAATGTTTTGTCCTCAGAAGAGGCAATCTTGTTGACGGTTCCGTATTTTTGCGCTTCTTGATACGCTTTTTTTGCCCACTGTCCCGTGACGATATAATCTGCCACACCATTTTTCATTAGATTCATGGGGATTGCGGCAAACTGTTGCGAAGCACCGCCCTGTAAGAACAGCACCTTATAGTTATCAGGAATTTTCATTAAGTCCCGTAGGTCTTGTTCGGCAGTTTTAATAATTTCATCGAACGCTGCACTTCGGTGGCTCATTTCCATAACGGACATACCAGTACCACGATAGTCCAGCATTTCATCTGCGGCTTCTTGTAATACCTCTTCCGGCAATACGGCAGGACCGGCACTGAAATTATATACTCTATGCATGATGAAATACCTCCAATGTATAAATTGTATAAATTTTAATGGCATCGAAAGAATGCCGAATCAAAAGAGCAGCAATTGGAATTGCTTTTTGCATTACCTTTTATATTATACGTCATTTTTTAGTCCTTGTCAAGTATGCGGAAAAAGATTTTGATATAGTGATTTTTTCTATGATGTCGATCGACTGATATCTATATTAGAATCAAATGAAATCGATAAAAATATGAAGAAACTACTTGACAAATAAAAAAAAATATGTTATCCTAAAATAAGTATAACCTAAAACCCAAACGGAATCCGAAAGGAATGGATGTTATGAAAATTCGTGAAATTCAAGAGAAGATTTTACGCCTAAAAAAAGAAAAGGATTTCTGTATTCTTGCACATAGCTATCAGGCAAGTGAAATTGCCGAAGTTGCAGACTTTACCGGCGATTCCTATGCGCTCAGCGTAAAGGCGAAAGACGTGCCACAAAAGAATATTTTGATGTGTGGGGTACGCTTTATGGCAGAAACGGTGAAAATTCTTTCGCCGGAAAAACGAGTTTTTTTGTCCAATGGCATTGCCGGCTGTCCTATGGCGGAACAGATGGACAAAGAACTCATTCACCAGGTGAAAATGAAATATCCGGAATATATGGTAGTGGCATATATCAACACGACGGCGGAGTTAAAAACGGTTTGCGATGTCTGCGTCACATCATCTTCTGCTGTAAAAATCGTGTCAAAGCTAAATAATCGTAAAATTCTCTTTATTCCAGACTGTAACTTGGGTGCTTATGTGCAGTCTCAATTGCCGGAGAAAAAGATAAAACTTTTAAAAGGCGGTTGTCCCATTCATGCAGCGGTAACAGAAAAAGATGTGGCAAAAGCAAAAGCTGCGCATCCGAACGCACTGCTTTTGGTACATCCGGAGTGCCGTCCTGCAGTATGCGAAAAAGCGGATTATATCGGTTCTACCTCCGGTATTGTCCAATACGCTATGCATTCTCCCGCACGTAAATTCCTCATTGGCACAGAAATCAGCATTGCGGAGACGCTGCAAAACGCCTGTCCAGAGAAACGCTTTTATACACTGTCAAAAAAGCTGATTTGTGAAAATATGAAAGCGACAACACTCATGGATGTATATCACTGTCTCAACGACGATGAGGGTGCAGAAATTTGTCTGGACAGCAGTACCGTTTCTAAGGCACGGATGTGTATTGACCGCATGATTGCGTTGGGTGGTTAATGGATGCAGTGGAAATTTATTTTATTCGATCTTGACGGGACGTTGACGGACTCGAAACCTGGAATATTACGCTGTGTCCAATACGCACTGGAAGCTTGTGGGTGTCCGGAATCAGATGAAACGAAATTATATCCTTTTATCGGACCGCCACTCTATGACTCGTTTCGCCACTTTTGCGGTATGAGTGACGAACAGGCGACTTTTGCCGTGGGGAAATATCGAGAGCGATTTGGAAAAATCGGTATGTTTGAAAACGCTATATATGACGGCGTTCCGTCACTTTTGACGGATTTGCGAGATGCTGGGCTGCGGCTGGCTGTGGCAACGTCAAAGCCGGAGATCTATACTCTACAAATTTTGGCGCATTTTCACTTGACGGAATATTTCCATGCCATTGCCGGTAGTGATATTCAAAAAGAGGGCGAGATGAAAGCTGACGTGATACGGATTGCCATGCAGCGATTGAAAATGACTTCTGCGGATGTGGCAGATGCGGTGATGATTGGCGACCGAAAGCATGACGTTGAAGGCGCTCACGCCTGTGGACTGCCCTGTATTGGTGTTTCGTACGGTTATGCACCAGAAGGAGAATTGAAAGCTTTTGGTGCGTCGCCCATTGTAGCGACAATCGATGAACTGAAACAAGTTTTGCTTCACTGATATTAAAAAGCGAATGGAAATTTCGTCCATTCGCTTTCGTTTTTTATTTTACATGATTCTTTAAGCTTCTTCGACCGAGTTGACAAACATATCATAAATGCAGCGAATTGCCTGTTCAAAATCAGATTCTTTGACTGCAACAATGACGTTCAATTCGCTTGACCCTTGGTCAATCATACGAACGTTGATTCTGGCGTGTGCCAATGCTGCGAAAATACGAGCGGCAACCCCTCGTGTGCGGCACATTCCACGTCCCACTACAGCAATTAGTGCAATTTCGTCCTCGCTGTCCAGTGCATCTGGCTGTACAGTTTTGATAATTTCCGTTCGAATCTGGCTCTTACAATCTCGTAGATAGCTGGAGTCTACAATCACCGTCATGGAGTCAATACTAGACGGCATATGTTCAATGGGAATATTATGATTTGCTAAAACCGAAAGGACATCTCGACAAAATCCGATTTGGGCATTCATCATGTCCTTGTGGATATTGATGGCAGTAAAATCTTTTTTTCCCGCAATTCCCGTGATAGTGTAGGCGGACAATTCATCGTCTGTGCTGTCCGGCATGATTATTGTTCCCGGGTGATCCGGTGTGTTGGTATTACGGATATTGATGGGGATTCCTGCGCTGCGTACAGGGAAAATTGCCGCTTCGTGCAGTACCGATGCGCCCATATAGGACAGTTCTCGCAGCTCTGTATATGTAATGGTGTGAATGACCGCAGGATTTTCCACAATTCTCGGGTCTGCTACCAAGAAGCCGGAAACATCCGTCCAATTTTCATAGAGATCCGCTTTCACAGCATCTGCCACAATAGAGCCGGTGACGTCGCTTCCCCCACGGGAGAACGTTTTCACATAGCCGTCATATCCGCAGCCATAGAATCCCGGAATGACAGCGTATTCTGATTGAGACAATCGCTTGTGCAGTTGTACAGCGGTCTTTTCACTATCCAACGCACCGGATTCCTGAAAGAAAATCACTTCAGCTGCGTCCACAAAATCGAATCCCAAAAAGGCGGCAATCACCTTTCCATTTAGGTATTCCCCACGGCTTGCGGCATAATCTTTGCCCGCACGGTTGCGAAACTGTTTTGCAATTTCGGCGAACTCCGCATCCAGCGAAAAATCTATATGAAGACCAGATATAATATCGTTATAGCGTGCTTGTATCTCGCTTAGTTCCTTTTGAAACGGAAGACCCTGTTCCGCCAAGTTATAGCAGCTATAGAGCATATCCGTCACTTTTATATCTGTAGAAAATCGTTTCCCCGGCGCAGACGGCACTACATAGCGTCGCTGTTTGTCCGAGCGAATGATGGACGCCGCTTTTTGAATTTGACCAGCATCTGCCAAGCTGCTTCCGCCGAATTTGACAACTTTGATTCCCATATGCATTTTAGGACTCCAAGTCCTGCCCTCCTTTATTTTTAGAAAGAGAAAGTTCTTTCGTTGATATGATATTTTAAGTTACACATTTAATAGTATATATGATTTCAGAGAAAAAATCAATAGGTAAATCGTACAATTTTTTTCAGTTCTTGTATATTTGTATAATTTGCACAAGAGAATACGAAGCTCATTGGAAAAAGATACAAATTTATAAGAAATTACTTGACATTTCTCCCCCCCCCTTGTGGTATAATAAAGACAGTAAAAAAGAACGACCTTACACCATGATGCACAGAAAAAGGAGGCTCAGGTTTTTTTGCATCGCTTTTGAGACAGAATTTACGACTTATTTTTAGACTCCTAGGATGGATGTTACATGAAGAAAAAGAAACTCGCTGCAATTTTTGCCGCTGTGGCAATCGCAGCAACACCTGTTTCCACCTTAATGGCGTCGGCGGAGGATTCAGTAGATGCGACGACGACGACAATTTACGGAGACATCAACAGCGATGGAAGTATCACGTTAAGTGATAGCATTGCGTTTGAAAAGGTCTTGAACGGACAGTATACGCTTAGCGATTATACGGTTGCAGATTTGAACGTAAATTATGTAGTCGATGCTGCTGACAAACAAATTTTACTCGCTTTTCTGATGCAAGTCATCTCGACACTGCCGTATACTGGTTAAGGAGGGGATAATTATGAAACTACGAAATCGTATTTTGGCTGTTTTACTTGTTGCTTCGATGACGACTTTATCTGCATTTACGCCGTCGTATTCCGCTTCGGCAGGGAATCTGAACGAAGAACGAACATACTACGTTTTTGGCTCTGACGGGACATATGAGAAGAGCTATACTTTATCAGCTGTTTCTAACGTATCATCTAGCTCTAGTGCCAGTACGACTGCAATTGTAGGTGGAACAGATGATACATATCCAGATTACACAAAAAGTGGTGTAGTTAAAATTTACAACAGTGCTGGTACTATGGAAACGGGTTTTGTGGTAGATGAACATATCATCGCTACTGCTGCACACGTTGTTTATAGTGCGGGAACAAGCGGAGATAATAGTAGCTATCCTACTAGTATACTCTTTCACGATTCAGATGGAAATGTAATTAGCTCTGAAACAATCACTGATATTGTTTCAACGCATATCCCATATAAATACATAACAACTGGTGGAACTGACTATGATTATGCTTTAATTGAAGTTGAAGAAGATTTAAGCGATTATATGTGCTTTAATTTGGGCGTGACATTGGATTCTTTTGATTCATCTGAAGCAACCGTGTATGTTACAGGCTATGCAAACGATGGAAAAGCTGTGAGTGGGGAAGGCGTGGTTACAACATCCTCAACTGACTATAAACTTTATTACACAGCAGATACCATTAAAGGTATGAGTGGCGGACCCGTTTATATTGAAACCACATTTAATAACAAGATATACTACACTGTTGTTTCGATTTGCCATGAAGGTTCAACGACAGCAAGCAACGGTGCTCGTATGAATACCACATTGATTCAATTCTACCTCAACAACCCCAACCTCTAAGAAAGGACTGATTTTTTATGAAAAAGAAAAAGTTTTTTGCATCTGCGTTAGCCGCTGTGATTTGCGGCAGTGTATGCGCTTGTTCACTTCCTGCGTCTGCGTTATGGTATGGCGAACAGGAACTGGAAATTCCAGATGGTTATACGGAGGTAGCGAACCTAGAAGGATGCTATCAGCAAATTGGAGAAGATTTAACAGGTCTTTTCACGTTTGACTGCTACTACACAAATTTTACAAAAATCATAATTCCTGCAACAACGGAAGCGACGGAAACGTTTTACGAGATTTATGCCAACTACGAAGCGGAGATTGGCGCTGATGAATGTATGGTTGGTTACACTGTAGACAGCGGTGAAAATTATTCTGTACGAATTTATGAAACAGAATATGTGTTTTGTAAAGACCTTGCAACAGCCAAGGAGAAGGAACTCAAAGAAGATGTGATACTTCAGCTCTGCCAAGACTTGCAGGATGCAGGCATTGTAATTGATGCCACATATATGCCGCATGCCGCTACGCCGTCGTATGGTTATTACTATCAGTATTTGAACTTTGCTGGTATTAATGCAGATGCAGTGGAAGATATTGCAGCGATTGCTACACAGTATGATACAGATGCAGATGTGCAGTATGTTTCTGAAGATGATAATGCATATATTTCTATTACAGGTGTGGAGGATTTTGATATTGCATTGTCCTTGAAAGATGAAATCTGTGCGACTTATCCGGATGCAATTTATGAAGATACCAATTATGATTTCATGGAATCTTTTGGCGGTGAACTTTTTTCGACAGCCTCTATCGACCTCCTAGCCGAAGAAATCACCCTCTACGGCGACATGGACGGCGACGAGGAAATCATGGTACAAGACGCATATACTTGTATGTGTGCTTTTGCGGAAGTGTCCGCTGGAAATAACGATGGCTTGACCGATAGCCAGAGAACCGCTGCCGACGTAAACGGCGACGGCGAAATCACGATGCAGGATGCATACCTGATTCAAATGTATGCGGCAAATGTTGCTGCCGGAAAAGACGTGACTTGGGACGACCTGATTGGCTGAAAAAACGAATTCTTATAAAGGAATAAAATAAAGGATGATGAATTTTTGATTCGTCATCAACAACCCCAACTTATAAGAAAGGACTGATTTTTTATGAAAAAAACTAAAATTTTCGCAATGACGCTTGCGGCTGTTTTATGTGCAGAGGTCGCTTTTTTTTCCGGTTTTTCAGCTGATGCACTTGCAAGCTTTTGCTACGATTTGGAGTTTCTTGAAGATTATTCTGATTATACTTTTGTTACGTATACCGGCGGTTGGACGGGAACGGGCTATCGCCCTCGTGTAATTTACCAAAAAACCGGAGATGGTTATACAGACATTATTAGTGCAGATTTGCTTGAAGCCAACATTACAACGCTAAAAATTAGCGAAGACGGCTTGGAAATTTATCAAGAAATTTATACTACGTACGAAGCCGAACTGGATTTTGAATATTACAGTGAGAGTGAATTGGAAAGCTTATCCGAAGAGGATGACACACAGGTGTACAGCATTCATATGTATGATAAGCCAATCACGGAAACAATTTCTACAGAACCAGTTGATTTTACAGAAAAGTATGATACTTTGACTGCAATGTGTAGTGATTTGGAAGATGCTGGTGTTCTTGTTTCGGCACAATATATTGGTGGTTTGTGGACATGGAGTCCTGGTGGTTCTGACCAGACGTTCACAATCACTGGTGCGCCGGAAGACGAAATGGAACAGATGCAGGAAATTGTCTCTGCTTATGACGATGATGCTGTTGTGACGGCTGACGGCACAACTTATACCATTAAATCGGTTGAAGACTATACTGCTTACAATGCTCTCGGGAATGCATTGCGTACTGCTTATCCGGATGCTTATGTGGATGGATATCTCATTATTGCAGAGGAGGCAAACGAATTGCAAACCGCCTCTATTGACCTCCTCGCCAAAGAAATCACCCTCTACGGCGACATGGACGGCGACGAAGAAATCACGGTACAAGACGCATATACTTGTATGTGTGCTTTTGCGGAGGCGTCCGCTGGAAATGACGACGGCTTGACCGATAGCCAGAGAACCGCTGCCGACGTAGACGGCGACGGCGAAATCACGATGCAGGATGCATACCTGATTCAAATGTATGCGACAAACGTTGCTGCCGGAAAAGACGTGACTTGGGACGACCTGATCGGTTGAAAAAACGAATCCTTATAAAGGAATAAAAATAAAGGATGATAAATTTTTGATTCGTCATCCTTTTTGCTTATCCGACTATTTGTTTCGCCACAGCGACCGTGTCCATGGCATCCTTTGCATAAAAATCTGCGCCGATTTTTTCCGCATAATCTGCCGTCAAAACAGCACCGCCTACAACAACTTTACAATTCGGACAGGCGGCTTTCACCAGCTGTATCGTTTCCTCCATTGCTCCCAGCGTCGTGGTCATTAGTGCCGACAGTCCCACGAGTTTGACGCCGTGTTCTTTTGCTGTATCCGCTACTAATTGACAGGGAACATCTCTGCCCAAGTCCAGAACGGTATACCCGTAATTTTCCAGAAGCACACGGACAATATTTTTTCCAATGTCGTGAATATCTCCTTTGACTGTTGCCAATACGATTTCTCCACGGCTGACTGGAGCTGCATTGCGCTGAATCATGGTCGTTTTGATGACCTCGAACGCCGCCTGTGCCACGCCAGCCGTCTGAATCAGCTGCGGCAAGAAAATTTTTCCCTGTTCGAATAACTTCCCCGCTTCGTCCAATGCCGGAATCAGCTGCTCATTCACCAAATCCATAGGGTCTGTATGTTCCAGCAGCTGTGCCGTAATTTTTGCTCCCTCGCTTTTCAGTCCGTGGGACATGGCATAGGGAAGATCCAGCGTCTCTGCATTCGTTTCCTGTTTTTTCGTTGGAGCGGTGTTCGGGTCGCCTGTATAAGCCGCTACAAATTCCGTACAGTTTTTATCATATCCTTGCAGAAGACGATACGCACGTACCGCTTCTGTCATGCTAGCGATATTCGGGTTGATAATGGGTAAATCCAGACCGTTTTCCATTGCCATCGTCAAAAATGTGCGAGTGACTGCTTCTCGATTCGGTAATCCAAAAGAAATGTTTGACACACCCAAAACGGTTTTCAATCCCAGTTCTGTCTTGACACGATGCAGTGCATCCAATGTTTCTCGTGCGCCCTCCTGTTCCGCCGAGGCAGTTAGAGTTAAACAGTCAATATACACGTCTCGTTTTGGAATGCCCAAAGCCAAGGCACGTTCTAAAATGCGTTTCGCAATGGCAAACCGATCTTCTGCCTTTGGCGGAATGCCGTTTTCGTCCAATGTCAACCCTACGACAGCTGCACCATACTTTTTTACCAGCGGCAGAATATTTTGCAGGGACGCCTCTTCTCCGTTGACGGAGTTGACAATCGGTTTGCCGTTGTATACACGCAGAGCTGCTTCTAATACTGCTGGAATTGTAGAGTCTAGTTGCAGCGGTGTACCGCCGATGGATTGGAGTGCTTTCACCGTGCGAACCATCATATTCTTTTCATCGATGCCTGGCATTCCCACGTTGACATCTAACAAATCTGCGCCTGCGTCTACCTGTTGAACCGCCTGGTCGAGGATATAGTCCATGTCGTTTTCTTGGAGTGCCAATTTCAATCGCTTTTTTCCAGTGGGGTTGATGCGTTCACCAATGATGCGTGGCTGATCAATTTCTACTACCTCTGAAGTCGAGCAGACAGCCGCTGGAATATGCGGGTGACGTTTCGGAATCTCACATTGCTCCAGTGCTGCGTATGCGGCTTTCAGATGCTCCGGCGTCGTACCACAGCATCCACCGTAAATTTGCACGCCCAGTCTGGAAAAGCGAACCATTGCCTTTGCGAAATCCTCTGGTTTCACAAGATATGCACCAGTAACCGGATCCGGAAGTCCAGCGTTCGGTTTTACAATCAGGGGAAGCGTCGTCCATTTCGCCATTTCTTCCACAATCGGGAACAATTCTTCTGGACCTAGGGAACAGTTTACGCCTATGGCGTCCGCTCCCAATCCCTCCAGCATCATTGCTGCCGATGCCACCGTACAGCCGGTGAACGTCCGCAGATTTGGTTCAAATGTCATGGTACAGAATACCGGCTTATCGGAATGTTCTTTTGCCGCAAGCAATGCCGCCTTTGTTTCGTATAGGTCGGTCATGGTTTCTATGACAATGAGATCCGCCTCCTGTGCCGCCTCGATTTCCTCTTGAAAAATAGCATAAGCTTCTTCAAACGTCAATGTCCCCAGTGGTTCCAACAGCTGTCCAATCGGACCGATATCCAGCGCAATTTTGCATCTTCCGCCGCTTGCCACTTTGGCACAGTGGATTCCGGCTGAAATCAATTCCTGTACAGAATAACCAGATTTCGCCATTTTGTGTCGATTTGCGCCAAAGGTATTGGCATAGAGGATATCTGCACCCACGTCGGCGAATTGGCGTTGCACGGAAATAATCCGTTCCGGCTCGGTGATATTGTACACTTCTGGCAAAGTACCGACGGGCATCCCGCTTTTTTGGAGCATAGAACCCATGCCACCGTCTAAGCGAATCCAGCTGCGGTTTGGAAATAATGAAGAAAGCATAGAAAAGTCCGCCTTTCATAAAAGTAGGAATATTTCGACATATTATCGAATGTACATCGCCCTTTATGAGAACGTCTGTCTCACAAAGGGCGCTTCGTTTCAGAAGTTCATATTTTCTTGTTCTTCTGCTGACAGGGCTTTGGACAGTGTCACTGCGAAAACATCGTTCGAAGAGGAGCTTTTTACGAAATAGTTCGTGATTTCTGCCGGACGATAAATTCCGTCGTCTCCACGCTGCCTTGTGATAACTTGACGTGCGCGCTCGCCCCTTGCGTAAGCATCTAGTTGCGATTGGATGAGAAATGTATTCATAAACTTTTCTTGGTCGTCTGGATGCATGGTTTTTGCGGCGTGTTCAATTAACTCGTGATAGACGCCGGTAGACGAATAGGATCGATTGGTGAAATTTTCATACGCCATGACATAATAGTTGTCTTTTGACAAATTGCATATAATCACCAAGGGATAACACATAAATATGTCGTTCAGCAACAGCTGTGTCATTCGGCTTGTCGGTTGTGTCATGAGAATATCTTCCGGATTTTTGCTGTCATAATTTCGCAAAAGCTTTTCATAGTCTTCTTCTTTCATAGGCTTTGCGAAATAATATCCCTGAACGATATTACAGCCACAGGTACGCAGGAAACTGAGTTGTTCTTTCGTCTCCACGCCCTCTGTGACGGTTAACAGCTTGAGCCGCTGTGCAAAGCTGAAGATGGATTCTAGAATCACACATTCCTTTTCATCCTCACAATTTTTGCTGAGCAGAGATTTATCGATTTTCAAAATATTTGCAGGGACATCTTTTACAAAACTCAAAGAGGAAAGTCCGCTTCCAAAGTCGTCGATTGCAACATCAAAACCCGCTTCTCGAATGGCATGGATAAACTGGATAATATCCGTTCCCGTTTCTGCCAAAGCCGATTCGGTAATCTCCACTTCAATCAGACGGTGGGGCAGTTCGAATTGATCTACAATGGTGCAAAGCTTATCGACATAATTCTTTTCATATGTATGCATACGAGAAAAATTAACCGACACTGGAACCGGCTGGATGTCATCGTCTAGCTGTTGCCGCTGGAATACACAGGTACATTCTAAAATATACCAATCCAATCGAGTAATTAACATACTTTTTTCTAGTAATGGTACAAATTGTATTGGTGAAATTAGCTTGTCATCGTCTCCCATCCATCTGGCGAGTGCTTCCGCACCGACAATTTTTCCGGTAATTGCATCATATTTGGGTTGATAATAAGCCAGAATTTTTCCGGTGGAAATTGCTTCTTCCAGTGCTTCACCAATATTTTCTGCTGTCCAAGTAGCTTTTGCCATTTTTAATTCCTCCTTATATATATATATATATTTGTCTGTCGTCGTAATCACATGGCACAAGATATGCCCTGCTGTCGATATGCACAAGATTCACGCATGGAACAGGTGGTGCAGCCACGGGTGCCTTTTTGGAGCGGCGTTTTCGATAGACCAATGATTGCCGTCACGGATTTACGGGGAATGAGGATACATTCCGGCGTGACCGTCAGACCGATTCGTTTTCCGGCGTCGAGCATTGTGAGTAATTCTGTTTGTATATGCAGTGGTAAGTCTCCATATCCCGGGCTAAATCGCCATGTAAAGTACCACTGCGACAGCTGTGCATGAAATATCTGTTCCGCTTTCTGACAAACCTGTTCAATTCCGGCACTTGCCAGTGCATCGATTGCCAATGCTCGGGTTAAATCCTGTACTTGTGTACGCTGAATGAGCGTGTCCGTCTGAGCAGAGAGCGTTGCCGCCATGAGAATCACTTTTTCGCAGTCTTGTAATAGCTTTGCAATATCCTTCCCTGCCAACGGCAGTTTTTCTGCAAAAAGACCGTTTTCCGTCTTTACCAGCGGTACTACCCGAAACGTCATTTTCGGTTGTGCCGTCTGGCGCACGAGTGTTTCGCATTCTTCCATCAGTACCTGCATGGCTTTATCTGGTTTACCACGCCACCCCATATAGCGAAGTGCCTCCGCCTTGTCTATACTAGTTAAAGAAATACTCAGCATATGGGAGCAGCTCTGAGAATGCCGCTGACGGCTTCTGTGATTTTTCTTGCGACGTAGAAATTATTCATCGTGTATACATGAATGCCGTCCACACCGTCGGTAATCAAATCTACTATTTGTTCTATAGCGTAAGCAATTCCTGCGTCACGAAGAGCCTCCGGCTGATCTTCAAAACGCTGTACCAGCTTAGTAAATTTTCGTGGGAGGCTTGCACCGCACATGGTTACCATTCGTTCAATCTGTTTGCGGTTTGTCACTGGCATAATTCCCGCTTCGATGGGGACATTTACGCCAGCCCGTTGTGCCCGATAGCGAAAATCACGGAACATCTCGTTGTCGAAAAACAGCTGTGTAATCAAGTGTGTCGCTCCTGCATCCACTTTCTCTTTCAAATGCTGGATGTCAACGTCCAGATTCGGCGCACTGGGGTGACATTCCGGATAACAAGCTGCACCAATGTCGAAATCACCTTTTTCTTGGATATAGGCGATTAGCTCGCTTGCGTGGGAGAAATCTTCCGGCACTGGAGTATCCGGTACAATATCGCCACGCAGTGCCAGTACATTTTCAATACCAGCGTCTTGCAACTCGTTCAAAATATTGTCTATCTCTTCTTTGGTTCGATGGATACACGGTACGTGTGCCATGGGCAATATGTCGTATTTCTCTTTTAAGCGACGTGCAATGGCAATAGCGTTCGTCCCGTTTCCGCTGCCGCCTGCTCCCAGGGTAACGCTGATAAAATCCGGATGTAAATCTTGTAGTGCCTCCAGCGTGGAATAAATCGTCTCCACAGGAGAGGTCTTTTTCGGTGGGAAAATTTCAAACGAAAATACCATTCGATCCCGAAATAAATTTGTAATTTTCATAAAGTGTTCCTCTGTTTCTACATATTAAAAGAAATTTCTTTTGTAATTCATTATACCACATCGTATAAAAATGGTGTCATATTGTTTTAAGATAAGAGACTATGTTCATCTGGAATGACTTATGAAATGCTCCAATCGATTTCCGGTAATTCTCGTTCCCGAAGGAACGCATTTGCCTTGGAAAAGTGTTTATAGCCAAAAAAGCCGTGATAAGCGGATAAAGGGCTTGGATGTGCAGCAGTCAGAACAAGATGTTGGGGATGTTGAATCAGCGTTTGTTTTGACTTGGCGTTGTTGCCCCATAGCATGAATACGACAGGTTCCTCCCGTTGATCCAACAAGCGAATTACGTCATCGGTGAACTGCTCCCAGCCTTTTCCACGGTGTGATCCTGCTTGACCGGCACGTACTGTCAAGACCGTGTTCAAGAGAAGTACGCCATGCTTTGCCCAGTTTGTGAGTTCTCCATGTTTTCCAGTGTTATCGATTCCCACGTCGTCTTTGATTTCTTTAAAGATGTTGACGAGCGATGGCGGTGGCTGTATGCCTTGACGGACGGAAAAGCAAAGTCCATGTGCCTGATTTGGACCATGGTAAGGGTCTTGCCCCAAAATTACTGCATGCACGTCGTGATAGGCAGTATATTTCATTGCATTATAAATATCGTATATTCCCGGATAAATTGTCTGCGTGCGATATTCCACGAGTAGAAATTGTCGCAGAGATTGATAATATTCCTTTGTGAATTCCCCCGACAGGATTTCGTCCCAATCGTTTCCAAAATAAACCATTTGAATGCCCCTTCTGTATCAATTGATATCAATTGAGAACTATTTATAATCAAAAAATATTATAACATATATCGTTGAAAATTGCAATAGGCAAATGTAAATATTCGGCGAATTTTTTCGGGAGACGCAAGAGAAGCCAGAAGAAAATTTGAAAACTTACACATAAGTTCGTATTTGGCTATTGACTTATTTGAAAAAATGCGGTATAATATTTAATGATTGTCGATCGGTGTATCAACTGACGACATACTCGAATCGAAGTTTGTTTCGGAACAGGGGCCTCCTGCAAAAGCTGCTTTTGCCTGCCGTCGCCCACGTGATTTGCACGGATGCCGTTTTGCTTTTGAAATGACAAGAACATTCGAAATATTATGCGGCATATTCTTTAGGATTGTTTTCCGCTGCGGGTCATGCAGCATGGGGAATATTTTTCCTAAATACACGAACCGCAGCACAGGAGGCTAAATCGTGAGAAAAGTGAAAAAACCCGTTTTCTTTATCGTTTTTGCCATCATTGCACTGTTTGCTGTCAGCACGATTACTGGACTCGATTACCAATACGGTGATATTGTACACACATATATTAATGGTGTGGATGATATTCGACTAGGAATCGATATTCAAGGCGGCGTAGACGTGACGTTTGAACCGGCAGATGATGTAGAGGCAACGGAAGAACAAATGGATGCGGCGTTGGAGACGATCAAACTACGTCTGACCAACTTAAACATCACAGACAGCGAAACGTATGTGGATTATAAGGGCAGTCGGATTATCGTCCGATTCCCGTGGCAGGCCGGCGAAACGGAATTCGATCCGGAAGAGGCGGTCAAAGAATTGGGCGAAACGGCAGAACTGACGTTCCGAGAGGGGAGCGACACGACGACGGATGACAATGGAAATACTGTGGCAGCCGGCGATATTATCCTAAGCGGTTCTGACGTAGAAGAAGCAGGCATAGGTGCAACACAAGACGAAACGACAGGCAAAATTGAGTACATGGTTACGCTGAGTCTGACGGACGATGGCGCAGAAAAGTTCTATGAGGCGACATCCGAACTTTATGAAGAGAGCGGAACGATTTCTATCTGGATGGATGATACGATGATTTCTGCACCGACGGTAAGTGCTGTTATTTCCGACGGCGAAGCGACCATTACCGGTGATTTTACGTATGAAGAGGCAAAGGAACTGGCAGATAAAATCAATTCCGGTACGCTTCCGTTTTCATTGGAAACTACGAGCTTTAAGACCATTTCTTCGACGATGGGCGAAGGGGCATTAGATGCAATGGTACTGGCTGTAATTATCGTATTGGCGTGCATTATCATCTATATGATTCTATCTTATCGGTTACTTGGCGTTGTATCCGCCATTGCCCTGATCGGTCAGGTTGCAGGCATGATTGCTGCTGTGTCCGGCTGGTTTGGCTTTATGGACAGTTCCACACTGACCATTCCTGGTATCGCCGGTATTATCCTATCTATTGGTATGGGCGTTGATGCGAATATCATTACTGGTGAACGGATTCGGGAAGAGCTGCGTAAAGGAAAAACACTGGATACCGCATTGCGTTCCGGTTATCATAGAGCATTCAGTGCAATTTTAGACGGAAACTTAACCGGTATCTTGGTGGCAATTGTCCTGATGGGTGCATTTGGCGCACCGGACGGCTTCTTGGTAAAAATCTTTAACAATACAATCTTTTACTTCTTCAGCGCAACGACAGAGGGCGTTATCTATTCCTTCGGTTTCACGCTATTGACAGGATTGATTATGAACTTTATTATGGGTGTATTTGCAGCAAGACTGATGACATTCTCTCTGTCAAACTTCAAGTGCTTCCAGAAAAAATCGCTATATGGAGGTGGACGCAGTGTCAAAGCAAACAAAAACGCTGAATGAACCGAATGAGTCAAAACAGCAGTCAAAGTATAAAAACTTAGATGTAAAAGTTCGAGACTTTATCGGAAAGAGCAAGTTTTTCTTTATTCTGTCGCTGGTATTGATTGTGCTGTCCATTTTATCCACGTTTACCGGTGTAGATATTGCACTGGAATTTAAGGGCGGTACGATTATCACTTATAGTTATGTCGGCGATGTAGACATTTCTACCGTAGAGGATACCGTCGAAGAATTGATCGGCTCCGGCGTTACGGTACAACAGGGCGATAGCTTAGACAGCGACACCCACACACTGACGTTGTCGTTCAGTTCGAACGATGGCTTGACCATTGAGATGCAGTCGGACGTAACCGACGCAGTGACCGCACTTTATCCGAATAACGAGGTTACGCTGGTGGACTCGAACGATGTTGATGCATCTTCCGGTTCAGAATTCTTTACAAAGTGTATTGTAGCAGCCATTTTTGCCGCACTGATTCTGATTATTTATATTGCATTGCGATTCAAACAAATTAGCGGTTGGTCTGCTGGTGTCTGCGCCGTATTGGGATTGCTCTCCACGCTGATTGTCACCTATGGTGGTGTTGTCCTCATGAGATTTGAGATTGACTCCAACTTTATGGCAGTTATCCTGACGCTGCTTGGTTATTCCATCAATGACACGATTGTCATTTATGACAGAATCCGTGAAAATCAGACGATTCTCCCTGGGACACCGATCACAGACCTTGTCAACATCAGTAACTCTCAGTCAATTCGACGTACGTTGCAGACTTCTGTTACCACATTCTTTGCGATGATCGTGGTAACCGTTGTTGCACTGGTTTCCGGCTTAGATTCGATTCGGAGCTTCTCCGTGCCGATGATGGTTGGTATTATGATGGGTACGTATAATTCCCTTTGCTTCGTGCCGGCTCTGTGGGTATGGTGGCAGAAACGCCGTGGCGTTACGACTTTGCAGCCGGTGAAAAAGAAGAAAAAAGCTGTAGTATAAAGTATAAAAAATTCAGAAGCATAAAGAAAAACTGCTATATGGGAGATCTCCCATATAGCGGTTTTTTTAGAGACTTTTTTACTCTGTATACGGAATGGACGGAATGAGACTGACGAGGAATTTTAAGAGAATGAGCACATCATTGGAATCGACATAACCGTCGCCATTACAGTCGCCTGCGAGCATCACAATCTCGTTAAATTCAACCATACCGGAACAATACTTATTTAACAGTATGGTGTCTGAAAGCGTCACCGCTCCGTCTAGTGTCACATCTCCCACGGTATAGAGTAAGCGATTTGCACCAAAACCGGAGGTTGTTGTCGTCGTAGTCGTTATTGTGGATATTGTTGCGGATTCGGTGGTTGTCTCTGTGGGCAATGTTGTGGTTTCTGTTGTTATCGTTTCTGTAGTAGTTGTGGTAGTGGTGGTGGACGTTGTACTTGTGGTGGTTGTTGGTTCTGTTTCTGTGCCCAAATCGCCGCTTAGCGTATAGTATAAATCCGAAATATAGGAGGCGTCCACGCCCTTAATGCTGACACTAGTCGATGAACTTTCCAGCTCGTATGTATCTGTCACAGAGCCGGTACCGAGAATAGACATACTGGCAGAAGAGCCGTGGGTATAGGTGACATACGTGTAGCTGACGCCCGCATCATCGGACACCGTATAGTGCAGCGTCATGACTTGTCCGACAGAGCCGCTCACACGAAAGGAAATGTATTGATAGCTTTCGCCATAATCATCCGTAGCGTCTATCAAAGAAAAGTCCAGATAAATTTTGTCCTCCGGCGTGGTTGTGTTTGCTGTAATATCCGTGGTTTCTGTGGAATTGGTGTCGGTTGTTGCCGTAGTGGTGGTCTCCGTCGTCGTACCGCCATCCAGATCGAAAAATGTTACGTCATAGGATACGGCCTCCGGCAGTCCATCGATTTCGATATGATAGACATCGCCGTCGGCAATATTTTCGATACCGTTCGGCTGGAATATGACGCAGCCAGGTTGTCCATAGCCATAGTTGTCAACATAAAGGGTACCATCTGTGGTACTGTTTTCCGAAAGCGTCCACGTTTCCCCGTCGGATTCCCGTGTCAAAGTGACAACCACATCCGAGGAATTAGAAATGGATTCGCCATAGGAATACGTCCACACGTCGTCAGCTTCAAAATAATCTGTGGGCATTGTCTGTGCGGGCCAAGCGACGCCAGTTGCACTAGAAGAACCGCTGCCGTCAAACACATACATGGATGTATATATCCCCACTTCGCCGAAGCCGGTTTTTCCCATGCTGGGATTTAGACACCATCTTCTATGTCCCATGCTCTCCAAATTTTCTCCCATATATCCGAATAGTGTAGCGGTTAAGGAATAAAATCCTGCACCGAGGTTACAACTGCTTGCACCTGCATAACAAAGCTCGTAAAGCTCGTCGGACATATCAGACGGTTGGGAAGGAGTATGAGTGAGTTTTCTGTTTATCGCATTGATAAATGCTCCCGCCTGTGCCAATTCGCCATAGGAGTCGTCCAAGCTAACCTCTCTCAGTCCCGCAATATAGCGAACACAGTTCAGTGCATTTAATGCACTTTCCTTCGTTTCGTCACTTAGCGTGCCGATGGCGTAGGGAGAAGAGGTGCTTGGTTCTTCCGCATAAGATGCACCGTTGTAGGTGTACGGGTGCGAATCGAGATAATCGATAATTTCCGATTGGGTATGCGTGGCAACCATCGTGCCGGAGATAGCGGCGGCTGTGACCGGCAGTGGTGAAGAAGAAAAGGACATCAAGTTTATACCGAAACCGGCTGTAAAAATCGCCGCTGTCATACAAGCTGTCGTTCGTTTGAAAGCATATTTTTTCATGGACATCAACCTCCTATTATACTTGTTATAAGGGTATTTGTGGTGAAAATCACCGTACATTTTTAGTATAGCATATGTTTCACAGAAATTCAAGTATAAATGGAGAAAATTTGTGAAAAAATATCAAAGAGCAGAAAAAATCCCGCTTGAAATCATATGATTTCATCGGGACTTTTTTTATATGAAAGAATTATTCTACTGTGGATTCATAGGAGTATTCATCGAGCTTCGATGCCACACAATCGCTGAACATACTTTCCTTGCTGGTATAGCCGTCTTGTTCAATACCTACAGCTTCTTTATAATAAAAACTCATTTCGTCATTACATATATAGGATGTAACCTCCACGCCGTGCCATGTTGGATAATCATAAACGCTCAAATCGACGGAACAAGTACCATCATCTAATAGAAGAACGTTCTCGAACTTGACATAATAGTAATAGCTGAATGTTCCCGCATCACCTTCAGAGTAACCTGTCCAGTCACCGTTTATCTGATAAATGAGGTAAATTTCATTTTGCAGGGAATTGGATTCATAGCCCTCTTTTGTGGTCAGGAAATAATAGCCCAAGAGATCTGCACCATTGAAAATTTCGTCGTTTTCGGAATCCCACTGACTGGAAATATTGGCGGGAATGACATCTTGTGCTTGTGTGTCCATTTTCGTCAGCATATCTTCCGGAATGTCAGAAAGTGCTGTCGCATAGCTCGCCAGTCCCTCTACAGTGTAGGGCTGTTCTGTAGCCGTGGGTGCCATGCCTTTGCTCAGGCAATATCCTTCTAAATCATAATTGTTAGCCCAACTGGAGTAAGATACTGTTACTGTAACAGTGTCGCCGTTGGAAAGACCGGAGCTTGTGTCTAATTCAAAATCCAGATCCAAACCGGAACCGCCGGAGACTTTTTCAATGCTTGCAGATCCATTTGGTGCATAGCCGGAAAATGTAACGGTGATATCATCGAACGGGTCGAACTCTTCTACCTCGTCCAGACCTTTTACTGTAAATGTGGTGGATTCAGACTCTAGCTTCAACTTATACTCATCCAAAACATCTTCGTCCACGTCTACTGAAACCGTCACCGTGTCGCCATTGGATAGGTCTTCCGTTGGTTCACAGCTGAAGACGATTGCGTCTTCAATTTCGAGGCGTTCTTTGTTACTCAAGTGTTCGTCTATTTCGTCTTCGATTTCGTCCAGCCAATCGCCCTCATAAAAAGTGGCTGTGCCATAGCCGTCATAGCCGGAAAATTCCAAGGAAACCTCCGAAAAAATGTCTACTTTCGTACTGCCGCAGCCAGTTAAAATGCCGCTGAGTCCTGCCAGCATACTGCTGACTACAATTGCCGATAAAATTCTTTTTGTTTGCATAATTTTCTCCCTTACCTTACTCCATCTTTGCTCCGCAGTGACCACAAAAAGGTTCTCCCACTTTTACCTTTTCGCCGCATTTGGGGCAAACGCTTTCCTTTGCCGTTGTGACAGGCTGTTCCGTTACAGTTTCGTTTTGTTCCACAAGAACAGCGACGCCATATTTTTTCTTGAGCATACTGCCAAGAATGAACAAACCAACGAGTACGACAGCAAAAACGAACAGGACAATCAACGCCTGATTTCGGGCAGAAGTAAATACTTCGATAATTTCGTCCGTGTCGTAATAATCGCCTTCGTAATAGATAAATCCGCCTGCATCTTTCGCTTCCGATATTGTAATTTGGTCACTGCAGGCAACGAGTGCGGTCAGCAGAATCGCCAAAATGGAAAGAACCTTTCCAACGATGATTGCAATTCTGATACCGATAGGCGT
>Ga0192251_1009_pt1 | contig 66853 bp, 71 predicted proteins | sample Koala_Koa26_H3_FD_131275 | JGI IMG/M metagenome (GOLD analysis project Ga0192251, IMG submission 131275) | Enriched cells from koala feces incubated with labeled cellulose particles, San Francisco Zoo, California, United States - Koala_Koa2-6_H3 ...
GAACGAGATAAGCCGATGTTCGTCCACCTGAAAAGCTGACGACTTGATGCATACTCACGGTTTATTCCTGAATGCGCTTAAACTCGATTACCCACACCCAGGGATTAACGTTCCAGCTTTCTTCACCATAGATGGATTCCCACAGGCGCTGGAACGCAACCTTGGCCATTGCGAAATCCCCCTTGGGAGTAAGGAATGTTCCCGGGTGATCAGGAAGCAAACTTCCAGCAGGCGGAACGCCCTCATCCCTTGCATCGCATTCGCTGATATCGTTCAACCGCTCAACGCGCACGTTGGTAATTTCCAGAAGAATGCGCGATGCCCAGCGCGGCATGTGAATTGATGGCGTCCACTTTTCTGATACTGGTTTATTACAAACCTCGACCGGAACCCGGTGCGTTTGTTCTGTCCAGGAGTTACGCACGCTTGCGCGATAAACCAGCGTTGCGACGTCCGTCGCTTTGCCATGTACCCGGTAGGTTTCGCGAACCCAAATACGATCGCCCGGTTGACCATATGGACAATGCTTGGCAAGCAACTCTGCGGCCACTGCCCGTCCATAGAATTTTTCTTCAACAATCCTGCGAGTCTGTGTTTTATTCCCGCCAAGAATTGCCCGGACCATCTCATCGTTAAAAATCATGCCGCGCTCTTTCACTTCGCCTTTCATGCATCCCCCTTACCCATGTGCGACGATGCCGCCAAAAGTGATAGAGAACAGCCAGAAATAGATCGCGGCCATAATGATTTTGAATGCCGTGTTCATATTTTCAGCTCCTGTGATTGATTGGATACATGCCGCGCCTTGCGGCATGTTTTTATTTTCACTTTCTCTGTTTTAAAAATCAAGATTTATTAGAGCAATTATTTTTGATGGAGAAGCGCGTTTTCATACTCCCTGACCATTAACGTAAGTACGCCGTGACTCCTGAAAACACACGCCACTTCAATCTTATCTTCCAGCGCGAACGCGATTTTACTTAGACCAATTTTCTTAAGGAGATCAATCTTTGCTGGACCGTCATTTCTGTCATCGGTGGCAGGACGCATAGATAGCAAAGGCTCAGCCCCGTTTGTTACGTGCTTACGCAACCAGGCTCGTGTTTTATCCCTGGCTATCTCACAGCGCCCGGTTACAAACCAGAGCGTGTAAATGCTGGACAACTGGCGCACCATATCAATAACTGGAGTGATGGGAGCATCAGTGTCACAGGCAAGGTTAAACTCGTTCCAGTGCTCTGTTAATGCACCTTTGCCAAGTGGTGGAAGTAAATGCAGCCTGTCTTCCGTTGCCTCTGATATCGTTCCATCAATATCTACTATGACGATGTACGGACGTTCCTGGTGTGCATGTTTATTGAAAATACTCAAATGCCCTCCTCATTGGACGAAAAAAATGCTGGTGGGCGCACTCCACCAGCATTAAAAGTGACACTGTAACTATCAGCGAACGTAAATAGTGCCGCCGTTCTCTTTTTCCCATGCATCGCTACGTGCATAGCAAACATCGAGAAGTCTTCTTGCCGCAGTTTCCTCTAAACCCAATTCAACAACCAACTGCTCATGACGGCGGGTAACTACATCAAATAGGCTATGCAGCCCTTTATTGGCCAGTTCATCAATGAATTCCGGTTCGAACGGCAGCTCTGCATCTGCCAACATAACCTCTTGCGCCCACTCGACACGGCGGACCAGTTCCGGGCGGCGGCTTTCCATCTCTTTACAGATCATTTCATGGAAGAACTCTACCCAACCTTCCGGCTGGAACTCGCGGAAAATGGCCAACGGCTGGAAGTTTGGCATCAACCATTCGTTGATACGGATATCAATGGCATAGCCCATGTCGCAGCAGAACTGATAAGCAAAGTCCAGCTTAGAAACGATATAAGGACGCTCGTTATTGAACTCTTTAGGCGATGAGATCCCATAAGCCAGGAGGCGCGGGAAGAATGAGATTTGCCCTAACGTCGGATGGAGTTTGCTTGCAGGGAAACGGCGCTCAGTAATGCCATACATTTCCTTCTTGAGCGTCGCAAATTTGGCGTTTTCATTAACCAGCTCGGTAACCTCTGCTTTTTTATTAGCAAATGCCACGCGCGCCTCGCTTGCATCTTTAATAGCCTTTTTGAGCTGTTGGTTAAGGTCGACAATCTGCTTACGCAGTTCCTGTCGCTCGCTTTTGGCTTTGTTATAGCGTTTCTCAAGGTTAAAAGGATCAAGTTTCATGATCTCTTTATATTGAGATTTTAGAGTTGAAATCTGTGAGTTCCGCAGCACAACCATCGCGGTCATTTCATTGAGTTTTGTTTCCAGCTCAATGCTTATACGTTCGGCATTATCAGCACGCTGGTTGGCGTCATGCGTCGCATCTTCGATCGCGTCCTGTTGCTGGCGTTTCAAATGTTCAATTTCCAGCTGAAGCTCTTCAATTTCTTTACCCTTCAGACCGAGATCCAACTGCATATTTTCAGCTGCATCTACCAGGGAGTTATGGCTATCAGCTTCTGCGTTATAAACATCAATAAGCTGTGCGTGAAGCATCTCCGCTGACTGAACCGCATTATCAAAAAAACGCGCTGTGAGGTCATCACAACTAACGCGGCGTTGCGCGGCTCGGATGTTCTGGATAATGGCCGGGATACCGGCATTCAGGACATCAGGGATAGATACATTTTCGATTGATTGGTTTTGTGCTGAAGTGCTCATTTCAAAGTTCCGTATTAGCTTGTGCTTCGGTCATTTTTCCTAAGTATGAAGGAGGAAGGACTACGCAATTTGTATCCAGTCCCTCACCTATGGCAGCCTGTAAAATTCTGGCTAAGGTGAGTCTCTTGTTGCGATACCTGGTGATGACATGCCTGATACCGCCGGTCGGCGTAACAAAGGCGATCAGCCAGTAGTGATATTTCCGTCGGAATGGCCACATAGTACACCTTATGGATTGCTCTAATAAAAAACGTGATGAGTGTACATCACGTTTTAAAAATATGGAATTATTAGAGCAATATTATTCTGATTCTCGCTCAAAAAACGAGCTAATGAGGGGAAGCCAATCCTCTGACACTTCGCGAGGCCGCGGTTTGCCGTGGAAAAAGATTATTCGGCAGTCCTTTGGTAATGTCCCATTCCCCCTGGAGTAACGCGCGCTCGCATATTTTGAACCAGGTTCCACAACATCGGCCTTGTAACTTACAAACCATCCTGGATACAGATCCTGAAATGCTGGTGTATCATCGCCCATAATCTTCCGTAAGAACCCCTGATCACCCCAGCACTCAGTAGTGACACAACGAGAAATCCAACCTTCCGGATCTTGCCAGAATGAACTCCAGATATGCGCTTTAACACTATTTGGTATCCACAGGGCACCGCTACCACGATATTGTGGATGGTAAAAATCCCTAAGCATGGTGAAGCTGGTTGGTGGATTCTCAAGGATTGGGCGTATATCACCGGCAATAACTGTGTCCAAATCCAGATAGAACAGATCATCGGTTATATCCGGTCGGAACAACTCGATTTTCGCCCACCAGCCACGGCACTTTTGCCACTGGTTGATCAATGGGACAACTTTGACGCCAGGTACATGTAAACGCTTCAGGTCTGTCAGGCAAATAATTTCATAGCCTTTTGGCAGTTGATTAACCAGCCACTGCACATCGGAAGCGTTATAGTCACCACCAGAGCGAAGAACTAAAGCAATCTTCATGCTGCACCATCACCTTTCACTTTCATCAATGTCAGGTTTCCGCAAAATACGGCACCAGTGTCGATATAATGCTGATTCCAGAATGTCTTCGGGCTTTTCACCGGAGTGTGACCAAAGATAAAACGATCTGCGCCCGAAATTTCGCCTCCAATATCATCCATCGAATCACTGATACGCTCGCGCGCCCAGACAACGTTGAAAAGCGGCACCTCCTTACCGAATTGGTATTCATTATCCGGATAGTCGGCATGGGCTATAACGATAGTTTCTTGCCCGGTGTTCAACTCAATGATATAGGGCAGTCGTCTTACCAACTCCACCAGCGCCCTGGCTAATATTTCCTGATCAGCGTCCAGCATGAAGAACCATTGACCGCCATTCATTAGCCAGTTATTCACGTTGCCATCAGGACTTAACGCATCGAGCATCAACCGCTCATGGTTCCCCATTACTGCCCTGAACCAGGGCATCTGCAATAGTTCCAGACATTCGACATTTTCAGTACCGCGATCGATAAGGTCGCCGACCGATATCAGTAAATCCTGCGCCGGGTCAAAATCCACACGATGGAGTTCGAACATCAGTCTGGTGTAGCAACCATGCAGATCACCAACAACCCAGACATTCCTGTATTTGGTACCGTCGATACGGTGATAAATTGTTGGTGCCATCATGTATTCTTCAGCCATTCTTTAAGAGTCATCTGCGGAATACCTCCCATTTTCCCGCATGAAACAACGTCAATCTGTTCACGCGCAGACTGGAATAACAAAGGCAGGTGACTTAGATTTTTTGGCGTGCCGCCGGAGTGAACGCGTGGTTCTTGTGTAGCGTCAACGCCCACCAGGGCGACATGTTTGAATCCGATATGGAAAGCCAGGTTCAGAGCGCCATATGCACTATTGCCGCTGGCAATTTCATTCTCATCTTCGCAAAGTCCGAAATGTGCGGACCAGCGCCACGCCCACCACTCGGGAGAATTCGTATTTTTTGGCTCCATGCCGCGTTCAGCCACACGACGGAAGCACAGAACGCCGTCTCTGACTTCACGTTCTTTAACATCGGGTAGTGCCATGCAATAACAAACACCACGGCGACGGCGGCCACGACCAACGCGCCGCATATTGTCTGGCGATGGATCAAGCGTGAAAAAATAAGAAGCGCGGTTAAGCCAGTCGATGGCCCCATTGACCGCTATAATCGGCACTCCGCGCGGCGCAACAAAGTTTGCGGCGCTTGGGCCACTGCCGACGATAATAACGCGATCACTGCCTCTAAATTTATTCTTGGGAAACATTGAATTGCACTGCTCCTACTTGCATTCAAAATATGTAAATCTGCGTGTTTTTTGCGGGTATCCAGGAACTGCTGTTGCCATTTTGAAATAGACACCTGCGTTGGATTCCGTAGTGCTTGAGGGTGCGCGCCATGCCAATGAAGGCCGTTTTGCAGAGAACAGTCATAGCCGACTAATACCACTACTTCAGCCCCTGATTCAGCAGCCAGACTGATAGCCTGCGCGCCGCTATTTACCCCTTCCGCCGGTCCACAATATCGCCTGTACTCCAACGAAAATGATTTCGCCGCCGCCAGGTTGGCTGTCACTTTGCGGAACCTCCCTCCCGGTATGGTGGAACCGTATTGCTTCCACCATGACAAATCACCGGCGTATAAGGCATAAATGTCATCGAACATCTGCCAGGAATTGTTAACCGCGATGATTGAACAGCCAGTTTTTTCTATAGCAGCACAGTCCTCACGAGTGAGTGAAGGACCGCTACCGACACAAAAAACAGTCCTAGTCGCCCTGGGTGGTATGTTCATTCTCAGCTGCAAATTCAGCCTCCAGGCGAGCATTCATTTCAGCGATTACAGGGTCCACTACAGCATCTGTTTCCTGTTCATTACGCGGCATGACCGATGCCAGCGACTCATAATTAATCTTGGATGACACGATTATTCTCCCGATGTTAAGGTGCACTACCACAAAGAGCGCATATGCACTAATTAATTTATTATTTTAAGCAGCATATAACCACTTATCGCCGTTCAATACATGCTCAATAGCCTCACCCTTTTTAAGGCTTATGTATTCCAGGATGGCGGTAATCGCTTGTTCTGCACCATACGCAAGAACAACGTAGTAACCTTCCTCTCTAAGCCTGCGCATCCAGGCGATCTGCTCTTTCGTCGGGGCTTTACCATTTGGTTCTTTAAGCTCAATTCGCATGCCGTGATAAATACCGCATGCTTTATCGAGACTCATGTCCGGATAACCTTTTTTCTGCCCTTCAGCCTTCATTTTCCCGGCGGTTGCTTTTGAACGCTTCCCTCCGTTAGGCGTTGCATGCAACAGCTCATAAATTTCAGGGTAATTGCGCTCGAAGTAATCAAAAATGAAAACCTGTTCGTAGTGCTCGCAATTTCCTACTCGCAGATCAGGATTTTTTGCCAGTGCTGCAAGCGCCTTCGCATGTGGCGAAACTTCTTTTACCGGGGCAAGTGATAAGAACGGATCCTTTTTGGGCTTTGGCTTAACCCATCCTTTCTTTCTGCGCTTACTGAAAGCCAGATACTCTTGCTCAGTAAAGCGCAACACAATCAGTCAAATCCTGCCGGTCGCATGCCATATTTACGCTGTTTTGCAGCCTGCTCTTCCCTGTGCCATTGCGCACACTCAGCGTCACAATAGATGCCTGATTCGATCGGTTCATTGCAGTAACGACACTTCCCTGTAAATACCTGGCTCACGACCTGTGCCTGCTTTCTGATGTTATCGATGGCCATGTCTTTGAGAGCTTCTAATTGATTCATGCTCAGCTCTGCATCATCAACACGTTCTGCCAATTTTGTTTCCTCGTGAAGAACCTACTTAAGAGCAGAATGATACATTTCACAATCAAAATTGCACTAATAATTTTCTTTTATTGAGTTAAATATTCAACAAATGACTAGCGATAGAATCACCATCATCTATTTCTGGCAGGCTGACTATGGCTACATCAATCACTACAACCCAAAGCACCCGGCAATATCCTCTGTCGCGGTATGACGACCGCAACATAGCCGATCCAATACTCAGGGCAGAGCTACGCAAAGAGGTGATGCTTATGTGTGAATCGAACGACAAGAATCTGACGATTTATTACGTTCTTCCCGATGAGCAATATCGCCCGGATTTGCTGGCTTACCGTATGTGGGGCATAGCAGAGCTACGCTGGGTAGTGACGCTCGCCGCCGGGCTTGAGGATGAATCTCAGGGCATGACTGTTGGCAAAAAATTAAAACTCCCACCTGCCACATGGATCCGCGAAATGATTCGCCATTTCCAATATGACGGCCAGGTGATAGGGACATTATCCATTGCGTAAGGGAAATGAATGCCAACTGAATATGCTCGCGACAACCTTGGTCGCTATCAGACTGATGGATTAAGTGCAAAAGACTTTAACAAGGTCTTCGATCTTATCCGTAAACAGCAGCGTCAGAATCGGCGAAACGCGCGGCGTACACTCACCCCAAGGATTATGGGGATGCGTAACCGCGAACTTGAGGCATTCCTCAGCCTTGGGAAAAAGAAAGATGGCACCTACTTTACGCCCGAAGATATACGCAGTTTCAACAACTCAAGGCAGGCTCATAAAACCAAATTCAAGAGCACGGTACCCGGCATTACCTATGCTCAGCTGGTGGCGCAGTCCACCAGCATTGATATAAAACGCGCTAACAACAAAGTTTCTGATGGCACAGGGATCAAAGCCGCGACATTCCTCGGGCTAAAACACAACCTTGCATTGATATCTGTTAATGCCTCGGATGAGTCGGTCCACCAGCATCATCGTGTCAGAATTCGATTTGAGGAATGGGATAAAGCCGTTGAGGAAATTGCTGAAGACGGTGCGAAAAAAGCCCGAATCGCTGCCGATCTCTGCAAGGGCCGGGTATCTTTCGACTGTGATTGTGGACGCCATCAATACTGGTATCGTTATATGGCCACGGCTGGTAACTATGCTGTCGCGCCGCCAAAAGAGTATGCATTCCCCAAGATCCGCAACCCTGATCTGACTGGTGTAGCCTGCAAACATGTGTTGCACGCTATGACGCGTTTTCAGTCTCCCACATGGCACAAGGCCATCATTATTGCCCTGGAAAAAGCAGCTGAACAGGTGGCCTTCGGCGATGACAAGCGGAAGACAACAACCTATTTCAAAGGCGAACTGGCTAAATCACTCGCGCGCAACCGGACAACAACGACGGATCAGGCTAAAGCGGCGCGTGAGTATGAGTTATATCTGAAATCTCAGGATGCATTAGGCAAAAAACTACGCGCCAAAGATAGCGCCACGGACAACGTTCGCCGGTTGTTAAAAAAAGCTCGCACCACGGCAAACAGGAAGAATGCCGAACTAAAAGCATCGCGGGTGAGGGAAGCCCAAGCTCGCGCTGAAGCCGACGCTCTCAAAAAAGCCCTGCAAACGCAGGCGAACAACCTCATAAAGTTTTTCATGAGTCAGGGAATGGACAAGGCCGCTGCCACCGCGCAGGCGCGAAGCATTCTTGAGACACAAATTAACGAAGCCCGTAAACGGAAAGGATAATCGATGGCTGGTTTCTTTGATGACATGTTTGAGGACACAGAACCATCACAACAAGTGACTGGTGATAACCTCCCGGACACCGAATCGGATCCGGATATTCCAGGCGAAGGTTCTGAACTGATTGAAGAGGAAGATATTGATGCTGAAATCGAAACCGATGGTGATAATGTTGGTAATATTGTTGATCCTGTGGAGGACAATCACCTTCCCAATCTGGATCACTGCCTGCTTAGTGATTCTGGTGTGCGCCACCGTTATCAAGGTCATGCAGTTTTTAATAACCTTGTGCGGATGGACTGGCTCAAAGCAATCAAGCTAGACCCTGACTCATTCGATGCAGTTCTGTATCGCGCAATACCTTACAGAAACAAAAATGCACCTGAAACGGCATCTGAAATAATAGAACCGAACCAACGCATATATGACTATCAGGATCCAGAACTGATAACGGCCCTCGACTGCCCGGATGAGATGGACGCCTTCTACGCGCTATACGACGGCAGTGATAATACGGGAATTAGCGACAGTGCTTTAATCCTTCGGTTAGCCGCCGTCAATGTGCCAGTGGGTTCTATGCTCGAATGGCTGGAACAGCTGTCAGACGGCACAACCATTCGCCGCTTCTGGTACATCCATAAAATATTCAATTACGGCACTGCCAGGGTAGGCAGTTTGTTTTATTGCGTGCCTTCACGCGCCTTTGAAGGGAATTTCATCGGTGATTCTGAATAATCAGGAATGGCTACTGGCCATCTTTAAGAAAAAAGGTCTTACCCCAAGCGGTAAGCTGGAATTTGCCACTATTGATGGCATTGATTCGGCGCTCGCACAGGCTTTAAACGAAGCGTTCGACTCACAAGTTGTCAGCTTTAATGATCGAGCTAACCAGTCGTTCCGGGAGTTTCTGAAACGCACCCCAAGAGATCGCATAACGATCGGCACTTTTAGTGATGTGAAGGAGTGGTTGTCGTCATTTGAAGCCGATCGCGCCGGGCGCAAAGATACAGCCTCTGCTGGCCCGGTAAATAAGCTGGCAATGCCGCTTGTGAATCTGTCTCGTTCTCCCGCGTTTTCAATTTATGAAGGTGAACTGTGCCGGGATAATTACGATGAAGGGCATGTCACCAATGAAAATGATGAGATTGAAGCCCTGGTATCGACTATCCCTTTCTCACTGGAATATTCGCTATGGATAGCCAGTGACGAGAAGGAATCTCTTGGGATGGTTACAACTGCATTAGCATTCTGGCTACGAATGTATGCCAGCCTCGGGCAGGCATCTTTCACTCACATTGCCAATGTCGGCGGTTATGAGATACCGGTTACCTGTTACATAGAAGGACAAAAATCAATCGCATTTCAGGATCTGACCACCGGCACCGCCGACAACAGGCTGTTCGCGGTTGGATTGAACCTCACCGTTGTGGCGGAACTTCCTATCCTGGCTTATATGCAGCAAACCACCGGCACCATAACGGTAAAAGCGAAAATTCTGGAGGAATGAGATGGCCACAAAGACCACCACAGCCCCGGAAACTGATTCAAAACGCACTCAGCTATTCCTGCAATCTGTTTCAATTGGGCAGAACGAAATCCCTCGCGAAATGATCGTAGGATGTACCTATGTCGAACCTGGGGAGCTATCTGGTCCCCAGCTTATGCTCATGGTCAGAGATTCAACGGCTTACGTGGTCAATAAGCTGGGGGTGAAATTTGGTACAATACTGACAGTTTCACTTGGTGATCCGGAAGGTCATGGCGGCATCCTCTTCTCGGAAGAGTTCTTTGTTCTTAAAGCGCCGCGCAAGGACGATACTGTACTGATTTATGCGTTTAGTAACCCGGTGCGGTTATTAAAAGTTCCGTCCACTAGCGCACAGTATTTTGTTGATAAGCCCCCATCATCCGTAGTTTCCTCTCTTGCCCCTGGTCTGAAGGTAAATGCTGACTCATTCAGAAAAACATCCACATACCACCTAAATGTTGGAGAAAAACCGACCAAGGTATTGCAGGAGATAGCCAGGGATACCGGTTCTATGTGCTGGGCATCCAGGGGGACGATCAATTTTAAAAGTATGGAAAAAATGGCAAACGCCGCTCCATCGCTTACTTATGAGTCCGCCAATCCCAACACATCCGGATTTACAATTAGTCAGTTCAACATCCTGAATGCCGATTATGAATACCAGCGCCGCCACAATTACAGAATGGCCAGTTATGACATGACCAAAGGTGTGGTTTACTCAGGTAACCAGGAAGACCCCATTAAATTTACGAGCAATCCCGATCCTACCGCGCTGGCGAACTACAACAAATTCATTCTCCCCCGCCTCGATATGCTGGTGGAAGGAAATGCCGCGCTAACTCCGGGTACGACGCTGAAAATTGTCGTGCATAACACGGCAGGTGACGGAGAACTCGATGAATCTATCCCTGACAAAATGATAGTGATGTCCGTGACTCATTTCGAAGACCGCTTCCGTTTTGTCAGCCGTGCACAGTTAGGAGTGGTGAATGGGTAGTTTGACAGGAAAGTATCGGGCTGTAGTGGTAAGCGTCGATGACCCTAAAGGTCTGATGCGTACGCAAATACGCGTTGTCGGCATGATGGATGGGTTACCAGATGCCTCATTGCCGTGGGCTGAAGCTATATTGTCCAATGCAAACACGTTTTCACCATTTCTGCCCGGCGATAAAGTATGGGTAGAATTTCCCTACAATGGGGATTCTCGATGGCCATTGATAATCGGTTATGCACAGGATGCATCCGGTGGCGCTCCCAATGTGCCGCCTGAAGCGTCAGGACAAGGTGAAGGCTATGTACCGCCTGAAGTCGAAGGTGCACCAGCACAACCATCAACCAGCGCCAAAAAAGACTTTATTTCGTCGCGGAACGGACTAATGGAGGTCCGGACGGCGGGCGGAGCCTGGGCCGTTACGCACTTGAAAAGTGGAACAACAATCGGGTTCAACGAGGCCGGGGAGTTATATGCCATTTCTCAAGGTCCGGCATTCATCTCTTCCGCAGGAAATCTCGATATAAAGTCAGGCGCGGATGTCGCCCTGAAGGCGGGGGGAAGTATGGCGATAGAGGCCAGCGGGAATCTATCCATAAAAGCCGCTCAAGTCTCTGTTGACAAGGCTTAAGAAAAGCCCGGCGTTCGGGCTTTTCTGTTATGACGGGTTCAATTTTTTATCCGTTACCGCGCGACGGTTTCTGCGTGATAAACGTCTCAAGCATCTTTTCCGCAATTGCCGACCAGGTGTGACACTGGACCTTTTCAGCATTTTTCACGCGATCAACGCGAGCAATAACCTCATCCCAATCAATCCGCGACTTGATAACCATATGGTTCACCAAAGCCAGGCGATCTGGCGGAAGGCAATCGGGAGGCGTTAATACCAACGCCCCGCACATTGCCGCCTCAAGTACAGTTAATCCAAGGCTTTCGGGATGCGTAACGATAAACACGTCACTCTTACGCAATTCAGCTGCAAATTCGGTTGCTGGTACCGGCGCCCGTCTGTATGGGGTTACCGATATATTCCCCGGATCAATGGTAATCAATCCGTCATCGGTCAACGTTCTGGCCTCATACGGAACGGTCAGACGCTGAAGGTTAATAAGGATACTTAAGGAGTGATCAAACCCACTAACATCAAATGCAGCGTGGTCTACAAAAATACGCAGAACATCGTCTGTTTTGGTTTCCAGATGGAACAGCTCCTGATTCGCTGCCCATCCAACATGTTTGTTAAAGCGATTATGACGCTCTAACCTGCCGGGATTATCCAGGTACCGCCAGGTATCATCGCGGACAGTAAAAGTAATATCGACTGGTGCCGAATCCAGCATAGAACCGTCGTATACCTGGGCTACCCATCCAGTGAATCGACGACGCAGTTGCACGCCTATTTCCCTGGGCACCGTAGTAAAATACCGCAATCCTGGCGCTAAAATGGCTTTCGCAGAACACGAGGTCGCAGCGGTCAACACAGCTTCAACATAATCCTCCGGGCTTTCGACGCCGGGGGAATATGGACGATGGTATTGCAATGTTACCCCTGCCTCACTAAAGGCGCAGGCCAGGTTATAAGCCCACATTTCCGTATATGTTTTCACATCACTGATAGCTTCAAATTTTCGCCCAATGATCAGGATGTTCATCGGCTTTTCCTCATTCCATTGCATTAATAATCCTCTTGCCAGTCAGCACCAGCATAGTTATCAAACCGTGAGTATTGGCCGTTAAAAGCCAATCTCACCGTGCCAATTGGGCCATTTCGTTGCTTTCCGATAATTACCTCGGCAATGCCCTTCATTTCGCTATCCGGGTGATAAACTTCGTCGCGATACAGAAACATGATCAGGTCTGCGTCCTGCTCAATTGCTCCTGATTCACGTAAATCTGAATTTACCGGTCGTTTGTCCGCGCGCTGTTCAGCGAGCGATTAAGTTGTGACAATGCCACCACCGGTACTTGTAATTCCTTCGCCAACGCTTTAAGTGATCGAGAAATCTCGGCAATTTCCAGCGTTCGGTTATCTTGCAGCTCGGGGACGCGCATAAGTTGCAGGTAGTCGATCATGATCATGCTCAATCCACCATTTTCTTTATAAACACGACGAGCGCGGGAACGAAGCTCTGTAGGTGTCAGGGCGCTTGAGTCATCAATAAAAATATTCTGCTTGTCCAACAGAATCCCCATTGCGCCAGAAACCCGCGCCCAATCCTCGTCGTTAAGTTGCCCTGTTCGAATACGAGTCTGATCAACGCGTGCAAGAGAAGCCAGTGAGCGCATCATCAGCTGGTGGCTCGGCATCTCAAGGCTAAAAACCAATACGGGCTTATCGTTACGGACTGCGGCATTTTCGACGAGATTCATCGCAAACGTAGTCTTCCCCATCGATGGGCGGGCGGCGACAATAATGAGATCGGACGCCTGAAGTCCTGCCGTCTTCTTATTGAGATCGGTAAATCCCGTATCAAGCCCCGTTACACCATCATGTGGGCGCTGAAACAACTCTTCTATGCGAGATACCGTTGCATCGAGAATGCTGGCGATATCTTTTGGACCACTACCGCTCTTTTGTCGTTTTTCAGCTATTTCAAAAACGCGGCGCTCGGCCATATCCAGCAATTCATTGCTGCCCCTGCCATCCTGCGCATATCCAGCTTCGGCTATTTCATTTGCGACGGAAATCATTTCACGAACAACCGCGCGTTCACGAACGATATCCGCATAAGCACAAATATTTGCCGCGCTGGGCGTGTTCTTTGACATCTCCGCAAGGTACGCAAAACCACCGGCGCGTTCTAATTTACCGTTCTGTTCAAGTGCTTCAGCAAGTGTTATCAAATCAATCGGTTTGCCATGACTTAATAACCTCTCCATCTCACTGAAAATTTCACGATGAGCACTGGTATAAAAATCATCAGCAACTATACGATCTGCCACTTCATCCCAGCGGCAGTTATCAAGCATTAAGCCACCAAGTACAGCTTGTTCTGCACTAAGGGAATTTGGCATGGATTCAAGAGGGGATGCAGACATTAGCACTCCACCCAGGCGTGCTGAATGTCAGATATAATCGGCATACTCAAATCACTCCTAACGATATGAGTCATCACCAGAAAATCAGGATTAATGCGCCGGACTCTTCCCGGCTGTCACACCGAATCGCCAGGATGGTGAGTCCCTGAATCCGCTATCCTCCAACGGTGACTTGCACATTCCGGCTACCTGGTTTGTTGCCTGAGCTAGGGGAAATAGTAACCCCTTTAACGTCACCAGACCGCTAACGACGCATGTGCCAGACGCCGTGTTACAACCAAATATGGTGGCCCCTACCGGACTTGAACCGGTGACCGTGCGATTATGAGTCGCCAGCTCTAACCACTGAGCTAAAGGGCCGGATTACGGTTTCATTAGTGCTTCAATGGCGCTAACAATACCGCCTACAACTATGGCAACAATGATAATGAGAACAATTGGATACTTATCTGCAAAATCCAAGAAACCCATCACTGATCCTTCGAGGCTGTTTTAAATATCGGCCATACCAATGTTACAGCTACTGCCACCAACGCCCCGTCCGATAAAACTGACAGGATTGTGCTGGTGAAATCCACCAGCACGGACAGCAAGAGAAAACCAATGGCGATTGCGATACGTGCCTTGCTTGCCATTACAGATAATCTTCCACACGAAGACCTAAACGACGGCCTACTTCTTCCAGTACTTTGTGTTCTGCTGGCTCGATTTCACCGTCCGCTTCTGCAATTGTCAGCATGTTAACGAATACTTCTTCCGCTTCTTTTGGATCGTTTTTGATATCTTCAATTTCGCGAAGGATATTCATGCGACCAACACGGAAGCCAGCTTCCAGTTGCTCGGTAAAGCGGGTAATTGTTGCAGTAATTTCGTTACCAAAATGACTAAGACGCGGATTAGAGCGGACAAGCTGATCAAGTTTCGCTGTTTCTTCTTTTTCGATTTCACCATCAGCGGCAGACACCAACAAACAGCCACCGATAATGGCCTCCATCAGATCGCGATTCTCAACTTTTTTCAGCTCTACTTTTGCAGAAGCGACTTTCTTGCCGAACAATTTACCGAACATTGGTTATCCCTCAATAAAAGTGACATATTTATTAGATTGCGGTGCCGGGTGCCTCCCGGTGTCCTTTGGCTGGTTATCCACCGTGGACGGGGAAACAAGGAGAAATGAATGGACTGATATAACCATTTCCCCGCGTGCGCTTAGCCGCATTCACCGCAACGGAAAGAGCATTCTTGGTGGACCTGTAGATTGGGATATGAACCCGTTACAGGAGAATGCTCTTACCTGTTACGTGCTCCGTTTCGTGGAGCTAACGGCGGGTGATCAGACCGCACCAGACTGGACTTATTTCAGCGTTATGCTCATGCCAGAGAATCAAACTGTGATGGTCGGTGCTGAACTCCGACACAGGGTTGTAGCAAGCCCCGCAAAGCGCGCACTACTGTAGTTGCGGCACATCAGCCTGTGCATTCACCACAATGTTGAGAACACTGGTTGTCACGCGGCAACGCAACATTTATTCATAGATTGGGATATGACCCCGTTACGCCAGTGTTCTCAACGTTGTAGTGCCGGTTACGGTTCCGGCCAGGCCTCTTCCTCAACGGGGTGTTCTCCATACGGACTACCGTTTATTGGTCGTTCCTGCGGTTTATGTTGTGAAGCCAGATGCTTATCTTCTGGTTGCTTCTAAGAGCTGCACTTCATCACAACGGTAAGGGTACTTCGTAGGGATTCGAACCCTCTGCCAAGCACGGCGATCTCCGACGTCGCAAAATACCCTTACCTGTTGTGTTGGTGCCGGTTAACGGACTCGAACCGCTGACATCCTGCTTACAAGGCAGGCGCTCTACCAACTGAGCTAAACCGGCATTGGCGATGGTGGATGGATTTGAACCATCGACCCGTTGATTAACAGTCAACCGCTCTAACCGCTGAGCTACACCATCACTTGCCGGGTACGTCTCCGGCGAGGGCTTCCACCTCCGTATGCTTTTCGGCGCACCGCGCCCTGGCTGCAATTCGGTAACAGGGGATGCACAACCCTGGCTTCCAGCGTGATTAGCGCCTTCAGCATGACGGGATATACCCGTTACAAGAAATTCTCCCAGGATGCCATTAAGCAATGGCTGTTACGCTGAATGAAAAAGGACGTAACAGGTAAGGACGCTGACCAACAGATAGCCCCTTCTCGTTCATCTGGTTAATCACACCAGCGCCCTTGCCTGTTAAGCCTCCCCGTTCCCTAATACACAGACGGAGACACTCTGCGGTCGATTTTTTGACGGGGGACGACTCATACCCCGTGGCGTCTGGCTTCTTAGGCCGCTACCATCATCAGATCATCGTTTGCATTTACTTTAATGGTCAGTTTCTAAACCGCCGCAAAGTCGCTAACCATGACGAAAACCCTGAAAAAACGCCCACCCGAAGATGGGCAAACTGGAAGCTCGTAACGCACTTCGGCGTTGCCACTTAGGCGCATGGTCAACCTGGCAACTCGGTGGTTTGTCTGGGAGGACTAGGCCCAGCCATGCTTACCGCCGCGCCTGTCGCGGCTAACAGCTAAATCGCTCTATAAATCACGATTCATTGAGGCGGTATTACACTAATAAATTTATTAGAGCAATATTGCTATAACGTCATGAGCAACACCACGAGTGTCTCCCTTACAAGACACAGAACGTCTGGCAAAAAGAGGTTCCACTCTGAAGCCACTGTCCTGATAAAGTTCTCTGATGTTTGGCGCGCCACTGTTAGTAATGAGAACCTTTGCACCTCGGCGATGAGCATCCGTCAACAGAGACACCAGGCGTTTTTGCTCTTCAAACTTAAAGTCATGACCGGAATAGTTCGTGAACCCCTCTGTATTGGGGAGCGGTTCATACGGCGGATCGCAAAAGATGACATCTCCTTCTCCGGCAGCTTCAATCACCGCTGCAAAATCACCGCATACAAACTCAGACCGCCCTTCCGCACCGAGGAAGGCTTCCATCTCCTGTAATGGGAAATACGGAGTTTTATACTTCCCATAACCGACATTGAACTCACCGGCCTGGTTGTAACGCGTCAATCCGTTAAAACAATGTCGGTTCAGGAACAAAAACGCCGCTGCGCGATGTAAATCATCATAGACTTGTTTGTTAAACGCATTCCGTACTGCCAAGTATCCCTCCTGGGTGTTGTAGTCCAGGAAAAAACGATGTGCCAGAGTGATAAGTGAATGCTCCTCGCGTTGCAGAGTCTTGTAAAAGTTAATCAGGTCAGCATTCACATCATTTAGCAGATTTTCCTGGTATCCGGCATTCATGAAGACAGCTCCGCCACCGACGAAAGGTTCAATCAGGCGCTTCCCCTCTGGCAAATAGCGAAATATTTGTTCCAGAACACCAAATTTTCCACCAGCCCATTTGAATATGGACCGTTCGAATTCTGCCGCTGGTTTAACTTTTCGCTCTTTTGTTTCACTCCCTTCATTCTGCCGACATGCAGCCTTGGTAATCCGATCGCCAATCCAGCGCATTACTGGTATCGCCATACTATTGCCGATCGCTTTGTAACGCGGTCCGTCAGCTGCAAGCATCGCGGCCTCTTCTTCGTTTAAATCAGGATAGTTATTGCGAAGGTATGCCAGTTCATCTGAAGAAACTTTTTTACGCTTTCCCGTAGGGATCAACGTATGCCAATCAGGAAAACCTTGCAGCCTTTCACATTCGACAGGGGTAAGACGGCGCATTCTACCGTCGCCGAGCAATACAATTGGTGCTTCATGGTTACATGTCAAAGTTGGTGCCGAATTATCGGTTTTTATCTCAGCCCCTCCTTGCCCATGTGCCATGGCAATTATGTTTGTATCATCGCAAGTTCTGATAGCGATGTTTGAAGTATATCTGGTAGTTTCCTTCCCCTCGCCTCTGCTCGGCGCAATATTCCGGCGCACGCCTTCGAACTCAAAAAGTACCGTTGCGGGATCGAGATCTGTTCGAGCACTTGCGACAACAAACACGCGTCGGCGTCGTTGTGCCACTCCGAAGTATTGGGCATCAAGGATTCTCCAGGCCACCTTTCGCTGCGGTCCATAAATACAACCACACTGCGGCCACTTTGGAGCATGGCAACCGGTTTTGCCATCCCACCGCCAGAACGCGTTACTTTTTCCTGATTCAGGTCGATCACCTGGTTCAAATGGCGCATCTTCTCCAGCCAATCCGGCAAGGAAACATCCGAAGGCGTTATCTGCCGATGACAGGACTCCTGGGACATTTTCCCAGACGATAACTGTCGGTTTGAGGAAGGACTCAGACCGTTTGTCGTCAATTGCATTTGCAAGCTCCACATACTTCAAAGTTAGCGCGCCGCGTTCATCATCAAGCCCACCACGTAAGCCCGCGATACTGAATGCCTGACAAGGCGTACCCCCGACGAGCACATCAGGGGATTCGATTTCCCCAGCCAGGACTTTTTTGGCAAGTTTTGACATGTCGCCAAGGTTGGCGACATGGGGCCAGCGGTGCGCAAGAACGGCAGATGGAAAAGGCTCGATTTCAGCAAACCACGCAGGACGCATACCCAACGGTTCCCAGGCAATACTCGCGGCTTCAATTCCACTGCAAACAGATCCATAGCACAGCTCTTTCACTGCTTAGCCTCTCCACCAAGGGCATTTACCAGAGCATCAACCAGGCACGAAATTTCACTGGTCAACAGGAAGAAATCTGCGTCCAGTCGCTGCGCTACATCTTCACTATCAATATCAGAGTTCTGCTCAAGCAATTCATCCGCAAATTTGACGCTGGTAAGGCTGAAGTTATGGTCCAGTGTAAATTTAATGCGGTTCTGCCAGTCGAGTGCCAACTTTGTGACGAGCTTGCCAGCTTCCAGGTGTGTGGAAAATTCATCGCTTCCCAAATCCTGCTTTTTCACTCGGGCAATACCGCCATCCTCAAGCACTGCCTTAAGTTCTGCCGCATCCCCCATTTGAAATCCCTGTGGAGCACTACCATCACGTACCCAGTCGGTTAGCGTTAATTCAATGGGATTTTCAACACTTAGGGGAACAACAGGAAGAGAACCCAGAGATTTACGCATAAGCGCGAGCATATCCTCTGCCTGCCGCGAGCTGGCATTGATATAGATACGTTTAGTTGAACCGTCGTAGATCGCCTGGATAACAGAAAACTTTGAAAAAGCCCGTGGCAGAAGAGAATGCAGAACTTCGTCTTTCAGGGAGTCCTTCTCTGTTTTCTTCAGTTTACGCGCTTGTTCTTGCTCAAGTTTTTCAATTTTTTCTTGAATAGCTCGCTGGATAACCGGCGGGGGAAGAATTTTTGTTTCGCGCTTTGCTTCAACAAGGATAAAACCATTTCCATGCATAGCGATAACTTCGGAATTATCACCAAATGGAGATACAAAACCGAACTTGGCCATATCCTGACTACCGCATGGCGTGAAAAGGATCATTTTCTTTTTATCTTCTAAGTCGGTCAGATCCGCCTCACGAGAAAGTTTATAAATAGTAATGTTTTTCCAGTGCTTAAACATGTTGTAACCCTTGAATATCAACCACAGAAAGCTCGTCTTTGTAGAAAAAGGCCAGGTTGTGGCACCCCCTCGTTTGAGCGTATGAGCTGGGACCAATTTCGTTCTTCCAGACAAATGGCTTCAAATCCGTACGGCGAAGCATAAAAACGCGATTTGTTCCGCTCTGATTCCCAATGAGGCAAAAGCCTTCTTTCACCTTGATAGCCTGCAAGTTGTCGAGTTCACCGCTGGTTACACGGCTATCGAACTCTTTGCGGCTTATTAGCTCCATCTGCATCTGACGACTCCAAACAAATGCCCATTGAAGGGCGATGGCTGAATGGTACCGAAAATACGACATAAAAAACAATATTTATTAGAGCAATTTTACAATAGGTAAACGCCATGTAGACCACAAACAACCTGAGTTAAAATAACGAAAATCAGAGCAAATAATTGGTGATGACGTGGCAAGTATTGCAACAAAAGACAGCATTTGTTCGGGGCACGGAGGATTCCCATCCAGGCCTCCTGTAGAGAGTGAACCACTACTTAAAGTCAACGGAGTCGAAGTGTTAGTTGATGGTAAGCAATATGCACAGCATACCGATGGAAACAGTACGCACGGTGGGCAAGCTATATCAACCAGGGCATGGTTTACCGTCAATGGTAAAGGGATCGTATGCGTTGGTGACCCTGTTTCATGCGGATCTACCGTAGCGTCCGGAGACGGCCTGGTTCAGGTAAGTTAGGAGATATCATGCTGGAAAAAGACTACCAGTTATCCGCATATAAAAAATTGGCCGCCGCCGGTGGGATGAAAACACCTGGTGCCATAACATCGGCACGAAACAGTGCTAACACAGCAAAACTGCTTGCAGAAGAATTGACCGGATTAATTCTGGATACAATTGTCTATCCCGACACTATTACCAGTTATGTTTCAACGATCAGAACAACTACAACCGGCTTAACGAACATTGGAGAACTGGCAACTAAGCACGCGGACCTGTTGGCTGGTTATGCAGATCTGTCAATGCTGCTTCAACTCGATATTGGTTGGGATGTTTACTGCCGTGCTAATGAGCGAGAAGTTTCAGAACTGCCGATCTCTATTGCCATTGGTGATGTGAATATTACTAAATCGCTTGAGGACGCTGTTAACGCGCTTAATACATCAAGTTTAGTCGCTGCTATGGGGGAGATTAACCAGACCCTTAACACTGGCTCAGGAAGCTCGTCAGGCTCTGGTTCAGGCGGCGGCACTGCCACTCCCCCACCAACACTAACAGAAGAGCAAATTGAATCTCTGAAAGTAGCAACTGAACAGTTTGGGGTTGTTTTCAACCAGACAACAGCGCCCACAACTGCGTTACAACAGCAGTATGAACGAGCGAATGAAAGCGCCAACGTAGCCATAACTGCTTATAACCATGCTATCGGTACCGCGCTTGCGGAAGCATCAGCAAATAAGGCCAGCACAGCCAGCGCAGTTGCCGCTTTGGTTCCTGATTCTGTTCTTGATGAATTAAACAAAGCGGCACAGTAACAAAGGACTTCATTGATAATTTTTCTTCAGGAGGAAGACATGTCATTCTTTTCTACGTTAAAAACAGCTTTGTCTTTGAAGGAGAAACTTGCTGCTACTGGTGTTCTTGTTCTGATTTGCGCACTTGTTGGTGCTGGGTTTGTATGGGAACGTCATCAGCTAAAGCAAGCCATCGAGAAAATTGGCAGTCTTGATCAGGCTGTTAAGGAACGTGATAAGTCAATAAAGGATCTTAACCAGACCATTGAGACGATGAACAAAGCAGAGCAACATTTTCACAGCCAGGAAGTGAAAAATGAATCAGAACAAGCCAAGTATGCTGACAGGCAAATGGAACGAAAAGCTGAAGTTCAGAAACAACTGGTTGCGGCGGGTAATGTTCGCCAGCGCATTCCTGCTGACACTCAGCGGTTGCTCCGGGAGTCGATCAGCGAATTTAACGCCGACGCCGACGCCGACGCCGACAAAGGTTAACCACCCTGCCCCCAAAAGTGCATTTATGTGCAGGATGCCAGAGTTTAGCAGTGAATATTTTGATGATCTGCCAGCGTATATCCTCGATACAGAAACGATGCTGATGGGGATTAACAGGAAGAATCGCAACGTTAATGATTACAACCGCGCTATCAGCGGTAACTAAAAGGGATTTTTATGTCTGATAAAGTAACAGTAAAGCAAACTATCAACAAAGCGACTTCAATCTACAAAATTGAGCAAATCACTGTTGGCAAGCCAGGATCTGAACAATACCGTCATGCTTTCGAGCTTGCCGATCAGCTTGGTTTAAAACACCCGGATTGCATCGAGCATGTATTTCCGACCTATGCTGATGAGCAATGTACTCATGTTCTTACCGAAGAGGATTTTTTCAGCACTGAAGAACGAGAAGGCGTTGATCGTTGCATTGGTGTGATTTGCTCTTCAGTGAGTTATGAGTTATTCCCTAATGTTCATGAAAATGGTGGTATTGGATACCAATTCCTGTACGAAGGCGATGAGCTTAAATGTTATGAACATGGTCTTCTTATCGAAAGCGTAGAATAATACGGCTTCCTTCCAACCGGCTTTATTGGCCGGTTTATTCAACTTATCCACAGCATAGATCCAATAAACAGATCCTAAAGAGAACCTAGGAAGATCCAAAGAAGATCCCGGATCGCTGTAAGCCGCGCCATTTCTGGCCTGAAATGGGATCAACATTGACTATACGCGATTTTATGTTGACTGTGCACGATTTATTGTTGACTGCAGGCGATTTATTGTTGACTATACGCGACAGAAACATTGACTGTACGCGATTTTAGAGCCTGACTATTCACAGTTGTTGATAACTGCAATCCAGATGACGCCAGGCCGCGCCACATATGGAGAAAACACGATGCCGGAAGAAAATAAAGGCTTCCTTAGCGTTGAAGAAGTTGCAGGAAATACAGGAGAAATCCACAGCCTGAAACCCAATAACAATAGCACTATACAACCCATCGCTTTGTTGCGCTTAGGTGTGTTTGTGCCAACCTTAAAATCTACCAATGTGGCACTACGTCGCGGATCGTCAGTTACTACAAACACAACGAACGCAACCGAAGAACTATCAAGCCTCAAAATTGTTGAGCAGGAAGGCTATGAGGGAATTGAAATTCATGGTCCACGCCTGGATATGGATACTGATTTTAAGGTGTGGGTGGGCATAACCTCCGCGTTGTTTGACTACGCACCTGATGATGACGGTATAATCACCCTGCCATTCTCCGAGTTTGCCGATCGATGCGGCTATCCACGTAAGCGCCTTTCAAAGGCGTTCCGTAAAAGTATTGATGACTCTCTGACACGCATTCAGCAGACAGTTGTCAAATTCCGCTTCCCGGCGGCAAAAGGTCATCTCAATAACATTAACGTCAACTTGTTGGCATATAGCAGCCTGAATACCGAGCTTGATGTTATCGAGATCCAGCCGCAGAAACAGCTATCTGAACTTTACTATGTTGACTATAAGCGAATCCTGAAGCTGAAGATGCTGGATAAGCTCGGGCGCAAAGAGACGGCCAAGGTACTGTATACATTCTTTGAGGCTCTACCCGCCAACCCGGCACCTGTCAGCATTGAGCGCCTTAGAGCAAGGCTTAATCTCAAATCATCCGTTAGCGTGCAAAATAGCGTTATCAGAAAAGCCATGAAAGATTTGGAAGCTATTGAATATCTTAAATTTTCAGAGATAAAAAACGGCAGGAAAATCGGCTTCCAGATCCATAAGCGCAATCCATAATATTGACTATATGCGATAGCGAGAAGTTGACTATAGGCGACATTCGTTGACGCTGGTGGATTTTTGCTGGAGTCAATATTCTGCAAGTCGCTATTGAGATGGCTTTTAGGGTCATTTCATCGCGTATAGTCAACGTTTCTCCCGACAATATCTTACATAGTCGATCTTTGGTGGAGTTAAATCGACTACAGTCAACTTTTGACTGTAGTCACATCGCGCATAGTCAACTATTCACATTAACCTTCGCGCATAGTCAACATTTGCGCGGTTCTCATCAAGCAGTGGTATTGATATGCAAGAAGAGAAACAACACTACCTCTACGTTCTGGTGCCGGAGAACGGAGATACTTTTAAAATCGGCATTTCATGTGGTCCATTGGCACGGTTTAAAGGGCTACAAGTGAGTCCCGATTTTGCGCTTTCACGGGTCTATCGTGGTACGCGTTTGGCAATGGTTAATCTTGAGCGGGCTTTACACGCAACCTTTTTCCCCTGGAATGCGCCGTGGGAGAAAAGCGCCGGTGGCGGGCATACTGAATGGTTTACACGAGAGTGTCTTGATAAGGTTTTGGCTCATATCGAATATCTAAATGATATGTGGGGAGGGATTCTCGAGCGCATTAAGTCGAATGATTTACTTCAGCGTCCAGTAGATGCTGCTCGCTCTTTCGAAAAAGAACTGGATGTTACTTCTATCGTGACTTTCAAAGATGACGCAGGAATGAGGGACGTGGCTTATGTCTCCATATCTGGCTATGAACCGGACGCGATCCGCGCTCAATGTGAATTGCTGAAAGCAATGTTTATGCTTCGGACTAAATATCCCTGGGAGACAGGGCGGGTGTGCTTCCCTATGGAAGAGTTAACCGCCACCATTGATTCTCAGCTTTACCACGATAATCCAGAGAAGTTTTTTAGCCTTTTAGCCGGTAATGGGCTTAACTGTGTGTCCGGGCTGGGGCGAAGTAGAATCCAACATGCCTCGCTCTTCGGTCCCTTCTTTTACGATCGACACGGGTACTTTGAGGCTGAACTTCCGGCGCTTACGCGTGCTATAGATACTATCGATTTCGAACGATTATTCGCTGCTCTTAGCAAATAACACTGATGCCCCTGAACGGGGCTTTTTTGTGCCTTTCTTGTAACTCTCATTCGTGCAAAATGAACCAAACATGCAGAGAATGCTATGTACAAGCATCTACGCATACATTATTATTTTATGCAGCATTTTTAATTAAATTCAAAAATACAGCATAAAGGATGACTTTCGATGAGTGATTCCAGCCAGCTTCACAAGGTTGCTCAAAGAGCAAACAGAATGCTCAATGTTCTGACTGAACAAGTACAGTTGCAAAAGGATGAGCTACACGCGAACGAGTTTTACCAGGTCTATGCGAAAGCGGCACTGGCAAAATTGCCTCTACTGACTCGAGCGAACGTTGACTATGCCGTAAGTGAAATGGAAGAAAAGGGTTATGTTTTCGATAAACGCCCTGCTGGCTCTTCAATGAAATATGCGATGTCAATTCAGAACATCATTGACATATATGAACATCGCGGAGTGCCAAAATACCGGGATCGCTACAGCGAAGCGTATGTGATTTTCATCTCCAATCTTAAAGGCGGTGTGTCAAAAACTGTATCGACGGTTTCTCTGGCGCATGCAATGCGTGCCCACCCTCATCTTCTGATGGAAGATTTAAGAATTCTGGTTATTGACCTTGATCCGCAATCTTCAGCAACGATGTTTTTAAGCCATAAACACTCTATTGGTATCGTAAACGCAACATCTGCACAGGCTATGTTGCAGAATGTAAGCCGTGAAGAGCTGTTAGAGGAGTTTATTGTTCCTTCTGTTGTACCTGGGGTTGACGTTATGCCTGCGTCGATTGACGATGCCTTTATTGCATCCGATTGGAGAGAGCTGTGCAATGAGCATCTACCGGGTCAGAACATCCATGCAGTCCTGAAAGAAAATGTGATTGATAAGCTGAAGAGCGATTATGACTTTATCCTCGTTGATAGTGGTCCTCACCTTGACGCCTTCCTGAAAAATGCTTTGGCCTCGGCCAATATACTGTTTACACCTCTGCCGCCTGCAACGGTTGATTTCCACTCATCGCTTAAATACGTTGCCCGCCTTCCTGAGTTGGTGAAACTCATTTCGGATGAAGGCTGCGAGTGCCAGCTTGCGACTAACATTGGTTTTATGTCCAAGTTGAGTAACAAGGCAGACCATAAGTATTGCCATAGCCTGGCTAAAGAAGTGTTCGGTGGGGATATGCTTGATGTCGTCCTCCCTCGCCTTGACGGTTTTGAACGCTGCGGCGAGTCTTTTGACACTGTTATTTCAGCTAACCCGGCAACGTATGTTGGTAGTGCTGATGCATTGAAGAACGCGCGAATTGCCGCGGAAGATTTTGCTAAAGCAGTTTTTGACCGTATTGAATTTATCAGATCTAACTGAGGAGTAAGAAACCCCCATGTCAAAGAAAAACAGACCAACAATTGGGCGAACCCTTAATCCTTCAATATTAAGCGGATTTGATAGTTCTTCAGCCTCTGGCGATCGAGTCGAGCAGGTATTCAAGTTATCAACTGGTCGCCAGGCCACATTTATTGAAGAGGTAATACCTCCGAACCAGGTAGAAAGCGATACCTTTGTTGATCAGCATAACAACGGGCGTGACCAGGCATCTCTTACGCCAAAATCATTAAAAAGTATCCGAAGCACTATTAAGCATCAGCAATTTTACCCTGCAATAGGTGTTAGACGGGCTACAGGGAAAATTGAAATTTTGGATGGTTCCCGGCGTCGAGCTTCTGCCATCTTAGAGAACGTAGGGTTGCGGGTTTTAGTCACGGACCAGGAGATCAGCGTTCAGGAAGCGCAAAATTTAGCGAAAGACGTTCAGACAGCATTGCAGCACAGCATTCGAGAAATAGGTCTGCGTTTGATGCGAATGAAAAATGATGGGATGAGTCAGAAGGATATTGCAGCCAAAGAAGGGCTGTCTCAGGCGAAGGTCACGCGTGCTCTCCAGGCAGCGAGTGCTCCGGAAGAATTAGTCGCCCTTTTCCCTGTGCAGTCGGAATTAACCTTTTCGGACTACAAAACGCTTTGTGCTGTTGGCGACGAAATGGGGAACAAGAATTTAGAGTTTGATCAGCTTATTCAAAACATATCCCCGGAAATAAACGACATCTTATCCATTGAAGAAATGGCCGAAGATGAAGTTAAAAATAAAATCCTGCGCTTGATAACAAAGGAAGCCTCACTACTCACGGATAAAGGTTCTAAAGATAAGTCCGTAGTTACTGAATTATGGAAATTTGAGGACAAGGATCGCTTTGCAAGGAAGCGCGTGAAAGGCCGTGCATTTTCTTATGAGTTTAATCGACTTTCAAAAGAGCTACAGGAAGAACTCGACAGGATGATTGGGCATATCCTTAGAAAGAGCCTCGATAAAAAGCCGAAGCCTTAAACTTTCGCCATTCAAATTTCACTATTAACCTACTGTTTTTAAAGTAAATACCTCTAAAATTTCAAGGTGAAATCGCCACGATTTCACCTTGGATTTTACCTTCCTCCCCTACTCCCGAAAAAAATAAAAAAATTGCTTGTCACGAGAAAGTCAACAAGTGACTTTCAATAAAATCTCTTCCGAAAAGGGATTCACACAAGTGCCTTGTGTTTAAGGAAGAGTAAATTGAGTAACTTACGCGAATACCAGAATCGTATTGCAGATATCGCAAAACGCTCTAAAGCTGTGCTTGGCTGGGCAAGCACTGCGCAGTTCGGTACTGATAACCAATTCATTAAAGATGATGCCGCGCGTGCCGCATCTATCCTTGAAGCTGCACGTAAAGACCCGGTTTTTGCGGGTATCTCTGATAATGCCACCGCTCAAATCGCTACAGCGTGGGCAAGTGCACTGGCTGACTACGCCGCAGCACATAAATCTATGCCGCGTCCGGAAATTCTGGCCTCCTGCCACCAGACGCTGGAAAACTGCCTGATTGAGTCCACCCGCAATAGCATGGATGCTACTAATAAAGCGATGCTGGAATCCGTCGCAGCAGAGATGATGAGCGTTTCTGACGGTGTTATGCGTCTGCCTTTATTCCTCGCGATGATCCTGCCTGTTCAGTTGGGGGCAGCTACCGCTGATGCGTGTACCTTCATTCCGGTTACGCGTGACCAGTCCGACATCTATGAAGTCTTTAACGTGGCAGGTTCCTCTTTTGGTTCTTATGCTGCTGGTGATGTTCTGGACATGCAATCCGTCGGTGTGTACAGCCAGTTACGCCGCCGCTATGTGCTGGTGGCAAGCTCCGATGGCACCAGCAAAACCGCAACCTTCAAGATGGAAGACTTCGAAGGCCAGAATGTACCAATCCGAAAAGGTCGCACTAACATCTACGTTAACCGTATTAAGTCTGTTGTTGATAACGGTTCCGGCAGCCTACTTCACTCGTTTACTAATGCTGCTGGTGAGCAAATCACTGTTACCTGCTCTCTGAACTACAACATTGGTCAGATTGCCCTGTCGTTCTCCAAAGCGCCGGATAAAGGCACTGAGATCGCAATTGAGACGGAAATCAATATTGAAGCCGCTCCAGAGCTGATCCCGCTGATCAACCACGAAATGAAGAAATACACCCTGTTCCCAAGCCAGTTCGTTATCGCGGCTGAGCACACGGTACAGGCGGCGTATGAAGCACAGCGTGAATTTGGTCTGGACCTGGGTTCCCTACAGTTCCGCACCCTGAAGGAATACCTGTCTCATGAACAGGATATGCTGCGTCTTCGCATCATGATCTGGCGTACTCTTGCGACCGACACCTTTGACATCGCTCTGCCGGTTAACCAGTCCTTTGATGTATGGGCAACCATCATTCGTGGCAAATTCCAGACTGTATATCGCGACATTATTGAGCGCGTTAAATCTTCTGGTGCGATGGGGATGTTTGCTGGTGCTGATGCAGCATCTTTCTTCAAACAGTTGCCGAAGGATTTCTTCCAGCCAGCCGAAGACTATATCCAGACTCCGTATGTTCACTACATCGGTACCCTGTTCGGTAACGTGAAAGTGTACGAAGTACCTGCTGGTATTTGTAAGAACTTAACGACAGAGAACATTCAGTTCAGCTCGATGGATGTGCTGTGCTACGTCCGTGATGAAAATCCGGGTAAAGCAGGCTTCGTGACTGGTGATGCTGTCCCGGCCATCCCGTTCCAGCATCCGACCACTCCGGCGCTGGTCAACCGTACCACACTGTGGGGTTCGGCTATCAACGATATGCACCCACGCAACGGCGCTGATTACTTCACTCGTGTAACGCTGACAATGGCCAAAAAAGGCGGGCTTAACTTCATAAGCGGCGACACGATTGATGCCGGTGACTCTGAGTAATCAGGGGAAGTTCTCCGTTTAACATAGCGCCCCCGTGCGGGGCGCATAACAGGGAAAGTTATGTCTCAATATTCAATTCAACAGTCATTAGGTAATGCATCCGGCGTCGCGGTTAGCCCGATCAATGCCGATGCGACGTTATCTACCGGTGTTGCATTAAATAGCAGCTTGTGGGCTGGTATTGGCGTATTTGCGCGTGGCAAGCCGTTTACTGTTCTGGCGGTTACTGAGTCCAATTACGAAGATGTTCTCGGCGAACCGCTGAAGCCGTCTTCCGGCTCACAGTTCGAACCAATTCGCCATGTGTACGAAGCTATTCAGCAAACGTCTGGTTATGTTGTCCGTGCTGTTCCGGATGATGCGAAGTTCCCGATTATTATGTTCGATGAATCAGGCGAACCGGCTTACAGTGCGTTGCCATACGGTTCTGAAATTGAACTTGATAGCGGCGAAGCCTTTGCTATCTACGTTGATGATGGTGATCCGTGTATTTCACCTACCCGTGAGTTAACCATCGAAACGGCAACAGCGGACAGCGCAGGTAATGAACGCTTCCTCCTGAAACTGACCCAGACGACTTCGCTCGGCGTGGTAACGACCCTGGAGACACACACTGTGTCTTTGGCGGAAGAAGCGAAAGATGATATGGGCCGCTTGTGTTATCTGCCTACGGCTCTGGAAGCCCGTTCTAAATATCTGCGCGCGGTTGTTAATGAAGAGCTGATTTCGACGGCGAAAGTAACAAATAAAAAATCGCTGGCGTTCACTGGCGGTACCAACGGCGATCAGTCGAACATTTCCACTGCTGCTTACCTGCGTGCGGTGAAAGTGCTGAACAATGCGCCGTACATGTACACCGCTGTTCTCGGCCTGGGCTGCTATGACAATGCGGCTATCACCGCATTAGGTAAAATCTGTGCAGATCGCCTGATTGATGGCTTCTTTGATGTCAAACCGACATTAACGTACGCAGAAGCACTACCAGCTGTTGAGGATACCGGTTTACTTGGTACCGATTATGTAAGCTGTTCTGTCTATCACTACCCGTTCTCCTGCAAAGACAAATGGACCCAATCCCGTGTGGTCTTTGGTCTGTCTGGCGTGGCGTATGCGGCGAAAGCTCGTGGCGTCAAGAAAAACTCTGATGTCGGCGGTTGGCATTACTCACCGGCTGGTGAAGAACGTGCCGTCATTGCTCGTGCGTCAATTCAACCGCTGTATCCGGAAGATACCCCGGACGAAGAAGCAATGGTCAAGGGCCGTCTGAATAAAGTATCTGTGGGCACCTCTGGCCAGATGATCATCGACGACGCTCTAACTTGCTGCACGCAGGATAACTATCTGCACTTCCAGCACGTCCCATCCCTAATGAATGCAATCAGCCGTTTCTTTGTCCAGTTAGCCCGACAGATGAAGCATAGCCCGGACGGCATTACTGCGGCTGGCCTGACTAAAGGGATGACGAAACTTTTAGATCGCTTTGTCGCCTCCGGCGCTCTGGTGGCTCCTCGTGATCCGGATGCTGACGGTACAGAACCGTATGTGCTGAAAGTTACGCAGGCGGAATTCGATAAATGGGAAGTGGTCTGGGCCTGCTGCCCGACAGGTGTAGCCCGTCGTATCCAGGGCGTACCGCTGCTTATTAAGTAAGGGAATACAATGAGCAAAAACTTTTTTCAATCCGGGGCATTTTTGGGGAATGGACTGTCCCGTTTCGCTTTGAACTCTGATCCTGTGCAGCTGATGGAGTCTGCCCGAGCAAGCGCCGAACCGCCAACAGATCCGGTTATTAATAATAATCCGGAACCGGCGGCACAGACTAACGATAACGTTCCATCTTACCCGGCTCCTGAGCAAATCCTGGAAGGAAAAGAAGGTAAAGAATGGACCGTCGAACAGGCGCACCAGATGATTCTGGAAGCTGCAAATCGAAGTGCTATGCAGAATGCGTTGAGTGATGCGGCCGACGCCGTTTTCGCCTGGGCTGATAGCGGTGATCTGACTTTCGACTCCCTTGATGGTTTCGTTCAGGCTATCGCGGGTATCTCTGACGACGACGACACCGAAGTTACAGAAGAACAGGACGATGCCTATAACGAAGCATGGGCAAATGTTGCTGACTTCCTCGCAGCATGCGGTGTAGATGATGACCTGATCGAAGCACTGGCTGACGATGAAGACGACGACGCAGCTGCTGATGTTGGTGCCTCTATCGCTGGTTTAGATAGCGACGACCGTGACGAACTGGAAGCGGCGTTTGTTGTTGCTGGCACTTCTGATGAAATGCTGACTGAAGCATTTAAGAAGGTTGTTCGTAACGGTGAGATCAAACTCATCCGTAAACGCCTGCGTAAAAAACGTCTGACTGCGGCTCAAAAATCGGCGCTGAAAAAAGCGCGTCGAAAAGCCCAGACCGGCGCGGCAAAACTTGCCCGCAAAAAGTCAATGAAACTGCGCCGTAAGCGCCTTGGCTAAAGGAGGAGGCCGGAGAACTCCGGCCTTTAACTTGAATGGCTCCTATAGCTTATGGGGTTTACAGCCAGGCTGACGGTGTATCGCCATATCTGAAAGTTACTTTAACGAACTCTCAGTACCAGGTTACCGGATATATCAGCCAGGGGGCGGCAATGAACATGGCCCAGAATTGGGAAGCACCGTTTACTGGTATGTCCATGGGGTCTGTTTCTGGTGCTCTGGGTGGTTTTGTGCAAGTAGGTACTGAAACAACGTCGGTTGCCCGTTGGAATAGCTTAATGGTTTGGGAAGGGGGGACACCGCCGACGTTCACGCTGCCCGTAACTTTCATTGCTTTGAACAATCCATTCATTGAAGTTTCAGGCGCTATCGCCGCGTTGACAGCCATGATTAGCCCGGAACTAAAAGCGGCCAATGTTGGTGGTCGAATCCCGGAACGTGTGACGCTAAACATTGGTCGCCGGATCAACATCACCGATGTCGCTATCCAGGACTTAAGTTTTGATCTCGATGCGCCAAGGGACAGTAATGGATATTTCCTGAAAAACACCGTCAACCTCCAGTTGACCGGTTCTTCGATATATAACAGCTCCGATATTGTTCGGGCGTTCCAGTAAAAGGATTTTATATGGGGCACAATAACACTAAGGGAAACCGTAAATTTATTAAGGGCCGCTATACTGCCAACGCGGCCAAAGGCGAACGACTGGTATCTTCTGAATTCCAGCTCACTTTTGCAGGCCATGAAGATATCAGCGTACTGGTTCGCACGTCGCAAATTCCTGAAATGACCCGCGAGGATGTGGAGGACTATGGTCCGAATGGTGTGAAGTTCAACCAGCACGGTCCAATCCGTAACTCCGGGGAAATCCAGGTCCAGTGCGTGGAGACTATCGAAGGTGATATTCTTCAGTTCATTAAAGATCGCATTGCGGCGAAGGACTATGTTGATATCACGATGGCTGCGACCCCTGAGTCCAAATCTTCCGGGGTTAACGCCGTGACAAAAGCTGCTACAACAATTGAAATGTTGGACTGCAAAATCTACAGTGATGCAATCGACTTTAGTACCGAAGATGTGACTGCCGCTGTGCGCCCGTCACTTCGTATCGTCTACAACTGGATTGAGTGGGATTAAGTGTCATCCCTTGTATTTTTAAGCTCCTTCGGGAGCTTTTTTTATAACTATTTTATATAAGAATGCATCGATAACATTGTCTTGAGTTTTATGTTAGATTATTAATGTTCTAATAAACTACAATTATTGAGGTAGATGTTTGTGCCTGTACTGTTAAAGGGGGACTCTAAAATGGCTGTGATTCCAATGTCGTACTCCCCGGGTACTGTCGCTCGTCGATTTTCGATCCTGGACGGAGTTACCATCCAGGGTGTGCTTTACCAGGTTATATGGGATTCCAAAACCCCATTTGCAGCTGTAATAGAGGCTGCGCCTTCTGTTATCGATGGTGATATGCGCCATAAGGTTGTCGCTACTCTTGAACTTCAACGTCGCCCGCAGCTTGAAGGCGTACTGGTAAGGAAGTTCTGGGAGGATAGCGATGTTGCCCAGATTGAAGGTATCGTGGTTGATGGAACCGTCCGGGATGTCGGTTTAGCTACTTTTGTTTACGAAACCGTAGCCTCAAAAGCTGGTGTTGTTTTGCTCAGTGATAATGAGCAATACGAAGGTGGAAAAGCTCTTTGGCAACACATCGCCCGTCGCTCTTCCGAGCTAAAAGTGTTTATCCTCGACACCGATGCCGCTCAGTATTACCCGTTTGACGGCGAACGTGTTTGCTATGACGGGGTAAGTATTCCTGAATCCGAGATATGGAGTGAACACCCAGATCGAAGTAAGCATGGGGTTGTTCTGGTCGCTGAATCCATAATTGGAAAGGCGGCATAGCAGTAAAAAATTCCTTGCTCCTAAAAAGGGGAGAGGGCTAATCTACGTATGCTAAGCATAGATATGGCCTCAGATTAATGTTAAGCGTCTTGCAGGACGCGTAATGTTATCTGGGGCTTTCTTCTGTCTGCTTGTCGGGTAATGCCTGAAGCAGATAGCCTCAAGCACCCGCAGCGATTGTATCAATGTCTGGCTTTTTTTCTATATAAATCACCTGGAAGGGTGAATATCCACATCAGAAGAAACGTTGCAGCAAACATGATCCCTAATGGCCAGACCGCGCCAAAGAAAATCCATTCTAAGATCTCCTCTGCTTGTTCTTTGCGGTCGATATCGACAAGCATTTTTCGGCTGATCATGTATACACAGAAGCCAATACAAACATATCCTGCAAAAGCGATCGCTAACTGTAAAAAATCAGATTGCATCTCCGACCTCAAACTGAAAATGCCAGGTGACTCCAGATTAGAGCAATCTATCACCCTCTGAATCCTGCCGGTATACCCCATTGTTCGTTATCTTTATTTTTGGCTAAAACCGCATTAAGAGCTTCGTTTACCGTCATGCAATGCGGCAGATTATCGAAGTTTGATATCCCGCCAATATCAGGAGAACGCTTGTTCTTCAGGTAAGCATATTTCCGCGCTGCCGCCTCTACTTTCTGCTTGAACTCATGTTTTTGAGCGCGTTTTTTGGATAACCGCAGATTGTCAGCCTTTGCTTTTGCCTCGGCGATCCATGAAGTCAGTTTTTTGAGGCTGGTCGTTTCGGCACCGCCGGAAACTGATCTTTTTGTTTTTTTTATTTGTGACTTCTTATTCTTTATTGCCACGTCATCCTGACAGGGGGAGGGGGCATCATTTTGACATGGGGGTGTGGATAAAAAATTAAATAAAGCCAATGTCTTAGCGAGAACAGCTTTAACCTTGGTTGCCGCTGAAGAGATCTTTAATTTGCTTTCAATCAGCGCATTTTTGGCTTGTTGTGCGAAGGCCAAAAAGGATGGTGTAAACCGGTACAGGTTAGCGCGACGTTCACGGTGATCGCCGATAACAATCTCTACAGACAGGATTCCTTTGTTTACAGCTTCACGGAATGCACGAACGACGGTTGATTGGCTATAACCGGTTTCTGCCGCGATCAGGCGGTGAGGCTTGTGAATGAAGTATTCACTGGTTGTTGCCGCGAGATTTGCACATTGCGACAGGATATGCCCGGCGCTACGGGATAGACCGGAGTGTGTTACAAAGCAGGCCAATTCATAGCCAGAAAAAGTAAAATCGCTCATCGTTATACAGCTCAGGAAAGTGACTTTAGCCAGCATTACAATGCTGGTGGTTCTTACTACGTCTGTTAGCGCGTCGCCGCGACAGGCACCAGCACACCAGCATCAAGCAATCGCTTCATAAGCCACTGCTGACCTTTGCCGGTTATACGAGTCGTGAAAGAAATCCTGCTTCCATTGCTTGTATCGATCACGGTTTCTTTAAGGGTGAAATACCCACGGGATATGTATTCTTGTTTGGGGACGTTCCTGCGTTCACCGGTTGCGATCAGAATTCCGTTATCACGCAACCAGGTGAAGAGATAGTTTTGGCCCAGGCCGAGCACTTTGGCATAGTTGCCGATTAGAACCCCGCTGGCGGTAGCAACGCGTTCGGCGAATTCGACTTTAGGTGCATCCATCAGCATTTTTTGCTCCAGCCGTTGCTTTTGCTCTGCCAGGTCGGCAGCCAAACGGAGAGCTTCTGGGAGGCTCTTCGGAATAGCAGGTTGTAATCTTCCGGCTCGATAGTCGATAAATGTCTGGTTTACCTTCAGCCGAAACGCGGGAGAAATCCAACCAGCGTACTCCACTGCGAGCAATTCATGGGCAAAAGTGCCGCCGCCACGGCCTTCGAACGAAACTATGCAATTCTGCATAGTTTCTTTTTCAAGCTCTTCGATGAGCTGTTTAGCTGACAGCGTTCTTAGCCATTGAGCTGGCGCTTTATGGGCACCGAGTCCGCTCGCTCTGTGTAGAGCATTAAGGTTGTAACGGCCAGCGCGGTCGGTCGTAATTTCAACACCACAAATAACGGGCAGAGTGGTTGAAGGATCGACATTTTGATGAAGGTTTGATATATTCATATCCGCATTGAATGTTTGTTGCATTTTTTCTCCAAATTTGCATCAACCTTCAATCACCAGCTCGAAATGGTGATTCTTTGCACTTAGAAAACGAAATTTATTAGAGCAAATTTTTCTGACTCGATCCAGATCGGGTTGGACGATCTGCTCAGAAACCTGCCAGTTTGCTGGCAGGTTTTTTTCTTTTGTTAACCTATTGCTACTGGTTTTAACAAACCAGCATCAAGTAGCTTGCGAGTTAACCACTGCTGGCCTTTACCCGTTAATTGGGGCGTCAGCCGTATCTGGTAGCCATTTTCATCATCCAGCACCACTTCTTTCACCGTGAAATACCCGGCGTTAATGTACTGCTGGCGCGGTACGTTTTTGCGCGCACCAAAAGCCATGAGAATGCCGTTCTGGCGCAACCATGAGAAAAGGGCGTTTTGCTTAAGTCCAACGACCTTTGCAAAGTTCCCGATCAGGATTCCATTGGCCACTGATACCCGGTCGGCAAAATCGACTTTAGGGGCTGCGGCCACCAGCTGTTGTTCCAACTGCATTTTCTGTTCTGCTAACTCGGCAGCCAGGCGTAGGGCTTCTGGTAATGTCTGGGGGATCGATGGGGTAGGGGAGTTTGCCTGCTGCAATTCTTCCAGTTTGTCGATCAGCGAACGGCGGACAGCTTTTGATTCGCGCGCGGCGACTCGCAGGGCTTGTTTGTAGGTCATGGTTATGACAACCATAGGCGTACCGCCACCTGGCGGCACGGTTGCACTTTTTGTGTAACCGTCCTCACCTTCTAATTCGTCGAGTATTTTTTCGATGAATTTGTTGTTCCGAACCTCTGGTTCCCCACATAACTTACGCGCTTCATTGACCATCTTTAACAGTGTCTGGCTGTCGATTGTGTCTCCAGTGTTGGAGATAACATTCACAGCTGGTGATGGCGTAGCTGAAGCAACAGGTGCTGGTTTTTCAACATTCAAATTATTACCGGTCATTCTGCGTGCCTCCTTTCTCATTTCTGCTGCCACCGTTGCGTAACGTAGACGTCCTTGTTCAATCAAATAATCCCTGATCTCGGCTATCAGTAGCCTGTTGATCACAGCCTTATCTGTTCGGGTATAAAAACGTCTGGTTATCATGAAATAGTTGGCAATTGCGCCGGGGATCTCCCGTGTCGGCATACAGATTGTATGCAAGGCGATCGCTTCGGCTATTTCATTACGGGTGACGAGAGGTGTTTTCATAAACCCCCCTGAACGTCGGCAGAGAAGGGGAGGCTCCAGTAACTAAGTGAATTGCGCGAGTTAGTTGAAAAACGGGCTGTAAAAATGCAGGGGCCATCAGGCAATTGAGAGCGTGCTTCGTCTTCTGTTGCTGCGATAACGAAGTGATAGTGGTGTTTTTTACAGGAATAGAAACGCCAGATGAATTCTTGGCGTGCGCAAGGATTGGCATTAACCATAGTTACGGCCTCACTAACAGGTTTAACAACCTGCTACCCGCTGCTAAACAGGTGGCAGGACGTGACGGGGTTAGCAGACTGGCGTTAGTGAAACCAGCAGGCCGAAGCCTCCCCATCACGCCCCACCATAATTTGGGCGTAACGCGGTTTTACGGACACAAAAATACCGCAATATCGGATATCTGCGGTTGTCCGCACTAACATTCAGGCTGCTAAACCCGGTCGCAGAATTTGCTACGACGGCGAAACTATAAGCCTGAACGATTAAAAGGTCAATATGATGCGAAAAGATAGCATTCGCGGCTTAAAAATACAAATTTATTAGAGCATTATAAGATTAGTAAATACACAAATGGATCTAATAACCTCTTTTTTTTAAAGGCGAAAATATGTAACCTAAATGGGTTATATGGCAGGTGAGGTTATAATGAGAAAACTATTACTACCGTTATTATTTATGGCCGGGACTGTTAATGCAGCATCAAGCGTAAAGGAGATTTGTACCGATTATACGAAATACCTTGGGCACGTTTACGGTTTCACTGTCAGTCAAGACGGCAAAATGAAAAAAGCTCTCCAGAATGATATGACGCGTTTAAGTTTGTCTGAAGCAATGGTTCAGCAAGAAATGTATAAGGTTGCGACAGATGATGCTGCAAAAATGTATTATTCGAAATTCCTTAATCCTAATCTTAATGATTATAACCGTTCGGCCTTTAATCAGATGGTAGCGTATTGTGAAACAGCACCAGATATGATGATTCCTAGTTGGGCTGTATTAGTTGCTAATGGGAAAATTCGCAAAGAGGACCAGGGAAAATCTTTAAGTAGCTATATAAATAGCGAACAATTTCTAAATGCGCGTGGCATGCGCACTCAAAATACTCAAGGTGCGCTTGAGCGGAGGGCTTTAGGGAGTGCTGATGCAAATGACACTGATAATTTGACCCCAGGAATAAAAAAATGTGTTGAAACTAAGTTAGCTCTAATGAAACGGGACAGCCCTAACATTCCTGTTTCACAACTTACCGCTACGGCAACTAGTCTCTGCAAAGACGGGCTTTAAATGTAAAGATATTCGAAGAAATGTTATTTTAAGGCGTTTTATCTGTGACTGGAGATAGTTAATCATGTCATCTGAACATGTTCGTAAAGGTGTAACAAATGCGAAATTCAATGAAGAGCAATCTAATATTCTCTTTATTGAAATAGGAATTCTGTCAATACTGATAGGTTTAATGTCTAAATCATGGTGGGCCTTTGGCGGTTCTTTTCTTGGACTGATTTTTAGTTTAAGAATAAAATTTCTGGCAATACCATTGATGATTGTCTTTAGCTTAGTATGGGGGGCTATTGGCTATAGTATTGGTACTTTGTTTGAATCAACAGCAGCAAGTATTGTTTTGGGGGTAATTGCTTTCCTGAGTGGCTTGGGTACTCATTTTGCTGCCGTGCAATGGGCAAATGATATTGCAGAATAATTACAGATAAGAAGCGAAAAGAATGAATATGAGATGGTTTTTATTATTTGTATCGTTAGTTTCAGCAGGATCATTTGCAAAAGTTGATCCTCTACAATGGAATGTAATTGAAGAGAGAGGGGGAAGAGAATATACAATCCATAATCATAATGGTGATAAGATAAGTTTTTTATGTGATATGGGATTCATGTATGGTTCACCAGATAGTGCAGGTAGTTTAGGCTTGTTGCTGAGTTCGTCGAATAATAAAAAGGAGTATAATGCTGACAAGAATAAAATAGTATTAACTATAGATGGTGAGCAATATCCTTTTAGCAATCTTGGGTCAATGGTTGGAGATTCTTGGTGGTATGCCTTTTGGCAAGATGCAGCAGATTCAAATGCTAATATGATTGATGCTTATGTTGACAATGAAAAAATTGCTACATTCCCTCTTTCTGGGCTAAGTAAGTTGTATCAACAAGCCAAAATGGATGGATGTATTAAACGAGGCAAATGATCTTTCTATGTTAAAGACTAACGCAACCAATAAAACATTGGTTGCGTAATATTCTATTATATAGATGGAATAATATGACAAAAATTACTAATTCTAATGAGTTGGAGTTACTGTACAAACAGTCAGTAATCATTCCATCATACAAAGATCACGTAGCGATCTTGCAAAAACAATTAGGAATAGAAAAATATTCTTTTCAAAATATGACAAGATTGAATAGACAAGCTGTAATTAGTAACTCTCTTCGGAAACAATTGGCTAGTATGCCGAACTTGGCTGGAATAGGCAGCAAGTATCGTGAACATATCGCGATTTTACAGAAACAGACTCAGGCTCTTTTTCCTCATGACGCAAATAAATACATTCAAATGCTAAGGAAACAGGCAGAAATTGCTATGCCGTTGCGAAACCAGTTAGAGATACTTAATAAACAGGCTGGTTTAAATAACATGCAGGCGATGCTTAATGAATTAAGACAACATGTAAATTATAAGACAGATTTTAATAATGGAATAGCACTATTATTAAAACAATATACTCTGGCAAAAGGTTCTCCATTGCATCAAGTAATGGAGCAAGGTCTTTCATCTATTGCACAGGCTTATGCTGAAGGTGCTACTGAAACATCACACACGAAAAGTAATGTTCAAAATAAAGGATTAAATAAATATAGCTCAAAGTTTGTTGATTCATTTAAAGAGCTTCCTTATCCACTGCAATGGTTACTAATGGTTATATTTTCTCAAGTTGTGTTTGGTGCTTTTATTGATTACGGAAAAGAGAAAACCTTGCTGGGAATACACAAGGCAGAATCATATGTTATATCGCTGTTTGAGGATAAACCAATATCAAAACAACAAATAATTAAAGAAAACAAAGAAATTAGTTGGGAAGATCTCAATGGTTTTCGTTTTATAACTGGTGAGAACGTAAGATTACACGTCAGTCCGTCTATAAATAGTGAGGTTATTGAATGCATTGGCAAAAATACTATAGTGGCTGTTTTAGATAAAAAAGATCGCCAATGGCTTTTCGTGCAGGTTAAATCAGGGGACGAGTTTATTACTGGATGGATTACACGAACATACACAAAGCCTCTTAAGGCTTGAATTTTATCACCGTATCTTGGGGCTGGTTGTTGATGACGATGTGCTACTTGACGTACTTGAGTTTTTTAACGCAGCATCTGAAATGTGCAGACTGACCGGTAACAAATGACAACTCGTAGAATCGGTTAACACACCAGATTCTACGAGGTTTCAATGACACCACGACAATTACTCGAAGACGTCAAATCACGCTTCACACCTTTGATTGCGGATGAACCTGCCTTACTGGAATCCCTGCTAAGAAAAGTATTGGGAACCTACCAGGATAGGGCGGGGCACATCAAGCGGATACGCCTCACCGATCAGGCCAGTAAATCACTTGCTTGCCCAGCTGATTTTCTTGCGCTCGTATCGGTTACAGATCACACCGGCGATCTTGTCTACTCCGATGTTTACGATGGGAATATCGAGCTTGAAGATACTCATCGAGCGGTATACCCACTGAATGTGTCATATCTGGCTAATTTGCGTGATATGGATCTGGATAATGGGGAAGTGCCACCTGAAATCATTGGGTTACTTTCTGACTATCTGGAAGTGTTAATCGCGATACCTAACACTGATCGCCTGCGAAGAATATCTATCGCGGGGAAACTAGATGCCAGCAATTTATCCGACGAGAACACGCTGTATCAGCGAAAGCTGGATCTGGAAGAGAAAATGAGCGCAACAAGAGCAATTATCCCGGGAATTGTTCTTTTCTCATCCATGTTGAAGTGAGGGGGCTGATATGGGGCTTAATGTTGCTTCAGTAAAGTCTTATGTATCTTCGGCATTAACGACGACATTATTTGGCTCCGGCGTTGGTGAACGGGAAGTTGGTAAGCTGACGTCAATCATCATGAACAAAATGCTGTTCGCGCAAGGATGGCAGTTCTCTGTCGAAGTTGATGGTCTGGAGGGGGCAGACTTCTTTGCTAAAGACATTACCTACCACGATTACAGCATCGAATATGAAACGATTAAAATCGGCGGAGGGAATATCCTTCAGCCAACGGAGCGTTCGCCAGGGCAGATAACAATGATGGTCAGGGATACCGTTGATGGCCTCGTTTTGGACTGGTTTAAGACGGCAAAAAGTCGGGTGATCAATCCTGACGGCACCGGGAACATACCATCTAAATATTTGCTCAATGTGCGTATTTATCGGTTGCTCTCCTCCGGTTTAACCAAACTGGAAAATGAGATGACGGTATTCCCGGTCACTACCGGAGATGTCACCTATGCGCGGGATCAGGTTACGGAATTTAAGTCATTCCCAATGACCTTCGCATTGCACAGCACGTTTAACCAATCCTCAAGTTCTTTGGCTTCCCTTCTGGGCTTTAGCTTTTCTCTTTGAATTAAGGAGCAAGGATGCTTTTACCTCTTTTCCCGCTACCATCGCGGCCAACTGAATTGATCCAGTTCCGTCAGCCAAATATTGCTGATGCGATGCGTTTCAACTCGATAACACCGGAGGAACAAGAACAACAGACAACGGCGTATTTAAAAGCCTTGCTGGCTGAACCCGCGAAACATGATCCCCTGACATGGACGGCGCAGGACCGGATTACCGCGTTATGGTGGATATTTACCGGCTCCCGTGAAACACCGGTCGAGACATTCACCTACACCTGTAAACATTGCGGTAAAGAGCATTATTACGATTGCGATATGAATGCCCTGGCTGAAGATATCCAGGTCCTGGAAGCGGAACCGTTCATTGACGATATTGAGGTGTCTGTAGAGGGAGTGCCTTATCAATGGCGTATCGTGCCGCTTGATGGTTGGGCAATGGAAATGCTGGAGATGCGCCGTGCAGCATTGCCACCTGAAGACGACGCGGAATTCAAAGAAGCGATCGTTGATTTGCGTTTTTGGGAATTCGCTTATCAGTGTGAGCTTTATAACGATGTTAGCGGTACTCGTGAAGATCAGGCTGAGCGTCGTTATGAAACGATTAAACGGATGGCCATTGATACTGAATTTATGAAGCTGGCGGCACACATCCGACTGGCTCATGAAAAGCTCGAACATGGTTTGCCGTGCTACATCGATAAAGGTGAAATGCGTCTTCGTCTCCCGCCGCATAAATGCCCAAATCAGGATAAAAAGGAGTCCACAGAGGGTGCATATACCCGTCTGTGGGTGCCCTTTCGGGCTACCGACTTCATTCCACAGGTGGGGATTGAAAAGCTATCAGACCTTAGTGTCCAACCTGGTTTTGTATGGGGGTATACCGATTCAGGACGCTGAAAGGCTTACTGAATCCTATGCGTTTTTCCTGTTGGAGAAACTGGAAGAAAAACTTAAACCGAAACGGTAGGCGATAAGATCATGGAACGAAAAAACGCCAACATTGACGATGTTATAAGGACAGTTGAAACCGCCAGCGCAAAAGAGCTGGAAGAGCTTGCAGGTATCCGGGAAGCTGTTGAAGATTTGAAAGGGGGGCGCGTTGCAACTGTTGATCCTGTCTCTCGCAGTGTGTCGGCATTAAATCGCACAATCGAAAATTCCCGGCCAGACTTTGTGGCCAATGCGCCATCAGTGGACCCTATTGTTGAGGCAATGAAACGGCTTAACTTAGGGGACGTTTCTCGTGTAGTTCAGGAAGATGTTGCTCAACAGGAACAGCGGGCCAAATCAACCACACCAAAGGGTAAAAAACGACGCAGGAAGGCTATACCAGAGGATGTAAAGGCACAACGGACCGAAGCAGCCGAACACGCTCGCGAAATGTTCGGTCAAAAAGGCGGTGCGCAAAAAAGCCAAAACCAACGCGATGCGCGTGGTCGTTTTATTGGGAAGTCAGGGAGTAAGGCCGCAGCGGAAGATGCCCGTGCTGAACGTGCTGAAAAAGCTAGGCGCAAAGAGGATGATGAGCGTCTAAATGCTGAATCGGGTTTATTAAAAAAACTGTCAAAAGTAGCTGAAGGCATAGGTAACCCTTCAGAGACTCGTGCCGTCGATGCTTTAGGTTATGCCGTTGCTGGTCCATTGTGGGCAGCAGGAAAGGAGCTTGGCGGAATATCAAAAGAAGTTGGCGGTTCGCTTAATGGTGCCAGAAAGTCAATTGCCGATGTGATTCGTGGCAATGACGATAACAGCCGTAGAAAAGGTTTTTTTAGGCGTAAATCGCAAAGTAGTGCCGATGTCGTTCAGGTTAACACCCAAAAACGGACGGTTCAGGAACTTCAGGATCAGACCAGCGAAATTAAAGAGGGCAATGACAAGATTCTCAGCGCCCTTGATCAGATAGCCAAAAACACCGGGAAAAAGAAGGGCGGCTTGCTGTCCAAATTATTTAGCCTGTTAGGGAAGGGGGCCGGTGGTATTGCTTCCCTTATTTTTGGCCGTGGGGCACTAAAGAAAGTTGGCTCGATGGCACTAGGCGCTTTAGGTATAAAAAAAGTTGCAAGCTTATTGGGCTTTGGTGGGAAAAAAGCTGCTGCCAAAGAAGCTGGCGAATTGGCTACTCGCGGTGCCGGAAAACTTGCAACTAAGGGATTGGAGAAACTAGGTGTTAAGGCTTTTGCAAAGGGGGCTTTACGCGCAATTCCGCTAGTCGGCACGGTGGCTGGAGGTATCTATGATGCGGTAACCGGTTGGAATGATACAGAAGCACAACGTCGGACCTTTGGGCTTAAGGATGGGGAAGATCCATCTTTTCAGCAAAAAGCGGCTTATACACTGGCTAACGTTCTCGATATGGGAGGACTGGTATCTGGTATTAGCAATGCCATTGGTGGCGTTCTCAAATCACTTGGATTTGAGGATATCGGCAATATGTTGCAATCATTTTCGACGGAAAGTATTGCCCAGGCCATTGATAGTGGGATTACCAATTTAGAAACATATATTTCTAACCTTGGTGACACCATATCCACAACATTCAACGATTACACAGCCAAGATTGGCGATGCTATTTCAGCCTGGTTCAGTGACACAACCAAGAGTCTGAACGAAAAATTAGACGCCATCAAAGACTTCTTTACTGTCGATAACCTGAAAAAGGTTTTCAGTGATGCAATTGATAGTGCAATTGATTTCATTAAGAACCCGGGAAAATACATTAAAGAGGCTGGTAGTAATCTATGGAATGCCGCAAAAGAGCTTCCTGGTAAGGTTGCCGATGCCGCTGTTCAGAGCACCCCTGTGGCCTGGGTTGCATCAAAGCTAGTCAACAAAGCGGATGCGAAAGAGGTTACACCTGAATTAAAAACACCAGCTAAAGAAAGTCAGGAGGACAATGCTCCTAAGACTGAATATACCCCTAAAAAGGCTAATATTGTCACTCGTGTTGTAAATGCATCCCTAGAGACGGCGAAAGATAGCAATAAAACAGTTAAAGAAACTGCCAATCAGATTATCAATGCAAATGCCGTAGAAACGGGCAATCGCGCGTTGCAGAAAATTGATAATGCTATTGGTCAAAATAGCTCATCATCATCGTCGCTTAATACTACTGGCACTAGGAATGACATTCAGAAAGCTGCGGATACCTACAACAATGGCAACTTAGATGTAAAAGTCGGAAGCCTTGGCGCTGAAGGTAAGGCAAATCTGGATAAGCTGGCTCCGTATTTTGCTGAACTAGAGAATAAATATGGCCTTCCTGAAGGCACTCTTTACTCGATTGCGGCAACTGAATCAGGAGGGGATCCTAACGCAAAGTCTCCGCTTACAAGATCACCAGATGGAAAGTTAAGTGGTGGCGCACTCGGGATGTTCCAGTTCACGAGTATTGCTCGTAAAGAGACAGGGATATCGGAACAGGATGCATTTGATCCTGTGAAATCGGCAGAAGCTGCGGCTCTTCTCATGAGCAAGTATCTGAAGCAAGCCAATGGAGACTTAAACGAGGCCATCACTGCATATAACGCTGGGTTTGGCACTATTAATAAGTGGAAAAAAGGCACAGGTGACTTATCGAAAGAAAACCGTGAGTACGCGATCAAGGTCAATACTCATCGTGCTCGCTATTTAGGTGGTGAAATCTATACACCTAGAGCAGGAACACAAGGGGGAAGACCGCAACAAAGTGGCCAATCACCAAGAATGGATAACCTTCCTGAAAACGCCTTTGTTGATCAGTCTACGGGCCTGGCGTTTACCCCTGGCCAAAATCCGTTTGAAAAAGGGGGATTAGTAGACCGGATTGGTGAACTTACGGGGGTGAACGATCTGGCCAGCAAATTCCTGAATGGCCGGGGTATGCGTCGGGAAGTCGTTCAGGGAACGCTCGAAGAACGTGCACGAGGAAGGGGAACCGCAACGGCAGCTGGCAATGTGTATGTTGATACACCTATGCCAGTTGAAGAGGCACGTCCGGTGGCCAACAACTCAAGTTACTTTGACCAGCTCGGCGCACAAATGGGGATTGATGGACTGTATGACAAACTCATTAATGCCCGGGGAATGCGCTCAAATAATTCTCCTCAACCAGCTTCCACGTCCCAGATGACGACTGTCGCCAACGATTTGCAGCAACCAACCGGTCGTATGCAGATAGACGGGCAGGTTATTAGTGACCTTGGCGGTTCCGGTGCCAAGCCGACAATGCAGTTGGCTGATAATACCGTTTCACTTGATGGTGACACGAAGCGGCTGTTTGCGCAGATGACCTCATTGCTTGCCAGGATTGAAGAGCACACCAAAGACTCGGCGAAAGGCCAGGGAACTGTCGTAAAGGTCAGCACGCCTCAGCCGGGCGTTATGCGCACGGTACCACTGTCAATTGATGATCCGTTGATGAATGACTACGCGAGAGTTGATTGATGGCCAACAATAACGAAATTGATCCTTTACTGACGCTGGAGTTATCCGGCGTAAAAACGTATGAGTCCCAGGAGGAGGCCTGGGGCGCTCGTTTATATGAGTGGCTAAACACTTATCAGGGTGAGGTATACGGAGATCCGTCATGGGGCAATGTTTTACCGCAGTTTAAACACGAACCGACCAACTTGTCGCATGTTCAAATTGCGGTTGAGGCAATGCTTTTGCAAAAACTGACGGTTGATTTACCCGACATACCGATTTCTGGCTTGTCAGTAGCCGAGGGAGATGCTTTTGATAAGTTGAAAATATCCATTCGTATCAGGGATATAACTATCACACAGGACGTGGTGCTATGAGTAAAACAACACCGACTAAAGACAGTATTCGTGCAGAGTTTGAAGAGCTTGTCGAGAAAGATTCATTCTGGTCGAAGTTTGTCGGCTCTCAATTTGTCTCGATGCTGACATTGTTTATTACCCAGATTGTGTACAGGTGTTTTCAATATGCCGATGCGGCGCTGGCTGAAGGCTTTATATCGACCGCGACGCGGCGTTCCTCTATCCTGGCTGCGGCAGAAACGAACAGTTATGTTGGTACCAAGCCAACACCGTCATCGGGGATGATTGAGATCACCGCCACAAGTGAAGATGCCCCAGCGGTAATTCCCAAAAACATGCCTTTAATATCTGACGACCAGTACCCTTACATGACTATGGATGTATGCAGGTTGGTTGACGGCACCGGTACGGTAGAAGTGGCACAGTTGGAAATCCAAGAGGTGACATATACCGTTACGGCTGCCAAAGAATTTCTGGAAGTCGTGTTATCAAAGGCTCTCACTGCTGTCTGCTATAAGCTGGAAGTATTCGTGACGACCGATGGTAAGACCACGCAGTGGTCTTCCAGCACAATGTTCCGGTTAGCTGGTAGTAAAAGCCAGGTCTACGTTGAGTTTTATAAACCATCCGAACAGTTGGGTGTCCGATTCGGCGATGGGCTAATTGGGCAAATACCGCCAGAAGGTTCGACAATTACGCTTAAGGTATGGTGCACCAACGGCGATATAACCCTGGTTGCTGGCCAAAACCTGACGCCTGTCGATTCTGCGGCTAATTTAGCTAATTTGATTTCAGTTAAGACAACGACACCTATAACCGCAGGTACTGATGCTGAAACAACGGAGATCACACGTAACCGTGCACAATATTACCTTGCCTATGATGATCAGGTCGTATGGGGCGGGGACTATACGTATTTTCTGGTGCGTAACATCCCGGGACTGTCCTGGGTAAAGGCATGGGGCGAGGGTCAGCAAGAAAAATTAGATGGTGCTTATAATGTTCAGAATATCAATAAGATATTTATTTCAGGATGGCATCCGAATAAAAGTCAGTCAGAGCTTGAAGAAATGATCTTGGCCGCCTTTAAGAAGGTGCCGAATGAGTTGAACAAGAAATTCTCGTATAAAGAGGTCAGAAAACTACCCTTTAAGATCACCATCACCGGGCGGATATCGGCAAGCCTGACCATTGAGAATGTGACCGATGAGCTGAAGTCGGCACTGGAAACAAAATTTGGGCGCGACTCAACTTTCTTTGATCCGAACCGTGTCGGAAAGTACATCCTGATTAAGAAAAAAGACGTTTGGGCGTTTATCGAAACGCTGGGTTATTTCCGCGATTTTTATCTGGAATTTGTCGAGTGGAATGAGTCCAACGGTTTTTACGATTTCGTTTATCTGGATACAGAAAACTCCACCTTTAATATTTCGTATGAGGAGGAGTGATGCAGCGTTCCTGGTTTAATAACCGGCTTACATCAGCTAAGCAAAAGTCATTACTCTATAAATCATTGGCTGATTTGGTTCAGTCAATGATGGACACCTTTGTTGACCCATGGTTGGAGCGAATTACCAACCGGAAGTCTATTTTCTCCATGAGCAAGGAGGATCTGGAGACCAGGACAAATGAACTTGGCCAGTTCTTTACTATCAGAACCTCGAACTCATCTTCCGTTCCGATGTTGTTACAACAGCGGCTTGATGAGATCCACTTTAAGGGAACTGAACGTCCTATAAACCAGACAATTTACCGCGAATTTAACGGTATTTCTGTTTTATGGGATCCGATATATGCACCGGTGGACCTTGAGCGTCATCCCTATGGCACAGTTCTAATACCAGAAAGCACACTGGAGACTACCGGCGGCACATTCGGCGAGATGTTTCTGACTTCCAGAGGGATGATCAGTATTCCCATAAACGACCTGGCCCGGACAATGGGTATTACTGGCACGATAGATCAGTCCGCAATTACAGAAGAAATTCTCAGAAAGTTTAATCAGTTCGTAAAGCCTCTACTGCCACTGCATATAGTGTTTGATGGGCTTACGCTCTATTTGTCGGTTGTTGTAAATGAACAGGCCGACATGATCACTTTGAACGAGATTTCTGATACCGAAAAAGCATTCTGCTGGTTTGAAACTTCGGATACAACTTCGCTTACTGGAGTTACGTCGATTAGCGCCCCGATCACCGCAACGCCTGGTGGCACTATTGTGAAAGCGACACCTACGTTTGATCGCACACGCGCAGATGATTTGTTGCTGGATAGCGACGCCTGACAATCACCCCGTCCGTAGGGCGGGGTGACAAGTTACTTCTCTTACAATGAGGCTTCACAACATTGATTAGGGAAAATCATGTCTGACGTCTCAACAAACCTCTATAAGAGTCAGTTGTTGGACTATTACTATCAGCGGCGCGCTGAATCGTCCATTAACAAAGGCTCTCGATTTTTAATCAGCAAGGCCGTTTTCGGTACCAGTTCACTGGTTACCAAAAATGAAGATGGTACTTATGACATTGGAGAACTGCCAAAGGCTTTCGAGTTGGCAGAACTGACCAGTCAATTTTGCACCATAAACCTCGTCCCAACCTACTCTGGCGGGATAATTACTGTCCGAATGGACCTTGATCAAAGCCAGTTGCAGGAAGGGAAAAACTACCCATTCAACACTCTGGTTGTTCTGGATAACGAGAACAAGCCAATCGCCATTATTTGTGTCCAGGAAGACTCGCTGTATGTGGGCAAAACATATACCGCAGTTATGGCCATAAACACGACTACAGCATAAGGATATGCTTGATGAATGACGTTACAGTTGTTACATCGGTTACTTACCCATCACCCGAGTCGTTGGCTCTGGTGGCTGATGTGCAATACCACGAACCATATCTGTCAGCCGCGCTAAACCGAAAATTCAGGGGGATTGTTGACCCGGGATTTTATGCCGGTTTCTTACCTAAGCCTGGCGGTGGGATGAACCTGTTAATCACCTCTGTGGATGGTGATAAAACTGCTGGCGCAGCGTCAGTGGATATTGGTGAATTCTACCAGGTAACTATTCAGCAACGTACGGATATTTCTCTTGCACTTAGTGCAGGCAAGAAATATGCAATTGTGCTGAAGGGAAGATACCTCCTTGGGGAAGATACCTATCAGGTGAATACCGCGTCACATATTCATGCGGCTGAATTTGTTGCCAGAACCTATACCGATTCATATCAGTTAGGAGATGGGGAGCTGCTTGTTTGTACGGTGAATATCCCTGCTGGTGTATCTGCCATTACCCAGGAGATGATTGATACATCCGATCGCATCAACCGCACGATCGGTATTGATATTTCAGACTCTGTAACCAGTACCAGAAGTGATGTTGCTGCAAGTTCGCTGGCAGTTAAAAAAGCCTACGATCTGGCGAAAAGCAAGTATACGGCGCAGGATGCAAGCACAACGCAAAAGGGATTAGTTCAGCTCAGTAGCGAAACTAACAGCGACAGCGAAACAATGGCGGCTACCCCTAAAGCCGTTAAGTCTGTAAAAGATCTTGCTGATACCAAAGCGCCAATAGAAAGCCCGAGTCTGACAGGAACGCCAACCGCGCCGACGGCAGCGCAAGGTACAAACAGCACGCAGATCGCAAATACAGCCTTTGTTAAGGCAGCTATAACTGCACTTATCAACGGTGCGCCTGGCACACTGGATACGCTGAAAGAAATAGCGGCTGCGATCAATAACGACCCGAATTACAGCACAACTATCAACAATGCCTTGGCTCTCAAAGCGCCTTTGGCAAGCCCTGCATTAACGGGTGTCCCTACTGCGCCTACGGCTGCACAGGGCACAAACAATACGCAGATCGCTACGACTGCTTACGTACGGGCTGCTATCTCTGCATTGGTCGGATCATCACCTGAAGCTCTTGATACCCTGAATGAGCTTGCAGCAGCACTGGGCAATGACCCGAACTTTGCGACAACAATGACAAATGCGCTGGCAGGGAAACAGCCACTTGATGCAACTTTAACCGCGCTTGCTGGTCTTGCGACAGGCGCAAATAAATTGCCGTACTTTACCGATACAGACACTGTTTCTCAGACAGACTTAACGTCAGTCGGTCGCGATATTCTGGCCAAAACAAGCGTTCTTGCTGTTATCCAATACCTTGGTTTAAGAGAACTCGGTACCAGCGGTGAAAAGATCCCCCTGTTGAGCACGGCTAACACATGGAGTGCACGCCAGACTTTCAACGGCGGGATCACCGGGGCGCTGACAGGGAATGCCGACACCGCGACGAAATTGAAAACAGCACGCTCGATTGGCGGTGTGGCATTTGATGGCTCGGCCAATATCAATCTTCCAGGTGTAAATACAACAGGTAACCAGAACACCACGGGGAATGCTGCTACCGCGACAAAACTTGCGACGGCAAGAAACATCAACGGTGTTAAGTTTGATGGTTCTGTGGACATTTCGATACCAACAATTACGTCCAGAGGGCGTGTTACTGCGCTCACCGGTACAACACAAGGTGCTGCTACTGGATTGCAGATGTATGAGGCGTACAACAACGGCTATCCTTCTGCTTACGGGAATGTGCTTCATCTTAAGGGCGCAACGGCAGTTGGTGAAGGTGAGTTGTTCATAGGTTGGAGCGGTACAAGTGGCGCTCATGCACCTGTACATGTACGTTCGCGACGAGATACTGATACAGCCAGTTGGTCAGAGTGGGCGCAGGTCTACACATCGAAGGATTCCATCCCTGGTGTAAATACCACGGGCAACCAGAACACAACCGGAAACGCGGCGTCTGCAACGAAATTACAAACGGCAAGAACTATTGGTGGTGTTTCATTTAATGGCACCGCAAACATCGACCTGCCGGGCGTGAATAAAACAGGCAATCAGAGCACTACCGGCAATGCAGCTACAGCCACAAAACTGCAAACAGCACGCACCATTAATGGGGTTTCATTTGACGGAACGGCTAATATTTCGCTGTCACCAGCAAATATTGGTTGCCCGGCATCTCCAACTGGCTGGTTAGGCACAGGGAGTAATGGTGCATCAATAACAACGGCTCAGTTAGTGACGATATTGCAGAATAATGGTGCCTTCAATACAAAAGCATGGGTGGCACGCTGTGCCTGGGCATACGCTGACAGCGCCTCCATACCAGACAGTGAAACAGGCTGCGGCATTATTCCACTGGCGGGGGCGGTGATAGAAGTATTCAGCCACAGTGCAACTTATTACACCATTCGAATAACAACAGCCACGACGACAAGTGTCTCTGGCGCACTCACTAATGCGGAATTTATCTATGTGTTTAATGGCACAGCTTATTCCCCCGGATGGCGCAGAGCATATAACACTAAAAATAAACCGACTGCTGCTGATGTAGGTGCATTACCAACAACCGGAGGCACGCTTACTGGCGGTTTAACGGCTGCTGGCGAGATTATTTCCAAATCGGCGAATGGTCTTCGTATTGCCTATGGCAACTATGGATTCTTTATCCGAAACGATGGTTCAAGCACATACTTCATGTTGACCGCCTCGGGTGACAATCTTGGAACATGGAATAGTTTAAGACCGCTTACCATTAACAACGCCAGTGGAGCTGTTTCAATCGGTAATGGTTTAACTGTTAATGGTGATATAGGAACCAATGCTTGGGTATATGCAAATCGTTTTGCAATTAATAGCAGTACCGGCATGTGGATAAATATGCGTGACCAGAATGTTATTTTCGGTCGTAATGCGGTATCCACCGATGGTGCTCAGGCATTGCTTCGTCAGGACCATGCAGACAGAAAGTTCTTTATTGGTGGGCTTGGTAATAGCCAATTCGGCTTTTACATGATTAACAATTCAAGAACATCAAATGGAACAGATGGCCAAGCATTCCTTAATAGCAGTGGTAACTTCCAGTGTGGTGGACAAATAGTTCCCGCCAATTACAGTAATTTTGACTCTAGATATGCGCTGAAAACATCTTACGTTTCCAACGTAAGGATGGGGGCCGTTGCCAGTTATAGCCCACCAAACAACGAAACCTCCTGGACTCAGAACCTTGGTAGCGGACTGGTTATGACAGGGATTATTGTTCAGGAAACAGGAAAAGCTTCTGCCGATAATATTGGTGGTATTTATTATCGACCCGTCCAATATTGTATCAACGGAACCTGGTACACAGCAGCATCAGTATAATGAGGGAGCATATGAACAACTTTAAAAATTTCACACCATATACGCCTGGCGAAGATAAAAGAGAGCTTGTTGATGCAGGAGTTTTATTCCTGTTGGATGAAAACGGTAATGACTGGTATGAATGTCAGAAGTTATTTTCGGTATGCACAAAGGTAATTGCGTATGATAGTAACGATATAGTTGTCAGCATTACTGATGACGTTTCTACCCTTTGGCCTATAGGATTGTCTGTAGCTGAAGTAGAAAGTTTACCTGAAGATGTAGATATCAACGGTAATTGGGTGTTTAGAAACAACTCAGTTGTTAAACGCATATATTCTGATACAGAATTACAACAGCAAGCTGAATCAAAAAAGGCAGCCTTGCTTTCACACGCCGAATCAGTAATCGCAACTCTTGAGCGGGCAGTTAAATTGAATATGGCAACTGATGAGGAACGAGAAAAACTGGAAGCGTGGGAGCGTTATAGCGTGTTGGTTTATCGTGTAGATACAGCTAAACCAGAATGGCCTGAAGAACCGGAGTGAAGTAAAGGCCCGATTTATCGGGCCTATTTCACTTTCCTTTTAAACTGGCTCAGTAGGCCAGGCGATCGCATTGAAAGTGGCTTTATCTGTTATTGTGTTGAAATCTAATGCATTAACTGCATCTATATAGTCCAGCCAGGCGTCAAGAGCTGACTGTTCATCTTCAGATAATATTCTGCCGCGTAGTAATTTTGTCTGGCTAATCACGAGCTGTTGACGTGCGCTGTTAAGTCGCTCAGTGCGTCTTGATTCCGCCATGGTTTTTAACTCATCTGCGGTTCTTACTCTTTCAACCACATTTTCTCCGTCAAATATCCAGTTCCCATCAATATCTACTCCATCAGGCAGAGTTTCTATTTCTGCTACAGATGCCCCCACAGGCCAGAGTGTTGAAACATCGTTTGAAATACTCACGACGATATTATCGCTGTCATAAACTATCTTTATCGTATTCTCATGAAAAAATTTCTGACATTCATACCAGTCATTACCATTTTCATCACGTAAAAATACAACTCCAGCTTCAACAAGCTCTGACTTATTTTCATCTGGGGTGTAGGATGTGAACTTTTTAAAATTAATCATTGTTTGCTCCATTAATAATCATGCTGTGGCTGCTGTATACCAAGTGCCATTAATGCAATACTGTAAAGGCCTCAATCTTGCTGGGTCGTCACCATCAACTTCACCAATAATCCCAAGCCCTGTAATGACATAGCCAGCAGTTTCAAACATCGTGCCTTTCTGCATGGTATGAGTTTTATATGCCCCAAGTCTGACGCTGGTAACACAAGCCGTCTTTAATGCGTAACGAGAGTCAAAATTACTATAATTAGAGGGGGACACCTGACCATTTACAGCAAATGTTATACTGTTATCAGTATTTCTCTGACTATAAAAATGCCATCCTGAATCATCCCCTAATTCTGCTACAACGGGGCGGCTGGAATTACCCCATAGATTAAATGTCGCTTCTTTTGTCGATGAATTGCTACTGCTAATCGAAAATTTCTTGCCATTACCGGCACGAACTCTCGAACTGGATACAGTATCGCCAGTTACATTGAGTCCATTACCGATTGAAACAGCACCATTGGCGTTGTTAATGGTAAGCGGTCTTAAACTATTCCATGTTCCAAGATTGTCACCCGAGGCGGTCAACATGAAGTATGTGCTTGAACCATCGTTTCGGATAAAGAATCCATAGTTGCCATAGGCAATGCGCAGACCATTCGCCGATTTGGAAATAATCTCGCCAGCAGCCGTTAAACCGCCAGTAAGCGTTCCTCCGGTTATTGGCAATGCATCAATATCTTTAGGCGTGAGGTTAATGTCTTTTGAACCATCAAACGAAACGTTATTAATTTTACGGGCTGTTTTCAGCTTTGTTGCTGTCGCCGCATTGCCGGACAGTTCACCAGAAAGGCCTGCACTGAATGTCTGTTTTGCCTCCCATGTCTGGGCTTCGTCGATAATTGGTAGCCGACGAATATTGAAGCTACGCTCCCCAGGATTGCCATATAAGCGGACTGTAAAAAAACGATAGTTGGTTTTGTTTGAGGTGCTGCGCCATACCTGCATTGAACGGGCGACACCTCCACCTTCACTGGGGCCAACAGTGATATTTATCAGGTTAGTATCAATGACGCCCCATTCCATCCCATCGGGGATATTGGTCATATCGGAGAGTCTGACAGTTATCATGCTGCCCGGCACAAAGTCGTAGGTCTGCCAGTCCAGACTGGATAACCTGTCGGTAACACCGCCGACACCTAATTTAGTAAGTAATGATTTTGAGTTGTAAACTTCCGCCCATTCCCCCCAGTCAGCTTCACCGCTGGCACGAGTTCGTTGAAATGTCCGGTTTTTATAGGCATCCGTTGCAGAAACTGTCGTATATGTCTGGATATACGATTCAATATCACAACGTTTTTTCACTTCAACTATTGAGCCAACAGCAAGATCTTTAGAGTCGGTGACTGGTGCATTTGTGGCCTGTTTCGTGACGCTATAAATACCAGGCTTTAAAAGGTCATCAAGATCCCCTGAATAAGTCCATCCCGTGGACTGATACCCAACAGCAATCCAGTCCTCCCATTGTGGATTCTCTGCATCCCATGAGGCAGTCAGTCCGCGAATGTACATAGTCCCACTACGGGTGGTGTAACGTTGCATTCTCCCATACAGACCGCCTTCAAAGACTTCCAGAATACCCTGACCAAAGCTCCCGTCCTCCGGGAAATGACGTTCAAATGAGGCTATTGATGTACTGCTATTGCGCCATATTCCCAGGTGTTCCGCGCCACCTAAAGAATTCAGGTCAATTGACGTGCTTAATGGTCGAGTCCCGCTTGTAATAACTCTCCATGCACTCCATGTTGGACTGGCTGGGTTCCATTCTGCATCAAGCATCCGAATGTAAATATTACCGGTTCGGGTGGTGTAGCGTTGTGTGCAGTGAAAGCGACCAGCATTGAATACTTCCAGAACCCCATTGCCTTTATCTTCAGGGTAACCAGACTCTGGTTTTGCAGTGGATTGTGACGGACATGACCACGTTCCAAGATATTTTTCTTCTGGGCCATAGGAGTCAAGATTGTCAGTGGTTGGAATCATTCCATTGTGTTTCATAAACGTCAGGCTGGAAATGTCAAGGTTCGCAGGAGTCAGCGTTATGTCCGCAGAACCGTCAAATGAAACGTTGTTAATCTTCCGCGCTGTTTTTAATTTCGTTGCGGTGTCGGCGTTCCCCGTCAGTGCGCCGGTGATCCCGCCGTTGAAAGTCTGGCGTGCACTCCATGTGTTAGCCGTGCTCAACAGGGGGATCTTTTCACCGCTGGTACCGAGTTCTCTTAAACCAAGGTTTAGGATTGAAATGATGACGCCGGAAACTTCTTATAAAGCGTGGAAACAGCCACATCATAGATGATTGCAACCTGCTTACGGGGGATACCCTTCTCCAGCAATCGCCGCATTTGCTGCCATGTTTCTTCTTGGTATTTAGGCCGACGCCCACCTATACGACCTTCTGCGCGAGCTACATCAAGTCCAGCGCGTGTACGTTCAACGATAAGCTCACGTTCCATTTCTGCCAGCGCACCCATTACGTGAAAGAAAAAGCGCCCCATTGGTGTACTGGTGTCGATGGAGTCAGTGAGACTCCGGAAGTTAATGCCTCTGTCACGCAGCTCTTCCACCAGCACAACTAAGTGACGCATGCTGCGCCCAAGACGATCTAACTTCCATACGACCAGGGTGTCACCTCTGGAAAGCATACGGAGAACCTTTTTTAACCCAGGGCGTTCAGCCTTTTTGCCGCTCGCCTTGTCCTCAAAAATTAGCTCACATCCTGCGCTTTCAAGGGCATTTCGTTGCAAAGCAGTGTTTTGTTCATTTGTTGATACGCGTACATAGCCTATTAGCATATTTTCTGCTCACTATCGTTATTTATAGCAAGCTGCGGATTTTAATTAACAAAAACCAGTATGTGTGGAAATCACAAAGTACATACCGTTTCCCAATGATATTTAATTCACTATTAAGGAAATAGTTATGTGTGATTTCACAATAATGCTCCTCTCTATCCTTGGCGGGGTGCATTCGTTTCTGAATGGGGTTCGTGAAAAACGTTACGAAGCGTCATGCAGGCAATTGATGGCCGAGTGTATTGCTGCCGTACTTGCAGGCTTTATAGGCATGTATTTCGCGGAATATAAGGGTATGGATGAAAGTCTTCAGAATTGCGTGACTATTATTTGCAGCATCAATAACAGGCTCATTCTTGAAAAGTTACAAAGGATTATCGATTCGTACCTCAATAGAAATGCCTCTTAAGCAACAAATGACCGGTTGAGAAGTTACTTTGCATACCATTACCTCCTGACAACGTAGGAGGGAACTTGTGCTTGACACACAGGAATTAGCTCCAGTTGCTATTGCGCTCCTGCTTTCAGTAATTGGTGGGATAGGCACGTTCCTGATGGATGTCCGAGACGGTCGCCAGTCTGGCAATTTGTTGGGATTGGTTACGGAGATCTTTGTTGCAGTGACAGCTGGCGCGGTGGCGTACCTATTGGGGCAACACGAGGGCTGGGAGTTATCAATTACGTACTTAATGGTAACGATAGCCAGCAATAACGGTCATGAGGTGATTTCAGGGATGAAACGAGTGAATATCGATAGCATTCTGAATGTTCTTACAAGTTTGGTGAAAAAGGGAGGCGGGAAATGATTGGCTGGGGTGTATGCGTTCTTGCGTTAGCCTTAGCCGATCGCTATTTGCTAAAACGCAAGGACATCACGCATTTAGAACTTGGTGATGTGGAAATTAAACCGGGTTTCATCCGGGTGCCGTTCAAGTACCGGTCTAAATTCCCGTTTTTGCGCGGCGCAACGGTCAGATATTGGATCCGCGATGTTCAGAAGCCGACGACAGTGATTGAAGGCGAACAACGTTGTCTGACGTCGGCTGAACAGGGCGAAAACAGTGAATGGTTGTACATACCCACTGAATATATGGGTAAAGGAGAGCGACTGTGGCATTTCAACGTCATGGTTACGCATGGCGACTCGTTCATTAACCCGTTGTATCGGATTTTCCCTGTTACTCAGCAAATCCGCAGAAGTTACGTAATAAATCTCGCACAGGATGTGTCAAATGACGAAAAATAAGTATGCAACGGTCGATTTTGACCAGGTTAATGAAAAGGGGCTGAAATCCCTTATCGCGGCGATCAATAAAACCGGTGTTACGGTAATTGAGGTTGACTCCAGCAACCGCGCAACAACGAAAGATGGCGTTAAAGTTAAAACCGCAAAGCTGGTTCTTAACGACGGACAAATTCTTGCCATACAGGTAAACGATACTGGCGATATATCGTCTGTGAAACTGAATGGAAAAGCTATTCCTAACGCTCAGTCGCCGGATATCAAGACGCTTGGTACCGTCATGGGACAGGCGGCCCGCAAAAACTCCGCAAAATTCCAGAAATCACTGATCGCCAAAGCGAAGCGTGTTGCCAATCCGGTAGACAAGAAACCGGCAGTTAAATCCAACTTTCAGCGCCTGCAAGAAGCAAAACAGCGGAATGCTCAGGTGGTTGCCGCTTATAAGTCCGCGCAGAATTCGGTGTCTTTCAATCAACAGCAGATCACTGATTTGCGGGCGAAGCTGGATAAGGAGACGGGCCGACTCAATAACGAAAAGGCACGGAATGGCGAACTCAAACGTCGTCTTAAGCAACTGAAAGCAGGAAATTAACATGGAACAGTTCAATATCAATAAAGGGGTGACGATCAAGCCTGGGCTTGACGTGCTTCCCCCGCCAGTGACTGATGATGAATATCGCGCATTAATGGCCGGTGAGGACCGCTATCTGATGACGGAATCCAACACCTTGGAGGAAATCGAGGCTACGTTCTTCTATGACACGCCGATCCACTGGTGTGCTACGGATTTACTGGAGGCGATTAGTTCTACTCGTTTGCAGTTACACCGGACCATGCAGGCATTTGTCCGGGCATTGAACCAGAAGCTGAATGGTACCGGAATCTCTGCGGGGAGTGATAAAACGGGGGATGTGGCCCAGAGCGGCGCGCGCGCGATCGGCGGTGCTGAAATTGGCCGGGCACGTAACGTTAACGGGCTGCCGGTCCTGCCAGCCATTATTCCGCTCAGTGATGGTCAGACTATCAGCATTCTGTTTCATAGCCCGACAGCGGAAAACCGGATCACCAATAGCGATACGCTGGTTGCTTTCCAGTTCTTACTGAATAAAAAAGACGTTACTCACACCGTTGCTCCGATGAGTGGACGTGATATGACGCTGGCGCAGGTCACCATGAAACTTGCCAACCTTGCAGAGAAAAACTCGGCAAAATTCCAGCGTGCGCAGAAGAAGAAAAAAGCCCTGGTTGATGAAATAACCCAACTACAGGCTGACAGTGATCAGAAAGAGGATGCCATGAGCGACCTCGCGGATCAGGTGGCAGCGGTAGAAGGGCAGAAGGCAGATCTGGAGCAGAAAATTAACGCTGTTGCATCGGAAGCGGATTCTCTTTATGAAGAGAATGAGCGTTTGCAGACGGAGATTGATCAGCTCAATCGCACAGGTGGGCGCGATACCATTGATCCAGCGGGGATGACTGGTGGGCACTCGCGCGCGCTGACGGATCGCCTTGCCAGTATCAAAAATCGTATGCATATGAACGGGGAAGTGACGCTCAGTAATGGAGCATCAATGAAGCAATTCATTGAGGACGGCGAAGGGTATATCCAGTTAACCGATCCGGATGGCAGCGTATACATGATCAAGGCTAAATCCATACAGGGTGTGGACATGGCAGATGCGATCGGCAAGCTGTTTAAAGCCTATAAAGCGGGTAATGTATCGGAATACCTGGTCCAACCAGAAGAACATAAACCGGAAAACGTCGAACCTGAACCAGCGGAGGATACCGGTAGCTCTTCGCCTGAACCAGAAGTCTCTGTAGGTGCATATCGATATGCCCTGCAAATGCGTCCGGCGGCCCCTGGCGCAATACCTGAAGGTAACAAAGCAATTCTGCCGCGCCCTGATGAAGGTGACCCGTATTATGAATATGCACGCTACGGCATTGCTACTTACGATACCCCGCTTTCTGATCAGCAAATGAGTGAGTACGACCTGAAGTTATTGCCTCGCGAGGATTCTTTCGACTTCCTGGCGAAGACACTTACTAATGGTCCGTTTGGCAAATATGCACAAAAAGCTCTGGAGCTGGCCACCAGCTCACCAGACGAGTTCCGCGTAATGCTGAAAACTCAGTTTCAAAAAACTTTCCCCAATATTGCGTTTCCTGGTGGCGCTGGCACCGAGAAAATGGTGCAGAGCATGATCAATGCATTGCAGGCCGAAGTCGGTGAGATTACTCAGCCAGAACCGGCCCCGGCACAGCCTGATGAAACGGTTAGCGAAGCAGATGCAGAGGCTAATAAAGCCATTGAATATCTCAATAACGTGATGGATATACAAAGCACTGACATGGCGGAGATCCGTAACGCCCGGGGCAATGTCCGGGAAGCGATTGCAGCCCTTCAGGCGGCCGGACGTTTTGAGGAAAACGAAGAGCTGGTTAACGGAGCAGCTCGCCACCTGGCTGATCTGTTGGTAGCAATCCAGAAAGCGGGGGGAGCGGCATGACACTATCAGCTATTGAGTTAATGGATCTCAGCGATAAGTTGGATGTTCTGATGTCCAAAGCGGCGACCGCGAGTGGCATGGAGTTGCTGGATATCAGCGATGAAATTGACCAGATCATGCAACAGATGGGGTACGGCGCGTCTGGCGACGGTAGTGGCGAGGAGAAACAACCTTCGGAACATGATGGTGTGCCAAAACTGGTTGCTGATTTCCTGGCTGATAAATTCGTCGATCAGAGCACTGATGCATTTATCGGTACGTTACAGGACTTGAGTCAATATGTTGGCACATACATCGACCTGGACCAGGTTAAACAGCACACGGCGGCATGGATAGCCGCCAACATTAAAGAGGCAGCATAAGGCGTAACAGGGATGAGCTTAAGCGATCAGGTGGTGATGGCCACCAGCATAGAAACGCTGATCGAGCTGCTAAAAAACCTGCCCGATTATGGGCGGGTTTCGTATGTGGTGACAGCGAAGGGAGACGAGGTAAAAACAGCGTTTGATATCGTCGATGCCTCAGCTCTTTTGGTATCCAATACTCTGGATGGGAAAATTAATCCAGACTATCCCCAGGAACTTCAGCCGCGCGACCGGACCCGCGCATCCAGCCTTCTTCAGGTCAACCAGATATCCAAGGATTTGCGTCCTGCCCAGCTTACCGATTCCGGTTTATCCAGCCATGGCGCGCCGATAATTGGTGAGGACAATGCCGTTGAGTCAGGTAATGGGCGGACCATGGGGATCATTAAAGCCTATCAGGACGGTAATGCAGATCGGTATCGGGAGTACCTGATTGAACATGCGACCGAATTCGGCATACGGCCTGAAAAGGTTGAATCAATGACGGCTCCGGTACTGGTGCGCCGCCGGTTAACGAAGGTTGACCGTGTTCAGTTTGCCAAGGACTCAAATATTTCTGATCTCCAGGAAATGGCAGCCAGTGAAAAGGCTTTTGTTGATGCCGACAGCATAACACCGGCGATGATGGCGTTGTTTAACCCGTCAGAAAGCGGAGATCTGCTTAGCCGCAGTAATGACGCGTTTATTCGCGGATTCATGACGCAAGTTGGTGCCACACAGGCTGCTGGCCTTGTAACGGAAGATGGGCGACCAACACGGCAACTTGTAGACCGTATACAAAACGCGATCTTTGCCAAGGCATATAAGGATGCGCGCCTGGTAAGGATGGTTGCAGAAGAACCTGATCCGGATATGCGTAATGTTCTGACGGCGCTTAATGCGGCAGCCAATGATTTTGTCCAGATGCAGGCTTTATCAGGAGAAGCGCACAAGCAGGCTGTGACAACTATTGTTGATGGCATTGAGACAGCGGATAGCCTCGATAAAAAGGCGCTGGCGGCATTGAAAGATGCGGTAGACCTGGTAAGGCAATCGAAGGAGTCAGGCCAGCATATTACCGATGTTATTGCTCAGGGGGATATGTTCAGTGAAACGGCCCCGGAAGTGAAAGCTCTCGCGTTGTTCATCGTCGCGAATAACCGTAGCGCGAAGCGTATGGCCACCGCCTTTAAATTGATGGCTCAACGTATCAATGATGAGTTACAGCACCAGGGCCAGGCGCTGGGGGATATGTTTGGCGGTGGTGATGTGTCGTTACAGGATATCCTTCGCCAGGTGTCTCAGGAACTGGAAAACGAAGGCATGCAAGGGATATCCGGCGGTCTTTTCGAGTCCGTTTCCGGCGGTAGTTACAACGGTGTTGCTCCATATACCAGCTTGCTATTACATCGGGCATCCGGCATCAAAGACATTATTCATCTGATCAGGCTGCTATCCCGCACCGATCCCCAGGATGAGCAGCTTGTACAAGTGCTTGCGCATTTTGTTCGAATGCCTGTTGCCGACGTGAATAAATGGTGCCGATTATTCGGTATCAGCAATTCGTTACTTCGCGGATTGTTAAATCACGCATCCTCCCTTGGGCGCGACGGCTTTGATGAGATAGCGCAGGCGATAAAAAACGGAGATATGCCACCAGCTATTGACTGGTTTTCCATTCGCCCAACCAGGGTGAAAGCATTCCTTAGCGCGGCGCATTCGGCATCACCATTGGCAGAAATGGTTCAGAGGTTGTCGCTCATATTCACAGACCATACCGCGTTGGGTGATCTGACTCTGGACGAGATGAAAGAAGCCTCCATTCAGTGGGCCGATCAACAAAATGAGGTTAACTCAGACTTCTTGCCAGCATTCAGGAAGGCCGTTAGTAAAGCGGATGATGCCCGTGGAATTCTGAAGGCATTTAAGGCATTGCAAAGTCGGGTTAATAAACATGTCGGTGATATCGATGGGGTAACGGCGGAAGGCAGGGATATCCTTAAAGAGCACGGCATAACGCCAGAGTTTATTGATGAGATCAGGACGGATATGCAGCGTGAGGTCGTATCGTCCCTGCAAATTGTAGCCAGAGCGTTGGCGGATGCTAATCCGAAGAGTGCGGCCATTGTTAACCGGGTTATTGGTGATATTGAAGCATCGGAGGGCATGGGGGCGCTGAAACTCTTCCTTTCGCGAGCGTTTAATCCTAACGGCAATATTCTCCCTGGCATTATTGGTGAGGCTAAAAAGTATGTCAGTGAAGAAGAACTTGAGCAGCTTGACCAACTACTTAAGCGATTCTCATATAACCCGCAGACACGCTGGCAAATGAATCAGCGAAGTATGGGTTCGGTCCACGAGAAAGTGTTATCTGCCATGAACAGTGCGATCGCAAACTCATCCGTATCTGAAGAAAAAGCTCTTGAGTGGGCCGACTCTTTTATCACGGAAGAAGTGGAAGAAGCCCGCGCTGGACAGAATGGTGGGATAGACCTGCGCAAGGAACTTGCTGATATTTATCGCCTGACCGGCGGTAAAATTTCGACCTTATCAAAGGTGGTTCACCACCAGGGAAGGGCATATGCAAATCTTAATGGTGTTGTTGCTGTCAATTTGAACGATGAAAATGCAAGTGCACTGTGGCACGAGCTGGGCCATCATCTTGAGTACAGTAACCCTGGTTTGTTAGAGAAAGCCCGGTCATTCCTGAAGGCCAATGTTGAAGGGGATAAGCCATCTTTCGTTAATATCGGTGGGCGTGGCAAGCCTGAATGGTGCTTCAGATCTCGATTGAGTAATATTTATATGGCGAAGGTATACCCGCCAGCCTCAGTAAGTAACACCGGGAAAATTCGGCAGAAATCACCGACTATTTCCAAAACGTCAGCAACGGAAGTATTCTCTATGGCTCTTCAGTTGTATCATGACAAAGAGGCCGCTGCCGCATCACTGATGAATGGTGACGGATTGCTGGAACTGTTATTAGGTGTGGCAAAGGAGCTAAATAATGCAGATTAAAATCGCAGCGCCATTAGGCGGAGATGCCATTATCGAATTTGATGATAATGAAGAAGTTTCCGGGCGTTTAAGCATTATCTCCGGTGACATTACCGAGGACATGATCGCTGAAGCCATAGCTGGAGCAAATCCCAATAGCTATATGGGATTCGTTAACACCCTTGATGCCCCCGCAAGTGATGTTCTCCGAACGCTGCATCTTTACGCTGGCTGGTTTGTTGATTGGCCAGCAGTAGATGGTGGCGATGAGGACGACGACGACGATGATTTTGGTGATCATGTAGACCAGATCGTATATTGAAGAAATCCCGCCAATCGGCGGGATTTTTTTTAATCGCTTTCCACTTCTTCCGTGGTGTTTTCTTGCAGTTCTGTTAATGCAGCACGACATAGGTTCCGGGCATTGGCTATAGCCACACTTTTGACTTCATCCGTCATCGTGCAGGTAATGTACTGATCGAGTTCTTCAGCGCGGATGATGCTTTTGCCAATCAGAAACTGTATTTGCCAGAGCAGATCGGCATCCATAATCAGAATTTCTGCCGGGCCTTCAGGGCCAGCCGGGAAGGAAACATAAGACTGTTTGCCCAGGCCGATAACTCGACAACTTGCTTCAAGAATTGCGCGCTTGAGGTCTGACTTTGTAACGGAAACAGGTTGGTTTTCACCAGTGATTATGCCGTTGACATGGAAGTGGAAGGGCATGTAGCTTGAAATTCGCTCTACTTTCCATACGCCAGCAAGCGATCCTTCATGCAGCACAATGGGGGTAACCGCGAGTTTCATCTCACCATATAACTGCTGGCAGATAGCTGGATTGCTGAATACATCCAAAGGTTCACACTCAAACAGCGGCGCAATCTGCATGAGGTCCATCATGGTCATACCAGGGGTACGAGCAGTAATGAATCTGCGCATGCCAGTATCCATTGTGCGCCAGATAGCTACACCATGCTTTTTGCTCACTTCTTCAGTAAAGCCAAGGTGGCACATGATGGTTTTTTCGATAGCCAGATCAGAGATCGAAACCTTTTCGCCAGGCACACCATCATTATTGATGGTCACTTCGACACTCTGACCATTACGCAGGCGGTATTGAATTGCTTTAGTATTTTCCACGTTAAATCACTCCACTACAAACCAGTCACATGCCAGTAAGTCGCCTACAGAAGGAACCCACGGAACAACTACACCTTGTGCATTTTTTAAGGCGAAATAAGCACCATACGGAACGAGGTCGCCGGGGAAATATCCCTTAATGGCTTCCATTCGTGCCGGGTACTGCCCTTCAGGAACCAGCCAGCAGAATTGGTTTTCGCCGTTCCACCCGCGTCGAGCAACTTTCTTGCCATCCTTCAGCCACATCAGCGCGTCAGAAAAGTCGGCTGCTTCAAGGTCGATTTCTTCTTGTAGAGTAGCGATACCGCCAGCAGAAATAGTTACGTCCCTGGCTGTAATGAATGTCACCCCGTTGTGACCTTCAATGCTGAGCAATGCCCCATTTTCGAAGAAGTCGTTAGTCCGACTAAAGCCTTCTTCAAATGTTTTTTCTGGTGAATAGGACAGAGATCCGTCCTCATAAGCGACCAGATATCCGCCAATTTCTGGTCGGTGTTTTTGCAAAAACATTTTATCAACATGGACTTTTACCCCTTCTGGCTCAACGACTTCGATGTTGCAAAGAAGGACCACATCCATTAGGGCGATAATTTCGATATCTTTGATTTTTGAGGCACGAACTGTTTTATGGCTTTTGTATTTTGGAAGTGCCGTCAAAAGCTCTTTCGTTGTCATATTATTCATAGTCTTTCCTCTGCTTAAAACCTGGTGTATTGCGCCTTCAGGTGGGTCAGGAATGTTTTCCCACCAGCGAAAGCAATATCTCGGGGTGTTCTTTTCGTGAAAAGCGCGTGCCATTGCCAACTTTGGCGTTTTTTAGCGAGTTCGTGCTTTTGTTGGCGTCTGGACCACCGCTTTTCTTTCAATCGTTTTTTACTCATTCAAAACGGAATATCGTCATCAAAGTCCATTGGAGGTTCGTTATTGGCGTTGCTCTGAGGTTTACCGCCACCACTGTATTGCTGGTGGTTTTGAGGTTGGTTTGATTGCCCCCAGCCGTTTGAGGACTGTGAATCGTCACGACGAGTGCCGATCATTTGCATGGTGCCGCCCTGGCTGACGATAATTTCCGTCGTGTAACGTTCTACACCGGCGTCATCTGTCCACTTACGGGTTTTAAGTTTCCCTTCGATGTAGACCTGAGAACCTTTTCGTAAATACTCACTCGCAATTTCAGCAAGTTTCCCGAACAAAACGACTCTATGCCATTCTGTTTGCTCTTTCTGTTGGCCCGTTTGCTTGTCGCGCCATGATTCATTTGTTGCGATGCTTAGTCTTCCGACCGCTCCGCCATTTGGTATATACCTGATATCTGGGTCTTGCCCCAGGGTACCAATCAGGATGACTTTGTTTACACCGCGTTGTGCCACTTTTCTTACCCAATAAAACAAACTAATTAGAGCAATAATGTATATCTTTGAAACGTAGCTAACAAGTGATTTGCATTATCCTGTGCCTTCTAAAGGGATCGAGTCAGTCGGTATTGGCTGTGAATGGGTGTTTGTCCTGGAGCGTAAAAATTCGCTTATGAGGTCTTTATGAAGGGAAAAACAGCCGCAGGAGGCGGTGCAATTTGCGCTATCGCGGTGATGATTACCATCGTGATGGGTAATGGCAATGTGCGAACCAACCAGGCGGGGCTTGAGCTTATCGGAAACGCTGAAGGTTGCCGACGTGATCCATACATGTGCCCGGCGGGGGTATGGACTGATGGGATCGGTAATACACACGGGGTAACGCCGGGTGTGCGAAAAACCGACCAGCAAATCGCCGCTGATTGGGAAAAGAATATCCTGATCGCTGAACGCTGTATTAACCAGCACTTCCGGGGCAAAGACATGCCCGATAATGCCTTCAGTGCAATGACAAGCGCGGCATTCAATATGGGATGCAATAGCTTACGGACCTACTACAGCAAAGCGCGAGGCATGCGAGTAGAAACGTCCATCCACAAGTGGGCGCAGAAAGGGGAATGGGTGAATATGTGTAACCATCTCCCTGATTTCGTGAACAGTAACGGCGTGCCCCTGCGAGGTTTAAAGATTCGCCGTGAAAAAGAACGCCAGCTTTGCCTGACGGGGCTGATCAATGAATAAACTCCGGCAGCTCCGCCGACTTTCGACAATGAAGTTATCGCTGGCGGCGATAGTTTTCGACTCGATTTTCATGGCGGTATATGTGCTCAATGAGACGTGGCCACTGGAACCGCTATTATATGCCGGGCTTCGGCTGTGCCTGACATTTTTGAGCATGGCTGCGAGATTGATGCAGCAGAAAGAAACCGCTTCAGATTGTCCACGCCGCGCGGTGCGCAAATATATGGCACGCAGGCGAAGGCGATAATAGTTAACGATAACCCCGGCAGCCGCCGGGGTTATTTTTGGTGGTTATCCGGTGCGCCGTAAAATCCCGTCCTTCAGGGAGGGGATATAAGGCGTGGTTTTCCACCTAACTGTTTTTGTTTAAAATAGTGGGATGAAGCGACTACAAGCATTTAAATTCCAGTTAAGACCCTGTGGTCAACAGGAGCGTCAAATGAGGCTCTTTGCCGGAGCTTGTCGTTTCGTTTTCAATCGTGCACTGGCACTTCAGAATGAGAATTATGAGGCCGGGAATAAATACATCCCTTACACGAAAATGGCTTCCTGGTTGGTTGAGTGGAAAAAAGACACTGAA
>Ga0192251_1043_pt1 | contig 20144 bp, 17 predicted proteins | sample Koala_Koa26_H3_FD_131275 | JGI IMG/M metagenome (GOLD analysis project Ga0192251, IMG submission 131275) | Enriched cells from koala feces incubated with labeled cellulose particles, San Francisco Zoo, California, United States - Koala_Koa2-6_H3 ...
TCTATCACACAGAACCACCGAAAATGAAGCATTGCTCAGGGGGGAAGCTGCCACTCGTACGAGTTTTCTGAGCAATGATAACCAGTATTTTTCGTTTTGGGCGATTTGTTTATCGTTACAGCTAAAAACAGTTCATGTACCATTAAAAAATAATAAAGGTTAATTAGTATTATTTATAGAAGTATGTTTATGTAATTCTACCGTGTAAATGAACTCTGTCATTGTACCTTGTAATTCTATCCTGTAATTCTACCTCGTAAATACACCTTGTAACCAAGTCCTGCAGAAGTCTGTCTCATCGAACAATATTCCTGTGCAGCGATATTCTCTGTAGTAGTACTTGTAACTCTGCCCTTAACTCTCTCTTCAGTAATGTAGTCCCGCCACACCTGAATATAAATCTGTAATGTTCACACACTGACTGTAACGTGCTTTGTTAAGTAATGTCTGCTATTTTTTTTCTGTTATTTTTCCTGTTGTTTTCTGTATTTTGTTGTATGGTGTAATAACTATTCTGAACCCGTCATCACCTTTATAGCTAAGAGTATGACTTCGCCAGTGTTGATACTGTGGATAACGGTGATTAAGGAATTACTGTTAATGATCTGTTCCTGCAGCTCACCTGATGAGTTTTGGTAGTAATACGTAAAAGAGTATGCCTCATGTCATTAAAAAGTCTTCCGGAGTGTTGTTTAACCCTGTACCTCTATTACTCATGTAGTACGTTGCGGAAAGCTACGTTAATTGTAATATCTGGTTATGGCGTTATGCCTTCAGTATTAAAAACATCTTTTACCGGAGAAACAGGGAAGTGGAAAGGCTTTCGGGATAACGTCAGGCCATTATGACGATATTACGTTAATCACAGTACAAGATAACGAGAGGGTAATGGAATTTTAAACCAGAGTAGTTCCACTGTTGTTCACTGGAAAAAGTGATTTCCCACGCGCGTTATAAGCTTACTCCAGAGGAGATGGAAGCCTTCAACTCTACGGTCGATCACCGGCTGGCAGAACTGACCATGAACAAACTTTACGATCGTGTTCCCGCTTCAGTCTGGAAATATGTTACCTGATAAATGTTTCTGATGAAGTACAGTCGTCACAATGACATCACTTCAGATATTATCTGCGCTGTGATTGACTGTCACGTATGCCGTTCTCTGTATGGTTCTGATACCCGGGTGTGGTCCCACTTTCTCTGTGGCGCCCGGGGAGTTGTGAACCTGCACGTCTTCGTGTGATAACGTTTTCTTCAAAAATTACGCCAGCGCTTCTTCCTGTGTTACAGAACACGAGGAAGAAACATGAAGACTTACAACACCAATCCCGGTTACGAAATGGATCCCCAGCTCCTGACACACTTTAACCAGCATCTGGATTCATTATTCGGGGTATATTCGAAACTGTTACCGTTCAGAATGGATTTTGCTTACCGAAAAACACCCTCAGCTACAGGTGTGCCTGCAGGTACGCCATGTGTGCGGAGATACTGCGACTGATTAACGAAGTGGGAGAGAAACTGGTCGGGTATGCCTGGGTAATGGAATATACGGAACGTAAAGGGCTTCACATTCATTTTGTGGGCTATCTGAACGGTCAGAGCCACAGGAGTTCGTATCTGGTATCCAGATTGATGGGAGATATCTGGAGGCGGGTTACCGGGGGGGGATGGTTACTACCACTGGTGCCGGTTTAATAAAAATTATCCGGTAAACATTAACCACGTCATTCACTATTCAGATCACAAAGCGGTGAATGCCTTACGCTATGCCCTCAGCTACCTGGCCAAACGAGAACAGAAAGAATGTGGCATCATCCTGAAATGCAGCGGGCTTCCTGAAAAAAAGTAACCGGGGTCGACCGCGACTGGGCAGCACCCTGCCGGAGACTTATTCTCTGGTGTAAGACCCTGAACGACAACTACGGGCTGGCGCTAATTGTTACGGTCGGTTCCGGAGGCCACTTCAGGGACTCTGCGCATTTTTTACGACATGGCTATTCCGTATGAACCATACGGAGATTTAACCATGGCACATTCTTTACCATTCCTTCCGGCAACCGATACAGCGCATCCCCCGATGTCCATCCCTGCCTACTGACAGTTTTTTACGCCGGTGGCCATTGTGTGACAACCACAGTGCTGTAACAGCAACCAGCCTGCTTTACCCAAACTCCAGTCCAGATTTTAACTGAACCGCCATTCACCCCCTGACCACACTGCCCGTACCGGGACAGCTGTTGCCTGCGTGTCGTCTGGCGGCTGAGGAATATGACGATGTACGCAAAATCCTTTATTGCATTTGATGGCAACGGGCGTCTGACGGGTGCCCGTACCGCACAGACTGCACCTTACGATCGCTACACTTGCCACCTTTGCGGCAGTGCGCTCAGATACCACCCGCAATACGACACTGAGCGTCCCTGGTTTGAACACACTGACGACGGGCTGACGGAGCACGGTCAGCAGTGCCCTTATGTCAGACCGGAACGCAGGGAGATACAACTGATTAAGCGTCTGCAGCAATTCGTACCGGATGCCTTACCCGTGGTGCGTAAAGCCAGCCGGCACTGCAGACAATGTCATCACGATTATTATGGGGAGCGGTACTGCACGCACTGCCATACCGGGCACTTCAGTGAGGAGGGGGTGGCAGAATGAACGGTATAAAAACGGGGCTGGGGATCACGCCGGGTGAACACATAATCAGTGCTGATTCTGCACTCAGCAGAAATATCCGGCAGTGTTTCTGCCTTTCCTGTCATGGCCGGTTGATTTTGCAGACAGATGCTCAGGGGGGCATGGTTTGAGCATGATTTATATGCCCTGAGCGAGCAACAGAAGGCAGCCTGCGTGGTGCTGAATCCGGAAAAGTCCCACCCTTACATTGAGGATATGGAGATGTTTTTATCGCCATTACCGGTCGTGCTGGAGTGGCATTGTATGATGTGTGAGCAGTTTTTTCATGGGAAGAAATTCTGTGAGGCCTGTGGTACGGGGATTTATTGCAGAGCGGTATGTACGAAGTCTGTTTACAGCTACCAGCCAGACTTGTTTCAGGACTGCGGAGGTGCGAGTACTTAATCCGAAATGCCCGACCTGCTCAGGGCGTTCAGAGGTATCGGAACCTGCATTTTATCTGGTGTTTCGCACCCACCCCGTTCGTGACACAAAGGCGCGACACCGGATATCCGCAGTCCTGCTTACCTGAATAAAACCCGGGGTATTGATTGTGTACTGTGGTGCGAAATCGCACCGTGATCGCGGATTCGCCGAATCCGCACTGTGGTGTCAACCAACCATACGCGAGAGTCCTCTCCGTATTTATCAGTGCCTCAGGACGATTTCTGCATAGTTAATCCAGGGGGCTGCATTGTTTATTTCCCTGCTAATGGACGTGACATCCAGGATATTCATGATCCTGATTTCCCTGAGCAGTATCAGCGCTTATTGGAGCGTCTGGATTATCAGACGATGCCCGGTACTAAAGCATCAGGCCAGCGTAACTCTGGCTACAGCGGTTTTTGACCTGTTGTAACTGTAAGGTGATTTATTATGTATACAGAATCAAATGTTAAGCTTTCCTGTAACGCCCTCTGGCAAAAGTGTGTCCTTGCAACTCTGTATCGGGCTGCAGCCACACATCCTGAAATTAAATTATTACAATTTAAATTAATACCAGGGCAGGGTATTAATAAGGCCATTCCCTCTCTGATGGCTGATTTTACTGGTGAACTGCATAGACTCATTTCTGAATATTTGCAGTGTAAGCGACGTAAAGATCAATCTGTTGAGCCCACCCCTTTATATTATCTCTGGAGTAGGGAAGCTGTGGCTAACGATACCACTCCTTATCTTATGGTGCTGCTACTTAATAACGATGTCTGGTGTAAGAGTCGTGAGGTGGTGGTTCTCAGAAATCTGATTGAGCAGGCGTGGGGAAAAGTATTGGGTGAAGATAACTCCATTACACATCTGGTTGTGTATCCTGAAGTGCTGTCGTTGGTATTTGATGCAGCTAACACATACAACGCTGAGCCTGGTGTACTGGAACAGACGGCCCGGGCTTACATTGAATCACATGGTACCATTGAACGTCATCTTGGGTGTAGTGACTTTTAACGTCAGGTGACGCATTGTCACTTCTGACCTGCTACCTGTACGCCGGAATATAATGGTCAGAGAGGCATATTTCGACGCCCCTAATCTGGGGCGTTTGATTCAGGATGTCTGGAATAATCCGGGCTTTGTGTCACCGGGCGCATCAAAGCAGTACCACCCGGGATGTGGCGCTGGATCGTCATTTACCGGACTGCGAAGACATACTTAAAGAGGTGATATGGGCGTTCAGTGATTTTGTCCGCGATCATCGAGGTGTGTATGATCCGGAAGCCCGTTACCTCGCCGGTAATCCCTGGTATCCCGTAACAGGCCAGTTCTGAAAGCACAGCTCAGCAGATTCCCCGCATTCGCACAATCTTCATAAATCTCACAGGGGACATTCTGACCGTGTTGACTACAACAAGCCACGACAGCGTATTTCTGCGTGCCGATAATTCCCTGATCGACATGAACTATATCACCAGTTTCACCGGTATGACTGACAAATGGTTTTACAAGTTGATCAGTGAAGGCCATTTCCCTAAACCCATCAAACTGGGGCGCAGCAGCCGCTGGTACAAAAGAGAAGTGGAGCAGTGGAAGTGAAGTAGAGCAGTGGATGTAGCAACGAATCGAGTGATCAAGGGGGGGGGCTGCAGTATTGTTCAGGATTAGTATTATCAGTTGACGCTATAGAAATAATAGAAAAATAAAATAACTTGAGTGAATTTAATGAAGTCGTAGAGGTTCTAATTAGTATACCTCTGGTAAAACTATATTGTTTGGTAAAAGAAAGGTCTGCTGAAACGTTTAATTTCCATTACAACAGTAAACTTATACTCAGATTATGTAATATCGACATTTGAGATAAATTGTGAAGATAAAAGAGAAGCCATATTTATTATATATGGCTTCTCATAATAACTCATCTATCTAATAAATTTTTAACGTAATTAACCAATTCTTTATCTTTACTATTATTAAAGAAGCATTTCTGGAATTTTTCGCCACCAAGAGCTTGTTTAAGTAACTCCGGATCGATGGCCTGGAGAGCATCCATGAGTGGCTTACTAACTGCTTCTTTCATATTACTCAGTATAATGGCATTCGCATTTTGTGATTCACGACGTTCTGCCGGATAGCCTAATCCCTTTTCGCCATCAAATGCTTTTTCAAAAATATAGCGCATGTTTAATTCTGCCCCCCAGCCAAAACCCTTTGCAAATGGCAAGGACAGTGCATTCCCATTATTTACCTGTGCAAACAGGTAGGCATCTGTTGGTTCGATGCAATAACCACAAGTAACTCCCGGGAATGTGTTCAGTGCCATCAATGCCCCCTGTCCTGTACCACAGCCAGTAATAACGAAATCAACAGATCTGCTGTTTAACAAGATAGCCGAAATAATGCCGAGATGAACGTAAGTCAGACGATGATCATTGTCATCACACATTCCTACATTGAAAATAGTATGGCCTTGATGTGCGCTTGCTGCAACTAACTCATTAAAAATTATTGCGTTTTTAGATGCCTGGCTAAATTCATTCATCAATGCGATTTTCATACGAATTCCTCATTTAAAATCATACTGTTAAACTTCATAGCATAACAACATGAACGATATGATAATACATTACAAACATTACTTGCAACATTGTATTTGAAAATTCAAAACATCATTTCATTTTTATTGTTGTGTGCTCTCGATCACGGTTTGCTGCACTTTTGAACGCTATATTGGATGCTAACGAAACGATAGAAACGATAGAAACGATAGAAACGATATGATGAAGTATTGTCATTCTTATAAAGGATAAGATTATATGGCTAAGGGTGATATTAAAAAGTTGAAGTTTGAATCTTTCTACGATAGTGAATCGAATAACGAAGTTATTCGATTAACGCCAACAGATATTCTTTGCCATCGCAATTATTTTTATCAAAAATGTTTTACAAATGATGGTAAAAAATTGATTTTCGCTGCTGAGTTTGATTGTAACCGGAATTATTATCTTATGGATTTGGTAACTCAGACAGCGAAACAACTCACTGAAGGAGCTGGAGATAACACCTTTGGTGGCTTCCTGTCCCCTGATGATAATTATCTTTTTTATGTGAAGAATGAAAAACATTTGCAGCGTGTTGATTTGACCACATTAGAAGAAGTTACCATATACACAGTACCGGATAATTGGGTGGGGTACGGAACATGGGTTGCTAATACTGATTGTACGGAAATCGTCGGAATCGAAATCAGTAAAACTGACTGGACCCCGCTTAGCGACTGGAAAATATTTCTGGAATTTTATCATAAGAATCCACGATGCCGTTTAATTACGATTGATCTGGAAACCGGAAACGCTGAAGTGATATTGGATCGTAATACTTGGTTAGGGCATCCAATTTTTCGTCCGAATAATAACGATACTATCGCCTTTTGCCACGAAGGGCCCCATGACCTAGTGGATGCAAGAATGTGGATGATTAACCGTGATGGGACAAATGAGCGTAAAGTGCATGAGCACCAACTTGGTGAAAGTTGTACACACGAGTTCTGGATCCCTGATGGATCTGCACTGGCTTATGTTTCCTATATGAAAGGACAGCAACAGCGTTATATTCGCAAATATAATCCTGATACTGATGAAGATTCATTAGTGATGGAAATGCCGGCATGTTCCCATTTAATGAGTAACCATAATGGTATTCTCTATGTTGGTGATGGTTCAGGTAGTCCGGTTGATGTTAAAGATACCTGCAGTTATAAAATTGAAAATGATCCCTGGATTTACATTCTTAGCAGTAAAAATAAAAAAATACATAAATTGGTGAAACATAATAGTTCCTGGAGGGTACAGAAAGGAGACCGGCAGGTAACGCACCCGCATCCATCATTTTCTCCAGATAATAAGTACGTTTTATATTCTTGCGATGCCGAAGGTGAACCAGCACTATATATGGCTAAAATTCCTGAGGAAATCTTAACCCAGCAATAACTGACAAATTTTTCACTATTGGAGTTTTTATGGATTTCATCAATATGTTCTCTCTTAAAGGTAAAAATGCTTTAGTCACTGGAGCATCATATGGTATTGGTTTTGAGATCGCTAAAGCACTAAGTAACGCTGGTGCAACGATCATTTTTAATGATGTAATAGAAGAAAACATTAAAAAAGGCCTGGCAGCATATAAAGAGAACAACATCAACGCACATGGTTATTTATTTGATATTACAGATGAACAGTCTGTGAAGGAAAATATCAAAAAAATAGAGAGTGACGTAGGCATTATTGATATTCTGGTAAATAATGCAGGGATTATTCAGCGTAAACCTATGCTAGAAACTACAGCAGCTGATTATCGCAAAATAATAGATATTGATCTGACAGGTCAGTTTATTATGGCTAAGGCGGTATTGCCTTCAATGATTAAAAAAGGACATGGCAAGATCATTAATATCTGTTCCATGATGAGCGAATTGGGTCGCGAAACCGTTGTAGGCTACGCTTCGGCAAAAGGCGGCTTAAAAATGCTGACTAAAAATATCTGTTCTGAGTTTGGTGAAAAAAATATTCAGTGTAATGGTATTGGTCCAGGCTACATTGCTACACCTCAAACAGCACCGTTACGTGAAATTCAACCAGATGGCAGCCGCCATCCATTTGATCAGTTTATTATATCAAAAACGCCAGCTGGACGCTGGGGTAAACCAGATGATCTTGCTGGTGCAGCTATATTTTTAGCATCGGATGCTTCAAACTTTATCAATGGTCATATTTTATATGTCGATGGTGGCATTCTGGCCTACATTGGCAAACAGCCTTAGTTATATTCAGTCATAACTGTATGTACTACTTTAAATATTTTCAGAGAGGTGGTGATGTTTGTATTTAATGAAGATACAGCAATAGAAGATTTAGGCAACGGGGTCAAAAGAAAAGTTTTGGCTCATGGTGGCAATATGATGGCAGTAGAGGTCCATTTCTCTAAGGGGGCTATCGGCTCTTTACATCACCACCAACATGAACAGTTGACGTATGTCTTATCAGGTATTTTTGAATTTACCATCGGCGATGAAGTGCGTACAGTAAAAACTGGTGATACTTTATATAAGCAGCCCAACATTGTGCACGGGTGCAAATGTCTAGAAAAAGGAGTTTTGCTTGATATATTTACACCTCAACGTCAGGATTTTTTAAAGTAAATACCCAGTATTAATATGAACTAAAATGGTAGCGCATAAAATGCGCTACATATTGATATAGTTAACTAATTATCTATTGTTTTTCTTTCTGCCATAGACAGCTTTAATCTGAAAAATATTATCTTTTAAATGGAAATTTTAGAAATAATAGAATCTGATTATCCGGATATTTAGTTGAATTCTATAAAGTCGAGTGAACATATTGTTGTATCAATATAGTTAATTTAAATAATTCAGGAAAAACACATATACAGTGAGACTCTATAAATTTACTTTATAAATAACAGTGTAATGTTACTTCAATAATATACTCCATCTTTTCCAGGAGATGGAAATGGACTTTTGTTGTGGAAGAGGTATCATAAATGACTGAAGAAAACAGAAGAATAAAAGCCATAACTCGTTTTTCATATGGTAGTGGAAATCTTATCGGCAGTGGAGCTCTGGCTATTAGTGGAGCATGGTTACTTTATTTCTACACCACATTTTGTGGATTGACAGTTTTTCAGGCCACTGTAATATTTTCCATTGCTACTTATCTGGATGTCATCCTGAATCCACTAATGGGGTTTATTACGGATAATTTTTATCAGACAAAACTCGGTCGTCGCTTTGGTCGTCGTCGCTTCTTCATATTAATTGCCATTCCATGTATGATTATCTATCCATTGCTTTGGGTAAATGGTATGAGTTTTTGGTATTATCTTTCTACTTATATCATTTTTGAAGTGGTATATACTATGATTATGATACCGTATAATACCTTACCTGTTGAAATGACAAAGGATTTCAATCAAAGGACCTATTTGACAGGTTCTAAAGCTATGTTTGGTAAAGTAGCTAATTTCTTAGCAGCCGCTATTCCTGGTATCTATTTTTACTTCTTCAATAAAGATTCAGCCACCCCATTTTTCCTGACCGGTTTAACTTATGCTATTATTATGATCACTTCATTAATAATGCTCTATTTCAACAGTTGGGAACGTCCAACTGATGATGTAGTTGATGAATCAACGCATGGTTTTATGGAGGGCTTTAATAAACTTTTTACCGATCTTTTCTCAACCTTTAAGCTAAAAACCTTCAGAACCCATCTTGGTATGTATCTATTTGGTTTCGGCGCTGAATGGCTATTTACAGCGACATTTACCTATTTCATTGTTTTCAACCTTGAACAACCGAGAACATTTGTTTCTGAGATGAACTCATTAAGCAGTATTTGTCAGTTCTTCTCTACAGCATTCTTTATGATGTGGTGTGCCAAACGAGGATTTAAACGCCCATTTATCATTGCTATCTTAATTGTTGTATCTTCAGTGATTGGTTATGTTGGTGTGTACTATCTTAATATTCCCCATCTGACCTGGCTCATTATTGGCATCACTATCTGGTTTGGTCTGGGGACGGGGGGGGTATATTACATTCCGTGGAGTGTATATGTATTCCTTGCCGATGTTGATGAGGTCTTAACTGGTCGTCGTCGTGAAGGTCTTTATGCTGGTGCAATGGTTATGGCCGGTAAGTTAATGAGAGCCACTGTAGTATTTTGTCTGGGGGTTGTCCTCAGTCTGTTTGGTTTTGAGTCAGGCATTCATCATCAATCAGCCAGTGCAGTAAATGCAATTAATGGCGTCATGATATTTGGTGTGGCTGGTATGGCGTTAATAGGTATCTATTTCTCTGTAAAAATGAAATTAGATAAAGCATCTCACGCCGAAATAACTAAAGAATTAGAGCGTCTGAAAAAAGGTGGCAGAAAAGAAGATGCTACACCGGAAATTCGTAAGCTTGTTAAGCAACTGACTGGTTATGAATATGACCAGTGCTTCGGTAATAACAATGTTGGCTTTAAATTTGAAAACAAAGCAGGGGCATTCTAGAATGAATAAGCACACACTATTACTGACTGTTCTTTTTCTGAATTTGATTTGTACTCCCGTTTTTGCTCAAAACTGGCAGGTGGCGACGTTTGGTCAGTCTACGGATCTCAACTTTTCATCGCTGATAGATTCGGCCAAGATCGGACGGAATAATGCCTGGCTTGCAGGAAACAATAATTTTCTTGAAGCTGGAAAATTTTACACTTTACCAACAGATTTTTTTATTGAAAGCCGTGGGGGAAAAATTGCTAACTCCCATGACGGTATGACCGTCTTTTATACTATTGTTCCGGTTACTCAGACATTCCGACTGGAGGCTGATTTGACATTAGAACAGATTGGTCCGGAGGTGAATGGAAAATCACCAGCGGGACAGGAGGGAGCTGGATTGTTTGTCAGAGATATTATCGGTCCTCAGCGACAGGAACCTCAGTCAGCTGGAACAGAAGAATATCCCCAGGCCTCTAATATATTGATGAATGCCTTTATTACACAGAATAAAAAGAATGATAACTTAGTACAGATTACTTCAATTGTTCGTGAAGGAGTAATAAAAACATGGGGTAATGAAGGTATTACAATTAAGAAACAGCCGATCATTGAGAATATAAACTTTACGCAAAAAAGAAATATTCATATGACGATCGAGCGACTACCAGAGAAGTTCATCCTGACCGCTTTTGATACCGATCGTAAAGAAAATCAGTCATGGCAATTTTCTGATTACTCAGGCTTTATGAATCAACTGGATAATAATAGTTTAGCTATTGGTTTTTTTGCCGCACGAAATGCGAAACTAAGGGTGAAAAATGCATCATTTAAACCGGGCAAGCCACTGGTTGATTACAAACAATTAACTTCACGTCAATTCAGTCGTGTCCGGCATAAAGCCCCTGAACTTTTTCTTGCTTCACCTCAATCCGTTGTAAGAAACTCAACAACTCTTCAATTTTTGGCCAATCAGGCTGGAATAGTCAGTATTGATAATGATAAGCAGACTAAGCAGGTGCAGGCGGGTGAACTGGTACAGTTTCCAGTTACTTTGCAAAAAAAACATAATGACTTCACCGTCAACTTTAACGTTGATGGGAATATATCAAAAAAAGCTATACGCATAGAGCAGGTTAAATCAAACCTGACTGATCCTTATGAGATTTACGTATGTAGTGATTGTCGACAGGGGGCCAGAGGCAGCAAAAATGACCCTGTAGATTTACAGACAGCCGTAAAATTTGTCGCACCCGGCGGTAATATATACCTTAACGATGGTCAATATCATGGAATTACCTTAGATCGGGAATTAAGTGGAATACCTGGCAAGTATAAAACAATTTCTGCCATTAATCCACATAAAGCCATTTTTATAAACAAGACATTCAATCTGGATGCAAGTTACTGGCATCTAAAATCCGTGGTCTTTGACGGCAATGTGGATAATGGAAATAATAAACCAGCATATTTGCGTATAGCTGGTAGCTATAATATTATTGAGCATGTGATAGCCAGAAATAATGATGATACGGGAATTTCTATTTCAGCGAAAGATAAAAACCGTTTTTTCTGGCCAGCTCATAACTTAGTTTTAAACTCAGATTCATATAATAATCTTGATTTATCCGGGATTAATGCCGATGGTTTTGCTGCAAAATTAGGTGTCGGACCGGGAAACATTTTTCGAGGATGCATTGCACATAATAATGCAGATGATGGTTGGGACCTATTTAACAAAATTGAAGATGGTCCAAATGCATCTGTTACTATTGAGAATTCTGTAGCCTATGAAAATGGCCTGCCATACAATAAAGCGGATATCCTAAAAGGGAGTATTGGCAATGGCTTTAAATTAGGTGGTGAAGGTCAACCAGTAAATCACAAAGTTATTAATTCCATTGCTATTAATAATAATATGGATGGATTCACTGATAATTTTAATACTGGGTCATTGATAGTTAGAAATAATATAGCAATGAACAATGCACGCTATAATTATATTTTAAGAACTAACCCATATAAATTCCCATCATCTATCCTTTTTGATAATAATTATTCAATCAGAGATGATTGGGAAAATAAAATAAAAGACTTCTTAGGTGATACAGTTAACAGTGTGAATTATAAATTGCTTGTTTCACATGAAACAGGACCGGTACAAAAAGATTTATTTTTCACACGAGATGATAGTGGAAATATTATCTATCCTGATTTTTTTCTTAATATCATTAATAAATTTAATTAGACAATGCCCATTAACCTGCTGCCTACCGGAAGCAGGTTATTCCAGAATGGACACTGGCAGTAATATATCTTTGTTGACAAAAATATAAAATTTTGTTATGGGATTTTATGATGTTGAAGAAAACGATATTTATATTAACGTTATTCTCTGGCAACGTAATTGCTGCAACTGTAGAATTAGGTTTTGAAAATGAGCAATATAATTATGCTTATCGTTCTGCAGATGTCTTCATGCCGTATATTAAGAGTAATTTCAACCCTGTTACTGATTCTGCTTTGAATGTGTCACTCACCTATATGTATCAGGATCAATATGGGAAAAAACATAAAAAAACATCTGAGGACAGATTTAAAACCAATCGCGATCGCATAGAGCTCTATCTTAAAGGTTATACTTTAAATAGGGGAGCATATTCTTTTTCTCCTTCCGCAGGTTTCCGTTATGAGTCATGGGATGTAAACTACGATAATCCGAAAAAGCAGGATAAGTGGAAACTGGAACTACGCTTTTATCCTAATATGACTTATAAACTCAATGACCAGTTAAGCCTATATATGAATGGTTTTGTTGCCCCTGTATTTTTTAAAACACAACAAGAGTCGAGAAAAGATAACAATTATGTAAAGGGTAAGTTAGGGGCGAAACGTTATAACAACGATTATTATCAGGAACTCCAGATTCTGGGTGTCAGATATAAATTTAATAATGATAATACGCTCTGGGCATCAGTCTATAATGAAAGAAAATATAATCAACATTCCTCAAAATATGATCGCTGGCAATTGCGTGGAGGCTATGATTTTAAAGTTACAGAGGAGTTTGTTTTGAGTCCATTCATAAGATATGACCTCTCTTATAGAGAAAAAAACCTCGAAAGCACAAGTAATAATGGTTTATCAAAAAATAATAAAGAAATTCGAACTGGAGCCAGCTTTTCCTATAAAATTATCCCTTCTGTAAAACTGGTAGGAGAAATATACAGGCAAACAACCAACATTGAAAACTATTATGGAGAGCATTCTGAAGACAAAAACCGCATGTTCTACAAACTTGGTATAAACAAAACATTTTAAAGCCATATAAAGATATTTTAATATAAATATATTATATAAGTCTTATCATAATTATAATGTGTTTATGGGAGATATTGCAGTAACAAACCTTCATATATTACTATTAGTATAGATTTTTCATGTCAGTCTGGTTCAGTCAGTGTAATATCAGGCACATATTTTGAGAGAGTTAAATATTATATTAATGAAGCGCCTATAGCAGGTGCTTCATTATATCATAAGAGATGATGGCTACCTTGTGTTGATAAGATACAGCATAATAACGATTCCATTTCATTTTTGTTGTAGGGTTGTTTAACAAAAAATCTTGCTAACGGGCTTAATTGATATAAGCCAGATATTGTATTCCTGCTATGGCTACATTCATCGCCATGTGAAGTAATATAGGCATTAATAGGCCATTCGACTTTATTTTTGCACTAATAAGAACTAACGATACCAGAAATAACATCAAAAATGTACGAAAGTATGTATATTGTAGATGCAATGCAGAGATTATAACTGATGTTACAATTGCAGGGATATAAATATTATCATGGAACCAGAGTTTAAAAGAGTTAAAAAGACACCCTCGAAATACAATCTCTTCATATACAGGAACAAGAAATACAGAAGAAAATATATTAATCCATAAAATTGCCCCAGAAAAAGACATTTGCGAAACTATCCACTCTTCCGTTTTCCTTACTCCCAGAAGATAAGGGACAAATAATTGAATAATTATTAAAGAGAGGAGTGTAAAAAACATACAGTCGAAAAGAACCTCTTCCTAATTCTTCTCTTTTTCGGAAGAAAATAAAATGCAGTGAAACAAGAATTAGAAATTCAGCAAGAAATAATGCTGGAACAAGAAGCCCCCTGGATATAAGTTCCTGTTTGTTTGTAATGAATGCAGAAATAAGAGTAATAGCGAATAATAAAGTAAACATTGAAAAACAGCTGGTTGATGACTGTTTTTTATAGTTGCATTTTTAATTTTTGTTGTTTTTATTTATATTCCCTTACTTGTCTTCTTAAATTCTTTTATATAACAGGAAGAGGAGACCATAGCATGAACGTTTCTTCTCCGGTATCAGAACAGCTATAACTTTTATTTTATAGTTGTTATCAGTGAATGAATGCAAACTAATAGAACAATGAGAAAAAGAATGGAGAAAAAGCGACGGACCGGACGCCATAGTTCATATTCTCGTGTATCAGCCTCACGTATCAACCTTTCTGAAATGGTTTCGGTTTCCTTTCCTCGCACCAGAATATGCCTGTAATATTTCCTCATGACATATACCGAAAACTGAAACCAGATTAATATGGATGGACACACAACACATAAACTTCTGATGATATCACCCGGGAAAGTATCTTGGGCGGGTAAAAGAAAGTCATATACTCTGAATAAAATCATCATCGAGATAAATGAGACGCCAGCACCTATCCAGTATTCGATATGAGAAGATGCAGCATTATATGTGTCAGTAAAATTTTTCTTTCTTAATGAAGGTGGAAGTGCTGAAAGTTCAGGAATGCTTTTTCTTGTCCAGTATATTTTCATATAGCAACTCATATAAAAAGTGTTCTACTATGACGATTTATAAAAGGCTTATAATGACTACTTCCCCTTTCATTCTCGAATATCACGATAATGATAGAGATAATCATTATCAATTGATTTCGTCAGTAATTTTGACTTATATCACACTTTTATAATTTAATCAGGTGATTTATTTAATAAAAAGAGAGTGTTTGTGGGTGTCTTGTGTATATGTCTTACTGGGCATCTGTTCTTACATTAACTAATGTATTTTCTGATATCATACTCAGTCTGAATTTATAATATTAACAAATATATTACTATTTAAGTTTTGGTTGTATTGCCAGTAACATTCTTTTGGTTAATTTAGTTATTATTCCTCACTGATTAATTGTCCTTCCGTTATTATTGTTTGTAACTTGTGTTTGTATCGTACCTTTCAGGTGTTGATGCGCGCTTTACTGTGTCTGCACCGGCTTAACAAAATTCAACAGGGTTTGAAAAGGAACATTTCGTGCAAATAACCGAAGCATTAATTTCAGAGCCGGGAGACATCCAGCGTTTTATTCAACAGGCTGTAGATCACTGACTGCGTCTGTTGGCCGTCCACTTCACGCGTCATTCGACCAGAGTAAATATTGATGATTACTAGATTCGTGTATTTTATCAGGCATTTTACTTGCGAATAAATCCCCTTGCTATCCAGCGAAACCACACAGGTAGCTATTACCATATGTGGTAATACACTGGTTACAGGAAAAATATGCAGGTTCCGCAATACGTTGTGTGTTGCTCCTTAGCCAGGATCTTTTCTTCCATGCGAGATATGACAACAATTTTGAGGAAGGATGTTCGTAACTGGTAGAGTTACTACAACAGGCATGGGAGGCTCTGACTCTGACAGACATTGTACTGTGGAATGTTGTTACAGGTTAGGGCGGCAACCGTGCCAGGAGACCATGAGCCGTTCACGGCATTAAAGGCCACACTTCAGTCGTTTACATTCCCTGTGGTGGCAGGCATCTTCCATTAAGGCGTCAGAGCGTTACCAACGTTATGTTGTCATGGCTCACCTTTCATAGTCGATGCTTATCTGGTGACTGAAACTAGCCGCAGATAAAGAGTGTGAAGTTGATACCATGGAGTGGAGTGACGTGCAGGCAGGAGATTCGCTCTATGCAGGGTTGTGAGATGAATTCAAACCGGCTGTCAGCGCCAGTAATATTTGAAGATTCGTCCGGTTGTTATCCAGTGTGCATTAAAAACCCAGACATTATGGACATTACAACGGCTTCCATAACAGGGAGGAGCCTGTTTATTAATCCGGGCGTAATGACTCACCTTTGTGGGCTTTTTCCCGTCGTGCTTTTAACGTTGAAGGCATTTTCTGCCTGCCGATTCAGGACAGCGACAAAAGCCATATCAGACTATTGGTCAATGATGACCAGCGTCTGGAGTAGATGATAAGCCAAATTGATAAACTGGAATATGTGATGAAAGTGCAACGTAATCAGTCCAATCCGACGATGTTTAACAAGAGTACGGTGTTTTTTTCAGTAAGTCATTCGTCTTCTGAATCAGGTGTAATGATCTTTACAGAAGCATTCCGGCAGTGCGTAACATAATCTGCCGGTAACGGACGATCGCTAATCAGAACATCAAATGCTGAGAGCGGTGCGAGGCTGGCAGAGGCTACTTCATCGAACAAGGCGTGGCGGGCGAGCAAAATTTTCCGTAGTCCACGGGCCATCGCTTTACGCTTAGTGGCAAGATCTTCGGGATTAAACCAGCTGACGCCAAAGTGATCATGTACACCGCTGGCGGAAATAAATATTTTTCGCGGATTGAGAGAGTCTAATGGCGAAGAGTTACTGGCATCGTAAAAAGCATCACTTCTGGCACGATACGTACCACCACAAAGTATTGCTGTCACATTAGGTTTTTCATTCAACGCAACAAAGACACGATGTGAGTAACAGATGCCAGTGAAGGTGATTGCATCCGGGATCATGCTTATAACGAGCGGTATCTCCTGGCCATTATCAAAGAAGATCAGATCATTTTCATTAACCATTCCGGCGGCCAGAATTGCAATAGGTAAGTCATCACGATGATTTCTCGGAACGTCCTGGATTACTGGCATCGATGGTGCGGGTTTATGCACCATTACAATATAGCCACCCAGTAGGGTCAGTGGCAGAGGTTCATCTTCCTGATGGAGATCGCGACGAATAGTCATTACAGAAACTTCCAGCATTCGTGCCGCGTCTTTCAAATGGATTCTGTCGGTTTTCTTAAGTATTTCAATCAAACGTCGGATACGCTCTTTTTGCTTCGTTTCCATCAACTCTCTCTCCGTAAAAATGTTATAAAAATAACATTATGGCATTAGTAAACATTGTTTTAGTTACCATACTATACGACCGACCCTTTGAAATGAAAAGGGTATAGACTGCTGAATTTTCGGTATTAATCCTGTTAGGTTGCTTATGATTAGAGAGTGTTGGCCTGAGTGATAAGACTGGAAGTCTATTAAATAAACATCGGGTTGATGTGCTAATCGCGATCTCAGTCACAAATGATGCAAAAGTAACATGCTAATGTTATTTAAATACCATTGTTATGCGAAAGTTTATAAGAGGTAGTGAAATGGACATTGCAGTTATTGGTTCCAATATGGTGGATCTCATTACTTACACTAATCAGATGCCTAAAGAAGGAGAAACTCTGGAAGCACCTGCCTTCAAAATCGGATGTGGTGGGAAAGGTGCTAATCAAGCGGTGGCGGCGGCTAAATTGAATTCAAAAGTCCTGATGCTGACTAAAGTAGGTGATGATATTTTTGCGGATAATACTATTCGTAATCTCGAATCATGGGGAATTAATACCACTTATGTTGAGAAGGTCCCCTGTACCAGCAGTGGTGTTGCACCGATCTTTGTTAATGCCAACTCGAGCAATAGTATTTTAATAATTAAGGGGGCGAATAAATTTCTTTCCCCGGAAGATATCGATCGAGCGGCAGAAGATCTGAAAAAATGCAAATTGATCGTTTTACAACTGGAAGTTCAACTGGAAACAGTTTACCACGCGATTGAGTTTGGTAAGAAAAATGGTATTGAAGTGTTATTAAATCCGGCTCCGGCATTGCGTGAGTTAGATATGTCTTATGCCTGCAAATGTGATTTCTTTATCCCGAATGAAACAGAACTGGAAATATTAACCGGTATGTCGGTTGATACTTATGATCATATTCGTTTGGCCGCACGTTCGTTAGTTGATAAAGGGCTGAACAATATTATTGTTACCATGAGCGAAAAAGGCGCATTATGGATGACCCGCGATCAGGAAGTCCATGTTCCTGCATTCAAAGTAAATGCTGTTGATACTAGTGGCGCTGGTGACGCATTTATTGGTTGCTTTTCCCATTATTATGTTCAAAACGGTGATGTTGAAGCCGCTTTGAAAAAAGCCGCTCTCTTTGCCGCTTTCAGCGTCACAGGGAAAGGTACGCAATCATCTTATCCGAGTATTGAACAATTTAATGAATTTTTAACCTTAAACGAATAATCATCCTGCACAGTTAAAGGTAGCACTATGAACGATAAAAACATCATTCAGATGCCTGATGGGTATCTGAATAAGACTCCCTTGTTCCAGTTTATTTTGTTATCGTGTTTATTCCCGCTATGGGGATGCGCAGCTGCATTAAATGACATATTAATCACTCAATTCAAAAGTGTATTTTCGCTAAGTAACTTTGCTTCAGCATTGGTGCAGAGCGCATTTTATGGCGGTTATTTTTTAATTGCAATACCAGCATCCCTTGTGATTAAAAAGACCAGTTATAAGGTGGCAATTTTAATTGGCCTGACGCTGTATATTGGTGGTTGTACACTTTTTTTCCCTGCCTCGCATATGGCAACCTACACTATGTTCCTTGCAGCTATTTTTGCGATTGCGATTGGCCTGAGTTTCCTTGAAACTGCAGCGAACACATACAGTTCAATGATCGGTCCAAAAGCCTATGCCACATTGCGGCTCAATATCAGCCAGACCTTTTATCCGATTGGTGCTGCGTCTGGTATTTTATTGGGCAAATATCTGGTTTTCTCCGAGGGGGAAAGCCTTGAGAAGCAGATGTCCGGAATGAACGCCGGGCAAATTCACAACTTTAAGGTGCTGATGTTAGAGAACACCCTTGAACCGTATAAGTATATGATTATGATTCTGGTTGTGGTCATGGTGTTGTTCCTTTTAACCCGCTTCCCAACCTGTAAAGTGGCACAGACAAGTCACCATAAACGCCCGTCAGCAATGGATACGCTGCGCTATCTGGCTAGAAATCCGCGCTTTCGTCGCGGTATTGTGGCGCAGTTCCTTTATGTGGGTATGCAGGTCGCAGTATGGTCATTTACCATCCGTCTGGCGCTGGAGTTGGGCGATATCAACGAACGTGATGCTTCAAACTTCATGGTCTACAGCTTTGCCTGCTTCTTTATTGGCAAGTTTATAGCCAACATCCTTATGACGCGTTTTAATCCGGAAAAAGTATTGATTCTCTATTCCGTTATAGGGGCGCTGTTCCTGGCATATGTTGCACTGGCTCCAAGTTTCAGCGCGGTCTATGTCGCCGTCCTGGTAAGTGTTTTGTTTGGCCCTTGCTGGGCGACGATCTATGCAGGAACACTGGATACAGTTGATAACGAACATACAGAAATGGCAGGAGCAGTCATTGTTATGGCTATTGTCGGTGCCGCGGTGGTTCCGGCAATTCAGGGATATATTGCAGATATGTTCCACTCACTACAGCTTTCATTCCTGGTTTCTATGCTCTGTTTTGTCTATGTCGGAGTCTACTTCTGGCGTGAAAGCAAAGTACGTACCGCACTGGCTGAAGTCACAGCGTCCTGAGGAGAACCGTTATGAGTACGCGTATTAATTTGTGGCGGGCGCTTTTTGGCGAGAAACCTCGTATCTTGCTGGAAAATAGTGATTTTACTGTCACGTCTTTTCGCTATGACAGCGGTGTCGAGGGGCTTAAAATTGCAAACAGTCGTGGACATTTGATTATTCTTCCCTGGATGGGGCAGATGATTTGGGATGCGCAATTTGATGGACA
>Ga0192251_1064_pt1 | contig 13069 bp, 20 predicted proteins | sample Koala_Koa26_H3_FD_131275 | JGI IMG/M metagenome (GOLD analysis project Ga0192251, IMG submission 131275) | Enriched cells from koala feces incubated with labeled cellulose particles, San Francisco Zoo, California, United States - Koala_Koa2-6_H3 ...
TGTGGTAAAATGATTAGAAAGAATTGGACAAAATCTTATTATTTATTTAAGTATTTTTTTATATAGAGTATGAAACCAATGAAAGGAGAATGAACATTATGCCATGGACTAATCAAGATAAGTTAACAAAAGACCTGTCAGACCGCGCAAAAAATAAGTGGATGCTTATTGTTGATGAGTGGTTTCAAAATGGTTTTATTGGTTATAAAGCTTATCAAAAGTATTATCCAAATGCCAATAAGAACACTGCATCTAAAGAGTGTAGCTTAATGTTTAGAAATCCTTGGGTTGCAAACTATATTCAGCAAAAGAGAGAAGAACAGTTATTGATGAACAATATCTCAATAGAGAGAGTTATGACTGAATTAGGTGGCATTGCTTTTGGTGAAACTGATGAAAAGAAAGTATTTATGAAAGATAAATTAAAGGCTTTAGAGCTATTGCAGAAACAGTTTAATGTTGGTAAAGGAAAGGCCGCAACTGAAGATACAATAGAAGTGGATGTGGTAGAAGATGAAGCTGAGGATTCATAAAAGGATATTTAATGAAGCTTACTATCCGCATTTAAGAGATTACTCAAAAAGATATGAAGTGTATTATGGTGGGGCGGGCAGTGGTAAAAGTTATTTTGTCGCACAGAAACTGGTCTATAAAGCATTGACCGACCGCCGCACAGTATTGGTATTAAGAAAAGTTAATAGAACTACAAAGAATAGTACATTTCAATTACTTATCAATACTCTTACCTCTTGGGGCATCTTTGATAAATGTAAAATCAATAAAACTGATTTTACTATTGAACTCCCTAATGGTTCAAGATTTTTATGTATGGGGTTAGATGACCAAGAGAAACTTAAATCAATAGCAGATTTAACAGATGCTTGGCTAGAAGAAGCAACTGAATTTACTCAAGATGACTTTAACCAGGTTGATTTGAGAATAAGAGCGCAAGTAAAGAATAGCCAAATAATATTATCTTTTAACCCAGTAAGCAAAGCTAACTGGTGTTATTTAAATTTCTTTTCAGAACAAAAGCAAGAAGAAATGGCGGACTTTCGCTCTAAAGTGGAGATAGTCCAGACTAATTACACTAATAACCCACACCTTCCGCATGAGTATGTGCAGTCTTTACTTTTGTTGGAAAAAACTAATCCTGTATTTTATGGTATCTATGCTCTTGGTAATTTTGGTAGTCTTGATAAATTAGTTTATAATAATTGGCAAAAAGCTGATTTTGATTGGCAAAAAATTAAAGGTATTAACTGTTGGGGACTGGATTTTGGTTACACTAATGACCCTACCGCGCTTGTTGGTACTGTTGTTGATGAAAAAGAAAAGAGAATTTATATTTATAAAGAGTGGGGCGGAGTGGGCATGCTTAATGATGAAATTGCTTCACATCTTCTTTCTCTTGGACTAGCCAAATCCGCAATAATCGCGGACTCCGCGGAACAGAAAAGTATAGATGAAATTAAAAAGCAGGGTGTTAGAAGAATAGTGCCTTGCACCAAAGGACCAGATTCTATATTAGCGGGGATTCAAAGAGTTCAACAGTATGAGATTATTGTACATCCCTCTTGTGTTAATGTAATAGAGGAATTACAGAATTATGCTTGGACAAAAGATAAAGCAACTAATGAGTATATTAACAAGCCTATTGATAAGTTTAATCACTATTTAGATGCTTTAAGATATAGTATGCAATGCATAGATGATAGACCTAAGATACAGACATTAGATAAGTCTATGTTATTTTAAGGAGAATAGGTAATGATTTTTAGATTAGAAAATAAAGAAGAACTAACTCCAGAAGTAATTAGAAGAATAGTTTATAAGTTTAGATTTGAGGATTTGCCTAGAATGAAGAAACTTAAAAACTATTATCTGAATAAGACTGATATATTAAAAAGAGTTCAGGCGGACTCCGCAAAACCTAATAATAAGGTAGTTCACCCATTCAGTCAGTATATTACAGATACCTTATGTGGTTACTTTATTGGAGAACCAGTATCTTATTCATCTAATGAGAATATAGATGAATTAAAGATGGTTTATGAATATAATAATGAACAACATGAAAATGCAGAACTTGAAAAGAATTGCTCTATCTATGGAGTAGGTTGGGAGTGCTTGTATTTAGATGATGAAAGTTCTCTTAGATTTACTACTATTGATTCTCAACAGATTATTCCTATTTATGGAAAAACAATAGAGAATGAGTTAATAGCTGTTCTGAGAGTTTATGAAGAATATGATGTTACAAAAGATGACATCAATATTTATATAGAGTTGTACACTGATAGCGATATAACTTACTATGAGACATCAGTGACAGTAGATACTCTGCTTCTAGTAAGCCAGCAACCGCACATCTTTGGTACTGTTCCTTTTGTTGAATATAGAAACAATGAGGATAAGACTGGAGATTTTGAGGGTGTAATGTCACTAATTGATGCTTATGATGTTATGGTATCAGATGACCTTAATGACTTTGAATACTTTTGTGATGCTTACTTAGCTCTCTATGGTTATACCGCAGATGCTGAAGATATTAGAAAGATGAAAGAGAATAGAGTCTTATTAATGGATGAAGGCACAACCGCGGAATGGTTGGTTAAGAGCGGAGATAGCCAGGGTGTAGAGACTACTAAGGAAAGACTAGAGAATGATATTCATAAGTTTAGTAAAACACCTAACTCAAATGATGAGAGTTTTGGTAGTAATGCATCTGGTGTAGCAATGAGGTATAAGCTATTAGGTACAGAAAACTTAGCTTCTATTAAAGAAAGAGAGTTTAAGAAAGGCTTACAAAGAAGATTAGAGATTATCTCTGATTATTTTGCTATTGTAAAAAAAGAAATGTTTAACTGGCTTAGTGTTGATATTGTGTTCACTAGAAATATTCCAATTAGTGAGGATGAACTTGCAGATATGGTCCAGTCCTTAGATGGAGTTGTGTCCAAGAGAACACTTTTAGGACAGTTGCCTTTTGTAGAAGATGTTGATGCTGAATTGGAGCAATTAGATAAGGAAACTAGTAGCAGAATTTATTACACAGCAGGTGTAAATAACTTAACAACAAATAAAGAGCAAGAGGTAGAATAATGAATTGGCAAACTGCACATAAAATAAGTAAAGATACTTTTAGTATTGGTGCAGGATGGGAAGCTAAAATGGAAGAGCTGTTCACAGTCCTTATAGCTAGGTCTAAAGAGGAAGAGGAGCTGGACTCCGCCTCTCTTATTTTGCTTTTGTCTGAATTAGATAAGATAGCACAAGAGGAATTAAATGCACTGGAGCAGTCTCTTGTATTAGCTTATAATTATTCATTAAATGCTACTTTGATGGAATTAGATGATGATGTTGGCTATACTATTCCATCTTTAGCTCTTGGTTATTCTAAGAACTGGTGTACTGATGGTAAGACCTATGATCAAAGAATAACTGATAATATAGCCAATACTAAAAATGAATTAAGAGGGTTGATACTCGGTTGGCAAGGAGATGACCCTATTGTTCTTATGGGTTTAATAACAGACATATTAACAAAAGCTAATAATGAATGGAAAAGACTAATAAGAACTGAATTAGAAGCGGCCTTCGCTCAAGGGAGCCGAGATGCTAACTTAATGAAGGGAGCATTATATGCTGTCATAGAGAATGATAGCCCTTGTGATGAGGTCTGCGCGGAGATGGTTGGAGAGCATGAGGTCTCACTTCATGGAAGATTAGGGATAGACCTTCCGCCTTACCATCCTAATTGTCAATGTGTTTTTTTAGGGCTTTTTGGACAAAACTAGAAAAAATCCCTAATGAATTTTTGATTTATAGATGTCACAATAAATTTTTATAATCTATAAGCTCCCCAATTTTATCTTTTATTATTGACACTTTTAAAAAATAGATATGAGGGATTTATAAACATTAACTCTTTTATAGAGGGAATATTAAGAATAACTCAAGGAGAAGAATAGTTATGGATAATAATACAGAAGATACCCAAGGCACAGAAACTCAGGGCCAAGAGAAAACTTATACTCAGGCGGAAGTTGATGCTATGCTTCAGGCGGAATGTGATAAGAGAGTAACCGCCGCCCTTAAAAAACAACAGAAAAAGTTTGATGAAGCACAGAAATTAGCTTCTATGAATGACCAAGAAAAACAGGATTATGAGTATCAGCAAAGACTTTCTGATTTAGAGAAGAGAGAGCAAGAGCTGGTTAAGAAAGAATTAAGAGTAGAAGTAGAAAAACAACTTGGAGAGAAGGGTCTGCCCGCGGATGCTGCTCAATTCATTATTGCTGTTGATGCAGAAACAACCAACAACAATATGAAAGCATTTGAGAAAATGTTTAATAAAGCAGTTGAATTAGAAATTACTAAGAGAGCTAACACAGGGGCGCCAAAGACTGGCTCAGCTGGAGCAACAGGCGGCATTACCCCAGAATCTTTTAGAAAGATGAATGTGGCTCAACAGGCTGAAATATATAGAACTAATCCAGAACTGTATGCGCAGTTAACTGGAAAAAGAAAATAACTAAAGGAGAGTTAAAAATATTATGGCTAATATAGTTTATGATAATATTGTTTTAGCAAACAAGATTGAAGATATTCTTACTACATCTGTTGATTTAACAAACTATATGACAGTTGACACTTCTTTAACTCAAGAAGCTGGCATGACTAAGAAAGTTAATATCTACAAGGCTACTGGTGATGTAGAAGATTTAGCAATGGGTGAAGGTAACACCGGCGATATTGAAGTTAGTTTCGATACTCATGATTATATTGTTGGTACTACTCAAGGAAGATTCCAGTATTATGATGAGCAGGCTATGACAGATCCAATGGTAGTTGAAGCTGGTCTTGAAGGTGCGGCTAAGACTATGATTAATGACTTCACAGCAAAAGCTATTACAGAATTTGGAAAGGCTACTCTTACTCAACTGAGAACAGATGATTCTTTTGCAGATGTTGTTGATGCTATTGCTAAGATGAATGTTGAATCTGAGGAAGGTTTATTCTTGCTTGTAGGTCCTGCTGATTTAGCAACATTTAGAAAGAACTTAGGTGACAGTTTACAGTACAGTGAAGATTTTGTAAGAACTGGTTATGTTGGAACTGTATGCGGTGTGCCTGTAATTGTTACAAAAGCTATCACTGATGGTAATATCTATCTTGCTTCTAAAGAAGCTGTTACTCTGTTCATCAAGAAAGATACCGAAGTTGAACAAGAGCGCGATGCTAATGTTAGAAACAATGTGGTTTACATCAGAAAAGTTGCTGTGGTAGCTTTAACAGATGAAACTAAGGTTGTTAAATTAACTACCTAATTTAACAAGATACAAGTCCTCAAGGGATGGTATGAAATGGGCGGGCTTGGGGATTCAAAGTAAGAGTCCTCAAGCCCATTTTTTTATTATTTAAAAGGAGAATGAAAGAAAATGACAATAGTAGAAAAAGCCATGGCGCTTATAGGGCCGACCGCCGCATCTCATCAAGCTCAGATTAAAGCTATTGTGGAAATGTGTCAAGATGAAGCAACTCAATTTTGCAATCTTAGCGAATATACAGAAAAACTTGATAATGTGGTAGTTCAAATGACTATTGAAAGATATAATAGATTAAACAATGAAGGAATTACTCAGACTAGTGCTTCTACTGTTGAGGAAACTTTCATTGATGGATACAGTAAATCAACATTAAGTATGTTAGTCAAGAACAGAAAGGTTAAGGTAATTGAATAATGGCACCAGCAGTAATTACAAGAGTGCAGACTACCTTAACTCCAGATGGTCAAGGTGGTTACACAGAAGAGACTATTGAAACTGGTAGCTTTGATGTTAAATTATCAATAGGTGCCAATGTTCAAGAAGCAACTGCTTATGGAGTAGCAGTTGAAGAAGTATTAAAGGTTGTTGCGAATGTCCCTTTATTGGAGGAAGAGTCCAGTCTCTATATTATTCAAGGTGAAAAAGGTGAGCAAGGAGAAACTGGACCTCAAGGGGAACAGGGCGAGAAGGGTGACTCCTATACCATCACTTCCGCGGATTATGCTGCTATTGCTGATTTAGTTTATAACACCTATATGGTGAATGCAGAGGAGGTTAGTTACTAATGGCAAATGTTTATTTACAAGACTCAACTCTTTCTGCTATTGGTGATGCAATAAGAAATAAGGGCGGAACATCAGACCTGTTGCTCCCATCAGAGATGGCTCCCGCGATTCTTAACTTAAGTACAGGCGGAAGTTCTAGTTCAGGAGGTATCAACCTAAGTGATATAAAAATTAAAGCAGCTTCTACCCCTTCCGCTTCTCAGTATATTGTTTGGGCTAATTGGCAAGAATATTTTACTAGAGAAATGATTGAAAATAATAAAGTCTTATTGCTTGGTTTCTTATATTATGGTGATAGTAACTCAGGTGTTATATTATGGGATCCGATGGAAGGAACCTATAGTTGGACTGATGACACTACTGGAGTTTTATCTAATTGTAGAGAAGGTGCATATTCAGATGGTAGAATTTATGGAAGAGAGCCTGGTGGTTACAGAACAAATAGTGATGGAACTACTAGTGGAAGTGTATGGGCAACTTTCCAAATAACCTTAGATTCTACTGGACTCCAAGTTCAGTATGGTACTTCATCAGCAACATCTCTAACTACTCTTACTCTTAGTACAATTAATACAGATGCATCAACAGGATATAGAGATACTTATGGCTTTGTTTTATATACAGATTAAAGGAGGATAACATAATGGAAGAGACTATCACAAAGATTTATTTCTTATATAATGGTAAGAAGTATGAGCTTAGAGCGCAAGTTCCATACAGAAATCAATATCTTATTACTCTTGTAGAAGTTACCGAGTAATGTTATCTCAAGTTGAAGATAGGCAAGGCGCTCTGTATGCTGACATTACTCTTAAAGATTTAGGGTATCCAATCTATACTCCATTATGTCACATACCTATTGCCTATGGTAATATATGGGAGCGGATAGGTGAAGCTTTTGTAGAGGAAGCAACCGCTACCTGCCCTGTTGACACTGGTTATTTGCGGGATCACATTGGTTCCACTCATGATAATGCGGGAGTGGAACTTTGGTCTGATGCAGAATACTCTACCTATCAAGAGTATGGAACACAAAAAATGAAAGCTCAACCTTATTTTGAAGCGGCAATGCTTAATGCAATGGATTCAGTTCAGAGTCAATGTGCCGCACAGAAAAATCAATTTTTCGAAATAGATTCTGATATGGCTTTCTTAATGCAAGGCTGTACTGGCGATCTTGAGTCATGTTACTATTACTTAGATAGATTAGATAGAGTAATTGATTTTATGAATAGCGAAAATGCGGAAGTGGGCTAAGAAACTTATAGACCTGAACCTAATCATCAAAGAACCCGAAAACCGCCAATTATGGTATACTGTATCTGTTGATGGAGAAAAGTTTCAATCTCCTGTTGAAGAAGATATGGAAGCTTATGAATATTATAAGAAGGATATGCAAACCTTTTTAAAAGAAGAACAAGAGAGAGAGAATCCAGAAGTATGGAAAACTGTTTATAAAAGATTGTGGGATAAACACAAAACAGTTTATTATTGGTGCAAACCTTTTACTTGTAATGCTCTTGTTAATGAGGACATTAGAAGAATGTTTGAATTAGTAGAAGATTTGTATATTTTTGAAGATGGTATCTTCACCTTTAATGATGATACTGAAGAAACTCATATCTTTGATTAAATTGTTAATTTTAATAGTTTTCCTCAAAGGTATAGCAGAGATTATATTTATAAGTCCTGATAAACCTTTGAGGAAAAAACAATAGAAAAGGAGTGTCATTATGACAAGCAATAGAGAACTTTATAACAAGCTTCAAGAGGCTAAAAGAAAGAAAAGTAAACAAGAGGAACAGTATGAAAGAGATGCGGCGGCTGGTGATGACTGGGCTAGAAGAATGGTAATCATGGCTAAGAAAGTTGACCATTATAAAGGAGAACAAATACAATGTTAGAAAAATATAAACAAATGATGTATAAACAAAATTTAGTAAGTGATGCGGTTGCCAGTTATGATAAAGCACATAACAAAGACCCCTATAATCTTGCAATGAAGGATGTAGAAATTGTATGCACTCCCCAACAGCGAGATGCAATAGGAGAAGCAATAGCAAGTGCAGTAGAACAACAGCTAAATAAAGAGATACAGGATTATCTCAAATAAAAAGGGGCGGCGGTCGCCTTATAGAGCTTCAGGTTTAGTCCATTGACTCTATAAGGCAAGACCGCCGCTTATTTTGTTTAGTGTTCTAATACTTCTAATCTAGTATCTATCTTAGATAATGTAACATTAAAATTATCCATTGTCTGTTTGAACCCATCTAGCTGTTTAAACATTTTATCTTCTCTTGCTTGCTGCTCTTCTTGCTCTTTATTCCATATTTTATAAATAAAAATAAAGCAGCCAAGTGCCATAATAATAGGAAAACCAACTGTAGAAATTGCTTCTATTACTACCGATAAATCCATAAAAACCTCCCTTTATATCGAAAGCGGACAGAGGGGCATTAGTGACTAAAGACCTAGGTTAAAGTCACCCGCCAGCCGCCGCCCGCCTTACTCATAGTTTTTATTTAATTCAGTTAAGTTTCTTAGAGTATCTTTATTAACTATCTCTTGTGCGGCTTCAAGTGATTTATAGATGTCATCAAAGGATGTGATAGGATTACCTAACTCTACATAACTTTCCTCTTGTTTATCAGGATAAGTCACTGTTTTAGCAATTCTTTCTATTTTATCAATACCTTTAATTTCATCAATAATTCTAATAGAATCCCCTACACTAACTAAGCTATTTAAAGCAATAGCTTTTATTTTATAAGTTATTTGAGGTTTACTACAATCTTCTATTTTATCTTGAGCTAATTTATATAAATCATCTTTATTAGATATGCCTGTTTGTACCCAATAGCCAACAATCACTTCATCAGTATAAGAATAATCCTCTAACCAACTAGAACCATTAATTGCGGTTATGGTGATACCATCTTTTCCAATAGGAATCAATCTAGTAATAAGGTCATAAGTGCTAGATTGTACTTGACATTCTCTTAAAGTAGTTTCATTAAATAAGAAAGTCTCTACAAAACTTCCTCGCTTATTCCATACTTTAATTATTTTTTCTTTTGTATCAAAAGCAAAGTCAACATCAAATAAATCTCCAAGCGCGGAAACCGCATCTAAGGCACTACTTCTCTCAATATTAAGAGTATAGACCCCAATAATATCTTCCATGAACTGGTATGTCCACCCAGTATCTTCAAGCACTTCCGCCAAAGCAGTAGATAAAGAATAAGAATATCCTGTTAAAGAATCAATATGTTTACCAAGTAATCCTGAGAAATATGGTTTACAATATACTTCATAGTAATCTACATCTTCCATGTTGATTTCTTTAACTACATAAATATAATTATCTATTTCTATCTTTTGTTCCTCTTGAATAAAGCCCACTGAATAAGGCAACTGAAACTGAGCAATCTTATACCCAGTTTCAAGTTCCTCAGTTATTTGGAGGTCTTTAGCTTCTGCTATTGTTCTAATAAAGTTCATTTGTTTATCATATAACTTTATTAACATCATTCAACCTCCTTAATATTGCTCTCTATATTTAATTCCTACTTTTGTTATATTAGTAGCATTAACCTCAATATAATTAGTACCTGGCTGTAACTTAGGCAAGGTATCTATTTCAAAAGTAGAAATAGCTTTATCATTGTAATATACTCCACTCTTATTTATAATTACAGTATCTACTCCATCAACTGGCTCATCTATTGTAATATGAAAATAATCTCCATTTATATAAAACTCTATATTATCAAAAGCAGAAAGTGTTAAAGTAATGCTTGCAAATGCGGGCGCCCCGCTATTTGGCACCTCAAGGGTTTGCCACACAGAAACACTGTCCGCAGCTACAAGTTCTGAAACAGCTGGCTCAGATGGATAAGAAGGGGCATCTCCGCTATACCAAACTCCATAAACAATCTTATGACTAAAATCGCCTTCCGCGCCAGTTAATAAGATATATGAAGTGTAGCCATCTGGTTGCACTGTAGCAGCCAATTCCGCGCACTTATCTTCTATCTCTTGTGTACTTAATCCTTCAATGGGAATTATACTATATCCTAATCTAGTTGCTTCTGCTATTGAATCTTGATATAACTCAAGAATAGTAAAGTCGGGTATAGAGATTGGATTATATTGCAGATTAGAGTACATCATTAAACTATTATCCATTATACAATCTCCTTATTTTTAATAGTTTTCCTCAAAGGTTTATCACAGATTATATTTATAAGTCCTGCTATACCTTTGAGGAAAAGTGCTATTTTTAAATTATTTACATTGTCTTAATACAGAAGTTCTGTTGAGTTGCTCCTCTACCATCATCTGGTGTAAATATTACATACTGACCAGACTTACCGCTTGCATCTACATAAAGTGACATAGCTGATCTACCCCACTTATCCTTATAAATACCAGTAGAAGTTAATGAGAAGTTACTGCCATTATACATAGACCAAGTACCTGTTACATTAGGAATACTATAAACAGCGGTCATTTGTGCATAACCACCAGGCAATCCTGTCCCGGAACTTAAAGTTGATTGTGCCCATGTACCGGCATTTTCACCCATTACAGTCTCACTTGTAATATCACTATCATATTCATATACTAATATAGTTCCAACTTCACCAGTGTCTCCACTAGAAGTTGCTTGATAGTTTGCAGTAACTGTTACATCTGCGGCTGGCATTATGAAACCAGTGGAAGCTGATGTTGAATTAGTTAAAGTAACATTGTTTGTATCAACAGTCCAATCAACAAATTCATAACCATCTTCCGCGGAGTCCGCGCTAATTATAACTGAAGCCCCTTCCGCATAAGAGCCACTACCGCTTCCATTATTAACTGTTACTGTATAGTAAGTTACATCTGGGCCTGTCTCATCCGGGTCTGGAGTAGGTGTTACACTTCCACCAGTTCCAGGATAACTCATTACTCCTTGTGCGGGAGCTGCCCCTGTAGTTCCATTAGACCTGACCCAAGGAATAAAAGTCATGGTAATAGTATCATAGAAACCGCCATCATACTCATTAACAAAACCATTCTTAACATTTCCTGCTATTGGTACAAAATCTCTTACCAGTTCTCCTTGATAATACACTTGAACTCTTGATATATCACAATAGGAAGCATAACCTAATTGACCATACATCAAAGTTATATTATTAGATAATGTAAAGTCTGTTAAATCAGTTCTATCTAATGTAACCCCATTAAATAAAACATCAACATAACCGCGGATAGGTGCTGCATTATCCTCAGACCGCTTGAATCCATACTTTCTAAGAGGAGTATCATCAATATCTTCGAGAGTCTGAATGATAATTTGACTACCAGAAGTTGTATCAGTATAAACAGTTGCAGTATGACTATTAACATCACCAGTTTTATATTCTGCATAAGGCATATTCAATCCTAAACAATAGTAATTAGAACCAGCACCAATCATGGTACCTTTTCCGCTCGGATCAAACCAGCGACCCCATGCATAAACAGTGATGTCTCTAACATCCCAATCTTTACCGACACCTAAATCAATGTAAATACTACTTGTATTATCATTCATACTCCACACAAGAGAAGGATAAGTAGTATCAGTTGGCAAATCAGGTAAACCTGCTTTTTGAAATCTATTATAATAAACTTCTATGCGGGCGGCGGTGCTTACAAGCGCCACAGCCTCAGCTTCACTGTACTCTGTATCTGAATATACAAAACCATTTAATGTGTTATTAGTTGCGGGTTTATACTTATTGATGTCTACCCCTAAAGCAAGGAAGAATCTAGTCCATGTGCTACTTGAAGCAGCGGCCGCCGCAACCGCATCATTATCAATGTATACAGTTTCATCTGCTATTGTTACATACAGTTCTGAATCATCAAAACACTGGGCATAAACTGAAGCAGTAGATGCCCAGTTCTCTATATAAACTACTTCTAGCTTTTGTGCATTGACTGGTGTAATTTCATATTCTAATGAGATTTCATCTCCTAATCCCCAGTCATTAGCTAGAATATAGGTAACTTTGAAAACCCCATTTTGCAATCTGTCAGGCACTGAATTGCCATTTAAGAAGCAGGGGAATACTAAATCTATATCATCAAATTTAATAGAGCATCTCTTCAATGCTTCTGTTAATTTGCTAATGTTTTTATATGCGGTGTCTTCACTATCCGCGGTAACTACAAAAGTAACTCTGATACTTTTGAAGTCATAACTTTGTCTTAAAAGAGTACCTTCAACTGAACCATCTAACCAATCAGTGATAGAGCTAATCACTTGAGTAGATGCTATTCTATCTATTAGTTCAGCTCCATACTCACTAATATTAACATCATTTATTAACATCTTATTTTATCTCCTTTTGATTGCTAAGCCAAGTTGATTTAGCATCTCTTGGTTATTTTTAGTCTTTGTAGACTTTTGTGTGTCTACTACTGAATTTTGTTCGCTAAAATTAACAACAGGAGTTTCATTTACCATATTAGCTAATTGCTCACTAAACTTCATTCAATTTCCTCCAGTCCAAGCTTCTTGAAAGTCTCTTTTCTGCTATGTTCAACAGTAACAACAAAAGGCTCTGAATTAGGGTCTTGCGCTTTGCGGAAAGCCACTATCATCAAATTCCCTAAGTCACACATTTTCTGCTCATAAGCCTTTTCCGCCACATCAACATCTTCTGGAGAAACTGTTGTTCCTAGCAAGAAACCTAATTCTTTAGCCTTTTGTTCTATCATTCTCTTTCTAAAGCTCCTTTTCCTTGTAAGTTGATTGAATAAGTAACATCTTTATTATAAGTTGCTCCAATAGGAAAAGAAGTAATAATCCCTTGTCCCTTATATTTATGTCCCTCTTGTCCTAATTCTATATCAACAACTTCTCCATTAGCAAAAGCATCTTCAAGAGCTATCAAAGCTGCATCACTGACAACA
>Ga0192251_1067_pt1 | contig 12722 bp, 23 predicted proteins | sample Koala_Koa26_H3_FD_131275 | JGI IMG/M metagenome (GOLD analysis project Ga0192251, IMG submission 131275) | Enriched cells from koala feces incubated with labeled cellulose particles, San Francisco Zoo, California, United States - Koala_Koa2-6_H3 ...
TTTATCTCCTACATACCTGCGTGTGAGGTTTGGCAAGTCCTCATTTCCTATGACGCTTACATAGGCGTGCTCTTCTTTACACTAACTCGCGTTATGGACCGAGATAAAGAGAATTGCGGGAGCAGGATTTGAACCTACGACCTTCTGCTTCTTATTCTTCTTTACAAAGTGACAAAATTTGTTTTTCTACTGTATAATCATCTATCCAATTACACGTTGAAATACAACTATTATTTAATGGAGGATAATTATGACTGCGAAAAATTTTTGATCGACAATTCTCTATTGTTTTAACAGGAATTACTACTAATTGATTTTCAATAATTGAACAAATAAAATCAATTTGATCTTTAGTATAATACTTTACATTCCTAGAGTTTGCTGTAAACTGCTGATTTGCGGTATTTATTATATAACTACCATTTTCTTTTTGATGAGCTGTTTTACATTGAATTCTAAAATATTTATTATTTCCTACATCAACCATTAAATCATATCTACTTGTATTGCCGAATGGAAAAGATACGATAAATCCTTTTTCAATAAATTTTAATGCACATTCCAATTCACATTTCATACCTTTAATTTGAGTTTCATTAAATAAATTTGGAATTTCATTACACCTCCTTTATTTAAGGCTCACTTTGTAACATTGAATATGAGGCAGACGAGCTGACCAGACTGCTCTATCCCGCGTTATTAAATTATATCAATGACGCCTGCGAGAATTGAACTCACGTCTGAAGGGTGAAATCCTTCTGTCGCTACCACTAGACTAAGGCGCCGCATATCAAGGCTTTTTAATGAGAGCCTTGCAACTCAAAGAGAGGTTATAACAAAATTTAAACTAACTGTAATCACCCTTGTGGGACTTGAACCCAGATTAAGCATAATTTTATACTATATTTTTTCCCATTCTTCATCAGAATATTTTTTAATTTCTGTTGCTTTTCTTGGAAGATTAAATTTATCGCACCATTTTCTTATAGCATTATCACTTACTTCATACTTTTCACCAATTTTGACCAAACTTTGAATTCGATACTTTATAAAATTATGCTCGTCCTTACCTTTAGACGAAAGGGCGTTTGTCGCGGGAATTTAGCCATCCCGCAGAGGAAAAAGTCTTATGTTTATTGCAACTGCTTTTTATACATATATTATATCAAAAATTTTAAGATTTTTCAAGGAAGATTGTTTTTCTCCACTAGAGACGCAACAATCAAGCGCTACCATGGTATTACTCTCGGAAGATTTCAAGCCAAGTCCAGAGTCATTAATTTTGCTTGCTAGGTACGCAGACATCTTTTTTAGTTCTTTGTGCTATATAACATCAGGAGGCTAAGCTGAGGAAACGCACCTTCCGCAATCTGCTTTTTCCTATCCTTTTTTTCTCATAAAGGACGAAACGCATTGTTTTATTTAATCGTCCGCTCAACAATTTTGCGGTCATAATATAGTTAGTGGGGTATTTGTTATGTCGGCAAACTACCCACCCACCAGGGCTACCATCTGCGCCAGTGAGGAAGTCGTCCCTCATATAATGCCACTGGCAAGACCTGGGCAGTTCAGTCGCTCTGCCAAGCGTATTCCGCTATCCCTTACCCACACTCAATGACCACTTGAGCGTTAAATAAACAATAGCTAAAGAAGTGGAATAACCTCCTTAACTCTCGCGGCAGGGCTTGAACCTGCGACCCTCGGTTTAACAGACCGATGCTACTACCAACTGAGCTACACGAGAATATTGTTGCTCACCTTCTCTGGCGTGTGATTTAATTCCGATACGTCTACCTACGAAAACAACTTTTTTCATTTCTTATGTATATATTATATCATAAATTTTTAAAGTTATCAATTTAAGAAAATTGATAAGAATTTTTTCCTAACAGCGCTCCTTGATTTCTCGTGGACTGTTGTTTAACAAACGAATAAGGCGATAATAGCTCTAACTCTCCCATTAAACTCAAGGTTTCTGGTTTGAAAAATCTTTATAAGAAATAATACTATAAACCTTTTTTCTTATTTCTTTCTTATCATATAAACATTATAACAAATTTTTTATTAAAAATCAATAGCAGATTTTAATACCAACCCTCTAACTCATCATATACAACCTTAATATAAGAGCTTGCGACTTCCAAAACTTCATCAATAATTTCATCCCAGTCTCCGTCTGCATCATTATAAATATCTCTGATAGCAGAATAGAAACAATGAAACTCAGTTTCTACATGATCTCGAAATCCTTCATCACAAAACATTACCATTAAAATAGTTAAAAGTTTATTCCTCATAAAAAATTCCTTTCTTTATATCCATAATGTGTTAATAATTGCTCTATATTGCGGCGACCAACAGGATTCATTGAATGAACTCTGAAGCTACCAATAGGCAGCTGATATTCAACTATATATTTAGCTACATCATAACCAGATTTTTCTTCCCCTAAGTCATGATTCAAAATCAACCACCTCAATATCATAATTACAAGAGGAAAAATAATCAAGCATTTCAATCGCTGACTCATAAGTTTTACACCACAAAAATCCGTCTGGCGCAGTTCTCATATCATCAATCCAAATTTTTACGCTCATATTATTTCTCCTTTCTTTTTATTTGGCGACTACACTTTGTGTAGCACGCTTTTCTTTATGTATATATTATATTATATTTTTTATGAAAAATCAATAGGAAAAACATTAAACAGGCGCCGCAGGATTCGAACCCGCATCGTGCGGTTTTGGAGACCGCTGTTTTCCCATTAAACTAGACGCCTAAATTTATCTTTGAACGCGGAAACCTTGCTTTGTAGCCACTTTAAGCCACGTTTGAAGATGGATAGTTTAACCTCTGTAGTGACTTGAGATGGCACTTCCGCGCATATATCGTCTTTTAATTCTATTGTTTCTATGGTTATATCAGGTAACACGGCATAATTTTTAAGAACATTGTCCAAACTATTTTCATAATGATAATATTTACTTAAATAATCTTGCATTTCTTTCTTACCTTCTGGATAAATAGAGACAATCCAAAAACAAGTAAGGGGCAGCTGATGTTTAACAATATATCTAGCTATATCCATACCTGTGCCTGTTTTTTTCAATCCTAAATGGTAATCTAAACACAATAATACGCGGACACTTGCTCTGTAGTGACTTCAATCTGGGTCTCTGGCTCTACATACCCACTGTCCGCGCTCTTGACGAATATATGGTACTCGTCTGTAACTTCTACTCATTATGTAATACCTCCTTATATTAGATATTACATAATACTCACCTCTTTCTTATCTTTGCCATTGATGGCGAACTTTTCTTTGAGATTTCCAATTACGCTCGACGCTTCTAGTCCAATCATCCCACCAACCATCAGGTAATTCTTTATGTGAACCACGATTAAATTCTTTATATTCAGGGTTCCCATACATAGCTACAATATGTTTTATCTTACGAGGTCGGATAGACGGACCTCCGCGATATCTACCTGTATGTGGTACAGAAGTTTCTCTAAAAACGCCATAATATAACAGAATAAGGTTTTCTATTTTTGACCTTACCTTTAATATGTTCAAGATAATATAACCATGCATCAGTTTCATATGCTCTTGCATTAATATCTCTTCCATATCCATCAAAGTAATGACCATTATAAGCGTCATTACTATAATCAGTACCGCCCCAATATTTATAAGCATTAGCATTAAAGCGCTTTCGTCTCCTATTTCTCTTATTTGATACTCTCTCCGCCATCCCCAATAACCTTCTGTATAAATGCTATCTCTATTTACGACTTCATACATGGTAGTCCTCCTTAAATTAAATTATAGGTTTCCTACCATACATCAAACATCCTTATCATAATATTTTCTCCTTTACAAGAGTAAGTAGATGAGGAAGGATTCGAACCTTCACCGCCGTTAGGCACAGATCCCACATTTTATATACTGCTGAATAAAATTTTTACAAACTTCAACTGAAAAATCAGTAAATATATCTGCGCGTTTATCCGTTTCGCCACTCATCTATAATAGGGAGGACGGGAATTGAACCGCGGCAACTGGTTTATAAGACCAGCCCAATCACCACTTTGGTACCTCCCGTTAAATCATTATATGCTTTTGTCTTGCTATCTTATTTATATACAAAAGCCATCTATGTGCGTCATTATAATGTTCCCAAGAATAAAGTAATACATCATTTTCTTCATAATAAGAAAAATTACTTGCATTAAATTCATTCTTGAGTAATAATATAAAATCCGCGGGCGGCAGGTCTAAGATGCGACAGGGCACCCACCAAAGCCCGCTTATTCCAGCTAAATCATCCACACAGTTTACATGCCAACGTCCAGTTGGACTCTGCCATTCACTAGCTTTATACAATCTAGCCATGTCGCATCTCCTCTCTTACAGACCTAACTTCGCAAGCAGGTCTTTTACATTCTGTTTCTCCTGCTCTGTTGGAGTATTCATCGCCGTCTCTGAAAACGTGGAAGTTGTTGCTGTATCACTCGCTACGACTGGTTCTCCAGGGATAACATCCGCCGCGCCATTAATTACATTTACCTTGGCGCATGTCAGCACACACTTCAACTGAATAGCTTCACCAGACTCGGTCATAGGTATCCTTATCTCTTTTTCATTTATAAAAGATCCAGGGAATGTTTCCAAGATTTTCTTGGTAGCAATCTCTTTAGAACTGGTTCCTTTCGCTGCCATTCTCTTTACCTCTTACTTTCTCTTTATTATACATTTATTATATTATATTTTTTATTGAAAATCAATTAATTCGTTTTGACCTTCTTACTCAGCTGCCTAATAGTTACATTATTTTTTGTTAAAGTTTTAGCCAAATGTTGAGTAGCCGCGCATATCTGGCATCGATGTCCCTTTAAGCAACGCTTTCCGCATCCTAAACGCCTTTCCGCGAATTGGGGTAATAAACATCTACTATCAATATCTTCATCAAGACTGATAATAAGTTCATTTAAATTTCCAAACCATTCACCATCTTTTGCATATATACGATAATATGTAGCTACTTTCTTATCATCACCATAAAACTCCATAACATCAACATATGGTTCATATACTTTTACATCTTCTGGACGAATAAAAAACTTCATAATACCAGGGGTTGTTTTCCATGCGGATTGAGCTACGTTAGGATACACACGAATGTCAATTCCAAATTCATGGGCGGCTTCCGCACATTGCTTAATATTAAATCCTAAAGCTTCTACAATATAAATGCTAGTAGGCTTTAAATTAACCAATCCCCAAAAAGTATCAAAATCCTGCGCTTGAGTGCGGAAAAAGAATTGAAAATCTCTTTCATCATTTACAATGACTTGATAAACTTTCTGTGTTAATTCCTCTTGACATTCTTGTAATTTAAAAACAAAATTTAACTCTGGATGTTCATCTTTAATAGCATCAAATAATTTTATTCTATTATTATCGAGAAAATCTTGATTGTCCGCAATATAGATGTTAATGCGTTGATGTTGATGCTTTATCATAAAATCAACTAATGAAGTATCAGATGGTCTAAATTTAATAGTGATTTCATCAAAATCATCTAAATACTTAGTATTTTTAATATAATTCAAACAATATTTCATTTTATTTGTTATTCTCCTTATAAATAAAAGAACTATTTGACAATAAATCTTCAATTTGAATTTGATCATAGTGAGTATATGGTATTCTAATTAATTTAATATTATTATCTTTGCACCATTGATTTTTTAAGGTATCATAATATTGAGTTTTTTCAAATTTTTGTTCGTTATCAAAAACACCTGTTCCCACTATACTATGTTGCTGACCATCATATTCAATAATAATATTATAATCGGGAAGATAAAAATCAAAACGTAATTTAGTTTTTTGATCTTGTCCAACTAAATTATCAAAAGTTTTTTCTCGAATAAAATTAATATTTGCTTGAGTTAATAATTGAGCAATTTTATTTTCTCCATAAGATTTATTTCTCTGACATCCACATGATTTAGTATTACCTGAAAGCAAATCAGCGCTAGATACCTGTGTTTGATTACCACATTCACATTGACATAACCAGACGATTGATCTATTATTATTTGTAGCAATGGGTTTTAATGCGGTTAATAAACCAAAATGTTGATTAGTTAAATCTTTAACACGAGTATGATTATATTCTATTAATTTTTCTATACCAACACATCCACAAGATTTAGCTCCACCAGAAGTTAAACGATTAATAGGAATATCTTTTTCATTACCACAATCACATTTACAATGCCAAACAACACTTCCGCTAGAACTTCTTTGTTCAGTTGGATATAATGCAACTAATTTTCCAAATCTTTGATTAGTAATATCTTTAGTTTTTATTTTTTGGCATCCGCATGAAATATTACCATTTCTTGATAAATCATATGTAGGAGCAATAAAAAAATTTCCGCAATTACATTGACATAGCCAATGAGAAGGCTTTTCTTCTGTATAAACAGGATATAAAGGAGTACAATTAGTAAAATTATATGTAGTAAAATCTTTAGCTAAATGATGAAGAGGTTTTTGTTTTACATCATTTATATTTTGAATAATTTTTATCATAATAAAATATTTTCCTTTCATTTTTTCTTATTATATAAGAAAAATATTTTATATTACTTTTCCATTCTTGACCAACTTTGTTGAAAACAGTAAAAGCCCGATTTAATCGGGCTTCACTTTAAAAGACTTATTATATTTACTCAGCTTCATCCGCAGAGTAAGAGATATCGCAAAGTCTATATGCCATTACACGTCTCCCATCCTCAGTCTTAACCTGCTCTTTTTCAGCAACATTTGCTTTACACAACTGGGCCAAGCGTGCTACAACCTTCGCCTTGGTGATAGTTTCATCACCGATTGCAGCGGTAATGTCATCCGCAGTCTGAGCCTCCTCGGTCAAAATACCCAGTACAGTCTGACGAAGATCATCGCCATCAGCCTTCTTCGCAGCCGCTCTCTCTGCTGCCTTAACCGCCTTCGCATCCAACAGCTCAACCTGATGGTCGATAAACTCTAATGCGCCAGCTACATCTTCATAATCAGAACCCTCAACAATAGCTCTGATCTCTTCAAACCAATCTCTCTTAGTCATCTTGTCTGCCATAGTTCAAATCTCCTTTTTAATTAAATATTATTTTTTTTCTTTACCTTATGTATCTATTATAACAAAAATTTTTAAAGTTTTCAAGGGTGGGTTCTCTTTGATGCGTTATAAAGCATCTACTGCTCGATTGATGTAATCAATCTCGCTTCGTGAAAGTTGACATTCTTTGAGGTTATGTAATGCAAAAACCTGAGTAATAAAATCATTTGGATTATATCCTTTTTCTTTCATTATGCGGAAGTCATGCACACACGCGTCAATGGACGCCCTCCTCTGCTCGGGGAAGCGGTTCTCCGCTTCAGCCATATACATACAATAAGCAAAATTCACTAACCAACACCTCTTTCTTTATCTTATGTATATATTATAATAAAATTTTTTATTAAAATCAATAGCGACGTAACGAACGCGCTTTGAAAATCATTTTACCACATCTTTCACATACATAGACATCAGTCCAAGGTGACGCGTAAGCGAGCTTCCGCCATTTATGTCCTAACAAAAGACAAGATAGTTTCATTAATAATCCCACCTTTCTTTCTTTTGTATCTTTTCCATTTTTGAACGGCGGCGATCGGTACGTGCAGGCATAGAACCTGGCTTTGCACGGTATTTATTACAGACCTGACATATCCCTCTAAACTCGGCATTCCGCCCTTTAGTACACTCGCCTTTCTTGATATAAAATTCACAAATTCTTTCCCTGTCACGCGCCATAGGTCCAACCTCCTTAGCTTCTCCAAGACGAATAGTCAAATAACACTGGTTTTCGTCCAATATAACCAATATTTTCTCTATGAAGATCATCAATACCATAGTCATAAATAAATTGCATTAACTTTTTATATTGTTTTTCTCCGTAATATTCAAAAGCATCAGTTTGCCAGACTGGTTGCCACCAAGTGCCCCAGCCGTCTATATCTTCACTACTTTTCTTTGCTTTTGAACTTCTTTCTTGCGGATAACGAAAATCCTCATCATGCACCGCATAATACATAGTTGCTTTTTGCTGAATGTAAATAGGGTGTCCATTTACAGAACCAACATATGCGGTTTTACAGAATGCACGCTCTACATGATTGGACTTAGCCTGCCTATAAGCAAGAACTTCCGCAGCGCAATAATCCCAATAATAAGTTTTATCATCACACGCATTTTCATTTTCATCGAAGAAATAATCTTCATATCCTTCTTCAGTCTCGCCACAAGTCATTTCTCCATTGAAAGGTACTTTGATAACAAAATTTGCGTCTTTTGGGAGCAAGACTAGCTTAGAAACCCCATAATGATAATCATATTTAAAATTTTCGGGCAAATAATTTAGTATAGCGTCCTCAAAATTATTATCAGACAGTTCTCCGTCAAAATAACAATTCTGGAATAAATCTAATATATCATTTCGAGTCATTGAATTACTCCTTTATAATATATATCTTTTCATATACATATATTATATCATAAAATTTATAAAAAGTAAAAACGCCCGTAGGACGCCTTTAATCAATAGCTCGAAGGATGCAACGTGATACAACAGTAGTTTTAACAGAGCGAAACTCTTCATGTTTCTTTACTGTTGCAGTCATATCATAAGTATTACCAACTTCAATCTCAGGTTCGGAAGAAGTAAACCAAGTGAATACATTATCTCCACATTTGAAGGTGAAGATATTGGTCCAGCCATAACGAGAAGTATAACCTCTCCGCGAAGAAAAGACAACAGTAAGATTACGAAGCCGTTCACCAACTTCTCCAACATATTCAGAAAGAGAAGGCTCTTTAGTTTCATCAAAGCGACGCTCAATTTTCTCTTTAGCGTCCTCTTTGAAAATCATATTATCATTTTCAGTATCCCATACCATATAATCAATATAGTTAATTTCAAAAGTACCATAACCTTCTGGTAATTCAATAGGTTCAGGGGAATGCCACATGAACAGAGGAGAGAATTTACAACCAAGCTCCTTCAAATGCTCTTTGATCGAGTACGTATCATCACCATATACACAATAGGTGATGCCATTAACATCAAAGCCATTTTTCTCAAACCATGATTTCTTATTGGCTTCTGAAATCGCCTGTCTGCGGGCGGCACGCTCAATGGCTTCCTGTACTCTCGTTTCTTCCCGCTCTTTAGCACGCCTTTCCGCAGCTTTTGTGTACATTCGTCCACTCTTTTCAAACGGCTCGCCTACTCGTTCATAGTTTTCATAAGATTTTGCTACAAAATATTCTGCCATGCGTCATTCCTTCTTTCTTTATCTTATAAATATATTATATAATATTTTTTGATAAAAATAAAATGAGCCTACTTTTAGTAGGCTCATTATTATATTTCCCAACTTTTACCACAGTTATTACATACTGCCATTTTTTTAGAATGTGTAGTTATTTTATAACTTTTAGGTTTAAAAATATGTATAATTAATGTTGGTAAGGTAAGAAAAAGCCACATAATTGGTTGTAACCACCATCCAATACAAATCCAATATAAAATACTATGTCTTTTCTTTTTTAATTCTAACTCTGTTATTATCTGTACTGTTACATTTTCTGATCCACACTTAGGACATATCATAATTCGCTCTCCTTAAAAATATTACAACTTGTAATCTGCTGCTGTGTACGCCTCTAATGCTATTATACAAATGGCAAAAATAATCCATATGCCAAGGGTGATAAGCCCTCCAACCCAGAACGGGATAGAAAAGTATAGGGCTATAAGATATGCACCACCCGCAATCATTGTAATCAATAGAAAGAATAGCATTACGACACATAAAATAACAAGGATACAATTTGCTAAAAATTCGTGTTTCTTACCGCCACTCGTCATCATGATAGCTCGCTTCAATTTCTCCTATGCTGTAGTTATCATGCGTAATCAGATATTCTGCATAAGCATCAGACTGCTCAATAGGATCAGGAAAAAAGAAACGCTCTCTATCTAAGAGTTCATCCCACGTTACACCAAACTCGTAGTCACCACTAATCGCGGCTGCCGCCAACATCTGCGGCGTAGTGATTTCAGTATGATTATACCAGTCTGTTACACGATCGCGGATGGTCTTAGTCTCCTCAGAGATGCCTTCCGCCTCCCAATATTCAATTACAATCTTTACGGCTTCTTCAATTAATCTTGTATTCAGCATAACAACTACCTCTCTTCTTCACTATTGTTGTTTTCCTGTTTTCTTATAAATATATTATATTATAATTTTTATAAAAAATCAAGAGGAGCAAAAGCTCCTCTTATTATGCAAGACTGTAATGTAAACTATCTTTACTCTTGCGGATGACCTGCATGAAATCAATCTTTTTATCTTTCCACTGTTGATAAATTGCATACAATTTTAAATCATAATCTTTACTTTGAAAATCTTTATTAATTTCAAAACGGAGGTCTTTAGCGTCAAAGACTGTCCCGCCGCGATTATAGTCATATTTATTCATCATTGGAATATAATAAATAGTAAGACCATCACTCCAGTTTTCCGCGCCAGGAAGTTCAAACTCAAGATAAGTTTCTTCAGTTTTAAACATATCTTCTCTACAAACAGTAGTAAGTTTTGAACCATCTGTAAAATAAAGATTAAAGTAGTATGCCTGATCCTCAATATGTAAAATATTCAAATCCGCGATAGCATCTTCAAATGAGGAGCCGTCTGATAATTCAAAAGCAATAGCACGCAAACAGTCATAGTTTAAATTAATTTTGGTTGCAAAATTAATAACCTTATCAATTTCACTATTGTTACCTAATTTATCAGTTAAGTATTCTCTTATATCCGCCTCTGTTGGATAATTAAATGAGAAATGATAATGAAAACGACCAGGTCTGTTTACCAAATAATCATTTAAGTTTCTTAAACTGTTACAAGTTACTACAAAAAGCTTTTTACCCATAGAAATACCATCAAATAGAGTAAGCATTTCCGCCTGTGGAGCATGATTATCATTATTGCCTGCAAAAACTTTATCAAACTCATCAAAGAGTACCATTACCTCTTGATTTAATGAATTGATATAATTTGCCATACCAGGGACGTAGATATTTACTATGATAAGCGGAAGCCCTTGCTCTATAGCGCGTTGAGCCAAGAGCTTAGAGAATAAAGACTTGCCTATACCTTTATCACCGCTGAGAATTACGCCAAGATTGCGGTCGAAGCGTTTAAAGGCGGATAAGACCTTATCCACTTTCGCCTGATGTACGCCGTATATTTTTTCATTCACTTCAATATCAGCATATTTTTCAAGCCAAAAGCCACGCTGCTCATGGAAACATACTTCATAACACTGGGCGGGTAGCTGGTCATAGAGTTTTACGCTGTCATTATAAATATTATATGTATTACCTGTATTAACTGCTCTCATATTAATCCTCCCATAAGTTTAGCACATCCATTCCACCTTTAAAACTCCACATAGCACACAAAAGGACATAAATAGATGTTATAATCATAGCGGGTTCATCCTTTGTAAATTGAATAAGTACGTCGATCGCACAGACCATATAGTTATATTCCATTTCTTCATGTTTTTATAACCTTTCCTTAATTATAAATATATTATATCATTAATTTTTATTAAAATCAAGAGAAGAATAGTGGTAGGAGAATTATTTGACATGATATTAAATTTATGTTATAATTTATATAGAAACAAGAGAAAGAAGTGATTGAAATGTTTATAGAAAGCGCGGAAACCGAGGTTACACGCGGATTGGACGGGAACCCGCAATGACAGTTGTTTGTAAAGTTAATTGCCCTTATAATGATAGAGGTTTCTGTGTGAGAGGTTTAACTGCTATTGATGAGAATGGAATGTGCGAGATGTGGTGGCGCGAAGGGCAACGCCGCGTTAATAGTGAAATGGAGCAAGGTGCTCCTTTATATAGAGAAGATTTAGTTATATTAAATGTGCAGAAGGCGGAGGATGTAGAAGATGGAAGAACAGTTGAAAAGGATTGCGAATCTGATGGAGAAGGAACTGGAGATAGCTCAGGAGAGTCAACGACAGAATGAAGAAATTAATCAACAATGTAAAGATATGATGAATTTAACAGTAAAATATTGTGATAATATTCAAAAGTTGGCAGATAGAGTTGAGGCTTTAGAAAAGATGATTGCGAAAGTGCCTGAATTTTATGAGTATTGGAAGAAGCTAAATGCTTGCGGGTATCAGGACTAATGGCGAAGATTAAGTTAAATACATCAATGTATTCTTATGCGGATTCGGGCGATGTAGAAATAATATCAAACACAGTGACTGATTTATCTTCTACTATTGATAATTTGGCTGAAAGAGTAAGGGGCTTTAGAGATTAGAGAGTGTGAATTAGAAGCGGAAAACGCGAAGAAAATTATTGGTTATAGAGTGAACGCGCGGAGGTCTCGTTAAAAGCGCGTGTGAGCATGGTTTCCGCGTTAAGAAAAAATAAAACAATAGGGGTGTGGTGATTTTAAGCTGTTGAAAGATAGCGCTTAAGAACAATTTTAATAATTTCATTTAAAAATTAGCTTGATTTTAAATGAATTACAATAAAAATCCAAATTTCAACAAATTGTTGAT
>Ga0192251_1070_pt1 | contig 12263 bp, 14 predicted proteins | sample Koala_Koa26_H3_FD_131275 | JGI IMG/M metagenome (GOLD analysis project Ga0192251, IMG submission 131275) | Enriched cells from koala feces incubated with labeled cellulose particles, San Francisco Zoo, California, United States - Koala_Koa2-6_H3 ...
AATAATAGCTATACGCATCTGATAACGATTGCACAGGCCCACCGTCAAAAGGCTGGAAATCTTGCTGCCAGTCCTCACCAACAAAACAGGTTATTGGCAATATTTCCGCCAGATGTTTCGCCAGATCCACATCTCCAGATAAGAGGCAAAAAAGAGCTATCGATTCGGGTTTTATCGTTTTCATGCCCCTCGCCCTCCACTTAATTTCCTGTAATGGCGGTCTGGTTGATAAGCCATGAAACAAGATTGCCACACCTTAAGTGCAGCCCTGGTGCCTGTCGGCACTGCGATAAAAGAACTAAATGATGCCGCCATACCCTGATCCTTTCAGGGTGGTAGGGGTATAAAGACGCGCCTGTACTCTACCGGACGCTTCCGGGCAACCCACTTCCCACCGAAGTTGTTGGTATTGACTGACTGGCTGGTCTTCTGGCTTAGCGTCATCCTCTCCCGACCTTCCCAATCTCGCGATCAGTGGCATTTTCGGGTTTGTCAGCATTACAGCAGCGGGGGCTGCGAGGGATTTTCACCCTCTTCCCAGGCACAAATGTGCCACACCTGTCAGCGTATGTTATGAGCTGATTTCACTTTTCCCATAACAGGGAAATAACGTTAATTATTCATTCCAGAGTTTATTTAAACCGTCCTCTTTTTTTGGGGCATTTACTCTATACCGTTTCCATCGCCGCATTATCACTCACTTGCTGTCGATACACCTGCGGCGTAACCTGATAAGTCTGACGGAAAACTTTGCAAAAATAACTTGTTTGCGAAAAACCTAAATTACGCGCAATGCTGGCGATGCTCCAGTCACTATGGCACAGTAACTCACGAGCGCTGGCCATCCGTTGTTGGTTTACCCACGCATTAAACCCGATTCCATGGTATTTCTTAAATAACTTACTGAAATAATAAGGGCTTAGATAAACGTGCGAGGCGACATCTTCCAGACGCAAATCGTCTGATAAATGCGCATCAATATAACGTAAAGCTTTTTTCATTTTATTGTCGTGGGGACCAGGCGCACGAGTCTGGCGCAACGAATCTGACTGAGATTTGTTCTCTTTAATAACCACAAAATTGAGTTGTTTTTTTAGGCAATTTTCTACAATCAACTTCAACAAATCCGCAGAGGCCATAACTCTTGAGTAATCCATCTCAGGGACTTTGCGAAATTCATTAAGTAATTCGGGATCTGCCTGCCAGCAATCATCGACATTCAGAATATCGACCAAATCGACATCATCATTACGCAGACGAACTTGCCCGCACAATACAAAACCAACTAAATGCCCGGCGATTACCAGTGGAATAGAGAAATCGGTTAATCCGGCATGACAGCGATAAATACAAGGCTGATCGGATTTAGAGGCTTCCAGACCCCCACAACGATCGCTCATGCGACATCGAGTGCTCAGCTGAGGGTGTTGCCGCATCATCTGACAAAATGGAGTGAAGTTAAACAGCTCGGAAATTTCATCGCCGTGAATATTGACCACGACAACCGCAAGGCTGGTCGCCTGCGCAAAATCCTGCGCGATTTTATTAATGAGTTCTGAATTAAGTGTCGCCGCAGAAATCATGATAAAACCTCCCAGTTAATTTATTGTTATAGCAAAACAATTGTTTTACATTTAATCTTCACATCATCCTTGATGATTTACTGACGAGAAGCACAAAGGACAATAACAAAAGCCTCCGTGAAGCGGGAGACTTTTTAATAAGTTCGGAAAGCAGATCACAAACAGTAAAAAAATAAACGTTTATAACTGCCAGATTATTTCGTTATTCGCTGATTTCTTTAGGCGTTACACTATTGACAGGTAAATTCTTTGCAATGAGATAGCGATAAATCGCCGCACCAACACATGCCCCAATGATCGGTGCAATAATGGGTACAATGAAATAAGGAATATTGCGTCCACCAGTCATCGCAATTTCCCCCCAACCCGCAAACCAGGTGAAAATTTTAGGTCCAAAATCACGCGCTGGATTCATGGCAAAACCGGTTAATGGTCCGGTAGAAGCACCAATAACAGCAACCAGAATACCAATGAGTAAAGGCGCAAGCGGTCCTTTGGGTACGCCATTACCGTCATCGGTCAACGCCATAATCAACCCCATTAACATGGACGTTATGACCACTTCGACCAACGCAGCTTGCCATACATTAATCGCCGCTGCTGGATAAGTACTGAAGATACTGGCGAGTTGTAAACTTTCTGCGCTACCACGCACTATATTACGAGCAGATTCAAAATCGGTAAACAAACTGCTGTAGAGAGAATATGCCAGAACCGCACCACCAAAGGCACCCGCTAATTGCGCCACACAAAATGGCAGCACTTTACGGGCTGGGAAAGAGGCAAACAGCCACAGAGCAATGGTAACTGCCGGGTTGAGATGAGCGCCGGAAATACCTGCCGTAAGGTAAACAGCAAGCGAAATCCCTAATCCCCAAATGATACAAATTTCCCACAGTCCCAGACTTGCCCCGGCAACCTTCAGGGCGCACAAACAACCAATGCCAAAAAAGAGGAACAGTCCGGTGCCCAAAAACTCGGCAACGCATTGCGCCTTGAGTGAATCATTCATAGTGACACCTTCTTTACGGAGTTTTTCTTTATCAGCCAACTATGCGCTGATTGTTGTGTATGCCGAGCGCAACTATAAAAAATTGCTCTGCAGAAAATATTGCCAACATGCATGACAGACTCGTGTAAAAATCGTGCTAACATAACAAATTATTGTTATTGCCGAATCATGCAACACAGCGTTAATCAGTGTTGAAAGTAATAATTCCCACCAAACTTTTACAATAAAAAATTGCCATCATGACATAATAAAATTGAAACAAATATCACAGTTCCTTCCTTCGAACCAAACTCAACGAAATATTACTCGCGATTAAACTCACTAGCCAACGCAATTAATTCACATTGAAATATCTACAAAACAACCAATAAATTAACAACATATAGTTCATAAAAGCAATTTTATTATATTTGTTCTCTATTAATTTTTCTCATTAGCCGATTAAGTCAGCCATTCTTTTTCCTCGCTTTTTTTTATAGTCATATCGTCAAAAAAATCCAGGCGAGGTCTTTATGCAACAAGAAGCGTTAGGAATGGTAGAAACCAAAGGCTTAACTGCCGCCATAGAGGCCGCGGACGCCATGGTGAAGTCGGCAAATGTTTTGCTGGTCGGCTACGAAAAAATAGGTTCCGGGCTGGTGACCGTCATCGTTCGTGGTGATGTCGGGGCGGTAAAAGCGGCAACAGACGCGGGTGCCGCAGCTGCGCGTAACGTCGGCGAAGTAAAAGCCGTACACGTTATTCCCCGCCCACATACCGATGTCGAAAAAATCTTACCAAAGGGAATTAACCCATGAGCAGCAATGAACTGGTCGAACAGATCATGGCGCAGGTCATCGCTCGCGTAGCGACGCCAGAGCATGAGGTTCTCCCGAAAACCACTCATCAAATACGAGAGACGGCTATGGCAGAAAAAAAGCTGCACATTAACAGAATTTGTTGGCACCGCTATTGGCGACACTGTAGGTCTAGTCATTGCGAACGTTGATAGCGCCCTGTTGGACGCGATGAAACTTGAAAAACGCTATCGTTCCATTGGCATTCTGGGGGCGCGTATTGGCGCAGGGCCACACATTATGGCCGCTGATGAAGCGGTAAAAGCCACCAACACTGAAGTTATTAGCATTGAACTTCCTCGCGATACTAAAGGCGGTGCCGGACACGGCTCATTGATCCTCTTAGGTGGCAACGATGTTTCCGACGTGAAACGCGGTATTGAAGTTGCCCTGAAAGAACTCGATCGGACCTTTGGTGATGTCTATGCCAACGAAGCCGGGCATCTTGAACTGCAATACACCGCCCGCGCCAGCTATGCACTGGAAAAAGCGTTTGGCGCTCCACTGGGACGGGCTTGCGGCGTTATTGTCGGCGCTCCGGCTGCGGTGGGTGTTCTGATGGCCGACACCGCGCTGAAGTCCGCCAATGTGGATGTCGTGGCATACAGCTCCCCCGCTCAAGGCACCAGCTACAGCAACGAAGTCATTCTGATTATCTCGGGTGACTCCGGCGCAGTCCGCCAGGCGGTCATCTCCGCACGCGAAATCGGTAAAACAGTGCTTTCGACTCTCGGCGATACACCGAAAAACGATCGCCCTTCCTACATCTGAATTCTCTGAGGCAGATTTATGAGATCGAAAAGATTTGAAGCACTGGCAAAACGCCCGGTCAACCAGGACGGTTTCGTTAAAGAGTGGATTGAAGAAGGCTTCATTGCGATGGAAAGCCCGAACGATCCTAAACCGTCAATCAAAATTGTTAACGGCGTCGTTACCGAACTGGATGGAAAACCCGCCAGTCAGTTTGACCTGATCGACCACTTTATCGCCCGCTACGGTATCAATCTCGCGCGCGCAGAAGAAGTCATCGCGATGGATTCGGTAAAACTTGCCAATATGTTGTGCGATCCAAATGTCAAACGTAGCGATATCGTTCCCCTTACAACAGCAATGACGCCTGCAAAAATCGTCGAAGTGGTTTCGCAGATGAACGTGGTAGAGATGATGATGGCGATGCAGAAAATGCGCGCCCGTCGAACACCATCACAACAGGCTCACGTCACCAACATCAAAGATAACCCGGTACAAATTGCCGCCGACGCAGCTGAAGGCGCATGGCGCGGGTTTGATGAACAGGAAACCACTGTAGCCGTTGCTCGCTATGCACCGTTCAACGCCATCGCCCTGCTGGTCGGCTCACAGGTGGGACGTCCGGGCGTCTTGACCCAGTGTTCACTGGAAGAAGCCACCGAACTGAAACTCGGTATGTTAGGCCACACCTGTTACGCCGAAACAATTTCTGTCTATGGTACAGAACCTGTTTTCACCGATGGCGATGATACCCCGTGGTCAAAAGGATTTCTCGCGTCATCCTATGCTTCTCGCGGCTTAAAAATGCGCTTTACTTCCGGCTCCGGCTCTGAAGTACAGATGGGTTACGCGGAAGGCAAATCAATGCTTTATCTCGAGGCTCGATGCATTTACATCACCAAAGCCGCAGGCGTTCAGGGTCTGCAGAATGGTTCGGTAAGCTGCATCGGTGTTCCATCAGCTGTGCCATCAGGCATCCGCGCAGTATTAGCGGAAAACTTAATTTGCTCATCGCTGGATCTGGAATGCGCCTCCAGTAATGACCAGACCTTTACCCACTCGGATATGCACCGTACCGCACGTTTCCTGATGCAATTTCTGCCAGGTACCGACTTTATCTCTTCCGGTTTTTCCGCTGTGCCGAACTACGACAACATGTTTGCTGGTTCAAACGAAGATGCTGAAGACTTCGATGATTACAACGTCATTCAGCGTGACCTGAAGGTTGATGGCGGGCTGCGACCAGTACGCGAAGAAGATGTTATCGCAATCCGCAATAAAGCCGCTCGCGCTTTACAGGCTGTCTTTGCCGGTATGGGACTACCGCCAATTACCGATGAAGAAGTCGAAGCGGCAACCTATGCCCACGGTTCGAAAGATATGCCTGAGCGCAATATTGTGGAAGACATCAAGTTCGCCCAGGAGATTATCCATAAAAACCGTAACAGCCTGGAAGTGGTGAAAGCCCTGGCGCAAGGCGGTTTTACCGATGTCGCCCAGGACATGCTCAACATGCAAAAAGCAAAACTGACCGGCGATTATCTCCATACCTCAGCCATCATCGTCGATGACGGACAAGTGCTCTCAGCGGTCAATGACATCAATGATTACGCCGGACCAGCTACAGGTTACCGCCTGCAAGGGGAACGCTGGGAAGAGATCAAAAATATTCCCGGTGCACTTGATCCCAACGAAATTGACTAAGGGTGAGAAATGGAAATTAACGAAAAATTACTGCGTCAGATTATCGAAGGCGTGCTGGCAGAAATGCAAACCAGCGACAAGTCCGTTTCATTTCGTGCACCTGTCTCTGCAACTGTCTCTTCAGTGCCAGATACCGGAAATTTTCTGACCGAAATTGGCGAAGCCCAACAAGGCACTCAGCAAGATGAAGTCATTATTGCTGTAGGCCCGGCGTTCGGCCTGGCGCAAACCGTCAATATCATCGGTATTCCGCATAAAAACATTTTGCGCGAAGTGATTGCCGGTATCGAAGAAGAAGGCATTAAAGCCCGTGTGATTCGCTGCTTTAAATCGTCCGATGTCGCATTCGTAGCAGTCGAAGGAGATCGTCTTAGTGGTTCAGGTATTGCTATCGGTATTCAGTCGAAAGGCACAACGGTTATCCACCAGCAGGGACTTCCTCCCTTGTCTAACCTGGAACTTTTCCCACAAGCGCCTTTGTTGACGCTGGATACTTATCGTCAGATTGGCAAAAACGCCGCGCGTTATGCGAAGCGCGAGTCTCCACAACCGGTGCCGACCCTCAACGATCAAATGGCGCGGCCGAAATACCAGGCCAAATCTGCCATTTTGCATATTAAAGAGACGAAGTACGTGGTCACTGGCAAAAAACCGCAAGAACTGCGCGTGACGTTTTAACAAAGGAAACCTTCATGAATACCGATGCAATTGAGTCGATGGTCAGGGACGTGTTGAACCGCATGAACAGTTTACAGGATGCAGCTCCTGTTTCTGCGGTCCCCAGCGCGTCAATACAGAGCGCCAAAGTGACGGATTACCCGCTGGCAAATAAACATCCGGAATGGGTTAAAACAGCAACCAATAAAACGCTCGACGATTTCACTCTGGAAAATGTGCTCAGCGATAACGTCACCGCCCAGGATATGCGCATTACCCCTGAAACATTGCGTATTCAGGCCGCGATTGCCAGAGATGCTGGTCGTGATCGCCTGGCGATGAATTTCGAACGCGCCGCTGAGCTTACCTCAGTACCGGATGATCGCATCCTCGAAATCTACAATGCGTTACGCCCTTATCGTTCGACTAAGCAAGAACTTATTGCCATTGCTGACGATCTTGAACGGCGTTATCAGGCCCCAAATTTGTGCTGCATTTGTCCGTGAAGCTGCGGAACTTTATGTCGAGCGCAAAAAACTGAAAGGCGACGATTAAGGACGAATTATGCGATATATAGCAGGCATTGATATCGGCAACTCATCAACAGAGGTTGCGCTGGCAACGCTCAGTGCAACTGGAGAGTTGTCGTTCGTGAGTAGCGCCCTGGCGGAAACCACCGGAATTAAAGGTACGTTGCGTAACGTCCATGGTATTCAGGAGGCGCTCGCACAGGCAACGAAAAAAGTCGGCATCAATGTTAGCGATATTTCGCTTATTCGTATCAACGAAGCAACTCCGGTCATTGGTGATGTGGCGATGGAAACCATCACTGAAACTATCATCACCGAATCAACCATGATCGGTCACAACCCGAAAACTCCGGGCGGAGTGGGGCTGGGCGTAGGGCTCACCATCACTCCGCAAGAGTTATTAACATGCCCGGCGGACACACCCTACATTCTGGTGGTGTCATCGGCATTTGATTTTTGCCGATATCGCAACGATGATAAACGCCTCCGTACGAGCCGGATATCAGCTGACTGGCGTTATTCTGCAACGCGACGATGGCGTACTGGTCAATAACCGCCTGGAAATTCCTCTACCTATTGTTGATGAAGTCCTCTACATCGATCGTATTCCGCTCGGCATGCTGGCTGCAATTGAAGTTGCCGTTCCCGGGAAAGTTATCGAAACCCTGTCTAACCCGTATGGGATTGCCACCGTTTTCGCCCTCAATGCTGAAGAGACTAAAAATATTGTTCCTGTCGCGCGGGCGCTAATCGGCAACCGTTCAGCAGTGGTAGTGAAAACGCCTTCTGGCGACGTTAAAGCCCGTTCGATACCCGCCGGAAATATCGAACTGCTTTCTGCCGGGCGCACAACGCGGGTTGATGTAGCTGCTGGTGCCGATGCCATTATGAAAGCGGTCGGTGAGTGCCCAAAACTGGAAAACGTGACGGGAGAACCTGGCTCCAACATCGGCGGAATGCTGGAACATGTTCGCCAGACCATGGCTGAACTGACCAACAAACCCAGCAACGAAATTTTTATTCAGGATTTGCTGGCGATAGATACCTCTGTCCCCGTCAACGTAACCGGTGGTCTGGCAGGTGAATTTTCACTGGAACAGGCTGTGGGTATTGCCTCTATGGTGAAATCCGACCGTCTGCAAATGGCGATGATCGCCAGTGAAATTAAGCAAAAACTGCATGTTGATGTTCAGGTCGGAGGCGCAGAAGCAGAAGCGGCCATTCAGGGGGCCTTGACTACCCCTGGAACGACACGTCCACTGGCAATTCTGGACTTAGGTGCAGGCTCTACCGATGCCTCCATCATCAATCAGAAAGGGGAAATAGTTGCCACTCACCTTGCGGGAGCGGGCGACATGGTAACGATGATTATCGCTCGTGAGCTGGGCTTAAATGATCGTTATCTGGCAGAAGAAATCAAAAAGTACCCGTTGGCAAAAGTAGAAAGCCTGTTCCACTTACGCCATGAAGATGGCAGCGTTCAGTTCTTCCCTACTCCCCTATCCCCTCATGTATTTGCCCGCGTTTGTGTGGTGAAACCTGACGAACTGGTGCCTATTCCCGGTGATTTGACGCTGGAAAAAGTACGCGCTGTCCGTCGCAGTGCGAAAGAGCGTGTCTTCGTAACTAATGCCCTGCGTGCGCTACGTCAGGTAAGCCCTGCCGGAAATATTCGCGACATTCCGTTCGTCGTTCTGGTGGGTGGTTCTTCGCAGGATTTCGAAGTACCGCAATTGGTCACCGACGCGCTGGCACATTATCGACCGGTCGCCGGGCGGGGGAATATCCGTGGTAGCGAAGGTCCGCGCAATGCGGTAGCTACTGGGCTCCTCATCGCCTGGCACAAGGAGTCGATTCATGGAAAGTAAAGAGCGTGCACCAGCCATCGTTGTCATGGAGATCGGTGACTGTATCACTACATGGGATGAAGTGCTTCTTGGCATTGAAGAGGAAGGTATTCCCTTTCGCATTCAACACATTCCGTCAGGTGAAGTTATCGATAGCGCCTGGCTGGCGGCTCGTCAATCTCCCCTGTTGGTTGGCATTGCCTGCGATCAGGAAAAACTGATTGTGCATTACAAAAACTTACCGGCATCAGCGCCACTGTTTACGCTGATGTATCAACAAGATAACCATGCCAGGCGCAGCATCGGCACTAACGCTGCCCGCCTGGTAAAAGGGATTCCCTTCCGGGAACTCCACTCATAATCCACAGGAGAAACGCAGTATGAACAACGCACTAGGACTGGTTGAAACAAAAGGGTTAGTTGGCGCAATTGAAGCTGCAGATGCCATGGTTAAATCCGCCAACGTGCAGCTGGTTGGCTATGAAAAGATTGGTTCGGGTCTGATTACGGTGATGGTCCGTGGCGATGTTGGCGCAGTAAAAGCCGCCGTTGATGCAGGAAGCGCCGCCGCAAGCGCCGTTGGCGAAGTGAAATCCTGCCATGTCATCCCGCGCCCACACAGTGATGTTGAGGCTATTTTACCTAAATCAGCATAACCCCATTCGCTAAGGAGCACAGCGTGAAGCAATCACTGGGATTACTTGAAGTCAGTGGTCTGGCACTCGCCATCAGTTGCGCAGATGCTATGGCAAAAGCCGCGTCCATCACGCTGGTTGGCCTTGAGAAGACCAATGGCTCAGGCTGGACGCTCATCAAAATCACCGGTGACGTCGCCTCGGTTAATGCGGCGATCGCGACGGGAGCCAGTTTCGCCGGACAGCGAAATGGCCTCGTCGCACACAAAGTGATTGCCCGTCCGGGAGACGGCATTCTGCCCCACACAACTGAAGCATTGACTGTGACGGTTGAAACAAGCGAAACACCAGCAACAACCGTCATCTCAGAGATTATCAGTTGTAATTTGTGTCTTGACCCGGCATGTCAGCGGCAAAAAGGTGAGCCCCGCTCACTTTGCCTGCACGCCAATAAGCGAGGGGAGTAACAGTGGATAAACAAACCTTGCAGGAAACAGTGAGCCAGATTCTGGATGAGATGCGCGAGCGCCCTATCCCTCTGGGTGTTTCCAGTCGTCATATTCATCTTTCAACAGCGGATTATTTGCGTCTTTTTCCTGAACAACCGATTAGCGAGAAAAAGCTGTTAATGCAACCTGGCCAATTCGCTGCTGAACAGGTTGTTACGCTGGAGGGACCAAAAGGTAAATTGCACAACGTTCGCTTGTTGGGGCCGCTACGCAATGCAAGCCAGGTGGAAATTTCCCGTACGGACGCCAGAACGTTAGGGATCACCGCCCCGCTACGCATGTCAGGCGATCTCAGCGGCACTCCAGGGATTCGTTTGATAAGCCCATTTGCGGAACTGGAGATCACATCTGGCGTCATTGTCGCACAACGGCATATTCATATGTCTCCGCTGGATGCCCTGATTTATGGCGTTACGCATGGCGATAAAGTGGCGGTTGCCATTAAAGGTGATGAGCGACGACTGATATTCGAAAACGTCGCTGTTCGCGTCTCTCCGGATATGCGTCTTGAAATGCATATTGATACCGATGAAGCCAACGCCGCAGGGGCTGATAGCCCTGACGTTTTTGCCACACTGGTGTCAGTGCCATGAATAACATGCTGATGCAACGTATTGTTGACGAAGTGGTTTTTCGCCTTAAACAACGTGCGGGAAAAACACTCGTGCTGACTGTTTTTCAACTGCGAGACGCCAGCGTTCAAGAGATAGTTCATCAGTATGCATCATTACAAATCCGATATGTCGATCTGCCGCTGCTGCGACAACTTGCGGGGAACGAAACGTCAGATCGAGCAGCAATTCAGATACACGAAGCGTTAGCCTGGGGATTGCACATTCAATTGTCGTTGCAGCGTCATTTCCTGAACGCCATTGAATTGAAGACTCTCGCCCGTCTACCGCTAAGCTGGTGCGACGAGCAAGGGCAACCGATCTACCTACATCGTGATCGACTTTTAAGTTATGCCGATATTGCACAGTTAAGCTCAGGAATACTGGTGTTACAGCGAAAATGTTGTGTGACCGCACTGGCTCGTGAAGCGGCAATTACCCGAAATATTCAGTTAATCAGGCAGGAGTAACCTATGCATCTGGCTCGAGTCACTGGCGCGGTAGTATCCACGCAAAAATCACCTTCTCTGATCGGGAAAAAACTGCTGCTGGTTCGCCGGGTCAGTGCTGACGGCGAACTGCCTCTCACGCCATTAACCGGCGACGAAGTTGCCGTTGATTCAGTCGGCGCAGGCGTTGGTGAGTTGGTACTCCTCAGCAGTGGTTCCAGCGCCAGACATGTTTTTTCCGGCCCTAACGAAGCCATCGACCTGGCAGTGGTCGGCATTGTCGATACGCTTTCGCGCTAAGGAGTTGAAAGATGGCAATTTATACCCGAACAGGTGATTCAGGAAGTACGTCTTTATTTACCGGACAGCGCGTCAGCAAAACTCATCTACGTGTCGAAACCTATGGCACGCTGGATGAACTGAACACGACACTCAGTCTGTGTTATTGCGCCACCGCCATCGAAAGCCATCGCATCTTACTGGAAGTCATTCAACAACAGATATTTTGGTTTAGCGCTGAACTCGCCAGTGAAAGCGAACAGCCGTCAGCGCAGCAGCGTTACATCGGTACGGAAGAAATTGCCGCGCTGGAAAACGCGATCGATAGCGCAATGAACGCCGTCCCCCCAGTTCACAGCTTCATTCTGCCTGGTCGATGTGAAGCCGCAAGCCGCATGCATTTCGCCCGCACGGTGGCTCGACGGGCTGAAAGACGTCTGGTTGAACTGACAACGGAAACCACCATCCGGAATGTTTTGCTGCACTATATCAACCGACTTTCCGATTGCCTGTATGCCCTCGCCCGCGTGGAGGACAATGTTGCTCATCAAAACCTGATGATTCAGGAAATCACAAAACGTTATCACGAAGCCAACCACACACCAGCATTGAAGGAACGCACAATGCCGCTCACTTTTCAGGATCTTCACCAGCTCATTCGTAGTGCGGCAATGCGCGCAGATGAACTGCATATTCCCGTTGTCATCAGCATTGTTGATGCCAACGGAACAGAAAGTGTTACCTGGCGGATGCCTGATGCCCTGTTGGTCAGTAGTGAACTGGCACCGAAAAAAGCCTGGACCGCCGTGGCGATGAAAACGGCAACCCACAAACTTGCTGATACCGTGCAACCCGGTGCGC
>Ga0192251_1076_pt1 | contig 11577 bp, 10 predicted proteins | sample Koala_Koa26_H3_FD_131275 | JGI IMG/M metagenome (GOLD analysis project Ga0192251, IMG submission 131275) | Enriched cells from koala feces incubated with labeled cellulose particles, San Francisco Zoo, California, United States - Koala_Koa2-6_H3 ...
AAAAATGCGAGAAGAGCAGCTATATTGTGGATGAACTGAAAAGTGCCCGGGAGCAACAAAAAAGGCGTGATGAACGTGCTGATGGTTCCGTTCCGCTGAAACTGTCCGGAAAAATCCACAAACAGCCTGAAAGTATTGCCCGAAGTCGTGGTGCCCCCCAAAAAAACTGTTGAATGAAATGATTGAGCTGGCGTACCAGGATTTTGTGGCAAATGAGCAGCACAAGACTCGGAGTTAAAGACTGCAGGGCCCCGGTTACCAATTCTGCAGCATACACAACGAATGTATCCGGCTCTTACCTGTGAGGGGCACGAAAATTATACATTGAGCATGAGTGGATAATCCCGGGTGAGAGTCTCCCGTTTTACACTATTCACTAAAGGTGAGGCATATCATTCAGTCTCTCTGAATTCTTCATTTCAGTAACTTCAGCTACCTTCGTTTCATCTCCCCCACGAACCGGGGCCGCAGCTTGTTGTATCAATACCAAATTGTTGGTCATTACTGTCCTGTATCACTGGGCTGGCAAGTGAACTGAAATCCGCACCTTAATATTCTGACTGGCTGCGTACATTCATGGCATGAAGCGGCCGGAACGGCTGAGCTGAAGGTCCGTTGTGAGCGAGGAGCGGACCTCAGTGCTGGTTAGATTAACTAGTCTAATTGTGACTACCTAATTTGAAACGATATAAAAATGGTATGATACATGATCACTAATCTTTATCTGGAATATCTCTCGCATCGTAATAATCAATCCCAAGTCCAAAGCTTAACTCAAGCCCCTCAGGACCTCCGTGGATATCGCCAACCCCAAATGTATTTGGAGCATTATTATTTCTGAATTTTTCAAGATCATTTTTATTTGGAGGCGATTTGTCGTCATTAGAGAGATCTGGAAGTGGATCTAACTCAAAATAATCAACTCCAGCAGGGTTATAGGCAAGGTAAAAATTTCTATAGTTGCCAGGATTTCCTAAATAATGCCCTTCTTCATATTGATAGAACTTCGAAGAATAGCTCGACTGTAAATAATCAATATCACTTCCAAAATCTTTGAACTTATGTCCAAGGGTTTTTCTCAGATATGGTACTTCAGGATGAAAATTCTCATCCTTGCTGGTTACGGAATAGAGTATCACTGTGTTATTATTATCATAAACCACTTGCAGATAGAACTTTTTGAAAGAGTAAATATACTCATGAACCCTCCCATCCTCAGAATGTTCTTCCTTCACGGGAGGGCCAAAAATTGACTCGATGTACTTTATTGACGCTCCGGTGTAAATCACATGAAGATTATCCTCTGCTTTTTTTTGCAAAAAATTATCTGCGATATGTTGATATAAATCAAACACTCCGTTCAATGCAACAAAATATCCAAGAACAGCAAGAATACCACTCAAAAAAACAGTAATTAATGATTTTTTAAGTTTTTTAGGGGGATGTGACATAGTTCCTCTCTTTTTGTTTTTTAATTTTTTTGGAGTGTATCATGATTTCTCTCTTATTTTTTCAAAATTCTATTTATTTCTGAATGCAAAGTAAAACGCTGACATGCAAAAAAGTCATTCTTATTTAAGATTAAGTCAAAAATTTATCGAAAGACATTCTATTAATCTTACATGAATAGAGCAACGTCCGCATCTGGCACAGGACTGCTGTTGCAGCCCTGGCAACCTTAGACTTCAATCGATTCAGAGATCTCTAACGCATCATCGACTTCAATGCCCAGATAACGGACTGTGCTTTCCAGTTTCTTATGGCCTAACAGAAGTTGGATCACCCTGAGATTCTTAGTTTTCTTGTAAATCAGGTAAGGTTTTGTTCTTCTCAAGGAATGTGTACTGTAAAGCGAATCTTCGAGACCAAGTTTTGCTACCCACCCATGAAAAATTCGGTTGTATTGCCGGGTTGATATGTGTTGGTTAGTACCGACCCGAGATCGGAACAAATAGTCTTTACTGCGTAAATTGCCAAGCTTTATCAATGCAGAAACAGCTTCTCTTGTCCCTTTGGTTATCTCAAATTGGACAGGGCTGCCGGTTTTCTGTTGTAGAACCGTAGCTCTGCTTGAAACAGAGCTACCATATGCAACATCAGATACTTTGAGTTTGACTAGATCACAGCCTCGAAGCTTACTGTCCAAGGCCATGTTGAACAGAGCTAAATCGCGTGTTTTACCTTCCAGTTCAAGTCGGATTCGGATACCCCAGATATGAGATATCTGAAGTGGTCTTTTTTGGCCTATGATACGGTCTTTGTTCCACGGTGACGTGTTCATACTCAAATCTCCTGCAATGTGGGAGATTTGAGTATGGTTGTCCTTATGAGCGAGGCGCGGAAGCTCACTTTAGGGCAATCTAATTCACATGTCAGAGGATTTATAAAAAGAGAATAGTGCAGATTTTAGGGATACTTACACTTGCTATGGCATACTTTTTGGGACCCCATCAGTTTAGGGATCTGAATCGCCACAGCTTTGGTAGGCACCTGCTTTATGGTCACGTGCACCCGAAGATCCTGCGGGTACGCATGGGTCACGAAAAGTACGAGTCTACAGAAGTTAATTTACGGTTTTTTGCGCTCGATGTGGCTGCCAGCTACCAAGTCCAGTTTACACTGGATACAACTAACGCGCTGTAGCAACTGCGTGGTGGAAGCTGATTAAAGGAGATAATGATGTTCGATGTTGACGATACTGCACCCGATACTCCCGCCCCCCGTGAACTCAGTCAGGATGTGCAGGCGCTGATCAACAATGGTCTGGATTTTCTGGATAAAGCCCGTGAAGAGTTGGAGGCCTCGAAGCCGAAGTTCTCCGTCGTCAGTTTCTGGACTGCGGTCGAGATTTTACTGAAAGTTCCGCTGGCGCACGAACACTGGTCGTTGGTCTGCAGCCCGAAAAAGCCAATAAAAAAGCAGGCTTACCTAGCCGGTGATTTTCAGTCGGTGACCTACGAAGAAACCCGTGAAAGGCTTAAGGACGTACTTGAAAGACCCCTAGACAGAGAAACGGACAGTGCTTTTGATAAGGTCAGAAAGCACCGCAACCGCGTAGTTCATTTCTACCACCCCACTTTCACCGAGGCTGAACAACGTCAAATACTCAAAGAACAAGCTGACGCCTGGTTTGCCCTGAACCGGTTATTAAGGGATGAATGGAAAGTTATCTTCGGTGTCAAACATAATTGGAAGCTGGCTTTCGGTGAAACTCGTCTGATTAGGGGAAACAAATTTTATGCCGAGGTGCGGTTTAAACAGGTTAAGCCTGAACTCGAGCAGCTCTCTGAAAAGAATATTCAAATCGGTAACTGCAATGAGTGCCATCAGCATGCGACGGTAACAGGGACTGAAACGACCGGTAATGAAAACCGTAAGCTTGAAGTTACGCGGTGTAAGGTTTGCACCAGTGCTGTAAGGCAAATTACCCTAGTTTGTCCAGACTGCGAAATACCTCAATTGCTACCTGAGGGAGATAGTGATTTTGAATGCGAACACTGCGACTACACTTCGGATAGGTATAAACTGCTGGATGAGGAGTTGTTCCACAGTGTGGATGAACAGCTACTCTCCGTATTTCCTGCTGGATGTACCAATTGCATGACTCCTGAAAGCGTATGTAAATTTGGAGACGGCTATCTTTGCACTCAGTGTTTCATCTATTACACCGAGCTTCATGTATGTGGTTGTTGCGGTCACCTGAGCGATAGCGTTCCTGAACTGAGCCATATCCGAGGATGTGAATTTTGTGATGGTGACCAACGTTATTTTGATGACTGAATTACCATACATAATCTAGGCTCTTCAGGGATGGGTTGGACAGTCCGCTCCTGGCACAGAGCGGACGATATCACTGAGCTGAAGGTCCGCTGAGAGCGAGGAGCGGAAGTAAGCATGTATCTGCTAATGCGAAAAATCACTAACGAAACATTGGATCCCCATTGTTGCCGATCTTTAGTGGCGTTCAAGATTAGCCCCAATCCTGATTATCATTTGATTACACTGACTGAAATGATATAAAACCTAATTATCTGATATTTGTAGGGGTTTAGTAATGTCACTTCCTGTTCCTTTTGGTGCAATTGTTACAGTAGTGAAGAAATGCTGGTCTACTCTTACCCAGATAATGCTGATAAAAACTTATCAACTCTCACATGAGCGCTGGGCAGTGAGACACAGGCTAGGGGCGAGCTGGCATTCCTTAGGGAATTATTTGGAGTACAGTCTACGATTTGCTCAGTTGACAGATAAAGAACCTCGTTGTTCACGTATTGCTTTCAGAAGCAAAGAGGAACGACTGCAACAAGTTGAACTTGTTTTTGAAGCCATTGGCAGTGGCTTACGCTACCAAGAAACACTATGCATTCATGATGTAAATAACTCACCGATAATATTAACGCTTTCAAATATTCCTACACTTGATGTACTTATTCTAGATGATGGATTCGCATTTACGGTTGAACAGTACCAGTTAAAATATTGCACGATAAAATTAATGACTGGTGAAAGTATATCTATTGACAATTCGCCCAAATATTCGCTAATGCAAAACTGGTGTCTCAATGATACATGGAAACGGCGTTGGGGTATCATCTGGAACTGTAATGCAATTGAATGTGCCCGAAGGCGTATTGCTGAATATTGGAAATGGGGCTTTTGTCTGCCGTTAGTGGGACGCCCCCCGTTATATTCACCATCGCGAAAAGGTATTCATCTGTTTGAAGCAAAACCGTTACGCTGGTTTATGACACGCCCATGGTGTCTGAATATCCAGTTTTGGACGGCAATTTGGTCAGGACTGTTTATTCTCAGCGATGAGAATGTCTTGCAATGGCGCTGGAAAGAGCCACCACAACAAGACTAACTTTCACGAAGGCCGTCCGCTCTGAGCGAACAGCGGACATTCACTACACATGGTTCAAACATGAACCGGAGCTTTATTGTCTAGCTGTCAGTGTACTGCGATTTACCCGCTCGGTTGTCCAGAAAATCGGTCTGAAATCCAGTCATTAAAGGGCCTTAGCCTGACATTAAGCAACTTGGTAGGCGGATAGATAATAGAAATAGGAATGCGCAGGTCTGTCATGTTGCCTAGAACGGTGACAAGCTGTCCGGTGCGAAATCATTCCGGCAGCGACAGGCTCATGTGTCAGCCCGACGCCCAGACCGTCAACGAGCATGTGGATCTGCGAGGCGTTATCGTTCGCAGCGATGTAAAAACGAACAATCTGCTCATCTTCTAGAAGCACAAGTGCTTTAATGACATTAAGGCGGTCTATATGTTGCATTACAGACTTCCTATTGATCTTTACCTGAGGCTGAAGCAACCACGTTAATCCGACTATTTTTCGATTGCACCATCCACTATCACCATCGATCTTCCCTGAGCACAACGTTCAACTCTCCCGCGTACGCCGTATACCTGCGCAAGGCTCTCTGCATGGATCACCGTTTGCGGGTCGCCGCTGTCGATAAGTTTCCCCTCTTTCAGCATGATGACCTGGGCGGCATGCCGCAGTGCGATATTGATATCGTGTAAGACGACCAGCGTAACCATATTGCGTCTTCGCGTTTCGCGCGATACAACATCCATCACATGGAACTGATAATTGAGATCCAGCGCGCTCAGTGGTTCATCCAACAATAATAATGCGGGGCGGCGAATAAGCGACTGTGCAAGCCCCACCAGCTGCTTCTGACCGCCGGACAGGCTATCGAGGTAGTTCATTGCCAGATGTGCGATGCCTAGCTCTTCGAGCAGCGCTATAGCCTGCGCCTGATTTTGCCCGGCGCCGGAGGCGCGCTGGGCGACAACCACCGACTCCAGCACCTGTAAATGCACGCCCTGCGGCAGGGACTGCGGCAGGAACACAACTTTTTCAGCCCGACGAGCAAACGGCAGCGATAAGAGATTCTCTTCATTCAGCCAGGCTTCGCCACTGGCGCGATTTAGCCCGGCCAGGGCGCGCAGTAGCGTTGATTTACCGCAGCCATTAGGCCCCAGCAGTACAGTGACTTCGCCGCGCGGCAGCGTAGAAATCGACAGATGCTCAATAATCCGCCGTTTGCCGTAACCGGCGCACAGCGCATTAATCGTAAGCCCGCTCATGACATACTCCCTCGATGACGCATTACAATGCTCAGAAAGAACGGAACGCCTACCAGCGAGGTAACAATTCCTACCGGTAAAATGACACCGGGAATGATGTTCTTCGACGCTACCGAGGCCAGCGATAGCACCAGCCCACCGATAAGGATGCTTCCGGGCAAATAAAAGCGATGATCTTCTCCCAGCAACAGGCGGGAAATATGCGGTGCAACCAGGCCAATAAAGCCAATTGGCCCCACAAACGCAACCGAAAGGGCCGCCAGCAGGCTGATGCGCAGCAGGGAACCCAGGCGCAAACGGCGAACATCAATGCCAAAACTCATCGCCCGCTCTTCGCCGAGGCGTAGCGCGGTAAGCTGCCAGGCACGACGCAGCGACCAGGGTAAAACAATCGCCATCGCCGCCGCCAGCACCGCCAGTTTCTCCCATGATGCGCGAGCCAGGCTGCCCATCGTCCAGAACACCAGGCCCTGCAAAGTATCTTCATCGGCGACAAACTGCATAATGGACACCAGCGCATTGAAGGTAAACACCAGCGCAATCCCAAACAGCACAACGCCCGACGTCGGCACGCGCGTCCAGCGGGTCAGACTATCGAGCAGCAGGGCGGACAGGAGCGCAAAAAGAAAAGCGTTTGCCGGTATAAACCCGCTTTCGGGAACGCCGGGAATACCGATGCCCAGAACAATCGCCAGCGCTGCGCCAAAGGCCGCCGCCGACGAAACGCCAAGCGTAAACGGGCTGGCGAGGGAGTTATTCAGAATAGTTTGCATCTCTGCCCCGGCCAAACCCAGCGCCATTCCTACCAGGAGCGCCATCAGCGCATAGGGCAAACGGATGTCCCAAACGATAACCCGCATGCCGTTAGTCGCCCCGGACGGATGCATCAAAGTCTTTATCAGCGAATGTAAAGGGAGCCCTGAGGGGCCGAGGGTGAAATCGAGCAGCAGCGAAGCAATGATAGCGATAAAAATAACCGCCAGTATTACCAGACGCTGGCGAAAAAGCTGGCGATAGCGGTTCTCGACCGACAGCGTACTTTCCAATACAGTCATGGTTTTTCACAGCCTCCGTTAGCGCGGCGGATTGAGCACATCGCTCATCTGCGCATCGCTTAACGTCAGGCCAAAGAACTGCCGATAAAACTCACGCGTCTCTTTGCGTATATCCACATCAGCAAATCGCGCAGGATAAAGCGTTTTCGCCAGCCACAAAAATTGCAGCGCCTCTTCGCTGGTTTCACGGCACCACCAGAACATTCCTTTCGGATTAACGTAAACGCGATGATGAATGACCGCGTCCACGCTTGCCCACTGCGGAGAACTCAGAATGGCATCCGCGTCGCGCTTGTTCATCGCGATGATAACCGCCGGATTGGCAGTGACAATTTTCTCCAGCGCGACTTCACCCGAACGATTTTGTTGATGCTCGCCAAACCAATTTTCAGCGATATTTTTGCCGCCGGCCAGGTCAATCCAGTCCTGGTTTAGCGAGGGTCTACCGGTGGTGGTCAGCGGATTGCCCATACTGTGATAGAGCGACACGCGCTGTGACGCAGGAAGATCTTTCAGGCGCCCGGTGACCAGGGCCACGTTGCGATCGAAGTAGCGTTGATAGGCGAGCGCTTTTTGCTGCGCATCGGGCCCCAGCACCGCTGCCGTTTGCTGTACGCGCTGCGTTAACGCCCGCAGTGAATTCGCCTCAAACGCCAGCACCTGCACCCCAGCCTGTTTCAGCAACGCCTGTTGAGGCACTACCATATTCTGCGGTACAAAAAGCATATCGACCCCCAGCGCGATAATCTGTTCGGGATTGATTTCATGCCCGCTGTTTACGCTAACTGCTGCGACTTTCTCTATGCGCGGCAGGCTCTGGCGAAACAGGGGGATCCTTTTTGCAATCATCGAGGTTCCGACAATGTTATCGCCGTACCCCAGCATGGCAATAATGGTATTTTGCGCCGGCCACGGTGACGCGATACGCACCTCCTTGTGCGTATTTTCTGCGTGCAGGCTGGCCGCCAGCAGCAGCGCCAGCAGCGGAAATAAACGGGAGAGTTTCATCATTTATCCATCAGAAATCGAAGGTGACGGATGCACGCACTTCGCGGCCGCCGCCGATAAACGCACTTGGGGAACCGTTATCGCCATCGGTACCCGATGGGAAGATAGAAGCCCAGTAATGTTTATCAAACACGTTGTTTACCACCACGCGGAAAGTGGTTGGGACGTTGCTCACTTTCGTGGTGTAACGCGTTCCCAAATCCCATGTGGTATAGCTGCTGGCGTAAGAGGTGTTGGTATCGTTCGCCGCGCGTTTGCCCGTATAATGGACGTTAGCGCTGTAAACCCATTCCGGTATGGACGGCAAACTGTATTCCGCCAACAGATTGGCCTGCACTTTCGGCACGCCGACAACCTGTTTATTGCTGGTTGAGGCATTCGCCGTATCTTTCAGTTTCGGGTCGAGGAAGGTCACGCCGCTGTAAATATTCAGCCCCTGCCACACATTCCCGGCAGCGGTTAACTCAAGGCCGTTGTTAACCTGGTTACCCTGCTCTTTATACACGTTATCCGTATCAAGATAGGCAAACGGACGTTCCAGTCGGAACAGCGCGGCGCCTAGATTCATCTCGCCGATGTCCGATTTTAGCCCCACTTCATACTGCTTGCTGCGATACGGGTTTAGCGTTTGACCGGCATTTTTTACGCTCTCATCCGTCGGTGCGGTACCGCCCTGCTCCAGCGAATCGGCATAGCTAACGTAGGCCATTGTGTTAGGGGTAATTTTATACATCAGCGCGGCGTTCGGACTTAAACCATTTTCATCAACCTGGTTCGTTTGATTACCGTGCTTATCGTAGTTTTTAGTCTGCAGCCAGCTCTGGCTGAGATAGAACATTGCCGACCACTGCGGCGTAAATGTCACCGTATCGCCGAGCGTAACGCTCTGCTGAGTATTTACGCTGGAGCGGTATCGCGGCCCGCCGGTGCGGATTTTGCCATCGCCCTGCTCATCTATCGCATCCGGGTGATACATATTTGTTGTACCCCAGCTATAGCTGGAACCTGTTCCTTTGGCACTATAAAGCGACCAGACATATCCCGTGGTAGAAAGTGACAGATCGTGGCCGATAGAGCCGGTATCAATATGACCATTCAGCCCGGCGGTGTTGCTCAGGACGCGAAAACGTCCGGCAGCGGTGGAATCCTTCATCGAACGAGAGATATCGCCCTGATTGTTGAGTATTTTACTGGAAACACTACGCATCGCGCGGTCAGCCTGCTGCCAGCCCACGCCAGCGTTCATGGACCAGTCGTCGTTAAAGTAGTGGATCAGGCGAGTGCTGATGGTATCGGTAGTGAGGTCGTTGCCCGCAGTGCTGAGCGCCAGATTTTTGTCCTTCGGATTCGGCGCAGACGGCAGTTTGACGTTCGGCCCATAGTTAAAGCTACCGACATAGCCTTTCTGGATAAATTCGTAATGGCTGGCGTCGAGCTGTAGCTGAGTGCCCGGCTGAATATTCCAGTCGAGCGCAACGGAAACGAGTTTGCGACGCAGCGTGCTGTCATCCACATTGCCTTCCCCTTCCTGATCAAGCAGGTTCACGCGATAGCCAAACCGTTTGTTTTCATCAAAATGACCACCCAGATCGGCATGGCCGGTAAACGCACTGCGGCTTTGATAGCCCAGCGTCACTTTACGCAGCGTCTCTTCGGTTGGGCGCTTCGCCACGAAATTAAACTGCCCTGCTGGGCTCGCCGGGCCGTACAGCGCGCCGGTCAAACTGTTAAGCACATCCATGCGCTCAAGCATTTCCACCGGAAACGCGGTTGTTGAAACGATATTCAGCCCGTCCAGACGGCTGTTGGCCACCACGCTGCCCTGCATCCCCCGACTTTGCGGACGCCCGACATCCATTCCACCGCGCGCCTGCATTTGCGTACTGGGAGAGTATTTCAGCATCTCGCTGACGCTTTGCGCCTGCTGATTTTCAATCATCTCTTTAGTTACAGTGGTGCTGGAATATGGTGTTTCGATCCAGGATTTCGTTCCCAGCGGGCCGACATCTATATCGTTCGTTTTGAAACCGGCACCGGCGGCAGAATCGGTGGTGTCGGCGGCGGTGTTGCCCGTGACAATCATTTCATCTTCAGAAGTAGACGAGGCATGAGCATGAAGCGGTATGAAAGACGCTAATGCTGGCAAAAGCGCAGCGAAAGTTATTTGAGTTTTCATGAATCACTGATCGTTATGTAAATATTTATATTACGATCGGTGCATAGGCAAAATTATGATCCAGATCACACGTGAATGTAAGTTATTTACAAATTACGCTAACCTTCTGTCTCCGCTCTTTGCAGCATAAAAGTATGGCGGCGCGTTGTTGAAAGCAGGAGCGGCCGGGTTGTCAGAAAGCTGGTTTGGACGCAAGTAATATATAACAACTCTGATTACCGCATACTGTCAGGACAGTATCTACTTGAGCGTCCGCCTTTGGCACAGAGCGGACTGTCAGATTAGATTCAGACCTGTACTCATTAGCTGATACAAATCAGCCACATATACCTGCATTCCAAATAATTTCAGGCAGATATTATCTCCGTGAATCCCCCCGCCACCTTTCCGGTGCGCGGGGTTTTGTCTTTTTTCACCGGGAATACATGTATGAATCCGTCTGATGCCATTGAGGCAATTGAAAAAACCGCTCTCCTCCCTGCCTTACTCACTTTCCCGTCACATCCTGGAACATCTGCGCAAACTCACCAGCCACGAACCCGTGCCTGGCATTATGGGTAAAAGCGGGGCCGGTAAATCCTCACTCTGTAATGCACTGTTTCAGGGGGAGGTCACCCCGGTCAGTGCACTCATGACAGCGCTTCCCGGACATGCCGCCATCCCTCTGATGACACGCCTGCAGGACGAACTGCGCACGGAGTCTGTCCGCACTCAGACCCGTGAACAGTTTACCGGTGCGGTGGACCGGATATTTGACACGGCGGAGAGCGTCTGTATTGCCTCTGTTGCATGCACGGTTCTGCGTGCCGTCCGTGACACGGTGGTCTCTGTTGCCCGCGCGGTATGGAACTGGATTTTCTTCTGAACACTCTGCCAGGGGAAATGCCTGATTACATTGCGTTAACCAACTGAAAACATGACACAAACACCTCATACCCCTCCTGTTTCTCTTGCGTGGCCGCCTTGTTATTAATAGAATAAAACGATCGATAAAACAGGTATCGATCGTTACTATCGATCGTTTATAGTGGTTAATGGCCTGCGAAAAGGCAGCTGAATCTCTTCATCATGCAGAACGGAATTGCACACAACGGACTGATACTTCTCTGGCGGATGAGAGAGGGGAAGCATTTATGTCCGGGAAAAACCACTTTATCTGACCATGCTGTTTTGTACCTGCCGGTATCCACATTTGTGGGTACCGGCTTTTTTATTCACCCTCTGTAAGG
>Ga0192251_1078_pt1 | contig 11237 bp, 15 predicted proteins | sample Koala_Koa26_H3_FD_131275 | JGI IMG/M metagenome (GOLD analysis project Ga0192251, IMG submission 131275) | Enriched cells from koala feces incubated with labeled cellulose particles, San Francisco Zoo, California, United States - Koala_Koa2-6_H3 ...
CAGCACGAAGTATGGGGAAAAGGGAGCCAGTACGACAGCAATATTGTAATAGTTGGGTCGCCGTAGCCAGTTCCTTCCTCCATCTCCTCCTGACTGCGGCGACCATTTATTGAGTGGTTTCTTGGAGTCGTGTTGAATCGTCAGAAGATATGGCTTAAACTCAGAAGGGAATCTCATCACCTGTCGGTCCTTCGGCGCTGCGAAAAGCAGCCTGTTGATTGCGGTTTTCATTCCCGCGAATCACCTGCCTCAGATCGTTAAAACTCTTACTCCCAGCCCTTGCTGGCTTATTATCCTTATTGCCAGAGTAGGCTTTCACCTCGTTATCATCCCCATATGTATCACTATGTCGGATAGCAACACGAGCAGACACACGACAGCCTATCATTTCGCTTGTATCGTCAAACCTCTCACGACCATTGGCTTTTGCAATATTACTTCAAATTTGATCCACAGGTTAAACGTACAATAAGTTTTATTGCCAAACACATTGATACGATAGTTAATGGCTATTGCTTGATTCCACCAAGCATTATCAATGGCAAGCAGTATAAGGTGATAGCAGATGCATCAATAGTCCCCGCGCCTGCTTGGCTTATAAAATTGGCCAGTAACACGAGTAAGCAAATTGATATGCCAGCCAAAAATAAGGCAGTAGCACAGTACGATGGCGAGGACTACGAGTTCACAATCTGGCGAGCACGGAAGTACGTGGAGAAGATGTCACCAGCAATCCAAGGACAGGGTGGCCATTCGCAATTGCTCCGTGTGTGCCATGTTTTGCGCAAGAAATTCAACCTAAACATCCATGATTGCAGAGACATTTTGTGCGAATATAACACTAGGTGTGTCCCTCCATGGCGGCTGGATGTGCCCCGCGAAAGGTATGACTTCTTCCGGAAACTGAGTGAAGCGGAGAAATGGCAATGAATAAACATAATAGTTAGGAGGAATGGCTATGAATGAAATATCTCTTTACAACCAAATCCTTAATCCAAATGGTTTCCAGCAAGTCAAGGAACTAGCTAAAGAATTAGCTAAAAGCCAACTGCTTGGTGTCAATTCTGAGTCACAGGGCATTGTCTTACTTTTGGCGTGTATCTCGCAAGGCATTGATCCACTTACTTTTAATAACCGTTATAACATCATTCAAGGCAAGGTGGCAATCAAAACTGATTACCTTCACAGTTGTTTCCTGAGGTCGGGTGGGTCGGTGAGCTGGAAAATTACAACGAACGAAAAATGCACTGCTGAATTTAAACACAAAACTTATTGCCCAAATGGTATGACAATAACAATAACACTTAAGGAGTTAATTGATTCCGGTGTTGCCTTGGACCGTAGTGGTAACCTTAAAACCAACTACAAAATGCACTGCGCGGCCATGTTACGGGCGAGGGTTTTGTCTACTGGTATTCGTGCAATCGCGCCCATGATTACAGATGGTTATTATGTGGAGAGCGAAGTGGTAGACTTCACTCCTACTGACAGGGTGCTGGATTTGGGGAGCGTGCCTACGGTACAGGGAACTACACAGGCGCTGCCTGAGCCTGAGCCTGAGCCTGAGCCTGAACCGGAACCGGAATCGACAGCGCCTGACATGGAAGAAGTCTTGCTGGAATACGAGGAAACAGTGAACCTCTATCTCAGGCATATAGGCTGGCTCTCAAAAGAGGACTCAACGTGGCGTAACTTGTCCACTGGCCAGAAGAATAAGATCACAGCTAAGCTTGATAGCTTTATTGCCAAAGCAAAGCAGTATGCCATGTCTTTCGAACAACAGCCGGAGGAAAACTAATGCATCCCACTAAACGTCAGATTAAGTATTACATTTTTTACTGCATCACTCAAGTAATCGTTTGGTTTCTTTGGGCTTCTGACTGGCATTTCTATAGTCACTCGCGTTGGTGTGGCTTGCATATTAGTGACTATATTACATTCACCAGTGCCGTACTTATTCCATTTCTGCTTGGCCTTCTTATTTTTAGCATCATATTTCTTCCCTTTTATCTTCGTAAGGATGACTAATGGACATCTATAATTTGATTCGCAATCTGTTGGTTTATGTTGTCTATCCAATTTGCATCATCATTATCGCCAATGAAGTTTACCGGCGTATTTTTTGGAAGTACATGATGGAAGAAGAGGAGGAAGATGATGATGGCGATCGCGAGTTCCACGAACCCAGCATCGAGATGTGTTCTCGTTGCCGCAACCCCAACTGCAGCCACAGGTTGGCTGATTATACGGAGGACTAACCATGGCTGACCATCATCCCATCTTCGCCCCATCTGCATTCCCTGCCCTTGTTTATTGCCGTCATTTCCGCAATGCTGGCACGGAATCAGCCAACGCTACACGGGGAACGAGTCAACACGAGCTCTTGGCCAAAATCCTCACCAACCAGCCAATTCCAGAGGACGTGGACACCAACGACTTGGCCTGCGTTGAGTGGGCGGCACAGATTATCAACAACTGCACCTCCGCCGAAAACAGGGAAGTAGAGGTAGGGCTAATGCTGCTTGATGAGGATTGGCAAGAGTTAACTTTCGGTACTGCCGATGTAGTCTCCATGACGCCACGTGCGACTGGCGATATACTTGTCGTTGTGGATTACAAGTCAGGTAGTTATAAGGAATACAGGCCACAGCTCCATGTATACAGTAGGATGGCGATGCAAAGGTATGGGGTTGACAGGTGCGAATGCCATATCCTTTACGGCATGGACAGGCATGATGAAACTTTTAGGGTTAACTACAATGAAACTAATTACATTATTGACATCATTAATCAAATCAATGCTGACCAGTTGGGGGAAAAGAAGATCAATGAATTCTGCCAGTACTGTTCGCATCAACCCACCTGCCCACAAACCCAAGCAATCATTACGGCTATAACGAAGTCAGAGAATTACGACATCACTGACATAGGCATAGTAGATTGGGAAGTAGAGAATGCTAGCCCCGATAAACTGGGCCAGATGTACCTTGCTTTGTCATGGATTGAGTGTTTCGCTGACAGAGTAAAAAACCAAATAAAACAGAAGGCACAGGACGGCATGGAAATTCCCGGATTCAAACGCGTTATTACAACCAAGCGGTCAATTAAGGATTTACCGGCAGCTTTTACAGTGTCAGGATTATCATCTGAGGATTTTTTGGATTGCTGTTCCGTCAGCGTATCAAAACTACAGAAAAAACTCGGACGTGATACAATGGATTCTATTTTAGGCGATCTGATTACTACTGCAGAGGTAGTGCAGTTGCGGAGGGTAGGGGAATGAGGAAAAAGAGAGACTTAGCAGGTCAGAGGTTTGGCAGGTTATTGGTGCTATATGACACCGGTGAACGGAAAAATGGATGCGTCATTTGGCACTGTCAGTGTGATTGCGGGTGCGAAGTGGATGTCAGAAGCAGCAATCTTATTTCCGGCCGCACGACGTCCTGCGGGTGCTATCGGAGAGAGCGCCTGGCTGAAGTATGTACCGTGCACGGAATGAACAGGCGGGGGAAACAGCATCCTGTGTATGGAGTATGGGTGACGATGCTTGCCCGGTGCGAAAATCCAAACTGTAAATGGTATAAAGGCTACGGCGGTCGTGGTATCACTGTTTGCGATGAGTGGCACAACCCTGTGATTTTTATCGACTGGGCTCTAGCCAATGGTTGGCAAAAAGGACTGTCTCTCGACCGTATCGATAACGACGGCAATTATGAGCCTGATAACTGCCATTGGGTAACATGGAAGGAACAAGCGAGGAATAGACGTTCCAATCGACTTATTACCTTTAACGACAAAACCCAAACCATGGCGGAATGGGCAGAAGAAATAAATATTTCTTATCATACACTTAAAAGCCGAATTAATAATTATCATTGGCCAATCGAACGCGTGCTAACGGAGCCAGTGAATAGCTGAAAAGGGTAGGCAAATGAGTCGAGCTAGATATACGAGCCCAATTGAGACGCTAAGCAATATCGACACATGGTTGGATGACCCGGGGATTACAGAACTCAGAAGGGCGGAGTTACTGGCAGCCAGAGATAGAGTTGCAGCGATTCGAACGGCGATGATAATGAACGGCATGGGTAAGGAGGAAGACGATGGCAGTGGAGATATTGGGAGACCAGAACGGACGGCTGGAGCAAAGACTGGTAAAGCAACTAAAAGAAGCAGGACTGAACGAAATAACATGGGTAAGTCCAGACACGCTCGAAGTGCATGATGGTTGGCGTGAAGATGGGAGTGCGGTGTGGCGCATGCAGTATGAATATTACCATCTAATCCTCCCTATTGCTTGCATTCACACGTACTTTTATAATTTTAAGCAGGCGATGGAGAAGTTCGGACCAAAGGGTGTGGAGTGGAAAGTATGGACGCCGTCACCGGCAGTATGCTCTAAGGCCATTGCTGTGGCTATTAAGGATGACGTGATACAGGAGGTTATCATGGAAGGGTCCTGCATGGGCTTCTCTAATGCGTTAAACATTTTGGTTAAAGGCATGGAGGTTTCACGAGTTGTACAATTATTGCAAAATGTACCTTGCCAAACACGTGGAACGAGTTGCCCGCAAGAATTAGCAAGGGGATTATAATGGACAGTAAAATTCCTCTTAAATGCATTGAATGTGGGCGTATCATTTGGGCTCCTATTGAAGATGCAGATCTGGAGATGGTTTGTTCTGAGTGTTTGCGTGAGGAGATGAAGGAGATGAATGGTTTTAACCCAGTCCGGTATATGGATGACTACATAGAGGCCACACGTTTGCCTGAGGAATTTGAGGGGGGTTAAAGGAATGAAAAATATGCTCACGTTTTTCTTGATATGCTGCCTCATCCCGTCATGCACGGGATGCAACAAAAGGAAGGGCCGAACGCGGAGGCACGAACCGCAACCCGTCATGCTCCGCGACAAACCCACACCACGGCCAGCCGAGGTAAAACAGGTACCTCAACCTACCCCTGCCCCGCAACGTGCACCACAGCCCACGCAAACGCCTCCTGTGGGCAATCCTATAGAATATACCCATAGCGAGCCCGGCGTGGATTATCTGACTGAACGTGATCTGGAGAGAAAATGAAAACTGTCATAGCATATTCGCTCCGCAACGAAATAGTAAGTGAAGCTAATCGTCATGACTTTTGGGCACGTAAATACCAACGAGTTAAGAACCATAGGTTTACTGCCAAGACATTTAGTAGGATTGCATTTGAAAATGCTGGTTGGCATTGGGATGGCAAGACTAATCTAACTGTTAGCATGACAAGAGTCATCAAAAAACGTGGCAAAACTATGGACGACGATAATCTGGCGAGCGGACTCAAGGCCACAAGAGACGGAATAAGTGATGCATTAGGAACGGCAGATAATAATCCATATATTAAGTGGGTTTGTAACCAGCGGCGTGGTGACTTGAGCGTACTGAAAAGTTATGTCGATGTTGTGATTACAGAGGAGGAAGATGATGGCTAGAGGAAATGGAAATGCGATAATTGTGATTCCGTGCTGCGCGAATAAGGTGCCAGTTAAAGCACATAATGACACATGTTATAACTTGATGGCATGGTGCTACATTGACGCGAGCGAACCTGATCTGCCCACTGGTAGCCTCCATCTTCTCCCCGGCCACAGATGTCTTGCGAAGACAGACGTTCGTTTGCAGTTACCACCGAATTATCATGCGCGTATACTGCCGTGCTTTGACTTGGTATGGGAAACTGGTGTACAGGCTTTGCCTGATATAATCGAACATGGGAATCATAATGAAATTAAAGTCTTACTTTACAATATGGGGACAGGAGGAGCTGATCTGAAATATGGGCAGGCGGTAGCCCGATTGGTTGTTTCGAAAAGCTATTCCGTGCACTTAACAAAAATCTTGGAATCAGAGATAGATAAGGGAGAAGAGGGAGATGTCGAAAAAGATTGATTTAAAAGACCAAAGGTTCGGTAGGCTGGTTGTGTCACATGATACCGGTGAACGGAAACACCGTCAAGTTGTTTGGCACTGCCGTTGCGATTGCGGGAACGAAGTAAATGTGGTGGGGTACGACCTCACTTCTGGCCGCACAACGTCCTGTGGTTGTTATCAAAGAGAACGCTCGGTCGAAGCGAACACTGTACACGGAATGAACAGGCAGGGAGAAACCCACCCCGTGTATGTGGTATGGAAATCAATGCTCCAGCGTTGTGAAAATCCAAATAATCCTGAGTATAAAAACTACGGAGGCCGCGGCATCACGGTCTGTGATGAGTGGCATGACGCGCAGGTATTTATCAACTGGGCTCTGGCTAGTGGCTGGCAAAAAGGATTACAGATCGACCGTATCGATAACAACGGCAGCTACGAGCCAAGTAATTGCCGATGGGTAACGCGGAAAGAAAACAGCAGGAACAAACGGAATAACCGCCTTATTACCTTCGATGACAAAACCCAAACTATGGCAGAATGGGCGGAAGAGGCAGGTATAAGTTACCTAGTGCTTTGTTCGCGAATTAATCAATACCATTGGCCCATCGAACGCGCGCTAACGGAGCCAGTCCGGAGAAGAGCGTAGGGGATTTGAAATAAAAACAGGCCCAGCCACAAGCTGGGCCTTCCTTCTAGGAGAACACATGGTTACTTTTTATTGTGGCCGTTCAATCCCTTAATATATATCGTCAGCTCGGTCAAAATATTTGTATTCTCGGTCAACACTTTCCGCATCTCCCTCTGTTCGTCCATATACCGTTGCTCTCGTTTCCACCCGCCCCAGAGGACGATAATAACGAGGGCAAACAAACTAAGATATGCCAGGCCGATTAGTCCATAATTACTAAACTCCTGCACAATCGGCATGCCTTCTTTAACCACTTCCATCCCCATTCCTATCCCAGCAACGGATGATTCGGCAACGCATTCCGCAAGGCTTCCTTCACCACCGGATTCGAGACATCGCAGTTACTCACCACCGTCTCCAACGCGTACCTCTTCAGCTCAGCATCCTTTAGTGCCGCATCCCTATCAGCCTTGGCCTGCTTTAGTTCATCATCATACACGCTCAATGTGGCCCTAATACATGGCTTAAAATACTCAGCATTACCTTTGGTTACAGCCTCAAGCAATGTGCCGCACGCATTGTTCCCTGACATAATGCTCCGGACAACAGCCTCTACCCTCTCTTCCAGTACGCTCATGCCAGTCACAGGACAAATGCCATCCTTACATTCCATGAGTACTCTCCTTAATTATTCTAAAAACTCTTGCTAAACCACACCCCTAACGTTGGCCTCGTCGTCAACTGCTTCTTCAATCCCGGTAATGATGTTGGCGCTTTTGCCCCCATTTCCTTACTTATCGCCCCAACCTTTATCGTAGTCCCTGTTGTCTTATCGTCAATCTTTATTCCAGTCGAGTTTAGTTTAATTTCCCCGGTCTTCCATCTTAGTTTATTGACAAAGAGAAATTTTCCGGCTTCACGGCGAGCGACTCTAACGGGAGCAAGGCACTTTTTTTTAGACTGGATTCCTTAAGTTCTGCCAGTTTAGCTTCACATAGTGAATCGATTATGCTTGGACCGTATTCTTTCAAGGCATCAACCCCTTGTGACTTTAGGAATTGGATTATATACGTTCTGCATTCAGTCATAATCTGGGCACCTTGTTCAGCAGTCAACTTCCCGTTAGCACTAGCTGCTTTCCAGTCGTCCGTGTACTTCTGTTTCCCTGCCGCCACGGCAGTCTCGACAGCCAGCAGCAGCTTCTCCAGCTTCTTATCAGCCAGCCAAGTATACAGATGTGGCCTAACTATTGCCCAGACTATACCAACAACTGCCAGTACTATTGCACCAGCCAACCCTTCACCAGCAAGAATCTCATAGATAGTCATATTATTTCACCTCTAATATAGTACACGCTGAACCTTTACCATTACTATTACAAGCTGTCGCCTTGATAACGTATTCCTTAGCGCTTCGTGGCCTATAGGTATATGTCTCTGTTACCATGCCGCTGCTTGAATGGCATACACCTGCCAGTTTACTATTGCCAATACAGGTAGCCAAACACTTTACCTTATCACCTGTAGCCGTGACAGTTATCGCTACTTCCTGACACACGGTAGCAGGATTTGGAGTAACATCAATGAAGATGACAGGGGTCTTTGCTTCTTCAATATCCGAGTCCACAAATTCAATATCAGATAGGTCAGCTACTGCAATACCTTCGTCGTTGATTGTCGAAGTAATGATAAGGTTATTACAGTATGACCATATTTGATTATCTTGTTGTGCGAGGATTGTATCAGGGCCATGATAAATAATATCATGAGGCAAGGTGACGCATGGACTGGTGATGAGCGGTTGCGTTGAACGCGCTACCCCTTCAGCTGAACAGAAGATTGCGCCCGGACAGAAGGTGATTTTACTGATACCAAGGGCCGCTTTGCTTGTCCGTGCTGTCATATCAAATACGCCACCAGAGTCGACAGTAATATCCATGCCAGTACAGACAAGTTCATAGCATTCAGTAATATTCCCTTCCTCATCCTCTATCTCTGTCATAATAGGTGCTTCACCCACCGGGTCATCGGAGAATATGGTATCGTTATTAACCAGCAGCGCACCACCTTCACAGATAAACACCCGGGCATTTAGGCCAGAGTTGTCAGAGTATGGAGCATATGTACCGGCGACGCTAATATCAAGGACGGATTTAGCAGTGCAGTTGCACCAATTTGGTAGACAGCAAGCACTGCAGCAAGCCATGCAGCAGTTCGAGCATGCTCCGTCATAATCCAGTACGCATCCGCCGTCACAGATACAGATACAGTTGTCGGTGCCGTAGGCGTAGAGGGAGTCGCCGCTAGCAGCGCAGTTACCACAGAATATATTACACCCAGCGAAGGTTGCGCAGGAGCAGAAGAGATACATCCCACCGCCATAGTAAGCAGCACAGTTGGAATCAAAACAAGAACCACAAATGGTTGCGCAGGAGCAGGAGTAGAGATACATCCCACCGCCATAGCAAGCGCAGTTGCAATCAAAACAAGAATCACAAATGGTTGCGCAGGAGGAGTAGGAGAGATACATCCCACCGCCAGAGTGAGCAGCGCAGTTGCAATCAAAATAAGAATCACAAATGGTTGCGCAGGAGGAGCAGGAGAGAAACATCCCACCGCCAGAGGCAGTAGCACAGTTGGAAATTAAACATGAACAATTCGAATCAAAATAACCGCAAATTATTGCAAATGCACCACCGCATGTTCCACAACTTCCACAGCTTCCTGAATTACAAACATAACTATTATCTAAACAAAGCCATGGACATGTGCCTATTTGAATATAGCCATCACTACACGTGCCTATAGTATTTCCACATATATAGCCGCAGCGGAGTACATACCATTCTTCACCATATTCCTTTGGAAATTCCGGCGTCTCATCACTTTCAAGTTCTTCTACGCTCTCACTACTATCATCCCCTCCTTCCGCCTCACTCTTCCCAATCACTAACCCTCTATACACACCACTTGATTCACTGCATTCATCCTCTTCTTCTAGTTCGTTCTGCTCTACATCTTCATCTGGATGCCCTGTTTCCTCTACCTCAAAGTCCTCAATCTCTCCGCTGTCTTCAGCGCCACTGGCAGCGCATGTTATCACCAACGTTCGATATGAGGTCTCCTCTATTTCATCTTCTTCCAGTTCGTCCTGCTCTACATCTTCATCTGGATGCCCTGTCTCCTCTACCTCAAAATCCTCAATCTCTTCGTCTTCTTCCTCCTCCCCGGTAGATGGCATGATAATAAGCAGCCGGATACCGTCCTCTTCCGACTCTTCAATTTCAGGCAGGTCTTCAGGGGGAGTCTCGCCTTCTGGGGGCCGGATAACGTCTGACGTTCCACTATGCCAGTCAATAAATAGGCCATCTTCATACCACCTCAGATCCTCAATGGTTATGGCGGCGAAGACTTGAACGGTCTGGATTTCTGGAGGAGCAGGAGTATTGGGAAGTTCAGGCCATTCCCTGTCTTCTGGATCGACAATAGCTTCAAAATAAAGCCATTGCTTCTTCACCGACCGTGGTAGGAATCGCCACGCAAGGAACCGTCCGCGCTTGGGTGCATGGACGGTCCGTGTGGCGCACCGTTTCCATGGGCCATCAGGTGAGTTGGAATGATAGATACTAAAGTGTATATGCCAACTGACAGACTCGGAAATGAAAATACAGACTTGAATAGGACCTTGCCTACCGGGGTTTTTGAAGCCGGTAAGGGGGACAGGGATACCAGTTATTATAAATGGTATCTCATTATTAGGGCTATTGCGTGAAATCCATTGCCTGTTAATCGAGATAAGATTGGAGTCAAGTATCATCTCAACCCCTATATCTTAGATACCTTGCCATTAGTAAGGGTATATTTAGTTGTACCTGATGTTGCAAAGAGATAGGTAGAGTTCTTATTGTCACCTTCGATAATAGCATCATCAGATATTTGGAGATTACCTACTTTAATGGCGGGTATGGTAGCAGTCTTTGCCTTGGCATCATACTCATTGGCCTTGACCTTCATCTTACCCCCACTCTTAATCTCCAGCTTCTTCAGTTCAATCCCTTCCGCTGCTTCACGGGTTGACAGGTCAAACGTACCACCATCCTCGACAACGATTGTCGTGCCATAGGCTTCATCCTCATCTGGCTCGATAACCGTATTCTCATTCATGGTTAGCAGGCCACCATTATTAACAATGAAGCAGCCATCAAATTCAGAGTAATCGCCATAGGCTTTGTAGGTACCGTCAATAATAATCTTGGCTGCATCCGCTTCAGCCAGTTCCTGCAACGCACCGCCCACACTCCGCGTCCGGCTAAGGGCGGCTGCCGCCTCAGTCCAGCAGCAGCAGTACCGGTTCTCGGCATTGCAGCACACCTGCGCCATGTATATATCAATCTGGCTGGACCCACCACCGTCATAGTCTTCAATGCACGAGCCGCTGGCAATATGGAAGCAGATGTTTTCGCCAGAGAGGAACCATGAGTTGCCGCAGGAATTAGCGTGGTTATCCTTAAAGCAGGTGCACCCTTCAAAACAGGCGCACGAACAGGTCTGGACAAATAGGCCACCACCAAAACCAGCGGTACAGTTGCAGCAGAAGTTCACATTGCAGAGACACGCGCAGGAGTTACTGACAAACATGCCACCACCAAACATGCCAGCGCAGTTCCCGGTGAAGCAGCTGTCGTTGACATGGATGTC
>Ga0192251_1083_pt1 | contig 10595 bp, 3 predicted proteins | sample Koala_Koa26_H3_FD_131275 | JGI IMG/M metagenome (GOLD analysis project Ga0192251, IMG submission 131275) | Enriched cells from koala feces incubated with labeled cellulose particles, San Francisco Zoo, California, United States - Koala_Koa2-6_H3 ...
TATTGCCAGCTTTATCAGTAGCTGCAGCAATAACTGTATAATCACCCGCCTCCTCCGGGGTAAAGGTATAGGTGCTTGTAGCTATAGGTGTACCTTTACCTGTTGACATTTGAGCACGTTTCTTTTTGCTATCAACAGTACAAGTAATATTTGTTATAGCCACATTGTCTGTTGCTACGATTGTGATAGGCATGGCTACACCTATGGCAGGTTTATCCTCGCCAAGAGTGATTGTGATTGACGGGCTAATCATATCCGGTTCCTCTTCTTCTTCGGCAACTGGTTCAGGTTCAGGTTCAGGCTCGGATTCTTTTACCGCTCTTGCCTTGGCTGTGGATACTTTATTGGCTTCCTGCTCTCCCGTATCGCCGCCTTTATTATACGCTTCTTCGCCCATGAATGCATCAGGTGTGGGTTCGGACTCGAATTCGGGTTCGTTGGACTCATCTGTAATTCCCTCTATAGGCTCAGGCTCGGATTCAGGTTCAGACTCCACCTGTTCCGGCTCTGGCTCCACGGCTGACGGTTCTTTATCCACCTGTTCCGGCTCTGGCTCAGTTGGCTCCGGTTCATTAACCTGTTCCTCCTGTTCCTCCTCTATAAGTTCTGGTTCGGACTCAGGTATCACTTCCTCGATTACGGACTCCTCATCCGTCACCTGTTCAGTGGGTTTAGCTTCTTCTTCATCAGTCACCAACTTACCACCCTTGTGGCGCCAGATAATATCACCATGCTTGATAAGGGGGCGTTCGGAGGTAAGGCCTTTAACCTTGACATTGCCTAGGTTGGCATTATTGACTTGGATAATTGGCTCGGTGCTTCTGGATTTACTGCTCGCGCACAGTACCGCATCATCATCCATAACCAGTGTATCAAGTTCAAGTGCTTCACTCCCTGTCCGCGCTGACAAATCAAAGGTACCACCACCCTCAACAGCTACACCACTGCCATCAAAGGAGGTGGTATCATTCACTACCAGCGCGCCTCCGTTGGCGACAGCAATGCCAATATCAGACGAGTCACCATATTCATACATTCTACCGGTGACCAGAACTTGTGATTGGTTCTTCATATCACAGTAGCAGCCGCCGAGGTCTTGACAATTTTGGCCATTACCACTAACACCATCCCAGTCATACACCGTGCCATAGACATAGGCGCAGGCGCTACTACCATTAAGTCGTATGCCAGGGCAAGTACCTTGGTTGCAGCAGATGCAAACATTGCCACAGAAGACAAGGCAGCCGCCAGAAGCATAGATGCCACCGCCACTGGAAGTTGCGCAGTTACAAAAGAAATTAGAATTGCACATAACAGTGCATGAGCCATTTTCCGCGAACAAGCCACCGCCATATTGACCACAATTACAGCAGATGGTGGTGTTGATGATTTCTGTTTTGGCGCAGCAATGAGAGAAAATGCCGGAAGTGTAGGAGGACGTGTGGTTGCAGCTAATTATATCACAACAAAAACATCCGGTCGCGCAGCATATCACCGCTGCTGCACCGCACTTGCATGAGCAATTACAATCAATATGAGAATTATTGATAGTCACACACGCGCCGCCATAGACACCAACGCCACCAGCATCGCAGCAGGCGGTGTTACTGTTAATGCAAGAATTATTGATAGTCACGCACGCGCCGCTACCGCAGGCGATAACGCCACCGCCGTGGCAACAGGCGCAGTTACAATTAACGCTGGAGTTATTGATAGTCACATTGCCGCAGGTGACGCTGATCGCGCCGCCGCAGGAACAGGCGCAGTTGTTGGTGATGCCAGAACCAGAGATGGTTACATTGCCACAGGAGACATTAACTGCGCCACCGCAGGAACCGGCGGTGTTGTTGTCGAAGACGGAATTGGAGATGGTCACGGTGGCGTTGCAGGTGACCCTGACTGCGCCACCGGACATACCAGAATAGGTATTGCCACAAGCACAGACGTAATTATATGTACATGTGCCTTCGGAACTTATATTAATAGGAGGAGAAGAACAGCCAGTATATATAGTCCACTGATCTTCCATCTTATACGGCTGATATATAGTTTCATGTTGGGTAAATTTGTATGGCATAGGTGTGTCCTTTATTGCGCTTGCCGGTAATCTCTACCTTGTATTGTATCCCAATTCCAGTCTTCTGTCCACGGGTTCCATGATGGACGGATTAGGAAGTTTTGATCGTTCTGTTTACCAATCCGTTTTTCCATGCGATTCAGATAGCCGGGCTTTAATGCCTCTTGAATACGATACATAACGAGTTGGTTCATTGCCGCACGCATAAACCAGAGATTATTACCCGGCGTGTGACGCCATGCAAAGGAGGCTAATTGAGAGGCAACATCATCGCCATCACGAATACCTTGGACAATATCAAGAAGTTCATCCGCACTACTGACTAATGGGCCAAGGGCAGTCACAAGTGGGCCGCCACCAAAACGTGACCGTTCGCCGAAGAGGAAGTCACCATAAATCCCCATGCCGCCGCTTTGCGCATATGCAGCTACCCAAGTATGGGGGTCGCGCATATCACGGAGGGTTCTCCCTTTGGCTAGCTCTTTGGATTGAAGGCTAAACATACCATATAATGTGCCAACAGCCATCATGTTAACCATTGGCATAAACCCACTTTCACCAGAGAAGGAACTGAACCGCTGGCGCATCCCTCTCCAGAATGTATCCTCGCCATAGCCATATACCTCACGGGCATAGGTACGTTGCATTTCGGAGATAGTGAAGGATTTGAACTGGCCAACAGAACGTACTACTTCACCTATAGGTGTTCCTGATGGCAGGCCTTGCCGCATAATGGCGCGGGTACGGACATCAGGTGAAATCACAGCATAGGTATTCCTATCCCAGAACCAGCTTGACAGTCTATCGGCTATGTCATTCCGCGCCATACGAATATCGATTGGCGTTGAACTTTGGCCACGTGCGTCAAGGTATTGCCGTATTACCCCATCAGGCAGATTCCGGACGCTTTCCGGCGAAAGATAGGTATTGCTATCTGCTGTTATTTTATCAGCATGGCGGATAACCTCCCACCGGTCAGCATCAATGCCAGCAAGGCTAAATACCCTACGCATCTGTGGCTTTAATTCATCCCACGACTTGACGCTGTCTTGAGCAAGGTGGTAAGCCATCTTGGTAGCTACCCCTTTACGATGCGTTTGGTCCCACTTCTCCATCCCGGCGAGTTTGTAGAATGCATTCTCAACCTTATGCCATGTGCCCCGCGTTGTGGAATCTTCTACCCGCCAACGCGATTGGAATTCGCGGAGAACATCATCAGCATATGCGCCAAGCCCAGCCCACATCTGCTTCATCTCTTGCGAGTTGTTACCCCAGTACCGGCCCATGTTGGTTACTTCACTAAATAGTTCAGAGAAGTAATTGTGGCCTTGATACCGCAGTTCAGCTGCGGCATTGGGTATATCGGCAAACTGGCTAAATAGGCTTGAACCAAGTTGCGCAGTGGACAGGAGGTCACGCGCAGTTCCAAATATTTTTGCTAATCGCGGATTACCACTGCGGCTTATCGAGCCGTCCAGCTCCATCATGCAGTTATGAATAAACCCGACTTCGTAGCTTCGCTGGAGCTTATTCATCTCATCCACACGGCCAGCACTACGTAGCCGGTCAAGTGTAACATCGACAATTCGCTTCAGGTTGGAGTGCGCGCTTGGGCCAAGTATCTGCATCATGCCGGTCGCATTGGCTAGATGGTCAAGATTACTAGCTACTGATTCGCGGATAGATGAGTCGCCATACTTTTGATGGTATTGATACCATGAATCAGCGTCCTTAAAATGGAGAGTACGTGGCTGACTAACACCTGATGCGGTCGAGCCAACAATAGTGCCACGTGTCATAATAGGTTCGCGTGTCCCGTCAACGTGATTATGATACCCAGTAGAGAGGTCTTTGAACGCTCCCTGAAGGAATCGTTCACGGCCATCAATGTCAGTTTCATACCGCCCGTCCGCCGTCTTCTCCCAGTCAAGGAGTGAGGCTATATCATCTCGCCAGACTTCAGGGCCAGCTTCACGTATCCTGTCCGCATTATGGGTTTGATGAATAATGTACCCATCCAACTTGCCAATAGACGCGCCAGCATCATTAGCCCCTGTGCGGGCAATCTCTTGCCATTTATGAATCGCCTTGGCAATATCCATAACTTCAGGCGGACCATTATATCTACCGTGTGGATTATCTATACTCCATAGTGCGCGGGCAAGGTCAAGTTCGCACGCGTCCTCAAGGAACATCCGCTGTGTTGCCTTGGGCAGCTTTTCAATATCAGCCACAAGGCCGGAGATATACCGGTTCCGTTTGGCTGATGCGAGCGCATCGGCAGTGAGCCGTCCTTCCTCGCGGAGGAGATTACTGCCAGCCAGCAGGGACGCCACACCTTCGGCCTCTTGGCCTTGGAAGTTAGTAAATACCCTCTCCAGCGCAGCATCGCGAGCGCGCCTATTGAGAATCGTGGCGCGTTGCTGGAGCAGGTTCTCTCGTACCTTTTGATCTGTGGCTTGCTGAAGTTTAGAGAGAATATCCTGTAGGCTTAACCCCTTCTGGTGGCCAGCCATTACAGTTTGATAGAGTTCGTTTATTTGCTCTGGAGTCCAAGCATCACCAGCTAACTCCATACTGACTTCGTCAAGGCTGCGCCCGGATATAATACTTTCAGCAATATTCCGCGCTACTTCTGGCTCGGTATTGAGCCGTTGCAGTTCAGCACGGAGCGGTGCAAGTTCGGCGTCGAGTTCAATAGCCCCAGCTTCACCAGCACGGACTACCGTGTTCTGATAATCTGTATCAACTGTATCTGGCTTGATAGTCTCAGTAATATCGTCCCCAGCCTCGCTTGTGTGGTCGTATACATCACCTGCTTCTGTGGCAGGGTTGCGAATCTGGAGTTCTTCCAACGAATACCGGAGCCCATCCTCAATCGCTTCTGGCGGGAGCCGCAACATATCGTCAAAGGTACGCTGCATTTCAGGGCTGATCCGGAGGCCAGCTTCGTTGGCATTTCCGTACACTTCGAGGAACCACTGGCGCATACGGGTAAATACGTCATTCAGTTTCGGATTAGGGGCTTCACCATTCAGAAGATACCGTTCGCCAGCGCGGGCAAATTTTTCTTCCATTTCCACCGAGAGAGGCGAATTTTCCTTAGCCCCGACAAAGTCACGAATAGTATCCCAGTGGGATTTGACATTTGCTGCTGCGTTCGGGTCTTCGGCGGCATCAGCCACCATACGCCGGAAGATATGGAACATCTCATGTGGGGCGGATGTCAGGTCAGTCGTCTGGAAGAAGTCCACAACAGCCTTGCCATTAGGATTCCAGCGAGTGCGGGCACGGACATTGAGCGGTTGCTGTGCGGTTTGCGCTGCTTGGTTCGGAGTACCGCCAGTGACACGGGTAGCTTCATTGACTGCCGCCTCTAGCCTTGGTAATACCTCATTCGCGGCGCGGACTACCTGCGTGCCAATAGCGTCAGTAGCTCCGGCGACTTCATTGGAAACAGTATTAACCAGCGCCCCTACTGCCTGTACAGTTCGTGCCAATTCTGGAGTATTAAGGTTTATTTCACCAGTACGGGCAATATCATTGGCCAAACGAATAGCATCGGGCGCGGCACTCCGTACGGCTGCATCAATTGCCGCGCCAACTCTTTCGTTGGCAATATCCAATACACGGCCAGATACATCAAGGGCTTCGCGCGAAACTGGCAGTTGCGTATTTAATGCCTCTGCCGCATTCGCTACCGCACGGTTGATGTTAATGCGGGTTTCTGGCGTCACTTTGCTGGTGATTGGTTCTGTGACTTTGACTCTACCGCGCCGCCCATTAGCTTGCGCTTCGCCACGCGGTACCGCATAGCCCGCGTCCTCAAGTCGGCGGGCAGCCTCTGCCACTGATATTTTATTTGCTTCGGCATACGACCTGACAGTAAGTTGTTTAGCGTCTGGCACATCGGCTGGTACACCTTCAACCACATTCCCATCTGTGCTAATACGATAATCAACCAATTCTGGATTCGCGCCTACTTCACTTGTTACACGAACACTCTCTAAAACAGGAGCCTCGGCTACATCGAAGGTGGGTGCATAGCGAGCATAAATATCTTCAACAGCCCGCTTGGTATCATATGCCAATGTGCGAGCGTAGGCATCAAACACAGCCGCTGTGGCCTGTGCATTCTGCCGGACAGCAGTTTCATTAAGCGTTGGATTGGCACGGAGCATTGCTTCGGCTTGCTGATTGGCCCAGTTGTCGCGGAGCTGGATTGTCCGGTCAGTAGGTAGAGTAATTTGCCATGGCTGGCGCGTGCCTGACCAAGCGTTGCGGAGTTCGGAAATCAGGCCAAGCCTGCCGGTAGTCGCGCCGAGAATACCGCCAGCAATCGAACCAATGCCAATATTAGCAAAGTAATCCTCTGCCCCATAGTTGGCTTGCAGTATACCAGCTTGTATTGGCGCAACAATACTTTCAGTTATTACATTCCCCGGAACAGCATTAACCGCTGACATGGCTACGCGGGCAACATTACGTGACCAAAAGCCACCCGCACTCTGAAGAGTTTTAAGGTATTTAGCATTACCAATAAGGCCAATAGGTATATGATTGGTAGGGTCGGTCAATCCTGCCGCGATACGAGTACCAAAGTTTATTGCGCTAACAAAATAGCTATCATTACGCGCCAATACATCTTGGTTTTGGAGTTCCCGTTCTTTTTGTTCACAAAGAATATCAAGTTGCTTTTGTGTATAGCCGTAGTTTTTGATAGCCAGATGGCCAGCAAGGCCACGCTTAACCAGTTGGTTAGTTACTTCATCATCCGATAGTCGTTTGGAACCCCAGTCATTGCCAGCCATAAAAGCGTTTATGCCATGAAGCACTGACGAAGGCGCGCCCATACGGATACCTTCGTCAAAGCTGGCTTTCACATTCTCCCATAGCGTCGACGGCTGCGCCTGTGGCACGGTCGCGAAGGGATTACCTTCGTTCTCTGGGTAGATAGGATTGGGATTATAACTGACTGGAATATATGGCATTACTTAATCCTGTTGGCCTTCTTAAAATCGACGACATACTTATCCAGCCGTTCCTCACTTATATCCTCAAAGCCTGCCAACAAGCGAATAGCCTGTTTCTTGCGAGCAGTAGATATGTCACTCGAAAGTATCTTGACAAGCTCGTTATGAGTTTTTTCCACCTGCTTCCTATCGGCAGTAACGGTAAATACTGCACCGCCCGATTCCTCATAATCTATGCGTGGCAGCACATCTTCCTGAATCATATCCGCACTCAAGTCAGCTATCATTTCCTTACGGAGCAGTTCTCTGTCATCAGGTGTCGGATGATAGCCAATTTCGTTATACACCTTGGTTTCTGGCATATGATATTCATTGAATTCACGGAACCGAATTTCACTTACAGCTTTGTCAAAAGTTGTGCCATGCCGCATCTGGGTCTCTATCCATTCTTTATAATCTTGCTTAAATTCCCGCTTGGCATAATCCACGTACTCGCGCGTATTAGTAAGGGTGATACGTTGTTCTTCGGCTTCACGAGCAGCTGCTTCGTTGTACCGCGTCTCGCGTTGCGCATCGAGTTCGGGGAATATTTCGTCCTTCATATCCCACATTTTTTCGCGGTCTTCATCAGTTAACACTCTACGCCCACCTCTTCTTTCAAGCAACGTTCTTCTTGGCTCAAGAGGCATCATGTACCGCGTAGCATCCATGAATTCTTCCTTAGTCATGGCATGGATATCGCCACCAAAATTCTCGACGCCAGTAAAGATAGTGCGGGCAAAGTCTCGCAGTACCTCGTCTTGATCAATTTTCGGCTGTTCATCAACCCGTACTTCTTTAGGGGTATTCCGTTCTTTTTGCCAGATATTCCATGCCTCGCGAGCTACTTCCTTATTACCAAGCAAGGCTTCATTCTGTTCATACCACCGGTCGAAACTGGTGCCTTTGTAATTCGCACCACGGAGCAATGCTTCTGCTGACGCTACCTGTTTATTATATTCGCCAGACAGTACCATCCCGTTCAGGTCTTCCCATGTATACGTGAGCGGCAAGCCATCAATGCCACGGAGTGTTCTACCGGTGGTGGTATCCAAGAGTACTACACCATTTTCACCCTGCGCTGTTACCATGCGGAGGTTGCTGGACAGAGTATCGCGGCCAAGACCCCAATAGCTTTGTTGGCGGGCATTCTGGATAATAGCCACATCATCAGGATGGATAAGTGAGTTTTCTTCGCCGGAAAGAAGGTTTTGTTGGAGTTGGGTCAAGCCGTCCTCAATCTTGGGATATGCTTCATATGTCGCACGCGGCACGCGAACAGTGCCTTGGGTACCTGCTGTTATCATCTGGCTAGTCTTCCCGACCAGCATTTCGTATGCTTTCGCTGCCGCTTCTTTTGAATCGCTGCCTTCAAGCATATAGCCAAGCGTAAGGTCGCGGCCAGTACGCTGGAGTTCAGCAGCATACGGTGCGCCAGCGGCGGTGATGCTATCCCTAAACGGCTGGAACGCAGCCTGAACTTCTTGGTCTATTTCAGCCTTCCTTGTCTCCAGTATCGCTTCAGCATCCTTCCGCCAACCCTTATCGAAGTTAGCCATCATGCAGATTGCGATGGCACGAAGCTGTTCAGGGTCATTCGGGTCGAGTTCAAGCACTGGGTCAATGCCAGAGGGGATATAACCTTCTGCCCGCGCTTGCTGTTTAAATGCTTCCCAGCCACGAGGACCAAGGGTGTCTCTGATACTACGGAGAGTCTGCGTCCTCGCTTCCGGTGTGTCGCCGCCTGTAATGCCAAGGCATTGGGATTGCACGTACGTTTTCGGGAATAGGCTGGTCTGTATATCGGTATTTGATTGCCGATATTGCTGGTTAAATGCGTCCCGAAGTTTAATAAATTCATTTATCGCCTGCTCGCCACCGTTACCAGATGTGGCAGCAGCAAACAGCTCCCGCGCGCCGGGGAAGTTGTCTATCATGTACTGCGCCGGGTCATCATGCAGCGCCTTCTCGCGCCTCTCAATATCTGTTTCAACGAGCTTCGCCACGCCTTCACCATGCGTATCTTTATGGCCTTCCCTATACTGGCGAACCTGTTCACGCATAGCATAAGGAGACATATAAAGATTGCTGTGGTTAGCTATCATCGGCTGGGCATCTATATGCTGTGTGTATTCCTCATACTTCTTCTGCGCCGGAACTGTATCGCCATACGCCACTACGAAAAATGCTTTATCCAGCCGGGCCCCTTCGGGGATCTCTTCACCGCGGGACATGGCCAACATCTGGTCTTCAGCAACAGTCTGCATTTGGAACTGTTCACCTTTATCAGCAACTTCTTTCTTCGCCTTACCCTCTTTAAGGTGCTTTAATACCCGCTGCTTGTCCTTAGTGTTCATCTTGTCGCTACCCATCACCAGCTGACGTGTAGCAAGGCGAGCGGCATCTTCAGAATTATACGTCCCGTAGTTCTTGCCAGATGTTTGGAATTGCTCTATCGCTCCATCAGTGGTGACCGGCTGACCATTAGAGTCCACGGAAGGAACGATGGTATAGCCTTTTTCGGTAGGGATGGTAACGGTGCGGACGGGAGAACTATCCTGCGGTGCACCGCTTGCCTTCTCGATATTCCCTTCTTCAACCCTGCCATACGCAAGATTATAATTGGCATTGCCGTTCAGCAACGCTTCCGCGCCAGCAAAGTTACCGTTATCAATCATATTGATAGCAGCGTCACGATAGGCGGCGGATGTCATGGATTTCAAATTTTCCTCAATAAGTGGCGCAGCCATGCCAGAACGTTCCATCTTATTCTTGGCATAGTATTTAGCTTTATTGAGAGAATCGATGAACTCTTCAGGGTTATCAGCATTCGCTGCTGCACGTTCAAGATATTGTGATATTGATGCATCGTCAACATCATCCTGCCACTTATTGAACTGTGCAGTCTGATATTTACGGACGCGCAAATCAGCCTTGGCGTCATAATCATCAGCCAGCCGGTTAAAGATATTCCTGACATGCCAGTATTGGCCATCAAGAAGCTGACTACGGAGGCTATTGGCGCGTGTGGCACGAATATTATTTATGCCAGAACAGGACCCGCTTACACACCGGCGGCCTGTCTGGATATTTTGTTGACGAAAGAAGGCTTGGCCAAATGAACCCGGGATAGGATTACGGGCACGGCCAATTTGCTGGATAGCGTCAGGGTCGCCGGGGTTAAGAGGGGGTTGGCCGGTTGAAGCTGCAGATGCAGCCTGTGTCGCGGCAGGAAGGCCAAAGGTAGAGGGGTCAGTCTCTGTTGCTGGCAGGCTATTAGGGACAGTATACACCTGCTTGCACGAGCCACCACTACAAGCAGTACCGGGTATCCCATTCGCTTCAGGCGTACCAAATGCCTGTTCTCCTTTCATGGTGAGGAGGCCATTCTCACCTTCAAGGAGTTCGTTCATCGCACGTTCGTATTGGGTAAACAAGTCTTGCGCTTTTGTTTTAGCGTAGTTGTTTTCCCACATGTTAACAGTTTGGCCAAACTGGATTAATGC
>Ga0192251_1084_pt1 | contig 10508 bp, 12 predicted proteins | sample Koala_Koa26_H3_FD_131275 | JGI IMG/M metagenome (GOLD analysis project Ga0192251, IMG submission 131275) | Enriched cells from koala feces incubated with labeled cellulose particles, San Francisco Zoo, California, United States - Koala_Koa2-6_H3 ...
CACCAGAACCGGTCGTCTGGTTGCGGTTGGTCAGGATACTGGCTGCAACACCGCGGGCACGGGCCGCCCGTTCCTGCTGCGCCGCCGCTGCCGCGTTCACACCAGATGATACACTTTTAACTGCCTTTCGCTCTGGAGTTTCTTCGACGTCGGGAGCTATGTAAACATACTCAGTGCCGCCGCCCTTGCCGCCGCCGCCGCCCATTCTTAACTCCTTTCGTTAAATAGATAATGCCCGCCCTATAGGCCAATGAAGGGTGTTAACGCGGTAATATATACGTTTATATTCCTTGGTCCCGGACATTATACCATGTTCCTCTAAAACTTCAATAAATAACCTTCTGATACCATTATATGTTACATATCTATTATTTGTCTTATTCCGCGCCTGCTCTTTCCGTGCTATCCACCGGCAATTATCAGGCTCGTAATTGCCATTATTATCGATACGGTCGATAGTCAACCCTTTCTCCCAGCCATTATTTAGCGCCCACTCAATAAATACCTGCGGATTATGCCACTCTCCACACACCGCAATGCCGCGGCCACCATAATTTTTGTAACGATTATTATTTAGATCCTCGCAACGCCGAAGCATGTGAAGCCATACCTTATACACAGGATGGCGTTTTCCCCGTCTGGCCATCCCATGCGTAGTACTTCTTTCGACTGTGCATTCTCTACTGTAACATCCGCAGGACATCGAATTACCGGAGGTAAGGTTGCCACTTCTCACGTCCACTTTGTTCCCGCAATCGCAACGGCAGCGCCAGATGACTTGTCCACCTCTACGCTCGCCAGTATCGTACAACACCACCAACCTGCCAAACCTCTGCCCAGTTAAATCTCTTATTTTCGCCATCTTTCGCCCTTTCATAAATAGCCGCCGACGAGGAATCGGAGAGGGCGAGAAACGTCATCCCCGCCGACGGCCGAATAATATCTTACGTTTTATCTAGTTCTTTCCTCGCCCTTAGTAAGCTCTGTCGCCGGGCAACAGAAACCACGCAATCAACGAACTTCTGTTTCCGCACGTACCAGCATGCCTCTGGTAATTCAGCTATCCTATTATACCCACACGCATTCAGTATGTCAAGCATATGTCTGTTCGGTTTTGGTGTAAAACCAACACAACATACACCGCCCAAATTGTCGAGACAAAATAAACTGCCGCCTATAAACAATTCCTTGCCAAATTGGAAATATTCACGCCAAAGGCAGGGCGACACCTTAATTGCTCGCGACTGTAAATTATACCCTGATACTTCAGCGAATCCAGCCAATTGGTTATCAATATAAAAACCAAACGGCAATACTAACTTATTGTCATATATATGCAATACTTCTTCGTCTGTCAAGTCATTTTGTTCACGCATGTATGCGTATGCCCATGCCATGTTTTGTTCTTTAATGCGATGCCATGAGTAGAGGATTTCGTCTCGGGATAAGACTAGTTTATATGTCAAGGTCGGCATCTGACTTGGCTTTCCTTAGTGATTCAGGTGTACAGACGACAATGGTGGCGTTCACGAACTTCTGTTTAGCATCGCTCCAATACAGTTCAGGGATACTGCCCTGTTTTTCAAAGCCAGTCTTTTGGAGAAGGTTCATGACGTGACGGTTGGTGCTAGGAACTTCGCCAAACATGCAGGCACAGTCGATGGACGCAAATACCCAATCAGCAGCTCCACGCATCATGACAGGCGCAATCTTTGCGTATTCACGGAAGGCGATAACGGCGATACGCATGGCGCGGGAAGCGTCGGAGAAGGCAATGCCCTGAAGAAGACCAGCGGGGGCATTATCGACAAAACAGCCTAGGGAGAGGACGTTTTCATTGCCACAATAGGCATTCCAGTCGCAAGCAGAGAGTTGGCCAAGGGAAGGACTGAAAGCCCACCAACTGTCGTCTTGGTTGATGAGTTCGTAAAAGATATTATATTCTGCCGGTTGAATGATTCTGTAGGTGATTTCCATGCCAAGCCTCACATTCGTTCGATGATTAGAACCTTCAGCATTCAATTGCCTTCACTTCGCATATAACTAAAGTCATTCTAGTATACTAACGGTTCGTAATCCTCAACGCCTTCAGCGATTGTTTTATAAGAACTGTTAAGAATATCCAACTCTTTTCTGGAAAGAATGATTTCAGAAAATCCAATACAAAGTGCATCTGCACGATCTGTTGAACGCTTAATCCTTTTACGAATCGCCTTTTTTGATTCTACTTGCAATTGTCCTGTTAGTGTATATTCAAACATTGGAGTTGCTAATTCAAGGGCTAATTCTTCGTCTGGCGGCAGGACACCATCCTTCTCAATCCAATCACGGCAGCGCACCCACATTTCAGCACGCTTATTGTAGAACCGGTCGCTATCCATTGCCCTACCGCCCGGCTCGACACCTATCACGGGGACTTGCAATTGAACCAGCCTGTCTACAATTGGACCACCAACTCCTGTGGTCTCTACTAGTATACCATCGGGTTTGCGTTCATGCCATAGTTTTGTCAAATAAGAAACTATATCCATTGTTGACTCGGAAGTCAATACTATTAGTGGTTCAACATATACGCCTTGACGAATGCAGATTACTGTGTTATCACTCCCGCGCCTCGCGACATCAGCAGACACAATTAAAGGGCTGCCTTCATAGTCTTGTTTATTCAGACGTCTTCCTTGGGCTGCATATATCGATTGTAGGCTGATAAGTTGCTCCTCTGCACTCACATCAAATGAGCATTCCATTTCGCGAGCGAATGCGTCTTTACCCATTGTATTACGGAGCTGTTCGATTTCTTCATCAGACAATGCGGTCGTTTCGTGGACGGATAACTTAAGGGCATAGTAATCTGGATTGCCAGCATCCATCTCCTTTTTGGCATTCATGTACTCATCTCTTAACTGATTCGGTCCGGCCGGAGTTCCGCAAATGACTAATTGGCCATGCTTATCAGCAAGAGCGGGACGGATAACGTCGCGAAGAAGACCTTCGCGCATTTGAGCCATTTCATCAAGAATGGCCATATCAAGGCCAAGGCCTCTCAGGGCATCGATATTGTCCGCGCCAAACAATCGGCACTGCGCCATTCCGTTGCGGCTCGGCACCTTGATGGACAAATGCGATTCACTTACTACACGGCCGGGAATATCAGCCGTGTAGAATTTGAGATAATCCCATGCCACAGAACGCGCTTGGGTTTTAAGGGGGGCCACATAGGCAAACAAGCCAAAAGGAGTCTCGCAAAGAAGTGCAGACTTTATTAAGTGATTGAGGAGACTAACCGTCTTCCCTGCCCTGCGGTGCGCGATGATAACACAATAACGATGACTTTCAAGTTCCTTGTGAAGCCAAGGATAGCGTGGACGATAACGGAGGGTTATTTTGCGGGCGGGCTCACGAGGCATTGGTGTGACCCCTAGCCGACTCCGTTAGCGCGCGTTCGATGGGCCAGTGGAGTATATTGATTCGCGTATAGAGCGTGGAACGCAGGATTTTCGTTTCTTCCGCCCAGTTGGTTAGGCACTGCGTCCTACCGTTAAATGCGACTAAGTGATTACTCCGTTTATTCCGCGACTGCACTTTTCGCGTTACCCACCGGCAGTTATCTGGCTCGTAATTGCCATTATTATCGATACGGTCGATGGACAACCCTTTTTCCCAACCGCTGGCCAGAGCCCAGCCAATGAACCTTTCGGCACTATGCCACTCATCGCAAACAGCGATGCCGCGACCGCCGTAATCTTTATAACGCTTATTGTTTGGGTTCTCGCAACGCTGGAGCATGTTAAACCATGCCCTATACACAGGATGCCATTCCCCGTGCTGAGTCATGCCATGTGTAGTGTTCGCTTCGGCCACGCACTCTCTGTTATAACATCCGCAGGACGTCGTGTAGCCGGAAGTAAGGCTGCACCCCACCACATTTACTTTATTCCCGCAATCACAGCGGCAGCGCCAGACAACATTTCCGCTCTTCCGTTCACTAGTATCATGTAACACCACCAACCTGCCGAACCTCCGTCCAGTTAGATCAATCTTCTTTGGCATTCTTCTTCCCTTTCAAAAATTGGCTGTTGATAAGGACTCGGTAAGGGAAGGGGACGTCATCCCTACCAACAGCCGGTAACTATTCTTGCCAGCTAATCTGAATATCTCCCTGAAGCCCATTGCCAGCATCCATATTCCATGCCGTCCTCTCACCAGCCTGCTTAATCTTCAAACTCTCGCCGTAAAGTTTGGCCTTCCTGAGTTCCTGAATATCTTCTTGTTCTTTGGCTTTGTAAAGGTATTTAGTGTAATCAGCCCACTCTTTTCTGTGGCGTTCGACTATCTTAACTCTCTCATCCACAGCTTCATCCACGGCGGCTCGCTGCGCTTCTATGGTTTCGGCGGGGTCGGCCAAGCCAGCCAAGCGGGCTTCAGCGATTTTGGTTACAGCGGTGGCAGCATCAATAGTCCAATCGTTAAGTTTAGCTTTAGACTTAATTGTAGATTCTGAGATGTTGTATTTCTCGGCTAGTTTCTTAATAGGGAAACCAGTTTCATAGGCCAGATGGACTTCATCCCACGGAATATTGCCTTTGATCTTTTGCCACTCTAGTTTTTCTGTTTCTTTTTCGAGTTCTGTTTCCTCGGCGACGATGAGAGCGGCTATGTCGTCTATGCTCATGCCATCACGGTACAGCCTCTTTGCGCGGGCTAGTTGTTCGTCGGTTAGTTTCTTTTCGGTCATAATAAGCTCCTTTGGAGGTAGTATAGTAGATACTGTCGGGATGTCAAGGGAATTATTTGGTTTAATCGATGGAAGTGAAATGAAAATGGACTGAGGGTTGCGTGAACACTCTAGGCGAAAATTTTTCCACAAAATTGGTCCACCCGGGGGCGGCCTACCCCTCCATTTTTTTTTTGCCATGCCACACACATCCTCACCTCGGTAGCCCCGTCAGCTACCGAACTCCCTGTCTATCCACCTATCGTACAACGACTTGCATTATTAATGGCGTGGGGATACCAGCAAATATGCCAGCAGGGATGGGGTGATAGTATACTCTGGGCGCGCGCGTGTGCAGGTGTGGTGATATCGATGTTATTTCCGTAAATTTTAGTTAGTGGAAATAGCGAATAGAGTTGTTGTAATAGTTCGGGAGTTTAAAAAGCGGAAAATCTTGCCGATATAAGGCGGAAAAAGTTTAAAACGGAAAGATTTGGGAAGAGTTGAATACTTCAGCGCACCATATCCTAGCTAAGCACACTTCAGCACGCCATATTTCACTCAGCTACTGCATTTCACTCAGCACACCATATCCCATTAAACGCACCCAAGCACACCATATCCCATTCAGCACGCCATATCCCATTAAGCGCACTTCAGCTCGCCATATTTCACTCAGCTACTACATTTCACTGATACACTACATCCCGCCAAACTAGCGCCATCCTATCTATTCCATGCCACTCTCTCATCACGATACCACCTCCGCTATCACTTATATTCCATACCCCTTACATGCCATTTCCAAGCCCATGGCTGCACATCACAGTCACGGGCACCCTATTATACCTCCCGCCACATCCACGTGCCTTACAGCGCCTCTAATCGCCCTTAATCACATCCACACGCGTACCGTCCTAACTCCTCCCCTAACTCCTCCCTTAACTCCTCGCGCGCCCCCTTGCTATCCCCCCATCGGGCGCGGGGCCTATCCATCTCTCCCACCTACCATGCCAGTGGTTACCCTACCATGCCAGTGACCACAACCATCCCAACCATCCATCCCAATCACAATCAAGCTAATCATTAGCTTGATTGTTAGTTGCAACGTATGTCTCTCCGATCTGTACATAGGCCACATCACCACCTCTCAATCTGCCACGTACGTAACGGTTACACAGCATAACCTCCTGCAGTATAAGCAGTTACAGCGTCGGTTACACACGGTTACACGGCCTGTGTAACCGAAATTTCGACGGAACCTCCTGTGGCATAAGGAGTTATAGCATCGGATACACAGGTTACACAGGTTACACAGTAATACACACACACAGCTACTCTCAGCACATATATCTGTAACTTCTGTAACTTATTATAAAGTATTACGTAGTAATACTTTATCCTCCGATTTCGGTTACACCGGTTACACAGATTCCGTGTAACCGCGCTCTCCGCCGTGTAACCTGTGTAACCGCGTGTAACCAAATAGTGGCTGCCGTGTAACTTGTGTAACCGTTTGTAACCGATTTGCATCTCCTGTGTAACCTGTGTAACCTGTGTAACCATTTGCTGTGTAACTTGTGTAACCGCGTGTAACCGCCGTATCCATGCCAACCAGCTATTACTGGGTTAGGTATCTTAACACTGGCTCCCTTGGCACTAATACTGGCACTAATACTGGCACTAATACTGGCACTAATAATCCCCGCGCCGCGCCACACGCCAAAAAAAAAGTTGCGGCCGCCGAAATTTCACTTGACAAACCGGCTGGCTTGGCTTATAGTAACCAGTGCATGCAGCAAAGAAACAACGACAGTATATACAAGACGCAGGCACCGTTGGGGAGGTTATATCACACCTAACGATTTCTTTGACCGCATGCAACCTCAACGGTGCTGCGGTTTTTTTTTGGGAGATTAACCATGTGGGAAGGTAGTTTCGATTCCGAAATGCGCAATCTTCGGCGAGACGTCTCCGATCTAGCTCGTGAGCTTGGCAGGTACCCTGTAACACTCAAAAAAGGTGCGCCCGACGTGGATAATGAGCCATATCCTATCTATGGCACAGAGGACGAGCAAGAGGCGTGGTGCATCCATCACCAAGATGATGTATGGGGTTGGGCGTACATAGGGGGGTAATAATAATGAGTGATTTTACAGATACCGACGAATATGGCAACAAGGTGTTTGATGACCAAGGCAACCCAATAATTAAACTTGGCAATACTTATTTCAGGGAAGATGATCTCACGAGCGCTATGCAAAGGCTCGAAGAGGAGCAAAAAGCACGAGCGAATGAGCCCGAAAACATCGACGAGTTTTTGCGGGTTGAGCAATTTATCCCAACCGTAGACTACTCCCAAAGCACTGGCGAATTAGTTAATATCCGTAAAGTCCGTACACTTGCGGAGGCTCCCGACTCTGGCTTTCCTGCCGGTCTATTCCCTTCATCTGGTCCTCTCTCTGACATGATGGATTATCTGTTGGCTTATACTGGCCATTGTAACCCAGTCCTTGCCCTTGGCGGTGCTATCAGTACCTTTGCAGCTCTTCTAGGTGGCCTTATTGAGTCACCCACTCATTTACGTACTAACCTTTATACCATGCTTATCGCTCCATCTGGCACAGGCAAAACACAAACATTTAAAGCTATCTACAAACTTCTCAATCCACTTGACCCCTATTTAGTACGTACAACCCGATTTGCCTCTAGTGTAGCTATTGAGCGCAGTTTTTACCGCGAACCTGATGATGATAGTGATGTACCTGCCGATCGCGCTCCTTTTTGCCGTACTCTATACTGTATCGATGAGTTCCACCGGTACTTGGATGCCGCAAACAATCCAAGGGCGCCTCAATACCTTCGCGGCATTGCTGATACATTTAAGGAGGTATATACCAACACTACTATAGGCAACAGCTCCAGTACAAGCGACAAGGCTAACCGATTCCGGTATCGCTGGCATAATATGCACATACTTGCCGCGAGTAATCCGTATGAATTTTGGAAATCCTGCTCTGGCACTGATGCTACTGGTGGCCTACTTCCACGGTTTTTGCTTTTTGATAGCACGCTTTTTAACCCCGGCGAACTACTTACCAAGATTAATACTGGCATCCCTACCGATCTTTTGGAATTCTGTAAACTTATAGCCAGCCATAAACTTACACTTATACCTGATCATCAGGGTAGTATAATAAAAGAACCCAAATTTATCGATCACACTATTCTCCCGTATACTTGTGAATATACCCCTGAGGCTGATAAAAAACTGGAGTTTATCCATGGCTGGTATGCCCTTAAAGAACGTGCTTGTAATGCGAAAGGCAGCAAGGAAGAGTCTATTCGTGGAGCCTTCCTCAAGCGCGTGTGGGAAATTACCACTAAATTGGCTATGATTCATGCGGTTTGCCGTTCAGGCAAAGTCGAAGGGGTTAGGGTTGATGTTAAGGATGTTGAGTGGGCCGAAAAGGTGTCTGTTTGGTCGTTAAATCAATTAGGCCATGCGTCATCTTCTAGTATTGCCGATACGTATGATGAGCAGATGCTGAACGAAATCAAGAAAGCGATTCAGGCCGAATGTTTGTCTCGTAGGAAGACAGGGAAATCGTTTAGCTGCTCCAAATCTCGGTTAGTACAACGAGCGAAAATACGTGCCGACAAAATTGAACCACTTATTAATTCATTGTTAGTTTCACGTGACATCATAATGGTTAACAAAAATTCATATCGCATAACCACTAAACAGGAACGTGAATTTGATTAACAGGAGCCTTCCAATACGCAAAATCATATTACCAAACGGCACGTTATATCATGGTGACTGCATAGACGTTATGAACAGCCTAGAATCCGAGAGCGTGAAGGTTATAGTCACATCACCGCCGTACAACATAAAAAAGAGTACAGGGAACGGCCTAAAGGACAGTCGCGGCGGAAAATGGAAGAATCCCGCATTGCAAAAAGGTTATGACAATCATGGAGACGCAATGAAACATGAGGATTATGTACAATGGCAACGTGATTGTCTTACGGCGATGATGCGTGTCCTGCGTCCTGACGGTGCCATATTCTACAATCACAAGTGGCGCGTTCAAGGTGGCCTGTTACAAGATCGCCATGACATTGTCAATGGTTTTCCTGTACGCCAGATTATTATCTGGCAGCGTAACGGCGGAATCAACTTCAACAAGGGATATTTCCTGCCAACTTATGAGGTGGTATATCTCATTTGCAAACCGGATTTTAAGCTGGCTTCAAAGGCAAATGCCATTGGGGATGTATGGAAAATTTCGCAGGAACTGAAAAACGAACACCCTGCGCCATTTCCAGTTAAATTTGCCATGCGTTGCATTGAATCAGTAGACACTGGCGTTGTCCTTGACCCATTTATTGGAAGCGGGACAACAGCTATTGCAGCAGAAAATGCTAACCGTCCATGGATTGGTATAGATAATTCAGAAAAATATTGCGAAATGGCTGAAAAACGAATTTTAAATTTTTCTCAAAAACTCCAAAAAACTTCTTGACAATCACTAACTCATCAGTTATACTACCAACATAGCAGTTAGAGAATCATTTCATAAGGAGAAACAATGGCTACCTTTCTTGATGCATTCTTGTGGTTTCTCAGTATTGCATGTGGCATTATTGCCGTATGTTTCGTTATGCCAATCATCATAGGGCTTGTCGGCGCACTTTTTATGGGTATTGAACACATCTTTAGGAGAGATTAAAATGGCTGAAGAACTTACACAAACCGAGTCCCAACCAAAACGTTACCAGTACGAACGCCGTCAACGAAAGGACTATCTCACTAAACGACTCAATGATTTTTTCGCAATCCATGACCTCCATGACATTGAGCGCCAAACCCACATCCACCGGAGTCACCTCCGTAATTACCTGACTGGCATGGCCCTTCCCAGCCTGCCTATCTTGGCCGTATTGCATAATCAGCTTGGCCTTGATCTTAATGAGCTTGTCAAGGAGCCTGAGCCCAACGAGACTGCGAATGAGCCCAAAATGAGCAGTCCCAGCTTGACAACTCTCTCGGAGGCAGGTATACTGTAATTGTAACAAAACATAACGATTCCGTCACGGGGATTCGACAGGTATTCATATCATGGCGCTATACCATGATTCTGCCCATCCGCTACCGTGACTAGCTGGATGGGCATCTTTTCACATAAGGAGCACGCTATGGGCAATATTAGTTCCCTTATTGGCAATAATCAACAGTACATCCAGCCGAGTGGCGTGGATTATAATGCCGCTACAAACAAAAATCCTCTCCCTGCTGGATGGATGGATGGCTATATTGAATCAGCCGAAATCCGTAACACAAAGTCAGGTACTGGCCAATATATCTACATTGCTTGGCGTACTTTAGATGGCCAGCATTTGGTACATGACCACATTAATATTAAGAACGCCAATTCTGTGGCTGTAGATATTGGTCTTCGTACCCTCAGTACTATCGCCCGCGCGCTTGGCATGGAGTCCATTGATGATACGGAGCAGCTGAATGGCCGTGAGATTGCTGTCAGGCTGGCTATAGAGGAGGCTGGCGAGTGGCCTGCCCGCAATGTGATCAAGGCGTACGCCAAAACCTCTACCACTCGCCCTAAGCGTGCCGGCGACCTTGACAAGATACGCCACCAAATTCGTGGTAATGAGAATTGCAACCAGCAAACAAACTTTCGCAGTGCCGAAGGGCCGACAGGGGATGAGATTCCGTTCTGAATTCGAGCCGTATCTTTTGACGATCCAGCACGACTCGAAGAAGCCGCTC
>Ga0192251_1085_pt1 | contig 10361 bp, 10 predicted proteins | sample Koala_Koa26_H3_FD_131275 | JGI IMG/M metagenome (GOLD analysis project Ga0192251, IMG submission 131275) | Enriched cells from koala feces incubated with labeled cellulose particles, San Francisco Zoo, California, United States - Koala_Koa2-6_H3 ...
AAAAACAAAGATTTAATTTCTTGATATAAAAGGATTTGTATCAGCGTATGTCCACGCAGTGACCACATTTTCGAGAGGTAGAGTAAGCCCGCAACATTGCGGGCTTTGTCTTATGGTTCGATCGCCGTTTTGAGCCGTTGTGTTGCTACATCAAAATAATGATCACTGGTTTCTATACCAATAAATTTGCGTCCTGCTTTCAGTGCTGCAACACCCGTTGTTCCCGATCCCATAAAAGGATCAAGGACTGTTCCACCACTATTCGCAGTCCTGACCAGTTCTGCCATAAGTTCTTCTGGTTTTCCGGTCGGGTGCATTTTCTTTGATGGGATAACCGGGAACGTCATGCAGCCGTCGAACGGTCCCGAAGGCGATTTACCTAAATGGCCTTTACTGCCCCAGACGATGTATTCGCACTGATGCCGGAAATACCCCGTATGGGGTGTTCGTGACCCCCTTCCTTTGTTCCACGCAATGATTCCACGCCATGTAAAACCGCTGGCCTGAAACGCATCGGTTAAAGCTGGCAGTTGTCGCCAGTCAGTAAATACCAGGGCATAACCGCCCGGCCTGACTGCGCGGTGTGCCTGTGCCATCCATAATTGTGTCCAGTAAGCCCACGAACGGGCATCCATGTTTTCACCCGCAAACCCATCAAAGCGATGAAGGTTCTCGCCGTTCAGATATTTTGCGTGGCTGCCCTGGTTGGTGCGTCCGGCCTTGTGTGTCGCGCCCGAACTGTAAGGCGGGTCAGTGATTAAGGCATCAATACTTTCTGGCTCAATCAGCGGCAATATTTCCAGCGCATTCCCACGACAGAGCGTGGCATTGTCAGTCTGATAAACCTTAGTGTGTTCCGGTGTATGTGCTGATTGGTGCTGGATTGCGATCCCCACGGTCATAACTCCTCATGTGTGTGGGGTGCTCAATGGCTCTCGTTATCTGGTTAAGTGTTTTGCAGCGCGGACATTTTATTTCAATGTAGTGAAATGAGGCGCGGGCAAGTAGTTTGTTGCAATTTTTGCATCGTACATTTTGCGTCATTTGCGGCACCTCTTGTGTGGTTACTGCTGCCGATATGATAACAAATCGATCGTTTTTATCGATCGGATTTATTGCATCGATCTGTTATGCCTATTGCTTATGGATGGGGATACCAAAAAGAAAACCCGCAGTTTTTACGCTGCGGGCTTGTTGTTCATGTCTGTGAGATAGGGTGCCTTATCGACCTTACCCTGGCAACCGATTGACGGGGGATTACTCCCCCGTCGCGGTTTCCTTACTGCTTACACTGTAAGAACGCCGCAAACTCCGCTCCCCAGAAGCTCATCCGTATTTCACACAGCGAACCGTGCAGCATCCAGATGATGAGGATTACCGTCACGCAGAACGTGATGGCCGTAAGCGATTTTTGCGACATAGCGCTTGCTCCTTTGTTGGAGAGGCGCTAACCTATCACTTGCTTAAGGTAGATATGTTAGGGCCTCGGTTAAACAGAAATGTTTTCCGGGGCCTTTCCACATCTGGCCTTCGGGTATTCCCTCCGACCATCAGCCGAAAGGCACCCGCGCGTAATCTATCGCTTTTTTGTTGCTCCGGCAATTCTGCCTGTTAATTCTGAGGTAAAGGCAAACTCATCTGATTGTTTCCCCTGTGTGAAGCTGGCAGTTCATGCCACGGGATACCTTCTGAAGAGTGAACGCCGGAGGCGTGTTTTGATGTGAATTTATGGAAAGCTTCCAGTGTTGAGAAGCATACTCCGCATTCCAGATTGTTACACTGGTAATACTTTTGCCACACGGTGTTTGAATCATTTTCCGGACGACTGGTGCGGATACGGGCAGATGCGCCACAAAGCGGACAACGGAACATAGCGACCTCCCTTAACGTGGTGCTGCTACCATTCTAAGTTGTCCCAATTCAGATTCCAACTGACAGCCCTCCCTGAGTGAGGAGCTATCTATAGTCTTCCCATGAGTTCTCATCGACACAAAATTCAATACCAGCATCCAGTCCATTTATGTGCAAATTAAACTCATCATTGATAAACTGGCCTTCGTCTATTTCAAAGAATAATTCTAGTTCTACTGTAAAATCCTTTTCCTCCTCCTCGTGATTAGATACGGTGTCAAAGGTATAAAATTTTCCATCCTCTTTGTCATAATAGCCGTTTGCGGTATCAGGTCCGCTGGCAGTGACATTAAAACTAACAGTAACATCAAAAGTAATTTGACAACTTTCGTCATCCAAATGAATTATTTTGGGTTCAAATTCGCTTATGTTCGTAATTTCAAAGCTATCAATCTCTGAGTCTTCCCATGTTGAAGAATTATAAGCTTCAGCAGTTTCTAATTCTTCCGTTAATTTTTGTATGATTTCTTCATTTTTGCTTTCTAAAAAACGTTCTATAAATCCAGTTCTTTCGTCATTGTGTTTGTTGTAATCATCTAGTAGTAAGTTTAGTGCTCCTATAATTATGAAATTATCATTGTCTTCACAGTAACCTTTTAGGTCAGGGTCTTCTGAAACCACATAAATTTTTTCATTATCTCCTAGCGCGGAACGTATTGCTAAAAGAGTGAAGGCGTCTCGAAATTCGTTAGGTTTTTTCGCACTAAAGGGGCTTTTTTTATCAAAGTACATGTCTATAACTTCATTGAGGTCCACCTTCGACATATCTACAATAGTTGTGTTTGAGTCCTCCATGAAACCATTAAATGCGCTTAATGCCTTTTCTTGAATGTCTGTTTCATTAATTTCACAAAATAGATTTTTAATATTGTCATCTTCATATTCTTTGAGGATAACAGCCTTTCGTCGGAAATTGTTAATCCCTTTCAATGCTTCTTGTATATGCTCGATGATTTTTCGTTCAACTTCTTTAACTACAATTGTTGTAGAAATATGCCTGAACTCATCATTTCTACATAGTTCTTCAAATGATTTTATAGTTTTTGAGTTGAAGTCCAGGTTTGCTTTTACAAAAAACTCAGTATCAATGAATACATTGCGGGTAACTAGAGACATTTTCCAACTCCTTTTAATATATTAACCCAAATGAGGTAACATCATAAAAGATCACATAGTCACTTGTATTGGTATCTTGAGTCAAGAGAATATGATGGCGCTTACAATTTTTGTGACAAGGCTAGATGTCAGACTGTTAAGTGCTATAAGCGAGTTAATATATTTAAGTTGCTCACTCTGTTTCCGCTATCCATTCCGGGATTTTTGCCTCAAGCTCAAGCTGCGTGGTAAAGCCGCTGTTATCAATGGTGTGCTCGGCTTTTGCAATAATCCAGTCCTGATTATCAATCTCGCTTTTAAATCCTGTTACCGAGCCATGCATTTCGGGGTAGAGTTCTGCACGTCCACGTGCCAGCGTGATGGAAAATGATGCGGCTCCGCGTTGTAGCTGCTGCCACTTTGCCGCCGCTGCGCGTCTTGCTGCCTGCTCGTTCTGATAAGTCTTGCGTAACACAAACACATTGCCTTCCGCACCTTCCATATAATCACCTTCACGGCTGCTGCTTTTCTCCTTTTTGGGTTTTGGCGGTTTGCGGCGTTTCACGCTGACTTTTTTCTTTTTCCCGTAATTAAGATCAAGCCAGTAAGCGCGTACCCCCGTATACGCTTCGCGGTCAGCAATGCGGAACTGATGGCGATCGCCACTGCTGCGCGTGATGGCGAACGATGGCAACGGCTGGCCCTGTGCGTTCACGCCACCGCCTGGCATAATGAATAACAGATTACCGCTTTTTACCGTGGTGATTGCGCCCAGCATTTCCGCCATGCGCGTAAGAAAGGACATGTCGCTTTCTTCGGTCTGGTCGGCGTGGTCGATTTCGATATCCATCAGCATTTCGCTGATTTGCGGTTTCAGACCGTACCGATGAGCGATGGCGGATACCACACGCTCAACGGTCACATCATGCCAGGACACCTCACGTTTAACGTTAAATTCATCCCGAAAATCTGCGCTTCTGGCTGAAACAGTCAGCCTGTCCGGCGGTCCTTCGTGAGCGATTTCATCAACAATGTAAGTGCCTTTTTCTGTCAGCGGTTCCCCTTTCCAGCCAATGAGAACCGTCAGACGCGCGCCCCGTGGCGGTAGCTGCAACTGGCCATCGGCATCATCCAGCGTGATGGTGAGCTGGTCCGCCTCAAATCCCCGGTTGTCGGTCAGCGACAGGCTCATCAGGCGCTCTGCCACGCCGGACAGCGTTTTACCCTCCGCGAGAATATCAAAATCCGGCATTTTCACGGGGTCTGTGCCCTGACTGAGCAATTGCATGGTGGTGTCGGTCATCTTTCCCTCCCTGTGCGGCATGGTCGCATGTGCGTGCGGAGGGGGTTACTGCTTTTTGTTGTCGCCGTGGCGGGAGAACAGCGCAGGGGTGAGATCACGCGCGTGGTGGGTGATGATTGTTGCCGAATCATTTAACGGATACAAGGGGCTGAAGCTATGAGTGAAACTCGTTTTCATGGTGCCCGTGTTACGGAAAGTACCGACCTGGTAACAGCGATTAATGATGTTGATTCCAGTGTTATCGGTATCGTGGCAACGGCGGATGATGCGGATGCGGAGCTGTTCCCGCTGAACAAGCCCACACTGCTGACCCGCGTCAATGACGTGCTGGGAAAATGCGGAACAACGGGGACGCTTTATCGTGCGCTTAAGGCCATCGCAGACCAGGTGAGCACAAAGGTGATCGTCGTTCGCGTGGCTGAACACAAAGAAGAAGACGGAAAAACGCAGGATCAACTGGTTATCGGTGGTTCTGAATCTGACGGCAGCTATACGGGGATGTATGCGCTGCTTGTTGCAGAGCAGGATGAAAGCATCGGATACCGTCCGCGTATTCTGGCCGCGCCGGAGCTGGACACGGAGGCGGTAACAAAATCCCTGTGCGTGATTGCGGGTAAACTGCGCGCGTTTGTGTATGCCTCATGTCACGGCTGCAACACGATGGCTGAGGCGATTACCTACCGCCAGAAATTCAACGAGCGTGAGGTGATGCTCTTATGGCCGGACTTCATCGCCTACAACCCGAAAAGTGGCAAAAACGAAACGTTCCCCGCGCCTGCCTATGCGTGCGGCCTTCGTGCGTACATTGACCATGAGCAGGGCTGGCACAAATCGCTGTCCAACGTTCCGGTTAAAAATGTGCTGGGGATGTCCAGGCATGTGTTCTGGTCGTTGCAGGCCGAAGACAGTGATGCCAACAGCCTCAACAACAAAGAAATCACGACCATTATTCGTCGCAACGGGTTCCGCTTCTGGGGCAACCGCACACCGGAAACGAACGCCTACATCTTTGAGGTGTATACCCGAACCGCACAGGTGCTGGCTGATTCAATTGCGGAAGCGCAGTTTGAAACCATCGACAGTCCACTGACGCCTGCGAACGTGAAAGATGTTATCAGTGCCATCAGGGCAAAACTGGATTCACTGGTTACTGCCGGGAAACTGATTGGCGCGGAGTGCTGGTATGACATCGTGGATAACAGCACCACGAATTTACGTCAGGGGCGCGTGCGTATTCGCTACAAATATACGCCTGTTCCCCCGTTGGAAGACATGGAGCTTTACCAGTCGTTTACTGATGAATTCTTTGGTCCCGCATTTGCGGTGCTGGGAGGTGCCTGATGGCTGTACCAAAACATCTTCGCTTTTTTACGCTGTTTGTGGATGGTGAAAACGAAGTGGGTAAGGTGACGTCCGTCACTCTGCCTAAGCTGACGCGCAAAACCGACAGCTACCGGGGTGGTGGCATGATGGGTGCGGTAAGTATTGATCTCGGTCTGGACGACTCCGCGCTTGATGCGAGCTTTGTCATGGGGGGCGCAGTTCGTGAGCTGTTCCTTAAGTATGGCGGCACGATTGACGGCACGCTGCTGCGTTTTGCGGGTGAATACTACACCGATGCAGAAAGCGACCTGTATGAAGTCGAAATGCGCGGACGTGTGACGGAAATTGATATGGGGGAAGCCAAACAGGGCGAAGCCACATCACACACTTACGCCATTAAAAACACCTACTACAAGCTGAGTGTTAACGATCGCCCGTTGTGGGAGATTGACCTGCTGAACTTCATTTACCGGAAGGACGGCAAGGACATTGTGCCTGATCGCATCCGTTCCGCGCTCGGGCTTGGCTGATAAGTAATATGCAGGCGGCGCAGTGCGTCGCCTCTGACTGAAAGGAGTTTCCTGATGAAAGAGACGAAAAACATCGATACCGAAAACACGGTAGTTACTGACACTGTGAAAGAAACCAGTGAGCGTGGCGTAAAACTTACCCAACCAATTGAGCGAGGCGGCGAAAAAATCACGTATGTGGAGATCACCGGGGCTATTGAGCAGGCTGGATCTCTGCGAGATTTGTCGCTGTCTGATGTGCTGAATCTGAAAGCGGAATCCATGTTTACGCTGCTGTCACGCGTGACATCACCGCGACTGGATGAAGTGACGATCAAAAAAATGGCATCCCGTGATTTTATTCAGTTATGTGTGGTTGCCGTAAATTTTTTGAGCGGTGCGGACTCTGGCGGGAAGAACGAACAGGCGACGGAAGCCTGATCACGGTTGTGTGCTTTGAGCACATAGAAGACTTTGTGGCGGATATTGCCGCCATTTTTAACTGGTCGCCCGCCGAAATCTTCATGATGACGCCCGGCGAAGTGGTTAGCTGGCGTGAGCGGGCGGCACTTCGCAGCGGGAATGCAGACAATGAAGACTCTTGATATCCGGGTCGCTTTCAGCGCCGTTGACAGGCTGACCCGGCCTGCCGAAAACGCCCGCCGCCTGATGGGGCAGTTTGGTGACTCCATCCAGCGAACGCAGGGGGCGATCAAAAATCTCGAGCGTCAGGCGCGATCATTTGAGCGCGCCCGCGACGCTGTCAGTAAAGCGGATGCGGGTATCGTGAAAGCACGACGCCAGCTTAACGCCCTTAATCAGTTACAACGCACGGGTACAGTGCTCAGCGAAAAACAACAAAAGCTGATGCAGCAGTTAAGCACCCGGCTTGAACGCCTGAATGAATCGCGCACACGGGAAATTCAGAAAATGCGGGAGCTTGGCGGAGAGCTGAAACGCCACGGCATTTCCCTGACAGGCAGCGATAACACCATCCAGCAGGCCATCAGACGCACCGAACAGTACAACAACCAGCTTGAACGCGAACGGCAGGCGCTTGCGCGTGTAACGCGGGCGCGTGAGCGGTATTCGCGCGCGCAGGAAACCGCGGGAAAACTGAAAACAGGTGGTGCGCTGGCAATTGGTGCGGCAGCGGCGGGCGGCTATGCTGCCGGGCGTTTTTTGCAGCCTGCGATCGGGTTCGGCAAAGAGATGTCCCGCGTTCAGGCACTGACGCGAATCGACAAAAACAGCCCGCAGTTTAAGGCGCTGCGTGAGCAGGCGTTAAAACTTGGCTCTGAAACACAGTTTACTGCGAGTGATGCCGCCAGTGGGCAGAGCTTTCTGGCAATGGCTGGTTTTACTCCGCAGGCCATTCAGGCCGCATTGCCCGGTGTTCTTAATATGGCGCTGGCAGGTGGCGTCGAACTCGGCGAGACGGCGGATATAGGCTCCAATATCCTCACACAGTTCAACCTGACAGCCGATCAAATGGACCGGGTTGGCGATACGCTGACAGCGGCATTCACCCGGACCAATACTGATTTACGCGCGCTGGGCGAAACCATGAAGTATACCGGTCCGGTTGCCGCAAAACTTGGTATCAGTCTTGAAGAAGCGGCGGCCATGGCCGGGATGCTTGCCAATAATGGTCTTCGTGGAAGCGATGCTGGTACGGCCATGCGCGCAAGTCTGTCCCGCCTTGCATCACCGCCAAAAGCTGCGGCTGATGCGCTGAAAGAGCTGGGGGTGTCAGTTGCTGACGCCAGAGGCAAAATGCGCCCGATGGAGGATGTGCTGCTTGATCTCTATAAGGCGACACAAAAATACGGACAGGTGGACCAGGTTTCCTTCTTCAAGGACATCGCCGGAGAAGAGGCGTTCGTTGGTTTGCAGACGCTTGTTGCGGCGGCTGGTTCAGGAGAGCTGCAAAAACTGACCAGAGAATTGCAGGGGGCAAGGGGAGAGGCCGATCGCGTCGCAAAAGTAATGGCCGATAATCTTGATGGGGACCTGAAAAATCTCGACAGCGCATGGGAAGGTCTTCGTATTCGCATCAGTGATCTGGTTGACGGTCCGCTGCGTTCTGTCACGCAGTGGCTCACGCGGGTGCTTGAAAAAATCACCTCGCTGGCGCAGGCCCATCCGGTGCTGACGCGCCAGCTACTGATAGCAGGCGGTGCGTTGCTGGCAATGACTGCAACGATTGGCTCGTTGTCGCTGGTTATTGGGGTGCTTTACGGGAAGCTGGCCACCCTGCGTCTTGGTTTTGACATTCTTACCCGGTCAATGAATGTCGTCAGGGTGTTGCCTGCGCTGTGGGGAATGGTGACGGGTTCCGTTTCTTTACTGGGAGGTGCTATCGGGGCGCTGTTCAGTCCGGTTGGTCTTATCGTGGCTGCGCTTGCCGGAGCTGCCGTTCTTATCTGGAAATACTGGGATCCCATCAGGGCATTTTTTGCCGGGGTGTTCAGCGGGATTATGGAAAGGCTGACCCCGTTGCGCGAAACCTTTGAACGGTTTGGTCCTGTTTTTGACGCAATCGGAAGCGGGATCAGCCAGGTGTTTAACTGGTTTAAATCGCTGCTGTCACCGATGGAGTCCAGCAAGGAAACGCTGGATAAATGTACCAGTGCTGGCGAGATATTCGGTAACGTTCTTGGCGGTGCGTTACAGCTTGTTCTGACACCTGCAAAAATGCTACTGGATACGCTGGCGTGGATACTTGAAAAACTTGGCGTCCTTCCGGATGAAGCGGAAAGGGCGCGCAAGAAAATCGAAGACGCACAGCGTGCGGCCATTCTTCAGGACAAGGTTGCCTTGCTTCAGGGGGACCTGGCGAAAATCAATCCGCCGAAGCCTGTGGAAAATGGCAATGGCACCGGAGGTGATAAACCCAAAGACAACAAACCGCTCACAGACAGCAATACCGGGACGCTACGCAGACTCAGCAAAATTGCTGATAACACAGGTAAGCTGGTTGATGAGACGAAAAAACGCATTGGCCCCGGCGATATTGTCTTTAAGAACCTGCCCCGCGCACTTGCTGTTCGTGGGGAGTGGCAGGAGCGGAAGATTGCGCAGGTCAGTAAGCCTGCCCCCGCAATTAATATCACCCCCGTGGTCCCGGCTCCGCTGCCTCCGGCGCTGGTCCCTGTTGTTGCGGCCAGCTCCCGCCCGGTGGCGGAGGCCATACGATCGCCAGTGGCATCAGTTCCTGTAACTTCCCGTAACCGGGAGCCTGTTGCCTCCGGATTTGGTGGTGAAATTCATGTCCATCTGCATAACGTTGTTACGCAGAATCCCCGCGAACTGGCGAAACTGGTCGGTGAAATGGTCAGGGCAGAGATGGAACGGCGCGCCCGTGCCGGACGTGGCAGTTTTTACGATAAAGATTGAGGAGTCATGGCCATGATGATGATCTACGGCATGTTTGTTTTTGAGCTGCGCACATTGCCGCATCAGCAGTTACAGCAAAACAAAAGCTGGCGGCATGTGAAAAATGAACGCGTTAACCGCTCAGCAAGCTGGCAGTATATCGGTGCAGGTGATGATCGCATTGTGCTTTCTGGCGTGCTTTATCCTGAAATTACAGGTGGCGAAGTGTCGCTTTCGTTGCTGACCACGCAGGCATATACAGGACGCCCCTGGCCTCTGATTGATGGTGTCGGGCAGATTTACGGCATGTATGTGCTGACTGAAACGAATACGACCCGTTCCGAGTTTGATCGCTACGGTAAGGCGAAAAAGATAGAATTTTCACTGACCCTTGAACGCTGTGATGAGGATTTGCGGGAGCGCCTGCAATCCTCATCGTTCAGCGATATGCTGTCCGGCTTCAAAGATAAGGTGACATCATCTCTTAACAGCGCGGCCAGTTCAGTTAAAGGGCTATTCTGATTTAACACAAAAACCGCTAATGGTCAGATTAGCGGTTATTTTGTTTCCTGACTCTTCTCTATTGTTCCGCTTGATTCTCCTGCGGGGTGGTAACGATAAATCGTCGATATACCAATGCCGTAAATTATTGCCAGTTGTTTTCTGTCGTGCCCGTTTTTGATCAGCATTGCTATTTGCTCATGCTGTTCTTTTGTCAGCTTCGGTCGACGTCCGCCTGTGCGCCCCCGTGCACGCGCTGCCGCCAGTCCGGCCAGTGTACGTTCAACAATTAATTCACGTTCCATTTCAGCCAGGGCACCCATCACGTGGAAGAAAAAACG
>Ga0192251_1086_pt1 | contig 10329 bp, 7 predicted proteins | sample Koala_Koa26_H3_FD_131275 | JGI IMG/M metagenome (GOLD analysis project Ga0192251, IMG submission 131275) | Enriched cells from koala feces incubated with labeled cellulose particles, San Francisco Zoo, California, United States - Koala_Koa2-6_H3 ...
CCTTCGTTCTCTGGGTAGATGGGGTTGGGGTTATAGCTAACTGGGATATATGGCATTACTTAATCCTGTTGGCCTTCTTGAAATCCACGATATACTTATCCAGCCGTTCTTCACTGATATCTTTAAAACCTTCTAGTAGACGAATAGCCTGCTTCTTGCGGGCGGTGGATATGTCACTTGAAAGTATCTTGACGAGTTCATTATGGGTTTTTTCTGCCTGCTTCCTGTCGGCAGTAATAGCAAATGTCACGCCACTCGATTCCTCATACTCCACGCGTGGCAGCACATCTTCCTGAATCATATCCGCACTCAAGTCAGCTATCATTTCCTTACGGAGCAGTTCTCTGTCCGTTGGTGTCGGATGATAGCCAATCTCGCTATATACCTTGGTTTCTGGCATATGATATTCATTGAAATTCCGGAATCGTTTTTCACTTATCGCTTCGGCGAAAGTATCGCCTCGTTTCATACAGTCTTGGATAAATTGTTTATATGAATCACCAAATTCCCGCTTGGCATAATCCACGTACTCGCGAGTGTTATTGGCGGCGATACGCTGTTCTTCAGCTTCGCGGGCAGCTGTTTCGTTGTACCGTGCTTCGCGCTGCGCATCGAGTTCGGAGGATATTTCGTCTTTCATTTCCCACATTTTTTCGCGGTCTTCGTCAGTCAATGCCCTCCGTTCACCTCTTCTTTCAAGCCACGTTCGTCTTGGCTCAAGAGGCATCATGTACCGCGTAGCATCCATAAATTCCTCTTTAGTTATAGTATGGATGTCACCACCGAAATTCTCGACGCCGGTAAAGATATTACGGGCAAACCCTCGCAGCTCCTCGTTGCGATCAATCTTTGGCTGTTCATCAACCCGTACTTCTTTGGGGGTATTCCGTTCCTTTTGCCGGTTACCCCATGCTTCCCGCGCTGCTTCCTTATTGGGGAGCAAGGCTTCATTCTGGCTAAACCACCGGTCGAAACTGGTGCCTTTGTAATTCGCGCTACGGAGCAATGCTTCCGCTGACGCTACCTGTTTATCATATTCACCGGATAATGCATATCCGTTCACATCTTCCCATGTATAGGTGAGCGGCAAGCCATCAATGCCACGAAGTGTTCTACCGGTAGTGGCATCCAAGAGAACTGCGCCATTTTCACCCTGCGCCGTTACTATGCGGACGTTACTGGACAAAGTATCGCGGCCAAGACCCCAGTAGTTTTGTTGGCGGGCATTCTGGATAATAGCCACATCATCAGGATGAATGAGTGAGTTTTCTTTGCCGGAAAGAAGGTTTTGCTGGAGTTGGGTCAGGCCGTCTTCAATCTTGGGATATGCTTCATATATTGCACGCGGCACGCGAACAGTGCCTTGATTGCCTACTGTTATCATCTGGCTCGTCTTCCCGACCAGCATTTCATATGCTTTCGCCGCCGCTTCTTTCGAACCGCTGCCTTCAAGCATATAACCAAGCGTGAGGTCACGGCCAGTGCGCTGGAGTTCAGCAGCATACGGTGCGCCAGCGGCGGTGATACTGTCCCTGAACGGCTGGAATGCAGTTTGAACTTCTTTGTCTATTTCAGCCTTCCTTGTCTCCAGTATCGCTTCAGCATCCTTCCGCCAGCTCTTATCGAAGTTAGCCATCATGCAGATTTCGATAGCACGAAGCTGCTCAGGGTCGTTCGGGTCGAGTTCAAGCACTGGGTCAATGCCAGAGGGGATATGACCTTCTGCCCGCGCTTGCTGCTTAAATGCTTCCCAGCCACGAGGGCCAAGAGTGTCTCTGATATTACGGAGAGTCTGTACCCTCGCTTCCGGCGTGTCGCCACCTGTAATGCCAAGGCATTGAGATTGCATCCATGTTTTCGGGAACAAGCTCGTTTGCATATCGGTATTGGATAGCCGGTACTGCTGATTAAATGCGTCCCGAAGTTTAACAAATTCATTTATCGCCTGCTCGCCGCCATTACCAGATGTGGCAGCAGCAAACAACTCCCGCGCGCCGGGGAAGTTGTCTATCATGTACTGCGCCGGGTCATCATGCAGTGCCTTCTCGCGCCTCTCAATATCTGCTTCAACTAGCTTCGCCACGCCTTCACCATGCGTATCTTTATGGCTTTCCCTATACTGGCGAACCTGTTCACGCATAGCATAAGGAGACATATAAAGATTGCTGTGGTTAGCTATCATCGGCTGGGCATCTATATGCTGTTTGTATTCCTCATACTTCTTCTGCGCCGGAACTGTATCGCCATACGCCACTACGAAAAATGCTTTATCCAGCCGGGCCTCTTCGGGAATCTCTTCACCGCGGGACATGGCCAACATCTGGTCTTCAGCAACAGTCTGCATCTGAAACTGTTGGCCTTTGTCGGTTGCTTCCTTCTTTGCCTTCCCTTCTTTAAGGTGCCTTAACACTCGCTGCTTGTCCTTAGTGTTCATCTTGTCGCTACCCATCACCAGCTGACGTGTGGCAAGGCGAGCGGCATCTTCAGAATTATACGTCCCGTAGTTCTTGCCAGATGTTTGGAATTGCTCTATCGCTCCATCGGTAGTAACTGGTTGACCACTGGAATCCACAGAAGGAACGATGGTATACCCCTTTTCGGTGGGGATAGTAACTGTACGAACAGGCGAACTATCCTGTGGCGCACCGCTTACCTTCTCGATATTCCCTTCTTCAACCCTGCCATACGCAAGATTATAATTGGCATTGCCATTCAATAACGCTTCCGCGCCAGCAAAGTTACCGTTATCAATCATATTGATGGCGGCGTCGCCATAGGCAGCGGATGTCATGGATTTTAGGTTTTCCTCAATAAGAGGGCTAGCCATGCCAGAACGTTCCATCTTGTTCTTGGCATAGTACTGAGCCTTATTGAGGTTATCGATGAACTCTTCAGGATCGTCAGCGTTCGCGATTGCTCGTTCAAGGTATTGTGATATTGCCGCATCATCAACATCATCCTGCCACTTTTTGAATTGTGCAGTCTGATATTTACGAACGCGCAAATCGGCCTTGGCATCATAGTCATCAGCCAGACGGTTAAAGATATTCCGGACATGCCAGTATTGACCGTCGAGAAGTTGACTGCGAAGGCTATTCGCGCGTGTGGCGCGGATATTATTTATGCCTGAACAGGACCCGCTTACACACCGGCGGCCTGTCTGGATATTTTGTTGGCGAAAGAAGGCTTGGCCAAATGAACCCGGGATAGGGTTACGGGCACGGCCAATTTGCTGGATAGCGTCAAGGTCGCCGGGGTTAAGAGGCGGAGCGGAACCTGTCAAGGCTCCGGTTGAAGCTGTAGATGCAGCCTGTGTCGCGGCAGGAAGGCCAAAGGTAGAGGGGTCAGTCTCTGTTGCTGGCAGGCTATTGGGGACAGTATACACCTGCTTACACGAGCCACCACTACAGGCAGTACCGGGTATTCCATTGGCTTCAGGGGTACCAAATGCCTGTTCTCCCTTCATGGTGAGAAGGCCATTCTCACCTTCAAGGAGTTCATTCATAGCGCGTTCGTATTGGGTAAACAAGTCTTGCGCTTTTGTTTTAGCGTAGTTGTTTTCCCATGTGTTCATGGTTTGCCCAAACTGAATAAGGGCAGGACCAATATTACTACGACGAAGTGCGTCTTGGTTTGCTTGGGCTTGAATGCGGATTGCCCGGTCAGACTGGTAGTCATACCGAGCAGACACGCCACGACCAGCGGTGTAAACGCTGTCTCCACCGTTATATCGGGGGAGCGCACCACCACGACCTCGTATTGTCATTTGTGCATATGGAGGCATCCTGTATCACCTAACCTTTAGTAATTCCACCAATTTGTTGCGCTACCCCATGTAGATCCGATTGACGCGATACCCCCCAACGCAGCACTCCACGCCGAGCCGCTCGCTGAGGACCGGGTGGAAGATGCGGCATTCATATATGACTGTGATTCTGCGCGGAATGAATTAGCTTGGTTACGGTAGTTCCAGCCTTGGATTTGATAGTTATATGCTTGGTCAATACCTTTATTATATTCATTGATAGCATCAATTTCAGACAGCTGAGCAGTATCAATCGTCAGGTCAAGATTACTGCCAATATCCACAACAGCACCAGACGCTCCAGCCGCTGCGCGCTGGGCGCCAATTGCCTTTGCGCCTTTCAGCCGCATAGATTGCATATTCTCATAACCCTGCCGTGCTTCAGCACTGGCCTGACTTTCAGCCAGCTTAGAATTCTGCTCTGCCACCTTGGCATTATATTCAGCCATTTGCGCCTGCGCTTCATATGCACTGGCCTGTGCATTTGCTTGTGCCTTGGCATTATTGATACTGGCCATTGTGCCAAGCGCTTGGGAAAATATGCCAATCCCGAACATAATACTACCAAGTGCCATTATGGCGCCTCCCCGAAATCTACATTCGTTGTAATACTCGTTACCCTGAACGGCAACGGTTGGCTTTGCTTTAGTATAATAGATGTATCAGTATCTTGTCCAGAGGGAAGTGTAACATCTATGTCGCCAGTAAAGAGTTTACACGGTTCGCCCCAGTATTCAGGAAGATAAGGGATGTCGTAATATTCTGCATCTTCCCAGAAGTCTTCCCTGCCAAGGTCCCCCTGTTTTGTTGCCGCATATTGGCCACCAAGGGATCGATGAAACCGGATTGTGGTCTTGCCGTAGGCACGGTGCATGCCAGTGGTGCTACCGGCTTGCTGTGTGTCTGTCTCGACCGGCAGAGGGGAGATGACGGAGTCATAAGGCAAGCCAACTACCACCTTACCACTCGCGGCATACTGGAGTTCGACGCTGCCATTTGCGCCAACAATCTGCTCTCCTTCAGGCGAACCGACATTCAGTACAGACACAGTCTCGCCAATAAGGTGGCATGCGCCACAGACGGTGGTCGCCTGATTAGAATTAGTAATTACCACGCCACTGTCCACATAAAAACTATCCGTCACATCTTCATCTTCCTGCAGCCGCAAGTGCATGCGTTCGAGGAAATACTTTTCCTGTCCATTTACTTGCCGCGCCACCACCAGCCACAATATATCCTCACTCTCACCGCACAGCACACACACTGAAATCACCCTGCCCTTGGTCGTGTGTTTTGACCATGCGTAGATATTTTGCTCTCTCATATAGGTAAGACAGAGAAGTACCCCATCATCCCTGACAATCCAGATATTCGAACCCGGGGATTGTTGGTATGCCCACTGGACAATCTTATGACCTTCTACAAGTTCTGGAGCAAGAAGGGAGAGGTCATTCCCTGCATAGCCATCGATCTCCCAGTTGTAGGCAATCTCACGAACATGTGAGCCAAGGCGCTGTTCATGAAGGATGGCTGAGCCGATAATGAGGGGTTTTAAGTTTTTACTGCCCCAGTAGGACTGGGTATTGATACGGACATCAGACGGGGTAATAGCTGCGCCGGACGAATCGGCAGTATATTCGGCGCCGGATGTGCCTAGGAAGAGAGAACCAAAGCTAACCAGCCAGTGAATATCATCAACAGAGTTTGAACTAACCATATACTCGACAGGGTCGTCATCCTGCAGTGGACGTGATTTACGGAATGATTCAAAGTCACCCGTGCGAGACATATAGAAGGACGAAGGGGCATCCTTGGTGCCACCGATAGTGAGGCGCTGGTGGTGGAAGGTTACGGAGCAAGGATTGTTGTTTGACTCAAAGGGATTCCAATTTTCCTTTGGCGTGACTGTCATGTCTGGTTCATAGTTTTCATCGACGAAGCTGGTACAGGTGCAGCCGCACGCCACGCCAATAAGCCCATAATACCCAGCAGAGTCACGGTAGATGTTGTATTCGCATGCGCCAGATACACAGCTCCACCTTACAGTTACATGATCACCCGCTACCCAGTCTGTTGGATAGCGGAACATAATGCAACGGGCGCTAGAGGGCAGGGATTCAATGCCATCACAGTCAACTGCGGAGACTTTATAGCCAAGACAGGAGCATAGGTTCATGGTGTATGGGCAGCAGTAGCAGCAGCCGTAACAACCAGCACTGCTGTTCCAGCAGCAACAGCCGCAGGCCATGCCGCAGGTGGCGGTGACGGTTGGAGTACCCGGTGCGCTAAGAGATTGATTAAGACTTACCTCCTGCATATACCATTCATATTTTTCATTAGGGTTGTCGCTACTGCAACTACAACGATATAACTTATACAACGGTACACAGCAATGTGCGAGATAGACTACGTCAGCTACTTGTGCGTAGTCTATTTCGCGAATATAAGACATACAGTATGGTTGAGCACAGCTGGTATCACTACCGTTATTTGATCCTTGGCATATACAAGCCACTTCGCATCCAGTTACACCACAATGAATTGTGATGTAACATTCATGGAATGCTAGCAGATAATTTTCTTCTGGATCGGAATTAAATTGAAAAGGCAATAGATACGCACAACTATCTAATGTAGTAATATATTCCATACCCGGACGACGTTCGACGTTTCCGTGTATGTTAGGTATTGCGTTAGTACATGCCTGAAGAAATGTGCCAAACTTCTGAAGATCATATCGACTTGCTAATGTTGTAGTAACTAGACCTCCAGTAAAGTTATGCCATGATACCCTAACCATGATAATTCCTGACGGTTAGATGTTGCTTAACTGGCTCAGCGAGCGCGCGTTCGATCGGCCAGCCGGAGACGTTAATCCGGTTATAAAGCGTGCTCCCATTTATACCTATTTCTTCCGCCCACTCCGCTATAGTTTGCGTTTTACCGTTGAAAGCAATGAGGTGGTTGGAGCGCATATTCCGCGACTGCACTTTCCGGGTTACCCACCGACAGTTATCAGGCTTGTAATTGCCGTTATTATCGATGCGATCGAGCGTTAAGCCTTTCTCCCAGCCATTAAGAACAGCCCACCCGATAAACTTTTCAGCGTCGTGCCATTCGTCGCAAACGGTAATACCACGGCCGCCGTAGTATTTGTATCTCTTGTTATTCGGATTCTTACAACGCTGAAGCATGCCATGCCATACCCAATATACAGGGTGGGTTTCCCCATGTCTACTCATCCCATGTGTAGCTTGTACTTCGGCCACGCGCTCTCTGTTATAGCAGCCGCACGACTTTGTGAGGCCGGAAGTAAGGTTATCGCCTCTGGCATCCACCTCATTTCCGCAATCACAACGGCAGTGCCAGACAACATGCTTATTCTCCCGCTCACCGGTATCATATAATACTAACAGTCGCCCAAATTTTTGCCCTGCCAAATTAACTTTCGCGCCCACAATCAGCTCTCCTTGGCCAGTACACTACTACAAAAATTCTGCCACTGGGCTTCTTCTTTCTCCGTCATCCTTGTCCTCATAGCCACAACCAAATCATTCAAAGCAACAAGAGTATGCTGGAATCGCTGCACCATAATTGTTTCATACCGTGCTGCATTATTGGCAGCTAACTCCTTGTACTGTGCCCATCCACCCAGTTCATTACTAAGGCGGGCGGCAATGATAGCAATATCATTGCTGTCCTCCTCAATGCGCTGAACCATACTGGAATTTTTATTGATATGCAGTAGCATTCTTATGCTCCTTTACATTTACAATCTTCCCCGCAATCATCGTCACAATCACAATCCTCTTCGGCAATGCCTTTGGTTTCTTCCTTATTTAGCTTCATGTCAAGCATTGCGTCAGTTACTTCCATCAGCTTGTCTACCGGCACAGCGGTGGAGAGAATATCCCTGTCAACCCACATGCTGCCGTCAGCATTCTTGTCGTCGCCAAAGCGGGCGCACAGCGGGCGCATGTGGTGGTTGGTGGTGTTGGAGATATTACCGTGGATTGGATAGCCAAACTGTTCAGGACCAGTTGCACCCCAGATAACTACACCACTTACGCCAACACCAGCAGCCATGTGCTGAAGGCTACTGTCAATACCAACAAAGCCCATGGATGCCTTAAGAAGTTCAGGATAAAGCCAATAGGCAGTGTTGAGAACACAGCATCCACCAAGATGGCTATATTCCTCATTCACCATGGAGTAGTTGACTACAGCAATATCAGGATGCGCCTTGGTAAACTGATTGATAAAATCCTGCGCCATATTGAGTGGATATGCCCTGCGCTGTCCCTGCGGAATAAAGACACGAGGCTGATTCACATCATACGGCGATTGACCGCCACCGAACTGGACGAGGATAAACTTCTTCTTTGGAATCTTTTTAATAACTTCTTTCGCTTCACGATGCCATTTTTTACATGAATGCCATTGAGGCAATTCACCTTCGTATTCAATACCAAGAAGTTTTGCCCACTCATACAAGAGATGGGTTTTAGCAAAAACAAAAGGTGAATAATACGGTTCACGGAAGATGATGTCCGTGTCACGAGGAACCCTGTCATACAGGCCGGGTTCTTCATGTGAATAGCTGGCCTTAACTTTAGGATGATGACGGAATACATCAGGGTACGCAGTCATCATCTGGACTTCGCCCTTTTCAGCCAACTTGTCAATAAGTGCTGTAAAGGCAATGTGTTTGCCAACACCTCCGTTAATCATGTAGATAGCCATTTACTCTTCCTCCGATTTTGTTTGGCGTAGTTGCTTTCTCTTTTCAATAAGCACCTGCATCTCTTGCAAAATCTTTTTAAGTTCCGCAAGTTTCTCCCTAATTAAAGGCAGGTTCTTTTCTGCAAATTCTTCTGGTGTTAACTTAGCCATTATTCGCTACCTTGCTGGTCACTGCCATCTTCACCGTCCTATTCGCCAGTCTCGCCTTGGTCTCCGTCAGTTCCGCCGCCCTCTTCCTCTTCCTCTTCCTCGTCGTCATCATCATCGTCGTCGTCTTCTTCCGGCGGCTCGCCCGGTTCGCCTTCCGGCGGTTCACCTTCTTCCTCCTGCTCAACACAACAGACGCACGACGCGCCACAACAGTCAATGCAACCTTGCGAGCCACAGGTTACACAGCCACATTCGTTAATATAACAAATATAGCTATCACACAGGATAAGGCAACCATTAACTGTCAGGTGACCATCATTGGGAATGCAGATAAGACCATTACAGAGATATGTGGTGCCAGATATAGTAGCGCAGGAACCACAGCCAATATAAACACCGCCACAGGTAGTTTCTTCCGTTGCCTCCTCGTCTGCCACCATGAGCTCTGATTCTTCGGTAGCCTCACCACTACCGTCTGTCTCTTCGCTGTGGCCAAAGATGATATTGCAAAGAATAGTGCATGAGTTGCAGTCGAGGTACACGTCATAGCCCATGGGGGTAAAGGGTTTATCTTCATCCTCGTCGTCATCTTGAGCTGACGGTTCTTCCGGCGGTTCTCCGGGTTCACCTTCCGGCGGTTCGACCGGTTCTTCCGCGTCTTCTGATTCATCTATGCAGCAATCACAGTTCCCATCAAAGCATGAGCAATAGATATATGCCCGTGAATTATTACACACGTAAATACCACCACCATAGCTGGCAGTGTTATTCATAATGCACGCATTACAAACAATAGCACGGCTGCAATTAAACAAGGCCAAGGCGCCACCGCACTCACAGGCGTAGTTGTTGCTGATACTGCCGCCAGAGATAGCGAGACAGGTGCAGGTGGCACACAGCGCACCGCCGGAACCTGTGGTAGCACAGTTACCTTCAAGCGTGCCATTATTGTAGTTCAGGCAAGTGACAGTAGAGAGGGCAATCGCGCCACCATTACAGTTGGCAGTATTGCAGCATGCGGTGATGGATGATGCGAAAGTCTCGCCGCAAGAGGCATAAAGCATACCGCCGTCAGTACAGGCGTAGTTGCCCTCAAAACAGGAGTTAGAGAGGTAGGTATAGCCGTCGTCAAGAACAGCTATTGCGCCGCCGTTGCCGTGCGGTTCTGTCTCCTCCTCGTCATTCTCTGTACTGGCCTCACCGCACGCACAGTTGTAGAGGAATTGCGATTCACAAACAAACAGGCTGGACTGGTTGCAAATAGCACCACCGTTATCGCCACAGTTGCAAATAAAGCAGGAATAAAGGACGCAACCGCAGGAGTTGTCGCTTACGCAGATTGCGGAGTCGGTACAGTTCTCGTAGCAGCACCCCTCATATTCACATGAAGTAACCTGTTCTGGTGCGGTATAATTGATAGTATTACACCAATACGGTTCAGTCCATGCGTGAAGTTCTTGGCCAGAATACAGACAAACATATGTTTGAATTTGGCATGACTGACCGCTACCATTACCATCACTACCGTTAGTAGCTTCACAATAATCACAACATGAAAGCACAACACCATCAATAGCTACGTGGAGCGTGCAGGTGTTGGGGTAGTAGCAGATGGGGAGTTCGATGCAACA
>Ga0192251_1089_pt1 | contig 9945 bp, 9 predicted proteins | sample Koala_Koa26_H3_FD_131275 | JGI IMG/M metagenome (GOLD analysis project Ga0192251, IMG submission 131275) | Enriched cells from koala feces incubated with labeled cellulose particles, San Francisco Zoo, California, United States - Koala_Koa2-6_H3 ...
GTTGACATTAAGTGCAAAATCTGTTATACTTAACGTTAGGGAAAATTTTCTTGATGATAATACGATTCATATTAGGATGATACTTCGGATTCTACGTGTTGTCTAAAAATAAGATGAACTGCAAAATGGCAGGGAAAATTGTACTGCCATGCTATGTGGTAAAAGGAGCTTTAATTATGAAATGGCAAGATGTTAATGAATTACGTGAAAAATATTTGTCCTTTTTTGAAAGTAAGGGTCATACACGTCTTCCGAGTTTTTCTTTGGTACCACAAGGTGACAAAAGTTTGCTTTTGATTAACTCCGGTATGGCACCGATGAAAAAATTCTTTTTAGGACAAGCCGCTCCACCAAATACAAGAGTGACAACTTGTCAGAAATGCATTCGTACGCCGGATATCGAACGAGTGGGACAGACGGCACGTCATGGTACTTATTTTGAAATGTTGGGAAATTTCTCGTTTGGTGATTATTTCAAAATTGAAGCAATTACTTGGGCGTGGGAATTTTTTACCGATGTGTTAGATATGCCGAAAGAGAAGCTATACGTTTCTGTTTTTGAAAATGATGATGAAGCATATGAAATGTGGACGAAAAAAATTGGCGTATCACCGGATCATATGGTTCGACTTGGCAGAGAAGATAATTTTTGGGAGCATGGGACAGGTCCTTGCGGTCCTTGCTCAGAAATCTATTTTGATCGTGGTCCAGAAAAAGGGTGTGGTAAGCCAGACTGCCATGTTGGCTGTGATTGTGACCGTTATGTGGAGGTCTGGAACCTAGTGTTTAGCCAATACGATAGCGATGGCAACGGTCATTATACCGAAATGAAACATAAGAATATTGATACAGGTATGGGGCTGGAACGTTTGGCTTGCGTGATACAGGGCGTCGACAATTTATTTGAAGTGGATACGGTGCAGAATATTATGCAGCACGTTTGTAAAATCGCAAATGTCAATTATCATGACAATGAAAAAATTGATGTGGCACTTCGAGTTATTACCGACCATATTCGTAGCACCACGTTTATGATTGGCGATGGTGTAATGCCTTCGAACGCAGGACGTGGTTATGTATTGCGGCGGTTGCTGCGTCGTGCAGCAAGATACGGGAGACTGATTGGCGTAAATGAGCCATTCTTATACCAAGTGGTAGAGACGGTAATTCAAGAAAATGCATCAGCATATCCGGAATTGCAAGAAAAGCAGACTTATATCCGTCGGATTGTGGAGGAAGAGGAGAAAGCTTTTGCTAAAACGATAGATAAAGGATTTGATTTATTGTCCGATATTTTGTTAAATTTGAAGCAAGAGAAAAAGACACGGCTTTCTGGAGAAGATGCATTTAAGTTTAGTGATACATATGGTTTCCCGATTGACTTGACAGAAGAAATTGCAGCGGAACAAAATATCTGTGTGGATCGGGAACGTTTTACAGAGTTAGTACGTGAGCAGCGAGAACGAGCAAGAGAAGATTATCGTAATAAAGCTGGTTCTTCGTGGGCAGAAAGTGGTATTGAGATTTCTGTACCTGTTACAAATTTTATCGGGTATGTCTATGATACAGAAGAGAACGCTAAAATATTGGCGATTTTCCGAGATGGAAAAGCAGTAGATTTTGTCGCAGAAGGAGATAATGCTATTATCGTTCTGGACAAGACACCATTTTATGCAGAAAGTGGCGGACAGATTGGTGATATAGGATCGATTTTTACGGCAGATTCGTGTTTTACTGTAGAAACAACCAGTAAGACAGAAAATGGACATTATCTTCATATTGGCTCGATAAAAGAAGGGGCATTGCGTGTTGGAAATGTCGTTACTGCACAAATCGATTCTGATAAGCGATCCAATGCGATGCGTAATCACACAGCTGCACACTTGCTGCAAGCAGCACTGCGCAGGGTATTGGGTGATCATGTACATCAGGCTGGGCAATTGGTCAGTGATACCAGATGTCGCTTTGACTTTTCTCATTTTACGGCAATGACGGCAGATGAAATCAAACAAGTAGAATTACTAGTGAATGAAAAAATATTAGCGGCGATTCCAGTTGTAACGCAAGAGCTGCCCATTGAAGAAGCAAAAAAAATGGGTGCAATGGCACTCTTTGGGGAAAAGTATGGCGATGTAGTGCGTGTAGTTAGTGTGGGTGATTATTCAGTTGAATTTTGTGGCGGTACGCACGTAGACAATACGGCAAAGTTGGGATTGTTTCGGATTTTATCAGAAAGTTCTGTTGCTTTCGGTGTACGCCGAATTGAAGCTGTTACCGGCACAGGTGTTTTGGCATTGCTTGCTGAATACGAAGAAATTATGCATGATGCGGCAAAAGCGTTGAAGCTGAATAATATGCGTGAATTGGCAAAACACTGCGCTGCACTGGTAGCCGAAAATAAGGAAAAAGGACAGCAAATTGATACACTTAACCAAAAAATTTCCGATGTAAGAATGGCATCGGTTTTCGATAACGCAAAGGAAGTGGCTGGTGTTAAGGTCGTTTCGGCAATGTTGAATGGTACGACGCCACAAGCACTACGTCAAATGGGTGATACGGTAAAAAATATGCCAGATGCTGTTGTTGCAGTTTTGGCTAGTATACACGGTGAAAAGGGCAGTTTGCTTTGCGCTTGTTCTGAATCCGCACGAAAAAAAGGTGCATATGCAGGAAAGATCGTACAACGAGTGGCAGCCATTACTGGTGGTAAAGGCGGCGGTAAACCGGATAGTGCAATGGCAGGCGTTGGCAAAACTTATATGGTAGATGAAGCATTGATGGCACTTGAGGCTATTGTGCAAGAATTTTTGAAGGAGGACTAAAACAATGGAAGATTGTTTGTTTTGTAAAATTATTGCCGATGAGGTGCCTAGCACGAAGGTTTATGAGGATGAATCCGTGTATGTATTTGAAAATATGAAATCCATTTGTCACCAAAATCACTGCGTCAGTGATAGAAGAAAGCTTGATCTTATCATACTTTCCCTCGACTATAATCACCTGTTCTATATGAAGCATTGAAAATCACCTTTCATTCAACCTTTCATTATCACCAACATTTTCACAATTGCCGACTCCAACAAGGTTCGCTCTTCCGCCCCTGTGGAATTCAATGCGATTTCCAAATTTCGCAGCACTTTCATACAAGCACGCAATCGCTCCGGCGATAATTTACGACAATCTCGAAAGGCATTCTGTACCATGAAATCGAATTTATAGCCAAAATCCACTTTCATATCCTTTGGCTGTTTTCCAACACACTGCGCCACTGCAGCACGATAAAGGTCTTGAAAGGATGACGCAATAGCGTGAACAATAAATGTTCGGTTTGTACGCATAGCATAAAGTTTATCCAGCTCCTCCATCGCAGCCTTCGGATGTTGACTCACCACTGCTTTTGCCAACTGGAACGTCGTTGTCTCCAGCTGTGGTGTGGTTAAATTACGCACCATAGAAACAGTAATTGTCCCCTTGTTTGCATAAGCACATAATTTTTCCAGTTCGCTACGCAAAATCAAAGTGTTTCCCATGCACAGCTGCACCAATATTTCCCCACTATTTCGTGGAAGTTCACATCCATTTTTTTCTGCGATTTTTGCCAGTTCCTTTGCTAGCTCTGTCGGTGTCCGCTGTACTGCTTCACAGACAACACCATATTTTGCGATACAGTCAATTATTTTTTTATTTTCCCCCTGTGGCGTTTTTTTACCATCTTTTAGGTCGAAACCAGTAACGTCAAATAACAGCACTGTCGCTTCACTCATATCCTTGAACAGTGCCAGCAGTTGCTTCAATGACTCCTCCCGCAGACTATTTGCATTTAGGTCATGCACCTGAATACAATTATACGTGGCAAACATCGAAAATTGACTTGCTGCATCAATCAAGGCTTTGACATCCAATTTGTCTCCATCAAATTTTGTAAGTGCCTTATCCGGACTACCGCCTGTCGCCCTTCTGATGAGAGCAGTCGTCAATTGCTTTACCTGCACCTTATCCGCACCATAGATATAATAGAGATTTCCTATCTCCCCTTTTCGAATTTGTGCAGCCAAATTTTTCGGCTCACAGGTCGACATAAAAAACACCTCCTTCTATTTCTATACAGTCAGCGAACGCACAGACCACATCCCATTTGGCAATACACGAATTTGTATCGTCTCATCTTTTTGATATGCCTATTTCGGAACAGACTCTAAATCGGTTTCTTGTTCCAGACAAATAATGGCGTCCCATTCTCCTTCTGGCAAATCAGACATCTTCGTAACAATACAAAAATGCAAATTACCATACGTGAGTTGCACCGTTTCATCTTGTACAGCCGCACTATAGGTCGCATCATTTAAATAAAATTCATCTGATTTTTGTGGTATTGCACTACAGAGTGTCGTTCCCTCCAGCATATGACAATCTGTAGAAACAACTGCTTCCGTTGCTGTTATATGTGCAAGTGTCTCTTCGTAGCAAACCCGAAGCTGCGTAGAACGTTTCGTCAAACAAAGAGTAGAAATTTCTCGAATGCTGTTATCTGTAAGAAAATATTTTATATATTCCGGATTCTTATAATTTCCTGTTAAATCAATCACGTCTATTTTCCCTTGATAGCACAGAACAACGACTGCTTCACCTGTCTTGCCTAGTACTGTCACCGAAAAGCAATTTTCCTCATTATTTCGATAAACTGCTTACCCCACTAGCAAAAATACAAGGGATATGGCAGTTGCAACTGCGACAGAACGTTGATTTCGCTGCAATACATAAATCAACAGCACAAAAAGCATTAAAATCGCTATTAAGGCTGGCATCAAACTTCAACCGGTCGGAAACGTAACGGGAACTAGCTGCTGTAATCCGTTCGATAAGAGCATAAGCAAATCATAGAGGAGATGGAGCAAAAAGCAAATCGGTTTTGCCACAAATCCAACGCCTCCAGTCAAGAAAATAAACAATGACAACAATAGCATTGCCGACGCTATTGGAACGAGCAATAAATTTGCTATTGGCGTAATAACAGAAACTTCTTGAAAATATAAAATCGTCACCGGAAAAATGCAGACAGATACACAAGTCATTTCAATCAAAGAACGTAAAATCCGAAATAGAGATCCCTTTCGGCACATACGCTTGGTCATCCACGGTGCTGCAACACCAATACCAAATGTTCCGAACATAGATAGTAAAAAAGAGGCATCCTGTATCAAATACGGATTACTTATCGTCAAAACAACGCCTGCAATACACAGTGAATTCATAGTATCTGCTCGACGTCGAAATAGCGAAGCACTCTGTGTTAAAAGAAACATCAATCCAGCACGCAAAAATCATCACTGATGTACCCACTAAGATTGCATATAATCACGTCCAAATCATCGAACCTAAAAAAACGAAAATATCAGGTACACGCAGTCGTTTACAAAGTCCACCCCAAAACGAGAGTAATAAAATCAAATGCAATCCAGAAACTGACAACACATGGCTTATGCCATTGTGCGAAAAATTATCTTTCGTTTCTTCTGTCAACACGGATTTATTGCCAAACAACATCGCACTTACCATACCGCCTGCATCCGTTCCAAAAAGGGCTATAATCCGTCAAGTAATTCGTTCTCGATATTTCTCCAAAACCCGAACCAGTTTGCCATTTTCCGTATGCGTACAGGTAACAAAGGAATCGTATGACGTTTCCAAAAATATACCTTTCGCACGGTAATAAGATGTACCATCCCAGAGATAACTGCTCTCTGGCACTGAAAAAGATTCGGCAATATCTAAGACATCACCATATTCTGCCCCTACGTCTTCAGTAAAAACCAGAATTTTGGCTTTCGTACCATCTGAAAATTTTCCTTTCACTTGATAGCTTGCCCAATCGTTATCATATGTCATAACGCTTGTGACTTTTCCAGAAAAGGTATCCGCCGTACCATCATGCTGCATCACCGAAAAATAAGCAAACAGTGTATAACAAATTACGCTGCAAAACGCTGCAGTAAAAGAAATTCCAATACACAACACTTGCTTGACTTTAATTTTACATAATATACAGACTGCTCCCAACAGCATCCAAGCTGCAGGAAGCAGGCATAAGGTCAATGAATTCTCCAATGGATTTCCAAAATATGTCGCTAAAAACAAACCCAGCATCCATGGCAAGCCAACCCATACCATCATTCTTTTCATATCAGTTCATCTAATCTTTATAAAACAATGGTAATGGTTCTAAAAATATCAAATCATCTCGAGATGCAGCTTCGCCTTCCGCCAATACCGCAGCTCTTTCGACAATTTCGCCACCAGCTTGCTCTGCTAAGGTCTGCAGTGCCTGCATAGATTCGCCAGTACTGACTACATCATCTATTAACAAAACACGTTTTCCCTTTAGCCATGCGGCTTTTTCACCGTCGAGATACATCGTCTGATGTGCAGCAGTCGTGATAGACTTCACTTGCACGGAAAAGACATTCGTCATATAAGCTTTCACGGATTTTCGTGCGACAATATAAGGTACTTGCACTTGTCGTGCCATCTCATACGCCAAAGGAATTCCCTTAGACTCTGCCGTTAAAATGTAGTCGCACACCGGAATACGTTTTTTTAATTCCGTCGCACATGCCACGGTAAGTGCTACATCAGAAAACATTACAAAGGCGGCAATATCCAATGTATCACTGACTGAACAGATTTTTAACTGTCTTGTCAGACCTGCCACCTGGAGCGTGTAATACTGTGTCAAAACGAACCAACTCCTGAACTTTTATTCTATTCTGTCGCTTGAACGGCTTCTTTACCCCAACCCATTTTTACGCCGGCAAGCATATGAAAATGAAGATGGAAAACAGATTGTCCTGCATTTTCCCCACAATTTGTAACAATACGATACCCATCTGTAATGCCCATTTCTGCCGCAAGCTTCGCAGCAACCTCATAAATATGTCCGACAACCGCAGAATTTTCCGAGGTGATTTTTGCTGCGCAACAAATATGCTGCTTCGGGATTAACAGATAATGAATCGGTGCAATCGGATTAATATCTTCAAATACATACACGGATTCATCCTCATAAACCTTCGTGCTAGGCACCTCATCGGCAATAATTTTACAAAACAAACAATCTTCCATTGTTTTAGTCCTCCTTCAAAAATTCTTGCACAATAGCCTCAAGTGCCATCAATGCTTCATCTACCATATAAGTTTTGCCAACGCCTGCCATTGCACTATCCGGTTTACCGCCGCCTTTACCACCAGTAATGGCTGCCACTCGTTGTACGATCTTTCCTGCATATGCACCTTTTTTTCGTGCGGATTCAGAACAAGCGCAAAGCAAACTGCCCTTTTCACCGTGTATACTAGCCAAAACTGCAACAACAGCATCTGGCATATTTTTTACCGTATCACCCATTTGACGTAGTGCTTGTGGCGTCGTACCATTCAACATTGCCGAAACGACCTTAACACCAGCCACTTCCTTTGCGTTATCGAAAACCGATGCCATTCTTACATCGGAAATTTTTTGGTTAAGTGTATCAATTTGCTGTCCTTTTTCCTTATTTTCGGCTACCAGTGCAGCGCAGTGTTTTGCCAATTCACGCATATTATTCAGCTTCAACGCTTTTGCCGCATCATGCATAATTTCTTCGTATTCAGCAAGCAATGCCAAAACACCTGTGCCGGTAACAGCTTCAATTCGGCGTACACCGAAAGCAACAGAACTTTCTGATAAAATCCGAAACAATCCCAACTTTGCCGTATTGTCTACGTGCGTACCGCCACAAAATTCAACTGAATAATCACCCACACTAACTACACGCACTACATCGCCATACTTTTCCCCAAAGAGTGCCATTGCACCCATTTTTTTTGCTTCTTCAATGGGCAGCTCTTGCGTTACAACTGGAATCGCCGCTAATATTTTTTCATTCACTAGTAATTCTACTTGTTTGATTTCATCTGCCGTCATTGCCGTAAAATGAGAAAAGTCAAAGCGACATCTGGTATCACTGACCAATTGCCCAGCCTGATGTACATGATCACCCAATACCCTGCGCAGTGCTGCTTGCAGCAAGTGTGCAGCTGTGTGATTACGCATCGCATTGGATCGCTTATCAGAATCGATTTGTGCAGTAACGACATTTCCAACACGCAATGCCCCTTCTTTTATCGAGCCAATATGAAGATAATGTCCATTTTCTGTCTTACTGGTTGTTTCTACAGTAAAACACGAATCTGCCGTAAAAATCGATCCTATATCACCAATCTGTCCGCCACTTTCTGCATAAAATGGTGTCTTGTCCAGAACGATAATAGCATTATCTCCTTCTGCGACAAAATCTACTGCTTTTCCATCTCGGAAAATCGCCAATATTTTAGCGTTCTCTTCTGTATCATAGACATACCCGATAAAATTTGTAACAGGTACAGAAATCTCAATACCACTTTCTGCCCACGAAGAACCAGCTTTATTACGATAATCTTCTCTTGCTCGTTCTCGCTGCTCACGTACTAACTCTGTAAAACGTTCCCGATCCACACAGATATTTTGTTCCGCTGCAATTTCTTCTGTCAAGTCAATCGGGAAACCATATGTATCACTAAACTTAAATGCATCTTCTCCAGAAAGCCGTGTCTTTTTCTCTTGCTTCAAATTTAACAAAATATCGGACAATAAATCAAATCCTTTATCTATCGTTTTAGCAAAAGCTTTCTCCTCTTCCTCCACAATCCGACGGATATAAGTCTGCTTTTCTTGCAATTCCGGATATGCTGATGCATTTTCTTGAATTACCGTCTCTACCACTTGGTATAAGAATGGCTCATTTACGCCAATCAGTCTCCCGTATCTTGCTGCACGACGCAGCAACCGCCGCAATACATAACCACGTCCTGCGTTCGAAGGCATTACACCATCGCCAATCATAAACGTGGTGCTACGAATATGGTCGGTAATAACTCGAAGTGCCACATCAATTTTTTCATTGTCATGATAATTGACATTTGCGATTTTACAAACGTGCTGCATAATATTCTGCACCGTATCCACTTCAAATAAATTGTCGACGCCCTGTATCACGCAAGCCAAACGTTCCAGCCCCATACCTGTATCAATATTCTTATGTTTCATTTCGGTATAATGACCGTTGCCATCGCTATCGTATTGGCTAAACACTAGGTTCCAGACCTCCACATAACGGTCACAATCACAGCCAACATGGCAGTCTGGCTTACCACACCCTTTTTCTGGACCACGATCAAAATAGATTTCTGAGCAAGGACCGCAAGGACCTGTCCCATGCTCCCAAAAATTATCTTCTCTGCCAAGTCGAACCATATGATCCGGTGATACGCCAATTTTTTTCGTCCACATTTCATATGCTTCATCATCATTTTCAAAAACAGAAACGTATAGCTTCTCTTTCGGCATATCTAACACATCGGTAAAAAATTCCCACGCCCAAGTAATTGCTTCAATTTTGAAATAATCACCAAACGAGAAATTTCCCAACATTTCAAAATAAGTACCATGACGTGCCGTCTGTCCCACTCGTTCGATATCCGGCGTACGAATGCATTTCTGACAAGTTGTCACTCTTGTATTTGGTGGAGCGGCTTGTCCTAAAAAGAATTTTTTCATCGGTGCCATACCGGAGTTAATCAAAAGCAAACTTTTGTCACCTTGTGGTACCAAAGAAAAACTCGGAAGACGTGTATGACCCTTACTTTCAAAAAAGGACAAATATTTTTCACGTAATTCATTAACATCTTGCCATTTCATAATTAAAGCTCCTTTTACCACATAGCATGGCAGTACAATTTTCCCTGCCATTTTGCAGTTCATCTTATTTTTAGACAACACGTAGAATCCGAAGTATCATCCTAATATGAATCGTATTATCATCAAGAAAATTTTCCCTAACGTTAAGTATAACAGATTTTGCACTTAATGTCAAC
>Ga0192251_1094_pt1 | contig 9565 bp, 14 predicted proteins | sample Koala_Koa26_H3_FD_131275 | JGI IMG/M metagenome (GOLD analysis project Ga0192251, IMG submission 131275) | Enriched cells from koala feces incubated with labeled cellulose particles, San Francisco Zoo, California, United States - Koala_Koa2-6_H3 ...
CCGGACCGGGAGTTGTTCTTTAATTTCGTATCGATTCATCTTATTATAAATTTTCAATAATATCTTTCATCCGGAGACGGGCCGTTTCGGCATTCTCCGGGTCTGTGTCGCGGACCTGCTGCCAGAATAAGTACATTTCCCGCGCCGAGGCCTCCAGTTCCCGTTTTTTCTCTGCCATCGCCGGCACGCCTTCGAAATCAAACCAGAACTCAAGCCGCCGGGGGAGGGTAGGATTTTTCGCCGCGATTTCCCTCCAGAGCTCTTCCAGTAGATGGGTAAAAAGCACGCCATAGCTCTGAATAGTACTACTGTAAAAATCCAGCTCGGCGGCGTTGCGGTTCTCGTATTTGGCATTTTCAAAATAGGTCGAGAGCTCTTTTGGGATACCCAGTGCGGCATAAATGGCCTGCAGGGTGTATAACCGTTTCTGAGGTAGCTGCAGCGCAGCAATGGGGAGTTCGATGGCGTTCCATCGCGTGGGGCGCGGGGTAATCATCACCTGCCAGCGTCCCAGTCGGATGCCGTACGTCCGGCGATAACGTTCGTGCATCTCTTCGACCTCTTTTTCGTCGAAAAAAGCACCCGCAACACTACTATCCGTTTCGGGCGACAGGATACCCATGGCGCCATAATTCTCAATCAGGTTCAAATCGCTGTTGTTGATGGTATTTAAAAAATGCAGCTTGTCGCGCAAATACCACTCGTCACTGTGCCCAGTAGCCCGGAACGTCAGGGAGGGGAGGAGCACCTCGCCCGCCTCAAGGGGAATAGTTGCCACCCCTTCCGCACTCCGCTGGAAGGGGCGCTTATGAACTGAAACGAGATGCGGTTCCGGATGGGTGGCGACCACTAGGTAGCCATCGTAGAAGAGCCGACGCACCAGTTCCAAATAATCGGATGAAAGAAAAGCGAAAAGCTTCCGGGTGACCATGAAAGGCGTCGCGGCGCTCCAGCGAATATTAGAGAGCCGGGAAGCAATCATCCGAAGGGCGTCCAGTATTTCACTGCGGGCAAAGTCGTGGAACGGCACGCCGCTGGGTTCATAATACCGGATGCCTACCGGTCGCGGAAGGAGACGTTTCTCTTCTTTCTTTTCGCCGGGGATATGTCGTTTAATATCGTAGCCGAATAATCTCATAATCGTACAGCCAAAATATAAGCTTCTTTTAAATACCGCCTACGGGCGCTGCCTCCACCGCATGGACAGGGAACGGTGCGCCCGGTTAGCGCTTTTAGTGTTTTCTTCTCTTCCGCCGTAAGGGCTACCCGCTCACCGGCGGCACCCCGTCTGATTTTTTCGATAAGTCTTCCGGGTAAATTCATCTTTTCAGGTTTTTAATCCACTCTATAAAACGTTCCGTATACTCCTCGATAGAAAGTGCAAAGAATACGAATCCGGTAACTAGTGCCCAGGAGAGGGGAAAAAGAAAAATCCAACTGTAAGCGAAAGTAAGCCAGAAAGTGAGGCAACTTTTGCAGTTAAATGGCTTCCAATCCAGGTCCACCCTCCAGAGATAGGTCTGGTACCGGTCCGAGCCGAATACCACCTCGGAAAGGATCGCAATCAAAAATAATATAAGAACGTGCGCAATTACCATGATAATAATGAATAAGTAAGGGACACCCCCACAGAGGGCGCCCAGTGATTGTTTTTAATATCGTATCCGTAAGCGACGGCGGGACCGAGCGACCAGCGCCGGGCAGGTGTGTTTACCGTCCTTGTCTCCATCCTGTACACGTATTCAGTTCGGGGATAGACTTCCACCCAGTTCAAACGGGAGCGGTAGCCTTCAATCTGAAGTGCGTAGAGTGTATCCCGGTATTCCTTTGTTTCGATAGGTACCTCGATGCGCACTGTATCACCCGGCAGATATACCGTATCGGCGGGTGCTGCGATGGTCTCCCTGCGAACCTCGGTCCGGACGGTTTCGACAGGTTCGACGACGGTAATCGTATCAACGCGGGTCTCGGTAACCGTCTCCACACTGACCGTTTCCACCTTCTCGCATCGCTTAGAGCAGCGCCCCAGAAAAAAGATAGCGATACCTATACCTGTCCAAAGAATCCAGCTCGCTGTTTTCATAATTTCAGTATCTGTTTACGGTTTTCCGTTTCGCTTCGGTAACTTACATGTACCCAGCTCATATTGCTCTCGTCAATAAGCTGGTCGAAAGATAAACCAAGGGACTGGACAAGTGCAAAAAGCCGCGCATTGCTCGCCCTCGTGCGGTCTGCGGCCTCAATATCGGCGGCGCGCCCTAACATATGGTCGGAGGTTTTAGAGCCTCCTACGGCTTCGTTTAAAGCCGGAGAGCGGTAGCCGCTGTTAACGACAATCGGAGCACCCCAGGCAGCGCGTAGGGGGTCGAGAACTTTATCGACCAATGTCGTAAGGTTCTTTTTGATCTCCTCTGTCGGTTCATTATCAATCCCCCGCCGGGTGGCGGTGTCTGACTTTGTTAGCTCTTCAATGGTAAAATATTTCATTTTTCAAATACTTGTTTGAATTCTTTCATTATTTCCGTATGCGGAGGCTCGCGGTCCGTACAGTCCAGTTTTTCACACACGTAAAAACGACACATAAGTGTTTGCCGTTTTTCCTCCTCTAGTAAGGTGCGCGTTTCGTGTAGTCTTTCGCGCAGCGCTTGAACTGTTTTCGTTTGCTCTTCATAGAGCGCCCGCCACTGCTCGGACGCCACCCTATCGTTTTCTAACTCTTTCGCTTTTCGGTTCTGCTTATACTGCATGAAACTAGCCACGCCACCCCCACTTAGAAGGGTGGTAAAAAACGTTGTAAGTAGGGTTGCGACGTCCATAAAAACTTTTAAATTCTCTAAACAAAAATATGACTTTTTTTTTGGAAAAGCAATTATTTAACATTTTTTCGCTGCGCCGGCAACATCGTCCATAAATCAAAGGCATAACGGAGGGCGTCACAACAGTGGTTCCAGTTGTCTACAGGCTGCAGGGTGTCATTTTTCTGGATGAAGCGATAATTTTCCATTTCCTCGAGGAAATGGTGCGAAGAGGCCGTTACGCATATCTCGTAGGATTGCAGGTTCCGAATGCCGGTAAGGATAGATCCCGCCCCTTTGCGCGCGGGTGAGAAATTAAACCGGAGTCCGGTACGGGCGAAGAGACTGCGAATACGGTCCGCACCTTCGGTCGCCGTGTCGTAAACTAGGTATTGACGGCGAAAAGGAATCGACCCAAGGCATGCCGCCATTTCCGCGTCGCCCCCCTCTCTACTGTAATAATATTCATGACAATAGACGGCATCGGAGGCAAAACGGAAGCCGCATATTACATCGGGGTCCGCCGTAGCGCGAAGGGCTCCCCAGTCGCAGGCAAGTATTTCGGGAAGGGGCGACGTGTGATAATCTTCATCCGGGATGGTGCGATGATGGGGGAAACATAGACCCGAAAGGGTCGAGTCGATGCCCTGACATTCAACTTCATATAGATAACGTTCCATCGTTCCCGGCGCCGCAGTTTCACCCGCGGCGGCCGTGCGGTCCAGTTCCCGGCGGACGAAATCCGACAGGAAGGGGTTATCATGATACGTGGTTATTAACTTGTTGCCCGCCGTCTCGTAGAGGTCATTGACCCAGAAGCGCGTATAGGGGTTGTAATCAAAAAAGACCTGACAACCCGGTCCGGCCGCTTTTAACGCTTCGCGCGCCGTCCGGGCATCGTACTGGATACACTCATTAAAAAAGATATAATGAAAGTTGGAAGCATAGCCGCGGACATCACGGCCGGCATAAACAAAAGCGAATTCGCTGCCGGTTTCGAACAGTACGCGCGTTCCGCCGGTGAAGTGGATGCGCATCCGCCGGCCATCGCCACCCGCCGAACGGTTGATCATGATTAGGTCCTGGAAAATGGACTCCTTTAACCGCGCATAGGTATCCGTTACGATGAGCGTACGCGTATGGGGATGGGTCAGCGATTCCATATATAGAAACTGTAGAATGCTGACCGTTTTGCCCGACCTTCGGCCCCCCTGAAAGATAATAAAAGGGGTATTTTTTTCCTGATGGTAGGTTATAAAATCATGATGTAATTTCAGCAGTTCCATCGCTTCCGGTGTCCTCTTTATTTCTTGTTCCCTCTATTGCCCCTGCCACTTTGTCGGCTGTGTTGTCGATGACTTTCACCGTAAAGGCGCGGCGATTTGACTCCTCAAAATCAAGCGTTCGCGCGTTGCTCCGCGTCCACTCTTCGGGCGACATATTGCAAAGGACAAAGATAGCGGCCGCCACATTGGCAGGAATATGCCGGCGGGTGGTGGTCTGTTCTTTGATCCGTGGCGCGCCCGTGCCGTCATCTATATACGTCGTCCGGGTTTCCTCCACGTCGTAGCCGCAGAGCTGTTTAAATAGTCCCCGTTTGGCTTCTTTCACGAACGCCAGCCGGCGACGTTCCCGTCCGCGCTCCTGTGCCTCCCTCATGGCGGGATATTTACTTATCCAATTATAAAAAGTCTTGGGATGGACGTGAAAAAGCCCGGCAATTTCTTCCGTCGAATATTGCTGACGGGCGTCAGCCAAATAGTCCTCATACCGGGCTGGCGTTAAAATGGGGTCATATTTAGCATTATTCATTTAATTAATTCTTTAAATTCCTCTTCTGTTCGGATAGTCCGGGCAGTAAACTGTTCCCTTTCCAACCGTCGGAGCCAGTGCGACTGAAACAGGGAAAGCCGACCGCTGCCGGGGGTCTTGAATTCCACAAATATAGCCCGTCCGTCTTTCAGATAGAGACGGTCAGGGATGCCCGTGTGCCCGGTATTTTCCAGCTTAACGGCCAGGTAGCCTTTTTCGCGGGCATACCGGGTACAGGCGGTTTCAAGCTCTTTTTCGTGTTGGTTCATCTTTTTTTAACAAGTGCCCAGCGGTGGGCGGGGTTAATTCTGCCTTTTTTGTTTTCCCCGTCGAAAAGATACCGGGGAACGTCGTTACTGTACAGCGTGTGGCGACCGGAAGGGCTGGCAGCCGTGTAGCAGGGCGTAAAGCCTTCCGGTGGCGTGTCGTATACTTCGTATGTAATTCCGTTTAATGTAACTGTTTCCATTTCCTACCGTTTTCATACATTTCAAACACCCGGCGGTGGTAGAGGTTCACCTCTCCATAATTGCTGTCAAAGGTTTTATCCACCTTATAACCGTGTTCATGGCTGAGGGCTTTAAGCACGCTCCAACGATAGTCGCGCCAGTTAGTGCCGTGTTCTTTAGCCCAACGTTTGATGCTATACCACTGGGCGGCTTCGTCCAGCCGTTTCTGCTGCTGCTCGTTTTGCTCTACCACAGCGGCAAGCTTCCGAAGGGCATCGGCATAAGAAGTAGGAAATTGTGTGCGCTCTTTCTTTTCCAGCTCCTCCCACCGGCGGTTAACCTTAATGCGGAGTTCACGGCTGTAGCCGGTCATCAGGTCAAAACACTGCATGCGGGTCAGGCGATATTCACGCTGCTCACGGTTCCACGAGTCTTTGTAGTAATCGGCCGAAATTTCGGCCAATTCCATTTTCCGGTAACTTTCGTTTAGTTCATCACAATCCCGGAGGATGTTATCATGCCTCTTTTCAGTCAGGGAGGCTATCTCCCGGCTGGACATCGTTACAGGTGTACTCTCAAAGCTCCCTTCAAAAAGGGTTAATTCTTTTGTTTCCATAATAAAAAAAATACCCGGTAAAGTTTCAGAGATAGCGCCTCCTACGCTTTACCGGGATTCTATAGTGTTTTAACTATATTCTTACTTAAAGGTTTGTAACCGGCGCTATCAATTACTATGTGACAAATATACAAACAAAAAATGAAACCACCAAATAAAAAAGCCTTTTTTTTGAAAAAAAATGAATCTGCTGAATTTTCAGCAGATTAACGAACGCCTCTTTTGACTCCTCAAAATTGAGGAGTCGAAGAACTCCCCAAACAGGGCATGCGGGTCAGGCGATATTCACGCTGCTCACGGCTCATTGAAGTCCTTGTGGTTAATCTCCCCAAATTTGGGGAGATTAAAACTTCCATAACTTTTGCTTGTCTCGTCGAACTCCTTGTAGTTGGTCTCCTCAATTTTGAGGAGACCAAAACTTCCATAACTTTCGCTTGCTCATTGAAGTCCTTGTGGTTAATCTCCTCAATTTTGAGGAGATTAAAACTTCCATAACTTTCGCTTGGCTCATTGAAGTCCTTGTAGTTGGTCTGCTGAATTTTCAGCAGACCAAAACTTCCATAACTTTCGCTTGGCTCATTGAACTCCTTGTAGTTGACTGCTGAATTTTCAGTAGTCAAAAACTTCCATAACTTTCGCCCTCCTCGTCATGCTTTCGGGGGATGTGGTCTCGGGGCTTTTCCCGGTCGGAAAGGTGGCCTCCTGTCTGGCTATAACAAGGGATGTAATCACCCAAAAAAAAAGCCTCCTTTTTTCACAAAAAAGAGGCTCACACTTAGTTAAACATTTAAAACATGAAAAAAATTAAACTTTCTACATTACTACCGGTTCAAAGATACGACATTTAATAAAAACTACCAACTATTCCCGGATAAAAATTTACCGGTGTGTTAGTTTTTTGAAGTCAGTGAGCACTACGCTTTTTTTCTGCAGGGCCCGAAGGGCATACTCCTCCACGGTGCCGCGGGCATAAAAAACGTACATATCTACCGGCGCCGTTTGTCCCCGGCGGTGCAGACGCGCCGAGGCCTGTAACCATAGCTCGAGGTCGAACGTGAGCGAAGCCCAGACAAGGAGCCGGCAGCCCGAGGACTGCAGGTTCAGCCCATGCCCGCAGCTGGCGGGGTGGGCTAGCAAGACATCCGCCACGCGGCCGTTCCAGCGATCTAAAAAATCTTTTTCGTCGGGGGTTATAACGGCTACGCCTTCTTTTTCAAGCCGCGACCTTAGATAAGCCGCCTCAGCCCGGAAGGCATAAAATAGGAGTACCTGCTCGCCCTCTCCCACCATGCTGCAGACGGCATCCACTACCGCCTCCAGCTTGCTGGAAACCCCCGACCAGACCGGGCGGGAGGTGTCGGGGTCATAAATAAAACCGCTGCAGAGCGTCTGCAGCTTCTGAAATGTCGATTTATCATTTAACGCAATAACACGCTCGTCGGTCTCCACTCGAAGCAACGTTTTGGCATCCAAATACCGGGTCGCCTCTTTATCGGATAGCGTGTGAGGGCGGTGAAGGATGCGCATCGGCGGAAGGGCGGCATAATCCTCCGCCCTGAGAGTGAATATTTGCCCCTTTATAGGCTCTAGGATCGACTCCAGCGTATGGGGTGGCAGGATTCTCCACCGGTGGAACGGAAGGCCGGAAAACGCATTTAAATCCTCGAAATAGGTGGCACGCCAACGGAAAAATTCGGGGATATACGTTTTACCCCGGCGGGCGGTGTGCGGTGTAGCCTGGTAAATGCCTAGAACGGCCAGCTGTCCAAAGAGATCAATAGCCCCGTTCGGTAATAGCGTACCCGTCAGCCCCCAGCGGATAGCGGTGCGAATGCCAAGCGCGTAAAGAAAACGCTTCGAAGTGACATGCCTAAGGCGGGTTAACTCATCGAATACGACCGCCTCGAAGTCCAGCGTCGGGGCCTCGGCGAGTTGCTCGTAACTGCAGACTGTCCGGGCGGTCTTTCGCTTCCATAATGCGGCGCGCTGACTGGGCGAACCTTCGATCACCGTCCACGTATGCGGGTCATTCCACCTCTCGGCCTCCTGCCTCCAGACCGTCAGAGCCACCCGCTTGGGGGCTACGATGAGCGCCCGGCGGACGCCAAGACGGTTTAAAGCTTCAATCGTGACGGCCGTTTTGCCTAGTCCCATATCCATCGAGAGCACGGCACGGGGGTGCTGGGTGAGAAACGCGGCAGCTCTTTGTTGATAGTCTTCCAACTTCATTTTTTTTATTTTTTTATAGGGTTTTAAATAGCATCCACTCGGCGCGACGACGCTGATACTGCCGCTCGCTCCGCTTGCCTTGGATGTAACAAAAAGAGGTATACGCCTCGAAGGAGAGAGAATCCATAAGGGAAGAGGTTTTAACGGCTTTTACGCCTACATTATAAGCCAGCAAGGCAAGTAATAAGGAATCACCCCGAAAGTGGCGGAAACGGGCGGAAAGGGCTTTTAAATCGGATGTGGCCAGACTGTCTGCCTCGGCGGGCGTCACTGCGCGGGCGGTATCATAGCAGACACGATGACCCCAGCCCGTACATCCCGTCCTTTGGGAATCGTGCCAGCCTTCGGCAAGAGCGAGGAAACTGACTGCCTGCCCTATGGTAGGGGCAGCAGGGTCCTCCTCTTTAGGAGAGTTCTCCGAAAGGGAAGACCTGCCGCAGGAAAAAAGCAACATCAGACATAAAGGCACCAGCGCAAAGCGGCGTACCAATGTTATAATATTCGGGTTTATTTCTTTCATCCGGTTTAAGGTGTGCAGTGCCTCCGGGTTCTCTTTCCATGCGCGGTTGAGTTCCTGCCGGTCCAGCATTTCCGTTTTAAGGGTATTTTCCGGCGCTTCAGGCGACTTAACCGTTGCAGGTGGTATAAATGTAAGGGCAGCAGGTTTTGAAGGCGCTGCGGGCTTCTTTCTCGGTTTCGTCCGGCGCTCCTCTTCCTGCTGCCGGATGCCGGGTAATTCGAACAGGCAAAGCTGTCCGGGTGTACTCTCGTTTCGTTTCTTTCTTCGTTTCATGACTTTTTTACACTTCTCTATAAAATTATACATCTTTTTAATGTTCAAGCTACTCTTTTAAGCTTTAAGCTATTTCGCTGATTTTGAGCAGGTTGCAGGTTTAACATGTTTTTCGTTTACACTTCTCTATAAAATTATACATCTTTTTAAGTTTCTAAGCTATCTTGCTGATCCTGAGCGGTTTAAGGTTTTACAGGCCCTTTTTTACGCTATCCTGTGAAAAACTTTTTCACAGCGCAACATGCTGAGTCTGAGAAAGTTACGGCAAAAATTACCTGTGAAAAAAAAACTCCAGGTCTTTTATATAAATACAAAAATGCGTTTTTTTAGTTTTTTGTATCTACAGTGTGAAATAGCTTTTTTTTTTTCACATTTTCACAGGTTTAGCTAACTACCTATTTCTGAGGAAGTTACGGAGAAAAAACCTGTGAAAAACCTGTGAAAAACCTGTGAAAAACCTGTAAATTTTTCACAGGTTTGCCCTCCTTAAAAGGGGCACTCCTCCTCTGATACGTCGGTAACATCCTCTGTCTCAGCCACTTCGGTACTTTCTCCCCGGATAGCAGCCAATAAGACGTCCGCTTTAATATTAAAGTATCTCCCTCCCTTTTGCGCCAGACATCCCGGTGCAAAAAGGTTGAGTGCCGTGCATACGTTATTAAAATGTTGGTTTTTGTCCACGCCTACCGGAGCCGGGTAACACTTCTTAATCCAGTTTCCGATGTATCCGCGATGCCCCCAGCTCTTATACGCTTCCGAGCACCACCACTGAGAAGCGTTCCCCGTAATGATCTCTTCTATTTCTATGGAAGGGAGTTTAACTACCGCTTCCTGTTTCATACGGGAATAATAATCATTCTGCCAGTCGTGC
>Ga0192251_1040_pt1 | contig 9243 bp, 12 predicted proteins | sample Koala_Koa26_H3_FD_131275 | JGI IMG/M metagenome (GOLD analysis project Ga0192251, IMG submission 131275) | Enriched cells from koala feces incubated with labeled cellulose particles, San Francisco Zoo, California, United States - Koala_Koa2-6_H3 ...
TGGGAATACCTAATTCATTGGCTGCTGCCTTGTTTCCTATCTCTTTCGCCAGCTTTATTGCTTGCTTTTTGAATTCTTCATCATATTTCTTTACTCTACCTATTTTTGACACACTCCTTCTCTCTTTTTATTTTACTCCTCTTCTTCAGTTTGTGTCAAGTTTTATTATACACCATCAGAATGCACTTCCGCATATAATTTGACATTATACATTTTTGGTTTTTTCGATTTTATCAAATTGATTTTTTTCAAAACTATCTGGTTTTGAAATTCTCGGGGTCTTAGGGGCGGGTCATTATGTTACGTCATTTTTTCTTATGTTTTTCTAATCTTTATGCTATATTTTTACTTTTATTATTTATTTTGAGAATTCCGAAGCAAAGCGCATAATTCTTCTATCTGGTTTTGTTGCTGTTGTCTATTCTTTTCCACTATCAAGATTCTAGACAGATTCATCGCAGAAAAAAGACTGATGCCACCACCGATTCCTATGATGATCCATTGTGTATTTTCTGTAATTGCATTCAGAGGGTAGAGTGTTTCTCTTACTGCTCTATAAATATATGTGTAGAAATCTGCACCAAAAGATGTATAGCTTACGGAACCTCGACCAGTACCTACCACAAAAAAACGCCATGATTATCAAGAAAATTCCAAAGGCGATACCGATGATACTTACAACAATACCAAATTTACTTGCACCACTTTTGGAGTATCTGGTTTTTGTTGCTGAAGAATTCGATGAATGTTCATCCAATCCAGTCATCGATACTTTACGATAGCCGCAAAGACATTCCAATGTTCCATCAGGGTTTTCATGCCCACAATTTAAACAAGTCCACATAATTTTTCTCCTTTTTCATTTTAATTTGTCGATCCAGCGAGAGCATGATTCAGATGTTCAACATCGATATCACCGCTCGAGGGAACGTAATAGCCACCACCACTAAGTTGATTCATTGAACTTTTAACGCTGGAGTAGCTATAACCATAATCTGACATGATATTAGCAGTAAAAGAAACGTAATCTGAGTAAGAAGTACAATATATGCCGTCATCTATACTGCGTAAAAAATATACTGTTTCTTTTTCTTCGTTAGAAATTTCAATCATACACCACCATTGTAAACCACTTTTAAAGGTAGATAAATCTTCAGCAAAACCAAAAAGCGGCTGTACAGCTTCACTGGAATCTGGATAACTATAACAAAGTTCCCCACAGTCCGTCACTTTCATATCATCTTCCCAATCTTCCCATTTTTGCAATGCTTCAACAACCATTGTTTCGTCATCGCTTAGCTCCAACACCTCGCTTGTTTCTGTTTCAGTCTCTCCACACCCTGTCAAACCACTCGTCATTCCCACTAGCGTCACGAGCGACATAGATATCGCCAAAATTTTAATTTTCTGCATAGTATTGTTTTCCTTTTTATTGATTCGTAGTTTTATTCCAATGAAATTTCTTCTAATTCACCATCGAATAGCTTTTCGACAGCAGTATACATTTCAGGATAGTTTTTCTCTAGCGAACTGATTCCAGTTGACATTTTATAATCTAATGCGCCAACGACCATACAAGCGGAATCGACTATTTCTGATGTACCATCTGAATATTCCAGATCTATTTCATGTACCCACATCATTTCACAAGTAGAAGCATAAATATATATTCCCGTAGATGTCATAGACGTGTCATAATTGTCCCAGTCATAATTATCATACACCAAGGCTGCAATATACTCACCTTTTTCTACTGTGTTGTCTACTGTAATTGCAAATTCGTTAGAATTGGTGTTCGTATCATATGCACACGTTCCGGAATAATCTTCATACATCTCAAAATGAATCGTGTAAGAATCGATGGCTTTATCACCCAAATATTCAGCACAGAAGTAAAAATTTATACAACCGGATTCATACGACCATTCTCCATCTGGCGACAGAATTAAGCCATCATCTTCCCCAAATAGATCATTAAAAGCTGTACTGGCATCAGATTCGTTATCCTCATGTGTATCAACTTCACTATTTGCTTCTTCGTCTACAGTCCCATTCTGCCACTCACAAATAAAACAGAAGCTGCTCAGTGGTGCGTCACTATCGCCTTCCATTGCAGTATCATTCCACTTACCTTCATAAGCGATCCAATTTGTTTCCGTATAGCTAATATCACGACTGGAGAAACGGATGTAAAATTCAGTACCATCATAGCAATCCGGCTTGGAAGCATCCCAGTTCGTATAAGAAAAGCTGCTGCCATCTGTCCACGTCCATACATCATCCGCAGACAGATAACCTCCTGTCCATGCATTATCTTTTCCAGTGCTTTGTGCTAGTTCCAATGCAAGACTTTGTTCGTCAGCAGAATTGATAGAAATCAAATGTCCGCCAAGGTCATTACAATAAGATTCTGCATCCTCCCAAGATAACGCATCCGTATAAGCATAGTAAGCGTTTCCATTCAACCATGTTGCATCATCAGGGATGAGACTGTTCTCCTCTTCTGTTTGTTCTGTTGCTTTTTCTGTACTAGATGATGATTCTTCTGCTTCTGTTATAGAAGATTCTTCCGACGAAGTCTCCCTTAATGTTCCTGTCTCTGCATCTTCGCACCCTGTGCTCACTGTCATAGCTGTCAATAAACAAACTACTGCAAGAATTTCTTTTCTTCTCATAATTTTTCCTCCACATTTTTCACCTATTCTGCCAGTGCGTTGTTTATGCGGTCAACATCGATTGTATTACTGCTATAAAGTTCGTTCTCCTCTTCAAGTATAGCGGCATAATATTCAAAATCATCTTCAAGATCCATTTCTATGTCACTTTCATTATCATCTCCTTCGTCAAACATCCAGTACACTTCTTCTTCCCCGTCTATTAAAAGTGCAATAGCGCAAATCCATTTCACTCCATCCTCTGTATAGAGTTTACTGCAATTGATTACCTCTATGTCATCCCAGCGACTGGATTCTTCTTGAAGTGTTTCAAATGCTTCGACGATGATAGATTCGTCATCGGATGAACCACATCCTGTCAAACCGCTTGTCATCCCCGCCAGCATCCCAACCGAAATGAGTACCGCCAAACTCTTTTTCTTTTTTATGATTTTCTTCATTCCGGACAGGCATTTTCCTGTCCTAATAAAAATTATTCAGTACAATTTGCGTATTTTGCACAAATCGACATTATACAACTTCATTATACATCCTCTATGTGACAAAAAAAAAAAAAAAAAAACCAGGTGATATTTTTATTAAAAAAGATTTAAAATTGAAAAAAAAAAACCCCGAAATGTGGGATAAATGGCGGGAGATTCGGTGCAAAGGAAGAAGAAGCATTTCTTATCGGGGATGGAACAGGCAAACCGACCGGTATTTTTGCAGAAACCGGTGGTGCGGAAGACGGTGGGACAACCTCCACGGCAAACATCACCTTTGATGATATGCTGGAACTGTTCTATTCGTTAAAGTCGCCATACCGCAAAAAGGCAGTCTGGTTGCTGAATGAACAGACATTGAAAGCACTGCGGAAGCTGAAGGATGCGAACGGGAACTACATTTGGCAGCCTTCGATTTCACAGGGCATTCCGGATACCATTTTGAATCGACCTTATGTCACTTCCGTCTATGTGCCCTGAGCGAAGCGAAGAAATGCCCTTGGGGTACGCCTACGCCGGACGCAGGAAACAAAGCCATTGCTTTTGGCGACTTTTCCTACTATTGGATTGCAGACCGACAGGGGCGTTTCATGAAACGATTGTCGGATTCATATATTTCGCCGCTGGCATTGACCTTGAAAGAGAACAATTCTATTTGGCTGATGCGGTCGCCGTAATCATCTCCAAATGGGCATGAAAAAAGCGACTTTAATGTCCCTGTCCCCAAAAGTTAGACCAAGAATCTAAGAAAATGGAGGTCGGGACATTGCAGTCACTCTTTTTCAACGTATTACCAATTAACTTAACTCATACAATTTATTCTTTCTCATATGTGGGCTGCCATGCTGCAAACCCTGCAAGTGCTTCATCCGTACGATTGTAGTAACGGACACTTTTATTCAGTTTTGCAATTTCCGCCATATCATCGTCTGATAATCTAAAATCGAGAATATCAAGATTGTCACGAATGTGATCCATATTCTTACTTCCCGGAATCACTGCAAAACCCATCTGTGTATACCAACGAAGAATAATTTGCGCTGGAGATTTGCCATATTTCTTTCCGAGTTCCGCAAACACAGACTCCTCAATCAGCGATTTGTCTCCGTGTTCAAGCGGATACCACGACATCAGCTTGATTTCATATTTATCGAGGGTTTTGCGAAGCTCATCCTGTGTAAAATACGGATATGCTTCTACCTGGATAAATTGGGGGACAATTTCCCATTTTGTCTCAAGTTCTTCAAGGTACTTTCCCTCGAAATTAGAAATTCCTATTGCCTTTGCTTTGCCGTCCCGATATGCTTTTTCAAGCTGTCTGTACCCTGCAAGCCAGTTCCCGGCGGGTTGGTGTAAAGCAAATCCACATAATCTACGCCAAGCCGCTCCAATGTTTCATTAACAGCGTTCTCATTTTCATATTCGGTTGCCCAGAGCTTTGTGGAAAGAAAAATCTTTTCTCTTGGAACATCGCTTTCCTTGATGCCACGTCCGACAGCTCTCTCATTGACATAGGCATTTGCAGTATCAATGCATTCATACCCCATTTTAAGGGCTTCTCTTACGCTGCGTTCAGCGTCAGCCGGAGCAATCGTATAAGTTCCGATACCAATTACTGGGCATTTGCCGCCATTGTTCATTCTTATATATTCCATTTGAAATATCCTCCTTTAATTCATTGTTTTTGCAGTTAATTACTGCGTCACGGAACATATCTGTTTTTCCTAACCTGTCATTTCACCATCTGCCATGCACCACGCTATCATTAATCCGTAAAGCTCTGCGTTAAAAAGAAGCGCAAGGTCATCAATCGGCAGATTATCAACTAATTCTCCACGCCTTACTCCTTCCGCTAAAATAGTTCAGCTTTGCAATTTCTGCCATATCATCGTCCGACAGCTTTAAATCCAATTTCATATATTACCAATTTTTCTTTTCTTTCGTACTGTCATGCTGTGATTTACGTTCTTCAACCATTTTTGCAAACCATTCTACCATGTTCGGATCATAGTGAGAGAAAAACGCACTGGTCTGCGTATCCAATGCCGCAATTGCAGTCATATCATCGTCACTCAGCGCAAAATCAAACACGTTGAAATTCTGTTTCATACGTTCCAAATGTGTAGACTTTGGCAGTACAATTACGCCGCGCTGTATATTCCAACGCAACATGACCTGAGCGGGTGTTTTGTTATACTTTGCACCAATTTCTACAAGAACAGGATTTTCAAAAAGTCCGCCCTTACCTTCGCCGAACGGTGCCCATGCCTCAATCTGTACTTCGTATTTATCCATCCACTTTTTCGCTTCCGTCTGCTGATTGAGGACGTGCGTTTCTACCTGATTCACCATTGGGACAATATTCGCAAAATTCGCAATATCCACTAATCTATCAGGATAAAAATTAGACACGCCAATCGCTTTCAAAACGCCCTCTTGATACAGTTCCTCCAACGCATGGTATGCACCGTAATAATCACTGAAAGGCTGGTGCAGAAGCATCAAGTCAATATATTCTGTCTGAAGTTTTCTCATAGATTCGTAGACGGATTCTTTTGTTTCTTCGTATCCGTAATGTTCAACCCAGACTTTCGATGTCAAGAAAATTTCCTCTCTCGGAATGCCTGATTTCACGATTGCGTTACCGACTTCCTCTTCATTGAAGTAGTTCTGTGCCGTGTCGATTAGACGGTAACCAGTGTGCAGAGCTTCCAAAACACATCTCTCACATTCGTCCTTTGTTACCTGATAAACACCATATCCAAGCATTGGCATTTTCAGCTCATTGTTCAACTGTACATATTCCATTTGAAATAGCCTCCTTTTATTCATTGTTTATATGGTTTTAAAGCTTCTTTAATTACTGTGTCACAGAACATATCTGTTTTTTCCGAGCCTGTCAATTCATCATCTGTCATACACCACGCTATCATTAATCCGTAAAGCTCTGCGTTAAAAAGAAGCGCAAGGTCATCAATCGGCAGATTATCAGTTAACTCTCCGCGTCTTACGCCTTCCGCTAAAATAGACTGCATGGCACGATAATTGTATTGGTACTTCGTTGTTTCCTCACCACCCAACAACATATTCGTGGGTAACAGGTTGTTTCTTGTCCACTGTCTGCATATCTCAATTCCGGTATCTTCAATGTCCTTCAGAAAGCCTTTGCAGTAGTAGCGAAGCCGCTCAAGAATGTCCTTATCTGTCATTCCGTTCGCAATTTCCGCCAATCGGTAAAAATCCGTTTGGTTCAGTTCTTCAACTACATCCTCTTTCCGTTTGAAATATGTGTAAAAAGAACCTGTAGAAACACCTGCTTCCTTTGCAATTTCGTCTATGGAAATGTTCTCAAAGCCTTTTTCAGAAATCAAAATCTTTGCGGCTTTTATGATTTTCTGTTTGGTTTCCATAGCACGAACCTGCCGTGTTGTCTTCTTTTTTTCCAAACCATCACCTCGTTTTTCTGAGATGCTTTGATTATAGCACAAAGTTGAATATAGTTCAATGAATCTCATTCAGTTTATTTGTAAAATTTTCGTGAACAGAATTTATGCAGAAGATTTTGTATTTAAATTTCATCTAGATATATCATAATGTTTTATGTACCATCCTGTATCTGCTGGATGGTATACAGTACCTGTGCCGACTCCCCATCCTCCAGCGCCTAGATTTGAATGATGGTGCAGTTTGGAATTTTCTCCATTTATGAGGTTTTACCACAGCTTTTAGAACTATGGGGACTGAATATGGAAACGCAGTCGACTGCTAAAAAAAACATCGTTACCCCAAGGGCACTTCTTCGCTGTCGCTCAGGGCGCAACTGACCGAGTGATGAATACACCGCTTTTTCTACTGAGATGCAAACAACTCGGTCTTTCCATGACCGAGTTGAATTTGCTGACGATTGGAATCGTCAATGATATGTTTACGGAAAAAGAAAATGATACGTTTGATTATCCATATAAGGCATCGCAAAGTGATTATGATGCATTTTGAAAAATGCCAAAAATCGCTTGGAAATAGCAACTTTTAATGGTTACCCAAATAAGAGAGGGATGCCTTTTCTAATCGTAGAAAATCATTACATCTTTTTGACAAAGCTGTTTTGTCTCCGTCCCTCTTTTTAATTTAATACAAAGTCATTGCATTTTTTCGGATTTTCTGCTGCAGCGACTTAATTACACGATATTCTGCAAGTAGTAAATTTCGATATTGCAGATTTTTTTCGGCTTGAATATTTACATATGTTCGTTCACTTTTCGGTACAGGGAACATCGTGTTCAAATTAATAACGGCATAATCCTTAACTTTTATAAGATCAAGTGATTCTTTCATTTTTCGATGTTTACTTTTAAAAGAAGATAGTGGTGCAAAGTATTCAAAACCATTTATCTTTAAAACAATACCGATGTATTTCCTTTCGTTTGTCTGACCAGCTTGCTTATTATGAAACAAATGCGGTGCCAACGGTATAAGATAATCCACGTATGCTGGATTTACTTCATATAGTTTGATATTTTCCATATGTACTCCTAAAAACAAACAGGGACAAGAAATTTGTCCCTATTGTTAACTTCGCTTTTAAAGCAGCGAAACGCTTACTTTTAACTTTCTTGTTTAGAGCCAAGAGAAGCTCACAAAATAACTCTCTCATTTAGGGCTGAGATACACCCTCTGTATATATTATACTCGTTTCAAACGATTTTGTCAAGTAAATTTCAGTAAATTTTTATTTTTCAGGGAGGTGACCATATGGCAAGCCGAATCAAAGGCATCACAGTCGAAATTGGCGGAGACACCACGAAACTGCAGACTGCACTAAAGAATGTGAATGCGAATATCCAAAGCACTCATCCCGACCGATTCTAGGGAGGAGATGCGGACGGGTACTTTCCTCTACCCGTCGCAGGCACAGAGTCTGGCAGCTAAAATGAAGACGCTCTCTGCGGAGCATCAAAGCTGTACCAAACAGCTATCCAGTATGGAAAGCGAAGCGAAGAAACTGACCACAGCAGTTGCCGGTCTTGCAACTGCAGTGGCATCCTTTTCTCTTTCCACCTATGCGGATTTTGAAAGTCAGATGTCGACTGTACACTCCGTATCTTTAGGCGGTGCATGCGGATGCCATTTCCGCTGGGCGTCCGTAAAAGCCTTGATGTCCGGCTCTTGCGACAGCACGGAAGAATTGGACACCGCAATGGATAGCCTAACCGAAAAGGCACAGGAACTCGGTTCTACTACGGCATTCACTTCCACCGAAGTGGGGGAAGCGATGGACACCCCGAACCGAGTTTGGATTCTGTTCGAGGTGAGGAGCGTGCAGCGATAGGATTTGAACGCTGTGAACCTTGGGATTGAAATCAATAATAAGCTTGTAAAATATTTGACTGTTGGATAAAAATTAAAAACAGGGAGTTAGAATCCGAAGCATAATAAAATACCACATAACTTATACGAATGCCATGTCATTTTATAAGTTATGCGGTGCTTTTTAGTATAATTCAATCTGCATCAATAATATCAACCTCTGATAATTTAAAATTCGCAACTATATGTACACCATAATCTTTAAGAAGTACATAGTTTTTTCCCGGAAAAACCATTTCATCATTAACTTTGCCCCATTTTCCTAAATCTATGGATATCTTTGTTGCATTATCAATCTCAAAAGATGCTGTATGTCCATGATCTCCACTCCATAAAATATCTCCATTTGAATCATAAACTATAGCTTTTTTCGATGAAAGAAGTCCAATCCAACCTTGTGCCATTTGAGCTGTTTTTGGCATCTTAATCTTCACTTTTTTTCCACTAGCTATTGGAACACCACAGTTGGGGCATGATGCTGCTCTATCTGATATTTCCCTTCCACATTCTGGACATTTTATCATTGCCATAAATTATTTTCTCTATTTCCGGACAGGTGTTTTCACGCTGCCCTTACAAAATTTTCTGTAACCGCCGAATTTTCATGCATCCTGTGTAATCTGCACAAAATCGGCTGAATACAAGATTATTCTACACGACAAAAATAATAAAAAAAAAAAAAAAAAAAAAAAAAAAAAAAAAAAAAAAAAAAAAAAAAA
>Ga0192251_1115_pt1 | contig 7230 bp, 7 predicted proteins | sample Koala_Koa26_H3_FD_131275 | JGI IMG/M metagenome (GOLD analysis project Ga0192251, IMG submission 131275) | Enriched cells from koala feces incubated with labeled cellulose particles, San Francisco Zoo, California, United States - Koala_Koa2-6_H3 ...
TTTCTTCAATTAAATAAAATCCCGACTATTACTTGATACGCGATTATTGTCGGTGATTTTGTTTGTACACCATCAGTGTATATCTCAATAACCCCTGAATAAGTAGCTCTGAATAGGTATAAGGGATGTAGCCTTTTTAAATGGATTTCTTATGCCAAAAATGATCGTCGATTTCCCTATAAAATGTGAGCGATGCCGAAAGAAATAAAATTAGTTATTGCATTTGAAGTTTAGATGAAAGATTATCATTTATCATACAAATGAGAGGTGGTATGTTGCTAGCCAATTAAAAAAGAACGCCATATTTATTGATGATTGATCCCCCGGAAGGGGGGGAACCATCGGGCATAAATGGGCATGAAGTAATGGAGTATTAGTTGTGAATGTCAATTTCTTTGTCACCTGCATTGGTGACGCCCTGAAATCAAGAATGGCACGAGACTCCGTGCTGCTACTGGAAAAACTCGGCTGTCGCGTAAATTTCCCGGAGAAACAAGGATGCTGCGGTCAGCCTGCGATCAATAGTGGTTATATCAAAGAAGCGATTCCAGGGATGAAAAATCTGATCGCCGCACTGGAGGATAACGACGATCCCATTCGTTCACCGGCCTGCGCTTTCTGATGCAATTTTTCTGCGAGTTGCGCTACACGCGGCAGGATTGTGCTTTTACGCAGGATAAAAAGAGAAGATTCCGGGAGCAGGCTGTAACTCACTTTTATATTATCTTTATTGATATACAGAAACAACAGCACCATTGCCATACAGATAGCTATAATAAAAAGGATAACACGAATCTTTTTCTTCAGATAAAATAAAATCTCAATCAGATCGATATCCTGTTTGATTTGTTCATTCATAATATATCCAGAAAATGAAATCTGTCGCAGATAAGATTGTATTAATAGTCTGTATCAGGAATGTTCAGGGTAAATATCAGCAAAAAGCCAGCATCATGAATACTGGATATTTATAGCCTGCAGGCAGCATACTGCTGCCTGCAGGGGGGTATAACAGTCGACAGGGGAACCGACTGCTTTATTCTTACCAGGTCACATTGATACCAACTACACCCTGTAGCGGGTTCTCAATGTCGTCACCTTTGGTGTAGTCAAGGCTAGCATATGCTCCCATGTTTTTGGTGATATCAGCCTGTACACCTGCACCCACGCGGAATGCTGCACCGTCAATGCTGGCATTGACAGACTCATCACCCAGACGGACTTTGTTGCCATCAGAGAATTCGTTCAGTGCGGCCAGATTCAGATAAGGTTTAACGGTCGCGTTGCCCACAGCGAAGTCATAACCCACGCGCGTACCGGCCTCACCCAGCACAGAGTTATAGCTGTCAGAATGAACGTCCACGCCGTTGAGTTGATAATCCACACCTTCCAGAGTCAGAGCAGACAGTTTGGCATATGGCTGAATAAACAGGCCATTACCGTCTTTCCATGTGTAACCGCCTTTAACCATCGCACCAAAACCATTGGTGTTAAAGTCAGCTTTGATGGTACCGCCACCATTCATCAGGCGAACATCTGCCGTGTTGCTGTAGTGACCAAACTGTGCAGCAGTATCAATGAAGATACCGTTGTTATACTGGCGGCTCAGGTAAGCGTGGAAGCTGTAACCTTCAGTGTCACCTTTGCTCTGCATGGTAGTCATGTCACCTTTCGCAGAAGACATCGCCACACCGGCCAGCCAGCTACCATCTTCAGTCATGAAGCGGGTATCACCACCCAGCATTACACCATTTACATCCAGGTCATAGGATGCATTTCCCGCGGTGGTATGTTTCTGTTTACCGCCAAAGTACTGAATCCATACGCCACCCTTGTCATTTTCGCTCAGACGGACAGCATCCTGACGGGCGGAGAGCGTGTCAGCCTGCAGATTAGCGACGTTAGCCGGAGCAGCTGCCATTGCCTGAATCACGGAGCTGGCGTTGGATGCTTTATGCGTGTTTTTTACGAAATAAAAGTTACCATCAGCTCCCTGTGTCAGGTCATATTGATACAGACCACCTTCCGTTGTGCCTGTGGCTTTTAGAGTGCTGTCTTTGCCGGTAGAAATAAATGCCGTTTGTTCATTGATAAGATCCAATGAACCCGCACTGTAAACACTCAAGTCACCGCTCGCTTTACCGCTGATATCCAGGGTGTTTTCAGAAGAGGCATCAACAATCAGAGTGCCGTTTTGAGAAGCAAACGTGCCAGTATTGACTGTAGCCTTCGTGATATTAACCGTACTGTCTTTTACTGCCAGAGCATCAATAGTTGAGGATCCCGTAACATTCCAGACAGACCCGTTTTGCAGAGATACACTGCTTTTATTTGGTTGAACCGAGCCCATTGGTACTGATGCGCGGTCCACTGGCGCGTTAATGGAAACAGCGCCATTCCACACAGAACCATCCGTCAGAAAAACAGCAGTTTTGGCGTTGTTGACATCACCATCCCAGCTGGAGTTTTTCAGTGTGACACGTGCACTACCATCCAGACCTTTACCTACGTTACCTTTCCAGACTGAGCCATCGGAAAGATTTATATTCAGATTACTACTCGCTTTATCGCCATAAGCATCAGCATAAGCATTACCTTCCCAGTAAGAGCGGGCAACGTTCATGTTTACATTTGTTGTGGTACCGACTGAACTATTGCTTACAGAAAGGGCCTTGATATCAGAGTAGATGGTTGAATCAGCAACAGACAAATTTAAATTTTGCGTTGCTGAACCTGCGCCTTGCGCCGAAGCAGAGGCATAAATTGTTTGTTTATTATTAGCCGCCCCAATTACTGAGCCATCCTTAATATTCAGGTTGACTGTATGAGTTCCCGTATTATTCTCGGCAATAACTATTGCTTCAATCCGACCATTAATAATATTTGAGCCAGCAAGGGTAATGTTGTCGGTTGCATCACCGTTAAAACCCTGCAATAAACTACCCTTTTGAGCAAAAATTGCCCTGGAGGCGTTACTGGAGCTCTTATTACCTTGAGCGTTTATGGTTGTGCCATTTAGCGTGACATTATTTCCCTTGGCCCCTTCCAGAGATATTCCTGTCGCACTACCGTTTTCATTTTTTGCAACGAAATTACCGCCATTAATAACAACATCACCAGTTGAAGAAATGACCATTGCAGTCTGGCTATAGGAGCCTTCACCTTGAGCTGTGATGGTGGAGCCTGTAGCATTAATCACAACATTTTTGTCACCGCTAACTTTTACACCTTCAACGAATTCTTTGTCTGCCGTTGATTCAGCAGTAATATCATGACCAGCAAAAGTAACATTCAGGTCTTCATCTGCCGCATTAATTGTTACGGCTGTAATCTGTTTGTCTGCTGTATTGTTAATAACAACATCTTGTTCCAGAGTTGTCTTATCTTTATCCAATGTAACCGGTGTAGTTGATACCGCGTTATCAGCAGCGAATGCTGGTGCAGAAAGAGCCATAACAATAGCTGTCGCTAATGCGCTGCGGTAAAATGCCTTACTGTTTTTCATGAAGAAATTCTCCATTCTGGTAACTAATTTCAATTTCCCACTTATTTATATTTATGCAGAGATAAAGCCTGCGTCCCTGCATTTACCACCACGGAATACCTGTTGGTATTTCCGTTTTCACGCAATGTCATGGCATTCGTTGTTTCCAATGCATTTCCATCACCGTGAAAATTATTGCTGCTCAGCAGCAGGGCTTCCCGCAATGACATGCTGTCCGGTATTCCCCAACGCTTTTTTAGCGACTGCTCGGCAAGCCATATCTGTCTTATCCCCGTTTTGAGAAACTGCGCACTGTATTCCCAGCTGTGTCCGGCAAGAAGCAACGACAACACCTTCTTTTGCTTTTCCGGGAAGCGTTCTGACATGACGATTGTCTTTGTGCGGTTATTCACCTCTTTCATAAAGACAGAGTAACTGTCCATAACTGGCAAAATTTCTGCATGTCTCAGCCCTGAAAACCCACCAGAGGCATTTGCAATACTGATGACACGCTCTACTGACATTCCTGGTTTCAGTAACCTCAGGTTTTTGAGAACGCCAGAAATACTCACATCTGGTGGCAGAAAAAAGGGCGCGACGCACAACACCACCACGAATGAGTGATCCCGATAAAATCGGAACCACATTTCAGCGCATTCGGCAGGTCGCCCTGCCGATATCACGACACTCTGTGGCCTGTGCCGCAATTTATTGCGTAACTCCTCTTCTGTTCTGATGCAGGTAACATTGCCGACAGAACCGGTTGATAGAGCTGCGAACTGCGCTGGTACAATTCCTGAGGGACAGAAAAGAACGAAACGCATCCTTCCCTCACAGATGTCAGTACGCCAGCACGCTGTACAGGCTGTACAGCGTGCCTCCCAATCCTGCAGCCCAGAACAGTAGAAATATTTTGGCTCCTACACTGTAGCGAGTCCGTATGCGCCGCAGTGGGTGGTAGTAACAACGCTGCTGTGTCATAACAATCCTGGTCTTTTTTTAGATATATTTTTTCTTTGTCCGGAAAGTACTTTTCCGGAAATGGCGTCAGAATTTATTGATTCACCAACGGCAACTTTCTCTGGATAAAGGATTCCGGATACCATGTTCTGCACATACTGAGTGAGTCGATGAGCGGAATGTTGTCCGATATATTTTGCATGTAGCCGTATATTCCGTTTCACTCTGCTGTCACCGCATCCCGTATAGAGCAGCCTGAAATCGCTCAGTGTTCCCAGTCCAAGTTTCATTAAAGCCCGTGTGGCAATCGCATGCAGGGTCTTTGAACTGCGTTGTTCATAACGGGCAATCTCACTGAAACTCATGCCCTGCATCAGAATCTTAAGCACGCTCAACTCCCGTGCAGTCAGGAGCCAGAAATCGCTCATATCGCCGGGCAAAGGACGCAGTAACCAGCGGATAATTTGATTCTGATAACGACTCGCTGTCAGCATGGTGCCGATGCGTGGGAAGCCGTTATACAGACTTGCAGCAGGAGCATTATCGAACCAGTCGGAGTCACCGGTCAGGCAGACCTGCCATTGCCCGGCATCACTCCGCAAACGGGCGAGACAAGCCAGAAGAACCAACTCCCCCGAAGGAAGCGAAGGGATATCAGCTAACAGGTAGCCACAGGAGGTCTTTAAAACGAATTCAACCTCTGTAGTGACGTTGCTGTACACCCGCACGATATACCTGTCCGTTGGGATGAGAGACTCCAGTGCCAGCCTGGTGAACTGACAGGCACTGATAATAACCAGAGGCTTCTTCATTCAGACTCGTCCACGCCATTGCTACAAAACCTGACATTTTGATTCAAAATGTCAGGTTTGGTTTAATAGCCTGAATATTTAATTTTCTTGGAATATAAATCTAATTTGTTTGATTTTTATTGTTTTTAATTTTGTGTTATTTAACAATATGGGCGAAAATTAATCACTGGTATGACCTTTGTGATTAATCATTTCAAATCATGGGGTTATTTTACTTTAGCTAGAAATATCAACATGTTATGTGTTTTATTTAATTGAATGGGCTGTTTTTTTATGGAAGAATTGAGGAAAACGTAGGAATCTGACATTTTGAATCAGAAGGTACTGTTTTAACGAGGCTTTTTTTTCCACACCCCTTTAAAACGAGCAGCATTACTGGCTGTGTATCTGACAGTATGCTGAATATTTCGATGACCCAGATAATCCTGAAGTAGTCGGGTATCGACACCATTGTCAGCCAGAGCAAAACCACAGGCATGACGTAACATATGAGGATGTGCTTTTATAGCTAATCCTGCACGTTTTCCAGCCTCACGAATGATAGAAAAAAAATGTTGTCTGCTGATAGGGCGGCGTTTCCGGGAGAGAAAAAGCCAGTCTCCTTCAACTCCGTTTTCAATTAACTTCCTCTGCTTAAGCCACAACTTGATCAAATTATATTCATCAGGAAGAAGAGGATGTGTTGTCGAGAAACCATTTTTAATACGCCGAATATTAAGTTGTTTTCCAGATGCATCAATATCGGATAAACGTAAATCAAGAAGTTCACTGGCCCTAAAACCGTGAATGAAAGCCATCATAATCAGACAGCGATTTCTTTCAGGAAAGGACATGCTCTGGGCTGCATCCATCAGCCTGTAGACTTCATCCTGTGTGAGATATTTTCTCGTCATACGCCACCGTGTACAGTTGTAAAAAAAAGAGAGGCACACCCAGATAAGTATGCCTGCAATCAGAACGTTATCGATGTAATCTCATTATCTCATTAATAAGATTTTTTGAATAGTAGTTCTACGCAACAGATTAAATATGAACTATTTATTGTGCAGCTTTTCTACAAGTCATTTTTAATGCGTGTTTTTATCTACTATAATGTGAAAAAATAAATATTAAAACTATGAGTGACAGGTCGTGTGGGATGTGTATTACGTCTAACGTTTTAGTAATTTTTTATTAGTTATGAGATATTTAACATCATTTCCTGTGAGATTGTCTTGTTGTGTATCCAATTGATTTTACTTTTGTTTTTTTGATGCATAAATTTGGAGGATAGAAAGTAAGATTAGCTTAATATCAATGATATGAATTTGTAAATACATATTGTTGCAAGGTGTTCTTTACTTTTTTGGTCGTGAGTAAATCATTGTTAATGGGTTCTACTCATAAATTAAAAATATTCATTTAAATGATTTTTACTTTTTGTATATCTCAATTTGTTTATTTTGCATTCATTTGATGGAGAGTATTCCAACACTTTTTATTTTTCGCAAAAAACTTATTAACAACTTTTTATTATCAATTGAAAATTAATGCTAACTAAAATGTTAGCGAAGCGATAATCTTGTGCTAAAAAATATTTAAGCATGATGATTAATTAAAGAAGAGTAAAAATAAATCGCTGCTAATAAATTATACGAACCGTGTTTAAAGCTCCATGTGGTTTTGGTCTGACTTATTTTTGTACTCGTTACAAGAACCCTTTTCGTACATGCTAACCGTGAGCGGGAATGAACAGGTAACCATAGCCAGGAACATTAGCGGCGTAATTCTTAAGCTGAGTGGTATTTCATCTGTAGTTTATCTGTGTATGCATAGCACCTTCATCAGCCAGATTGAGCAAGTCAGCTTAGAATTTGCTGGTGAGATTGTCACGATGAAGCATGAGAGTTACCTCAGTGTTTTATATAAGGATTCGGTCCTCATAGTAGAACGGTAACTCTCAATCTGATAGGTTCCTGAGTCAGTTCACATCAC
>Ga0192251_1117_pt1 | contig 7192 bp, 9 predicted proteins | sample Koala_Koa26_H3_FD_131275 | JGI IMG/M metagenome (GOLD analysis project Ga0192251, IMG submission 131275) | Enriched cells from koala feces incubated with labeled cellulose particles, San Francisco Zoo, California, United States - Koala_Koa2-6_H3 ...
CCCCGTCGGGATCGTCAAAGTAATCATCGGCTGCCAGCCAGTCACGGCGCAACTCCTGAAACCGTCCGTCGAGCAGTTGGAACGTATATCCCTGCTTGCCCATCCGGTTGAAGTAGTTTGCTTTTAATACCACATCCGTCGCCGAGGCAAGAAAACTGGCAGGCAGCCGTCCCTTTAGCTCCTCGTTGTAGATGTTGACGCTTACGTACGTGGTCGGATACTCCCCGGAGATGGGGCGGCAGTATTTCTCGCCCGCCTGCCGGCGGATAACGTCGTTTATTAGTTCTACGCCGCTGTTCGGCAGGGCTACGCTCCACTTCTCGAACTCCTGGTTCCAGCGCATCAGAAGCGGCTGTTCGTCCCCGCTCCGCTGATACCGATACACCAGCGTCCGCTTTTCGTCGTCTTCGAATACGATTTTCTGTTTCATCTTTTTTTTAATCATTTATAGCCGTCCGTCTACCGGCTGTTTTTGTTTTCCGCCCGCCCGCGACGGATACAGGGCGGCGTGTTGTTTCTCGATCTGTTCTTTTAGCGGGGCGAACAGGGCGCGCTCGCCCTCCTCCACCTCTACCGTAATCCCGTAGCGCACCGACTCGTAATTCCCGAGGTTGTGCACGATCTGTAAACTAATTTCCTTGACTTTCATCACTATCGTCCTTTAATTCAACCATTTCCGCCACCTCCCGGATCCGGGGGCGCATTTCCCTGATTCGGCACAGTCCTGCCGTGAGCTGTTCCTGTGCCGCCGCGTCTTTTTCCACCGTCCGGAATGCGATGCGGACATCCTCCCGGAGCGTGCCGCTGCCATGGATGAGGCGCACCCTTTCGGCACCGAGGAAATAATACCACTGCAGTTGCCAGCGGTATCGCTCAGCAACGTCCGCCGTGTGGTAGCGCGAGAACTTGAGTTCCAGCACCAGCCCCCGCGTGGCGTCGTATCCGTCGGCGTGGGCGATCAGGGCGGGGAGTCCTTCCATGGGACGCCGGAGGATATGTTGCCGCTCGACGCGGGGCGTCCAATCCGGGGCGACTTCCCCGAAAAAATAATCCTCGAACCGGTGTCCCGCCTCCATCGCCTCCGTCTTGGGCACCTCGCGGAGGTACCGCCGGGGCAGGTCGCCGTAAGCAACGGCGAGGCGGATGTAATGCTCGAGACTTATCCGGAGGCCGCCCCCGATCCGTCCCACCAGGGCGGCATCGGTGCCACCCAGGTACCCGCTTCGGTCTTGCACATTACTGAAGTCCATCGCCCCACGGGTTATCGATTGCGAATTCCTCATAGAAATACCGGGCGACGCGGACGGCTTCCGATACGGAGAGTTTTATGCGGCGGTCGCCGGAAATGCGCGCCCGAACGCTCTCATAACTTTCGAGACCAAACAGGTTTTTCAACCCATTGTAACATGCCCGTTTTTCGGGCTTGTTCAGCAGGTCCCAACCCCGGCGAAAAGGCATCCGGCCGTCGGGATTCTGGACGGCGTAACGAATAACGTTTTGTTCATACTCTTTCATAATTCGATCGTTTTAGGCAGCGCCTGTAGCGCTGCGATTATTAACTCCTTTGTTTCTTCTGTGCTCCAGCGGAGCGCCTCAAGCTGCGTTTGCTGACTCTTTACCAGTTCCCGGAGTTCGTCCGGCGGCATGTTCGCGATTTCTTCGCTCGTGTAATACTTTCTTATTTTCATCTCTTTTATTTTTAAAAGTTTATTGTTTCACGTGGAACAAGGTCAGCACCAGCGGGAGAGTCCCTGTCTCTCGCAGATCTGCTGCCGGGCGGCTTCCTCCTCTTCCTCCAGGATACGCCCGTAACGTTCCAACTCCATCCGGGCGCCTTCCTTTTCGGCTTCCTCCCATGGGTCTAAAAAGCGTTCTTTTTCAATCGCTCTGAGTGCTTCCAGCTTTTCCCGCGCGGCGTCGTAGTATTCTTCCGCGCTGTAATGCCGGCTTGTAATTTCTTTTGTTCTCATGTCTTTAATTTTTAATGGTTCAACTTTTGTTTTTGATTACACTGTAAAGATACAACCGTTTTTAAAATCTCGCAAATTTTTCAAGTTAAAAGGAGTTAATAAATAAGGGCTGAAAGGTTAAAGGAAATCAACTATATATATATCTTCCGAGCTGAACACTCTGCCCCATGAAATTTATCGAGGTCTTAATTTCTTCTTCCACCCTGTTCCCCTCGATCAGCCAATTGCTATCTTTTGCTATTTTTCCTGTATAGGCGGAGAGGTCGGCGCCTTTCCCGAGGTCGTACATTTCCCTGATGGTAAGTTCGGCAAATTCGTATAATCCGGCTGCTATGTCTTTTTTTGCAACTTTTCTCTTATCGATATAAAGAAAGGTATCGGGGACAAATGTCCTTGTCTTCAGTCCCAGACGATACAGTATCTCGTCCTCGCTGGCGACGAACCCGTTCAGTTGGTCACCGAAAGCAACCGCGTTGTTAACGTGATGTGAAAAACGGGCAGTTATTGTTTTGCCGTTTTCTTTGTTTTCGTAGGCCACGTAAACGGATTCGGTCGTTTCGGAAAGGGATACGGAAGAACTTACTTGCGGGTATTCGCTGAAATCGATAATGGTATAATCTACATGACAACTTCCGTCGCCTATTTGATTACCTTTTCTGTCGGTTTTGTTTAAATTTGTTTTCATGTCTTTAATTTTTAAAGGATTAAACTTGTTTTTTATTACTCTGTAAAGATACAACCAAAATTGAGACTTTACAAATATTTCAAGTTAAAAGGAGTTAATAAATAAGGGGAAAAGAGTTAAGGGAGGTTAACGCGAAAGGGTTCCACGTGAAACAAAAAAAAGCCGCCCCCTTTTCCTGTTTCAAAAAAAAGCGGCGGCGGCGAACATGTTTCACGTGAAACACCCCCCATAACTGGGGGGGTAATAAAATGTAGGGCATTTTTTACGCTTCCGTCTTCTCTTCATCCTGGTTGCAGACAATAGAGATGGGCAAGCGGATTTGCTTGTTTCCGCTACGAAAAGTCACGTAATACGTGTTTAGCATCGATAACCTTGGATCCTCCGGTTCCGGTTCCGGTTCCGGTTCCGGTTCTTCCTCTTCGCCCTCTTCCTCTTCGTCGTCTTCCTCTTCGTCCTCGTCCTCGTCCTCTTCGTCTTCGTCTTCGTCGCCTTCCTCTTCGTCGTCTTCCTCTTCGTCCTCGCCTTCGCCTTCCTCTTCGTCTGGTTCCGGGTCTGGTTCCGGGTCTGGTTCCGGTTCCGGTTCGGGTACCTCCGGTATATCCTGCGAATATGTAATGGTAAACGTTTTTTCGTTTTCGTTTTCGTTTCCGTCTTCGGTTACGGTCACATAACTGCTGTCGGACGTCGTCGTGACGCTTCGGTTCGATGTAACGGTCACGGTTGCCGTGCAGGTCACTTTTTCGTTTTCGCTTCCGTTTCCGTTTTCATCGCAGTCACAACCATTCGAATTATTTCCGTCGTTATTTCCGCAACAGATATCAAACTCGATCGACGTGGGTTGCACGCTTATGCTATTCCCGCCTACGCCGCTGCCGTCGTAATTCTGCGCATTCATCCGTACGAGCTTCAATTGCGCGACGCCGTCCTCCCACGCGGCGGAATAGACGCACCACACGCGCCCCGAGGTGGTGACGAGCGAGAGCTGGTCGAGCGCGAAAAACTCATATGCCCGCATCGGGATCTCGACCTCGTAAGTCGTGCGCTCCTGCAAGATCCGGTTGAGGTCTTCGTTTTGCTCGAGGTTAAAGCCGCGAAGCGAATATAGGATCCCATTGCATCCGTTCCACACGGCAACCGTCGGGTCGCCGTCGAAGCTCACGGTGTAGGTCGTCTCGTTCGTTCCCTCGGAATATTCCGCCGTGTATTCGATATTTTTCAAATACAGATTTTGTCCCAACGACGAGCCGGAGGCAAGGGGGGAGGTATACCAGTCCGCTTCGGTAGTAAGTGTCGCATTCGGCACGCTGTAGTTTGTAGAGAAACCGTCCCCCCGTGTTTCCGTAAAGTCGCCCTCGGTAAACGTAATGTAATTGTTATACGCCATTTCCCCCGATTCCCCGGGTAAGCGTTCCGCTCTCCAGTACCTCAGAGGCGTAATACCGGGGATTAACTGTCGCCTCTCCGCTGTTGTAATTATTCGCGTCGCTCCAGTTGTAGTTAAAATAACTCACGCAGGGCACGCCGCGCGTGTTGTTCTTTATGCCCAACGTGCGCCCGGTGATGGCGCCGTAAGTCAGGAAAAGGTCGAGCGGCTCGATGTCGGGGAGGTTGTCGATGAGATAGTAAGTATCCCCGACGGCTAAGTCGTTGCCGTTGGCGTCGACAGCCGTAGGGAGGACGATGACGAGATTCTTGCCGATCGTATCATAATACTCATCTTGCGTCGATACCCACCCCAGATCGAGACCTTGGCTGATGCAGTCGAGCAAATACATATAAGATACGCACGGCATGAAAGGTATACCCTCCGGGAGCTCGGCGAGCGTAAGCGTCGGCGTCTGCCATTCGGTGGGATCCTCGGAACTGCTATCGAGATACTTAATCCCGTTGTCGCCGACCATTACGCAAATACCTTTATTGCTTCCGCTTCCGTCTGTCGCCATGTCCCACCACGTGTTATTGCCTTGGCTGTTCTCGGTCCAATCCTCTGCTTTCGACGGCGAACCAGTAGCCGAATAATATATGTGCCCGTCTTGCCCGCATACAATGTATTGAGTCCCCCAGTACGCGCCGCCGTACATTCGATAGCTCCAAGACCATTGAGAACGTTGCTTCGTTAGGTTCGTGTTTACCCAGCCCCATCCGCCTTTTCCGCTCTTTCCGTCGATCAACGCGAGCCATCTACTGTTGCCGTAGACAAATCGATAACCCGCCTTCCCTTTGTCGTTCGAAAGAAGATTGAACGTAGCGAGTGAGGTGCTGGAGGCGCTCAAACTGAAGGAGTCCCCACCCCCGCCCGTGCCTCCTATCTGCGAACCGGAAGTCATCGTATAATATCCTTTTCCACCTCCTCCCGATAGCTTCGTCCCGGAGATGGTGCCGCCGCTGTTAATACTGCCCCTATATACCGATATCCCGTTCGTCCAATATAGATAACTGGACAAAACAGCGAGCGGCGCCCATTTTCTCCCCGACGTCTTGTCGTCCTCGATCGGCGAGCCGACGTTCGAGGTGACAACCTTTTTTAACGTCACCGACTCATCTCCCTCATCCGCTCCGCCTTCCAGCGTCGTCAGTCCGGTAAACGAGTAGATGCTGTTATTGCCTCGCACGAAATATTGCGTGCTGCTGCTGCTGCTGCTGCTGTCGTAAGCCGCGCAGTCGTAGAACTGGTCCCGCACACTGCCGGTCGAGCTGTTATAGAGCGCTTGCCAGTTTCTCCCGTCCGAGCTCCCCACGATCAACGTCGGACCCACGGCGACGAACCCGCTTTTGCCGTGGCATACCGCATAAAAGGTGCCCGAGGCGGTGCCTTCCAAAAAATAACGTTGCATGCAGAACTCGGGCGCCTTGTCCTTGCAGCCCGACCCGCTCCGGCACGACTCCGAGTCGCTCCACGCGAGGACGATCGACAGCGTCGCCGGATCCGATATTTTATTGTACTGCGTTCCCGTGCCTTCCCCGTCGTCTTCTTCCTCGTTCGCCGAACCTATGACCGTCCTAAGATCCGTCGATTGCGCGAGATCCCGGAGCGAGCTGATCTGTGCCATTTCCAGCGTGACGCTGGCATTATAGGCGTGGTTGCTGCACTCGCTGATGATCATGTTTCCCGATATCTGACCGCCGTCGAAAACAAGCGTGCAACCCACCTCCTGCGTGAGTTCGTCGCCCGCGGCGGCGGGATCGTTCCCGTAGCCGAGGACCATGTTATTATGCGGCGTAGCCGGTATCGAAATGTTAAACGACCGGGTCATTAAAAGATCCTGATATCGGAATAGCAAGGAGGTGTACTCAAACCCCGCCCCGCTGTCTTCTAAGTCGATATAATCAACCGAGTTGACGTCGTTCTCGTTTTCGCCCTGCTCGGTCACGCTATTGCTTGCGGTATTTACGATTAATTTGAACATGACATTAAAACATTACCTTGATTAATTTAAATGTTACCGACACGTCGCCCAGTTGCGCCGTGAGCGAGATACTCGGGGCGGTGCCAACCCGCGCCGGCTGTGCTTCCTTGATCCACTCGACCGTAAGGTCGTTCGCCGTGGCGATGTCGGCAAGATAACGGCGTTGCTCTTTCGTCAGGTTCCGGGCAATGCCACCTATTTCCATCTCGTACCCCGAGCGTATCCGGGTCGTAAAAATCCACGTTATCCGAAGGCGAGAGTTTCTCGCTCGAGAGCTCGAACGCCCACGCTTTCACGAATCCCAGTTGCCCGGTCCAGCGCGCCGAGAAACCGTAACAAGGGTCGAGCGCCTTCACTCGTACCGTCCTATCGGATCCGCCACCGCTAAACATGTACACCCCTTCTCGGGCTTCGACACAGGCGTAGCGATAATAATCCGTATCACTTCCCGAGTTTCCCCCACTCGTTTCCAGTGGGCTTGTCGTTGATATGGTATTATCGTTGTCCGTGCTTCCGGACTCCGGGAAGCAACTGTTTTCAAGACCCGTGCCGGAAATTTTCAAATTATCCCCGACAAAGAAAATAGGAGCCGTATCCTCTTCCTTCGCCACCCGGTATTCGTGTAGCGGGACAATGGTCTCGCAGGTTCGAATGCCGTCATGCAAGAGGATTGTTTTCGTGGAATTTCCCGAGGATGAATTCCCCGAGGTTTGCCGCACTTGGATGTATTCGAATCCATTCTCCCATGCCGCCCGGGCAAAATCCCGGAAGGGTACCGTAATCGCCCCGTCGATCCAGCCGTCGTACGTAGCTTCGAGGTTGTATTCGTCATAACCCGGACTGCTGTTGTTGCCACTTTTCTCGTACATCGAAAACGTCAGCGTAACCTGATTATCGGCGTCGCTCGTCGACGATGCCGATTGCTGGAGCTGAAGCGTACAAGCGTCGTCGATCCAGACTTCCTCGGGGGCTATAATTGTAATTGCCATTATTATCGTTTTTTTTTATTTCGTCCTGATATTTGATTTTTCCACATACAGCGCCGTTCGTTTCTGGAACGACGTAAATTCCTTGTAATCCATTACCGGCGCCGGCTGCTGCGCTACAGCCTCCGAGAGGGAGTCGGTCAG
>Ga0192251_1120_pt1 | contig 6544 bp, 5 predicted proteins | sample Koala_Koa26_H3_FD_131275 | JGI IMG/M metagenome (GOLD analysis project Ga0192251, IMG submission 131275) | Enriched cells from koala feces incubated with labeled cellulose particles, San Francisco Zoo, California, United States - Koala_Koa2-6_H3 ...
AAAATCCCCCGGTTCTATAGCAATATTACCGTCTTGTTTTAATGTAGCCTGGAAATGAAGAGGTTGTGAGGTACCGTTTCCTTTATCCGGGAAAATCCCTCCGGTAGTGTCATCTTCTGTTTCGTAATCTTTATAAACAGACGTTGAATCATTTGGTTTCAGTACCATTTGTGCACTTTTAGTGTTTTTTAAACCTTCAATCAGTACACCAACGCCTTTTGCTGCGTCATTTCCTGTGAGTGTGTTAGCCAGAAGTTCTTTGCTTACACTACCCACCTTGTTTGACTTGAGTTTTGTTTCTATATTGCGAACACGAATACAGTTCTGTAGCGTGATATCAAAAGGAACCGCTGTTGCGCCATTTTTTATTTGTGCAGGGCTATAATCACCCATTTTAACCGTTGAACCACTTACCGATGGGCCACTAAGCGCAGCAGTAAAACAGGTAGGGTTTGTTAATACGATATCTGTCAAGTCAAAGTCGATTTTAAGAAAATAACTCTTGATACTAACGCCAGCATTATATGCTTTGAATGAGTAGAGATAACTATCTGTTCTGGATAATGTTACCCGTTGATTCGTTGTCGGGTTAAAGTCGGTATCGGTATAAAATTCAATCGTGAGCGTTTGCATAACGCCACCAACGGCCCAGTATTTTTTGCTGCTATTCGCGTTGTTGCAAGACCAATATAGGGTTTGCTCGCTTTCGCCACGCCAGTTAAAAGATTGGCTCGTAGAATCGCCAATATACATGCCTGATGGGTTGATATCAGTAGATGTAAGTGTTGACCAAATGTTTGATATTGCTAACGTGTAATACAGGCCTGGAACAGATGTCTTAAAGAGTTTATGTCCGCCATAACTTTTTCCGGAATCAACCATTTTATGTTCAATAGACATTGGTGCGCCGCTTGAGTTACTACTCCTGTTACAGTAAAGGAAACCTCCACCCGAAGCGGAATCTAACTGCGCCCATTTTAATGACACCCCGGTTGGGCCAAGTTGGGTTGGTTTATAAAAAACTAAATTATTGGTGCCTGAACCATACCGGAATTTGACGGTAACATCTCCATTGGGACCTGTCTCTCGCCATTTTTGGTCTGATGGACCAACACCGTAATTATTCCCAACAATATAGCCGACGTCATCATCGGTGCCGGCGCTTGCTGTATAACAACAAGAGCATAGTGCTAAAAAAAGAAAGTATCTGAAGAATGTCTTCATTTTTACTCCATTGTCATGCTGCAAGATAATACTTGTAGCACTTTGTCTGTTATTCGTAGTAGATATCCACTAACACATGGCTTATCAGTGGGCCAGAGGTGACATTCAGTGCTGGATCGATTTTTTGCATTCGGGTACTAAATTTCCAGGATGAATTATTTAGTGCTGATGACATGACCGGATAAACGGAACGTGAGCTACCAGTGGCACTAAGAACGTTGAAGGTATTTGCCGGGTCCTGAATAGAAAATATAACTACCCCAACATTTTTAGCCCCGGCGTTGTCTTCATTAGCGAATATTTGACTGGAACCTGTCGCCATTACGCCACTAAGTGCGCGAAAATTAATATGTAACTGATTTAACACATTCCCTGTGCCCTGAAGTGTGCAGTCCTGTACTGTAATAGTGAATTCTTTTCCACCGGGATGATAATTTTCGGCTGAAATGTTTCCGGTAAAATCGCCCACGCCAACGACACCTAAATCAATATTTCCGTTGTTGCTGATTCCACTTTGGCAGGTGTTATTTTTTATATTTGCAACAATGTCAACATCCTGTCCTGCAACCACAGGGGAAGTGGCGCTGAATAGCAACGACAGAATCAGAATTGATTTTTTCATCAGATTACGTTGAGTGGGACGCATATTTAGTTCCTGAATCAGTCTGCCTGTTAGTTATAAGTCACGGTGAATGTTGCCGGGGCAGTGAAATCACCCGCAGTGACATTTGTGACAGTTTTATCTTTTGCGACCACCAACACCGCACTCATTGGGTAATCGACAACATTGCTGCCCGTTGCATTAGCAATACTGACTTCTTCTGTTGCGGGGGTGACACAACTGAATTGTTTAGCGCCGTTCTTACCTGGTGTGGATGTGCTCCAGACCTCAACGGCGACCGCCGCTGCTTTTGCTGTTGCCGTTGATGCGTTAGCAAATCCAGGACCATTATTAGAATTACCTTCACATAATGCTCGTGTAGTCAATTTTATTTTGGCCTTTTTCCCGGGAATCCCCGCACAGTCTTTGAACTGTAATTTGAAGGTTTTAATTTTAGTTTCGGCATTAATTTCAGAAATATATACATCACCGAAATTGATGGTGGAAATTTTAGTTGTACCGTCATCAGTCAACGTTGATGTACAGGTACCCATTTCTACGTCAGTAGTAACAGTCAGGCCAATACTGTCAGTGGCCGCATGTGAGGAAATGGTTAACAGTGATGAAGCCAGAAATAGACTACCCGATAATCCATAACATAATTTTTTTAATATCATCATTGTCATCCTTGTTATTGATAGCTGAAGTTAAAAGTTGCCAGTGCGCGAAACTTGCCTGGAACACCTTTCCCTACACTTGTTTCACGCAGTGCGACAGTCATCTCAAGTCCATCGGTGCTAATTTCTGATGCACTCCAACGTATATATTCTGCGCTATTAGGTTTCAGAAATGTATCGCCTGAAGTCGCCTTCCTTTTAAATCCCATTCCGATATAGCTTGTGGTGGAGGTTGTATCACTGGCCAGGGGAATAATTAGCGCGGGTGAACTTCCTGATTGATTTCCTGTCAGGGTTGTATCAATCCAGCTAATTCCACTGCTGCATCCATTGGCTACCAATTTAAAGTTGGCTTCAGATTGTGCTGTTTTATTGGCTATTTTATCCATTCCCATCGAGGGAATAACTAAGGTGTACTTATCATTTCCATTATCAGTGACATTAGTTCCGGTAAGTGTAATATTACAGGTTGTTGCTTTCACGGTAGCGGTAAAATCGACATTAACATCCGTTGCAAATACCGAAGGCGATAACAATAGTCCCATGAGTATTGTTATTTTATGTGGTGTGATTTTTATCATTGGAAGTCCCTTGTGGTTACTGTATCTGACAACGAAGTCCGTTCAGAATAATAGATTGTGCTATTTTTTCTGATGTCGTGTTTTGTTGGTAATGAGCAAAACAACTGACCGGTTTGCCCTCTTCAATCCAGGTAATTCGTATATTTCCTTCCTGCCCGATACCGCGAACAAAGGCCTGACCACCCTGACCTACGTTGCCGATGATATTGTTTTGTTCATCATAAATATCCGCTGCAAATGGAATATTTTTACCATCGCTTCGCACGATGTTCATAATTGCCGATTGTCCCTGAACTGTTTCAAAATCAGCAAAGACGACGGCTCCCTGGCGCGGGACGGCGACAGTACTGGTGCTTTTCAATTCAACATCGTTTTCCAGATCGTTAATGTCCAGTGCGATACGATTTTCATGGTATGGCGAAAGGGCGCTGGTCACACCATAACCCCAGCGGTCTACGGTGCTGTTTCCGTAGTTAATACGAGCGCCTTTTGCTCCTGGCGCCTGAATGACAGCCAGAGTGTCGGAATCACTAAAACTGTCATTACTGAACGTCAGCCCGCCGCTATGTAACACAAATCCACCATCAGTATTGAGTGAGAATTGGCGACTATTATCACTGCTTGCTGAGGCTGAACCTGACAGCGTTCCCCACGGCGATTCATAACTGGCATAACCGCCGATATAACTCAAATCATCACTGGATTTATTCATCATATAACCCGTGTTTACGCTGTAGCTGATGCGATTGGTATCGCTGTAACCACTACTGCTGATATTGAGTTGGTTATTACCCTTAAAGTCGCTGTTTAATTGTGTATCAATACTCTGGAAGCCGGAGCTGCGGTGTTCCGTACCCAGTAAATTTTCTATTGGAATCGTGAAGCTGAGATAAATGCTATCGTCGGTTTGACCATCTTCATTCAACGAACGTTGAGCACTGATACTGTAACTGCCCCAGGACGCACTATTGCTATAACCAATAGAGTAATTAGTACTGTTTTGCCCGGAGGCCCAGTAATCTGACCAGCTTCCCGAGAGATAAAATGAACCGTAATCCTTTTTCTCAAATTTCAGCGGTTGGTTGATACTGACCGTGACCTGATTTTTCATGCGCGAGTAATTGCGCATGGATTTAGGTTCAAGCTCTTGCTCAGGATGTTCTACTTCATCAATCAGCGTCAGCGCATCATTGAGGCCCAGATAGTGCTGGGTGGAGTAGCGATAGGCCGCGATATTTAATGATGTACTGGTATTTTCAAATAACTTGTTCCAGGAAATACGGTAGCTTTGTCCTTGATAGGTTTTATCGTCCGGAATGCTGACATTTGAGTGAGTAACATCGACAGAAAAAGCCCCCACGGGGGTATTCATACCAAGCCCCAGCAATCCGGCGGTGTAGCTATTATCAGTTAGCTGAATACCGGTATATCCTGTCAGGTAGTTATTCAAACCATAGTAGTAGCTGGCTTGAAATAAATTAGGCTCATCCTGGATACTGTCTTTTAAAACCTGACCGGCGCTAATATCCCAGCGACCAACGCCAGGGCGCAGCATTTGCACAACAGATGAAAATGGCTGGGAGAACGTCCGTTTTGTGCCATCAGCTTCTTCGATAGTCACAATGAGGTCACTGCCATAACCTGACGGGCTAAGATCGTCAATGGCAAAGGCCCCTGGCGGCACCGTCGTTTCATAGATTTTATAACCATTTTGCATAACGGTTACTTTGGCATTGGTATTCGCTACGCCATGAATGATTGGCGCAAAACTGGCTAATACCGGAGGCAGCATTCGACTGTCACTGTATAAGCGAATACCGCGAATACTGACTGAATCGAAGGTTTCGCCGGTTGTGTAAGATTCACCAATAACCAGTTGTGAACGTAGTGACGCAAGATCGCGTTGTAAATAGCGATTCTGAAAATCGTAATCGCTATGGACATTGGTCATCCAGTTGTAGTTACCCGAGGCACGTAACCGCCAGGCACCTAAGTTTATCCCACCGTTGAATGCCGCATAGATACTGTCATTTGTTCTGCCTGGACTTTCACTGTGATATCCGTTGAGGTTGTAGGAAAGCATGGCTGCATTAATGCCATTTTCCCACAAAGAGGGATCAACATAGTTTTGATAATTCTTCATAATCCATGCCTGGGGGACATCGATATCCAGGCGTTGATCGTTAACATCGTAACGAATGGATGATTGAGGGATCATTTCAGCCAGATTGAGGCAATCACCAAGATCTTCGTCTCGCTTAAGCAAAATGGCTTTTTCGCTATTCTTGTCTGGTGAACTGATATGAAATTGCAATAAATTTTTCTGCGTAATGCAGGCCTGAGCGTTCTTTTTACCTTCAATAACAGCAAAAGCAATGCTTTGGCTCATGATGGGTTGATCGTTAACATACACACTGACATCGTAAATGCCAGGTAGTGTGGGATTGCCTTCTGTATACCGACTAAGGTCGATATTTGAAGCATCCTTTCCCATCAGAAATGTATGGTCATATTCGACGAGTTCAGCGCATAAAGCACTATTGCTATACAGCAGAGCGCAAAACGTGGCGATGTGGGTAAGGTGATTAGTAGATTTAATAGTCACGTTCTGCTTCCTGCTGTGTTATATCCTTGCCAGATTAAAGGTTGGCGTTGCCTTCAATAGATCCACCAAAATCATTAATGGCGAAAAAATGCACTTTTGCAGAGCTTGTTCTGCCACTCATCCCATTTACCTTGATGACGTCGTTACTGAACGGCGCAATCATTGTCATATCCAGGGGATAGCGTTTGCCGTTGGCTTCTAAATCACCGCTACTGTTGCTGAAATTACTGATGGTGTACTGGATACCACTGTAGGTGCTAAAGCTAAACCATTCAGCATTACTATTGACTGCAGCAAAGCTAACCCGGCTCCGGGTACTACTGCAAAAATGACCTTCGGTTCTGTTTTCTTTGGTAACAGCAAAGGAACACTGAACAACGACATGTCTATTAACACCCCGTCTGACGGCGTAAATATCGCTCTGCACAATATTGAAGGTTCTACTATTAAACAGGTTCAGGTCAATAATCCGGGTGATGTTTACAGCAAAACTCTGGATTCAACGTCTAAATCTGCAACCTACGATTTTAAAGCATCCTATGTTCGTGCGGATGCAAGCAAAGCAGCTACTGCCGGTTATGTAAAAACCAACTCAGCATATACCATTACTTACCAGTAAATATCAACCGCTTAAATTGATCGGGTGAATATATACAGGGAATAACATCAAATATTTTTACTTTTGATAATTATTCCCTGTTTTAATTAATTCTGTAAGGAATGGTTTATGTTTTTTAATACTAAACATACCGCAGCATTGTGCTTAGCGAGCTGTATGGCTTTTAGCTCATCAGCTATTGCAGACATCGTAATTTCAGGTACACGCGTAGTTTATAAAAGCGAACAAAAAAGCGTC
>Ga0192251_1138_pt1 | contig 4879 bp, 2 predicted proteins | sample Koala_Koa26_H3_FD_131275 | JGI IMG/M metagenome (GOLD analysis project Ga0192251, IMG submission 131275) | Enriched cells from koala feces incubated with labeled cellulose particles, San Francisco Zoo, California, United States - Koala_Koa2-6_H3 ...
CTCGGACTGTAAAACATACGCATAACCTTAAGCTCTCACTTTAAGCATTGTTGAAATAATAGCCGTCAAGTACAACCTTAACCACGACTGGGATATTTCCCTGGCTACCACGAGTTGTACGGCTATTAAACTGCCGTTAAATTCAGTAAGAGAATTTCATCCGATAAGTCAAGGCATGTAAAACATGAAAATTAACAAGATATTATCATCTGCAACACTATTGTATGGTATGTCAATGGCCATGTCGGTCGGGAGTTGTGCAACACCTGTCCAGACTAATCTTCCTGGTTACACCCCGGGTGCAGATATCATTAGTGTTTCACCGACCAGAAACCAGGTCGATCTCATTGGTGATGTTGTTTATTCCCAGATAAAAGGAACTCGTTCTGTCAGACAGCTTCACATGTCAGTTCTTGTCCCGCGAACAAATGATTTAAAACCAGCCATTATTTATTATCCCGGCGGCGGATTCATGTCTTCTGAACATGACAAATTTATTGAAATGAGAATGGCTCTGGCAGAAGCTGGTTTTGTTGTGGCCGCTGTAGAATACAGAACAATTCCTGATACATTTCCAGCACCAGTTGAGGATGGAAAAGCTGCAATACGTTACCTGAGAGAGCATGCCAGCAATTATGGGATTGATACTCAAAGAATCGGAGTTCTGGGTGACTCTGCCGGTGGATGGCTTGCTCAGATGATGGGAACTACAAATGGTGACAAAACCTTTGATAAAGGTGACTTTCTTCAGCAATCCTCAGATGTTCAGGCAGTTGCCACACTTTATGGGATTTCTGACTTGTTGAATATTGGCGAGGGGTTCCCTGAATCAGTGCAGGAGGTTCATCGCTCTCCTGCCGTAACCGAAGCCTTAATGATCAATGGCCCTGCATTCAGAAATTTTGCGGGAGCCCCCATCACAGCGTCAAAAGAAAAAGCGCTAAACGCCAGTCCAATCGGACATATGAAAGGAGTAAAACCCCCATTTCTTATTATGCATGGTAGCAAAGACACTCTGGTTTCACCTGAGCAAAGCGCCAAACTATTCAGGATGTTGAAGAAGAACGGCGATAACGCTGAGTACGTGCTGGTAGAAGGGGCCGAGCATGGCGATAAGACATGGTATCAGCCAATTATTATAAACAGAGTCGTTGAGTGGTTTACTAAAAACCTGGGAGCGCCTATAAAAACAGCTCCCCAACAACAAAACCCAAACGCTAACCTGTAAAAAGAGGGAGGGCTAAGCCCTCCCCATTCAATTTTGTTAACTATCCTTTTCAGGTAGTTTTACAACATAAGTCCTTATTGTTTTCTCATATGTATTTTTGCTATTCGTTATTTTGGCCTTAATCCAGTGATAACCACTTTCATAGGTGCTGAATTCCGAAGCTGCATTACCTGTCCAGTGTAACGTTACTGTAGCAGGCTCCATTTTGACCCGTTGAGAGTCTGGACTATCTTCACTACCAGCAGAAAACTCAACCGTACCAGATAATGGGTTTCCAAAATGATCGACAAATCGAGCATAAATACCTACTGGAGAGCCATCGTTTGTCTCATAACCAGGATCTTTTGTTAGAGTCAATACTCCATTTGCGTCATCAGCGTACAGGGAGAATGATTTCACCGCGCTAACATCACTGCCAAGTTCGTTTAAGGTCGCCGTTAATTTATACGAACCAACCGTTCGACCATGTACGCTTACCGTAGCCTGACCGTTCTCATCAGTCGTTACTGTGGTTTTATCAACCACCAACGCACCATATTTAGACGGCCCAGATGTCTTAACATTCAATGCTCGACCACTTAATGCTTCGCCTGACTTACTTTTCAACAGTAACGTAAATACCAGATTGTTGGTATCGCTCACTACAGCCGAAGATGCAGATGATGTGATCTCCAACACAGCCCCCTTCACATCCGTCACGGCATCAATATTCTGGCTTGCGGTTATGCGTTTCCCATCCAGAACATACTCGGCCTGAATTGTGTACTGGCCTGATTTCGATGCAGTGAACTGCGTTGTTGCCTGTCCATGAGCATCCAGTTGCAGATTACTACTGGTCAATGATGCTCCCGTCGATGGTGTAATCGTTAAATCCACCTCGCCTGTAAACGCATTGTTATTCGCATCAACCAACTGAATGTTTACTGTTGCGTTTTCACTGCCATCGGCCACAATCTCCTGTTTTGATACACTCATAGTAAGTTCTGCAGAAGCAACATCGGGCACAAAAGTTAACTTAACGCTGCCAGATTCCACGCTATGGGAACCGTCAGTCACCCGTGCAGTCACCGTGTACTCACCAGCTTTCACCGTTGTAAGCGGAACAGAAACATGCCCTGTTGAATCAGTCACGATATTTGTTGGTACAGATAATCCTTCAGATGAGGTGATGAGCTGAATCTTTTGCCCATTGACCGACGCATTCGTATTTGTCAGCTGCACATCTAATACCGCTGCATCCTTACCATTAGCAGGAATATTGGAAATTAAACTACTGCTTTCAGGCGTCAGTGACAGTGAAGCTCCGGTCATATTTGATGCAAAGGTCACTGTTAACTCAGTAGACATCTGAGAACCAGCATGAGCTGTAATCACGTAAGACCCCGGAGTGGAGCTTATTAACGCAAAAATAGCATTACCATTTTCGTCAGTTGAAACAGCATGTTCACCACCAACTTGAGTTATCCCTGCTGGTAAAGACAATGTGACAGCATAACCAGGAACAACATTGCCGAAACGGTCCGCAAGGCTTACAGTTACCATATTTCTCTGTTTTCCATCAGCCAATGCATTATTTTGGCTGGCTTCAAACTGAGAGAATGTAACCTGCTGCCGGTCCTCAATAAAGGTGATTTCTTTCTTAACACCTGAGAAATCATGACTATCAGATTTAACACCGATAGTAATCTTACCAGCTCGTTTTGAAGTTACTGTCGCGCTATAGACACCGTCTTTTTCCGTTACAGTCCCAAACTCGACTCCCTCTGCCTGGTTAAGAGCATAAAAGCTCAGAGTGTTATCACCAGTGATTGCATTTCCTTGTGAATCCTTCACTGCCAGTTGTAGATTGATATTGTAACCAACTACCTGTTCTGCTGGTGCAGCGGTTAAAACAGCACTGACCTCAGAATCAGGTTCTGTTGCTGCTGTTTGCTTAATACTGAGAGTAAATGTTTTTCCCTGAACTTTTGCAGTTACACGTACCGTCCCAGCCTGCGAACCAGCAACCAGAACAGAGCGATATACACCAGCAGAGATTTCCTCTACCGCGCCTAATGACGGAGCAGTTACCGTTTCACGCTGTCGAGCACTATTGCTATCCGCAGTAAATTCCACAGACATTTCAATGTCATCAGCCAGTCCGGTTAATGCCTTACCGTTACTGTCTTTCAGGCTTAATACTATTGGATAAGTGGATTGACCATCAGCAGAGATCGTCGGAGACGAATCCCCATCCAGCGTAAAAGATGAATCCGCTGTCGAGACACCACTATTATTAACGCTGATATTCATAACGGCATAGTTGGAAACATTGCCTCTGTTATCCTGGACTGTGGCTCCAACATTCCACGAATTTACACCTTCGCTTTTATAAGCCGGTAAAGTGATCTGCCATGATGTGCCATTTCCACTGATCTTGCCGCCAGCCGCAGTGAATGCACTATCATTCCACTGTACAGACTTGATACCACCACTAGCATTGTTGATTGTCAGTGTTACAGGGATGATTGATTCCCCCTCCCCCTGAACAGACTCTGGCAAACTGATTTTCAGTGCATGCTTCTTCTTGTACTCCAGAACAATGTTGTTATTTCGTTCAACAAAATCATAACGCCGATTCTGGACTTCTCGCATAACTGCAACATTATCGCTGCTAAGCTGTTCAGCCAGGGAAACGCCCGGGCGATAATTAAACTCAACACCGAAGGTTGTATCGTGAACGTTGCTCTGTCCTTGCTTATGCTGTGCAGAAAACTTAATCAGAGGAACTGGTGTATAAGAAATTCCCCCAGTAACTGCGTAAGGGTTTTCCTGAAGGTTATCGCTTCCAAATAACCCGACATTTTTACCATAATATTTTTCAAACTGAATAGATGCCCCTAATTGCGGATAAGCAGGTAGCCATCCTTCAGCAGAAAAATCCCAGCCATTTGCAGGTCTTTCCAGATAATTATCAATATCCCGACTGTTCTTCCAGTCAGATAGACCAAAATAGGTATTTACACCAAGCCTGAAATAATCCCTCCAGTACTCAACCCCAAAACCTGCACGAGAGTGACTGCGACTTAAATCGTAATCATAGAAAACATTCGCACCCAACATTGCGTTATCAGGAGTGAAATGACGAATCCCCAAACCAATATTGGTCTGATTTCGGTCATCAGTACGATGTAGTGATGTCTGACTGAATAACACATAATCCTGAGTATCCAGCCATGGATATAAAAAGTCGAATGATGAATCCTTCAAGGAAAAAGAATCATCGACATTAAGCTTGATGCGCGCATTGCCATATTGTTGCAACCAGTCGACGACCTCTTTTGTCGCCTGAGTTGATAAAGTATTTACAGCAAAACTACTTGCATTATTATTCGCCAGGCTCTGACCTGCACTTGCTGCAAATGAGGCCACTTTATTTGCATGCTCATCGCTGGCATAAGTTTGCGTAACATCTTTATTACCAGATGATGCAAAACTGTTTGCTGGGATCAAAGAAAGAGAAACTGGAGATAATATCTGGGTAACAATTACCGACCATGTAATCGCGCCAGATGCAGTTTTTTTTAACTTTTTATTCACAGTGGTCATAGTTCAATCAACGTTATGAATATAATGAAAAAAATAACTGGTATGACAAGAGGCGCGAAATAT
>Ga0192251_1152_pt1 | contig 4093 bp, 7 predicted proteins | sample Koala_Koa26_H3_FD_131275 | JGI IMG/M metagenome (GOLD analysis project Ga0192251, IMG submission 131275) | Enriched cells from koala feces incubated with labeled cellulose particles, San Francisco Zoo, California, United States - Koala_Koa2-6_H3 ...
AACCTTGCCCCGACCTCACTCATTATTAGGGCGCCGCTTAAATTAAGCACGCGGTCGTGCTGAGTGGTGTGACTATATGTCCAAAGTCTTGCAAGACACTCTTTAAATGATATGCACACTCTATTCAAGTAACATCCCACTCATATTAGTTTCACTTGGTTTCCAACCAAGCTAACTGCGGATAAAGGATTCGAACCTTTTCTTTGTGAGTCAAAGTCACATGCGCTCACCAATTACGCTAATCCGCAAAAAACTCTTAGACCGTTTAAGTTTATTCCTGCACTCTCGTTAATATAATCAGTCACTAATTGTGTACCCCAATTTAACGTATTGGTAGACTGTGTAACGCTAAAACAATGCCTAATAAGTATTAGTACCAATAGGGGATATATCGTTTCACCACACTATTAGGGCGGCTTAAACCCTCATTATTTTAGTTGTCATAAGGTTCCATCACCCATAGTAGGAGAACCCGCGTACACTGGCTAACGAGGACTTGCCCAACATTTCTGTTGCTCGTTTTGCATTTGCCCCGACTATATTCGCATCTATGACAATCATTTTATGCATGGCGACCAACCTTCGCTCCATGCTTGGAAGCATTTAACTTTCACAGCTCCAACCATCCAGAGGTCCTCTAACGATGCACTGGACGCAACCGTAGTTTATAAACTAATCTTGGTTGAGAGATTTGAACTCCCGACCCTCTGCTTTACTCAACAATGCTACAATTTAGATATAATATCCTCCGCTAAATAGTCCTCCAAAAAACTAATTCCTTTTTTTTTGATTATTTTTTGGGGAGGCTTAATTCGTAAAATTTTTTCATTACAGCACTCAGCCCAAGGCACTAAATAACAATGATTTTCATAGAAAGTAGCAAAGAAATCAATTTCATTTTCTTTATATTGTTGTTTAGAATATCCTGATGTATTATGTGATTGCCAAGTACATTTAAATTTTATATAACTTGCTTCTCCATCTTCATCCAAAAATACAGAACTATGTTTAATTTGAATTTTATATAACTTATCTTTAATATCTAAAATTAAATCATATTTATCTGCATTTCCAAAAGGAATACTAATACTATAACCTAATTCATATAAATAAGTCATACATTGCAATTCTGTTAAATTACCTAATTGTTTACTATTCATAAATATTTTTTATATCTAATAGTTTGCTAAGTAAGGCAGATGCTCTCCCAGCTGAGCTAAACCAAGTGGGGTGAATACTGGGAATCGAACCCAGATGAAGAGGATCACAACCTCCCGTTCTACCATTAAACTATATCCACAGTCGGAGATGTGAGACTCGAACTCCTCCTCACCCTCCCAAGGGGCGCGTGCACATACCTTTACACCTCATCTCCGAATTTTATTTTCCTTAATACAAAAAACAAGATGATTTTTTTAGCTTTATTTGATTAACACTCAACTGCTTAAAGAAATAATTTGCTGTAGTCATCTTTAATACTAGCTCTGGGATTCGGACCACTCGCGTATCAGACGAGGACTCTAAACCAACTGAGCTAAGCTAGTAAATATTTCAAGGCAGTTATACTTCATTTGCCCTACCAACTCACGCTAACCCGCATAAAATTGGATTTGAACCAACGACTTAATGATTTTATCATTGTTTGCTGTAACTGCCTTTTCTTTTTTTTCTTATGTATATATTATACTATAATTTTTATTAAAAATCAATAGTATCTATTAGATGCTCAAAATAATGTCCGTCAAGAGGAACTCCATCTAATGATACACCTTCAACTGAAACATCCAAATCTATATCCGCGGTTTCCGCTTCAAGTTGCAAAGAGTCTCGTTCAAAGTAGTCATTAAGCTGCGGTTTCCGCTTCAAGTTGCAAAGAGTCTCGTTCAAAGTAGTCATTAAGCTGCGACTCCGCGCTTTCAATTTTCTGTTGGTCTGAATGTTTATAGTTAATATTAGGAGCATAATTGCCATGTATATGGCGGCGTCTATATTTTTTATTACGCGTTTTTGCCATACACATTCCGCAAGAACAATGAATTTTACCTTTAGATAATACACCATCGTATTCATAATGCCAATAATTATCTAAATTTTTAATTATTCTTTTCTTACGGTCAATATGACGTTTTCTTACATCTCTATAATATGCTCTATTGCGGTTTCTAGCCATATGAAACCTCCTTTAATAGACGACGCGGGAGAGATTCGAACCCCCAGGGCGTTTCCGCTCTCTCAGTCATAAAAACATCAATTTCATCTTTGGTATAGGGCATAATTTTATTCCCATCAGAAACAGCATGGGTACTTTTACAATTAAAACAAAAAGCTTCATGTGCCTCATTTGTCCAACGAGATGTTTTTACTTGAACTTTTAATAATTTTGTTCCTGTGTCAATAATTAAATCATATCTCGCATTATCAAAAACTGGTTTGGAAACAGTTAAACCCAGTTCTATACATTTTAAAATACATTTTTGTTCAGTTAATGCACCTTTTTGTAAATTTTCATTCATAAATAAAATTTACTTACTAATATTGTATTCAAGACCAGACCTCCTCCCCACTAAGGTACCGCGCCATGGAAACTTTAGAGATGCAAGTGAAACTTACATCTCCTTTAAAACTTCCTCAATCTGGTTCTCTGCTTCAATAACTGCCGCATGAGAGTCCATGTAATAAGCATTCATCTTATTATAATGCCTCTGAGCATCCTTCAAAATCTTCTCAGCTTCCGCTGCCTTCTTCTGCGCTCTCTTTACTCGCTTTGCTGCAACTTTAGCATTACATCTTGCCGCCGCAAGTTCCTGACCCTTAGTTTCATTGAACGAGTCCCGCGGGTCACATTGAGCAATTCCGCGCACAGTTCTGCCTGCATAAGTTGAAACAGCAATGACCTTATTACCTGTATTGAAAAATTTATACGCGTATATATTCTATATAAGCTACCTATGGCTGGCATTAAGGAGATTCCAAACTCCGCTTACTTAGTGGGGATACTGGGACTCGAACCCAGACGCTTTTGGCACGTGTTCCTAAGGCACGCGTGTCTGCCATTCCACCATATCCCCATAGGTTGCTAGGTATTTGGTCCGTACCATGCGCCTAGCCGCTTCACAAAGAAAGGAAGGTTGATTAGGTCATCCTCAAAACTAATCTCTAAGGTTATGATTTGCCGCATTCTCTCATAATTACCTTATTCTCACTCACATTAATTATCCCTGCGGAGGACTAGGAGGAGGATTTTACCCCATCTAATAATCTCTGTTGTCTCAGTCGCTTCCGCCCACTGAGTGTCCTATTATCAAATGTTTTTCTTAGGGCTGCCACATTTACCGCGTCAAGCTGTGGGTCACTTGAATGGGTGGAGATGGAGTCGAACCACCCGAGTCCGAAGATAGCAGATTTATGCCTTATTCGAGACTTGAACTCGATAAATAGTAGTATCTAACTTTGGATTTGCTGATGGTGCTAATAATTGTTTTAACATTACCACTTTTAATTACATCTTCAAGTGGAATTAACCAACAATTAAAATCTTTATTAACACAAAATAAATAATCCAACTCAGGGTGGTTCAAAACTGAATCATATACAGCACCATTAGTTCCACCACATGATCTAAGACTAATTTCATCTTTTTCAGTCATAGTAGCTTTACATTGTACAGTATAGAAATGTCCATCTTTTCAACCACCATATCATACCACTGAGTGTCATTCAAAGGAAGCGATATGGTATATCCTTGTATGGTAAAATAATTTATTGCCATACTTAAACCAATTCTTCCAATTTCTCTGTTAGTCATTAACTACTATTACCTCCTGTTAAGACCAGTCTGCCCCGCTACCCCTACGGTATATCCACCCAGATATTACGGTTGTCTTTTTTAATCACACAAACCGCGGTATGTAAAGTTTTCCTAAAGACAGTTTCTTTGCTCTCCCAATGCGTTTATATACCGAGCTAGGATGGACGCGGTTCAGGTTGCCTGAAATTCATATCCTTGCAATCAGATATTTAGATACTCGTCAGTATCTCGCCTTTATTCCTTAACTCTCCAAAGGCTGAAAGCGTTATTCCAGCTTTAGGTGCT
>Ga0192251_1154_pt1 | contig 4009 bp, 5 predicted proteins | sample Koala_Koa26_H3_FD_131275 | JGI IMG/M metagenome (GOLD analysis project Ga0192251, IMG submission 131275) | Enriched cells from koala feces incubated with labeled cellulose particles, San Francisco Zoo, California, United States - Koala_Koa2-6_H3 ...
GTCGGTACGAGGGAATACAGCATGAATAACATCATAGCGTTCAGTTGTCATGACTTTACGTTCACGTGAACGCTTAATAAAATCGGGAAGGTCAGGTGCGGATTCCCACCGGTCCAGTATTTGGCGCGGTGTCATATACAGACGACGGAAAAAGGTATCCACTTCATCATTGCCGTTAATATCAAGGACATATTCACCACAACGGACAAGGTGAAAATAGATGCCATCTTCGTTTGCTGTTTCGACTAAAAGACCGGTGCCAAAGGTGCCAATGTCGGAGTAAAGCGTGTGCGTCGCATTATAAAAGTTAGATTGGTGAAGGACAGCTGTCATGACTTGGGTAACACGGTCAAGCCATGCATTAACGCCATCAGGGATAAGTTGTGGATCACCTTTGGCAACCAGTCGAAACCACGGACGGACAGGGGAAGCCATGCCGCCTTGCATACCAGACGCCATGGAACGCATGGCGAGAATACCTTTGGAGTTTACAAGTTTTGGATTGACTAATGGTATGCGGTGTGCGTTTGTTTCGGTGTCATCACGATAACGGCCGGGATTAAACAACTCGGCACATTCACGCCATATGGATTCCCAGTTGGCGCGTTCAGAACGCAATTCTTCGTATCGATAAGCCAGTTTGTCTACATCGATAGCCATCGATTACCCAAGAGTGCGATTACCTTCAGAACTGGCAGTCATCGCACCAGAACCTGTCGTCCGGTTGCGGTTAGTCAGGATACTTGCCGCAACGCCACGAGCACGGGCTGCCCGTTCCTGCTGCGCCGCCGCTGCCGCGTTCACGCCAGAACTCACACTTTTAACTGCTTTTTTCTCGGGTGTTTCCTCGACGTCGGGAGCAATGTAAACATACTCAGTGCCACCACCCTTGCCGCCGCCCCCCATGCCATGCTCCTTTACTGTAATTGTTTCCTTGCCTTTAATAAACTCTGTCGCGTAGCCACAGAAACCACGCAGTCGACGAACTTTTGTTTCCGCGCAAACCAACATGCCTCCGGAATATATCCTATCCGCTGGTACCCAATGCTGTCAAGCAAATTTATCATGTGCCTGTTAACTGCAGGGGTTTTCCCCACACAACATGCACCATCTAATTGCTCAAGTATAAATAAACTGCCACCTATAAACAAGTCTTTACCAAGCTGAAAATATTCACGCCACAAACAAGGGTTAACCTCTATAGCGCGTGATTGAATAGTATATGGCAACGCTTCAGTAAAACCAGCCAATTTACCATCTACATAAAGACCGAAGGGTAGTACTATCTCTGTATTGTAATACTCCACCATCGCTTCAATATCAACTTCATCGGCAGGAGTATGGTAAGCATATGCCCATGCTATATGCTCATCAACCATACGCCGCCATGATTCACGGATGTCATCATCCGACATATGAAGTTTATATGTCAAGGTCGGCATCTGACTTGGCTTTCCTTAGTGATTCAGGTGTACAGACGACAATGGTAGCGTTTACAAACTTCTGTTTAGCATCACTCCAATACAGTTCAGGGATACTGCCCTGTTTTTCAAAGCCAGTCTTCTGGAGAAGGTTCATGACGTGACGGTTGGTGCCGGGGACTTCTCCAAACATGCAGGCACAGTCAATGGACGCAAACACCCAATCAGCAGCTCCACGCATCATGGCTGGCGCAATCTTCGCGTATTCACGGAAAGCGATAACGGCGATGCGCATGGCACGGGAAGCATTGGAGAAGGCAGTGCCTTGAAGAAGGCCAGCGGGGGCATTATCGACAAAACAGCCTAAAGAGAGGACGTTTTCATTGCCACAATAGGAATTCCAGTCACCAGCAGAAAGTTGGCCAAGAGAAGGGCTGAAAGCCCACCAACTATTGTCTTGGTTGATGAGCTCGTAAAAGATATTGTATTCTGCCGGTCGAATGATTCTGTAGGTGATTTCCATGCCAAGCCCCTAAACTTAATATGCTAGTGGTTCGTAGTCTTCGACGCCTTCAGCGATTGTTTTATAGGAACTATTGAGCAAGTCAAGTTCTTTTTTAGATAAAACTGGGACGGCGAAGGTAAGGCATAGACTGTCTGCCCTGTCGGTAGAACGTTTAATACGTTTCCTGATTTCCTTTTTCGATTCGAGTTTAAGTGTGCCATTGGGCGCGTATTCATATAGTGGGGTTGCTAGTTCTTGAGCTAAATCCTCGTCAGGAGGAATACAGCCATCCTTATCAATAAAGTCCCTGCATTTAGCCCACATCTCTGCACGCAGGTTATAAAAATGGTCTCCGTCTATTGCACGGCCACCGGGCTCCACTGCCAACACTGGTATACTTAATTCCCGTAGGCGATCGATTATCGGGCCACCAATCCCAACGCTCTCGACCATTATGCCATCCGGCTTGCGTTCCTGATAAAGTTGAACAACCCTGCGAACAGTATCCATGGTATCTTCTGTCTTAATAACAGATATTGGCTCTACATACGTACCTCTCCTAATACAGATACATGTATTGTCATCACCATAACGAGCTACATCTACACCTATAACCAATGGTGCGCCATCATCCTTATTCCTTTGGTCAAGTCTACGCGATTGAGCCTTGTAGACGCTTTGAAGGGAAATGAGCTGCTGCTCGCTGGCTACCGCAAACGAACACTCAAGTTCTCTCTCAAACGCGCCCGCAGGCATTGTGTTTTTGAGTTGTTGGATTTCGTCTTCGGAAAGACTACATGTGTCATGTACTGTTTTAGTGCAGGCAAAGTAGTCAGGTTCGCCCGCTTCCATACGTTTCTGGTAATCAAGGTATAGCGCGTGGTAGTGATTGGCTCCTTTAGGCGTGCCGATCAGGATCAGGAAACCATGCTTATCAGAGAGGGCGGGAGTTATAATCGAATCCAACAGGTCGGGTTTTATATCGCCCACCTCATCAATCACCATCCCACTGAATCCTTGGCCACGGAGAGCCTCTGGATTATCCCCGCCATACAAACGGATTTGTGCCATCCCATTTCGTGACGGCACTTTGACTGAAAGATGGGATTCACTGACTATGCGGCCGGGTATTGTGCCAGTATAGTACTTAAGATATTCCCAAGCAATCGAGCGAGATTGAACCTTAAGTGGTGAAAGAAAACCATAAAGCGCGAATGGATCTTCACTCATGAGCGCGCACTTGATTAAATGGTTTAAGGTTAATACGGTTTTACCCGCTCTTCTGTGAAAAACTAAGCAACAATAACGATGCACTTCTAGTGCTTTGTGTATTTCTGGAAAGCGAGGCCTATACGGAATCTGAATATGACGGACAGGTTCACGAGGCATGTTTGTGCCCCCTTATGGGTTCGGTGAGGGAAGGGGACGTCATCCCTACCAACAGCCGGTAACTACTCTTGCCAACTAATCTGAATATCTCCCTGAAGCCCATTGCCAGTATCCATATTCCATGCCGTCCTCTCACCAGCCTGCTTAATCTTCAAACTCTCGCCGTAAAGTTTGGCCTTCCTGAGTTCCTGAATATCTTCTTGCTCTTTGGCTTTGTAAAGGTAATCAGTATAATCAGCCCACTCTTTTCTGTGGCGTTCGACTATCTTAACTCTCTCATCCACAGCTTCGTCCACGGCGGCGCGCTGCTTCTCTATAGTTTCAGCGGGGTCAGCCAAGCCAGCTAAGCGGGCTTCGGCTATTTTGCTAACAGCTGTTGCCGCATCAACTGACCAATTATTAAGCTTAGCTTTAGACTTAATTGTAGATTCTGAGATGTTGTACTTCTCAGCTAGCTTCTTAATAGGGAACCCAGTCGAAAATGCAAGTTGGACTTCATCCCACGGAATATCCTTTCGACTAAGTTTTTCTGTTTCTTTTTCAACTTCTGTTTCTTCGGCGACGATGAGAGCGGCTATGTCGTCTATGCTCATGCCGTCACGGTAGAGACGCTTCGCCCTCGCCAGTTGTTCGTCGGTTAGTTTCTTTTCGGTCATGATGAGCTCCCTCACTGCGTTCGGATTCTCAAACTCTT
>Ga0192251_1158_pt1 | contig 3713 bp, 3 predicted proteins | sample Koala_Koa26_H3_FD_131275 | JGI IMG/M metagenome (GOLD analysis project Ga0192251, IMG submission 131275) | Enriched cells from koala feces incubated with labeled cellulose particles, San Francisco Zoo, California, United States - Koala_Koa2-6_H3 ...
CAAACCCAAAAAAATCTCGAAGGAAGAAGCACTTGAAATTATAAAACGTGAGGGGTTATATGATTACGGATGGAAAATCGGGATAATCACGCCAAAAAATGGACGAAAAGGAGCTATGGAGAATCGTATACTTATCAATAAAATGGACGATGGTAGTTACTGGGTAATTGTTGCGGGAGAACGAGCTAGGGTTAGGTCAGAAGAATTCTTCGAAGATATCGAAGAAGCATATGCTTATGCAATCAGAGAATTGCGATTACAAAAGCAAGTTAGGGATACTCGCATAAAATAGCATATGAAGAAAAAGTAATTAAAAATATAAACAAATTACAAGCCTGTTAATGTGCTTTAGGTAAAAAATACAAAAATAAAAAGAGAATAATAATACTCTCGCAGAATCCAAAAAAGAGTGTTTAAATGACATTTGATTAACAAACTCGTATCGAAAATATTTTAGAACGTGGCGTTCGAAAAAGCAAAATTCCTGGTGCTTTCGGATGTGGAGCATATGGTAATGATGCCGCTATAGTATCTGATTTATTTGACTGTGCCATTCGTGATTTTATCGATAAAGGAAAAAGCAGTAATCAATTATTTGATTCTATCGATTTTGCAGTGCTTTGCCATCCAGAAAAGGATTATAATTACAGGGAATTTCGAAGAAGCTTCTTTTGAATGCATGGTTCGAATAGAGTCTCACTACACATTTACAGCATAAAAATTCCACCTTGACTATACAGCAAGGTGGAATTTATATAATACCAAATATTTTTTACATTGTTTATTTGACGTAGAACGGTTTATCGTCTTATACGATGGTGTCTTTACCTTTTATCATTTTTAAGAAATAATCATGTACCCGTGTATCCCGTGTCAACTCCGGATGAAAAGCTGTTACTAGCTGATTGCCTTGTCTTGCAGCAACAATCCTGCCATTAACCTGTGCCAAAATTTTCACATTGTCAGAAGCTCCTATGATATATGGCGTGCGGATAAACACCATGGGGATTTTTCCTACGCCTTTCATCTCCGCTGTAGTCGTGAAGCTGCCTAATTGTCGTCCATAGGCATTACGTCGAGCCGTGATGTCCATAGTACCAAGTTGCACCGAACCACCTTCTGCTTATTTCGCCAATAGAATTAATCCCGCACAAGTACCAAACGTGGGAAGTCCTTGGTAAATACGCTTTTGTATCAAGTCAAAACAACCCAGTTCTATCAGAAGCTTCCCAATCACTGTACTTTTACCGCTGGGAATAATCAAGCCATCCATCGGCTGCATGAAATCTTGTTTTTGCCGGATTTCAAAACTCGATACATTAAGATGTTCCAAAATCTCACGATGTTCTGCAAATGCACCCTGCAGTGCTAATATTCCAATACGCATTATTTGCCTCGTTCTGCCATCAATAACGAAATTTCATCTTCGTTAATCCCGACCATGGCTTCCCCTAAATCTATAGACAATTCTGCCAACATTTTAGCATCTTGATAATTTGTTACTGCCTTTACAATTGCTGCTGCACGCTTTTCAGGATTGCTTGATTTAAAAATACCCGAACCCACAAAGACACCCTCTGCACCAAGCTGCATCATCAGTGCTGCATCTGCCGGTGTCGCAACACCACCTGCTGCAAAGTTTACTACCGGCAGCTTTCCATTTTTGTGAACATACTGCACCAAAGAATAAGGGACTCGTAAATCTTTTGCAGCATCGTATAATTCGTCTTCCGCCATTGACTGTAATCTGCGAATTTCTGCCTGCATCATGCGCATATGCCGTACTGCTTGTACCACATCACCCGTACCCGGTTCCCCTTTGGTACGAATCATTGATGCACCCTCATTAATCCGACGCAGTGCTTCTCCCAAATCCTTTGCACTACATACGAAAGGTACATCAAATTTGGTTTTATCGATATGATATTTATCGTCCGCAGGAGATAACACTTCACTTTCGTCGATATAATCAATTTCAATTGCCTGTAAAATTTGTGCCTCTGCGAAATGACCAATGCGACACTTTGCCATTACCGGAATACTGACAGCATTCTGAATACCACGAATCATTTTGGGATCGCTCATACGTGACACACCACCAGCTGCACGAATATCTGCCGGAATCCGTTCTAGTGCCATAACCGCACACGCTCCCGCAGCTTCAGCAATTTTTGCCTGTTCTGGTGTGGTAACGTCCATAATTACGCCACCTTTTAACATTTGTGCTAGATTCTTGTTCAGTTCATAATGATTTCCTGCCATAGTAATAGTCTCCTCTTTACAAATAAATTTGCGACAACCTTGTCGTTTCTTATCCAGTATAGCACAGTTGTAGTATTGCTGCAATTGCCAGTTTTGTATTATTTTTTAATACCAGAATGATCTCATATCATAAAAATTGACACATTTCGCAAACAGGTGATATCATAGAAAAACGAAAATACAAAGATTTTACGATAGAAAAATTGAAACCAATGTAATCTCACTTCTTGATACAAATCCATGTAAAAATGTGCCAATTAATATTGATAAAATCATATTTTCAAAAGAAATGCAAGAAGAATGCAAAAAAATTGCAAAGAATCAGAACCGTCACCACTACCATATTTCTCTTAATTTGTCCCTACTTCCATTATATAGAATATCATACGTTAAGCCAATCCTGAATAATCCGTACCATTATAACAGTTTACGCCTTCGCCAAAGTCATGGTAATCTGTAGTAGAACAATCATATTCAGCAAATGTTTCCGTCGTAACACTATCTCCATCAAAAATAATTTTACTGATTATCTGAGAACCTGTATGTGTCATATCTGTAAAATAATTTACACCATCCGTCACGACCCAACAAGAAAAACCAGAGATACTGCCAGCAAATTTTTCACTTCCATTTTCAATTGTATAGACATCAATCATACAATCTGCCTCGCACGTGCCGAATTGATATAACAATTCTTTGATCCCGTCATGATTCAAATCACATAAATAATAGCAATCATATGCAAGCGTCGTTTCACGAGAATAACTATTCAAAACATCACGATACACATCTGCATAAGCTGTATCCTCATCTGAAGGCTCATTTAGCGTTATTGTTTGTGCTTTACTCCAATTGCTGTACTTTTTCTCCTGGCCCGTTTCACAATAAGCACGTACTTCTATTGTAACCGTAACTAAATAATTGCTGGAAGTCGTGAATTTCGGTTCAGTTGTTACAGAGAGACTGTTATCACCTTCTCCACACGAATCAATCGTATCAACATTAATTTCATATCCATCCGCACCTTCTACAGCTTCCCATTCAATATAATATGTGGTACTATCAGCACTTTCGTCTAAGAGAAACTCCCCCAAAATCGGCATAGAAAGTGAGTCTATTTCCGTAATATTTTCTTCCGTTGTTGCAGCTTCTTCCGTCAACGTTGTGGTTTCTGTTGCTATCGAAACAGTTTTTGCAGGGTTTGTCGCAGTGTTTTCTTGTTTCAACAGCAACATAACCACAAGTACGAGCAAAACTGCTACAAGTATCGCAAGAATACCTATAACAATGGGTAACTTACTGCGTCTTTTAGAAGGTGTGCTTGTCGACATATGCGTCGTCGTTGTCGTCGATGAATTGGATTCTGTTTCCAGATTGTTTTCCAGAATTGGCTCAGATTCTGTATTTACTACTGGATTTTCAAAGAGATAGCCGCACAGCAAACAAGTTTG
>Ga0192251_1160_pt1 | contig 3698 bp, 4 predicted proteins | sample Koala_Koa26_H3_FD_131275 | JGI IMG/M metagenome (GOLD analysis project Ga0192251, IMG submission 131275) | Enriched cells from koala feces incubated with labeled cellulose particles, San Francisco Zoo, California, United States - Koala_Koa2-6_H3 ...
TTCGGGGAAGGGCAGTGTTTGACTGGCTGCCGTGCCGCGTGCTAGCGCCAGGGCTTCATTGGTCAGGATTTCCCCCATTTGAACGCCCGCCTGTATAGCGGCGGCTTTTTCGCTCTCGCCTGTCAGATCGCCCATACTTCCAATCATTTGCGAAGTGCTGTTTGAAGCCGATGAGGCAAAATTTTGCCAGTCTTTTACTCTTTTCTCTGTGTCTTTATGGGTGGAATCTGTAAGCCCTTGTTCCGCCTGGGCTACCTGCTCCATTTGTGCCGATACCGCTGCGGCATATGAGCCCTCTTCGGGGAACAAAATGGCGCGGGTTTCTTCATTCAGTTGAAGCAGATAATTTAAGTAATTCTGTGCCTGCTGCAGCTGACGGCTTGCGGCACGGGTTTCCGCGCTCTCCCCTTCTTCTTCAATCAGGGCATTTTGCTCCTCCAGTACCACGCGCATGTCCTCGAGTAGTTCGGTGCGCCTGCCTGCCTCCCGTGTGCGTGAGGCCTGCTCCCGCCGCTGCCGGTAGTTTTCTTCGATGTTGTCGCGTTCGGATTCCAAAAGGTCGGTATTTTGCAGTTCCTGCGCCCGCTGCTTCTCGAGAAGCTCGAGGCGCAGCCGGTACTCTTCTTCGCTTCCCCGCCTCGCTTCATTCAACCGGAGCTGCACGGCCTCGATAGCTGCTGCCTGCTGCCTATTATTTAACTCTTCTGCAGCTTTGGCATCAGCTTCCGCCTGGGCTTTGTCGGCTTCCTCCTCTATGCGCTGCCGCTCTCTGGCTGCCTGGGCCGCCGCGTTCGTGGCATTTTTCTCCGCCTCGTTAAAAGATTGCAGGGAGGAATTAAGACGGCGAATACCATCCTCGTAATTTTTTTCAGCATTAAAAACTGCCGCCTGCAAATTCGCGATATTATTTTTTGTCGCGTCCGATGTATCATTTTCCCGCTTTGCCTGCTCCTGGGCAATCCGGAGCCGTTCGGCGGCATTCCGGCGCTGCTCCTCAAGGTCCTCCCTTTCCAGAGCGATCGCCTGTTGTAGGGCTTTCCGCCGTTCGTCCAGGCTCTTGTCTTTGTCCTGCGCCTCATTGCGTAGGCGGGAAACCTCGGCGGCACGCTGGGCGCTGTTTACCGCATACTGTCTCTCGGAATCCTCGAGCGCGTCCTGTGCCAAGACCAGCTCCCGCGCGGCGTCGGCGGCTTGCTTATAAGACGGGATTAATTTTCCAAGGATAGAAGTGGTCACATTCGCAACCGCCGTCACGACTTTCGCGATGATATTCGCGAGCGTCTGGAAGGCGTCGCTAACGAGCTTCAGGACGGGTTCGAAGGCGGAAAAAGCAGCCTGCAGCGCCGTCATCGCTTCGTCGTTCTTTTTAAAAGCATCTGTTACACCTTTAATCACAGCCAAAAGAGCAGTAAGCACGGCAGTAATAACGTTTAGCGGATAGGTAACGAACGTTTTGCCAAAGGACTGCACGGAGCTGGTGAGAGATTTCAGACTAATGCCGCCTGTCGTTCCCATGCCTTTCAAGGCTTGTTCGATGCTAGAGGTGTAATTTCCTACGTTACGCCGGTTGTCCCCCATCGAGCTTTCGAGATTCCCCACCTCGGTGCGCAGTTCCTGTATATGGCTAAGTAGTTCTGTCCCTCGGGCGCTTTCACGCTCTTCTTTGGAAAGGGAGGCGTAAGAGCGTTGTAGGGAGGAGAGTGAGGCGCGCATTTCATTCAGGCTGTCGCCGTAATTTGCACCGTTTTTTTGTCGCATCGACAATTTGGGCGTCAAGCGTTTTTAATGCCGCCTGATCCATTTTGATGGCTTCTTCGTTTAAAGCCAGTTGTCGGGCACTTTCAGCCGAGGTCTCCGTCATCGCGTCTACATCCTTTTTTAGCTCCTTGTTGGCCGCCCGAAGCGCCGACAATTCTGCACGGACTTTGGCGGCGCGTGCCTCCAAATCCCTCGTTTCAAATGAGACGTCAATCAGTATGGTTTCGTTGTTGGAGGGCATTTTATTTGTATATTAAATCAGTTACATAATTCTTTGTATACCACGGCAGGGCTTTTTTTAGTCTATCCCCGACCTCTTGAACAGGTAGCGTCCAGTTATATGTACGGCTTCCATACCGAGCGGGAGAGGGGCGTCCGTAGCCGTACCGTTTAATTTTTCCATAGGCCACCGCCCCGGCAAATTGCCGGCGCTCTTTCTCGCTATCGAACCGAAGTCCCTTATTACGGCTCCACTGTTCGATGATCTCTGTAAAGTTCCGCGGCACCGCACCCGGCGGGCGCCCTTGTTCGAGTGTTATGAGTGGGGCGGCACCCTTTTCGCGGCTATAGTATAGCTGCGCCCGGGTATCGGATACCCTCACCCGAAAACCGTCGGCACTTGCCCCGCTCGCGTTGATCTTCTGCCCTGAAAGTGCGGCCTTGATTTCGTCCCTCCCCTTTTCGAGCTCTTTTTTTATGTAATCACTCAGCGCACTCATCTCTTTTTATCTTCCTGTGGTCTGCTGTGTTTTCGCTTCCGGTGCGGATGTGGTGCGCTGTGGAAGGGATGCTCCCCGCTCCAACCTGGAGCCACCACGTGGGGCGGCCGGCGGAAATAAAAAGCGGGATCCTCCACACAGACGCCCAGCGATTCAATGAGCCGGACGCGGACGCCAATACCTGTAAAAATGTCTTCAAACTCCAAATACACCCGGTTCAGAGTGGGGTCGGAAAGTAGTTCAAACGCGTGGTCGGGGTTAGGACTGTGGCGAATATAATTCAACCAGGCATCGGCATACGCTTTTGTGTGCTGTACAATCCGTTCCTGTTCCACGCTGTTAGCCCGGTGGCTGGTGCGGTCGATAAAATAGAGTGTGGGTGTGAAGATCTCACACCGCATCGTATTGCGGTAGGTCGTTTCTGTCTCGTCAATCCGGTAACACATACAGGCAGGCATGGGGGTGCCCCCAATAAGTACGTCTAACTCTTCCCCTGTGCCGTACCGGAAGGGCAGCCCGATCGCTTTTACACTATTTTTTAGCTTCTGCACAATGCCTTCCGTGCCGTATGGGAATGGCATATGTGGGCGGTCGATGCCGGGCGGGGGGAGCGTGGAGGGTTTAAAGTGTTTCTTTGCCATGCAGGTCATTTTTTAAATTTTCGCCTTAGTTGTCTTTTTTGCCGCTCATAGCGCATCCGCTCCAGGTAAGCCACACTATAAAGATCCTTGCGGGCTAAAAACCAATCGCCCAGCGGAACGGCCGCCGCTGCGTCAAAAGAAGAAAGTCCAAAATAGGCGCGTACCTCAATAAGGGGGCGTTCGATGCCTTTCATTTCAGGCAAGCGCCTAAGGAGCGGGGCATCTTCCGGAAGGGGTGCCAGGTGAATTTTTTCCAGCATTTCAAGCAGGTTTTTGAAAAAGTTCCGGACATACAGCACCCGCGGCAGCATAACAGTTAAGGGGGCCTCTGCCAAAATTTCCTCCTCGAGCGCCGCCGGAAGCCTGCCGGCTTCCAGGTCGGCGAGCGAGCTGAGTGGAAGCGACCACAGGTTATAATCCCAATCACACCCCACGAGATCCTCTACCCGCCTCTGGTCGGCATCGAGTAATAACCCTTCGCGGATGAGTACCTCATAATCGTAAAGCGTTAGTGTCGACAGGTCGAGTTGCATAGGTTGCCCCCTTTTTCTGCCCTACTTTTCAAATAGCCCGGGGTATT
>Ga0192251_1170_pt1 | contig 3212 bp, 5 predicted proteins | sample Koala_Koa26_H3_FD_131275 | JGI IMG/M metagenome (GOLD analysis project Ga0192251, IMG submission 131275) | Enriched cells from koala feces incubated with labeled cellulose particles, San Francisco Zoo, California, United States - Koala_Koa2-6_H3 ...
TTTTTGAATATGAAAAGACATTACACATATTTCATCCCCTATCGTAGAAATTTTTATGATATTTTCTAACAATCCATACTGAATTTTTGATTACAATTAGAGAGAATTTTTATGACAAAGGTAGTTATAATCGGAGCTGGTCCTGCTGGACTTACTGTGGCGTACGAACTTATAAAGGACAATTCCGGCGAATACGATGTAACGATTTTGGAAGAAACCAACGTAATCGGTGGTATTTCTCAAACCGTTCGTTATAATGGTAATCGTATGGACATCGGCGGACATCGCTTTTTTTCAAAAGATGAAAGAGTTATGCAATGATGGCAGGATATGATGCCATATCAAGGGAAACCGTCTTTTGATGACATCAAACTGAAACGCAAGAAGAAACTGGTTGCTGGCGGTCCCGATCCAAACAAAGAAGATCGGGTTATGCTAGTTCGCCGTCGGATATCTCGCATTTATTACAAGAAGAAATTTTTCGATTATCCCGTCACTATGAAGCCGGAGACGATTAAAAATATGGGCTTTGCTACGACAGTCAATGCCGGCTGTAGTTATCTGAAAGCAACCGTACACAAACTGCCGGAAGATTCACTGGAAAATTTTTATGTAAACCGATTCGGACGAAAGCTATACTCTGTGTTCTTTGAGGGATATACAGAAAAGCTTTGGGGTAGACATTCAAGAGAAATTTCCGCTGACTGGGGTTCTCAGCGTGTCAAGGGTTTATCCATCAAAGCTGTCATCAAAGATATGCTGACGCCAAAGAGCAAAAAAGAAGCCGGAAAGGGTGAAACTTCGCTAATTGAAGAGTTTTACTATCCGAAGTACGGTCCAGGACAGCTTTGGGAAATCACAGCAGAAGAAGTAAAAAAACTTGGCGGTAAGATTTGTATGAACTGCAAGGTTACGAAAATTCTGACTGACACAAAAAATCATATCAAAAGCGTCACCTATGTGAAAGATGACAAGGAGGAAATACTGGAAGGCGATATTTTCATGTCCATAATGCCGGTAAAGGACTTGATTGCTGGAATGAATGATGTGCCAAAGGATATGGCTCGTATTGCCGCAGGTCTGCCTTATCGAGACTTTGTCACAGTGGGACTGCTGGTTGATAAACTGAATTTGAAAAATGAAACGGATATTCCCACGCTTGGAAACATCGTACCTGACTGTTAGATTTATGTACAGGACGTGGGCGTCAAACTAGGACGGATTCAAATTTTTAACAACTGGTCGCCTTATATGGTAAAGGATCCGGAACATACTGTTTGGATTGGTCTGGAATATTTTTGTGCAGAAGGTGACAAGTTCTGGAACATGACTGAAGAGGAACACGTAAAGCTGACTACTGAGGAACTACTTCGTATGGGTGTACTTGGCTCTGCCGATGACGTCGAGGACTCTCATCGAGAGAAGATTAAGAAAGCCTATCCAGCATATTTTGATACATATAGTGAAATGGATAAATTAGTAGATTACTTGAGTGGCTTTGATAACCTCTACTGCATGGGTTGAAACGGACAGCATCGCTACAACAATATGGATCACTCTATGGCAACTGCGTTTGAATCTGTGAAAAATATCAAAATCGGAAAGAAAACAAAGGAAAATATTTGGAACGTGAACACGGAAAAAGAATATCACGAGAAAAAGAAAGCATGAAAGAACAAAATGTATGGCAGGAAGTAAAGGATATTCTACGACAAAAGCAATTCGGGAAACTATTTTCCGGTGATACAGAAAATACGTTAATTCAGTTCTTTCGTTATTGCTTTGTCGATGGTGCCGCAACGGTTGTAGATTGGGGCGTTTCCTCCCTACTATTCTATTTTGTATTTGCACAGGCACACGCTGTTGTGGCAAATGCAATTTCATTTGTGTTGGGATTGATTGTCAATTATCTGCTCAGCATCCTATGGATTTTTAAGAAGCCCAAAACATCGAATCGATTTGTAGAATTTCTCGGATTTGCTGTAATCGGTGTGGTCGGACTACTTCTGACTATGGGAATTACGAAGCTATTTGAATGGTGGCTGGCTGATATTACTATCACGTACCAAATTATTGGAAAAATTGTTTCAACAGCAGTTGCTTTCTTCTGGAACTTTTTTGCAAGAAAATATCTGCTGTTTTCGGATAAGAAAGAAGGTTAAGAAAGGACTATCTATGAAAACAGATAATAATCAAATACAAAATGCAAATTCTGATGCGATTCAAGACGACTCTGATAATTTTGAAACTGCACCAGAAGAAAACAATATAGAAGAGACAGATGTCATTCTAGAGGTGGAGCAAACGCCTGAAGAAACAGAAACAGCTGAGGATATCGAAACAGAAGCAACAGCACAAATAAAATTTCCAACGTGGCTTACAAAAGATCATGTAAAACGCTTTTTATCTTACTTTTTCCCTATCACCATCTTTCTCATTGCATTTACGATTACCATTTATTATGTGACAGCAATAGCAAAAAGCGAGTTCCACTCAGATTGCACGGATACCATCTATTGGGCATATACCACTTATGATGGTGGTTCGATGCTCAACGAGGACTTTTGTTATGTTTGTCTGCTTCCATTTAGTACAGGTCTGCTTATGATACCATTTATCGCCATGTTTGGTCTTTCGATGACGGCACATGTGGCAGGTATGACGGCTTTTCTGATATTATTTGTTCTATTCCTGTTCCTTATGCTGCATGAGATGAAATGGGGCATTCGCTCTTCTTGTCTTGCTGTTTCACTTGTACTAGGAATAACCCTTTCCAGTGAGAAATTACGTGAGATTTTTTGGGGACATACAATATATTATAGTTTGGGCATTTTGTTCCTATTTATTGGTACATTCTTATATTTCCGCTTTTGTAATCTTTCGGAACAGCAACACACTCTTAAACTAAACGGACAAGCAACAAAAAGAAAAAATATTCACCTTATTATTACAGCAGTGATTTTAATGCTGTTTTTGTTATTCACCTCTACAGACGGCATTTCTTCTATGTCAATCTTCACACTACCATTCTTAGCCGCAATTTTTGCAGAGCAAATTGTCGATAGCAATCGAAAACTGTTTTCAAAACAAGGCTTTTTTGTTTATGCACAATTAGTTGTCATTGTAATATTGATTTTATATGGTACAAAACTGCAATCTGCTTGGGCAGGCGACATTGTTGCTGGCTATGAATCCGCATTTTCGAGATACTC
>Ga0192251_1179_pt1 | contig 2809 bp, 3 predicted proteins | sample Koala_Koa26_H3_FD_131275 | JGI IMG/M metagenome (GOLD analysis project Ga0192251, IMG submission 131275) | Enriched cells from koala feces incubated with labeled cellulose particles, San Francisco Zoo, California, United States - Koala_Koa2-6_H3 ...
TATAAGGTTTCTAATATTTATACTGTATTAAATAATACTATTTATCCTACACTTCCTAGCGATGTGAGAGCAGTTATCTTTAATAAGAGAACTTTGCTGGAGCAGAGATATAGTTCATCTTCAGCTCTTACAGATTCAACTGGATGTGAATGGCAAGATATTGGTCCAATTTGGCTTCCTGGTGAATATGAAGTATTTGGTAGTCAGGTATGTGGAACAAGGAGATGGGGAGCTTCGCAGTCAGTACAATATCCTCTATTCGCTAATAGTTTCTATCACAGAATTAAAGGGCAAGGAGATGGAGGTTCACGCTGCTACTGGTGGTTGTCTACTGTTTATTCTGGTACCCCTGCTCTCTGCTGTCGTGTCAGCGACAACGGGGATGCCGGCGGCACCAGCTCTAGTTACTCTTATGGGGTGCCTGTCTGTTTCAGAATCGCTGCTTCTTAATGATAAGAAAGGAGAAATAAAGAATTATGGATGAAGTTGTTTTAGCACAAATTGAAGAATTAGAAAGTCAAATTAGAGTATGTAAGCAAATTCTTGATAATACTGATTATCAAGCAATTAAATATGCGGAAGGTTTATTAACCGATGATGAATTTGCTGATATGAGAGCCATTCGTGAAGAAATGCGCGCTAATATTAATACTTATGAAGCTCAAATTGAGGTGTTAAGTGAGCAATGTATTAAAAAGAAATAGAGCAGTTTCTAATTCTGAATATATTACCAAGGCGCGTGCAATTAGAGAAGAAATTACTTCTTTAGTTATGAATGAAAAAATCGTACCTAAAAGATACAGATATGTTTATTCTATACCTATGATTGATATTTGTAGGAAGTTAGATCAAAATGCTACTACTTATTATAATTGTATGGGTACTGATGATGAATTTTTCAATTTATATAATAGAAAGATAGAAGCTTTAAGAAATATGTATGATTGTTGTGATTATCTATTACATGAACTATTAAGTTTAAGAAATAGATTTTATATTTAAAATATCAGCTCGTGAAAAAGTTGTAGGTTTACTTGTTGACGAACAAGAGCTGATAGATGAATTAATTGAAACTGAGAATGAAAAACATACTAATTTTATAATTCATAATAGTAAATAAAATTAGTTTTATATACATCGGTTATTTTCTATGTTTCCTCAGTCACCTTCATTGGGCGTTGCTGGTTGCATATAGCCAATACGGATTATTCGCTTGTTATTGTTGGGGAATTGTCCTGCAACTGGTGGTTATCTACTGTTAATTCTGGTAACTCTACTAACTGCTGTAATGTCAACAACAACGGAAATGCCAACAACAACAACGCTAGTAACTCTAATGGGGTGCCTGTCTGTTTATGTGGATTTTTTGTATAGTCGCAGTAAGTCAGTGCTAAGCCGTGCCACATACGGAGGCCGACCGAGACTAAAGGAGATAAAGAGTTAATTAATATCTAGGTTATTAATTAATAGACTTGTCCCTCATCCCTATATCTCGTACAAGAGAAGATGATAATAATAAATAATATAATATACATTATAAAAATACACATGAGGAAATAACCGTCCCTTCGGGGTAAATAAATATCTGGATGACAATGGGCGGATGACGCTTTTTGCATGGTGCAGAACTTATATATTTTATATGCATTTCATGCCCAACGCTACGCGGCTAGTCGAAATATATACCTGGGTTAGATGGAGAACCCGCCGTACCAGATTAACTTCATCAAATATTAAAAATAATGATTATGAGTTAAAAGGAGGCGCAGAACGCCAATGAATAGTCAAGAACGACACGAAGCGCGTTATCAGCGCCGTAAAGCTAAAAGACAAGAGAAAATAAAGAAGTTAAATGAACAATATGGAAATTTTGATGAGATATTTTCATTAGATAATATGGTAGATGCGTTCTACCAATGTAAGAAAAGTGTATCTTGGAAAGAGAGTACACAAAAGTATGAAAAGAATTTATTAAAAAATGTTTATAATAGTCAACAAGATGTATATAATGGAATAAGTGTATCACGCGGTTTCCACTATTTTGATCTGCGGGAGCGCGGTAAAGAGCGCCACATACGCAGTGTACACATTTCAGAGAGGGTCGTACAAAAAGCAGTTAACAGGTCTTGCTTATTACCTATTTTAAGTCGCTCATTAATTTATGATAATGGCGCAAGTCTTAAAGGTAAAGGAGTAGATTTTGCTAATAGAAAATTAGTCGAACATTTATGCCAGTTCTATCGTCATCATGGTAGGGATGGCTATATTTTATTGATTGATTTTTCTAAGTATTTTGATAATATAGAACATCAACCTATATTTGATGATTTAAGTAGAAAGATATTAGATGAAAGAATTATCAATATAACTAAACAATTTGTTGTGCCATTTGGCGAAAAGAGTTTAGGTTTAGGTAGTGAAACTAGTCAAATTTTAGCAATTAATTATCCAAACTATATTGATCATTATATTAAAGAGAAATTAAGAATACATGGTTATGGTCGTTATATGGATGATAGCTATTTAATACATGAAAGTAAAGAATATTTAGAGTATTGCTTAGAAGAAATTATTAAACTATGTGAAGAAGTGGGAATTAAAGTAAATAGAAATAAAACTCAAATAGTTAAATTAACACATCAATTTACTTTCTTAAAGACTAAATATAATATTACTGAGAATGGAAAGATTATTAAAAGAGTGTCAAGATGCGCAGTAACTAGAATGAGAAGAAAGATGAAAAAATTCGTTAAATTCTATGATGCGGGCTTGATGAGTTTACAAGATATAGAACAGTCCTATCAATCTT
>Ga0192251_1181_pt1 | contig 2799 bp, 1 predicted proteins | sample Koala_Koa26_H3_FD_131275 | JGI IMG/M metagenome (GOLD analysis project Ga0192251, IMG submission 131275) | Enriched cells from koala feces incubated with labeled cellulose particles, San Francisco Zoo, California, United States - Koala_Koa2-6_H3 ...
GAATGTTAGTGAATACTACCAGCTATATGGCCCTGAATTCAGGGCTGGCATTGCAGATGAGGCAACTAGTGGACTGCGGCAGTCCAGCATCTTCGATGTAGCGATGGAGAGTCAGGGCGAAATTGACCCCGGCTTCCGCGCGGTTGAACAACAGGACTTTATGTACAGCCTGTTTGGTGAAGACCTCGATACTCCTACTACGCTCCGTGAGATCCAAGGCTATGGCGAAAACTATCTCCGTGACTTCGCTGAACTGTTCCCTGATTCTCTTCGTGGCCTTGATGAAGCTGGCATGGATATGGAGTTCTCTCCCCGCGATATTCTCGCAGGCAATCGTATAGGTGAGGCTCCTCTTCCTGAGAGTATCCGCACGACAAGCGAAGTGAGCACGGTAGCAGCTCCGGAACCAGTTGATTATCGCATTGGCGCAGACGGGAGTGTGATTGAGGGCGCGCCGCAGGTTGACCCGAACCGCTATCAGATGATGACGGAAGCGATTGATGAGAGTGGCCGGTTCCCGCGAGAGAATCAGATAAAGAATGATATTCGTAGGGAAATCGGTGCGGCAGAGGATGACAAGATTTTCATCCACCGTAAGCCGGGCGAGGAATATTACACTGTTTACCGTGGTGATAAAAATGCCAAAGGGTATACGTCAGCAGAAGAAGTGACTGGGTTTAAGGTGCTTGCGGTAGATGATTCGCTTGAATTGCAAAATCGTGAAAAACAATATGCACTGCTTCGCGACACCCAACCTGATATCCTAACTCCTGAACAGCTCACCGTCCGGTCGTATGCTGAGGCAAATAAAATATCAGTGGCTGAAGCTGCTCGCCGACTTGAGGCCGAAGGATATGCGGTGCCGCGAGGTGAAGCGCAAGCCAATGGGCGGCGCGGCAGAGTCAGGGCCACAGAGCCAATCACTGGCAAGGTAATGCCAGAGACCCGTATTGATATTAACCGCGCTGCAGCGAATGTGGCGGAAGCGTTGGACGCGCCTCTCCCGGTTTCACGTGAAGCACTTGACGTCTCTGGCCGGGTACTGGATATTGCCAACGAAAGATTTGGCGCAGCAATTGACGCGGCTGTACGGAGTGCCACGCCTGATGCTATTCGCTTGGCCGATAATATTGCCCGCACTGGTGAGATAAACCTCAACGCTCCTGAACTGGCGCGGACTGTGCAGGCGGTAGGAGCACTGGTTAATACTGTTTCCAATGAAGTTACCGGGGCCGCTGACGCTATTAGCACACAGGTTGTCCGCGCCGCGAATGAGATATTGCCAAGGGTGGAAGCAGCGGTCAATGAGGCTACCCGTGTCACTGGTGCTGCGCCTAGCGTGCGGACGCTAGAAGCTCCAGTCGCTACTCCTCGTGCCCGTGCACGCATTGACTGGCAGGACGGCAGGGCAGTTATCAGCTTTTTCCAAAACAGTGACCTCACCTCTGCACCTCATGAATTATTCCATATTTTCCGCCGTGAAATGGCAGAGACTGCGGCTGACCCTCATGCCACTACCTTGGCTCGCTCACAATGGCAGCGGATACAGGATTTCGCCGGAGCCAAACAAGGTGGTACATGGACGCCAGAGATGGAAGAACGGTTCGCCCGCGCTGGCGAACGATTCCTGTTTGAAGGCCGAAATGCCTCAAACTGCCTATTGGCAAAGTCCAGTCGGGACCGTTCAGTTGCATCAGTGATTGGGGTAAATTGCCACGGTTGCCTGACGCCAGCGCGTCCTAGTCGCCAGTCGGAAATACCGCCGCCGATAGCGCGCATGCCTGCGCCAAATAGGCCGCTGAATCCTAGATTAGTAAGGGAATCTATCCAGCCATATTCAGACTGGAATTCACTGTTTTGGATTTGTTGAATAATGAATTCTTCAGGAGCATTAACCAGTACATTAGAGAGGAACCCCTCTCCAGCCCTAACAGCAAAACGGCCAACAGAAGATTTGCCATATTGCTGTAGCATTTGGGTAGCATATCTCCCTGCGCCAATAGCAGATCCCAGACGCAAGGCAGCCCAGTTAGATATGCTTGTTGATTCGACAAGCGCGCCAGTTGCAAGGCCAATGCCACCATACAACAAACTCTTATTGTGTTCGCGAACATACCGGTTCCGGAGTTCGCGCTCCCTGTTATCAAGACGTATACGGAGGGATTCGGTGTTCTCCCCCTCCATGGGTTTGAAATACCCATTCAGCCCACGCCGATCAATTTCCTCCTGCTGCTCATCCAGCGACAATGGTTCATACCCATAGTCGCCTTGTGCTCTCTTAGTGCGCCACCAGTTAATAAGCGAGCCAGTATCGTTTGTGTTAAACGTCTCGCTCGCTACAGCCCGGATATACGTACCCAAACCGGGTTGATAGTTTTCTGTATCACCTGTTATTGGTTCAGCTTGGGCGTATGGATTGGGTTGCGCTGGTGTCAGCGCTCCTTGAGTATATGGCATTATTTTTTCTTTTTAAGATTGGTGGTTATCCAGTCTTTAATCCACCCGTCATCCTTAAAGTGGCCGGGATCTATCAGTTCACGTATTTCAGTAAACTTCTGGTTTTCTGATTTGCTACTACCCAGTATTTCATAAATCTCATCACGCATGCGATTCGCTTCAGTCTGATTCATGCCGATCTGAATTGCAACTTCGCCATCCTTGCCGCTCTCTTGGAATGGTGCGCGCTCTATAATCGCATCTGCAGCCAATCTCTGCTTGGCTTCCTTGCCAATCCTGTCAATGTCTTTATTGTTCGGGATAAAGCCAAGACGATTGTCCATATCCATAAAATCGCCAGTC
>Ga0192251_1184_pt1 | contig 2754 bp, 3 predicted proteins | sample Koala_Koa26_H3_FD_131275 | JGI IMG/M metagenome (GOLD analysis project Ga0192251, IMG submission 131275) | Enriched cells from koala feces incubated with labeled cellulose particles, San Francisco Zoo, California, United States - Koala_Koa2-6_H3 ...
TTCAGAGACAACAATAAGTCCCCCGGTGACAGGGCAATATTTAAGAGAATAAACTTTATTCACTGCGGACTCTCCATGATGTTTAAGTACTAATGATAACCAGACGTTATCACCCGGGCGGAAAATATAGTGACTGCATTAATGTATTTTTGTGATGTCTGTTACATAGTGAAATACTTTTCGTTAGCTTACAAAATTACCGCTCCTGCAATTTTTTTTCACATATGCGGTATTGTTTTTATATGTTTTTATTACTGCCACCATTAATTATACTCGTGATTTTTACTTATAAAAAATAAACATAACCCATCTAATTTTATAACATTGTTACCCTGGGTATTTACTTAAGAGTATTACCAGAGGGTGATTTTATCCGGATATGACAAGTATAGGTTGCCTCATTCAGTATTCATAAATTATGTTTACCACGGAGTACCCGACTTCCTCATCGATTGTCCTCGGATGACTATTTTTATTGTAAATGTAATTGAGATACTACAGCATTTTGTTTAAATGCCATTCTGTTCATAATCACTTGTGCGATGTGCATAACACCTTAAGTTTTTAACGACTTTCTCGCTGAAATACTATTTTAAAACTTCATTTTATGTCTATATCTTTTAATGGGGTAATGTTAAATAAAAATTTATTTTTTTATTGGTGATAAAGAATGAAAATGCATGCAACAACCGGCTTTTATTGTCATTGTCATTTGTAAGATTCAAAAAAATCGGACATTTCTTATAATTTCCCAGTGATAATAATAAGAAATAATAAATATTTTATTATTGTTACCTTCTTTTGTTGTGATGAGCATCACAATTTATTCCTGAATCAATTCATTATGTATTTGAATTAGTTAAAACGTGCGCTTAACGCGCAAGCTTTCCGTTTCCAAGACTGCCTGGGTATGGTGAATCAGGTCTAACGGCGCTTGCAAGGCCAACAATCAACGAATTAAGCGCCAGACGTATGGTCAAAAGTAGTGGAGTAGAAAAGGGGGAATTATTTGTTGGAGTGCAAATTCGCCAGCTGGTACTCCCTTTCCCTCTGGAAGCTCCCTTGTGCGTACCAGTTGCTGCGCTATTTTCAGCTCCGGTTCTTTTTCACACATCAGACTAATAAATCGGGAAGCATAATTTTCTTCACCCCTGATTATTAACCAGTGGCTTACCCGGGACACTGAAGGAAGTCTGAAGGAAGTCTGACGGCAGTAGTAACCGGTGGGATCCAGCCTTTACGCGATTTGGCAACAGCATCCCTGACGATGGTTTCACTGCCTGTACCCCCCTGGCCACCATTTCCCGCCATATCCTGCTGGCGTTATAATTACCACTTTCTCGTTGCTCTTTTAACCACTCCCTCCATGGGTCCAGAAGCCCTCGCTTTGGAGGCCGGGTTGACATTTCAGGGAATGTTCCTGAACGCCCCCTGCGACTGACTGTCACACGCGACAGGCCTGTAATACGGGATATTTCCCTGAAACTACATCCCTTGTTATGCAGGGCCATAACCTCTGTCCAAAGCTGATGCCGTTTTTTGCGGGTTTGCTGTTTAAGGCGTTCCGGACGACGGAGCGATACTGCAGGCACAGATGGTTTTGCCCCGGGTTATTCCTTTGGTGACAACTAACTGGTAACAAGACGTATCAGAGTCATATGTCTGTACATCATTCGTTCAGGCGCATCGCCAATATTGTTTAGCAGAAGCCATCGTTCAGCTACCTGTCTGGCCTGAGGTGCACCTTCACGTGCTGCTGTCGCATTGATTCCGCAGCGATCACGCGAGACAACCTGTATTTCCGGATATTTTCTGAACCAGGTCGCCAGCGTATGCTGATCGCGACCGTGCAACAGGACGAGGGGACGGTGAGTATCAAGATTGACTATTAACATACCGCAGCAGTGGCCCCGATGCCACGCCACTCATCAATACCGACATGGGGCGAGCCTGACAGTTTCGTCTCCAGGGTATTATAAGCCTGCGAAGAAGAGTATCTGCACTGCAACGGAGACCCACTGTCGTTGCTGCCCGTTTTCCAGCCTCACCTCCGGCTATTAATCCCATCTGACGCTGTAAATTTTGTAACGACTGTGAAGACTGCTGGTGTGAACTGGCTAAGGGAGCAAGCGACCCGGCAAAAATTTTACGTGAACAAGCCGGGTTACGGCAGTACCAGTGGCGGACGGAAAATACAAGCCATAGCGTCTGGCCTGTGCAGGGTAGATGCTGTATCCGGCGCCGGGGACAACTATGAACAGAATCGCTACGCTTAAAGCATTCAGGACATTGCGCTGTTTTGCGTTTTCCGCGGAGATGGAGGGTTATACCGTCAGATCTAATAATTTGTCGACTGCATTACCATCCGCAAGGTAACTGTAGAAGTGTCTTAAGAGAGTGCATTGCGTTGCCCATAACTGAAAACAGCTTAGATCCTTGTTCACCAGAAAGTTTCATCCATTTTCTTCCACCCAGGTTGCGGAAGAGCTACTTTTCATCCGTCGTTGACAAATAATGATGAGATAGTCACAGAGCAGCGTTTGGGAAGCGCACAATCACAATATTGTACGGTTGCATTATCGCGGTAGAGTATACCGCATGCTAAAAATAAGTTAAGTAAGCGTCTGAATGATATTACATACTATATGTATGGAACCAAAATACATTTTTGATTAATTACTTGCTTTTTCAGGACGGAGACGTATATCTCATCCTGGATACAACTCCACAGAGAGGAGAATTGTTTTTATCCGG
>Ga0192251_1189_pt1 | contig 2466 bp, 4 predicted proteins | sample Koala_Koa26_H3_FD_131275 | JGI IMG/M metagenome (GOLD analysis project Ga0192251, IMG submission 131275) | Enriched cells from koala feces incubated with labeled cellulose particles, San Francisco Zoo, California, United States - Koala_Koa2-6_H3 ...
ATAAAGCTGTATTTGTTTATCATTGGTGAATGGCTATCTGCAAATATACAAAAGGAGAGGTGTCCGAGTGGTTTAAGGAGCTGGTCTTGAAAACCAGTGATTCCGAGAGGAACCGTGGGTTCGAATCCCACCCTCTCCGCCACTAGAAATCAGGTGCATAGAAGCTGAAGCTAGAAAACATCTGTATTTCCAATTTATATGATATTCTTTACGCTTATTTTCTAATTTCTAGTTTCTAGATGCGGAAGTACCCAAGTGGTGAAGGGGCTCCCCTGCTAAGGGAGTAGGTCGGGAAATCGGTGCGTGGGTTCAAATCCCACCTTCCGCGCCAGAAAATATCCCACGGTTTCGGATTTTAATGCCGAAGCCGTGAGATTTTGTTGTATTAATATTTCGATTGTTTTTGACTTTATTCCCATGATATGAATAGCTGTCGATGGTTTTTTATGCAATCTGTAAGGTACAGATTGATAAGCGTCTGATAAGGTATTTTCTTTTCAGTGGACATCTTGGTGAAATAATCGATAACATCATCATCAAGGGTAATCGTTTTTTTCTTCATTAAGTGCTTTTGCATATGGGTTTCTTCTTGGATTCAGACTATCAATGTCGTATTCTTCTCTCATAAGTTCACTTCCATTCTTAATATTGCTTGATTTCGTTTTTAGTTGCTTTTCGTGCAGATATAATTCGAATAACCTCATCTGATTGACGATAACAATGACACACTATGAGCAGATTTGTTTTATTGCTGATACCTATCAACAAAAACCTATCCTCGCTTTCTGAATGCTCTGGGTCATCGAACAAGATTGCATTATCGTCATAGAATGCAGTCTTGTCTTCTTCAAACGAAACTTTATGTTTCTTTTTGTTGATACTGTTTTTATTTTCGTCCCATTCAAATTGATAGCGCAAACTGAAATTTCTCCTTTTTCATTGCAATTTTTTCATAATCTCATATTTTATCTACTTTGATACGGCTGTCTTTGTCTTTTTACTTTTCCATTTTTATTATTATACGCAAAATTGACCATTTTGTCAAGTACTTTTAGGTTATTTCCGCAAAATCGAAAGCCCACAAATTTCGCCTATGTACCGGCAGCATTCTGCCGGTGTGGGTTATGCGTTACTGGAATCGGATTTGCTGTCGCTGTCATCATCATCGTCATCATCAAACAGGTTGTCAACGGCGTCGCTGACGTCGGTGACGACGTCTCTTGCACCGTCTTCGGCGTCCGTAACCGCCTTTTCTACATCGCTCTCCAGATCGTCGTCTGCATCGCTGTGGTCCGTGTCAGATACGCTGGTTGTATCGCCGGATTTGTCGTCGTCCGTCTCGTCCTTACCGCAGCCGGTGAAACCGGTGAGCATACTGCCGGCGAGGAGGAGGAAAACCGGAATTGCAGAAAGCTTCCGCTGTTTCTTCGTCATTTTAATCACCTCGAGGTTCGAATTTTTTTGATTTTTCCAGTCGTCTTGCAGCTATTCTTGCAAGGCTGGTCTTATCGTTTCCCACAATTCGCTGTTTATCCCTTTTCCACATTTTCACCATTTTAAATTTGGCGTGTTTTCGACATTTTCCCCTGTGGAGAAGAAGATTTCCCCACACTCTCCCCAACTTTTCAACGGGGTTTTCCACAATCATGGGGAAAACTAATAACAAAACGGTTACAAGAAAATTTTCGTTGTTTATAATTTGAAATCGTTTCTCCGATTTATGTTGAAAACTTATTACGAATTGCAGTTTTTTTGAAAATAAGCGGTTTTTGTTTTCCACAACTTGTGGAAAAGTGGGTGGAAAACATGGGAGAAGCGTTGAAAAGTCGGTGTATACTTTCGTTCTTTTAAACATAGGACCATAGGAACATAACGAAATCTTCCACTTGACAAATTTGACGAAACAGGCTATAATTATGCTATATTAAAAAAGTTTTCTCTATCACAGAAAGGATTTTATTATGAAACAAAATTACTTGAAAAAACTGATTGCAATTTCTGCTGCGACGGTTCTGGTGGCAGGCTGTGCCGAATTATTGTCCATCACCTCCGCAGACGCAGCAGGCGAAATGGTTCTTGCGCTGGGCGATGATACCATGCTAGCGGAGGACGGCGAGACCGCTTCGGTAGAATGGATCGCAGACTATCTCTTAGGGACGGCGATTAACGATGCACAAATGGGGCTGACCTCCTCTGAGCTTGTAGAAATGCTCCAGACGGACAGCGACGTTCTCGCAGATGTGGCTTCAGCGGATGTGGTTGTTGTTTCAGTCGGCGTCTATGATATTCTGAATGCGGGACTCTACGAAAACGAGTATGTCCCGGATGTGGATTCTTATTCGACACTCTCTGAAATGCTCAGTTCTATCCCGACCACCAATGTGTTCGCTATGGTAGATGAAGCAATGGCAAATTTAGAGGTGGCAATTACGGAAATTTCCGAAAACATTGAAACCTCCGTTTCGC
>Ga0192251_1211_pt1 | contig 2036 bp, 4 predicted proteins | sample Koala_Koa26_H3_FD_131275 | JGI IMG/M metagenome (GOLD analysis project Ga0192251, IMG submission 131275) | Enriched cells from koala feces incubated with labeled cellulose particles, San Francisco Zoo, California, United States - Koala_Koa2-6_H3 ...
CAGTTAAATCTAGATAATATTTAGCGTTTTTTCGATTCTGTTTCAAGTTTGCTCAGTAAATTGTAAGCACGTTCAGGGTAGCCAGATACTAATAATTTATATTGCAAATTGAACCATTCAGCCTGCGATCTGAAGGTAGTATTTTCTTTCAGAGGTAAAGCAGAGTTAAGTTTTTGCTCGACGACAGAATAAACATCCGGCTGAGTGGGGGCGCTGGATAAAACCTGATGAGAATAAAACACAGATAAAATTATTAATAACAAAGTAGATTTCACTTTCATCGCAATCCATATCCTTTTCTGTTTAATGAACCTTACATGGTCCCTGAACGCTTTATTTTGTTTGATGTTCAAGTTCATTTAATGCTTTAAGCGCAGGTTTTATTCCACCTTCTGCTGCATTAGATAGATGAAACCTGGCTTTTTCCATATTTTTCTCAACGCCATCACCATTTTGATACATTCTTCCCAGGTAGAAATGTGCAACAAAATTACCCTGAGCAGCTGCTTTTTTTAAACCAGACACCAGCATCAGGCAGATTCTGTGGTAGTTCTTTTCCGATGAGATATAAATAGCCAATTTCCGCCTGTGCATTACTATTGCCCAGCATTGCTGCTTGTTGCAGATATGTTATGTATTTTTCATTGTTTGCAGGTATGCCATTGCCTTTGTAGGCTGTAGCTAAAAAGTATATCGCATCAGTGTTTTTTTTGCTCTGCCGATTTGGTTAACCATTTAATCCCTTCATCTATATTTGCACAGATGAATTCGTATTTTCCTAATGTAAATTGAGCGCTGGAGTTGCCTTTTGTTGCATTATCTTTTATTTGTGTTGGAGTGTATAAAGACGATAATTCCTCATCATTTTGATAGCACGTAATATATTTTATTCCATTTTGATCATAAGTTTCCTCCGTGCCATTTCTTTTATTATTAACGTATTGCGTGGCGGTTAATAGTTTACCCGTGCGATCGTTAAACTCTTTTTCCACGCCCTGCCTGATACCATTGACGTACTGGGTTTCTTTGTGGCGTTTAATTTGATGGAAGCCCTTCTGCCTTCACTTATCAGTAAAGAATCGCCAGCAGGTTACAAAGGTACGGCGATGGGTGTTTACTCCACCAGCCAGTTTCTTGGCGTGGCGATTGGCGGTTCGCTGGGCGGCTGGATTGACGGCATGTTTGACGGTCAGGGCGTATTTCTCGCTGGCGCAATGCTGGCCGCAGTGTGGCTGGCAGTCGCCAGTACCTTGAAAGACCCGCCGTACGTCAGCAGCTTGCGCATTGAAATCCCGGACAACGTGATGGCAGATGAAAAACTGGAAAAAAGCTTACTGACAACGCCTGGTGTCAAAGATGTACTGCTGGCGAAGTTAGAGCATAGCGTCTATGTGAAAATAGACAGTAAAATCACCAATCGCTTCGAAATAGAGCGAGTTATCAACGAAGTATCTTATTAAATATTAAGCACGGTGCTATTCATGAACAGCACCGTGCTTCGTCACGTCATTATTCTTTAAATCCCACATTATTAAAACTTCATGTAATTCCATAAAACTGGCGATCTCGACCAGAGCAAAACCTGGCTGTTGTGGTGTGAGCGCGGGGTGATGAGCCGCCTGCAGGCGCTCTATCTGCGCGAGCAGGGCTTTAACAATGTGAAGGTGTATCGCCCGTAATATATGTGGTTGTAACGTCGCATCTGGTCAGATGCGACGTTTACCGCATCCGACACTACTCGTAATAATTATAAATCCCTGCCGCCATCACCAGTTGTGATGCCACTTCATGGGCTTTCTCGCGCCCAACCAGCAGGTCGATAGTGCTTTAAAACGTTACGAATGTTCCCGGTAAGGATTTTTTATAAAGCGCAAGCGCACAGATTGGCTTTTGATGGTGATTTCCGGGAACAATTTAATGATAAACTTCATGGCGGCAATGGTTCGTTGGCAAGCCTTAAGCGACTTGTATAGGGAAAAATACAGCAGCCCACACCTGCGGCTGCATCCAGGCGCGGAAGTATACCACTAACATCG